>Ga0307412_10000002_pt1 | contig 743446 bp, 672 predicted proteins | sample DK1Cmetagenome_3_FD_203823 | JGI IMG/M metagenome (GOLD analysis project Ga0307412, IMG submission 203823) | Maize rhizosphere microbial communities from greenhouse at UC Davis, California, United States - DK15-C-1 | ecosystem: Host-associated > Plants > Roots > Rhizosphere > Soil | place... | reverse complement strand
AGGACCGTGAAACGACTCCACGCCGATGATAGTGCGGATTACCCGTGTGAAAGTAGGTAATCGTCAGGCTCCCCAGCAGTGTCAGAAACCCCACCCCACAAAGGTGGGGTTTCTGCGTTTACACGGCTGCAAAGGACGCAACCTCGCAACCGGTAAGCTCGCAAACGCGGCGCCAAACGCAGGCGTCCAGAACAGGACGCCTGCAGCCGATCCGCAGCCATTTCAGAAAGACCCGCCCGTGGGCATCGCGCCCGCACACGCGGTCAATCTCAGTCAGCCTCCAGCCTCAGGCCGTCAAGCCCTCTTGCGCATCGGAAGCTGATACGGCAGACCGGCAGTAAAGCGGTCCAGCCGTTCGCTCGCATCGGTGACTGCCCATAGCGGAGCGCCGTGCAATTGCCGATCGTAATGCGTCGCAATGTCGGCGAAAAGCGCGAATCCACCCTCGTCTATCGCCCATCTTCCGGTATCTCGTCCGGTATCGAACACCTTGGCTATCTCGCGCTCGGCTGCGCCTAGTTGCTCGCCGGTCGTCGACCCGTAGCCGGCTTCGGCCAGGAACCCGGTCAATAGCATGGCCTGCGTGAGCGTTTGCGCATCGTTCACTCCGCCGTCGCCCCGTCGCAACGCGTCGAGCGCCAGATGCACGCGCAGCGCGAGGTCATCGGCGATTTGCCGGGCGATGGGCAACAGCATTGCCTTGGCATGCCGGGCGCGCGCGGCGCCGGTGTGTCGGGAAAACGGAATAGGTTGTGCCATGAAGGTTCAAGATTTTGCCTGTGCAGATGCAATAACGGCGCGCGCGATAAAAGATTGAGCCTTCCCGCCGCCCAGGCCGAAAAAACCACCGCGCCGCAGCGCATCAAGAAGCCCCTGTCAGACGCCACAAACCATCAAGCAACCTGCCGCTGCCAAGCCGTCGAGACCTATCCTCCGCGAGCAATCCCCGCCCCCCGTAAGCCGAAACCGCATCACTCCCCACTGCCCGCCGAATCTACCTCGTCCAAACCCACAGGACTGACACTTCGCGCCCGCACCCGCCGACGGATCTCCGAGTCGAGAATCAATCGCCCCCGCAGCTTCCCTTTCATCCGCTTGACGTACCGCGGCGCCTCGGTCATATGCACCGTCATCAACTCGCGCACTTTTTCGACGTCACGCTCGCGTGCCGCCTTGGTGATCGCCTTATGAATCTTGACGTTCGCCTGTCCGAATCGCTCGTGTTCCGCCTGCGGCGTATCGTTACGGAACTCGATCAGTTGCCGGATCATTTCGTTGATGAGCTCGCAACTGAAGCGCAAAAAAGGATTCGGATTCGCGGCCGCAAGAATGTCGTGAAAATTCACGTCTTCCTGGCGTTGACGCACGATGTCCTGCCCGCCATGCGCGGAAGCCGGCCGATCGCAACATGCGATGCTCGCCTCGAGCGCCTCGAAGTCCTGCTCCGTCAGATGCGGCACCGCGCCCGCCGCGAGCTCAGGCTCGAGTAGCTTGCGCACGGTGTAAATGTCGTCGATGGACACGTCCTTAAAGAACAGATAGTTCTGCAGAAGCTGCAACGTCCGGTCGAGCGGCACTTCAACGACCATCCCGCCGCCGCTCGGTCCGGTCGTCACCTTGATAAGCCCTTGCACCTCCAGCGACTTCAGCGCCTCGCGAATCGTGCTCTTGCTCACCGAAAACAGCTGCTGCAACTCGACCTCGCGCGGCAGCCGATCGCCCGGCTTGAGATCCTTCTCCGTGATCAATCGCTTGATTTCCTCCGCGACCAGATCGCCGCGCTTTTGCTGCTTGATCTCGATCGCGGCGCCAGCCTTGGCTCGGTCAATGGCCATGTTTCGTACTCCAATTTTGTGTGCTGCACCGTCGGTGTTTCGCGGACGTCAACCGGAGGCGCAAGTACAAGCCGCCGCGTCGCCGCCAGGAATTTTGCCTTATTGACACTGGAATTTATTGTACCTACGATCAAGTCAATCCTATTTATCATGATAAATAGCACGAACCGCGGCACTAAGACCAAAGACTACACCGCGGCCAGCCACTTTTCGTAGTCGTTCACTGCGTGTCTCTCCAAGGAGCGTGATTTGAATCGCCGAAATATATTGAAGCTGGCCGCGCTGTCGGCCGTTCCGGGGACGCTGGGTTCGCTCGTCGCGCGCAGTGCTTTTGCGCAGGCGGGCAGCGTGCAATTCGCGTGTCCCGTGCCGATGTCCGGCGCGTTCGCGGCCAACGGCAAGTACGCCGACCTCGGCATGAAGCTCGCCATCGAACAATACGGCAAGGTGCTTGGCGAACCGCTCGCTTATTCGGTGCTCGACACCGAAGGCAAGCCGGCAACGGCGGTTCGCCGCGTGCAGGAAATCGCCCAGCAGAAGAACGCGCGCTTCTTTGCCGGAGGTATTTTGTCGTCCGAAGCATTGGCGATGGGCAAGGAAGTGCAGAAGGCCGGCGGCGTTTTCATCACGACGGCAGGTGCCGACGAAATCACAGGAAAGGACTGCAACGACGCAACTTTCCGCTGGTCCGTGCCCACGTATGGCGCGATCGAACAGACGGTGCGCCCGCTGATCCAGATGCTGCCGAAGGCCAAGCGGTGGTACACCATCACGCCGCAATACGTGTTCGGCGACGGTCTTCTGTCCGCGGCGAAAGCGGTGTTCAAGGAGAAGGGCATCGAGCATGTCGGCAACAGTTATCACTCGCTGAATGAAAAAGAGTTCAGCGGCTATCTGACGAACGCGGTTGCCGCGAAGCCCGACGTGCTGCTGATCCTCAACTTCGGCTCGCAATCGTCGGACACGCTGCGCCAGGCCGTGAGCTTCGGCATGAAGAACAACTGCACGATTCTGCTCGCGTGGGCTTCCGGTCTCGAGCAATTCGAGTCGCTCGGTGCGGATCTGTGCGACGGCGTGTATTTCGGCGCGCAGTATTGGCATGGTATCGATTCGCCGCTGAACCGCGATCTCGTCAAGCGCACGCAAGCGGCGTTCAAGACGAATCCCAACTACAGCCTCGCAGGCTCGTACGTCTGCACGAAGATTCTGCTCGACGGCATCGTCAAGGCCGGGAATGTCGATCCGAAGAAAGTGGCTGCGGCGCTCGAAGGCATGAAATACGATGGTTTGACAGGTCCGGAAGAAGTCCGCAAGGGCGATCATCAGGTGCTGAAGAACTACTATCTGCTGAAGGGCAAGGCGAAGAACAAGATGAAAAACGCCGACGACTACGCGGATATCGTGAGCTCCGGTCAATCGTTCCTGCCGCTCGACAAGACCGGTTGCAAACTGACCTGACGCGCAACGCCGCGCCGAGCAGCGCCGGCCACGTCGTGCCGGCATCCATGAATGCAGCGACGTTGCGCTCAATCACCAGACAGTCGCCATGAACGTTTATCTTCTGCAGATCGTCAACGGTATCGGAGTCGGGATGCTGTACTTCCTGCTCGCGGTCGGTTTGTCGATTGTGTTCGGCCTGCTGCGCTTCGTGAACTTCGCGCACGGAGCCTTTTATCTGCTCGGCGCGTATTTCTGCTATCAGGCGATGCAGTGGTCGCTGAACTTCTGGACAGCGCTCGTCGTCGTCCCGATAGCAGTCGGCGCATTGGCATGGGTCGTCGAAAAGCTGATCTTGCGGCACGTCTACGCGCAGCAGCACGAGTTCCACATTCTCGTGACGGTCGGCCTTGCGCTCGTCGTGCAGGAGTGCGCGATCCTCGTGTGGGGACCGCTCGGCGATAACGTGCCGGTTCCCGACATGCTGAACGGCGTGGTCATCTGGGGCAGCTTTGTGTATCCGAAGTATCGGCTGTTCGTGATCGGCTTCACGGCCGTGCTCGCCGCGTTGCTGTGGTGGGTGCTGGAGGGCACGCGGCTTGGCAGCGCGGTGCGTGCGGGAAGTGAATCGACGGAAATGGTGTCGCTGCTCGGCATCAATGTGTTGCGTGTATTCAGCCTCGTGTTCGCGCTCGGCGCTGCAACGGCTGCGCTCGCCGGCGTGCTCGCCGCGCCGATTCGCGGCGTCGATCCCTTCATGGGCATCGAGGCGCTCGGCGTCGCGTTCGTCGTCGTCGTGGTGGGCGGCATGGGCAACTTTCTCGGCGCGCTGGTGGGCGGCCTGCTGGTCGGCATCGTGCAAAGCGTGATGAGCACGCTGTGGCCCGAGGGCGCGCGCCTGATGATCTACGTCGCGATGGCCGCCGTTCTTCTGTTGCGGCCGAATGGCCTACTCGGGAGAGCCGCGTGATCGACACTTCCAAATCCGCCGTCGCAAAAGCAGCGCCGCAGGCATCCGGGCGTGCGTTGGGCCACACGCTGCATCGCTACCGTTTTCTTTTGCTCTCGTTGCTGGTCGTATGCATTCTGCCGTTGACGCTGCGCTCCGGCTCGCTCGCCACCGAGGTCCTCGTCTTCGCGCTCGCCGCGTTAGGCTGCAATCTTCTGCTTGGCCACACGGGGCTGCTGTCGTTCGGGCAAGGCATCTTCTTCGGACTCGGTAGCTATAGCGCGGGGCTCGTGCTAACCAAAGCCGCATTGCCGGTGCCCGTTGCGTTGCTTGCGGCGCTCGTGGTCGGCGCGGCAGCGGCTGCACTCGTCGGATGGTTTTCGATCAGACAGCGCGGCACCTACTTCGTGATGCTGACGCTCGCGTTCGGACAACTGTTCTACTTTCTCGCCTATACGACGCCCGAGCTGACCGGCGGCGACAACGGCCTGCTCGATATTCCGCGGCCCGCGCTCAGGTTGTTCGGGCATGAACTGATCGCGTTGACGTCTCCGTGGCAGTACTACGGATTCGTCGCCGTGCTGTTTCTCATCGTGTTCTGGCTGCTGATGCGCGTCTCGCACTCCGTATTCGGCCGCACGTTGCTCGCGATTCGCGACAACGAAGCGCGCGCCGCCGCGGTCGGCTACGACGTCAAGCGGTTCAAGCTCATGGCGTTCGTGATCTCGGGCGCGGTGACCGGGCTCGCCGGCGCATTGCATGCGTTGATGACGGGCATCGCGCCGCTATCCAATATCGATTACCACACGAGCGAAATGATCCTCGTGATGACGGTGATCGGCGGCACCGGCAATCTGTTTGCGTCGGTGCTGGGCGCCGCGTTCTATGTGCTGTTCGCCGACTGGCTTTCCACGTTGTGGCCGCGCTGGCTGCTGCTGCTCGGCATCGTGCTGATGGCGGTGAGCCTTTACATGCAGCGCGGTCTGTGGGGCCTTGGCGAGCGAATCTGGCAAGCGCTGCGCCGCCATCCGCGAGACGACGCCCAGACCGTTCCCGCAACCGGTAGCAGCGACGACACCGCAACGGAGCGCACATGACCGAGCCCATTCTCAACGCAAGCGGCGTGATGAAGCGCTACGGCAAATTCACGGCGCTCTCCGAGGTCAACCTGCGCATCATGCCGCGCACCGTGCATTCGGTGATCGGCCCGAACGGCGCGGGCAAGACCACGCTTTTTCATGTACTTACCGGCACGTTGCCGATCAGCGCAGGCAAGATCGTGTTCGACGGCCACGACGTGACGCACGAGCCCGATCACAAACGCGTGCGCCGCGGCGTCGCGAGATCGTTTCAGGTGACGAGCCTGTTCGCCAATCTGAGCGTGCGCGAAAATCTGCGGCTTGCCGCACAAGGCGTCGATGCCGTGCGCGCGCTCAATGCATGGACGCCGCCGCGCGGCGCGCTGGCGCACACCGATACCGTCGACAGTGTGCTCGAACGTCTCGCGTTGCAGCGCTTCAGCCAAATACCGGCGGGCGCGCTGTCGCATGGTCAGCGGCGGCGGCTCGAAGTCGGCATGGCGCTCGCCGCTCGACCGAAGGCGATCGTTCTCGACGAGCCGACGTCCGGCATGGGCATCGACGATCTTGACGATATGAAGCATCTGATTCGCGGCTTGCGCGACGACTACACCGTCGTGCTGATCGAGCACAACATGGGCATCGTGATGGACATCTCCGACACCATCACCGTGATGCAGCAAGGACGCGTCCTAGTGGAAGGACGTCCCGACGAAATTCGCGGCGACGAGCGCGTGCGGAGCGCCTATCTCGGCAACATGATCACCGGAGGCCGCGCATGATTCTCGACGTGCAGGACATTCACGGCTTCTACGGCAAAAGTCACATACTGCAAGGCGTTTCCTTGCAGATCGGCGAAGGCGAGACCGTCACGCTGCTGGGCCGCAACGGCGCGGGCAAGTCCACCACATTAAAGGCGATTGCCGGCATCGTCGCGCCGAAGAACGGGCGCGTCGCATTCAACGGCACGACGATAAGCGGCCTCCAGCCGCACAAGATCGCGTCGCGCGGCGTGTGCTTCGTGCCCGAACATCGCGGCATTTTTCGTTTGCTCACCGTCGAGGAAAACTTGCGGCTCGGCGCGCGCAAAGACTCGCCGTGGCAACTCGACGACATCTACGGCATTTTTCCGCGGCTCAAGGAGCGGCGCACGAATGGCGGCGGACAGTTGTCGGGCGGCGAACAGCAGATGCTCGCCATCGGCCGCGCGCTGATGAACCACCCGCGTCTTCTGATGCTGGACGAACCTGTCGAAGGTCTGGCGCCCGTCATCGTCGAAGAAATCGTCGCGCAGCTCAAGCTGATTCGCGAGGCGGGCGTCGCGATTCTGCTCGTCGAACAAAACCTCGAGGTCTGCACGCAACTCGCGGATCGCCACTACATCATCGAGCAAGGTGTGATCGTTTATTCGGGCGATAACGCATCGTTCGCTGCCGACGATTCGATCAAGGATCGCTATCTCGGCGTCGGCGTCGTTTGAAGCTACGCCCGACTTCACTATGAGGAAGCATTGATGCAAGTTCATGACTCACAACGCGGCGACGCGCTTGCTCGTCTGCGCGTCGACGGCGAACGGCTTTGGAACAGCCTCATGCAACTCGCGCAGATCGGCGCGACGGAGAAGGGCGGCGTTTGCCGGCTCGCGCTCACCGAACTCGATCGCATCGCGCGTGACCGGTTCGTCGCGTGGGCGAAGGAAATCGGCTGCACGGTGCGCGTCGACGCGATCGGCAATATCTTTGCGCGCCGCGCGGGTTTGCGCGACGACCTGCCGCCCGTCACGACGGGCAGCCATATCGACACGCAACCGACCGGCGGCAAATTCGACGGCAACTACGGTGTGCTCGCCGGCCTCGAAGTGCTGCGCACACTGGCCGATGCAAACGTCACGACACTCGCGCCGCTCGAAGTCGCCGTGTGGACCAACGAGGAAGGCTCGCGCTTCGTTCCGGTGATGATGGGCTCGGGCGTCTTCGCCGGCGCGTTCACGCTCCAGCATGCGCTCGATCAGCGCGACCGCGAGGGCATTTTCGTGCGCGACGCGTTGGCGGCCATCGGCTACGTCGGCGAAAACACGAAACCGCATACCGTTGCAGCGTATTTCGAAGCGCACATCGAGCAAGGCCCGGTGCTCGAGGCGCATGACAAGACCATCGGCATCGTGCAGGGCGCACTCGGCCAGCGCTGGTACGACGTGACCGTGCAGGGCATGGAAGCGCATGCGGGACCCACGCCGATGGCGTTGCGCCGCGATGCGCTGCTCGTCGCCGCCGATCTGATCCACGCGGTGAACCGCATCGCGCTGGGTCATGCGCCGCATGGCCGGGGCACGGTCGGCTGGGTCGACGTGCATCCGAACTCGCGCAACGTGATTCCTGGCCGCGTGAAGCTGACGGTCGACCTGCGCGCCGCCGACGACGCCACGCTCACCGCAATGGACGGCGCACTGCGTGAAGCATGCAAGGCCGCGGGCGAGCAAGCGGGCATCGACGTGACTATCGAGCAGGTCGTGTACTTCCCGCCGCAACCGTTCGCCGCGAACCTGGTGGCAGCGGTGAAAGAAGGCGCCGACATGCTGGGCTTTTCTTCGATGGACGTCATCAGCGGCGCGGGCCACGACGCGGTCTATCTCGCGCGCGTCGCGCCGGCCGCGATGATCTTCGTGCCCTGCAAGGACGGTATCAGCCACAACGAGATCGAGGACGCGCGCGCGGATCATCTCGAAGCCGGCTGCAACGTCTTGCTGCACGCGATGCTGAAGGCGGCGCAAACCGTGCCGAGCGCGCCGGTGCCGGAGGGCTCGTGCGTATGAAAATCCTCATCGCGCGGATGAATCACGAGACCAACACGTTCTCGCCGGTGGCCACGCCGTTGTCCGCTTTCGGTCTGAACGGCGGGAAGCTCGGCCCGAGTTTCGGCGACGACGCGTTCAACGACAACAAGGGCATGCAGACCGCGATGGCCGCGTTCATCGACGCCGCCGAGCGCGAGGGCGCGCAGATCGTGACGCCCGTGTCGGCAGCGGCGAACCCGAGCGGACCCGTCGACGCTGCGGCCTACGACGCGATCTGCGATGCAATCGTTGCAGCCACAAACGGATGCGACGCCGTGATGCTCGATCTGCACGGCGCGATGGTCGCGGAAAATTCGAACGACGGCGAAGGCGATCTGCTCGAACGCGTGCGCGCCGCATTGCCGGATGCGCCGATCGCCGTCGCACTCGATCTGCACGGCAACGTCACGCAGAAGATGATCGACAACGCGGACGTGATCGTCAGCTTCAAGACTTATCCGCACGTCGATATGTACGAGACCGGCGCGCACGCCGCGCGTTTGCTGTTCGCGTCGATGCATGGTGCCGCGAAGCCGGTGATCGCGTGGCGTCAGCCGCCGCTGCTCACGCATACGCTGCGCAGCTCGACGGCCGAAGGCGCGATGATGCGTGCGGTCGATGCCGCCCGCGCCGCCGAAGCGGACGGCATGCTCGCGGTCTCGGTGCTGTCGGGCTTTTCGCTCGCCGACATCGAGGCGCCCTGCATCAGCGTCGTGGTGGTCGGCAACGGAGATCACGCGCAAGCGGAAGCGGTCGCCGAGCGCATCGCGCGGCAGATCTGGAACGAGCGCGAGGATTTCGTCTACCGCAGCGCGCCGCTCGCCGAATCGGTTGCAGAAGCCGCGGCGCTCGCGAAAGACGCCGAGAAGCCGGTGCTGCTGCTCGATCACGGCGACAACTGCATGTCGGGCGGTACGTGCGACACGATGGATCTGCTTGAGGAAGCCCTCGCACAGCAGCTCGACGGCATCGTCACCGGGCCGTTGTGCGATCCGCAGGCGGTGGCCGCGCTGATGGCCGCGGGCGTCGGCAGCACGGTCACCATCACGATCGGCAACAAGGTCGGGAGCGGCGCGGGCGCGCCGCGTGCGCCGGTCGCGATGACCGGCGTCGTGCGCGCGTTGACCGACGGCGAATACGTGATCAGCGGCCCGACCTACACCGGCCAGCGCGCGCATATGGGGCGCGCGGCGGTGCTCGACACGGGCACGGTGAAGCTCGTCGTGACCGAGCACACGCACGAACCGTGGGACCTCGGCGTATTCGAAAGCGTCGGCATCGATCCGCGTCGCGCGCGCTTTCTGCTGCTCAAATCGCGCATGTATTGCCGTCCGGTTTTCGTGCCGATTTCGGCGGGACTCGTGGAGTGCGATAGCCGCGGCGTGACGAGTTCGGACTACGGGCTCTTCGCCTTCAAGAACGTGAAGCGCCCCGTGTTCCCGCTCGATGCCGACGCCGAATGGAACCCGGCGCATTGAATGACGTCCGGCCCTTGTGCAGTTTCGAGAGACTCTCTATAATTCGCGCCTCTACAGGCTCGTAGCTCAGTTGGTTAGAGCACCACCTTGACATGGTGGGGGTCGTTGGTTCGAATCCAATCGAGCCTACCAACGCATTGTGACGTAGACGAAAGCGGCTTCGCTTTCGTCTACTGTCCTATCAGAAGCAAGTCGCTTCAGTTCTCTTTTCCCTTTCGAATCCGGCTCAGGCTTAGATCGCGCGTTGCAAAGCGGCGTTCGGTGCGTTTGCGTCCTGCGGCGCGGCAGATTCAGTAGCGAATCCATAGAACGACAAGGCCGTTTTGCGCACGATTGAATCGAGATCCTCCGCATGAAGGCCGAGATCGAGCAGCGCAGACAACGATTCGCCGTAGCTCGTGACCGCTTCGTATTGCGTGTGCGGCCAGTCGCTGCCCCACATCAGGCGATGCGCGCCGAAGTGCTCGATCAATTGCGCCGTTGCGTCGGCGACGAACGACGAGCCCGGCGCCGCACAGCGATACGCACCTGACACCTTGACCCACACGCAGCCCGTGCTGCCATAACCAAGCAGCGCTTTGAAGCCGCGGTCCTGTGTGCCCAACGCGGGATCGGGCCGGCCGAAATGATCGACGACGACTCGCACGCCGCGCTCGAGAAGCCGGTCGATCATCGGTGCGAGATCGACTGCGTTTCTGTGCAACTCGACATGCCAGCCGAGCCGCGCGATGTTATCCAGTAGAGACGTCCACGGTTGTGCGCCGAGATCCGGCAGCGTCTGTTCCATCAGGTTGAGGCGAATGCCCGTCACGCCGCAGCGATGCATGTTCGCCAATTCACTCGTGCTTATGTCGGGCGCAACGACGACGACGCCACGCAGGCGCTCGCTCTGCGCGGCCAACGCTTGCAACAGATAGCCGTTGTCGGTGCCGAGAAAGCTCGGCTGTACCAGCACCGCATGCGTCATTCCGTGCGCGTTGAGCAGCGGTAGATAGTCGTCGAGTGTTGCATCGTAGGCGGGCGCATAGCGCCGCTCGCCGCTCAACGGCAAGCCTCGCTCGAAAACGTGCGCATGCGTGTCGACACCACTGTGTGCAAACGGGAGTGAGGAGGCCAATGCGTTCATATTCAACTACGCGGGGAATTCAGGGTGAGATGCGCGGCGTCAGTCGCGTCCGCAGCATCGGTGCGATCGGCGGACTGATCCGGCGCCGCGCCGCGCAGACGCTTGCCGCGCGTTTCGGGAAGCAGCAGCACGGCGATCATCGCGAGCCCGTACGCAATGGCCGCGTCGATGCCGATGGCCGCGCCGAGCGACATCGAGTGGCTCATGTAGCCGACCAGCACCGGAAAACCCGCCGATGCAATGCGCCCGAAGTTGTAGCAAAAGCCGACGCCGGTGCCACGCATGTCGGCGGGATACAGTTCGTTGAAGAGCGGCCCGAGGCTCGCCGGAATGCCCGCCGCGAAGAGGCCGAGCGGAAAGCCGAGCACCAGCATCTGCGTGTTCGTCAACGGCAGCATCACATACGCGAGCACGGTGACGATGCAGCAGAAAGCGAACAACGCGATGTTGCGTCGACGGCCGATGCGATCGAGCAGATAGGCGCTCAGCATGCAGCCGCACCAGAATGCGACGATCACGACCGCGAGATAGCCGCCCGTGTTCAGCACCGACAGATGCCGCTCCTTCGCGAGAAACGTGGGCAACCACGACATGATTGCGTAGTAGCCGCCGTGAGCGCCCGTGCCGAGCACCGCGCCGATGAGCGTCGTGCGCAGCACACGCGGCTGGAACACCTGCACGATCTGACCGAGCGCGGATACCCTGGCGTGCGCGTCGACGCCGACGGGCGCGACCCGCACCGGTTCCTTCAGATTGCGCCGCACGAACAGCACGAGCCCGGCGGGCAGCAGGCCGACCGCGAACATCACGCGCCACGCGGTGTCGCCGGGCAGCCAGGAAAACACCGCGGCGTAGACCAGCACCGCGCCGCCCCAGCCGACGGCCCATGCGCTTTGCACCGCGCCCATCGCGCGGCCGCGATTCTCGGTGCGGATCGTCTCGGCCATCAGCACCGCGCCCGCGGCCCACTCGCCGCCGAAGCCGAAGCCTTGCAGCGCCTTGAGCAGCAGCAGTTGCGGGAAATTCTGCGCGAATGCGCACAGGAACGTGAAGCCGGCGAACCAGAGAATCGTCATTTGCAACGTGCGCACGCGGCCGAAGCGGTCCGACAGCGCGCCCGCAATCCAGCCGCCGAGCGCCGACGAGATCAGCGTGACGCTGCTGATCGCGCCCGCTTGCGTATGGCCGATGCCATAAGCCGCGATGATCGCGGGAATGGCGAGCGTGAACATCTGCACGTCGAGCGCGTCGAGTCCCCATCCGGCGAAGCAGCCCCAGAAGGTGTTGCGCTCCACCGGCGTACTCTCTTTGTACCACCTGAACATAGCCATCTCCGTCCGTCGTTCTGTCCGAATTCATGCAGTCATATATATGAATGTATGAATCTTGCACTCGATCCGGCGCGCGGTCATTGGGTAATAACCCTTGCTCGCCTGAAACCGGCGCGATGCGGTAGAGTGGTGACTCCTCTGCATAACTGTACGAATCCATGAATACGGCGTCTTTCGCGTCAAGGCCGGACGACCGGCTGCCCCGTTATCAGCAATTGCGCGACGACCTCGTCAGCCGCATTGCCGCCGGCGAGTGGGCGCCCGACGAGGCCATCGCCACCGAGGCCGAACTGGGTCAGTTCTACAACGTTTCCACCGGCACCGTGCGCAAGGCAATCGATCTGCTGGTCAGCGACGGCGTGCTCACGCGAACCCAGGGCAAGGGCACGTTCGTGCGGCGGCCGCGCTTCGACTCGTCGCTGTTCCGCTTTTTCCGCTTCGTTTCGCGCGACGGCCAACCTGTGCTTCCCACCGCGCGTGTGCTCAAGCGCGAGATCGTCAAACCGAACGAGGAGATCCGCGACGCGTTGCGCATGAAGGCCTCGGAAAAAGCGATTCATCTGTCGCGCGTGCGCATGATCGAACGCCGAACGGTTCTCGCCGAAGAAATCTGGCTGCCGCGCGCGCGTTTCGAAGCGCTCGCCACGTTGCCGCTCGATCAGTTCGAGGACCTGCTGTATCCGTTGTACGAACGGCTGTGCAAACAGATGGTCGCATCGGCGACGGAGATTCTCCGCGTCGAACAGGCTACCGCCGAAACCGCCACGCTGCTCGGCATCAAAACGGGCAGCCCGGTGATTCTCGTTCACCGCGTGGCTTCCGACTTCGCCGGCGCGCCGTTCGAATGGCGCAGCACGCGCGGCGCGGCCGATACGTTCCAGTATCAGGTCGACATCCGCTAAACGCCACGCCGGCGTTTTCTTCTCTCTCACGCAAGACAAGCTGGAGATGGTGCACGCGCTCCGCATGACCGAGGCGTCGTACGGATTGGGCGCGTCGCTGTTCTTCATCGGCTATCTGCTGTTCGAGGTCACGAACATTAACGGATGTATACTCAGGATTCCTCCTCTTCACGAATCCTGGCACTATGAAACAACCCGGTGTTTACAGCGCGAACGCCATCGCGCTGTTCACAACGACGATGCAGTAGCAAGTCCGGCGGCTGCACATTGATTTTTCAGACCAGTCCGATTGCTTAGGCACGCTAAATTATTTCATTTCCGTCAAATAATGTGAACTCAATTCCTGATAGTTTTTATTTGATGGACGTTCGCCATCGCGGCCCTAACAATGGCGCCCCTACTTTCCAACCAGATGCCGACATGAAGAACGAAAACGGCTAGGCAACGATGCGTGCCCGAGGCAGGACGGGCCACGGCGGTATGACGATCCGGGCGTGGTCTGAATTTATCCGCGCAGACGTCGCGCTGGTGCGGGAAGGTTATCTGTTCGCTTGCCCGAAATTCGGTGGTGCATTTCCGGCCATCGCCGCCGGCCTGTCGATTGCGGCTGATAGATTCTACAGTTGGGAAAGATGGATAAAAGTTGTCGTGAAACGACTCTCTTGGGCAAGCTGTTGGTCCTCGTTATTTTTTCATTGCTGGCGATTGCCGCGATGGCCGATGGGCGTATGACCCGGGTTGGGCAGCTTGATCATTTCCGCGACTGCGATGGCTGCTCGGAAATGGTTGTACTTCCCTCCGGCAATTACATGATGGGCGCGACCGAAGAAGAATTTCGGGGCGTGGAAGATAAATATAAAGTCATGTATGGGTACGAAGTACCGCGCCATGAAGAGCACGTGGCTTCGTTTGCCATGGCGAACTTTGCTGTAACCCGGGGTCAGTTTGCCGTTTTCGCAAAAGAGACTGGATTCCAAGGCAAGGGCTGCGAGATTTTCAACGGAAAAACCTGGGTCAATGACGCAAACGCGGACTGGCAGAACCCCGGTTTCAGGCAGACCGAGAATGATCCGGTAGTCTGCGTATCCTGGAGTGACGCGCAGAAATACATTGCGTGGCTCAATTCGAAGCTGCGCAGGACCACGGAAACAGCCTACAGGCTACCGACCGAGGCCGAATGGGAATATGCCGCGAGAGCCGGCACGGTAACCGCCGCGTACTGGGGCACCAATCCTCAGGATCAATGCCAATACGAAAACGCGCGCGATGAATCGGCGAGGCTCCTTGATCCGAAAGCAGACCATGCGTCCTGCACGGACGGGTATGTCCATACCGCACCGGTCGGTTCTTTCAGGCCGAATCCGTGGGGCCTGTACGACATGCTGGGCAATGCAGAGCAATGGGTTCAGGATTGCGTGGATGTCGGATATTACAGTCCGCCTAATCTATCGTCGAAACTGGATGCCTGTAAATCAAGAACCTTGCGGGGGACAAGCTGGGCGGGAGTTCCTGTCGCAGTGCGGTCCGCAATGCGCGGAGGGGGGGGTGCCAATAGTCGGGTGAGTGACTTTGGGTTTCGTCTTGCCAGAAGTATTCAACACTGACTGAAAAGGAACTGTCGTGTCTGGGATCAATGTTATTCAAACCGCAAAAGATGTTGGCGCCTTCTTTAATTCATGGGTTACGTATGTTAACTCTGCGAAGCAATACAGTGCGAACCCAAACGATTCTTCTGCGCAGCAGGGAATGCTCGCGAGCGCGAATGCGCTTTCGAGTGCAATAGCGACGCTTGGCAAGGATCCGCTCTACGCTTCGGCATTGGGAACCTTGGCGGGGGTGACTGACATACCGGCTCAAGTGTCTGCATATCAGACCGCACTTGCAACCGGAAAGATTAATGATCAAACAGCGGCACTTTCCTCGATCGCGGTGGACTCTGCCGGAATTGCCAACACTGCGGCTACTACAATTGCGGGATGGGCGACAGCAGTTGGGAATAGTGGTCTTGCTGATTTGATGGGCGAGATTGGGGAGAACGCCAACGATTTCGCCCTGGCTGTTGGTGCAGTCGGGACAGCGGTGGATGTCGGAAACTGGTTCAACAGCACGTTCTTGCCCGGGTTCAACAAGTGGATCGGCAATACTCCCCCACAGTTGGATGAAGACATGCTCCTGAACCTGAATGACCTCAGCGGTGATTCGGAAATCATCATGCCCGGCGCAAGCGGCGACACGTTGGCTGAAAAGCCACTCAGCGGCGGGGCATTCCAGTACACGGAAAACAACGCTCAGGGAACGCAGACGAGTTCGGTACAGCTTGCCTACAATGGTTCAGTCGATGAATTGATGGTTACCGGCGCGGGAGTGGTGGCGGATGTCAGCGCGTTTCAGATCAATGTCTCAACCGGCGCAACTGATACGATCAGCGGGAACAACGACACGATTAACGCTGGAGCAAGTTCGACTACTGCCCTCTACGGGACCGGCGGCATTGTCAATTTCATCCCAAACTCTGGTGCAATATTCAGGCTCTACAACGCGAATTCATCGGCGACGGTGAATGGAACTGGCAACACCGTGGGTATCTGGGCCACCGGCGACAGCGTTACGGCCTCAGGCGAGACGTTCAATTTCGCCCCAGGCGGCTTCAGTATTAACATCGCTGGCGGCAGCGATACGGTCAACGAAAACTCTGGCATGAGCGTCAGCGCCTCTGGTGGCGGCAACACGATCAACGCGGCCGCTGGCACGATGACCTCGGTCAGCGGTACTAACGGCAACGCCGACCAGATCAACGCGAATGGCCTTCAGTTCGGCGGAACCAGTGCGAACGGCCTGGGCACGGGCATCTGGCTGGGTGCCAACACACAGGTCAATCTCGCGGGCAGCGGCGACGGTCTCAACGAAAACGCCGGCGACAGCGTGACCGCCTACGGTGGCGGCAACACGATCGACGCGGCCGCTGGCACGATGACCTCGGTCAGCGGTACTAACGGCAACGCCGACCAGATCAACGCGAATGGCCTTCAGTTCGGCGGAACCAGTGCGAACGGCCTGGGCACGGGCATCTGGCTGGGTGCGAACAGCCAGGCCAGCATCCTTGGATCCTACAACGGCGTGAACGTCACCGCGGGCGACAGCGTGGGCGTGATCGGCGGCGGCAACACCATCGACGCGACGGCTGGCTCGACGGTTTTCGTCAGCGGGACCAACGGCACGGCTGACATGGTCTTCGCGAACGGCCTGACATCGGGTGGCGTCTCGGCCAATGGTCAGGGCACCGGCATCTGGATGGATGCTAATACCCAGGCCATCGTGCAGAACGGAAATGACTCCATCCATCTGGGCACCGGCGACTATCTTCAACTGCAAGGCGGCTCAGGCTACACAGTGAACGGCGGCGCGAATGAAACGATCGCGATCGTTGGCCCGCAAAGCGACACCATTTCCCTTGTGTCCGGCGCGGAAAGGTTCTATACCAGCGCCGGCCTGGAGTACCAGGAGCGCGACTTCTAGAATGGCAGTCTCGGCGAGCTGGTCAATTTCGACACATTAGGGCGTGTGACGGACGAGGCGTTTTTCAACCCAGCGGGCCAGGAGACGGAAGACGCGAAGTTCGGTCCAGGCGCATCGTACTCCTACGAGATAGACAAGTTCAATGCGAACGCCGCGGAAATCGAGCGGGACCAGTTCAATGCGGCGACCGGCCAGCTCACGGACGCAATGTACTTCAGTCCGTCGACGCGACTGGAAACTGAAGACATCAAATTCAATCCTGCTGCTGGACCGTGGTCGACCGAAATCATAAAGTTCAACGCAAGCGGCCAGGAAACGGAGGATGATCATTTCAACGCGGGCACGGGCGCGCTGAATTCAGTTTACCGGTGGGATGGGACGAACCCGTACGCCTATCAGGAGGAATTTGCTAGCGGCGGTGCATACTTCAGCCAGATTGACAATTTCAATGCTGCCACGGGCGCGCAGACATCCGGCGCGAACTTCGACCCCTTTACCGGTTTTGAATCAGGATACTTCAACAATGGGACCTGGTATTCAGGCGGTTCAGGCAGCACAGACTATTCTGATGCGGGATACATCGGGACTGATTCGACGCCACCCTGGGGGGACACGGAGCCGCCCATTCTCGGGCCCGACACCGGCGAGTTGAACATCCTCGTTTGCGGGACAGGTACTGATCCGATCATCCTGAACCTCGATGGCGAATCCGTCGAAACGACCTCGTTATCCGTGTCGCCCGCATCGTTCGACATGCAGAACAACGGCCAGCCGGTCCAGACCGCCTGGGGTACGGCGGGCGAAGGCTATCTGGTCTTTGACCCGAACGATGCGGACAACACGACGGTCATCACGCAGGACAGCCAGCTCGTGGGCGGATTCGGCGCCCTGCAGTCACTTGCGCAACGGGCCGATGGTTCCGGCAGCGGATCCCTCACGGCGGGCGATGCGCTGTGGGATGACCTGAAGGTCTGGGTTGATACGACCGGCACCGGCCAGTTCCAGAGTGGCCAGCTGTACAGCCTCAGCCAGCTCGGCATCACGTCAATCGACCTCGACGGTACACAGGTCAACCGCGACAGCAACGGCAACCAGATCCTGGTCGACAGCACGTTCGCGTATGCCGATGGCACCACCGGCGACATCGCTGGCGTGAACCTGATGTTCAACGGAAATCCGGATGGCCCGGTGACCACAAGCCTCGCTGATCTGCAGATTAACAACCTGATTGCCAGCATGGCGGCGTTCGGCGCGCAGCCCGCTGCCAGCTCGACGCTGGTTGCTGGTGCACAGCAGGACCCGCAGACGATGCTGGCCGCCAGCCTGCACTGACCATAACGTGATTGTGCCGCGCATTTGATGCGCCTGGTGTGAGAGTCAAACGAACGAACATGAAAACCGGTTTTGCAATCTGCATGCTGACATGTCTTGCACTGGTGGGCTGCGCCAACGGGCCGCGCGCTGGTCAATCGCTTCAACTCGATTCCGAGGGCAGAACACCTGATGCGCTGCTCACAGGGATTCGCCCGCAGGACCGTGAATTTGCGGTACAGGTCCAGTTGCGGGTGCGCCCGCATCTCAGGCCCAGCCGTTCCGACACGCCATCTCATGCATCGGCCGTAGTCGAGGTCCGGCTCGCAGACGATGGACAGATCACGAGCGCAACCCTCGCGCAAAGTAGCGGATATGAGGAATGGGACACCATCGCGGTGGCGGCGGTGAGACAGGCTTCGCCGCTTCCTCCCCCTCAGATTGACAGGCAGCGGCACTTCATCATTACGGTCAAACCGGCTGGCTAGCCGGGCGCACCCGAAGCCGCACGCCACCATCTCCGTTCCCAAAATGTTCTCCACGTGTGCCTGCCTTCTGACGGGCACACCTGAAAGTGCCACAAACAGAATGAACGCACCTGACCACCGCACTCCTGCTGAATCCACGCCCGCAGCCGATCCTGGACTCGCGTGCCTGGTCGTGATTGCGCGCTTTCATGGCATTGCCGCCGACGCGGGGCAACTGCGACACGCGGCGGCGTCCGGCAACGAACCGTACAGCATGGACACGCTGGTGCTCAGCGCCCGTTCGCTCGGCCTGAAAGCGCGCGTCGCACCGCTACGCACCGAGAGGCTCGCGCGCACGCCGTTACCCGCGCTCGCGCTGGATTGCAACGGCGAGCATTTTGTCATCGCCCGCGTCGAAGGCGGCGGGGCACTGGTCCTCGAAGCCAGCGCGCCAACGCCTGCTGTGGTGCCGCTTGACGCGCTTGAAGCCCGTTCGACGGGGCGCATGATCCTGTTCGCGTCAAGGGCATCGCTCGCTGGCGAACTGGCCCGTTTCGATTTCTCCTGGTTCATTCCGGCTGTTGTGAAATACCGGCGCCTGCTGCTCGAAGTGCTTGCCGTGTCGTTCGTGCTGCAGCTTTTCGGTCTCGTGTCACCGCTGATGTTTCAGGTGGTCATGGACAAGGTGCTGGTGAACCGCACCTACAATACCCTCGCCGTGGTGGGCGTGGCCCTGTTCGCCTGTTCGACCTTCGAGGTCGTGCTGACCGGCCTGCGCAATTACCTCTTTTCCCATACGACGAACCGCATCGACGTGGAACTGGGTGCGCGCCTGTTCCGGCATCTGGTTGCGCTGCCGCTGAATTACTTCGCCGCCCGGCGTGTGGGGGATACCGTCGCACGGGTGCGTGAACTCGAAAATATTCGCAACTTTCTCACTGGCCAGGCGCTGACTGCCGTCATCGACCTTCTTTTCTCGGTCGTATTCATCGTGGTGATGTGCTTCTACAGCGTGTGGCTCACGCTCGTCGTCGTGATCTCGCTGCCCGCTTACGTCGGCATTTCGATGGCGCTGGTGCCGACGTTGCGGCAACGTCTGAATGAGAAATTCGCACGGGGCGCAGATAACCAGTCGTTCCTTGTTGAGATAGTCTCCGGCGTTGAAACGGTCAAGGCGATGGCGGTCGAGCCGCAGTTCACGAAGAAATGGGAAACGCAACTGGCCGCGTATGTGGCAGCGGGATTTCGTGTGACGGCCTTGGGCAATGTCGGCCAGCAGATGATCCAGTACGTCGGCAAGCTGGTATCACTGGCTACGCTGCTGCTCGGCGCGAAGCTCGTCATCGATGGCGGGCTCACGGTAGGCGGACTGATCGCGTTCAACATGATGTCGCAGCGCGTTGCTGCCCCCGTGCTGCGCCTCGCGCAGCTATGGCAGGATTTCCAGCAGACCGGAATCTCGATGAGCCGGCTGGGCGATATCCTGAACTCGCGCACCGAACTGCCACCCAGCCGGCAGGCGCTACCCGCCGTTCGGGGCGACATCCGTTTCGAGCAGATCCGCTTTCGCTACCAGCCCGACAGTCCGCCCGTTCTCGACGGGGTCTCGCTGGATATCCGGGCCGGTGAAGTCATCGGCATCGTGGGCCGATCCGGGTCCGGCAAGAGCACGCTGACGAAACTGCTGCAGCGGCTCTACCTGCCCGAGCACGGAACGGTGCGCATCGACGGTATTGACCTTGCGCTGGCCGATCCGGCATCGCTGCGCCGTCAGGTCGGTGTAGTGCTGCAGGAAAACCTGCTTTTTAACCGGACGGTGCGCGAGAACATCGCGCTCACCGATCCCGGCGCTCCGCTCGAAGCCGTCATGCGCGTTGCCAGACTGGCGGGAGCACACGATTTCATCAGTGAACTGCCGCACGGTTATGACACTCGCATCGAGGAACACGGCGGCAACCTGTCAGGCGGGCAGCGTCAGCGGCTGGCCATCGCCCGCGCGCTGCTGACCAATCCGCGTATCCTGATTTTCGATGAGGCGACGAGCGCGCTGGACTTCGAAACCGAACGCGTCATCCAGAACAACATGAAAGCGATCTGTGCAGGGCGCACCGTCATCATCATCGCGCACCGGCTCACCGCGGTCCGGCACGCCGACCAGATCATCGCAATGGACAGGGGCAAGATTGTCGAGCGGGGACGGCACGACGAACTGCTTGAAAAACGCGGTTACTACGCGCATCTCGTGTCACTGCAGAATGGATATGCTTCATGAATCTCCGACTTCAGGCGCTGCTCGATCTGCTGCGCCGCTATGCGACCGTGTGGTGCACCGCCTGGTCCATCCGTGGGCAGCTGGATGCGCCTGCGAAGCTCGAATACGAGCTGGCATTCCAGCCCGCGCACCTCGAACTGGTCGAGACACCAGTTCACCCCGCGCCGCGCTGGACCAATCGCATCCTCGTGCTGCTGACGGTGGTGGCGGTGCTGATCGGGATATTCGGCCGGCTGGACATCGTCGTGTCGGCGAGCGGCAAATTCGTCCCCAACGCGCGGGTCAAGGTGATCCAGCCTGCGATGACGGGCGTGGTCCGCGACATTCTGGTTCATGACGGACAGCAGGTGAAGGCCGGGCAACTGCTGGTCAGGCTCGATACGACGCAGGCTGCCGCGGACGCGGATAAGGCCAGCTCGTCGAAGCTTGACGCCGCGCTCGGTGCCGCGCGCGCCAACGCGCTGCTCGCCGCCCAGCATGACAGTCGCGCACCGGTCGTCGCCACGGTGGAGGGTGCGCCCGACAACCGGCAGCAGGACGCACAACGCTTCGCCGAAGGGGCATTCCGTGAGTACCAGGACACCATCGACAGTGCGAAAGCGGAACTGCTCAAGCGCGAAGCTGAACTCGACAGCACGCGCCAGGAAATCGCCAAACTGCAGGCGACGGCGCCGCTTGCCCGGCAGCAGGCCAATGCCTATCAGGCGCTGGTGGCCGACCGCTACGTCGCGCGCAACGACTACCTCGACAAGGAACAGACCGCGCTCGGTCAGGAGCACGAGCTTGCGGCGCAACTGAGTCATGCGCGCGAGCTGGCCGCCGGTGTAGCAGAGCAACGCGCTGATATGGCATCAATCGCATCGAAATTCCGTCGCCAGCAGCTTGATGAACTGGAGAAGGACACCCAGCAGGTGGCGCAAAGCCGTAATGACGAAACCAAGGCACAGACGCGCCAGGCCCTCCTGAGCCTGACCGCGCCCGTGTCGGGCACGGTCCAGCAACTGGCCACGCATACGCTGGGCGGCGTGGTGACCACTGCGCAATCGCTCATGGAGATCGTGCCCGACGACGCGCTCGAAGTCGAAGCGCAACTCCAGAACCGCGATATCGGTTTTGTCGACGTCGGCCAGACGGTTGCCGTCAAGGTGGATGCCTTTCCGTACACCCGCTACGGCTTCATCAGCGGGACCATCGAATCGGTGTCCAACGACGCGGCACAGGACAGGAAGCTGGGACTCGTATTTCCGGTGCGCATCCGGCTCGCGACCAATCGTATGCATGTTGACCACAAGTGGATCACGCTGACCCCGGGCATGGAAGTCACCGCCGACATCAAAACCGGCAAACGCAGCGTGGCGGGCTATTTCCTCGACCCGCTGCTGCAGACCACCGGGGAGAGCATGCGTGAACGGTAGGCGTATGGCCAGGCTCGCGGCAGCCGGCGTGATACTGGTGATGGCGGGCCATGTGTGGGCGTTCGATCCGCTGTTCGCGCAAGGCAGCATTCCAGCCAATCCGGGCGCCAGCATGACTCCCGGGGAGCGGCCGTGCGAGTCCGGTGCGCCGGGACAGCCCCTGACCCTGCACGAAGCGGTCGGGCGCGGTCTGTGCCATAACCCGAAGACGCGCGAAGCATGGGCGGATGTGAAGGCGCAGGCGGCTGCCATGGGCGTCGCGCGTGCCGCATTCCTACCGACCATGTCGGGCAACTGGCAGGGTATGCGCGACGATTCGGCGACGGACGTGAATGGTCACCCGGAGCTGGGCTCGAACACGACGGCCACGGTCCGCTCGGAAAGCGTGTCGCTGAACTGGGTGCTGTTCGATTTCGGCGCACGCGCGGCAGCGCTGCGTGACGCATCCGAACTGCTCGCGGCCGCGCGTGCGACGCAGGACGCGACGCTGCAGGACACGTTCGCGACGGTTGCGAAAGAGTACTACGCCGCGCAGGCGGCGCAGGGCGCACGTGAAGCAGCGGCCCAGGTTGAGCGGATGACACAGGACAGCCTGACGGCCGCCCAGGCGCGGGTCGACCGCGGTGTTGCACCGGTCACGGATGCGCTGCAGGCGCAGACGCAGCACGACGAAGCGGTGTTCAATCTCACCAAGGCTGAAGGCGATGCGCAGACAGCACTCGGCACGCTCGCGTCGGACATCGGACTGGACCCCGGCGAGCCGCTCGTCGTGCCGGCGGCGACCGCGACCCCGCTGCCCGATGCGGCGTATAGCGAATCAGTGGCGCAACTGATTGACGACGTGAAGCGCACCCACCCGGCGGTGCTCGCCGCGCAGGCGCAGTTCGAGGCGGCGCAGGCCAAGGTCACGCAGACGCGCGCGGAAGGCCTGCCGAACATCAGCCTGGTCGGGAAATACAGCCATAACAACCAGCCTGCAACTCTCGGGCTCGGAATTCCGACCTTTCCCGCAACCGGTCACGACGCCTATGTCGGTGTGCAGGTCACGATCCCGTTCTTCGAAGGGTTCGGCCGGCATTATCAGGTCCGTCAGGCCGAGGCCGAAGCGGAACGGCAGGACGATGCGCTCGACGGAACACGGCAACAGGTCGCGCTTGATGTGTGGACCAGCTACCAGGCGCAGCGCACAGCGACAGAGAACGCGGTGCACAGCGAAAGCCTCCTTGCAATCGCGCGGCGTTCGTTCGACGCGGCTGAGCACCGCTACCGCGCCGGTGTCGGCAACATTCTCGAACTGCTGAACACGCAGACGGCGCTGGCGACCGCGCAGCAGCGGCGCGTGCAGGCGCTGGCTGACTGGCATAACGCGAAACTGCAGCTGGCGTCGAAACTCGGGCGGCTGAGCATGCGCGACATCACTCAGAGACTGCCGACGGAATGAAACAGTGCCGTCGCGGGCCCGGATTTCCCGGAGCGAAACAGTTCATCATCGTTCGGGTGGTATGAAAAAGTGAGAGAGAACTCGTGAATTGCAGAACGCACGCGCGGCGCGGCCGATACGTTCCAGTATCAGGTCGACATCCGCTAAACGCCACGCCGGCGTTTTCTTCTCTCTCACGCAAGACCCCGTGTGCCCGCGCTATGCGGGTATCACCTCATGGCGTCACATCGCGATTCATACAATCATATATATGACTGTATCAATATTGCCGATGCAATCCGGCAAGCGGAGAAACGATGTCCACACAACTCACATTCGAGCAGCAGGTCATGAAGAAGATGGCGTGGCGGTTAATGCCGCTTCTCATCATCATGTTCCTGATTTCGTTTATCGACCGGCAGAACGTCGGCTTCGCCAAGCTGGAGATGGTGCACGCGCTCGGAATGACCGAGGCGTCGTACGGATTGGGCGCGTCGCTGTTCTTCATCGGCTATCTGCTGTTCGAAGTGCCGAGCACGCTCGCGCTGCATCGCTTCGGCGCGCGCGCGTGGCTTGCGCGCATCATGCTGACGTGGGGCGTCGTCACGGTATTGATGGCGTTTGCCCGTTCGCTGCCGGTGTTCTACTCGTTCCGTTTTGCGTTGGGCGTCGCGGAAGCCGGGTTTTATCCGGGCGTCATCTATTACCTCACGCAGTGGTTTCCGCAGAGCTATCGCACGAGAGTGCTGGGCTTTTTCACGCTCGGCAGCTCGCTCGCGAACATGCTCGGCTCGCTGATCGGCGGGCTCCTGCTGACGCTCGGCGGCACGTGGGGTTTCGCGGGCTGGCAGTGGGTGTTCATCGCGACCGGCTTGCCGGCGGTGATCGTTGCCTTCGTCGCGCTCAAGTACCTGCCGAATTCGGTTAGCGACGCGCCGTTTCTGTCGCAACAGGAGAAGGACGTCGTGCTCGCCGCGCTGAAACGCGAGGCCTCGGACGCCGCGAAGGCGACGCATCCGTGGGCGGCGCTGCTCGATCCCAAGGTGTTGATGTTCGCGCTGACGTACATGCTGATGTCGACGTCGCTGTACGGCGTGACGTACTGGATGCCCACGCTGCTGAAGAGCGACGGCGTGTCGTCGTCGCTCAACGGTGTGCTCAACATGATTCCGTGGGCGCTCGCGACACTGCTGCTGTTGTGGCTTCCCGGCAAGCTCAAGCGCGAGCGCGTGGTGTTGAAGGCGATGAGCCTTGTTGCAGCGGTCGGCGTGGTGGGCTTCGCGTCCAGCCTCGTGCTGCCCACCGCAACCCTGCGCTTCGCGGCGCTGTGCCTCGGCGGCGCATGCATTCCGTTGCTCTATCCGTGCTTCTGGTCGCTGCCGCCGCGCTTTTTCTCGGGCGCGCGCGCCGCGGCGAGCGTTGCGGCGATCAATGCGATCGGCAATCTCGGCGGCTTCGCGGGACAGAACCTGATGCCGTACGTCGGCAAGACGGCGCACAGCCAGATCGCGCCGATGCTGGTGCCGACCGCATGTTTGCTGACGTTGGGAATCGGCACCGGCATTGCCGCGTTGATCGGCGCGCGCCGCCGCGTAGCACTTGAAGCAGCGCCGCTGCGTTCGAACTGATAGACGGGTAAAAAAAAACGGCCGCGCAACTGCGCGGCCGAATGCATTTACGAGCCTGAATCACGCACGCTCAAATCGGCTTCAAGGACGAAGCAGATCGAAGCTCGCCAGCACCAACACTCCGGTCACGGCGATGAGCGCCACCGAATGTTGGCCGAAGTAGAGAAGCGCCGCCGCCGACCACGACGCCAGCGTAAACACCGCAAGCTTTTTCATCAGAACCTCAACACCGCCGCGAGCAGGCCGCTGACTACGCCGCAGATCACCACGGCCAGCGCGACCACGCTCAGCACGCGCTTCGGGAACGAGCGCCCGAGCATCGCCATCGACGGCACGCTGATCAAAGGCAGCGTCATCAGCAGCGCGCCGGCCGGACCGGCGGCCACGCCGAACGACAGCATCGCCTGGATGATCGGCACTTCGCCGGCCGTCGGAATCACGAACAGCGTGCCGGCGATGGACAGCGCGACGATCCACAACACGCTGTTGTCGATATCCGGCCCGACATGCGGAAAGAGCCACGCGCGCGCCGCGCCGAGAATCAGCACGAGCACGATGTATTCGGGCACGAGACGCAGCGTCATCGTGCCGAGGATTTTCACCCAGCGCGTGAAGGCGTTGCCCGGTTCGTCTTCGGTGACGAGTTGCGCGATGGCTTCGCGCGACGCCTCGGCTTCCTTCGGCGTAACCATGCGGTTCACCAGGTAGCCGAGGCCGAACACCATCACGAGGCCGAGCGCGAGCCGCAGGCCCATCCATTGCCAGCCGAGCACGAAGCCCATGAAAACCAGCGTGGCCGGATTCAGCGCGGTATTGCCGAGCCAGAAGGCGATGGCCGCGCCGGGCGCCGCCTGGCGCGCGCGCAGTCCCGCGACCACCGGCGCCGCGCAGCAGGTGCACATCATGCCGGGCAATGACATGAGGCCGCCTTTCACGACGCTGCTGAAGTCGCTGCGGCCGAGCGCGCGTGCGACCCATTGCGGCGGAATCAGCGCCTGGACCGCGGAGCCGAGCAGCAATCCGAGCACCATGGCTTGCCAGATCGCCTTGCCGTACGCGAACGCGTAGTCGATTGCGGATTGCCACGACGCTTCCGGCGCGCTCGCCGACGTGCCCATCAGAATGGACTTGCCGATCGAATGCTGGCTCGCGGCGACGAACGCGCGGTTGTAATACGGAAACCACTTCACATAGAAGAGTCCGACGACGGCGATCGCAAGGAACACGATCCAGCCAAGAGCGACGCGGGGCTGGCGAAGGGTTGATTGCATGTTGTTTTCAAACGTTGATGTTGAGTCAAACAAGCGCGAACGAGCGCTTGTCGAGTTGCGCGAGAAGCGCTTTGGCCTGGTCGACGACGTCGGCGTCGTTCGGCCGGAATTCGATTTGCAGCGCCTGCGGCAAGTGCACGAAATGCTGATGGCTGCTGCGCGCGTAGGCGGGATCGTAATGCAGTTCGATCAGCGCGTTCGCGAGTTCCTCGCGCCGGTTTTCATCGACGAGTTTTTGCCAGCCGGCCACGCGCTCGCGGCTATGCAAGCCGATCAGGCGCTCCAGTTGCGTCTTCAGCAACGCGGGGTCGTCGAACAGATGCGCGTAGTCGTGGAGCAGAAACGCCGAGCGGTCTTCGCGGCTCGTCGCCACTTCGACGCACGCGCCGCGATGAAACGTCTCGAGCAGCGCGAGCGGCAGCGTAATCGCGCCGATGCGGCGGCTCTCCGCTTCCACGAACACCGGACGCGCGGCGTCGAAGCCGCGCAGCGCGCTAACGAGCAAGGTGTCGAAGCGTTTCTGCGACGGCTGCGCAACACCCACCCATGCGCCGAGCAGCGAGCCGCGATGCGCGGCCAGCGCTTCCAGGTCGAGCGTTTGCGCGCCGGCTTCGTCGAGCGCCGCGAGCAGCCGCGTCTTGCCGCTGCCGGTCGGGCCGACCAGCGCGACGTAACGGAACTGCGTCGGCAGCGTGACGAGCGCCTCGACAGTCGCCCGCCGATAAGTCTTGTAGCCGCCGTCCAGTTGACGCGCCGGCCAGCCGATCATATTGAACAGCGACGTGACCGAGCCCGAGCGTTTGCCGCCGCGCCAGCAATAAACGAGCGGCCGCCAGTTGCGCGGCCGGTCCGCGAAGGTAGTTTCCAGATGCCGCGCGATGTTGCGCGCGACCAGCGCCGCGCCGACCTTCGTCGCCTCGAACGGCGACACCTGCTTGTACATGGTGCCGACGATCACCCGTTCCTCGTTGCTCAGCACCGGCGCGTTCATGGCGCCCGGAATATGATCCTCGGCAAACTCGAGAGGCGTGCGCACGTCGATGATTTCATCGAAATCACCGGCTTGATCGAGGCTGACGAGTAGGTTTTTCAAGGGCGTGCCGACACGAAACGGGACAAAAAGCGGAGAACGACGGAAACCGGGCAGCAACGCGTGCCAAGGGGCGCCGCAACGTCACAAGGCCGCCGGAAAGACCGAAATTATCGCATGCGCCGCGAGTGGCGGCAGGGCGCGGCTTTCTGAATCCCTACGGGCCGGCTTGTGGGCCGCCGGCTCCTTTTAGACGACGTCCACGCGTGCGTCGCCGGCAACCATCTCGCCGATCACGCGGGCATCGCCGAAACCGTCGGCATGAAAGAGGGCGAGGACGTCCTTGACGGCGTCCGGCGAGCACGACACCAGCAGGCCGCCCGAGGTTTGCGGATCGGTGAGCAGCGTGCGCGCGGTCGAAGGCAACGTCGCGGGCAATGCAATGTCCTTGCCGTACGCGTCCCAGTTGCGCCCCGACGCGCCCGTGAAAACGCCGGCTTCGGCGAATTCGACGACGCCCGGCAGCCACGGCAAATCGGCATAGCGCACGCGCGCGGTCAGCTTCGAGCCGCGCGCCAGTTCGAGCGTGTGGCCGAGCAGCCCGAAGCCCGTGATGTCGGTCAGCGCGTGCACGCCGTCGAGCGCGGCGAGTTGCGCGCCTGGGCGGTTGAGTTTGGTTGTCGCGCCGATCATCGCCGCATAGCCGTTCGCATCGAGCCGGTCTTTTTTCAGCGCTGCCGACAGCACGCCGACGCCGAGCGGCTTGCCGAGAATCAGCACGTCGCCGGCCTTCGCGCCCGCGTTGCGCTTGACGCGCCGCGGATCGACCACGCCGATCGCGACCAGACCGTAGATGGGCTCGACCGAGTCGATCGAATGGCCGCCTGCGAGCGGAATGCCCGCGTCGGCGCACACCGATTCGCCGCCCTTGAGCACCGCCGCAATTACGTCGTGCGGCAAGACATTGATCGGCATGCCGACGATGGCGAGCGCCATCAGCGGTTTGCCGCCCATTGCATAGACGTCGGAGAGCGCGTTCGTCGCGGCAATGCGGCCGAAGTCGAACGGATCGTCGACGATCGGCATGAAGAAGTCCGTGGTCGCGACAATCGCCTGCTCGTCGTTGAGCTTGTAGACGGCGGCGTCATCGGCGGTATCGTTGCCGACCAGCAGGTCGGGAAAGAACGGCAGCGGCGCGCTGCGCTTGAGCAGGTCGGCGAGCAGGCCGGGGGCAATTTTGCAGCCGCAGCCGCCGCCGTGCGACAGGCTGGTGAGGCGGGGCGAGGGCGTGGACTGAGCTTGGGCTTGAGCGTCGATCATTATGGCGCGAATTTGTGGCTTCGAATGATCGCATTATGAAGCTTGTCGGCGCGGCGCGCTGCGGGCCGTGCTGCTAATGCACGCACGCGTCACGCCGAATTTTCACGCAACTTCGAAAGCTCAGCCAAGCCACCCCTTGATCGCCGCCGACATCGCGGACGTCGAAATGCCGTAACGATCATGCAGCGTGGGCAACGCGCCCGCAGCGAGAAACGCGTCGGGCAGCGCGACCTGGCGGAACGGGCACGACACGCCCGCGCGCATCAACTCGGCCGCAATCGCTTCGCCCAAACCGCCGATCGTCGTATGGTTTTCGGCCACCACGACGAGCCGCCCCGAGCGCTTCGCCTCGCGCACGATCGTCGCCGTATCGAGCGGCTTGATGGTCGGCACATGCAGCACGCCGACGCCGATGCGGTCGTTCTCCAGCGCCTTCGCGACTTCCAGTGCGCGCATCGTCATGATGCCCGACGAGATCACCAGAACGTCGGCGCCGTCGCGCAGCATCTTCGCCTTGCCGAGCTCGAACGTGTAGTCGTATTCGTCGAGCACGGCGGGCACGTTGCCGCGCAACAGACGCGCATAAACGGGACCGTTGTGCGCGGCAATCGCGGGCACCATCTGTTCGATGTCGAGCGCATCGCACGGATCGATCACGGTCATGTTCGGCATCGCGCGCATCAACGCGAGGTCTTCAGCGGCCTGATGGCTTGGACCGTAACCCGTAGTGAGCCCCGGCAATGCGCAGACGATCTTCACATCGAGATTGTCTTCGGCGATCGCCTGATGCATGAAGTCATACGCGCGGCGCGTCGCGAATACGGCATACGTCGTGACGAACGGCTGCGCGCCTTCGTGTGCGAGGCCGGCCGCCGCGCCCATCAGCAATTGCTCGGCCATGCCCATCTGATAGTAGCGCTCGGGGAATTCCTTCGCGAAGATGTGCAGGTCCGTGTACTTGCCGAGGTCGGCCGTCATGCCGACCACGTTGCTCTTCTGCCGCGCGAGTTCGACGAGCGCGTGACCGAACGGCGCCGAGCGAGTGAGCTGGCCTTCGCCTGCAATCGACGCGATCATCGCCGAGGTCTTCAGGCGCGGTTTGCTTGCGGTGACGTTGCTCATGCGTGACTCCCGATCTCATGCGATTTCGTTGTTTCGAGTGCTTCGAGCGCGAGCTGCCATTCGTGCGCGTCGACGCGGATAAAGTGGTTCTTCTCGCGCTCTTCGAGAAACGGCACGCCGCAGCCCATGCGCGTATCCGCGACGATCATGCGCGGCTGCGCGCCAGGATGCTTGCGGGCCGCGTCGAATGCGGCGGCCACTGCGCCAATGTCGTTGCCGTCGACGCGCTGCGTGAACCAGCCGAATGCTTCGAGCTTTTCGACGAGCGGCTCGAACGCCATGACCTGCGTGGACGGTCCGTCGGCCTGCTGATTGTTGACGTCGACGATGGCGATCAGGTTGTCGAGCTTCCAGTGGCTCGCGGACATGATGCCTTCCCAGATCGCGCCTTCGTCGAGTTCGCCGTCCGAGAAGAGCGTGTACACGAACGACTTCGAGCCCTTGCGCTTGAGGCCGAGACAGCGGCCTACCGCGATCGTCAGGCCGTGGCCGAGCGAGCCGCCGGACATCTCCATGCCGGGCGTGTAGCTCGCCATGCCGGACATGGGCAGACGGCTGTCGTCGCTGCCGTAGGTTTCGAGTTCGGCGGCGGGCAGAATGCCTGCTTCGAGCAGCGCCGCGTACAGCGCGATCGCGTAGTGTCCGTTGGACAGCAGGAAGCGGTCGCGCTCTTCCCATTCCGGATCTTCCGGTCGATAACGCATCGCGCCAAAGTACGCGACGGCCAGCACGTCGGCGATGTCGAGTGCCTGGCCGATGTAGCCCTGGCCCTGCACTTCGCCCATTAACAACGCGTTTCTGCGGATGCGATAGGCGCGCTCGGCAAGCGATGCCGCCGGCGCATTGAGTGGACTGTTCATGTCGTCTCCTGAGATCAGTCGAATAGTTGAAAAGGATCAGCGGTTCACGGACTTCGCGGGCACGAGGAACACGAGGCACGCGCCGAGCGTGACCGCGGCCGAGATGAAGATGAGCCCCGCGGTCGAACGGCCTGTCAGGTCGTTGAGCCAGCCCACGATGGCCGGCGAAAAGAAGCCCGCGAGATTGGCGAAGCAGTTGACCGCCGCGATGCCGGCCGCGGCCGACATGCCGCCGAGCAGCGCCGTCGGCAACGACCAGAATTGCGACGACGACGCGAGAATGCCCGCCGCAGCAACGCTCAAGCAGACGATCGACGCGGGCACGCTGCCGAGCGTCGGCAGAATCGCGAAGCCTGCGGCGGCAATCAGCATCGGAATGGCGAGATGCAGCCGGCGTTCGCGGCGACGGTCGGCGCTCATGCCGACCAGCGGCAATGCAACGATCGCGCACAGATACGGAATCGCGGTGAATACGCCCACCCACAGGGGATCGGCGACGCCCGATTTACGGATGATGGTCGGCAGCCAGAAGGTCAGGCCGTACTGGCCGAGCACCACGCAGAAGTAAATCGCGGCCATCAGCCACAAACGGCGGTCGCCGATAAACGAGCGAATCGAAACATGAGCGGTGGTATGCGCGTTGTCGCCGGCTACATTGCGGGCAAGCAGATTTTTTTCCGACTCGGTGAGCCACTTCGCTTTCGCGATGCTGTCGTCGAGATACAGCAGAATCGCGACGCCCAGCACGAGCGAGGGCAGCGCTTCGAGCAGGAACAGCCACTTCCAGCCGGACATATTCATCGCGCCGTGAAGCGAATGCATGATCCATCCGGACAGCGGGCCGCCGAGTATGCCGGCAAGCGGAATCGCCATGAAAAAGAGCGACAGCGCCTTCGCTCTGCGCGTGGCGGGAAACCAGTACGTCAGATAAAGAATCACGCCGGGCGCAAAGCCCGCTTCGGCGACGCCGAGCAGAAAGCGCAGCGCGTAGAACGCGGTGGGCGTCTTCACGAAAACGAACGACGCCGAAATCACCGCCCATGTCAGCATGATTCGCGCGAGCCACTTGCGCGCGCCGACACGATGAAGAATCAGATTGCTTGGCACCTCGAACAAAAAGTAGCCGAGAAAGAAAATGCCCGCGCCCATGCCGTAGACGGTTTCGCTAAAGCGCAGATCGTTGAGCATTTGCAGCTTCGCGAAGCCCACGTTCACGCGATCCAGATACGCGCCGAGATAGCACAGCATCAGAAACGGAATCAGCCGGCGGCTGACTTTCGCGTAGGTTCGCGACTCGAAGCTCGTCGAGTCCGCGTGCGCGAGCAGCTCGCCGTCGATAGGCGAGGCGGTGTATTTCGATTTCATGTTTGTCTCCTTCCATGTGCCCTGGGTGAGTCCCAGGTGCGAGGCGTCCGTCAATGAATGAGCATGCCGCCGTTCACGTCGAGCGTGATGCCCGTGAGATAAGTGGACAGATCGCTCACGAGAAAGAGGCACGCGTTCGCGACGTCGGCCGCATCGCCAAGCCGGCCGAGCGGAATGCCCTTGATGATGTCGGTGCGCATCTCGGGCGTGAGTTTGTCGCCGGTGATGTCGGTCTGGATCAGGCCCGGCGTGATCGAGTTCACGCGGATGCTGTCGGGACCGAATTCGCGAGCCATCGCTCGCGCGAGACCGAGCACGCCGGCCTTCGCCGCGCTGTAATGCGGGCCGCCGAAAATGCCGCCGCCGCGCTGCGCCGACACCGACGACATGCACACGATGCTGCCGCTTTTCTGTTCCTTCATCGCGGGCAACACCGCTTGCGACATGTACAGCGTGCCGCGCAGATTGACGTCGACGATCGCGTCGAAGCCTTCGGCGCTGATGTCGAGTGTGCGCACCGGCTGCGTGATGCCCGCGTTGTTGACGAGACCGTCGATGCGGCCATAGCGTTCGAGCGCGGCCTTCGCGGCCTTGACGCAGGCGGCTTTGTCGGTGACGTCGCAGGCGAGGCCGAGATGTCCGGCGCCGAGGTCGGCGGCCGCCGCTTTCGCATCTTCTTCGCGCAGATCGAGGATCACGACATGCGCGCCTTGCGCGGCCAGCGCTTTCGCCGTCGCCTTGCCGATGCCGCGCGGCGAAGCCGCGCCCGTGACGATAACCACCTTGTTCTCGAGCAGCATCACTTGTCTCCTGAATGTTGATGTGATGGCGCAAGTGTCGGGCAGGCCGCTAACCGCATCAACGCGGTACGGCTCAACTATGCTTGAGAAATTTTCAGGTGTTCGTGCGGGGAAGCGCGACGCTTGCTGCGCGGCGGTTTGCGGGCAGCAAGGCAGCAAGCGGTGTACGGGCGATGATGGAATACCCTGGTGCCGAAACGCCCGCGATATTCAGGCCGCGCGCGCCTGATGACCGATTTCCCGCTCGATCCACGCGATGAATCGCGCGACTCGCGGCAGCTCCGCATTTTGCGGCGGATAAACCAGATGATGCGCGCCGACTTCGACCGCATGCGAATGGTCGAACACCGGCACGAGCGCGCCTTCGCGGATGCGAACCGACGCGAGCATCAGACTTTCGAGCGCGATGCCGAGGCCGAGCGCCGCCGTTTCGAGCGACATGTACGAGCGGTCGAACGAGAAATCGAAGGTCTTATGCGCGGCCGGCACGCCGGTGCGCCCGAACCATTGCTTCCACTGAACGAGCGGTGTTTCGGAGTAAATCAGCCGATGCGCAAGCAGATCTTCCGGCGCGTTGACCGGATGGTTGCGCAGATAAGCGGGCGACGCGAGCGGCGCGATGAATTCGTTGCGCAGCGTGCGGACTTCGAGATCGCGCCAGTTCGCGTAGCCGTGCCGTATGTCGATATCGTAATAGCCGCTCGTGAACGACACGTCTTCATACGAGCAGGCGAGATTCAACTGGATATCGCCATTGGCTTCCTGAAACGATGCGAGCCGCGGCAGCAGCCACATGAGCCCGAAGCTCGGGCTCGAATGCACGCGCAGAATTTCGACCTCGGTGCGGCTCGATGCGCGTTCGGTCGCGCGGCTCAAATCCGCGAGAGAACCGGTCACGTCGGATAGATAGCGCTCGCCTGTCGGTGTCAGCACGAGGCCGCGGCCCGAGCGATAGAACAGCGCCTGGCCGATGACCGACTCGAGATTGCTGATCTGATGGCTGACCGCCGAAGCAGTCAGGCCGAGTTCTTCCGACGCGCGGTTGACGCTCCCGGTGCGGGCCACGCTCTCGAAAGCGATGATGGCTTTGACGGGTGGGATGCGCATGTGAAGTCTGGTTCGCTGTTCGTTATGAAGTGTTCCCGATGCTGACCCCGGCCACACGAGGGCAGTAGTGCGGTAAACCATGAAGCGCCTCGTGCGGTGCAGCAAGTGCGCGAGCGCAGCCGCGATTATCCGTCAATCGCCGGAAAGTGCCTCGCCGGTACGCGCTTTGCTGCCTTCAGTTCGGGTCGATGCGGGCGGCAAGCCGAACCTCGGGCATGGAGGCGTGACATGGGATGCGGCGCGAAGGGTGTCATGACGTTGGGGCACGAAAAAGACGTTGCCGGCGAGGAAATGCTCAACATGCAGCATCTCGAAGCGAGCCCTGACGGCGAGTTCGTTCTGCTCGTGGAAACCGAGCGTTCCGAATGGGGCGTGCAGCAGCAGACCAGTTACCGGATGCCTGCGAAACGCCTGATCGAGTTGATCAGGACAGAGGGCGAACGCATCGGCGATTAATGCGCGCCGCGAGCCCCGATGCACGACGTGTCAATTCATCGTAGGCGCAGGTGTCCGGCGGTTATGGCGCGCAAGCGTATCGCGATAGATGCCCGGCACCATCGCCAGTTTCGCGGGCGTGCCTTCCTGAACGACGCGGCCGCGATTCATCACGATGATCCGGTCGAAGGACTGCAACGTCGACAGTCGATGCGCGATCGCAATCACCGTGCGATTTTTCATGAGACGTTCGAGCGCGGCCTGAATGACGATCTCCGATGCGGTGTCGAGCGCGGACGTTGCCTCGTCGAGCAGCAGGATCGGCGAGTCCTTCAGGATCGCGCGCGCAATCGCAATGCGTTGACGCTGTCCGCCGGACAACTTCGTGCCGCGATCGCCCGCTATCGTGTTCAGGCCGTCCGGCAATGCGGCGATGAAGTCCATGCAGCTCGCGTCCTCGCACGCGCGCTTCACGTCGGCTTCCGTTGCATCGGGACAGCCGTAGCGGATGTTGTCGAGCAGCGAGCGATGAAACAGCGTGACGTCCTGAGGCACGACGGAAATCGCCGCCTGCAGACTCTGCAACGTCACGTAAGAGATGTCCTGATCCGAAATGCGCACGCATCCGTTGGCGGGATCGTAGAAGCGCTGAAGCAGCGCGAGCACCGTCGATTTGCCCGCGCCGGACGGCCCGACCAGTCCCACGCGCTCGCCCGCTTCGATATGCAGCGTGAGGTCGCTCAATACACGCCTGCGCCCCGGATAAGCGAACGAAACGTTGTCGAAGTCGACGGTCGCCTCGCGCACGATCAGCGGTATCGCTTTCGGCGCTTCGGGCATCGCATGAGGCGTGAGCAAGGTTTGCGATGCTTCCGCGAGACGCGCGACGTGCTGCGTCAAATCGACGAATGCCACGGCGACGTCGCGCGAACCGTGCAGAATCGCAAAGCCTAGTGAGCCGACGAGAACCACATCGCCGGTGGTCGCGCGGCCTTGCGTCCACAGCCAGATCGTCCAGCCGAGCAATGCCGCCGACAGCAACGCAGTCGCGAACGCGTGCACGAGACGCAGCTTCTCCAGATACAACAGACTACGCCTGCGTGCCACGGCTTCGGCTTCGAGATGGCCGCCGAAGCGCCGCAATTCCGCGGGCACCGCGCTGAACGCGCGCACCAGGCCCATATTGCCGATCACGTCGACGAGTTCGCCGTCCACCGAAGCGGCCTGGCTCGCGAACGCCTCATGCCGCGAGGTGCCTTTGCGCGCGAGCCAGAACAGACACGCGGTGAGCAGCGCCGAAATGGCGACGAGCGCGATGCTCATCGGCAGGCTCACGGTTGCGACCATGACGATCGCGCCGATCACGGTGAGCGTCGGCGGCAATGCGGTCCACGCCACCGTGTTTTCGATTACGTAGACCGCGTTTGCCGTGGCCGACACGCGGCTCGACAGCACGCCCGGTTGCTTGTCCGCGAAGAAGGTCGGCGCGTGGCCCATCAGATAGTCGAACATGTCCTGGCGAATGTCGCCCGTCACCCGCACGAACGCACGCGACGAGACCCAGCCGGCGACGCGCCACATCACGTTGTCCGCAAAAATGAGCCCGACGAGCACGGCGAACGCATACGCGACCGTCTGCGGATGCGCGCGTCCCTGAGGCAGTGCGTCGATCAGATTGCGGATGCCGTATTGCGACGCCAGCGCGAAGCCGACCGCGGCGACGACACTCGCGAGCACGATGGCGTGAGCCGTTTTACGGCGCGCGATGTAGCGCCAGATGAGACGAATCGGCCGGCCGGCGTAGCGCGACAGAACGCGCGAATGCCGCCGCCCGCGCACGCGGCTCGCGCGGCCCCGATCGCTGTGGTCGACGAGTTCCATGGTGCCCTTCCCGAACTTGCGCGCCGGCAGGCGACAGGTTTTCCTTCCATGCGGGAAAGGGTTCCATGTGTCCGGCGAAGGAGTTGCGCAAGGGGCATGCCTTGGGGCGGGGCGTGAGTCGTGCGCTTACCTGGCGGTATCGTCGATCGCGCCCGTTGCGTCGAACTGAATGACGTGCTCCGTCAACGAGCCGTTTCTTCGCTCGATATACACCGTGCCGTGATAGCTGACGCGCCAGCCGTCGCGCGGCGCGACGAGAGGAAAATTGCCGCCGGGTCGGCTGTCGATGCCGCCCAGTCCTGCCGCCGGCGCCGGCACATTGTTCTCGAGCGTCGCGTTCGATGAAATCACGTTGTCGTGCCACGACGACTGTTCTTTGGCGGCTTCGAGACTCTTGCCGTCGGTGTCGACGGTGTTGTCGCTGGAAGCGGTGTTCGCGGCGTCGACGGAAACCGTGCGGCTCTTCGCGCGTTGCACCGGATCGGGAGAATCGGTGGTGATTGCATCGAGATCGATGGGCGGCAGATTCGCCGCGTTGTTCGTGCGTCCCGTCGGCTCGGCCGCGCCGGCGTTGCTCGTGCTGCCGAACTCCTTCGCCTGGGTGCGGGCGTCGGGAGAAGCCGTGCCGGTTGCGGGCGTTCGCGCCGGACTTTTTGCGGCCATCTCGTTCTGCTGCTTCTGGGTGGGATTCTGTTCCGCGTTTTGCATATCGATGCTCCTGCCGTTAATGACACGCCAAAGCGCCCGTGAAAGCCTTACATGAAGCGTTGAAAAAAGTGACTGGCGCCTGGGGTTCGCGGGCGGCTTGCGCCGTCGCGAACGCGGGTTCCTGATTGATCTCCGCAGCGAACGTTCCCGGCAGGTGGGTTCGCTGCAAACGTGTCACTCCTACTGCACCAGCCTTGGGGGAGTGTAGGCGCCGTAATTCGGTCCCACTCCTCCCGAGTTGGGCGTGCGGCAATGGCTCATGTCGTTCGACATCTGCACGAGAACGTAGGGACTCGAGCCATTCTTCGCATCCAGAATGTGCACGCAGGCGAACGCCACGACGGGCTGAAATCCGCTGGTCGCCGGATCGTTCACCACCGCCACGGTCGCCCACGCGCACTGCCCATTGCCGGCGGCACTACAGTCGCCCGCGCCCTTAAAGAGCGTATTTTCCGTGCCGGTCTGGATCCACGTACCCGGTGAAGCCCCAATGGAGAAAGTCGTACTGTTGCCACTCGTCAAGAGTCCTCTGGCATAGCTGGCACTGTTGTCATTGACATTAAACGTGGTCCACTGTCCCGACTCACAGGCGCCGTAGTGATAACTCGATCCGATCTGAAAGAAGTAAGGTTGGCCCTGTTGTTGTGCAACGCTTGTCCCAGGCAACGTATTATTGTTCGGCGACAACTTCGGGGAACTGGTGGCCGCGTTCCAGTAGTTGTCATATAGGCACTTGGACATGGCCAACGGAAACAATCCGCCAGGGCCCACATTACCGGGCGTGGAAAGCACCGCCGTCGCCACCGCACTGGCTTTCAGAATCTGGACGCCAAGCACGCTGCCGAAAAACACCGGGACCGCTCCGTTCGCGTTCGAGCCATCTTTGTGGATGGTCACCTGAACCGCCGGCAAGTCGGACGCGCCGGGTGTGAACGGCAGCGACTCGAGACCGTATGGCGTCCCCGTGGCGTTCCAGTAGCCGGTCGCTACCGTACTGGCTTTTACGTAGTCAGCTTGCACCTTGTTTGTCACGGTGGACGTCGAAAACGACGACGCTTTTGCGGATGCCGTAATCCAATCCGGCTGCGTGGCAGTGGTGTTCCCGCATTCCGTGCGCCGCATCAGGCATCCGGCGCCGGCCATCGCCGCGGCGTCAGCCGCATTCTGAAGCTGGCTGCGTGCAACCAGCAGATTGCCGATGTCGATGGCAAGAGCTGCAATCCCCAACAGGAATAGCATGCAAAGCGCGACAGTGACGGCCACTGCCCCTTCCTGTTTCCGTCTGCTTTTTCCCGTGCGCATGACAGTCCCCTTATTCGTTGTTCATGACCGTGGTGGCGGTCAGCGTGATCGGCCCCGTCACCGCGGATAGCATTGCGCCCAGTCCTAGCCCGGCATACTGATAGGAAACCGTCACCGAGAGTGGCGTACCAAAGGCGCCGCCCTGACCTGTCTGCGTGACTGTCGGCGTGTTGGCCGTTCCGAATGTCACGAGAAAGGAAGACGTGTAGTTCTGGACGACGTTTTTAATGTCCGCGCTGGTAGGCTTCGGGCTCTTGAGCACAATCCCCGCACGGGCTCCTTCGCGACTGGCATTCGTAATCACCGCCTTGTCGTAAAGCGCAATCCCCAGTTCGACGGTTCCGAAAATGAGCAGCAGCAACAGCGGCAGGATCAACGCGAATTCCACTGCGGCCACGCCTGCCTGACGGCGCGATCGTCGCCGGCCCGACGCGTGCAGCGCAGGCGCATGACGTGATGCAGCCGAACTTTTCGATGCGGCATGCCCGGCGAACGGTCTCGTTGTGTGGCTCATTTCTATTCCCCTCTGGGCGCTGCTCGTTCGGTCATCCGATTGGTGAGCGCCGCGTTCTATGCCTCAATACCGCTGACCATCAGCTTCCCATCGTCGGCAACAGCACGCGGTAGATGTGAATGAAGGCCGGTCCGATCAGCACCGTCATCAATGCCGGAAAGATGCAGAAGATCAGCGGAAACAGCAGCTTCAATGCGATCTTCGCGGCGCGTTCTTCCGCGCGCATTCTGCGGCGCGTGCGCAGCGTGTCCGACATCACGCGCAGTGAAGCGCCGATGCTCGTGCCGAAGCGTTCCGCCTGCACCAGCATCGACGCAAATGTATCGATGTCCTCAGCGCCCGTGCGCAACGCGAAGTTGCGCAGCGCCTTTTCCTTCGTGAAGCCCGAGCGCAGTTCGAGCAGCATCAATTGCAGTTCGTTTGCGACTTCAGGACTGGCGAGCGTCATTTCGTCGGCCACGCGCATCAGCGCGGCGTCCATGCCGAGGCCCGCTTCGACGCAGACGGTCAGCAGATCGAGCGCATCCGGAAAGCTTTCGACAATCCTGCGCTGACGCCGCGCGCGGCAGCGTGCGAGCACGGCGTTGGGCACGTAGTAGCCGAACGCGGCAAGCAGCGCGAGAATCAGCGCGACAACCGTGTACTCTGTGTTGATCGACGGCATGTGCGTCAACGCGACGAGGCCGAGCAAAGGCAGCAGCAGCGCAAGCGCGGTTTTCGCCGCGAAATAGAGCCCGGCCGCCGTCGACGAACGCCAGCCCGCGTTCATCAAACGCAGCCGCAGCGGCGAGTCTTCCCAACCTTCCTTCGGAATCGACAACTGCGAGATCGGACGCGAAATGTCGGCGATTCTCTCGGCCCATCCCGACACGGCCGAAGGCCGCGCTTCCGGTGAGAGCGACACGCCGCCCGCCTGTTCGATGCGCCGCTGCATGTCGCGTGGCATCAACCACCACATCAGCGCGACGACGCTGCAGAATGCCGCTGCAAACAGACCCGCAAGCAACAGCATGTTTGTTGAATAGAACGCTTCCATTACGGTTCTCCGGTTCGTTGATGCGCGAGGGGCCCGCGTTCACACGCGGATCTGCACGATGCGCCGCATCCACAGGATTCCCAATACCATTGAGACAAGCATCGTTTCGATGATCTGAAGCCCGGCCGGGTCTTCCCACAGCACCGAAAAGAAAGTCGGGTTCACCACCTGCATGGCGCCAGCGGATGCAAACGGCAACAGCGCGAGAATCCACCCGGACAGACGTCCCTCGGCGGACAGGACCCTCACCTTGTCGAACAACTGCAGACGCGCGCGCACCAGCGACGCGATGCTGTCCAGAATCTCCGCAAGGTTGCCGCCGGTTTCGCGCTGGATCAGCACCGCGATCACGAAGTAGCGCAGGTCGCCCACCGGCACGCGCGTCGCCAGATTCAGGAGCGCTTCATTGAGGGTGACGCCGTAATTGATCTCGTCGAAGACGATGCGGAACTCGCCGGCCATCGGCTCCGCGAACTCGCTGCCGAGCATGCCGAGCGCGCTTGAGAACGAATGCCCGGCTCGCAGTGCGCGGCTGATCATGTCGGCGGCTTCGGGCAACTGGCGTTCGAGAACCCGCAGACGTTTGCGGCGAGCGCGCAGCATGCGCAGCGTCGGAAAGGCGAGAGCTGCAACGGCGGCGAGCACGGTCACGAGCGTCGGCACCTGCACCGGCGAGAAGTTCGCTGCGAGCAGAACGAGCACAAGCGCCACCACGCTATGCGTCGCGAGCCGGCCCACCGTGAGGCTCGAGCCGGACTGAAGAATGATGCGATCGAGCAGATGGATGCGCGGCACGCGCATCATCAGCGCATGGACCGACGCCGAGTTGCTCAGCATGCGCTCCTTGAGGATGGAGAGGCGCTCGCCGTTCGCATGCGCGCCGGCCGACAGCGCGCGAATGCGCTGATCGAGGCGTCGCGCGGCGGGCCCGTGATGACTGTTCCACCACTGATAAATCCCCTCGATCCCGAGGACCACGGCAATGAACAGCAGGAAAGCGAAGGCGTAGAAGATCGGATTCATGGAAGCCTCGGAAAAGTGAGCGGCGTGCCGCCGGCGGCTGGCGTCATGCGGTGTCGAAGTGCCGGTTTGGGTCGTATAGCTGATCGGGCAGCACGATGCCGAACGCCTGCAGCCGCTCCGTGAACTTCGGTCTCACGCCGGTCGCGCAGAAGTGGCCGCGCACCGCGCCGTTCTGATCGACGCCGGTTCGCTTGAACGTGAAGATCTCCTGCATGTTCACCATCTCGCCTTCCATGCCGGTCAATTCCTGAATGCTGACGACCTTGCGGCGTCCGTCAGTCAGGCGGGCGACCTGCACGACCACCGAGATCGCCGACGAAATCTGCTGGCGCAGGTTCTTCGGCGGCAACGACAGGCCGGCGAGGCTGATCATGTTTTCAAGGCGCGTCAACGCGTCGCGCGGCGTGTTCGCGTGAATCGTCGCGAGCGAGCCTTCGTGACCGGTGTTCATCGCGTTGAGCATGTCGAGCGCTTCGGCGCCGCGCACTTCGCCGAGGATGATGCGATCGGGGCGCATGCGTAGCGCGTTGCGCACAAGCGTGCGTTGCGTGACTTCGCCGCGTCCTTCGACATTCGGCGGCCGCGTTTCGAGGCGCAGTACATGGTGCTGGCGCAATTGCAGTTCGGCCGCGTCTTCGATGGTCACGACGCGCTCGCCCTCGGGAATGAACCCCGACAGGATGTTCAGCAACGTGGTCTTGCCGCTGCCTGTGCCGCCCGAGACGAGCACGTTGACCTTCGCACGCGTGAGCGCGTCGAGCAGTTCGGCCATCGGCGGCGTGAGGCTTTGCGACGCGACCAGGTCGCTCATTTGCAGCGGATTCACGGCGAAACGCCGGATCGACATCAGCGGTCCATCCACGGCGGAGGGCGGAATGATCGCATTGACGCGCGAGCCGTCGGGCAGCCGCGCATCGACCATCGGACTCGACTCGTCGATGCGCCGTCCGACGCGCGAGACGATCTTCTCGATCACCTTCATCAGATGCGCGTCGTCGTAGAAGGTCACGTCCGTCAACTCGAGACGGCCGCGCCGTTCGACGTAAGTCGTGCGGTGCGTGTTGACGAGAATGTCCGACACGGTCGGGTCGCGCAGCAGCGCTTCGAGCGGACCGAAGCCGAACATCTCGTCGTGAATGTCGGTGGTCAACTGCCGGCGTTCGAGATCGTTGACGGGCGCCTTGTCTTCTTCGAGGATGCGCGCGATCAGTCCGCCGATTTCCTGGCGAACCTGTTCGGCGGGCAGCCGCGCGAGACGTTCGAGTTCGACGCGGTCGAGCACGGCCTCGTGAACCTTGCGCTTGAGCGTCTGGTAGGCGGCGCGCGCGAGACCTGACGGCGCGCGCATGCCTGGCTGGCGTTCGGGCAGCGCATGCACCGCCTGTGACGACATCTGTTCGCGTAGTGACATGAAATTCTCCTCGCTGACGTTACGACGCCGCCGACTGGCGCTGCGTAGTTGAGCGGCCGAATAGCCGGCCGAGCAGTGGCTCGCCCTGTTTCTTCTGCGGCACGACGCCCGTCGACTGATTGACGATGCTTTGCGCGAGCGCTTGCACGCCGCGCGAGAGCGCGCTGTTGCGCGCGACCTTTAACAACGGTTCGCCGAGATTCACGGCTTCGCTCGCCGCATGCGGGTCGTCGGCGATCACATGCGAAGGGCGCTTGCCGAGCACCTGTTCGAGCGCGCTCGCGGCCCGCTCGTCGTGACGGCGATGCCGGTTCAGCAAGAGACGCAGCCGTTCCGGCGAATACGCGAGCGACACCAGCATGTCCTGCAGACGGCGCGCCGCGCGCACATACGGCATGCTCGCCTGCAGCACCATGTGAATCTCCGCGCTGCGATCGAGCGCGACGATCGACAATGCATTGATGCTTTGCCCGAGATCGAACAGCACGACGTCGTAGCGCGGCGCCGCGACGCCGAGAATCCATTCCAGTTGCTCTTCATGAATCTCGAGCGCCTTCAACGGATCGCCCGCGCCCGCGAGCACATGAAAACCCGGTGTGACATGCGTGAGCGACGCATCGAGAAACGCGGCGTCGATGCGCTCGATCTGCGCGCACATCTGCGGCAACGTCGACGGCGGTTCCTGGTCGCTGACGAGAAACGCGGCGTCCGCGAACATCGGGTTCAGATCGACGAGCAGCACGCGCTTGCCGTGCAGCGTCGCGATCGCGTGGCCGACGTTGGCCGCGATCAGGCTCGTGCCCGCGCCGCCCTTGCACGAAATGAACGACACCATATGCGTTTCGTGGCGTGCATCGCCGGCATGCGGAGCCATCGCGCGCTGCACGGCGGCGCCGAGCGCGCGTGCGTCGAGCGGCCAGTTCAGCACGTCGCGGATGCCGGCGCGCATCGCGGCGATCAGCGTGTCGGGCGACGTCTGCGGCAACAGCAGCAAACACGTCAGGCGCGGATAGCGATGCACGAGCGCGTTGACCGAATCGAGCCCGGCGCGTTCGGGCGACGACGCGTCGATGATCAGGACATCGAACGCATCGAGACTGTCGCCGCGCTCGAGCAGCGCGGAAGGCGCGCCTTGCGTGCGAGTCGTCGTGCAATTGCCGCAGTCCGTCAGGAGCCGAACGATCTCGGACATTCGGCCCGCGTGCTCGGAGTTGATGAGGATATTGATCATGATGTTGTCATCCGCGGAATCGTTGCGGGGTTGGTCTTGCGACGGCTCGCGCCGTCGCGTCGCCCATGTTGGCTATTCGCCGTTCGCAGGCGGCGGCATCGCCGCGCCTCCGCCTGCACCGCCGGCCCCGCTGCCGCCCACGCCGATCACGAAGGCGTTAGCGGTTGCGGGCGGCGCCTTGAACGACGCGTTGTAGTTCGACATCGCGCCGACGGCGGCTTTACCGTCGACACCCTGCGTCGACGGATTCTTGGTCGCCGCGTCCGGATCGATGATCTGCGCCGCCGTGAAGCTCTTCACGGATTCGCCGAAGTGCCGGTCGAAGTTCGGCGTCGTCGACATGCAGCCGTTGAGCGCGAGGCACGCCGGCACAAGCAGTGCAGCCCAGCGCGAGAAGAAGAGGATGCGATTGGTCATGACGTTCTCCCGAGGAGTGCATTAGTTGTGAGCGCGTGCGGACGGCGAGCGCGGTTTGTCGGACGGCGGCGCTTCGCGTGCGGCGATCTGCGCGGCTCGTGCTTCTATTTGTGCGGCGCGAGCTGTGGCGTTATCGGTGGCGTTGCCGGCGGGCTTGTCGTTGGGCTTGCCCGTATCCGCGGGCGTGACGGCTCGCGGCTCGGGCAGCGGCGCGGCGCTGGCAGCGGGCGTCGGCACCATCGCGGAGACGGGCGGTTCAGCGGCGCTCGGCGTGGCCGGAGCCTGCGGTTGCGACGGTGCGGGAGCCATTGCGGGCGAGGGCGCCGGGGCAGGCATCGGCGGCGCGGGCTTTTTGCTGCCGGCCGGATCGCGGCCCTCCATGTTGCCCATCAGATAGACGTCCGCTTCGTTAGGCGTCTTCAGATGGTCCGTGGGCAGCGGCAGATTCGTCGCCGTTTGCAGCGGCTTCACCAGATGCGGCGTGATGATGAACACGAGCTCCGTGCGGTCCTGCTGATACGACGTGCTTCTGAAGAGCGCGCCCAGCACCGGCACTTCGCCGACACCCGGTATCGCCTTCAGCGTGCCCGCCGCATTGCTCTTGATGAGCCCGCCGATCGCGAAGGTCTCGCCGTCGTTCATCTGCACCGTGGTCGATGCGCGGCGCGTGGTGATGAGCGGCAGCACCGTGAGGTTGTTGGTATTCGTCGCGCCGACCGTGACGCCGGTCGACGACAGCTCCGACACTTCCGGCGCGACCTTCAGGTTGATGCGGCCGCCCGCGAGCACGGTCGGCGTGAACTTCAGGCCGACGCCGAATTCCTCTTCCTGCAGGATGATGGTCGACACGCCGTTCAGGTTGCTCTGCGGAATCGGAATGAACACCTTGCCGCCCGCGAGGAACGTCGCTTCCTGTCCGCTCAGCGTGACGAGATTCGGCTCGGCGAGAATCTTCACGAGGTTGTCGCCGTGCTGGGCGTCTATCGCGACATTGAACGGACGGTTATTCGCCTTGTTCACATCGACGATGCTCGACACGCCCGCGAGCAGGCTGCTGATGAGCGCCCCGCTCCACGAGCCGAAGCCGCCCTGGATGTTCATCGCCGCGCCCAACTGGTTGAGGACCGTCTTCGAGACTTCGGCGACCTTCACTTCGAGCATCACCTGTTGCGGCGAGTCGACGCTCATCATGTTCAGCACGGTCGCGCTTTTGCCGTTGCCGTTTCCGTTTGCAGCGCCGTTCGGGTTTGGCAGTGTGGTGCGCGCATACGCCTTGGCGATTTCCTGCGCCTGGGCCGCGGCCTGCGCGCTCGATACGCGGCCGGCCAGCACGAGATCGCCGGCGACCGTCGACACGCGGATGTTCGGCTCATCGGGCATCAGTTGGGATAACGAAGTTTGCAGGCCGCCGGCGTCCGCGTTCACCACCACGTTGATGACTTCGCACGCGCCGCTCTTGCCTTGCACGATCATGTTGGTGGTGCCCACGGCCATCCCGACCACGTAGAGCGTTTTCGGCGAGACCATGGTTGCCTGCGCAATCAGCGGATTGCCGAGCGTGCGGTTGCGCACGGGTTCGGCGGTTTGCATCAGCGTGGACTTGCCAACGGGGACCACCACCGTGCTCTGTTCGCTCTGCGTGCGCGTGCATGCCGGGCCGCGCGCAGCGGCGTTTTGCATGGCGCTCGAGGGCTGAGCCGGCGCGGCATTCATGCTGATGGTCATTTGCACGGGACCGTGCGGCATGGGCGCCGCGCCGGCCCTCGCGTTCTCTACCGCTTCCTGCGCCCGCACGCCGTTTGCGGCGAGCAGGGATGCGCATACCGTTGTGGTCAGCAACGCCGTGCGCATCGCGCTACCCTGCTTGATCTTTATCCGATTCGATTTCATTTCCGTGTCTCCCCGTAGCCCGCTGCGAGCGAACCGTCGTGCGTCAGACGCTGCGGCATCGCGTGATGGTGTGTGTAATTAAAAGCATTCCTGACTACCTTGCGTGCCCGACAGTACGCCGACGCAGTCGCGCTTCGGCGCCGGCCGCGCCGTGTATTTCACGCGTGTGGGCGCCGCCGCGACAACCGGTGCCGATGCCGGTGCAGCGGGCTTGCCGAGCAGCGTGAACTTGGTCGCGCCGCCGGTGGGCAATGCGCGGTCGTCGATCTGATTGCGCAGCACGAGCGACAGGCTGCCGACGCTGCGCGCGAGGTCGAGCTTCTCCGCCTGGTCCGGCGTGACTTCGAGCGTGACCGCGTTGACCACTTTCGGCTGCGTGTCGTCGCGGCTAACTTGCTGCGCAACCGCTAGCACCAGGATCTTTTCGAGGACGATCTTCGAAATGCTTTGCTGCGGATCGGCCGTCTTTGCTTCGGGTTCCTGAGTGTTGACGATCACGTCGACGTAGTTGCCCGGCAGCGCAAAACCCGCCACGCCGACAACATCGTTCACGCGTACCGTGATCGCGCGCTTGCCTTCGCCGATAACCGCCGACAGCCCACCCTTCGTGCCTTGCGGTGCGAGCTTCGACTCGATCACCGGTTCGCCCGGTTCGAGGCTCGCGCGCACGACGCGTCCATCCAGCGCCTTCGGGTCCTTGAACGCGCCGGGCGGCACGCTCGCGGTGGGCCAGTTCACCGTGCGGATCATCGTCGAATTGAGCGGCTGGCCGAGGCTCACCTCGGCGGTCGCGACGGCAACGGGCGTCAGAGCCGACGACGACGTCTGCAACAGCCATCGCGACGCGAAGCCGACAGCGGCGAGCCCCGCGAGCAAGGCCATCCCTAACATCACAATTGCGCGACTGGTTTTCATGGTGAGACTCCTTTCAGGTGCTAGGCGGCTGCGGATCAAGCGCCGGCAAATCGTTTGTCGGATTGCCCGCTGTGTGAGGAATACGTCTGGTCAAGCTCCGGCGCGCTGCCGAAGTAGCTGTGCCATGCATGCGTCAGCTGATACTCGGTGACGGCCGGCACGTCGCCGTGATACAGCGCGAACGAGCGCAGTACGCCGAGCAGGTCCGCCGGATAACACGCGAGAAACGGCGTGCGATTGCGCAGATGCAATTGATGCAGCAGATACTCGAATGCGCCGGGCGCGATCTCGATACCGAGCGCCGCGCATTGCGTTTCGAAGAGGCGTCGATAGTCTTCAGCGCTGAGCGCGCCGATATGGATCTTCGAGCCGAGCCTGCGCAGGAACGCGTTGTCGTTCAGTTCGGCGGGCGTGAGGTTGGTGGAGAAGACGGGCCACACGTCGAACGCGCTTACGAAGCGCGCGCCGGATTGCAGCGCGAACTGATCGACGCCGCGGTCGAGCGGCGTGATCCAGCGGTTGAGCAGTTCGCCTGGCGCGACGCGCTGACGGCCGAGGTCGTCGACGACATAGAGGCCCATGTTGGCCTTCATATGCGGCGGCGCCTGATAGAAGCCGCTGTTGGCGTTGTACTGAAGATCGAGCATCGCCAATGTCAGTTCGCCGCCGGACATCACCATAGGCCGTTCGCACACGCGCCAGCGTCGATCCGTCGCGGCGGGCAGCGCGCCGGGTTCCGCGTCCTTGTGAATCAGCGGGTCGTGCAACTGGATCACGTCGCCGGCGACATAAAGCGCGTAAGGCACGGGCACCGCGCCTCGCAGCAAGCTGCCGAGGCGTTCGGCGAGATAGGTTTTGCCGCTGCCTGCTGGGCCGTACAGCATGACGGGCCGCCCGGCATTCAACGCGGCCACTGCCGAATCGAGCAGCGACATATCGCCGATGAAGTCTGCGAAGGCCGCGCGCACGTCCGATTGCGCGACGTGGATGCGCTTCACCGAGTACGCGCCGATCACGCTCATATACGCTTCGAGCGAGACCGGTGCGGGGCCGCAATACGTCGAGCGGCGCGCTTCGTGAGCGGCGAGTTCGCGGCCGCCTTCGGTGAGGCGCAGATGCATATCGACATCGGCCGCGCCGCGATGCGCGATCTCGACGAGGTGTTCGCGCACGAGAAAGCCGATGGTTTCGTCGAGTACCGCGGCCGTCAGACAGTGTCTCGCGATGAGATCGCCCAGCGACGATTTGCCGTTCTGCAGAATCGATTTGAGTAGCAGATGCGCGATGAAAAGCGCGGGCAGGCCGGTGTCCGCGACAGTGCGCGGCGCGCGTAGCGGAAGTGCCGGCGTTTGCGCCCGGTCGGCGCCCGTTGCGGCAGAATCATCGAGGCATGTCGTGCCCTCTGCCTTGGACTGCTGTGTGCTGTGCTGGTCCATCTGTCGCTCCCCGGGTGTAGCGCCACCGATTTCGGTGCGGCACGGTATGTGATTCTGATAGCCGGATCGCATGTGGCCGGCTTACTTTCGTCGTGCGTTTTGTTCTACGTTTCGTTCTATAGCTGTGCCGCCGTCGCGAGCAGCACGACTACGGTTCCTGTCGCAATCGCGACTCCGTACGGCACGGATCCGACCGACTCGATTGAAGCGGCGCCGCCGCCGCGCATCGCCGGATGGACCAGGCTCAACACGTTGCCCAGCGCCTTCCTGAACTGCCGGCGTCGCGCAGTCAGTGCCAGCAGCCACACGCCACCAATCAGACATGTCGCCAGTGCGGCCTCAAAAACCAGTAGGGGTCCGATCCATGCGCCTACCATCGCGAGCAGCTTGACGTCTCCCGCAGCCATCCCGTGCAGCAGATAGAGCGGCAGGAACAGAAGCAGTCCGACGACAGCGCCCGCGAGCCATGCCACAACGCCGCCCGCGAATCCTTGCAGCCAGCACTGCACAAGCAGCGCGCCGAGCAGACCGGCGCCGACGAGTACGTTGGGAATGCGGCGGCACTGGATGTCTGTGCTGGCGGCAGCGATCAGCAGTGCAATGACGCACGGAATGATCGGCGGTAGTGGTGCAGTTGCGGCAATGAGCATGACAGGCCTCGTTGGTGTGGGCAGCGGTCAGGAAAAGCGCGGATGCGGCGGGCGAACCAGCGTGGCGGTTCGCCCGCCGTTCCTCTCAGGTTCCTGAGGTCACGTGCCCAGCGATAGCAGTGAATTTGTCGCTGACCGCCGTCGCGAGGGTCGAGTACCCTGCGAGGATTGCCGTCGCGATCAGTGCGGCCATCAGGCCGTACTCGATGGCGGTCACGCCGTCTTCATCGCGAATGAATGCACCAGTGCTGTTGATGAACGATTGCATCATTACTCTCCATTTGAACTTGCCACGGCGTGTTGAGCGCTGCAGCGTGTTGCAAAAAGCCGTGATGCGACAGACGGGCAGGCAGGCCCAAGTCGTCTGTCGCATCGCTCGGGGTTAAGCCAGCTTCCCCGCGATTGCGGTGAACTTGGCGCTGACTGCATTGGCGAGCGTGGTGTAGCCGGCGAGAATTGCCGTTGCAATCAGGGCGGCCATCAGGCCGTACTCGATGGCGGTCACGCCGTCTTCGTCGCGAATGAATGCTTTCGTGCTGTTGATGATGGATTTCATGGTTTATCTCCCTTAGGATGGCTAACTTAAGTGTCATCGGATGACGACGGTGGGTACTGCGTGCTGCTTGACTACAGGGTGCTACAGGAAATGGCGCGCGGACGCCCCGTGAGAGCGCGGCTGGGCAGGAGCCATAAGCGGCTCGCTGGGATTCGTGTGCAAAGGATGGTGCTGCGTGACACGCAGCGGGATGAGCTGGCGGCAAGCCAGAGCGGGGAACATCGCGTCGAAGAACGCTTCGGCATGCAGCGCCATCAGGCGCTGCGCAAAACGCACTGCGTACCGCAAGCGCGTCTGCAACCGCGTTTGCAACCGCGTTTGAATCCGAATGAAAGAGTGCATCTTCCACTACTCCTTGTTTTCTTCTTTCGCAGCCGGATTGTTCTTCTCCGTGCCGTTGGCGGGCATGTATCGGAGAAGCCCCCGACGGCATCGACCTGGTCATGTGTCATGTCGCCGGCTGCGTGAAAAGGTAAAGGCAAGGAGTAGGCCAGCGTCGTCAGGTTCACGGAGCCATCGGACTTGTAGCCCGACAAGCGCCTTCTTTCGAATGACAGCCCGCGGAAATTTGACCGACTTGGCTCAGAACTGCATCATCGGCAGGTCATCGTTGCCGCTGCGGAATATGGCGCTCGTCGGCTATGGGCATGACTTCAAACCCAGACTTAGGGATTTAACCCAGGTGAGCCGAAAGCGAATGCTGCCGTTAATTTGCGGCGGTTTTTTCGGCTCGCTTCGGCCCGATTCGTTGCAAGCCTGAAACGCAGGTAGCCGAAAGCGGCATTCATCGCGACCTGCTGGCGGTTTTGCATGTGGACTGCAGCACGCACATACAACACATGCGGTCACTGCTGCGTCACCGTTACGTCACAGGTGCGTCACATACGTCGCGCAATATTGCCGACGGCCATCCCTCGGCCAACGGCTGCGCGCCGGCTATTCCTCTCATGTTGCGAACATCCATGCCGGCAAGTTTCTCGATGAGGCCCGGCGCCAGACACGTCTACAACAAGCATTCCATTAAGGATGACATCGTGTCTCGTTCAAGACTGTTTGCACTGACGGCAATCGCTTCGTCGCTTCTATTCGCGACGGCCGCACACGCCGCGGTCGACCTCATTGCGGTCGGTCAGCTGAGCGGCCTCACCGGCGACTTGTCGAAGGAAACGGCGGCGCCGCTGGAGAATGGCGTGGCGGGCAATCTGCTCGGCGGCCTCGGCTCGGGCATTGCGTACGCGGGCTGCCATACGTTCGTCGCGGTGCCCGATCGCGGGCCGAACGCGGTGTCGTATAACGCGGCCATCGACGACACGGCGTCGTACATCAACCGTTTCCAGACCTTGCGCCTGCGTCTGCAGCACAACGCGGCGGGCTCCGCCTTGCCGTATTCGCTCGCGCCGAAGCTGATCGCCACGACGCTCCTGTATACGTCCGACAAAGTGGTCTATGGCGCGGGCGCCGCCGCGGGCGTGCCCAATGGCGCGCCCGCGCTCAACAGCCGTAACCACACGTACTACTTCACCGGCCGTTCGGATAATTTCGATCCCACGCGTCTGTCCACCAACGACCGCGACGCGCGCTTCGATCCCGAAAGCGTGCGCGTGAGCAATGACGGCGAGAGCGTGTTCATTTCCGATGAGTACGGTCCGTATGTCTATCGTTTCGATCGGCGCAGTGGCCGGCGCATCGACACCTACAAGCTGCCCGACACGTTTGCGGTGTCCACGCTGAGCCCGATCGGCAGCAATGAAATTGCGCAGAACACGACGGGGCGCGTCGCGAACAAAGGCATGGAAGGTCTCGCCATTTCGCCCGACGGCAAGACGCTGTTCGGCGCGATGCAAAGCCCGTTGATTCAGGACGGCGGCACGGACGGCGCGTACACGCGCATCGTGAAGATCGACGTGCGCAGCGGTAAAACCACACAGTTCGCGTATCCGCTCACGAACATCGGCACGAGCGCGAAACCGAAGTATCCGACCATCAGCGACGTGGTCGCCGTGAACGATCATGAACTGCTGGTGGACGAACGCGACGGCAAAGGTCTCGGCGACAATTCGACCGCTGTTTTCAAGCGTGTTTTCCATATCGATCTGGCGAGCGCGCAGGACGTGAGCAACACGAGTGGGCAAGCCGGGCTCGCGCCGTATGCGGTGCAAAAAACGCTGTTCCTCGATGTCGTCGCGCAACTGACTGCGCACGGCTACAGCGCGAACGACATTCCCGCGAAGCTCGAAGGACTCGCATTCGGGCCGGACGTCGTGGTCGGCGGCGTCAAGAAGCACACGCTTTTTATCGCTAACGACAACGACTTTATCGGCACGGTCACCGATTCGAATCATCCGGCGGGCATTGCCAATCCGAATCAGTTCTTCGTCTTCGCATGGGACGCGAGCGAACTGCCGGCCTACGTCGCGCAAAAACTGACGGGCGCTGTGGCGGGCAAAGGGCGCGGTCACGATGAGCATGTGTGCGAAGCCGAGCGCGACGACGACGATCATTAACGCAATGGGCGCGCACAGTGCGTCCGTCCACGCTAAAGAGCGTCGCTAGATAACGTTATAAAAATCGCTTCATTCCCTTGGCTCTCGCGGCTCGGTACGCTGACGCATTAACCGAACGCGAGGGCCTATCGCAGTGTCTGTTCCCACATCGTTTTCAACGCGGCGGCGCGCACTCAAGCTGCTCGGCGCCGCGCCCGCATTCGCCGCGGCGAGCCTCTTTCAATCGCACTCTGCGCAGGCCGCGGACCTCGCGTCGACCACGCTCGTACTCGGCGACCAGGCCGGCGGTACGCGTGCGCTTGTGGAGGCCGCCAAGGTGCTCGACGGTGCGCCGTATGCGTATCGATGGGCTAATTTTCAGGGCGCGGCGCCGCTCTTCGAAGCGCAACGCGCGGGCGCCGTCGATCTCGCGCCCGCAGGTGATTTGCCCGTGCTCGCCGCAGCGGTCGGCGACCCCACGTTGAAAATCGTAGCGACGCGCGTGGGCTCCGGCGCACAACTCGGCATTCTGATCGCGCCGGATTCGACGATACGCAGCGTCGCCCAACTGAGAGGGCGCACGGTGTTCGTTTCGTCGGCGCGCGGCAGCATTTCGCAATTCCAGTTATACGGCGCGCTCGCCGAAGCGGGTCTGTCGAAAGACGACGTGACCGTGCGCTTCATCTTGCCGGTGGATGGCTTCGCGGCGTTCGCGTCAGGCTCGATCGAAGCGTGGGCGACGTTCGATCCGTACTACGGCATCGCCGTGCAACGCGGCGCGCGCATCTTGCGCGACGGCACGGGCATCAATAGCGGACTTGGCTTTATCACGGCATCGGGCGCGTCGCTTGCCGACACGCGCAAGCGCGCGGCAATCGCCGACGTTCTGTTGAGACTGCAACGCGCGGGCGAGTGGGCGCTTGCGAACCCGGACGCCTACGCGCAGATCTATGCAACGCTGACGCGCTCTCCGCTCGATGCGGCGAGAACTATCACGCGCCGCGCGTCGCTCAAGCAGCATTTCGTCAGCGACGCGGATATCGCCGCGCTTCAGAAAGTGGCCGACAGTGCGAACCGCGACGCGATCTTGCCGCGCCGCATCGACGTTCGCTCGATCTCCGAGACGCGCATTGCGCAGTCGGCCACCGGCTGACGCATTACGCCCGGCTTATCAATCGAGGCCGCCTTGGCACAGGTACTTGATCGACAGATAATCGTCGAGTCCGTACTTCGAGCCTTCGCGGCCATAGCCTGATTCTTTCACGCCGCCGAACGGCGCGGCTTCGCTCGACACCGCGCCCTCGTTGATGCCGATCACGCCTGCTTCGAGCCGCGCGGCCACGCGGTTGATGCGCCGCACGTCCTGCGTATAGAAGTAAGCGGCAAGACCGAACGGCGTGTCGTTTGCGAGACGGATCGCTTCGGCTTCGTCGTTGAAGCGGAACAGCGGCGCGACCGGTCCAAAGGTCTCTTCGCAGCACACCAGCATGTCGTCCTGCGCGTTGGTCAGCACCGTGGGTGCATAGTAATTCGGGCCGAGTTCCGTCAGGCGCTTGCCGCCCGTCAACACGTTTGCCCCTTGTTTTACGGCATCTTCTACGTGACGCGCGATTTTGTCGATCGCGCGCTCGTTGATCATCGGGCCGATTTGCGCGCCCTCGTCCGTTGCGGGCGCAACCTTCAGCGCCCCGACGCGTTTGGCGAGCAGATCGGCGAAACGTTCATAAACGCCGGCCTGCACGTAGACGCGATTCGGGCATACACAGGTCTGTCCGCCGTTGCGAAACTTGGCGGCCATCAGTCCCGCGACGGCCGCGTCGAGGTCCGCATCGTCGAATACGATGAAGGGCGCGTTGCCGCCCAGTTCGAGCGACAGCTTCTTCAACGTGGCCGCCGACTCGCGCGCAAGATGCTTACCGACCGGCGTCGAACCGGTGAACGTGATCTTGCGTACGCGGGCATCGGCGAGCCAGTCGGCCACGGCTTCAATGCCTTGTTCGCGCGAAGCCGACAGCATGTTCAGCACGCCGTCGGGCACGCCGGCTTCCTGCGCGAGCGCGGCGAGTGCGAGCGCGGTCAGCGGCGTGTCTTCGGCGGGCTTGGCAATCACCGTGCAACCGGCCGCGAGCGCGGGCGCGATCTTGCGCGCGATCATCGCGAGCGGGAAATTCCACGGCGTGATGGCGGCCACGATGCCGATCGGCTCCTTCACCGCGCTCATGCGCTTGCCGCGCTGCTGCTGCGGAATGATGTCGCCGTAAATGCGCGTGGCTTCGTCGGCGAACCACGCGACGTACGACGCGCCGTAAGCGACTTCGCCGCGGCTTTCCGCGAGCGGCTTGCCTTGTTCCGTCGACATCAGCTTCGCCAGATCTTCGGTGTTCGCGACGATCAGCGCATGCCAGCGGCGCAGAATCTCCGCGCGCTCGCGCGGCAGCGTGTCGCGCCACGCGGGCAGCGCGCGAGCGGCTGCGTCGGTGGCGGCGCGCGCATCCGCGGCACTGCTGTTCGCGACCTCGACGATCGTCTCGCCCGTCGCCGGATTCGTGACGGGAAAGCGCGCGCCGTTCGCGGCGGCGATCCATTTGCCGTCGATAAAATTCAGCGGACGGATCAGTTCATTGCGCGTCAATGCGAGAGACATTGCGTTGCTCCTTGGTGGCCTTTTGACGGAATCGGGCGTGCGTTTTTCGCCATTGCGCCGGGCGGCGCGGCGGCATGCATGCGGTCATGCACGGCGATGCGATAGATCGATGCTACGCGTGTCGCGCGATCAATGAATCGCCTCAAAAAGCGGCCCACGGTGTGCGTATGGTTTTTTTCGAGCCGCTACAGCATTTTCTGCTGAATGCGTTGCTTGCCGTTGGAGCGCGAGCGTTGCAAGGAGCGTTGCAATCAGCGCTGCAATCAGCGGCGGCGGCGCGGTCCTGTCGACGCGCGCACGACGAGTTGAGGCGGCGGGCCGAGCACCATCGACGGCTGCCGCTCGGGTGTCTGGATCAGGCGGATCAAACTGTTGATCGATAACTCCGCGATCTGCGCCGTTTGTATCGCGACGGTGGTCAACGCGGGGTGGACCTGATGCGCGAGTTGAATGTCGGTGATGCCGATAACCGACACGTCGTCGGGCACCGCGCGCCCGAGCGTGATCAAGGCCTGCGCCGCGCCGATCGCGAGCAGGTCGTTGGTCGCGAAGATCGCGGTGACGAACGGCCGCACGGCCATCAACTGCATGCACGCGGTGTAGCCGGCGTCGATCGAGTCGCGCACCTGCAGCACGGCGGCCGTGTCCGCTTCGACGCCGGCGGCGCGCATCGTCGCGCGAAAACCATTGGAGCGCGCGTCCTGCAAGCCGCCGCAACCGTCGCCGACCAGCAGCCCGACTTCGCGATGGCCCAGTTCCAGCAAATGCTGCGCGGCGAGTTCGCCGGCGCGCGCGAAATCCACGGCAATGCACGGCAGCGCGGGCGGCGTCTCGGGGTGCTCCCACATCGCCAGCAGGATCGGCGCGCTATGCGTGGCCGACGCGCACAAGTCGTTGATCGCAATGTCCGTGTTCATGACGAGCACGCCGTCCGCCAGCGTGCCCGCGATCTGGTTCAGATACGCGCGGCCTATCTCGGCGTCGTCGTCGGTATTGCAGACCATCAGGAAATGGCCGGCTTTACGCGCCGCGCGTTCGGCGGCCAGCACGAACTCAGGGTAGAACGGGTTCGAGATGTTCGACAGCATCAACGCGAGCGTCGACGAGCGGCCCTCGGCCAACGCGCGCGCGTTCAGATTCGGCCGGTAGCCGAGATCCGCGATGGCCTTCAGCACGCGCTCCGCTGTTTCCGGACGCACTTTCTCGCGGTTGCGCAGCACGTTGGAGACCGTCGCGGCAGTGACATGTGCGCGCTTCGCGACTTCGGACAGGGTGACCATTTTTCTCGTTTATCCCAAATTCAGGGAGCGCGCTTCAAATGTTGCAAGCAGCGAGCGACGTTGATAACTTGCTGGAAAACACAACTTCGATAACCCGCAGCGCCGCCTTCCACACGAACCGCGGTGAACAAGGAGACAGTCAAATGGCTTTCCCGCTCGACCTCGAATTTAAGCGATTAAATGCCGCCTGCGCAAGACCCGGCGAACTATTTTTTCGCGCGATTTAAGCGGTTAAATCCAGAGGAGACAAGATGGCTACGATTCGTTTAACCGACGTGGAGAAGGCATACGGCGACCACGCGCCGGTGATCCGGCGCGTCAATCTGGAAGTCGCGCAGCACCAGTTCTGCGTGTTTCTCGGCCCGTCGGGCTGCGGCAAGTCGACGTTGCTGCGCATGATCGCGGGTCTCGAGGATCTCAGCGCGGGCGAGCTGCGCATCGGCGGCCGTCTGATGAACGACGTGCCCGCAGCCGGCCGCGGAGTGGCGATGGTGTTCCAGAGCTACGCGCTGTTCCCGCACATGACGGTGTTCGACAACATGGCGTTCGGTCTCAAGCTCGCGAAGCAGCCGAAGAGCGTGATCGACAGCAAGGTCCGCGAAGCTGCGCGCATTCTGCAACTCGACAGCTTGCTTGACCGCTATCCGAAAGCGCTGTCCGGCGGCCAGCGTCAGCGCGTTGCGATTGGCCGCGCGATCGTGCGCGAGCCGGGCGTCTTTCTCTTCGACGAACCGCTGTCGAATCTCGACGCCGCATTGCGTGGGCAAACGCGTGTTGAGATTGCGCGCCTGCATCAGCGGTTTGCGGACGCGAGCGTCGTGTACGTCACGCACGATCAGGTCGAAGCGATGACCCTCGCGGACAGAATCGTGCTGCTGCATGCGGGCGCGGATGCCGAGCGCTTCGGCAGCATCGCGCAAAGCGGCGCGCCGCTCGAGTTGTACCACCACCCGAATTCGCGGTTCGTCGCGGGCTTTATCGGCTCGCCGCGGATGAACTTTATCGACGGTGTCGTCGACTCGATAGAACCAGGCAAAGTGTCGGTGACACTCGCTCGACAAGACGAGCAGTTGACCGCTTACGTGGATGGCCGTCGCCTGCAGCGCGGCCAGCCGGTCACGCTTGGCGTGCGCCCCGAGCATCTGCGTCTCGATGGTGACGATCAGTTCATTGAGTGCGCAACCGTTCTATCGGAACGACTCGGCGAACACAGCTACATTCACGCGGACCATGCAGGCGGCTCGCTTGTCGCGAAGGCGCCGGGCGATACGCCGATCGGTTCCGGCGAGCGCATTCGCGTTCACGTGCCGCCTCAGGCGTGTCATCTGTTCGACGCGCAAGGTGTCGCGCTGCGCCGTAGCACGTTCGACCCTGAGCGCATTGCCGCGTGAACGGGCCGCGATCCATGTTTTGCCCCGAACAGTAGTCGATTTTTTAAAGCAGGATGCCGCCATAGAGCGGTTCACCACGTTGGCAGTGAATCGCTGCCAGCCAACAAGGTAGTCAAGGAGACAAAAGATGATTGCTCTACGCCTTCGCCGTCTAGCGCGCGTGTCGGTTGCAGCCGCGCTCGTTGCCGGCACGCTCGGCTACGTGACAGCCGACGCCGCTACGCTCACCGTCAATGTGTCGGCGCGCGGCAATCAGCGCTCGACATGGCAGGACGCGTTCGACAAGTTCAAGAAAGCCAATCCCGATGTCGATCTGAAAGTGACCTACATCACCGAGGAAGCGTACAAGGTGCAGATGGGCGGCTGGCTCGCGACCGATCCGCCGGATGTCGTGTCCTGGCATGACGGCGAGCGCATGGCCTATTACGCGCAGCGCGGCCTGCTGGAAGATCTCACGCCGGACTGGAACAAGAACGGCTGGTCCCAGCAATATGCGTCGGTGAAGGAAGCATCGACCTATAAGGGCAAGCAGTATGCGGCGCCGCTCGGCTATGACGCGTATGGCTTCTTCTATCGCAAGGATCTGTTCGAGAAGGCGGGCGTTAAAAGCGAGCCCAAGACATGGGATGAATTTCTCGACGCCTGCAAAAAGCTGAAGGCGAGTGGCGTCGCGCCTATTGCAGTTGCTGCTCGCGATAGCTGGACACTCGCCGCATGGTTCGACTATCTGGATTTGCGCATCAACGGCAACGAGTTTCATCAGAAGCTGATGGCGGGCGAGATTCCGTACACGGACGCGCGCGTGAAAAAGGTCTACACCGCGTGGAAAACGTTGATCGACGATCATTACTACATCGACAACGCACTCTCCTATGATCTCGATTCCATTGCACCGTTTCTCGTGAGCGGCAAAGCCTCGATGATGTTGATGGGCACGTTCTTCTCGGCGAGCATTCCCGCATCCGTGAAGCCGCAAACGGGCTTTTTCCGCTTCCCCGTGATCGACGCGAATGTGCCAATGGCCGAAGACGGTCCCGTCAATGTACTGTTGATTCCGGCAAAAGCGAAGAACAAGACCGACGCACGCAAACTGCTCGCTTTCATGGAGCAGCCGCAGATCAATGCGGATCTCGCGCGCGGCTGGGGCCAGTTGCCTTCGAATAGTCAGGCAGCGGAGCCGGAAGACCCAATTTCCAAAGTTGGCTTTCAGACGCTCGCGAATACGAAAGGCGGCATTGCACAGTTCTACGATCGCGACATGCAAAAAGAAATGGCCGACGAGGGCATGAAAGCGATGCAGCAGTTCTACAGCGATCCGTCGCAACTCGACGCGATACTCGCGCGCCTCGAAACGACGCGCAAGCGTATCTACAAGAAGTAAGTCCACCGCACCGGCGCCATGCGGCGCCGGCGTACGCCTTCGACTTTCGACGAGGCTCGATCCATGTCTCATTCCGCAGCGCGCCGCCTACCCGCGGCCCAGCATCGTCACGTCTCCACGACGCGCCGTCATCAGCATCGCGCCGCATTGCTGTTCCTGTTGCCGGGCTGTGCGTTGTTCTGTCTATGCGTGATTTATCCGATTATCAGCAGCATATCGCTGAGCTTTTATCACTGGGACGGCATGACGCCGAAGACCTTCGCCGGCTTCGACAACTACGTCGAGTTATTCCACGCGGATACCTTCTATACGGCGCTAAAGAACAACTTGCTATGGCTCGCGCTATTTCTGCTGGCCCCGCCGCTCGGCCTGCTGTTCGCGCTTTATCTGAATCAGCACATTCGCGGCATGCGTGTCGTGAAGTCGCTTTTCTTCGCGCCGTTCGTGCTGTCGGGCGTGGTAGTCGGTCTCGTGTTTAGCTGGTTCTACGACCCAGGCTTCGGCCTGCTGCGACTGATTGTCGGTCACGGCATTCCTGTGCTCGGCGATCCGAAGACCGTGACGTTCGGCATTATCTTCGCCGCGTTGTGGCCGCAAACGCCGTTTTGCATGGTGCTGTATCTCACCGGTCTCACCGGCATTAACCCGGAAGTAGTGGAGGCCGCGCGCATGGAAGGCGCGAAAGGATTGCGTCTTTTGTGGCACGTGATTCTGCCGCAATTGCGGCCCGCCACTTTCATGGCGGTCGTGCTGACGGTAATCGGCGCGCTGCGCAGCTTCGACCTGATTGCGGTGATGAGCGGCGGCGGTCCTTTCGACAGTTCAACCGTGCTCGCCTATTACACGTACGACCAGGCGATCAAGTACTACCGCGAAGGCTATTCCGCGGCGATTGCCGTCGTGCTGTTCGCCATCATGCTCGTCTACATCGTGTTCCATTTGCGCCGCATGCTGCGCGAAGAACGTTGATTACCGGAGTCACGCGTCATGTATCCACTTCCCGTACAGCGCTGGAAACCCCTCAATCGCACGCTATATAAAGCGTCGTTGCCGATTGCATTGCTGATCTGGCTATTGCCGATGCTTGCTGTACTCGTCACGTCGATTCGTTCTTCCGACGAACTTTCGCAAGGCGAGTACTGGACCTGGCCCAAACACTTTGCGCTGATCGAAAACTACGGCACCGCGCTCACGCAAACGCCGATGCTGCATTACTTCGCGAATAGCGTGCTCATTACGGTGCCTTCAGTACTCGGTGCGATCGTGCTGGCGTCGATGGCGGGCTTTGCATTGGCCACCTATCGTTTCCCCGGCAATACCGTGATCCTGTTCGGCTTCGTCGCCGGCAATTTCGTGCCGATCCAGATCCTGATGATTCCGGTGCGCGACATGGCCTTGAAGTTCGGCCTCTTCAATAGCGTATGGGCGCTCGTGATCTTTCACGTTTCATTTCAGACCGGCTTTTGCACGCTCTTTCTGCGCAATTTCATCAAGCAGTTGCCGTTTGAAATGATCGAGGCCGCACGAGTGGAAGGCGCGAGCGAATGGGCGATCTACTGGCGCATTGTGTTGCCCCTGATTCGTCCCGCGCTCGCCGCACTCGGCATTCTCGTGTTCACGTTCGTCTGGAACGACTACTTCTGGGCGCTATGTCTCACACAAGGCGATGAAGCCGCGCCGATCACGGTCGGCGTCGCCGCGCTCAAGGGGCAATGGACGACCGCATGGAATCTGGTCGCGGCCGGCTCGGTACTTGCCGCGCTGCCCTCCGTATTGATGTTCTTCGCGATGCAAAAGCATTTCGTCGCCGGCCTGACTTTTGGTGCAAGCAAGGGCTGATCCGGCTATTCGACGTCACTCATAAAGAGACTTTCACATGCAACTTGGTGTTTGCTACTACCCCGAACAATGGCCGCATGCGATGTGGGCCGACGACGCGAAGCGTATGGTCGAACTCGGCATCACGCACGTACGTATCGCCGAATTCGCGTGGAGCCGGATGGAACCGCGCGCGGGCGAATTCGTATGGGAATGGCTCGACGAAGCGGTCGCCACGCTCGCGAATGCCGGACTGAAACTCGTGCTCGGCACGCCCACCGCGTCGCCGCCGAAGTGGTTGATCGACGCGCATCCGGACGTGTTGCCTGTGCGCGCCGACGGCACGCGCTGGAATTTCGGCTCGCGCCGTCATTACGATGTTTGCAGTGAGATTTATCGGCGAGAGTGCTTGCGTATTGTCAGTGCAATGGCGGAGCGTTACGGACGGCATGCGTCGATCATTGCGTGGCAAACCGATAACGAACTCGGTTGTCATGAAACCGTGCCGAGCTATTCGCCGGCTGCTTTAAAGCGCTTTCACGCATGGCTGCGTCGACGCTATGAAACGGTCGATGCGCTCAACCGTGAATGGGGCAACGTGTTCTGGAGCATGGAGTACGCGTCGTTCGAAGCAATCGAATTGCCGAATCTCACGCCGACGGACGCGAACCCGATTCATCTGCTCGACTTTCGCCGTTTCATGTCCGACGAGGTGGCGAGTTTTCATCGCGAGCAAGTCGATGTATTGCGCCGTTATGCGCCTACGGCCGATGTACTCCATAACTTCATGGGCTTCTTCACCACGTTCGATCACTATCGTTTCGCCGAAAACAATTCACTCGATGTCGCCGCGTGGGACAGCTATCCGATTGCGCGCACCGAATCGATCGCGTTGCCTGAAGAGCAGAAAGCGCGTTACGCACGCACCGCGCATCCCGATGTATCCGCATTCGATCACGACCGTTACCGTGCAATCGGACGCGGGCGTTTCTGGGTGATGGAACAGCAGGCGGGTCCTGTGAACTGGGCGCCGTGGAATCCGGTTCCCGCGAAAGGCATGGTCAGACTCTGGGCCTATGAGGCGTTCGCGCACGGCGCCGAACTGGTGTCGTATTTCCGTTGGCGTCAGTGCCCGTATGCACAGGAGCACATGCATTCGGGCCTCAATCTGCCGAACAATGAGTTGTCGCCCGGTGGTTTGGATGTGCAACAGGCGGCGCGTGAGATTGCTTCTATCCCGGAGTTCGCACGACTGGACGCTCCCGCGCGTGCGGCGACTGCAATCGTATTCGATTACGAAACGCAGTGGATGTTCGAGATTCAGCGTCACGGCAAGGGCTTCGATTATCAAACGCTCGTGTTCGACTACTACGAGTCGCTGCGCGAACTCGGGCTCGACGTGGACATTGTTTCCAGTAAGGCCGATCTGTCGTCATACCGGCTCGTGGTCGTGCCGAGTCTCGCTGTGATCGACGATGCGTTGGTCGTGCAAATCGAGCGCGGTTCCGCGCAATGGGTATTCGGGCCGCGCAGCGGCTCAAAGACCGAGGCGTTTGCAATTCCACAAGAACTGCCGCCCGGCGCGCTGCAACGTGTACTGCCGATGCAAGTGCTCGAAGTCGAGTCGCTGCGTGCATCGCTCGCACCCGCTGTTTCTATTGATGGTGTCGACGGTATCGCAATGCATTGGCGCGAGCATGTGCGCGCTAATAGCGAAACGCGCGTCGATGCGCAATTCGCGGACACGTGGCCCGCCATTCTCACTCATGGGCGCGTTCGTTACGTGGCGGCCTGGCTTTCGCACGAATTGCATCGCGCGGTATTGCAGCGGGCGGCGCAAGAAGCCGGCATTGCGACGCAATTGCTGCCGGAAGGCTTGCGAATTCGGCGTCGTGCGGATTTGACGTTCGCGTTCAACTTCGGCGCGCAGCAGGTGCAGGTTCCCGCACCGGCCAATGCAACGTTCGTGCTTGGACAGCCGCAACTAGGCACCGGCGATGTCTGCGCATGGAAAGACGCATGAAGTACCGAGCAGCAAGTCAGTAGTGGCATTGAGCAGCTTCAATCTGAACCAGGCGAGCCACGACGAGTCGCCATTCGATAGATGGAGGATGACAGATGAACAGAAGAGAAATGCTGGGATGGCTCGCGTCCGCGGCGGCAGCGGCCGGCGCGGGCTCGATGATCGGCACGCCGGCAATGGCCGCTGACGACGTCAAAACGGCTTCACGTATCGGCCGGTTTGCAAAGGGCGCGGACGTTTCCACGCTGCTCGAACTCGAAGCGAACGGCGCGAAGTTCTACGATCATGGCGTGCCGCACGACTGTCTGCTGCTTCTGAGGAGTCACGGCGTCGACTCCATTCGCATCAAGGTCTGGAATGATCCTGGCAATCCGAACTATTTTCCCGCCGATCAAAGCCCGCGCGCCGGTTACAACAACGCGGAGCATGTGCGTGTGCTGGCGCGGCGCGCCGCGGCGCTCGGCATGCGTATCCTGATCGACTTTCACTATAGCGACTGGTGGGCCGATCCGGGCAAGCAGTACCCGCCGCATGCGTGGGCCGGCAAGAACATTACGGAGACTTGTGCGTTGCTGTCCGAGTACACGTCGAATGTACTCAATATGCTCAAGCGCGACGGCGTTCGTCCCGAGTGGGTGCAAGTGGGCAATGAGATCACCGGCGGCATGCTGTGGCCGCTCGGCAAATACGATCAGTGGGACAACCTCGCGCAATTGCTGAAGGCGGGGCATGATGCGGTCAAATCGGTCGATGAGCGCATCAAGGTCATGCTGCACATCGACAGCGGCGGCAACAACGCGACGAGTCGCTGGTGGTTCGACAGCGCGATCCAGCGAGGCGTGAGCTTCGACATGATCGGCTTGTCGTATTACCCGCAATGGCAGGGCGCGCTGAGCGATCTGCAAACCAATGCGAACGATCTCGCGACGCGCTACGGCAAGGATGTGATGGTGGTGGAGACCGCGTATCCGTGGACGACGAGCGACGGTGACTCCGAGCCGAATGCGATGACTAACACGGGTTCAACGACTTTCCCGCAAACGCCCGCAGGCCAGGCGCAGTTTCTTGCGGCTGTTGCGGACATCGTGAAGGCAATACCCGACGGGCACGGCAAAGGCGTGTTCTGGTGGGAGCCGGAATGGATTCCGACGCCGAATGTCGGCTGGAAAGTCGGCGCGGGCGATCACTGGGACAACAACACGTTGTTCGATTTTCACGGCAACGTGCTGAGTTCGCTGGATGCGTTTCGCAAACTTTAAACGGGCGTAAAGCCGTCAACGCATTGCATCGCAAAGCAGACGTTAGCGCGCTGACGTCTGCTGCGTGCGCGCCTTGACGCAGTCGGTTGTGAATGCCATGCTGGCCTGATCCGGTGTCATGCGCGGCGCGTTCGGCGCATAGATCTTTTCGATGATCGCGGCGAAGGTCTGGCGGTCCGCATCGTCGCGATAGTACTTTGCGGCTTGATCGAGCGCCTGCGCTTTGGTCTTTTTGTGCGCGCGCCATGACGCCACCTGACCGGCAATATCGCCGATTGCAAAGCATTGATTGCTGACCGTTTGTGCCGCGGCCTGAGTCGCCGCTTGTGCGAGACACGTTGCAAGCAATGCCGATACGACTACGCGTTTCATGACGACGAATCCTGTTGGGCGCAAAGCCTGCAGTTTACGCGCGAGCAAGCGATAGCTGCCCGCGTCGATTCGTCGCTGGCTGCTGCTATTTCTTGTCGGGCTCGGCTTCGGTGTTCGTCCCGCTTTTGCCGTTGCTTCTGTTCGTGACGGCGCCGGTTTCATCGAGTTCGTCGTCGAGGTCGTCGTCGTTTTCGCCGGCGGGCGGGTCGGATTCGGTGGATGTCATCATCGACAGAATGTGACGAGCGGGCAGCGTATTGGCAATCGGATTCAGGTTCATGACGTGCGCTCCAAAAGAGAGTCAGCTTGAATTCAGCAAGCCGCGAGCCCGCTCACGCACGTTGATCCGCCAAATAAAAAAGCCGCCTCGAAAGGCGGCTTTAAACAAACTCGAAGCAAGCAAACCGGCACGCGCTCTCGCGCGCTACGCATCAATCAATGCCCAAACGATTCCGCCTTCGACACCGGCGCGTTCGCCACATACGGCCGCGCCATCTGCTTGATCAGCAACGCGATGCACGCGATGATGCCGGCGACCGCGATCGTCGCAAAGATGCCGGCGAACGTGAAGTGACGGCGTGTCAGTTCGGCCACGAGGAACGAGCCCGCAATGCCGCCGAAACGTCCAATGCCGAGCATCCACGCGACGCCCGTGCCGCGGCCTTGTGTCGGGTAGAACGCGGCGGCGAGCGCGGGCATCGACGATTGCGCGGTGTTCATCAGCACGCCCGCGACGAACACGATGAACACGAGCGCGCCGACATTGCCCGCGGCCTGGCCGATGAAGTACACGCTCACGGCGGTCAGCGCATAGCAGGCCGCGATGATCCGGTTCGCGTTGAAGCGGTCCATCAGCACGCCGCACACCACGGCGCCCACGCCGCCGAGCGGGAACAACGCGGAGATGAGCGTCGCGCGTTGCGGCGTGAGGCCGGCGTCCTTCAGCAGAATCGGCATCCAGTTGATCGACGCGTAGAAAATCACGAGGCCCATGAAGTAGGTGATCCACAGCATCACCGAGCCGACGATGTACGCGCGCGACAGCACGACGGCCGCGCCCTTGCCGCCGGTTGCCGGCGCGGTCTCGGTCATCGTGAACGCTTCTGCGTCGGCGGCCGTGCTCGAGACGCGCCCGAGCGCCGCGCGAATGCGCGCGACCGGCTGATTGTTGGCGACCATGTAGCGCACCGATTCCGGCATCCTGATCAGCAACAGCACGAAGAGCACGAGCGGTGCGATGCCGCCGAGCAACAGCACGCTGCGCCAGCCGAAGTGCGGAATCATCCACGCGGCGAGGAAGCCGCCGAATGCCGCGCCGAGCGGAAAGCCGCAAAACATCAGATTGATGATCGTCGCGCGGCGGCTGTCCGGGCAGTATTCGCCCATCATCGTGACCGCGTTCGGCATGGCCGCGCCGAGGCCGACGCCGGTAACGAAGCGCAGCACCGTCAGATATTCGATGCTCGTCGAGAACGCAGAGCCGAGGCACGCGGCGCCGAACAGCAGCACCGAGCCGAGCAGCATCGAGCGCCGCCCGAGCCGGTCGGACAGCGGCCCGGAGGCCAGTGCGCCGCACGCGAGGCCGAACAGCGCCGCGCTCAGCACGGGCGCGAGCGCCGGTTTGGTGATGCCCCATTCCGCCAGCAACGACGGCGCGATGAAGCCGATGGCGGCCGTGTCGAAACCATCCAGCAGGACGATCACGAAACACATGGCAAAGACCAGCCACTGGAACGGCGAAAACGGATGCTCGTTGAGGAAGGTCTGAACGTTCACAGCGTCGCTGCGATTCATGATGGGTCTCCTGACTGCAAAAAGGCTCGTCGGAGCGAGCCTTGTCTTACCTTACGATGCGCGTCGCACGGTCCGCTTCATTCATGCATGGTATGCGGACGGTGTGCCTGTCGCCATGAGTTTTGATTTGTTCGTATATAGAACTGTGATTCTCTCAGCGAACAAGCGACACTGTAAGGAATTTCCCGACGAAGGGTCAACGCGGGATTACCCGACACTGTGGCCGGTTGGCGTCGAAAGGACAATGGGGAAGGGGAGGAAGGCAGCCGCGGCGCGCGCTCGCGCGCGCCGGGTAAGACTGAAGATCAGATACAGCGGTCTAAATCAGAGAATGACGTACACCTTGCGCATGGTCTCCTCGACTTCCCAGAGACCCTCAGTATTCGCTTCGAAAAACAACGTGTCGCCGCCCGCGAAATGGACCGTCTCTTCATTGTCCGGCGTAAAGCGTCCGCGTCCGGCGAGAATGTGCATCACCTCCGCCTGCTTCACCGAGCGGCGATACGTGCCGGCCGAGCATTCGAAGATGCCGGTGTCGATCGCCTCGGCGCTATTGAGCACGCGCTGCACACCCGACACGCGGATCGGCGTGGTGCCCGGCAGGCCGGCCGTGCCCCAATCTTCGAGATTCGGCAGATTCACGCTCTGTTTGATTTGTTGAACCTTCATGGCTTTCAGCGCCTTTATTCGATGGATGCACGCAGCCTGCTCACAGGCCGCGGGTTGATGAGTTCGCAACGGTCTGCTCGACCTTGCCGAGTCGTACGACGGTGACGCCGGGGCGCAATTGCCGCAACGATGGCATCACGAGCATGCAGTTGTCGTAAGGCGTGGCGACGGCTTCGCCGTTCGACCAGCCGATCACGGCGCCGGCTTCGGGAAAGATTTCGAGCCCGGTATAAGGACCGGCAAAACGAAAATCCATGCTCGTCGCGACGACCGGTTGCGTCACGCGCACGATGTGCTGCACGGGCGGTAACGGCGCGAGCCAGTCCGGCGGCAGGTCGCTTTCGTCGATCACGCCCGCAAGCAGCAAAAACCGCGCGGTGGTGTCGCGCGCCACTGCGACGGCGCTCGCCTCCCAGTGTTGCCCGCATTCGATCAGCAACGCGTTCTTTGCGCTCGCCGGGTCGCCGAAGCCTTCGTAATCGCGCATGCGGCGGCCTTCGGGATGGCCTTCGTCGCAGATCACGGTAGCAGGCGTGCCGAGCTGCACGGCGAGGTCGATGCCTTTTTGCAGCGGCCCGGCCACGATCAGCGGCTTGCTTTTTTCGTGCATCGAATGAAGATCGAGCAGCGCGTCAACGCTGTCGATCACCGGCCGCATCGCCCGTGCGCGCGCGAGTTCGCTCGAGTTGCGCGCGGCATCGTCGAGCACCGCCGCGGTCCACACGCGGTTGAAGTCCTGATCGACGAAACGGGCCGCGTCCGGCTTCGCGGGATCGAAGCTCCGGTAGGCGTCGACATTGGCGAACGCGAGCGTGAGCCGCCCGCGGCGCGGGCGCAGCTTCAGGCGCAAGAGTTCATCGACAACAGTCGCGCCGCACACTTCATTGCCGTGCGTGAGCGCGTTGATCATGACGTGCGGACCGTCCACGCCGGAGTCGAACGTGTGAACGTAGGCAATGCCCGACGCAGATTGTTCGTGCACCGAAATATCGGGAAACGCGACTTCGATCGGGTAGGTTTCCATGTTCAGCCGAGCCTCGCCGCAATCGCCTCGCCGACTTGCGTGGTGTTCGCCTTGCCGCCCAGGTCGCCGGTATGCGGGCCTTCAACGAGCGTTGCTTCGATAGCGGCCAGAATCGCGTCGTGCGCGTCGCGCTCCTTGCCTTCGTGATTGCCGAGGAAGTCGAGCATCATCGCGGCGGACCAGATCATCGCAATCGGATTGGCAATGTTCTTGCCGGCGATGTCCGGCGCCGAGCCGTGCACCGGCTCGAACAGCGACGGAAACTTGCGGTCCGGATTCAGATTGCCCGACGGCGCGAGGCCGATCGTGCCGGTACATGCAGGGCCGAGGTCGGAAAGAATGTCGCCGAACAGATTGGTCGCGACCACCACGTCGAAGCGATCGGGATTCAGCACAAAGCGCGCGCACAGAATGTCGATGTGCTGCTTGTCCCACGTCACATCGGGATATTGCGCGGCGATGCCGGCCGCGCATTTGTCCCACCACGGCATGCTGATCGCAATGCCGTTGCTCTTGGTCGCGACGGTGATCTTCTTGCGCTCGCGGCGCTGCGCGAGATCGAACGCGAACTTCAGCACGCGCTCGCTGCCGTGGCGCGTGAATACCGATTCCTGCAACACGAACTCGCGCTCGGTGCCTTCGAACATCACGCCGCCCACCGACGAATACTCGCCCTCGGTGTTCTCGCGCACGATCCAGAAGTCGATGTCGCCCGCCTTGCGGCCCGCGAGCGGCGAAGGCACGCCGGCAAAGAGGCGCGCCGGACGCAGGTTGATGTACTGATCGAATTCGCGGCGGAATTTGAGCAGCGATCCCCACAGCGAAACGTGGTCGGGCACGGTGTCGGGCCAGCCCACTGCGCCGAACAGAATCGCGTCGGCCGATTGCAGTTGCGCTTTCCAGTCGTCCGGCATCATCTGGCCGTGCTTCGCGTAGTAGTCGCAGCTCGCCCATTCAATGTGCTGATACTCGAGCTCGATGCCAAAGCGCGTCTTCACCGCGTCGAGCACGCGCAGGGCCTCGGGCATGACTTCGACGCCGATGCCGTCGCCGGGAATGACTGCGATCCGATATTTCTTCGACATGCTGTGCTCCTCCATTAGGGCTTGTACCGATCCGATAACAGTTATTTTATTCCTGCTGTTTGGCCATAAAATGGTCGCTTTAGTTAAGCCACTGTGCACGATTCGTGTACAAAGCGGAACGCCACAGAGCCTCATCGAGAAACCTATGAACGCCGTCCCGTCACCCGATCTCGGCGACCTGCGCGTGTTTTGCGAAGTCGCGCGCAAAGCCAGTTTCAGCGCGGCGGCCGAATCGCTGTCGGTGTCCGCGGCGTATGTCAGCAAGCGTATCAACGTGCTCGAGACTACGCTCGGCACGCGCCTGCTGCACCGGTCCACGCGCCGCGTCGCGATCACCGAGGCGGGCGAGCGCGTCTACACGTGGGCCGAAAAAATTCTCGACGACGTCGATCAGCTCGTTGAAGACGTGTCCACCACGCGCCGCATTCCGGGCGGCAAGCTGCGCATTTCGAGCAGCTTCGGTTTCGGCCGGCGCTTCGTCGCGCCCGCGCTTGCGCGCTTTTCCGAACGTTATCCGCAATTGAGCGTGCGGCTCGATCTGTTCGACCGTCTCGTCGATGTCGCCGGCGAAGGTTTCGATCTGGACATTCGCATCGGCGACGACATCGCGCCGCATCTGATCGCGCGGCGGCTCGCGTCGAATCATCGCGTGCTGTGCGCGTCGCCCGATTATCTCGCGCGAGAAGGCGCGCCGCGTCAACTGGCGGATCTGTCGGCGCATGCGTGCCTCGCGATCAAGGAGCGCGATCATCCATTCGGCTTGTGGCGTTTGACGGTGCGCGGCGAGGCGGCGTCGATCAAGGTCACGGGACCGTTGTCGACCAATCACGGCGAGGTCGCGGTGCAGTGGGCGTTGGCCGGGCGTGGCATCGTGCTGCGTTCGATGTGGGACGTGCGGCCGCTGCTGGAAAGCGGCCAGTTGCAGCAGGTGTTGCCGGAGGTGACGCAGCCGGCGAACCTGTGGGCGGTGTATCCGGCGCGACTCGCGCAGTCGGCGAAAGTGCGGGTTTGCGTGGACTTTCTCAGCGAAGAGTTCGCGCAGTGGAACCCGCCGGACGACACCGCCTAGCCGTTAGTGGTTACTGCTTTAGTGGTGATTCTGCGAGAACAGCGTTTCGAGCGGATAGTGGCTCTTCACGAACGGCGACTTGATGATCACATAGCTAAAGTACTTTTCGATGCCGATGTCGCGTTCCAGTAAGCCTTCAATAATGCTCTGATAATGGCTCACGCTGCGCGTGACGAACTTCAGCAGGTAATCGTAGCCGCCGCTCGCCAGATGGCATTCGACGATTTCGTCCACGTCGCGAATCGCATTCACGAACTTCACGAAGTCTTCCCGCCGATGATCGGCGAGCGTGACTTCGGTGAACACGATCTGCACGTCACCGAGCTTTTCGAGCTGGATCTGCGCGCCATAGCCGACGATGTAGCCGGCCTTTTCCAGCCGCTTGACGCGAATCAGGCAGGGGCTCGGCGAAAGGCCGACCGCATCGGCAAGCTCGACGTTGGTGATACGGCCTTTCTTTTGCAACTGCGAAAGTATGCGCAGGTCGATACGGTCTAGCTTGCAGTCGCTGCTCATCGTAACGTTGTGGCTCCGGCGGTTGAGAAAAGGGACTCAGGCGGCCCTCTACTCTAGCATGCAGCGGCGGTACTTTTGGCCTGGTGCTTAGCCGCGGTTTTGCCGCGCAGCGCGGCCCGCACGTCGGCTTGTGCAAGCACGTCGTCCAGGGTTTTCTCGAGCCGCTCGAACATCAGGTCGAAGTCCGATTCCGTGTACGAAAGCGCGGGCGCAAAGCCGAGAATATTGTCGCCGAACGCACGGAAAATCAGGCGGTTTTCATAGGCCGCGACGGCAATGCGCTCCGACAGTTTCAGCGCGGGGTCGAACTGCGCCTTGGTGTCCTTGTCGGTGACGAGTTCGAGCGCGCCGAGCAGGCCGCGGTGACGCGAATCGCCCACGAGCGGATGCGCGAGCAATGCATCGAGGCCGCGCGCGAAACGCGGCGCGCGCGCGACGCCGTTCGCGAGCAAGCCGCCTTCGTGATAAAGGCGCAGCACTTCCAGACCGATCGCCGCGCTCACCGGATGCGCCGAATACGTATGACCGTGGCCGACAATCGCCTCGGCGTCGCCATCGGCGATGCCCTGATAGATTTCGTCAGACATCAGCACGGCTCCCATCGGCGCGTAGCCGGCGGTCAAACCCTTGGCGACCGTCATCAGATCCGGCTCGACGTTCTCGCCCTGACATGCGAACAGCGGGCCGGTGCGGCCAAAGCCGGTGATCACTTCGTCGGCGACAAACAGAATGCCGAGCTTGCGGCAACGCTCGCGCATCGCCTTCAGCCAGCCGACCGGCGGCACGATCACGCCGCCCGAGCCCTGAATCGGTTCGCAGAAAAACGCGGCGACGTTATCCGCGCCGAGTTCCGCCACCTTCGCTTCGAGCGCGGCGACCGAGGCGGCGATCAACGAGGCGTCGTCGGCGAAATTATTGCGGTACGCATACGGCGACGGCAGGTGATGCTGGTTCGGCAGCGGCAGATCGAAGTTGCGGTGGAACGCGGGCAGGGCGGTCAGCCCCGCGCCCATGCTCGACGAGCCGTGATAGCCGCGTTGCAGCGCGATGATGTGCTTCTTCGACGGACGGCCCGTCGCATTGAAGTAATGCGTGATGAAGCGGATTGCCGAGTCGACCGCGTCCGAGCCGCCGAGCGTGAAGTACACGTGTTGCAGCGAAGCGGGCGCGACCTGCGCGAGTTTTTGCGCGAGTTCGATAGCCGGCTCGCAGCCGAAATGGAAATAGCTCGTCGCGTAGGGCAGTTTCTGCATCTGCGCGGTGGCGGCCTCGACAATGCTCTGCTGGCCGTAGCCCACGTTCACGCACCACAAGCCGGAGAAGGCGTCGAGCAGTTCGTTGCCCGCGGCGTCGCGCAAAAAGGCGCCGCTCGCGGATTCGAGCACCGTGACGCCGCGCGCCTCGTGCGCACGGTAGTTGATGACAGGATGGATCAGGTGCTGGCGGTCGGCTTCAATGAGCGATTGGATCGGCATGGTGGGTTCTCGTCGCGAAAGGGCTGTTGACGGTTCCATACTACTGATCCACGGCGATGGTCCGCTTACCTAAACAATTGCCTGAAAAGCGCGCGCGACGCGTTTTGATGCATACCCTTAGCATTTTGTGCTGCGGACGTTGAAAAGCCGTGGCGCGCGCGTATCCGGTGGAATGCGGGAGCGCTCAATAGCCGCGCGTGCGGTCGACCTGGCCGAGCATCGGCAGGCCTTCGCGATGGCGGCGCAGGTTATCGAGCACGACGTCGACGGCGGTGTCGGGCCGCGTCGCGCTGGCGATATGCGGCGTGATGCGCACGCGCGGATGCGTCCACAGCGGATGACCGGCGGGCAACGGCTCGGGATCGGTCACATCGAGAATCGCGTTCTGCAATTGGCCGCTGTCGAGCGCCGTCAGCAAGTCCTGCTGATTCAGATGCGCGCCGCGGCCCGTTTGAATCAGCGAGGCGCCGCGCGGCAGCTTCGCGAACAGGCGTCCATCGAGCAGGCCGCGCGTGGCCGGCGTGAGCGGCAGCAGGCAAACCAGGATGTCGGTGCGGGCGAGGAAAGCATCGAGCGAGCTTTCGCCCGCATAGCATTCGACGCCTTCGATCTCGCGCGGCGAGCGGCTCCAGCCCGCGCATGCAAAGCCGAAGAGACGCAGCCGTTCTAATACGGCGGTGCCGAGCACGCCGAGCCCCAGCACGCCGATGCGTCGTTGCGCGGCTGGCTTCAGCGGCAGTTCGCGCCACACCTGCTGTTGCTGCTGAAGCGCGTAGTCGAACAGATCGCGATGAATCGTGAGCGCCGCCTGCGTCACGTATTCGACCATGCCTTCGACGAGCCCCGGTTCGATCATCCGCACAACCGGCACATGCTCAGGCACGCCGGACAGATCGAATTGATCGACGCCCGCGCCCACCGAGAACACCACTTCCAGATTGGGAAACGTGCGGGTCGGGTCTTCGGGCGGCTGCCATGCAACCAGATAGCGGATCGCAGCGGGATCGCCGTGATCGGGCCAGATATGGAACGGCAAACCGGGCGCCTTTTCGGCGAAGAGCCTCGCCCATTGCAGGCCGCGCGCCGGGTCGGCTTTATAGAGTAAGGCCATGACGGGTCAGAAAATCGCCTGATTGATGATGCCGTATTGCACATAAGGTGTCGCGTTGGCCGCCACGCTCTGCGGTTGCGCGTTGCGCACCATTCTGACGACCGTGTCCACGCGCGGCAGCCCGAGCTGTTCGAGCCATTCGGTCAGGCCGCTGTCGCCCGGCGTGTCGACGCGCACGAACACGCCTTCGTTGAGCGCAAGCCAGTGGCTGATCAGCGCCTTCGCGCGGCTCGAACCTTCCGAGGCAGGCGCGACCACCGGGCCGATCGCAAAGCCGCGTCCGAAACGGCGAAAGAGCGCGAAGCCGACGAGTTCGCCGTCGCGGTCGAGCGCGATGCCGTCGGCGTTCTCCAGCAGCGCGGGCAGCACTTCGCCGCGATCGAGGCCGCTTGCCTGCGAAGCCAGCTCGACGAGGCGCGCGGTATCGCTCGACCCTAGCGGCCGCAAGCGTTCGCCCGCCGGCAACGACACGAGCGGCGGCTGGAACGCCGCGCCTTGATGCTGATCGAGCGTGCCCGTCGCGCGAAAGCCGAGCTTTTCATAGAGCGGCTGACCGGCCGCGGTCGCGTGCAGGAAGGTGATGCGGCCGCCGAGTTCCTCGAGCAGCAGTTCCATCAGCTTTCGGCCGATGCCGAGCCCTTGCCGCGCCGGCGACACGATCACCATGCCGAGCGACGCGCAATCCGCGCCGTACTTCCAGCAAAGCGCGGTGCCGATCACGCCGCTCGCATCTTCGGCGACGAAACCCACGCCCAGTTGCGCGACGAACTTCCAGTCGTCCGCGCGATGCGGCCATTTGAGTTCGACCGTCAACGCATGCGCCGCGGCGACGTCGTCGAGGGTGAAGCGTCTGTATGTGATCGGATCAGCTATCGGATCTGTCTTCGAATCGGGCACGCCGTGCTCCTGAATGGCTAAAGGCTTACGCGTCACTGTGTCATCCACGGCGCGGTGTGACTAGGACGATCTTTCTATCCGGCGCGCCGCGCAAGGCCGCATCGCAATTCGATGCAAAACATGCCGTATGCGCCCGCATTACAGGCGGGTTCTGCTGCGCGGCGATTTTTGTCGGCGACATATGCCAGGCGCGCGGCTCTACGATTTTACTTATGGCGGGCGTCGCGGCGACGGCGCGGCGCAGGCGGTTTCCATCAGCGTCATTCACTAGGACACTTTCTCATGGACAGCTTCAATCCGGACGACGTCGCGATTCGCAGCGGCCATTTCATCGGCGGCGAGTGGGTGGAAGGCAGCGGGCAGGGCACGCGCCGCATGGACGTGGCGCGGCCGTCCGACGGCGTCGTCTACGCGAGCGTGCCGGTCGCCGACGCGGACATGGTGGATCGCGCGGTCGAGAACGCCTGGCAGGCGTTTCGCACGAGCGGCTGGGCGCGCATGGCGCCGCGCGAGCGCGCGAGGATCATGCGCCGCTTTGCCGATCTGGTCGAAGCCGACGCACCCGCGCTCGGCCGCCTGGAAGCACTCGGCTCGACGCGGCCGGTTGCCCAGGCCGTGTCGTGGGACGTGCCGTTCACCGCCGAGGGCATCCGCTTTTACGCGGAGTTCGCCGACAAGCTGGGCGGCGACGTCGCGGCCACCGACCACGATCATCTCGGCATGACGATCGCCGAGCCGTACGGCGTGATCGGCGCCATCGCGCCGTGGAATTTCCCGCTCGTGATGGCTTCGTGGAAGATCGCCCCGGCGCTCGCCGCGGGCAACGCGGTCGTCCTCAAGCCTTCGGAGATGACGCCGTTTTCCGTGCTGCGCCTCGCGGAACTGGCTGTCGAGGCCGGCGTGCCCGCCGGCATCTTCAACGTGATTCAGGGCGACGGACGCACGACCGGCGACGAACTCGTGCGTCATCCGAAGATCAGCAAGGTCACGTTCACCGGATCGACGCGCACGGGCGCCGCGATCATGGCGGCCTGCGCGGCGAGCGGCACCAAGCCGGTCACGCTCGAACTGGGCGGCAAAAGCCCGCAAATCGTTTTCGCCGATGCGCCGCGTCTGGACGATGTGGCGCGCCGCATCGCGGGCGCGATCACCGGCAACGCAGGGCAGGTGTGCGTCGCGGGCTCGCGGCTGCTGGTCGAGCGCAGTCTTGCCGAGCCGCTGGCCGAACGCATCGGCAGGATTTTCGCGGAGCTTAAGCCCGGCGCGACGTGGGCCGCGGGCACGACGCTCTCGCCGATCATCTCCGAGCCGCAGGCGGCGCGCATCGAAAGCATCGTGGGGCGCACGCTCGACGCGGGCGCGACCTTGCGCCACGGCGGCAAGCGTGCCGAGGTTCGCGGCGCATCGGCGGGCGCGTTCTATACGCCGACCTTGCTCACCGATGTCACCGCTCAGTCCGAGGCGGTGCGCGAGGAAGTCTTCGGTCCGGTGCTCACGCTGCAAACCTTCGACAGCGAAGAAGAAGCGCTCGCGCTCGCGCAGCATCCCGAGTACGGGCTTGCCGCGGGCGTGCATACCGCCGATCTCGGCCGCGCGCTGCGCTTCGTGCGCGCGCTGGAAGCGGGCACCGTGTGGGTCAACCGCTATGGCCGCACGTCCGACTTCATGATCCCGACGGGCGGCTACAAGCGCTCCGGCATCGGCAAGGATCTCGGCCGCCAGGCTTACGAGGCGAACCTGCGCTTCAAAAGCGTGCTGATCGATTTGCGGCAGTGATGCAGGGGCGGTCTTGCGGCCGCCCTGGAGCCTGACCGACGCCCGACAGATTCCCTTCAGAACGCCGCAAACCCAAGCCGGCTAAGGGTTGCGCCGGATCACGGCAGACTCTGCTGCGCAACGGCCTCAAAACGCATGGTTTGTGTCACAGGCAGCGCGCGAATCAGGAACATCTATGTTTTTGCGCTGATTAAATCTTTTACAGGAATCAGCTTTTACTTTTCGCCAATGAGCTCGACGCCGAGTTCCTTACCACGATAGGACGACTGCACCATGATCGAATTCGAACCGAAATACATCACCTTCGACTGCTACGGCACGCTGACCAAGTTCCGCATGGCGGACATGACGCGCGAACTGTACGGCCACATTCTGAAGAGCGACGACCTCGAAAAGCTGGTCGCGTTCTACGCCGGCTATCGCCGCGACGAAGTGCTGGGTGCATGGAAGCCGTATCGCGACGTCGTGGTCAATGCGCTGCGCCGTGCGTGCGCGCGCATGAACGTCGAATTCAACGAAGCCGGCGCGCAAAAGATCTATGAAGCGGTGCCGACGTGGGGCCCGCATCCCGACGTGCCCGAAGGTCTGTCGCGGCTCGCGAAGAAGTACAAGCTCGTGATTCTGTCGAATGCGTCGAACGATCAGATCCAGAGCAACGTCGACAAACTCGGCGCGCCGTTCCATGCGGTGTTCACCGCCGAGCAGGCGCAGTCGTACAAGCCGCGCATGCCAGGCTTCGAGTACATGTTCGACAAGCTCGGCTGCAATCCGGAAGACGTGCTGCATGTGTCGTCGAGCCTGCGCTACGACCTGATGACCGTGCACGACATGGGCGTCAAGCACAAGGCGTTCATCAACCGCGGCCATGAACCGTCGACGCCGTACTACCAGTACTACGAAGTGAAGGGCATTCCGGAACTGGCCGCCGAACTCGGCCTGTAAGCGCGCGACGAACCCGCCGCCCGCCACGTTGCCTCGCTGATTGCAATCATGGACCCGCACAGGATGAAGCTCGACTCTTACTGGCTCGACACTGCGCCGCCCTTTGTGTCGGCGTGCGAAGGCCCGCTCGACGGTGATGCCGATGTGGTGGTGATCGGCGCGGGCTTCACGGGTTTGTCGGCGGCTCTGGCGCTCGGCAAACGCGGCGCGTCGGTCGTGGTGGTCGACGCGGGACGCGTGGGCGGCGGCGCGTCGGGCCGCAATGGCGGCCAGGTGAACACGGGCGTCGCGCAAGACTTCGTCGCGCTGGCTGCGCAACTCGGCCTCGAGCGTGCGAGCGCGTGCTATCGCGCGTATTCGGATGCGGTCGATACGGTCGAGCGTCTGATCGACGAAGAACAGATCGACTGCGATTACGCCGCGACCGGCAAGCTCAAGCTCGCGTCGAAGCCGCATCATTTTGCGCATCTGGAAAAGACGGCGGATCTGATCCGTCGCGCGGTGGATCCCGACATCGAACTGATCGACGGCGAGCGGATTCGCGGCGAAGTGCAGTCGGACAGTTTTTACGGCGGGCTGCTGCATCGTCACGGCGGCCAGATGCATATGGGCAAGTTCGCGGTCGGGCTTGCGGAAGCGGCGGTTCGGCGCGGCGCCAAGGTGTATGAACACGCGCCGGTTACGTCGATCGTGAAAGACGGCGGCGCGCATCGCGTCGTCACCGCGCGCGGCGAAGTGCGCGCGAAGCAGGTGCTGATTGCAACCGGGCCGTCGCGGCATGGACCGTTCGGCTGGTATCGGCGGCGGCTTGCGCCGGTCGGCTCGTTCATCGTCGTGACGGAGCCGCTGCCGCCCGCCTTGCTCGTGCAGACGTTGCCGAACCGGCGCGCGTACACGACCACGCGGCTGATGCACAACTACTTTCGCGTGACGCCCGATTCGCGCTTGCTGTTCGGCGGACGCGCGCGCTTCACGGCGTCCGAGCGTCCATCCGATGCCAAGAGCGGGCGCATCCTGCAGCAAGGGCTTGCCGCGATGTTTCCGATGCTCTCAAGTGCGCGCATCGACTATTGCTGGGGTGGTCTCGTCGACATCAGCGCCGATCGCCTGCCGCATGCCGGGCAGCACGACGGCATCTATTTTTCGATGGGCTACAGCGGCCACGGCACGCAGATGTCGACGCACATGGGTCAGGTGATGGCCGATGTGATGGACGGCCGCGCGGAGCGCAACCCGTGGGACGAGTCCGAATGGGCCGCGATTCCTGGGCACACCGGCAAGCCCTGGTTCTTGCCGCTGGTCGGCACGTACTACCGTATCAAGGACATCTTCTACTGAAGTCCCGCTGTTGCACTCGCTATTGAAGTCCCCGCTGTTGCAGTCGACAACTACAAACCCACGCAGCCCCCACAACTGCCTTACCTCGCGGAGAAGTTCGATGAATAAGGAAAACTCACCCCACGGCGCTCCTGGCCTCGACAACGGGCTCGAGCAATTGACAGCGAGAGGCGCGTCGCGGCGCGACGTGCTGCGCGCGCTGACCGCGGCCGGGATGATGTCGCTGACGGGCGCCGGGCTGATGGCCGCAAGCGGTTCCGCGCTCGCGCAAGCGAAGCCGAAGCAGGGCGGCAAGATTCGCGTGGCGACGCAGTCGGCCTCCGCGGCCGACACGCTCGATCCGGCGAAGGGCGCGCTCAGCACCGACTACGTCCGCTGCAACATGTTCTACAACGGCCTGACCGAACTCGATTCCCATCTCGGCGCAAAGATGGCGCTCGCCGAATCGATCGAGACGAAAGACGCGACGGTATGGGTCGTGAAGCTGCGCAACGGCGTGCAATTCCACGACGGCAAGTCGCTCGCGCCCGCCGACGTCGTCTATTCGATCATGCGCCACAAGGACCCGGCCACCGCTTCGAAGGCGAAGACGATCGCCGATCAGATCAAGGAAGTGAAGGCCACCGGCCCGAACGAAGTGACGATCACGCTCGACGGCGCGAACGCCGACCTGCCGGTGATTCTCGCCACGTCGCACTTCCTCATCATCAAGGACGGCACGAGCGATTTCAAAACGGCCGTCGGCACGGGTCCGTACAAGGTCAAGGAATTCTCGCCGGGCGTGCGCACGGTCGGCGTGCGCAACGACAAGTACTGGAAGCCGGGCATGCCGTATCTCGACGAGATCGAGTTGATCGGTATCGGCGACGAATCGGCGCGCGTGAACGCGTTGCTGTCGGGCGACGTGCAACTGATCAACGGCCTTACGCCGAATTCGGCTGAACGCCTGAAGACCGCGCCGGGTTTCAAGGTGCTGGAAACGAAGACCGGCGGCTACACGGACCTGATCGTTCGCGACGAGGGCGGCATTACCGGCAACGACGATTTCCGCCGCGGCATGATGTACCTGATGGACCGCGAGCAGATCCGCCGCTCGGTGTTTCGCGGCTACGGCGCGATCGGCAATGATCAGCCGATCGACCCGACCAACAAATACTATCTCGCCGGCCTGCCGCAACGCGGCTTCGATCCCGACAAGGCGAAGTTCTATTTCCAGAAGGCCAAGCTCGGCTCGGCGCCGCTGCAAGTGTTCGCGTCTCCGGCTGCGGACGGTTCCGTCGAAATGGCGATGCTGCTGCAACAGGCTGCGCCGCGCGCGGGCCTCAATCTGCAAGTGAGCCGTGTGCCCTCGGATGGCTTCTGGTCGAATCACTGGATGAAGCATCCGCTCGGCTTCGGCAACATCAATGCGCGCCCGAGCGCGGACGTGCTGTTCACGCAGTTCTTCAAGTCCGATGCGCCGTGGAACGAAGCCAACTGGAAGAACCCGAAGTTCGACCAGATGCTCGTCGCCGCGCGCGGCGAACCGGACGACGCGAAGCGCAAGAAGATCTACGGCGACATGCAGGTGCTCGTGCATGAAAACGGCGGCATCGGTATTCCGCTCTTTCATAGCTCGCTCGATGGCTATACGAGTAAGCTGAAGGGACTCGGTTCGATTCCGCTTGCCGGTCTGATGGGTTTTGCGTTCGCGGAAAACGTCTGGCTAGAGGCGTAACGCGAAGGCGCTCCGGCTCGTTGAGCCGGAGCGCCACGACTTCGCACCTGCGCGCAATACACGCAATACACGCAATACATGCACTGGCGCGGCGCCGCGACGCCGCGCGCATGCTTCAACTGGAGGCGACTTTCAATGAAAGCACACGCGCAACGACTCATCGCCGCGCGCCTCGGCCTCGCGCTGCTCACGCTGCTGCTGGTGTCGGCCATCGTGTTCGGCGTGACAGGACTGCTGCCTGGCGACGCCGCGCAAGAGGCGCTCGGCCAGGCCGCCACGCCCGAGGCCGTCGCCGCATTGCGGCATCAGTTCGGGCTCGATCAGCCGGCGCTTCAGCGCTACGGCCAGTGGCTCTTTCATATCGTCACCGGCAACTTCGGCACGTCGATGTCGAACAATCTGCCCGTTAGTCAGTTGATCGCGACGCGTCTGCCGAACTCGCTCGTGCTCGCCGGTTTGACCGCGGTGGTCTCGGTGCCGCTCGCGCTGCTGATCGGCATTTCGTCCGCGATGTTCCGCGGCTCGCTGCTCGATCGCGCGTTGAATGTGCTGACGCTTTCCACGGTAGCGGTACCCGAGTTTCTCGTCGCGACCATCGCCGTGCTGATCTTCGCCGTGAAGCTGCGCTGGCTGCCCGCGCTGTCTTACCTGTCCGAAGTGAATTCGTTCGGCGCGTTGTTGCGTATCTATGCAATGCCCGTCATGACGCTGTGCTGCGTGATCGTCGCGCAGATGGCTCGCATGACGCGCGCCGCAGTACTCGACCAGCTTAATTCGTCGTATGTGGAAATGGCGATGCTCAAGGGCGCGTCGCCCGTGCGCGTCGTGCTGCGGCATGTGCTGCCGAACACCATCGGGCCGATTGCGAATGCGGTCGCGCTGAGCCTGTCGTATCTGTTCGGCGGCGTGGTGATCGTCGAATCCATCTTCAACTATCCGGGCCTAGCGAGCCTGATGGTCGACGCCGTGACGAACCGCGACATGCCGCTCGTGCAAGGCTGCGTGATGGTGTTCTGCGCCGCGTATCTCGCGCTCGTGCTGATCGCGGACCTGTGTCAAATCGTATCCAACCCGAGGCTACGTCGATGATGAGCCAACCTGATCACCACGTCCCTCACGCGGGCACCGAACTGTACGGCGTGAGCCGCGACGAACTCGTCGCCGATATACCGGCTGACATGGCGGCTGAAACGCCGGCCGCCGATACCGCAACCACGAGCGCACCGGCGAAATACAACCCGCTGCAACGCCTTGTCCACCGCTTTTCGGTGCTCGGCCTGCTCGGCCTCGTGATGGTGCTGTTCTGGCTGCTGGTCGCGTTCGTCGGGCCGCTCGTCGCGCCTTACCAGGGCGGCGCGCTGACGTCGACGGAAATTTTCGGGCGTTACAGCGCGGCGTATCCGCTTGGCACCGACTACCTCGGCCGCGACATGCTGAGCCGCATTCTCTACGGCGCACGCTATACGGTCGGCCTCGCGCTCGCGGCGGCCGTGCTCGCGAGCGTGATCGGCACGTTCTTCGGTCTGCTTGCCGCGGTGTCGGGCAAGTGGGTCGATGAAGTGCTGAGCCGCCTGTTCGACGCGCTCATTTCGATTCCGAGCAAGGTGCTTGCGCTCGTCGTGATCGCGGCATTCGGATCGTCGATCCCGATGCTGACGACGGTCGCGGCGCTCGCCTACATTCCCGGCGCGTTTCGCATCTCGCGTTCGCTCGCATTGAACCTGATGGGACTCGAATACGTGCAGGTCGCGCGGGCTCGCGGCGAAGGGCTCTTATATATCGCGCGTGTCGAGGTATTGCCGAACATGATCCATCCGATGCTCGCCGATTTCGGCCTGCGCTTCGTGTTCATCGTCCTGCTGCTGAGCGGGCTGAGTTTCCTCGGCCTCGGCGTGCAGCCGCCGAACGCCGACTGGGGTTCGCTCGTGCGCGAGAACATCGGCGGCTTGTCCGAAGGCGCGCCTGCGGTGCTGATGCCGGCCGTCGCGATTGCCACGCTGACCATCGGCATGAATCTGCTGATCGACAACTTGCGGCGTCGCAGCCGTAGCCACGGAGACGCATGATGACCGATCGGGACATGATTGAAGTGAAAGGGCTGCGTGTCGTCGCGGGCGCGGCGCACGGGCCGGTGACGGAGATCGTCAAGGGCGTCAGCTTTTCGGTGAAGAAGGGCGAGGTGCTCGCGCTGATCGGCGAATCCGGTTCGGGCAAGACGACGATTGCGCTGTCGCTGCTCGGCTATGCGCGCGCGGGCTGCTCGATCAGCGGCGGCTCGGTGCGCATCGGCGAGGTGGAAGTGCTCTCGCTCGATGCCAAAGGACGCCGCGCGTTGCGCGCGCGCACGGTCGCGTATGTCGCGCAGAGCGCGGCGGCGGGCTTCAATCCGGCGCGCACGATCATGGATCAGGTGACCGAGCCCGCGCTGCTGCATCAGTTGATGACGAAAGACGCCGCGCGCGCCAAAGCGATCGCACTGTTTCGCGCGCTCGCGCTGCCCGCGCCGGATACCATTGGCGAGCGTTATCCGCATCAGGTTTCCGGCGGGCAATTGCAGCGTCTGATGGCGGCGATGGCGTTGATCACCGATCCGGCGGTCGTCGTGTTCGACGAACCTACCACCGCGCTCGATGTCACCACGCAGATCGAAGTGCTCGCGGCCTTCAAGAAGGTGGTGCGCGAACTCGGCACGACGGCGGTGTACGTGTCGCACGATCTTGCCGTGGTCGCGCAGATGGCCGACCGCATCGTCGTGCTGAACGGCGGCGCCGTGAAGGAAAACGGCGCGGTCGCGCAAGTGCTCGATGCGCCCGTGGACGCCTACACGCGCCAGTTGCTCGCCGCGACGCGCCGCCCGGAAGCGCCCTCGGCCGCGTTGCAGGACGGCGCGGGACAGGTGCCGCCGCTGCTGCAGATTCGCGGCCTCTCGGCGGGCTATGGACGCATCGGCCGTGACGGCGTGCCCGCCGTGCGCGTGCTCGACGACGTGAGCCTCAGCATTGCTCGCGGCAGCGCGCTCGGCGTGATCGGCGAATCGGGCTCGGGCAAGACGACGCTGGCACGCGTGGTCGCGGGTCTCGTCGACCGTGCGCGCGGCGATGTGCTGTTCAACGGCGAGCCGTTGCCCGCGCAGCTATCGCGCCGCACGCCGGAGCAGTATCGGCAGATTCAGATCGTGTTTCAGAATGCGGATACCGCGCTGAATCCGAGCCATTCGATCGCGGATATTCTCGGCCGGCCGCTCGCGTTTTATCACCATCTGCGTGGCGCGGCGGCGAAGAAGCGCATGCTCGCGTTGCTCGATCTCGTCAAGCTGCCGGCTTCGATTGCGACGCGCACGCCCGCGGGCCTGTCGGGCGGCCAGAAGCAGCGCGTGAACCTCGCGCGCGCGCTTGCCGCCGATCCCGCGCTCATTCTCTGCGACGAAGTCACGTCCGCGCTCGATACGGTAGTGGGCGCCGCGATCCTCGATCTGCTCGCGGAATTGCGGCGCGAGCTGGGCGTCTCGTACATGTTCATTAGCCACGACATTTCGACGGTGCGCGCGATCTGCGACGAAGTGATCGTGCTGTACGCCGGGCAGCGTGTCGAAGCCGGACAGCGCGACGTGCTCGCGGCGCCGCCGTATCACCCGTACACGGGCTTGCTGGTTGATTCGGTGCCCGAACTAAAACCAGGCTGGCTCGATGCGCGCCGCCACGTCGCCGCCTGCAAGTTGCCCGCGATGGGCGAGAGCGCCGCCGTGCCCGAGCTGTGTTCGTTCCGCTCGCGCTGTCCCGTGCGCATCGACGGTATCTGCAACATGACGCCGCCGTCGCTGAAGAAACTGCCTTCGGGCGCGGAGATTCTTTGTCATCACTCGGCGGCCGAGTTGAGCCGTTTGCAAAACCTGGAGACGATCCCGGCATGAACCAGCGATTTGTGCGGCTCGCGGAAACCGGTCGCAAGACCTTTCCGATTACCGTCGACGGCGTAGTGCGCGAGGCCGCCGAAGGCGACACGCTGATGGTCGCGCTGCTCACCAACGGCACCACGCTGCGCGACTCCGAATTCGGCGACGGCCGCCGCGCCGGTTTCTGTCTGATGGGCGCGTGCCAGGATTGCTGGGTGTGGACCGCGCAAGGCGAGCGCGTGCGCGCGTGCAGCACGCCGGCGGCGCCGGGCATGTCGATCGTCACGAGTCTCGCTGAAGCCGGGGAGGGCGTATGGCCCCGCGTGTAGTCATCATCGGTGCGGGGCCGGCGGGCGTGCGCGCCGCTCAGGCATGCGTCGAAGCGGGTCTGCGCCCGACTGTGATCGACGAAGGCCGGCGCGACGGCGGACAGATCTACCGGCGTCAACCGGAAGGCTTTTCGCGCAGCTACGACACGCTGTACGGCACGGAGGCCGAGCGCGCGGCGTCGTTGCATACGGGCTTCGATGCGCTGAAATGCAGCATCGACTATTTGCCCGAAACGCTGGTCTGGAATATTTCGGCGAACGCGGTGCATACCGTGAGCGGCACGCGTTACGGCACGCTGCCGTTCGACGCGCTCATCGTGTGCAGCGGCGCGACCGATCGGCTCATGCCCGTCAAGGGTTGGCATCAGGCGGGCACCTATAGTCTCGGCGGCGCGCAGGTCGCGCTGAAATCGCAGGGCTGCGCGATCGGTTCGCGCATCGTGATGATGGGCAGCGGGCCGCTGCTCTACCTCGTGTCCGCGCAATACGTGAAGGCCGGCGCGCAGATCGCGGCGGTGCTCGATACGTCGACGTTCATGCAGCGCATCGCCGCGTTGCCGCGACTCTTAGCGATTCCCGCCGCGCTGAAAAAAGGCATTGCGTTGACGCGCGTGTTGTCGAAGGCGGGCGTGCCGGTTTATCGCGGCGTGCAGCCCGTCGAAATCAAAGGTTCGCCGCAAACGGGTGTGAGCGGCGTCGAAGTCGCATTGGCCGGCGGCAAGCGCATCGAGTTCGCGTGCGACGCCGTTGCGCTCGGCTATCACTTGCGCCCCGAAACGCAGCTCGCGGATCTCGCCGGCTGCCGTTTTATCTTCGACGACGCCGCGCAGCAGTGGCTCGCGCAAATCGACAGCGATGGCCGCAGCAGCGTCAAGGGCGTCTATCTCGCGGGCGATGGCGCGCGCGTGCGCGGCGCGGACGCAGCCGAACGGTCGGGCCGCCTCGCCGCGCTCGCCGCGCTGCAGGACCACGGCGTGCAAGCGGCGGGCATCGGCGATATGCAGCGTTTGCGCGACGAGCTCGCGCGCTTCTCGCGCTTTGCCGCGGGCTTGCGTGAAGCGTTTCCGTGGCCCGCGCAATTCGCCGCCGCGTTGCCGGACGAGACGATTGTGTGCCGCTGCGAAGCGATCACGGCGGGCGAATTGCGCCGCGTCGTTCGCGAAACCGGCGCGCAGGAAGCCAATCGCGCGAAGGCGTTTTCGCGCGTCGGCATGGGACGTTGCCAGGGGCGTTATTGCGGACATGCGGGCGCGGAAGTCATTGCCGCGGCGGCGTGCGTGCCGCTCGCTTCCGTGGGACGCCTGCGCGGCCAGGCGCCGGTCAAGCCGCTGCCAGTGGCGCTCACCGAGGAGGCAGCGCAATGAGCGCGACTCGCAACGAAGCGGATGTCATCGTGATCGGCGGCGGCATCATGGGTACGACGACCACGTTCTTTTTGCGCCGGCGCAATCGCTCGGTGATTCTGCTGGAACGCGGACTGACCGGGCAGCAGGCGAGCGGCGTGAACTTCGGCGGCGTGCGGCGGCAAGGCCGCGCATTGCCGCAACTCGCGATGGCCAATCGCGCGCTGCGCACCTGGCAGCGTTCGGCGGAACTGCTCGGCGAGGACGTCGAATTCCTGCCGGTCGGCCATACGCGCGTGTGCTATCACCAGAAGGACGTCGAGAATTTCGACCAATATGCAATCGACGCGCGCGCCTACGGGCTCGAGCTCGAAGTGCTGCATGGCGACGCGTTGTTCCGGCGTTTTCCGTTTCTGAGCCGCGAAGTGCTGGCGGCGTCCAGTTCGCCGCTCGACGGCCACGCGAATCCGCGGCTCGCCGCGCCCGCGTTCGGACGCGCGGCCGCGCGGCTCGGCGCGCAGGTGATCGAGAACACGGAGATCGTGCGCGTCGAAAAAGAGGGCGATCGCTTTCGCGTGGAAAGCGCGCGCGGCGACGTGTATCGCGCGGCGCAACTCGTGATCTGCGCGGGCGCGTGGGCCACGCGTCTGACCGAACAGTTCGGCGAAAGCGCGCCGCTCGTTGTCAGCGGACCGCAAATGTGCGTGACGGAGCCGGTGCCGTACGTCTTCAAATCGTCGATGGGCGTGTTCACGTCGATCAAGCAGGAGGGCATTTACTTCCGGCAGATTCCGCGCGGCAATATCATCGTCGGCGGCGGTCCCGCGGGTCCGGCCGATGCCGCGACGAGCCGCGCGTCGGTGCTGCCGCAGAACACGGTGCGCCAGCTCGCGCAGATGCGGCGGCTCGTGCCCGCGCTCGCGCCGTTGCATGTGATCCGCGTGTGGAGCGGCGTGGAAAGTTATCTGCCTGACAGCGAACCGGTGATCGGCCCGAGCAGCAAGGTCGACGGACTCTTCTATGCGTTCGGCTTCAGCGGCTCGGGTTTTCAGATCGGGCCGGGCGTCGGCGAGACGATGGCGGAACTCGTCGATACGGGCAGCACGCCGATTCCGCTCGACAGGTTCTCCATCCAGCGTTTTGCAAAAGAGCCCATCGCGACGTCATGAAACAGTCCCTCAGCCTCAATGCCGCGCGGGCTTTTATCGAAGCGCATTTCAACGAGCCGGTGACGCTCGCGCAACTCGCGGCGCTGTCCGCGCTCAGCGTGTCGCGTTTTGCGACGGTGTTCCGGCAGCAGTACGGCTCGTCGCCGTATCGCTATCTGTGCGGCGTGCGGATTCAGCGGGCACAGATGCTGTTGCTCGAAGGCGTGCCTGGTTCGGTGGTCGCGACCGAGGTCGGCTTCTTCGATCAGAGCCATTTTGGCCGGCATTTCAAGCGATGCTGCGGCATGACGCCGAGCATGTTCATCCAGCAGCGCGCGGCGGTTAATGCGGGCAAGCACGGCGCCGCCGCGAGCATCGCAAAAGTTAGCGCGCCCCGTTCAGCTTCCGCCATAACGTCGTCTTGCTGATGCCGAGCGCGTCGCACACCGCATCGCGGTCGCCGTCGTGCGCAGCGAGCGCGGCGCGGATTTCATCGGCTTCGACATGACGGCTGCGTTCGCGCAGCGTCAGCGCCGTTTTGTGAGCGCGCGGCTGCTGCGGTTCGACGATTTCCGGCGCGATGGTCCGCAGCATGTCTCGCGTAATCAGCGGTTGCGTGTCTTCCAGCGAGTCGGCGTCTGACTCCATCTCGGCAAGCTCCACTGCAATCCGCTCGATCACGTTCTGCAACTCGCGCACATTCCCCGGCCACGCGTAACGCCGCAACGGCTCGGCGAGCGCGGCCAGAATGCGTTCGGCGGCAGCGGCGTCGGGCAGGCGCGCGGCGAGCCTCGGCTCACGCGCCGCGGCTTGCAACAGCAACTCGGCGGCAAGCGGCAGCAGATCGGTTGGACGCTCGCGCAGCGGCGGCAGCGCAATGCTGAGAATGTTGAGCCGGTAGTAAAGATCGGCGCGAAAACGGCCTGCTTCGATACCCTCGGTCAACGCGCGGTGCGTCGCGGCAACCACGCGAATGTCGACGCGCGTCGGTTCCGTCGAACCGAGCCGCACGACTTCGCGCTCCTGCAATACGCGCAGCAAACGGCTCTGCAACGACAACGGCATCTCGCCGATTTCATCGAGAAACAAGGTGCCGCGGTGCGCGACTTCGATGAGCCCCGCCTTGCCGCCTTTGCGCGCGCCGGTGAACGCGCCTTCCTCGTAGCCGAACAGCTCGCTTTCGAGCAACGCCTCGGGAAACGCGCCGCAATTGATTGCGACGAAGGCGAAGTCGCGCCGCGCGCTCAACTGATGCATGCTCTGCGCGACCATTTCCTTGCCTGTGCCGCTCTCGCCGAGAATCAGCACGGTCGCGTCCGACCTCGCGTAGCGCTGCACGAGCGCGCGCACGCGCTGCATGGATTCCGCCGCGCCGACCATATCTTCCAGGCGGTAACGCGCGCTGAACTGCTGCACGCGTTGACGCGAGCGCAGCGTGCGGTCCAGCCGTTCGACCGCACGCGATTCCTGAAACGTCAGCACGGTGCCCGCGGCCGCGCCGCCGCTCGCAAGCGGCCCGCGATGCACGACGTAGCTCGCGCCGCGCACGGTGCAGAACGCGTCGCCGTCCGAGTCGGGCAAGCTGCCGGCGAGATCGGGCGCGAGTTCGAGCAGCGCGCGGCCCGCTGCATTCGCGGCGTCGACGCCGAGCACGACGGCAAGACGCTGGTTCATCGCCTCGACGCGTCCTTCGGCGTCGAGCGCGACGACGCCGTCGCGCAAGTGTTGCAGCAGATTATCGAGCCGTTGACGGCGTATCGTTTCGCGCCGCGTCGCCTGCGCGACTTCGAGCGCCGTGTCGAAGCCGGCGCGCACCGAATCGCGCGAGTACAGAAACACCGCGCCCATGCCGGCGTGCGCGGCGAGATCGGTGACGAGTCCGGGGCCGACGACCACGTCGATGCCGCGATCGCGCAGGTCCAGCACGACGCTTTCGGCGTCCTGCGCGGATTGATGCGAGGCGAACGTCACGTCGAGCCCGAACGCCGTGACGAAGCGGCGCACTTCGTCGGGCGTGTTGCCGTGCGTGACCAGCGCGACCTTTGCGCCGTCGCGGCGCGCGCGGGCGAGCGCGTGCATGACGTCGAAGCCTGTCGGCGTGATCATCACGACCGGCACCGCGACGCGCGTTTTCAGGTAAGCGCCGTTGGAGCCGCCCGCAATCACGACGTCGGGACGACCCGCGCCGGCGGCGTCGATTTCGCGCACGGCATCTTCGAAACCTTGGGCGACGATGCGCAGATCCGCGCGTTCCACGTATTCGCCCGCGATGTCGATAAACAGATCGCGCAGACGGCTGATGCTGAGCGCCCAGATGCGCGGGCGTCGGGCTGTATCGAACGATGGAGTGCTCAAGTTGCGGCTCGCACGAGGTGAGTGGCAGGGTCCGGCTATTATGCGCGCGTCGGTTTCAAAAATGAAATTTCATGATTTCATTGTCGAAACGTGCGCCGTTTCGCGCAAAGCGGTCCGCCGTGATAAATCAGGCACTTAGCGCAAGCCTGCGACGATGGCCCGTTCCTTGCGTTTAAGGCCGCGTTCGAGAATCCCTAACGCATCTGGAGACAACGATGAGCGAAGCAGACAACAGCACCAGCACCACTAACGCCGGCGCGTTCAAACCGAAAAAATCCGTCGCGCTGTCCGGCGTGACCGCGGGCAACACGGCGCTGTGCACGGTTGGCAAGACCGGCAACGATCTGCATTACCGCGGCTACGACATTCTCGACATCGCGGGCAATTGCGAATTCGAAGAAATCGCATATCTGCTCGTGCATGAAAAGCTGCCGACGCAGGCTGAACTCACCGCCTACAAGACGAAGTTGAAGGCGTTGCGCGGCCTGCCCGCGAACGTCAAGGCCGCACTCGAATGGATTCCCGCCGCCGCGCATCCGATGGATGTGATGCGCACTGGCGTGTCGGTGCTCGGCACCGTGCTGCCGGAAAAGGACGACCACAACCTGCCGGGCGCGCGCGACATCGCCGACAAGCTGATGGCGTCGCTCGGTTCGATGCTGCTCTACTGGTATCACTACTCGCACAACGGCAAGCGCATTGAAGTCGAAACCGACGACGATTCGATCGGCGGCCACTTCCTGCATCTGCTGCATGGCGTCGAGCCGCCGAAGTCGTGGGTCGAGGCAATGCATGTGTCGCTCAATCTGTATGCCGAGCACGAGTTCAATGCGTCGACGTTCACCGGGCGCGTGATCGCGGGCACGGGTTCCGACATTTACTCGGCAATTACCGGCGCAATCGGCGCATTGCGTGGACCGAAACACGGCGGCGCCAATGAAGTCGCGTTCGAAATCCAGTCGCGCTATCAGACGCCCGACGAAGCGGAAGCCGACATCCGCAGGCGCGTCGAGAACAAGGAAGTGGTGATCGGCTTCGGTCATCCGGTCTATACGATCTCGGACCCGCGCAACAAGGTCATCAAGGAAGTCGCGAAGAAGCTGTCGAAAGAAGCGGGCAACAACAAGCTGTTCAATATCGCCGAGCGGCTTGAATCGGTGATGTGGGAAGCCAAGAAAATGTTCCCGAATCTCGACTGGTTCAGCGCTGTGTCTTATCACATGATGGGTGTGCCCACGTCGATGTTCACGCCGCTCTTCGTGATCGCGCGCACTGCGGGCTGGAGCGCGCACATCATCGAACAGCGGATCGACAACAAGATCATTCGTCCGAGCGCGAATTACACCGGACCTGACGATTTGTCGTTCGTGCCGCTCGAAAAACGCGTTTGATGTTGACGGCCTCGGTTCGATAACGAACCGAGGCCGCGCTTTCGCAGCCGCGAGCTACACTAGACCGAAGCGCCTGCTTTAAATACCGGAACGCGCCGGCCCTTAAGGCGCGCTCGACGCACGCCGCCGCCTTTGTTTGCGCTTCATTACCGATCGTCCCCAAGCCATGAATACTGCCTACCGCAAACGCCTTCCCGGCACCGAGCTCGATTTCTTCGACGCGCGCGCCGCCGTCGACGCAATCCAGCCCGGCGCCTACGACAAGCTGCCGTACACCTCGCGCGTGCTCGCGGAAAATCTCGTGCGACGCTGCGATCCGGTGACGCTCGTCGCGTCGTTGAAACAGATTATCGAGCGCAAACGGGAGCTGGATTTTCCGTGGTTTCCCGCGCGCGTCGTGTGTCACGACATTCTCGGCCAGACCGCGCTCGTCGATCTCGCAGGTTTGCGCGACGCGATTGCCGCGCAGGGCGGCGACCCGGCGCTCGTCAATCCGGTGGTGCCGACGCAGCTCGTCGTCGATCATTCGCTCGCGGTGGAATGCGGCGGTTTCGATCCCGATGCGTTCGCGAAGAATCGTGCTATCGAAGATCGCCGCAATGAAGACCGCTTCCATTTCATCGACTGGACGAAGCGCGCGTTCAGGAATGTGGACGTGATTCCGCCGGGCAACGGCATCCTGCATCAGATCAACCTCGAACGCATGAGCCCCGTCGTGCAGGTGCAAGACGGCGTGGCGTTTCCCGATACGCTCGTCGGCACCGACTCGCATACGCCGATGGTCGACGCGCTCGGCGTGATCGCCATCGGCGTGGGCGGACTCGAAGCGGAAAGCGTGATGCTCGGCCGCGCGTCGTATATGCGGCTGCCGGATATCGTCGGCGTGGAGTTGACGGGCAAGCCCGGCGAAGGCATCACTGCAACCGACGTCGTGCTGTCGCTCACCGAGTTCCTCCGCAAAGAGAAAGTGGTCGGCGCGTACCTGGAATTTTTCGGCGAAGGCACGACGAAGCTCACGCTCGGCGACCGCGCGACCATCGCCAACATGGCGCCCGAATTCGGCGCGACGGCCGCGATGTTTTATATCGACGAACAGACCATCAAGTATCTGAAGCTGACGGGCCGCGACGACGAACTCGTGACGCTCGTCGAAACGTATGCGAAGCAAACCGGCTTGTGGGCCGACAGCCTCGAGCATGCCGGGTATGAACGCGTGCTCACATTCGATCTGTCGACGGTCGTGCGCACGCTCGCCGGGCCGTCGAATCCGCATCGGCGCTTGCCGGTCTCGGAGCTGGCCGCGCGCGGCATCAGCGGAAAAGTTGAAAACGAGCCGGGCCTGATGCCGGACGGCGCGGTGATCATCGCGGCGATCACGAGCTGCACGAACACCAACAATCCGCGCAACATGATTGCCGCCGGTCTACTCGCGCGCAACGCGAACCGGCGCGGACTGACGCGCAAGCCGTGGGCGAAGACATCGCTTGCGCCGGGCTCGAAAGCCGTCACGCTGTATCTGGAAGAAGCCGGCTTGCTGCCCGAACTCGAGCAGCTCGGTTTCGGCGTGGTCGCGTATGCGTGCACGTCGTGCAACGGCATGTCGGGCGCGCTCGATCCGGTCATTCAGAAGGAGATCGTGGAGCGCGATCTTTACGCGACTGCCGTGCTGTCGGGCAACCGCAATTTCGACGGACGCATTCATCCCTTTGCGAAGCAGGCGTTTCTCGCGTCGCCGCCGCTGGTGGTCGCGTACGCGATTGCGGGCACGATTCGCTTCGACATCGAAAAAGACGTGCTCGGTGTCGATGCCGAAGGCAATGCGGTGACGTTGAAGGACATCTGGCCGTCGGACGAAGAGATCGACGCTATCGTCGCTTCGAGCGTGAAGCCCGAGCAGTTCCGCAAAGTGTATGAGCCGATGTTCGCGGTTTCCGTCGACACTGGAGATAAAGCCGACCCGCTCTACGACTGGCGCCCGACGAGCACGTATATTCGCCGTCCGCCGTATTGGGAAGGCGCATTGGCAGGCGAGCGCACGTTAAAGGCCATGCGTGCGCTTGCCGTGCTCGGCGATAACATCACGACGGATCACCTGTCGCCATCGAACGCGATTCTGCCGGACAGCGCAGCGGGCGAATACCTCACGAAAATGGGCTTGCCCGAAGAGGATTTCAATTCGTACGCGACGCATCGCGGCGATCACCTGACCGCGCAGCGCGCGACGTTTGCGAACCCGACCTTGAAGAACGAGATGGTCGTGGTGGACGGCAAGGTGAAGGCCGGTTCTCTCGCGCGCATCGAGCCCGAGGGCAAGATCACGCGCATGTGGGAAGCCATCGAAACATACATGGAGCGCAAGCAGCCGCTCATCGTGATCGCGGGCGCGGATTACGGTCAGGGTTCGTCGCGCGACTGGGCCGCGAAAGGCGTGCGCCTCGCTGGCGCGGAAGCGATCGTTGCCGAAGGTTTCGAGCGCATTCACCGCACGAACCTGGTCGGCATGGGCGTGTTGCCGCTCGAGTTCAAGCCAGGCGTGAACCGCATCACGCTCGCGATTGACGGCACCGAAACTTTCGACGTGGTCGGCGAACGCAAGCCGCGCGCGGACCTGACGCTGGTGATTCATCGCAGGAGCGGCGAGCGCGTCGAGGTGCCGGTGACGTGCCGGCTCGATACCGCCGAAGAGGTTTCCATCTACGAGGCCGGCGGCGTGTTGCAGCGCTTTGCGCAGGACTTTCTGGAGTCGTCGCGAGCGGCGGCTTGATCACGATTACGTTTCAGGACACTTTCATGGCGCATCAACCGCAAATCAGGATTCCGGCCACGTACATGCGTGGCGGCACGAGCAAGGGCGTGTTTTTTCGCTTGCAGGATTTGCCCGACGCGGCGCAAATGCCCGGCGCCGCGCGCGACGCGCTGCTGCTGCGCGTGATCGGCAGCCCCGATCCGTATGGCAAGCAGATTGACGGCATGGGCGGCGCGACGTCGAGCACGAGCAAGACCGTGATCGTTGGCAAAAGCAGCAGGCCCGATCATGACGTGGATTACCTGTTCGGCCAGGTGTCGATCGACAAGCCGTTCGTCGACTGGAGCGGCAACTGCGGCAATCTGTCGGCGGCGGTCGGACCGTTCGCGATCGGCGCGGGCCTGGTCGACGCGAGCCGCATTCCGCGCGATGGCGTGGCGACCGTACGCATCTGGCAGGCGAACATCGGCAAGACGATCATTGCGCATGTGCCGATGACGAACGGCGCGGTGCAGGAAACCGGCGACTTCGAACTCGACGGCGTGACGTTTCCGGCTGCGGAAGTGCAGCTCGAATTCATGGACCCGGCCGCGGAAGAAGACGGCGCGGGCGGCTCGATGTTCCCGACGGGCAATCTCGTCGACGACCTGGACGTGCCGGGCGTCGGCACGTTGAAGGCGACGATGATCAACGCCGGCATTCCGACCATTTTCGTGAATGCCGAAGCGATCGGCTACAAGGGCACGGAGTTGCAGGACGCCATCAATAGCGATGAAAAAGCGCTGGCCATGTTTGAGACGATTCGCGCTCATGGCGCGCTGCGTATGGGACTCATTAAGAATCTGGACGAAATCGCGACGCGGCAGCACACGCCGAAAATCGCGTTCGTCGCGCGGCCCGCTGATTACGTGTCGTCGAGCGGCAAGCGGATCAATGCGGGCGATGTCGATTTGCTTGTGCGCGCAATGTCGATGGGCAAACTGCACCACGCGATGATGGGCACGGCGGCGGTCGCAATCGGCACGGCGGCGGCGATTCCGGGCACATTGGTGAACCTGGCGGCCGGCGGCGGCGAGCGCGAAGCCGTGAGATTCGGGCATCCGTCGGGCACGCTGCGAGTCGGGGCCGAGGCGGCGCTCGCAGGCGGCGAGTGGGTCGTGAAGAAGGCGGTAATGAGCCGCAGCGCGCGCGTGTTGATGGAAGGTTGGGTGAGGGTGCCCGCGGCTGTTTAGCCGTGCGACGTATCTCGGATTTGTGCGTCGATGGACGATCGCGGCTGCCAGGCTAAACGAAATAATTCGGGTGACGAAACATCGTCATATTTAGCTTGCCTGGTTGTACTTTCACGGCTCGGTACTCGCTATAATCAACAGCCCGTTGAAGAACAACCGATGACCAGGTTTGACCGCCTGCGATCGTAACCGCATCGTCCAGCAGCAGGATGCGGGCGACCCACTGATGTCTTAGAGAGATCGCACAATGAGTAAGAACAAGAAGCCGCCGCAAGCCGATTCTCGCCCGCCTGTCGATGCTCTCCAGTACGAAAAGCTCGCGTTGTCGGCTTTCCATTTCTGTGACCGGCAGATGAGCAAACTGGATACGCTGGTTGCACTTGCGTCCACGATATGTAGGAATCCTGCCGTCACGACCGACGAGCGCCTCCGTCAGCAGAGCATGCTCGAATTACTCGTCAGTACTGGCGAGCAGTATCGGCAGGAACTCGAGTGCGACCGCGAATTGTTCCAGGTTATCGGACTGGATGCAAAGGGAGTTGCCCGCAAGCGCATCACGGCGAGCCATGCAGCGCGCCTGCTGCAGGAGGCCGCGAACAGCGCGGCCGCCGAGCAGGCGGAGTCGGCAGACGACGCGTTGGCGGACGACATGGAAGCCGGTTCCGGAGCGGGCGCCACCCAGCACTGAGCGGCTCCGTCCTCGCCTGCGAGACTACTTCGCGCCGTGTTTCGCCTGCCAGCGTTGCATGAAGGCGATCTCTTCGTGCTGCGCCTTGATGATGTTCCTGGCAAGGCGCTTCAGTTCGGGGTCCTTGCCGTACTTGAGCTCGACCTGCGCCATGTCGACCGCGCCCTCGTGGTGTGGGATCATGTGCGCGACGAAGTCCTTGTCGGCGTCGCCGGTGTAGGCCGGCGCGCTCATGTTCTTCATCATCTTGTCGTCGGCGGCCTTGAATGCCGGCGTCGAGTCGCCCGAGCCGGCATCGGCCGGTGAGGACATATCCATGCCGGGCATGGACGCCGTGTGCTGCGCATGGGCAGGCACGGCGGCAACGGCGCATGCGAGGCCGGCGGATACCGATACGCATAGGACACGAAGCGGGCGAAACGCGCGAAATTTGTTCATAGTCGATTCCCGTTTAAAAGCTCTGTCGAGCGAAACATACATGATCAGTTTTTTATCGACGGATGAAAGCCCGCCGCTTCGATCGCCTCGATCAGTTGCGTGGCCGGCAGCGTCGAAGCAATCTTGACGATTTTTGTGGACACGTCGATGTCGACGGCCGCAGCCGGATCGACACCGGTGAGCGCGCGAGCGATCGAGTTGGCGCAACCGCCACACGACATATCTTTTACCGCTAATTCCAGTTCCATTTCGAATCTCCTGAGATAAATCTCAGGGCGATCTTGGACCTTCCCACGGGGGTAAGGTCAAGTCCGTATCCCGGCGTTTTTACTTTATTGCTGACGCCAATGTGCGCGTCCGATTCGGAACGGTCCTACACAGGTTCCCGCGCGGGGCATCGATAATCGACGCAGCTCGCAGTAACGCAGCGTTCGCAGCCCGTGTCCGGGCAACGCCTCCACGGTTCATCAACGCAACCTCATTCTTGCGATCATGCAAAGCCCAACTCCGCTGTCATCTGAAGTCTCGTCTGAAGTCATCTCGCTCTGGTTCAACGAGGCGGAGGAGGCGCGCGTCGCAGGCCGGCTCGATACGGCGCAGGCGCTGCTCGACCGGATCATCATGCACGATTCGACGCACGCCGGGGCTCTTTATGCGCGTGGGCTGGTGGCGCTCGCGTCGGATCAGCTTCCGTTGGCGCAGCGCTGGATCGAGCGCGCGATCGAAGTCGAGCCGCAGCCGCCGTTCTTCGACATGCTGTGCCTCGTCCAGATCAAGCTGCGCATGTTCGCGAGCATCGCACAGACCGCGAAGGCGGGACTTGTCCATCAGCCGGATTCGCTCCCGCTTCACTACTACCTGGGCGTGGCGCTGCAATTGCAAGGGCGTGCCGACGAGGCCGCGGCTGTCTATCGGCGTTTGATCGAGCTGAAGCCGGACTACGCGCAGGCGCATGCGAACCTCGGCGTCGTCGTCAAGGATCTGGGCTCGTTGAGCGACGCGGAGCGGCATATCAGGCAAGCCATCGCGCTCGATCCCGCGAATCGCGGTGCGCGCGCGAGTCTCAGCCTGGTGCTGCTCGCGGCGGGCCGCTATGAAGAGGCGTGGCCGTACTTCGAGGAGCGCACCGCGAATTTCGTCGATGCGCGCGGGCAGCCCGCGTCGCAGGCGCCGCAACTGCCGTTGCCGCAATGGAAGGGCGAGCGCCCCGACGTGGTGGGCGGCGCGCATGGCCTGAACGCGAGCGGCGCGCGTCTGCTGGTGTTGCCCGAGCAGGGCCACGGCGACAGCCTGCAATTCGTGCGTTATCTGCCGCTCGCGCTCGAACGCTTTGCCCAGGTGGGCTATATCTGCCCGCCGTCGTTGCGGCGGCTTTACGAAGAGTCGTTGTGCGCCCGCTGGCCAGGTCTCGTGATGCTCGACGACGTCATGCCGGACATCAGCCAATGGGACTGGCAATGTCCGTTGATGTCGCTGCCGCTCGCGTTCGGCACGCGCCTCGACAACATCCCGGCCGACGCATATCTGTGCGCGGACCCGCAGCGCTCCGCGACCTGGCGCGCGAGACTCGACGCGTTGCCGCAACAAGGGCTGCCGCGCGTCGGCGTCGTGTGGGCGGGCGGTCACTCGGGGCTTACCGAAGACCGCGCACGCAGTCTGAGCTCGGCGCAAATGGCGCCATTGTTCGCGTCGTCGCCGCTTCGCTGGATCAGCTTGCAAAAGACCGACGACCTCGCGAAGCGTCCGAGCGCCGCCACGAAACCTTACTTGATCGACTGGATGGATGAAGTCGCGGACTTCGCGGACACCGCGGCGATTATCGACAACCTCGATCTGGTCATTTCCGTCGATACGTCGGTCGCGCATCTCGCCGCTGCAATGGGCAAGCCGGTCTGGCTGCTCAATCGCTTCGCCGGTTGCTGGCGCTGGCTGCGCGATCGCGAAGACAGTCCGTGGTATCCGGGCGTGCGCATCTTCACGCAGCCGGAGCGGGACAATTGGACGGACGTCATCGCGCGTATCGCCGACGAGTTGAAGCGTCGTTATGAACTGGGCAAGACGTACGGCTCTTTTGTGCGCTAGTGGGGTGGCATCGCTCGTTCGCGTTGGCCCAGTAGAACAAGCATAAACGCACGGTTCGCGATGCCGCGCTCGCCGACATGCAAAACCTGCTTGCGATATTCTTTGGCGAAGCAGGGCGCGCGTCGAGCGCCTGATAAAACCTAAAGGAGCCGCCACATGAAAGCCGTCAAGATCGGATCACCCGCCAGCGTCGATAGTCTCCAGGTCGTCGATATCAGCGATCCTGGACAGCCCGGCGCGGGCCAGCTTCGGGTTCGCATTCACGCGAGCTCGTTGAACTTCCATGACTATGGCGTCGTCAGCGGCGTGCTGCCCGCCGAGGCCGGGCGCATTCCGATGGCGGACGGCGCGGGCGTCGTCGAGGCGGTCGGCGCAGGCGTCGACGGATTCAAGGCCGGCGATCACGGTGTCGTGTTTCTTCCCGTTATGGGAGAACGGCCCGCCCGCCATCGGCGACTTCACGACCACACCGGGCGACGGCGTCGACGGCTATGCGCGCGAAGTCGTCGTTTTGCCGAGCCAGTATTTCACGCATGCGCCGCAAGGCTATAGCCACGCCGAATCCGCGACCCTCACCACCGCGGGGCTCACCGCGTGGCGGGCGCTCGTGGTCGACGGTCAGTTGAAGGCGGGCGCCACGGTGCTCGTGCTCGGCACCGGCGGCGTGTCGATCTTCGCTTTGCAGCTTGCGAGAGCCATGGGCGCGTCGGTCATCGCGACGTCTTCATCGGATGCGAAGCTCGAGAAGCTGCGCGCGCTCGGCGCCGATCATACGATCAACTACCGCGACAATCCCGAATGGGGCAAGGAAGTGCGCTCGCTCACCGGCGGACGAGGCGTCGATCATGTGATCGAAGTGGGCGGTCCCGGCACGTTGCCACAGTCGATCACGGCTTGCCGGATCGGCGGGCATATTGCGCTGATCGGCGTGCTGACGGGCCGCGCCGGCCCCGTGCCGACTGCGGCGCTGATGGCGCGGCAACAGCGGCTGCAAGGCTTGATCGTCGGCAGCCGGCAGGACCAGCGCGATATGGTCCGCGCGCTCGAAGTGACGGGCATCAAGCCGGTGATCGACAGCACGTTCGAACTCGCGCAACTCGCGGATGCGTTCAGGCACGAGGCGTCGGGTGCGCACTTCGGGAAGATCTGCGTGTCGATTTGAGCTTCACGCGGGCCAGGCTCGCGCGGCGCGCCGGCGCTCAGGCGCTCAGGTGTTCAGTCAACCGCGCTGCGCGAGATCGGCAAACGTGATGCGACTAGCCGCGCAAGCGTCGGCGAACGCTTCGTCATAGCTCGAGAAAAACACCGTGCGAGTTTGCGCGAGTGTCGTGAAGAGATCGACCAGCACGGCGCGCGCGGCGGCGTCGAGTCCACCTACGGGCTCGTCGGCGATCAGCACGCTGGTTTCGCCGAGCATCGCCGACGTCAGAAAGAACTTCTTGCGCGTGCCAAACGACATCTGTTCGAAGCGCTTGTCCATATGCGGCGTGAGCCCGAAACGGTCGGCGAGCGTCAGCGCGGCGTCGCTGACGCTCGCGTTGCGCGCCGCGGCCACGCGCTGCAAGTACTCACGACCGGTCGGGTCGGGCGACGGCATGCAATCCTCCGGCACGTACGTCAAAAGCGACCTGGCGGCGACGGGCGCGGCGTTCACCGAATGGCCGCCGATCCAGACATCGCCGGAATCGGCTGCAAGCGCGCCGGCGAGAATCGCGAGCAAGGTGGATTTGCCGCTTCCCGACTCGTCGTTGAGCGCGACGCAACCGGCGGCGGAGTCGTGACGCAATCCCGCGAAAACGATGCGGTCGTTATAGCGCTTGCTGAGGTTTTCGAATCGAAGCATAAGTTGTGGCGTGTTGAATGTCCGTGCCGCGCAAGGCGATGTCGTCGTCTGCGGGATCAAGCATGAAGAATGGCGAAGCCTAACAAAAAAATGCGCGCGGTCCAGAAACGAATAATCAGGAACAATTGACCGATTACCGCTCGACAGCGCATGACAAAAAATAGGGCGGGTTGAAAATGATAGGTCTACAGAATACACGGCCTTTTTTACGCTGCTAAACTGTGCGCCGGAGCAGTTTTCTACCGCATCTCATGCGCGGCTTGCGCCCTATATTCCGCCTTCATCAAACGGCGGGATAGGCGGTAGAAACAGGCCTTTTCTGCGATTTGGAAGAAGCAGCCGCACGGCATACTGGCTCGTACGCGACTGGTAAAAGGGATGCATGGTTGGGCATCCTCTCTTCCGGGCAGGCGTGGCGTCGCGAAAGCCGATTCCTCTCCCAACCGCTCATCCTCTGATTTGACATGTATTAGGGCTCGCTCGGGCCTGTTTTTGGAAGTGACTCATGAAGCCGGGAAAGAACTCGCTTGAGAAAAGACGTGCGCGCAAAATCACCGTGGCGGCCGTGGCCGCGCTCATTGCATTCGTGCTCGCATTCAGTTTGTGGCATTACCAGCAGCGCTCGGCGCAGGTCGCGCCCGCGCTAACCGGCGTCGCGAGTCAGATGCGGCACGATACGTCCGCGTGGACGCGCGAGGAGAAAGACGCGTCGCAAATGCTGCGCGACATTCATGACGCGAACGTTGCGGCGATCGGCGTGAGTCCGAGTGCGATTCTCGTGTCGAAGCGCGACGGTTCGAAGTACTTCGTGACCGACCACAACGCGACGTTTTCGCATGCGCTGCTGCTTGGCGAACCTAAAACCGGCGACGCCGCTTCCTATCAGCTCGTGTGGTTGCCCGACGCGGACATTCGCACGGGCGGCTCGCGCTGGCATCAGGTGTTCGACCAGACGCGCGACGTGATCAGCCTGCTTCTGCCGCTGCTGCTGATCGGCGGCATGGTGTGGTTCATGCGCCGCGAAATGCGCGGCGGCGCGTCGCTGTTGACGAAGGCGCCCACGCTGCGCTTCGACGACGTGATCGGCGCGAACGAAGCGAAGGCGGCGCTCGCGGACATCCGCGGTTATCTGTCGAGCCCGAAGCAATTTACGTCGATGGGTGTGCGCGCGCCGTGCGGCATTCTGATGGTGGGCGGTCCGGGCGTCGGCAAGACGCGGCTTGCGCAGGCGCTGGCCGGCGAATGCGGCGCGAACTTCATCTCGATCACGGGCAGCTATTTCAGCGCGAAGTATTACGGCGTCGGCATCCAGAAGGTCAAGCACCTGTTCGAAATGGCGCGCAAGAATGCGCCGACGGTGATCTTCATCGACGAAGCCGACGGCCTCGCGAAGCGCACCGACACAGGCGGCGGCCCTGTCGAAGCCGAGAGCAACCGCATCATCAATCAGCTGCTCGCGGAAATGGACGGTTTCGCTTCGAACGAAGGCGTGATCATCGTCGCGGCCACGAACCATCCCGACAATCTCGACGAGGCATTGCGCCGGCCGGGCCGTTTCGATCGCACGGTGCAGGTTCGCCTGCCGGATCGCGAAGACCGCGCGAAGATTTTCCGCTTCTATGCGGAGAAGCTGAAATCGAAAGCGGCGGACATCGACTACGATCAGCTCGCGCGTCTGACCACGGGCCTGTCACCCGCGACCGTCGCGATGGTCGTGAACCAGGCGGGGCTCGTCGCGCGCAAGGCCGGCGACACGGAAATCGCGGCCAAGCATTTCATCGAGGCGATCAAGATTGCCCGTATCGGCGACGTGAGCGGCGCCGAGCGCGCGCTGACCGAAGACGAACGCACGCGCATCGCCGTGCACGAAGCGGGGCATGGTCTCGTGGCCGCGCTGCTCGGCACAGGCGTACTCGAAGAAGTCACGATTTTGCCGCGAGGCGGCGCGCTCGGCGTGGCGCTGATCACCAAGGCGCAGGACAAGCATCTGTACCGCGAGACCGAGATACGCAACGAGATCAAGGTGCTGCTCGGCGGGCGCAACGCGGAAATTCTCGCGTTCTCCGAAGCGTCGAGCGGAGCGGCTTCAGATTTGCAGGAGGCTTCGCGCATCGGCCTCGACATGGTGTCCAAGTTCGGCTTTAACAGCGACGGCAATCTGTTCAGCCTCGCCGCGTTGCCTTCGCAATACGCGGGTCTTCAGATGAAGAGCGCGATCGAGCAGGCGAACGTGCTGCTCAAGGAATTGAACGAGCAGTGCTATGGCCTGCTGCATGCGTACGAGCCGGTGCTGCGTGCTATCGCCGACGAACTTCTCGAGCACGAAACGGTGCCTGGCGAGACGGTGTATCGGCTGATCAAGGAGCATAAAAGCACGCTGAAGATCGTGCACGAGCAGGAGCCTGAGCCCGAAGCCGCGTAAAGGCGGATAAGCCGACGCCACCGCCCTATGCGAAGTCAGATGGACCCGGCGGCGGAACGCCCGGAGGCGTGTCGGTTTCGCCCAAGGGATCGCGCTTCGCTTCGTCGTCATCCGATGGCGGCGTTTCGCCTTTTTCCGGCAGCGGCTGATCAAGCCCGGGTTCGACCGGCGTCGGGATTGCATCGCCAATAGGCTTCGAGACCTCGGTGGGCGGACCACCGGGGTCTTTCGTTTCGTCTGGCTTCTGGTCGTGCTGGTTCGGGCTATCGGGCTGAGTGGCCACGGCGCATCTCCAGGTGATCGCAGTCATGACAAGCAGGCAGCAAGGCGTGTGCCACCGCGGCGACTTCAAGCGACTTCAACCAACCTCAAGCGACCTCGGAAGCGGCATCATCGTCTGTCAACACGCGCGCGCCGCGTTTATCGTGCTGCGGCGCTACAGACTTCGCGTTATCCACCGAAACCCGCCGCGTCTTCAATCGAAGAATCGGCTCTTCAATCATCCGCCATGACAACAGCGCCAGCCCGAGCGAAATGCCGAACGACGCGGCAATTCCGAGCGCATGCGCCCACAACGGCACTGCACCGCCGAACAACGCCTGCGCACGATGGTTGCGGGTCAGGTCGGGAATCAGGTTGTGATAGAGATAGAAGCCGTAGCTGATCCGTCCGAGCCCCGCGAGCCAGCGCGCTTCCAGCAGACCCACGACGACCGCGTTGCGGCAGCATGCAATCGAACACACGAGCGCCGCGATGCACACCCCATACACGGCATTGACGACGGTGAACAGCAGCGGATCGTGCAGCTCGCTCCACACCGGCTCGCTCGCGCAAAAGCCCACGAGACAAACACTCAACGCAAACAGCGTGGCGCCGTGGCCGAGCCACGCACGCACACCGCCTGCGTCGCCGGCGACCATCAGGCCGCCGATTCCGCCGAGCGCCAATAGCCAGAAGTTGCTCAACGGATGCGTGTAGATCGTGATCTCCTGCCAATGAGCGGCGCGCATCGCGAAGAGCGCAACGAGTCCCGTCGCCGCGATCACCATGCACGCGACGAAATGGCGGCGCGCGGCAAGCAGCAACAGCAGCGGCGCGACGACGACATAAAACTGCTCCTCGATCGCGAGACTCCACAAATGCGAGTAGCGCCCTGGCCAGTAATGCAACACTGAGCCGATCCAGAAGTTCGACAGATAAGCGAAATGAAACGGCATGCCGCTCGCCAGTTCCGGACTCGCGATGCCGAAGAGTATCAGCACGCACATCACGGTCAGCATCAGGTAATAAATCGGGAAGATGCGCAACGTGCGGCGAAACAGAAAACGCTTCAGCTCCGCGACGAACCCGCTGCCGTTTTCTTCGATGCGAAGCCGTCGTGCCGAGAGAATGCCGATAATCAGAAAGCCGCTCAGCGCAAAGAAGATCCATACGCCGAGATGGCCTATTTCGCCGATGTCGCCGAATAGCCGGTGCTGAAGAAAGACCATTAGGACTGCAATGCCGCGCAGTCCGTCGAAGCCGGCGATTCTTTTGTTCATGTGAGTGTCTTCCAATGCGAAGGCGGTGCGCGTGCGCGAACCGTTCAGGCCGGAAATGGAAGGACCGGTGCCGCGTGAATGACCGGGCAGGCGTATCCGGTCCACATGAGTGGCCGCCGTGCGGAGCATCGTTCGAGCGGGACGCGCGAACTCCGACGGTCGTGCATGAAACCATCCTACGATGAAAAAAAGCGAAAAAAATCGCACACCGCAATGCGCGGATTTTTTTCGGCGGCAATTACCGGTGCATTCGCAAATAGCTGTGAAAGCCGCAAAACTTGCCGCGCATCGAATGCGCTTTCCATCGCGAATTCTGAATTGCGTGAATCGCCGTAATCGCGCCCATCGCCTGAATCACAATTACCGCTTGCCGACAGCGCGATTTCAGATTGCCACTGCGCCACTGCAAACAGGAGGCTGCCTGTCAGCGCGCATGAACTCATCGCACGACGCCGCCCCAAACGTTATATCGTGCTGTGTTGCTGGATAACCTAGCTGCGAGAACCGAATGGACATTCGCCGCGGACGCTCCGTCGAAGTCGACTTCTTTCGCGGGGTCGTGCTGATCGTCATCGTGCTCGATCACATGCCGGGCAGCACGCTTTCGCATCTGATGCTGCATGCGTACGCGTTGTGCGATTCGGCGGAAGTGTTCGTGTTCCTCGGCGGCTATGCGTCGGCGGCGGCTTATACGGCGGTGCTCGCCACGCGCGGCGAGAAGGCCGCCAACCTGCGCTTCGTGCTGCGCTGCTGGGAAATCTACCGCGCCTATCTGTTGACGGCGCTGCTCACGCTGCTTTCGGGCGCGGTGCTCGCGTTCCTCAATCTGAATCACGCGATGATCGACCTTACCGGCTGGTCGCCTTTCGCCGCGAGGCCGCTGCATCAGGCGCTTGAAATCGCGGTGTTGCGCCGGCAGCCGTATCTGTCGAGCGTGCTGCCGATGTACGTCTTCTACGCGCTGCTGGTGCCGGCCATGGTGCCGCTGGCCATGCGCTCGCGCGTGGCGGCGCTGGCCCTGAGCGCCGCCGTATGGTGGCTCGCGCGGCCGCTTGCGGCGCTTCTAAGCATTGACGACATCGCCGACTGGGCTTTTAATCCGTTTGCGTGGCAACTGATGTTCGTGCTCGGCATCGTGTGCCGGCTCGCGCCGGTCAGCGAGCGCTTTCATGCAGGCAAGGCCGCTCGCTGGTTGACGTGGGCGGCCGTCGCCGCCGTGCTCGCGTTTGCCGCGGTTAAACTTTTCGTGTTGACGCAGCCTTTGCCCGGCACCCTTAAACAGAATCTTTCCGTGGACCGCGTGATCAATTTCATCGTCATAGCATGGCTTGCCGCGCGGCTCGTGCGCTTGGGCAGCATCGCGCGGCTTGCGCAGCGCCTGCCTGCTGTCGTTACCGTGGGGCGCACGGGGCTCGTGTGTTTTGTCGGCGGCACGCTCGTGTCCCTGATCGTCGATACGGCGACGCCTCACATGTTTCATGGCTTTCGCGGCGTGCTGATCGGGCTGGCCGGCGATGTCGTCGCGATCGGCGCACTGCTGATTCTTGCGCGCGGCTGGCACGGATGGAAAGGGCAGCAGCTGCGGGCGGCAGCGAGCGGGGCGCGTTGAGGATGAGGGCGCGCTCGCGCCGCACGGGTGTTCCGCGAGCTTCGCGGCTACGCGCATTAGCAATCTCGGTCGCAATCGCGGCCACGCTTGCCGGCGTGCTGCCCGGACCCGGCTCACGTATGGTGTTCGCCGCGCAAAAGGAGGCGCCGCTTTCGATGCGTTGCGCCGAATTCGCGGGCACCGTCTTGCCTCCGGAACTCATCGCATTGCCGACTGCGGGCGCGCAGATCGAGAGCGCGTCGATGGTCGGCGCCACCGCGCCGGGCAATCAGCAGGGCGGCGAATACTGCCGCATCACGGGGCGCATCAAGGCGGCGAAGCCGACCACGCCCGACATCCGCTTCGACCTGAATCTGCCGCGCCACTGGAATGGCCGCGCGTTGCAAGTGGGCGGCGGCGGCTACAACGGCGTGGTGGTGAGCGGCGTCGGAGTGATGCCGTTTTCACCGGATCGCGCGCCGCTCGCGCAAGGCTATGCGACGTTCGGCGACGATTCCGGGCACGTGGGCGATTCGTCGCTGGCGGTGTTCGGTCTCGTCGACGAAGCCGTGACGAACTTCGGCTACGCGCATCTGAAGAAGACACACGACGCCGCCCTTGCGTTGATCGCGCGCGCTTATGGGCGGCCGCCGCAGCGCATGTATTTCGCCGGCGGCTCGACGGGCGGCCGCGAAGGCTACACGGTGATGCAGCGCTTTCCCGACGACTACGACGGCGTGATCGCCAATTCGCCGGCACTCAATTTTTCCGGCGTGCGGCTCATCGGCGTGAAGGTCGGCCAGGCCGAATATGCGACGCCGGGCGGCTTCATCCCGCCGCTGCTGCTGGATCATGTGTATCGACGAGCGCTTGCGGTTTGCGACCGGCTCGACGGCGCCGCCGACGGCATCGTGAGCGACGTCGCCGCATGCCGGGAGCATGAAGCGGAGATCGTCGATTCGTTGCGTTGCGCGGGGCACACATTCTCACGCGACGAATGCGTCACCGAGCCGCAACTCGCTACGTTGATGGTGCTGCGCGATGGTTTGTCGCTGCCGTACAAGCTCGCCTGGAATGTCGGCGGCTATCGCGGTTACAACGTTTTTCAGGGCACGTATTTCGCGGGTTCACTGGGCCTCGGGCACCAGGCCGAACGGCTCGCGACGCCGAGATTCTTCGCCAACGGTTACCTGTTTGCGCAGGGCGACGGCTATGTGCGTTACTTCGTTGCACACGACGCGGACTTCGACTCGCTAAAGTTCGATCCGCAACGTCCCGGCAAATATCGCACGCAATTGATCGCGCTGTCGCAGACCATCGGCGCAATGAACGCGGACCTCGCGCGCTACATGGCGCGCGGCGGCAAGCTCATCACGCTGCAAGGCCTCGCCGATGAAGTCATCAGCCCCAATCAGACGATTGCCTACCGTCAGGCGCTCGTCGATCGTTACGGTGTGGACGAGGTCAACCGTTTCATGCGTCTGTACATGGTGCCGGGGTTTCAGCATGGCAGCGGTGCATTTGTGCCGTCGGTGGATCTGCTGGGCGCACTCGATAGCTGGGTCACGCGCGGCGCGTCGCCGGAAACGCTGATCGCCACCGACATCGCCGCGGCGACCAATGGACGCTCGCGACCGTTGTGCCGCTATCCGACGTTTCCGCGTTACGCGGGCAAGGGCAATGTGAATCTCGCGAGCAGCTTCGTATGCGCGGAGCCGTGACGGCGAGCCGTAAAGCGAAGCGCGACTTCTTTACATTGGAGCCGTTGCAAAATCCACCATCGACGCTGGAGCATTGCAAGCGCTCGGATTGCGGGTGAAAAAACAAATGGACGGCGATGCCGTCAAGCGGCGCCGCCGTCCATCTTTCCACGCGCTCTTAAATCAGGGCCTCGAATTCATACGACTGCCCCGGCCCGAGCGCGAGTCTTCCCTTAACGTGATTACTGCCCGTTCTGCATCGTACCGTTAGTACCGCTCGTGCCGCTGCGCGTACCGTTGCTCATGCTGCCGCTATTCGAACGGTTCGTGGTTGCGCTGTTCGGCGATGCGCCGGTGCCCGTGCCCATGCCGCCGCCGGTGCCGGTCACGCCCGGCGAGCCATAGCCGGAATCGCCGGGGTGCTTCATCGTGCCGGGGCCGACGCCTGGCGCCGCGGTGCCGCCGGCGCCGCCCGTCGTGCCGCCGCCGGCGCCCACGCCGTTACCGCCGCCCGAGCCGCCCGCACCCGCTGCCGCACCACCGCCGCCCATGCCGCCGCTACCGCCGGCACCGGCACCGCCGCCCGCTTGTGCAAAGGCTCCGCCCGAGAGTGCCATTACGAGCGCTGAAGCAAAAATCGTTTTGGTAAAGCGTTTCATGGTTCATCTCCATAGAGTCGATTGATGTCACGCGAGCGCCTTGCACTCACATGAACAAACTGCCGCAAGCACTGTGCCTTGGATGCCGGCGCGACGCGCACGGGCGCAGCAGCACGGCTGAAATCGAGCACGCGGCGTTCCCGGGACGGTGGCGGCGGGAGTCTGCTGGGCGATCGGGGAACGCTGCGGGAGACGACGCGCATCGCGCCCATATCGTTACGGAAACCGAACTATCTTGCGCTGCAGCGAAACGGCTCGGCGATGAGTTCGGCGGTACGCGACTTCCCGTAGACTTCGATCCGTTGCGCTGCAGGCTTTCGCAGTTTCCATTACATTGCGGGTGCGGCCGCGCTTGCGCGTCATTTCATCCACTTAAACAACGGTGTCTGCCATCGTCGAATCCATGCAGCCAATCGTCTCAGTCACGAATCTGTCGAAAACCTATGCAAGCGGTTTTCAGGCGCTCAAAAACATCAACCTCGGGATCAACCGCGGAGAAATCTTTGCCCTCCTGGGGCCAAACGGGGCGGGCAAGACCACGCTCATCAGCATCATCTGCGGCATTGTCAACGCGAGCGAAGGCAGCGTGATGGTGGACGGCCGCGATATCGCCGCCGACTATCGCGGCGCGCGCTCGCTGATCGGCCTCGTGCCGCAGGAACTCACCACCGATTCGTTCGAAACCGTCTGGGCGACCGTCTCGTTCAGCCGCGGCCTGTTCGGCAAGCCGAAGAATCCCGCGCATATCGAGAAGGTGCTGCGCGATCTGTCGCTGTGGGAAAAGCGCAATAGCAAGATCATTACGCTGTCCGGCGGCATGAAGCGGCGCGTGCTGATCGCGAAGGCGCTGTCGCACGAACCGCGCGTGCTGTTCCTCGACGAACCCACGGCCGGTGTCGACGTCGAATTGCGCCGCGATATGTGGAAGCTCGTGCGTTCGCTCGCGGCAAGCGGCGTGACGATCATCCTGACCACGCATTACATCGACGAAGCTGAGGAAATGGCGGACCGCATCGGCGTGATCAACGGCGGCGAGATCATGCTCGTCGAAGAGAAGACCGAACTCATGCGCAAGCTCGGCAAGAAGCAGTTGACGCTGCAACTGGAGAGCCCGCTCGACGCACTGCCGCCCGCGCTCGCCGGCTACGGGCTCGATGTCGCCAACGGCGGCAACGAACTGATCTACACGTATGAAGGCGACGGCGGCCGCACGGACATCATCGCGCTGCTCAAGGCGCTCGACGACGCCAGCATCCGTTTCAAGGACCTGCACACCACGCAGAGTTCGCTTGAAGACATCTTCGTGAGCCTGCTTCGAGGTAATCAATGAACATCTACGCCATTCGCGCGATCTACAAGTTCGAGATGGCGCGCACCTGGCGCACGCTGATGCAAAGCATCATCGCGCCGGTGATTTCCACGTCGCTTTACTTTGTCGTGTTCGGCGCGGCCATCGGCTCGCGTATCAAGGAAGTGGACGGCATCAGCTACGGCGCGTTCATCGTGCCGGGGTTGATCATGTTGTCGCTGCTGTCGCAAAGTATTTCGAACGCGTCGTTCGGCATTTACTTTCCGCGCTTCACCGGCACCATCTACGAGTTGTTGTCCGCGCCCGTGTCGTATCTCGAGATCGTCGTGAGTTATGTGGGCGCGGCGGCCACCAAGTCGATCCTGCTCGGGCTCATCATTCTCGCCACCGCGGGCCTGTTCGTGCCGCTGCAAGTGCAGCATCCGTTCTGGATGATCCTGTTTCTCGTGCTGACCGCGGTCACGTTCAGTCTGCTGGGCTTCATCATCGGCATCTGGGCGGATAGTTTCGAGAAGCTGCAACTCGTGCCGCTGCTGATCATCACGCCGCTGACGTTCCTCGGCGGGAGCTTCTATGCGGTGAACATGCTGCCGCCGTTCTGGAAGATCGTGACGCTGTTCAATCCGATCGTCTATCTGGTGAGCGGATTCCGCTGGAGCTTCTACGGTCTCGCGGATGTCAACGTCGAAATAAGCCTCGCCATGACGGCGCTCTTTCTCGCGGTGTTTCTTGCGATCGTCGCGTGGATCTTCAAGACGGGCTACCGGTTGAAGAGCTAGTCGCAAAGCCCGCGCATTAAAAAAACGGCGTGGCGGCGGGAAGCCGCCACGCCGTTTTCGTGGCCTGCCTGCACTACGTGCGTGCTCCGTGCGTACTCCGCGTACTACCCGCGTCTACGACACGTAGGCCTTCGCGACGTTGATCAGTTGCACGCGATTGCGCACATTGAACAACTGCCGCAAGCGGCGCAGATGGTAGTCCACATTGTGCGGCGACAGCCCGAGGAAATACGCGATTTCCTTGTCGCGCTGCCCCTGAACCACCGCCTTCAGCACTGCGTGCTGCAACTCGCTCAACGTCACGCGATGCTGCTGCGCGGGCGTCATGCCGATCACGCTCTTCGCGTGCGTCCAGATGAACTCATGAATCGTGTGCGCGAACATCAGCGTTTCGGCCACGATCGATTCGGTCATCCAGCGCGGATTGGCGATCTCCGAGTTAAAGCACAGGCTCGCGCTCAGTTCCGGCTCGGGCAGCGGCATCTGCGTGAGAATGCCGCTTTTGCGCCCGGTTGCCTCCAGCATGTCGATCAGCCCGCCGAGCCGCTCGCTGCGCATTTGCGCACGCGGCAGATCGGCGCGCATGTCGACCGTGTTCCAGAGGAACGGCATGCCGGTCGGCGATGCGAGCGCCACGCGCGGATCGAGCTCGAAATAACGCTCGCGGAAATAGCGCGTGAGCCAGCTTTGCGACTCGTAGCTTGTCAGCACGAACATGGTCTTGCGATGCGCCGACGTGCGCGTGGCCGTATAGCTGAACGAGTTGAAGCCCAGTTGCCTGATGCGCTGCCGCACGAATTCGATGCGGTCCTGCGCACTGCCGAAACGCACCAGCGGACTGATGACCGGCGCGCGCCGCGCGGCCGGCGCGGGCGTGCCGATCTCTTCCTCGGTGAACAGCGTGAGGAAGCCTGCGGGCGCCGCGCCTATTGCCGCGCGGCCAGATACGATCGATGCTTCAGCCGCGTGGGCTGACTTCGCGGCCTGCCGCGTACCGGCCGGGTAGGCCGGTTGTGCGGTGACCGCTGGGTTGTATGCTGCCGACGCATGGCCGGCTTCGCCCTGCGGCGAACCGGTCAGCCAATGCGGCAGCGTATCGCATTCGTGTTCCATGAAACGGTAGCTCCGGCGTTCGAAACGCGTGAAAGACGACAACCTGAATGATTAGCTATTTCCAAAAATTACGGTAGCCGGTTCCTTGCTATCATTTTTGCGATCTTGCGCTGACAGCCGACCGGCCACGCGGGTTTGACGGGTTTCTCTCATTTGCATACGGCACCTCCTTGGGAATGGACGTGAAGACACGAATTCCAAAGCTGACAACGACGCTTGCCTACGACCGCTACATGGCGGGCCAGAAACTGGTGTCGAGCGTGGATCGCCCGTGGCGGCATCTGGTGTTGCGCTCCTATCTCGAGCCGGACGAGCAGGAACTGCTGGAAGCGCCCGGCCTGCAGGACCTCACGCTGATGACGCTGGCAAGCGGCGCCGAGCATCTCGAGCGCAATCTGAACGGGCGCTGGGAAAGCGCCGAACTGCGAGTGGGCGAACTCTGGTATGTGCCGCCCGCGCCGATTTCCTGGCGCTGGCGTTCGATCAGCGATGAGCCGCTGTCGACCGTCCATTTACATATCGAGCGCAGCCTGATCGACAGCGTCGCAGATCAGATGGAGCTCGGCGGGTCGTGCCGCGAACTGTCGCTCGGCGACGCGATGCGGTTTCACGATCCGCTGGTCGCCGCGATGCTTTCTGCATTGCATCGCGCCGCCAGTGATCCGGCCGACTCGCGCCTGTATGTCGATGCGCTGGTTCACGCGCTCGCCGCGCATCTTCTTCAACATTATTCGCGCGGCCGGGAAGCGGGCACGGCGCGCTTCGAGCAACCCGAACGGCTGGTGCCGCGCCGCATCCGGCGTGTAACCGATTACATCCGGGCGAATCTCAGTGCCGACCTGACCATCGGCGAACTTGCCGCGCAGGCCGGCTTAAGCAGCTTCCACTTTGCTCGCGTGTTCCGCCGCGAAACCGGCGAAACGCCGCATCAATACGTGACGCGCTTGCGACTCGAAGAAGCGGCCAGGCTCTTGCGTTCGACCGATCAGACCGTGCAGCAGATCTCAATTGCGGTTGGTTACGAGAATGCCAGTCATTTCTCCGTGCAGTTCAAGCGTGATTACGGCGTGACGCCGCTGGCTTACCGGTTGCGCGGCTGACGTGCGGACTGCGCGGCAGCCAACGCTTGCGCCGGTAAGCGATCAGCAACGGACAAGCAGCCGACCAGCAAAATGGCCAGTTCAGCCTCAGACAGGTTATTGGGCAAGGGCCGGCAACGGCCGGCAACACTAGGCAACAGCGGCAACAGCGGCAACAGCCGGTGATGGACGGCGTCCGCTGCGCTCGCCGCTGCGAGCGGTGCCCTCCGATGCATGGCGGCGCTGCGCCTCTTGTTCGCGCTTTGGTTTGGCGGCCCGCCGGACTGCGCCACGCAGGAAGAAGCGAAGCTGGAAGCCGTCTGTAGGAATCACGCACCTTTCGAAGTGTGCTGTGCATTGCGCGGCTTGCAAACTACGAACTTTCGTGGCGCGACAACCTGCAAAGCTGGCATGGCCATGCTATGTCGACTCACGCACGGTCCGATTGGCGCGTGGCGCTTGCGGTCGAACTGGCCTGACCGGGCCATTGGGAACTGTATCTGTCGAACCCTTGCACGGCACGACAGAATGACCAGCCCACGGCTTGGCCCGAGCCGCGTCTGACCGACCACTTCATCCAACATTCACCGTCATACCGGATATCAAGCGATGACCCGACTTCGAATCACCTCCTGCGGCCATGTCTTTATCGCCGAAACGAACCCCGACGCGCCGCAAACCGTGGCCGCTTTCCTGAAGCTGTTGCCGTACCGGCAGAAGATCATCCACGTACGCTGGAGCGGCGAAGGCTGCTGGGTGCCGCTCGGCGAATTCAAGCTCGAGAACGACGGCGCGGCGGTCGGCTTCGAAAATCACACGAGCCATCCGTCGATCGGCGACATTCTGTTTTATCCGGGCGGCTATAGCGAAACCGAAATTCTGATCGCCTACGGCTCGTGCTGCTTCGCGAGCAAGATGGGACAGCTCGCGGGCAACCACTTCCTGACCATCGTCGAAGGCAAGGAGAAGTTGCGCGAAGTCGGCGTCAAGGTTTTGTGGGAAGGCGCGCAAGACGTGCTGTTCGAAAAGATCTGAGCATCGCCAGGCGTTTTTCGGACGCCCATGTAAGTTGCACGCGCGGCGTCTGCGTCGCGCGGTCTTGCTTTGATTGCGAGCCGGCATCGACGGGCTCGCATTTCTTCCATGCCGATTCTCGGCCACTCTCAGCATTCGACTAAAAACACTTAATCGTCCGCATTCGGGATTAAGAGCTTTGGCAGTTTTCGTCTGAATCGCACTATGCCATTTAGCTAATTAAAGCTAAAAAATCGCTTTTAGGATTAATCGTATTCGCGAACCGCGGACGCGGTTGCACACTCGTCGCTCCAGCCTTGTTGGCCAGTAAAAGCGCAGTGCGTCCTGAGTCTGTTTAGTCGATTAAATACTTAGGATGGCATAAGAAAAGTCTCGGCAAGAGACAGTAAATAAAAAGAATGGGAGGAATGTTGAACAAGACCTATAAAGCGGTATGGAATGAAGCGAGGCGCGTCTATGTGGCCGCATCGGAAGTCACGAAAAGCGGGGGGGCGAAGTGCGCTTCGGTATGCCGGGCGCTGGCCGCGGCGGCGGCGGGCTTGCTCGGCGCGCTGGTGTTCGCGCAACCGGCCGGCGCCCAGGAGTGCGCGCCCTCCGGCTGCCCGAATGTCGCCGACGCGCTGTTCTACGATAGCGACGCGCACGACAGCGCGACGCTCGGCAATGCGGGCACCCCGGTCAGAGTGACGAACGTCGCCCAAGGCGCGCTCAACGCCTACAGCACGGACGCGGTAACGGGCGCGCAACTGCACGCCACGAACGATGCCGTCTCGCAGAACGCGGCGAGCATCTCGGACCTCGCGGGCAACATCGAAAGCGGTCAGACAGGACTCGTGCGGCAGGACCTGGGCACGCGCAACCTGAGCATTGGCGCGGGCACCGATGGCGCGTCCGTGGACTTCACCGGAACCGGCGGCCCGCGCGAACTGCGCGGCATCGCGGCGGGGACGACTGCTCAATCGGCGGTCAACGTTACGCAGCTTAAGGAAGTCGTGTCGACGCTCGGCGGCGGCGCGTCGGTGAGCGCGAGCGGCTCGACCGTCGGCCCGCGGTACTACATGCAGTCGGGCACGCAAACCACCGTCGGCGGCGCGCTGAGTTCACTCGATACGGGCATCGTCACGCTGCAGTCGCAAGTCGTGGCGGGCAGCATCGGTCTCGTCAAGCAGGACCTCGGAACGCGCGACATTCTGCTCGCGCCGTCGTCGACGGGTATCCGGATGAACGTCGCCGGCCTCAACGGCAACCGCACGCTTACAGGGCTCGCGCGCGGCGCGATCGACGCGTCCAGCAGCGACGCGGTCAACGGCGCGCAGCTCTACGGTAATGCCGCGAGCGTGGCGGCCGCGCTCGGCGGCCAGGCGGCGGTCAAAGCGGACGGCACGGTCAAGCCGCCGCTTTACACCATCGGCGGAAACACGTTTGGCGACGTCGGCTCGGCGCTCGCGGCGGCCGTCAACACGAGCGTGACAACCAGCACCACGGCGAGTGCGGCGGCAAGCGCGAAGACGATTGCGGCGGCCACGGCGGACTCCGTCCAGTACGGCTCCGCCGCGCACGACACGCTGACGCTCGGCAACTCTGGCGCGCCGGTCCGCGTGACCAACGTACGCGCCACGAGGCTGGACAGCGACAGCCTGGACGCGGTGAACGGCGGCCAACTGTTCGCGACCAATCAGGTGGTTGCGCAAAACAGCGACAACATTGCAAGCCTGGATCGGCGCGTCGGCAGCAACGCGACCGACATTTCGAATCTCGACCAGCGCGTGAGCGTCAACACGACGAAGATATCGGGCCTCGACACGCGCACTACAGCGCTCGAAGGCAACGTGACGAACGTGGCGAAGCAGATCACGAACGGCGAGATCGGGCTCGTCCAGCAGGACCTGACCTCGCGCGTCATTAGCGTCGGGCAAGATGCGGGCGGCGCGCGTGTCGACTTCGCGGGCACGAGTGGCGCGCGTCAATTGACCGGCGTCGCAGCGGGCCTGGCCGACACGTCCGCGGTCAACTTTGCGCAGTTGAGGCCGGTGGTCGCCGGGCTTGGCGGCGGCGCGCAGGTCAATATCGACGGCTCGGTGACCGGCCCGTCGTACCACGTGCAAGGCGGCACGCAGAAGAACGTCGGCGACGCACTCGATTCGCTCGACAGCGGGCTGAGCACACTGCAGCAGAACGTCCAGCAGGGCGGCGCCGGCATGGTGACGCAAGACCCGTCTTCGCGCGTGATCAAGATCGGTGCTTCGACCGACGGCCGGGCGATCAATGTGGCGGGCACGCAGGGCAACCGCGTCGTGACCGGCGTCGGGCGCGGCTCGCTCAACGCGGCGAGCACCGACGCGGTCAACGGCTCGCAACTGTTCGCGCAAGCCGCGAGCACGGCGATGGCGCTCGGCGGCGGCTCGACGGTGAACGCGGACGGCTCGGTCAGCGCGCCTTCGTACAAGGTGGGCGGCCAGGTCATCAACAACGTCGGCGGCGCGCTCGGCAATCTGGACGGCCGCGTCACGCAAAACAGCACCGACATTGCGGGTCTGCAGAACACGGTTGGCCGCATCAACGGAACGGTGGCGAATGCCGTTCAGTACGACAGTTCCGCGCACGACAAGATGACGCTCGGCGGCACGGCGGCGAATGCGCCGGCCGTGCAGTTGACCAACCTGAAGAACGGCGAAGTATCGGCAACCAGCAGCGATGCGGTAACCGGCGCGCAGCTCTGGCAAACCAATCAGCAGATCAGCAGCATCGACCAGACCGTCAGAAACTATGCGACGAGCGGCAACGGCTATACGGCCGTGAACAGTTCCGCGAGCGCGCCGCAGGCGACCGGCAACGGTTCTGTGGCGGTCGGCGGCGGAGCGAAAGCGTCGGCGGCGAATACCGTCGCGCTAGGCGAAGGTTCGGTCGCGGATCAGCCGAACACGGTTTCCGTCGGCTCGTCGGGTAACGAGCGCCGCATCACGAACGTCGCCGCAGGCCAGGCGCCCGGCGACGCCGTCAACATGCAGCAGTTCCAGGGCGGCATGGGCGATCTGGCGCGGCGTGCGTATGCGGGAACGGCGTCCGCGATGGCAATGACCATGGTCCCCGAAGTCGACGCGACGAAGAACCTCGCCATCGGCGTAGGCACGGCGGGTTACATGGGTTATCAGGCGGTGGCCGTGGGGCTGTCGGCGCGCGTCGCGCAGAACTTCAAGGTGAAGCTGAGCGCGGGCATCAGTTCGGTGACCACGGCGGTCGGCGCCGGCGCTGCGTATCAGTGGTAGCAAGGGAAGCCAGCCGGCGAGAACTGCCGGCGGCAAATCGAAGGCGCCCCGCGCGCCCCGCGGTGCGGGCGGCGGGGCGCGGGTGCGCTTACTGGAACAGCTTCATCGCTTGCGAGAGCGTGTTGAACACGCCCCACGCGAGCGGGATCATCACGTACAGCCAGAAGACGGCGATCTTGACCTTGTTGGTCGGGTGCACGGGTTCAATGGTCGACATGCGAGTCTCCTTATGCGCCTTTGGCGACTTGTGCGTCGGTCATGTGATGCTTGTCATCCACACGCTTGACCAACAGATTGCAGATGAAGCCGACCACCAGCAGCACGGCCATGATGTGAACCGTCATCGTGTAGGCGTCGGCTTTCGCGACACCGTGCGCGACTTCGTACGCGCGGATGTAGTTCACGAGCACCGGACCCGCCACGCCGGCCGCGGCCCATGCGGTCAGCAGGCGTCCATGAATGCCGCCGACAAACGCCGTGCCGAACATGTCCGCGAGATACGCGGGCACCGTCGCAAAGCCGCCGCCGTACATCGTGAGGATGATGCAGTACGCCAGCACGAAGAGTGCCATCTGGCCGGACGCGGCAAAGCTCGGCACGAGGAAATACAGCACGGCGCCAAGCGCGAAGAAGATGAAGTAGGTGTTCTTGCGGCCGATCCAGTCCGACGCCGATGCCCACACGAAGCGCCCGCCCATGTTGAACAGCGACAGCAGGCCGACGAAACCCGCAGCGGCGGCAGCCGTCACAGTGCCCTTGAAGCTCTCCTGGATCATCACCGAAGCCTGGCCGAGAATGCCGATGCCGGCCGTCACGTTCAGGAACAGCACGAGCCAGATCAGATAGAACTGCGGCGTCTTCAGCGCCTGGTCGATGTGGACGTGGTTACGCGTGATCATCTTTTGCTGCGAGGTCGCGGGCGGCGTCCAGCCAGCCGGTTTCCAGTCCGTCGGCGGCACGCGAATGGCCAACGCGCCGATCGACATCGAGATGAAATAGACGATGCCGAGCACGATGAACGTCTCGGCCACGCCGATGCTCGTCGCGCTCTTGAAGTGGTTCATCAGCGCGACGGACAGCGGCGCGGCAATCATCGCGCCGCCGCCGAAGCCCATGATCGCCATGCCGGTCGCCATGCCGCGGCGGTCCGGAAACCAGCGGATCAGCGTCGACACCGGCGACACGTAGCCGAGGCCGAGCCCGATTCCGCCGATCACGCCGTAGCCGAGATACAGCAACGCGATCTGGTGGAAGTACACGCCCAGCGCGGAAATCAGGAAGCCGCCGCCGAAGCAGCAGGCCGCGGTGAACATGGTACGGCGCGGGCCGACGTGCTCGAGCCACTTGCCGGCGAACGCCGCCGACAAACCGAGGAACACGATCGCCAGCGAGAAAATCCAGCCAAGGGAAGTCAGCGACCAGTCATCGGGCGCGGATTGCGTGATGCCGATCACCTTGGTCAACGGGCCGTTGAACACGGAGAACGCGTACGCCTGGCCGATACAGAGATGGACGGCGAGTGCCGCGGGAGGAACCATCCAGCGCGAGAACCCCGGTTTCGCGATGGTGGCTTCTTTCGAAAAAAATGGTGCGGAGCCTGAATTGTGCTGTGGCTCGGTCATGCTGCTCATGGTCGGTCTCCCGGAAAGCGAAGTCTTTGTTATCGGCGCATCAGACCGAATCCTTTAGTGCTTCGGCGTGAGAATTGCTACTCGATGGGGCGCTCATATATGCGGCTGGGCTTCATATGAACGTGCGCAAGTCCCGGATGGAGCTTGCCTGGTCGAACGATAGGGCGGCGGACCTAGGTTGGCAATATGAGATAGAAATGCATAAGGCATTGCCCGAGGAAATGCGACGCGCATCTGCCGGATCGCGGCAGTGGGTCCCAGATGTCGGGTCTGGCGCAAACTTGGCGTGCGGCCCGAACCGCGCCTTCAAAGCAAAAGGGCCGGCGGTGGCAGCATCGCCACGCCGGCCTCTTCGAACCTCGATCGACCGTTCAAACGGTGCGCCCGGTCTTCATTTTTGCGGCCACGAGCACAGAGATCAGGCAGCCGATCGCCAGATAGCCGGCCACGGGATGCCACGAACCGCCGGCGAAACTCACGAGCGCAACGGCGATGAACGGCGTAAAGCCGCCGCCTACCACGCTCGCCACCTGATAGCCGACGCCCGCGCCGCTGTAGCGGTACTCGGTGCCGAACAGTTCGGTGAACATCGGCTGCTGCACGCTGACCACCATGTCGTGCGCGATGTTCGCGAGCATCACGGCGAAGACCACGATCCATACCGTCGAACGTGCTTCGAGGGCCAGGAAGAACGGCACGGCGCTGAACATGCCGACGAGCGCGCCGATCATGTACACGCGGCGGCGGCCGAAGCGGTCGGCGAGCATCGCGAAGAGGGGAATCGTCACGCAACTCACCGCGCCGACCAGCAGGCCGATGGTCAGGAAGAACTCGCGCGGCATGTGCAGGTTCGCCGTCGAGTAATTGAGCGCGAAGGCGGTCACGATATACATCGTGAACAGTTCGGCGAGGCGCAGCGCGATGATCAGCAGGAACGCTTTCGGGTGACGCAGCAGCGCTTCGACGATCGGCAGCCGCACGCGGCGCTCGCCGTGCGCGCCGACTTTTTCGACGAATTCCTGCGACTCTTCCATACTCGAGCGGATCCACATCGCGATCAGCACCAGCACTACGCTGAAGAGGAACGGCAGGCGCCAGCCCCAGCTCATGAACGACGCGTTATCCATCGAACGGCTGATCAGCGCGACCAGCCCCGTCGCCAGCACGAGGCCCACGCCGTAGCCGACCTGGACGCCGCTGCTGTAGAACGCCTTCTTTTTCTCGGGCGCGCTTTCGACCGCCATCAACGCCGCACCGCCCCATTCGCCGCCGACCGCGAAGCCCTGGATCGCGCGCAGCGTGACGAGCAGCACCGGCGCGAGCCAGCCGATGGTCGCGAACGACGGCAGCAGGCCGATGGCGGCGGTGGAAAGACCCATCATCATCACGGTCAGCACGAGCATGCGCTTGCGGCCGAGCCGGTCGCCGAAATGGCCGAACACGAAGCCGCCGAGCGGGCGGAACAGAAAGCCGACGCCGAACGTCGCGAAGGCCGCGAGCGTGCCCATTGCCGGGCTCACTTTCGGAAAGAACTCCGCGTTGAAGACGAGCGCCGCGACAATCCCGTACAGCAGAAAGTCGTACCAGTCGACGACTGCGCCGACGAAGCTGCCCAGCGCGGCTTTGCGTGCCCGGCTGCGGGCGATGCGGTTGTCGGCTGTTGCGGCCGGCGAGAGAGTGGTGCTCATGACGGGGTCTCCGTGAGATTCTTGGACTACTGCATGACCGGCCGCGTGCTGGCGGCGCGGCGTCGGCGCCTTCTGCGGGCCGCCGATCGCTTGCAGGTTGTGCGGAAGATTAATGACGCTGCGCTCGCCGCACAATCGGCACTCGACGTGGATTGCGCGATAGTCGAACGCGTCTGCGCGAATAGCGCGCGTTCCTGGCGTATACACGGAGCCGCGGCGCGCCGGCAACAAGCGGCAGGCGGGACAACGCGGCGCATGCTACCGTAGTCATTGATTGAAAAACAACAGTCACTGATATACTACATACACAATATTGATTTTTGCGGCGATGCAGCATATGATTGAGTCATTCGATCACTCAATCAGTTGGAGCTACAAATGGAATTTGTTCCTCTCTCGCTGCTGGCCGTCGCTGTTGTGGGCTTGGGCAGTGCCGCCACGGTTCTTATCGCTCGCTGGATTCCGCAGCCTGTCGCGCAACTTGCAGCGCAACATGGCCGTTTCGTCGGATTGAGCGAGCAACGTGGGGCAGCGGTGGCGCCTTATCGTATGCATGTTCAACCAGAGGCGATGAATGTCGTCGGAACTTCAAACTGAAGCGGTGGCAACACCTTTGACGTTGTCGTTGCAGCCTATCGGCGCAAGCGCGAGCTTGCGCGATCAGGCTTATGCGATGCTGCGCCAGGCGATTGCCGATGCGGACATCTACCAGACGCGCGACGAAATCCGTCTGGACGAACGTGTGCTCAGCGAGACGCTTGGCGTCAGCCGCACGCCTGTGCGCGAGGCGATGACGCTGCTCGAGCAGGAAGGCTTTCTGCGCATGGTGCCGCGGCGCGGCATTTACATCGTGCGTAAGAGCAAGCGCGAGATCGTCGAGATGATTCACATGTGGGCCGCGCTGGAAAGCATGGCCGCGCGCCTGGCGACCCAGCGCGCCACAGACGAGGAAATCGCTCGCTTGCGGCATATGTTCGACAATTTCCGCGACGCCACGCCGGCCGAGCACATCGCCGAGTATTCGGATGCGAACATCGCGTTTCACCAGTCGATCGTCGAGTTGTCGAAGTCGCAGATCATTCTCGACACCATCAAGAATATTTTTATCCACGTGCGCGCTATCCGGCGCATGACCATCTCGCAGAGCGATCGCGCGTCGCGGTCCATCGTCGATCATCTGCGCATTATCGAGGCGCTCGAGAAGCGCGATACCGAACTGGCCGAGCGTCTTACGCGCCAGCATTCGCTCGATCTGGCGGCCTTCGTGGAGAAGAACTGCGATTTTCTCGATTGACGGCTGAATAGGCGTAGCGTGCAGCGTTAGGTACGTTAAGCACGTCTGGCGTTCGGCGCGGAGTTTCGCCGGGCCTGCCCGCGCCCGTCACTGTAGCAACCAAGTCACGCAGGCATTGAAGCCCGCGGTGTTCACGCACCGCGGGCCTTTTTCGTTGGTCCGCGCTTCGTAGGGAAACACCGCGCTTGACGTCTGGTGAAATGTGGTATGTGATATATCAACAGTGAGCGATCTTAACCAGCGCTCAGTGTTTTCCCTTGCGGAAGGCCGAAAGCGGATCTCGAAACAGCTGCTTTCCCATGTCCCGCAGGATTGCAGCAGAAACGCAGAGCGGACCCGGAGCATGAAATCGTCCTTGCCTGAATCTGATATATCACATACCGTATGTGAGCAAGCAGGGCGGCATGTTCTGAGAAGCGTTGCACAACCGATAAGCAGCAGTCTTTCATGGGGCCGGCGCAAGCGCTAATGCGCAACACCGGCCGATGCAAAGCACGGGACCGGCGCAAGCACTGACGCGCCAAGCCGGTCGACACACAGGAGACGACCATGTCTGCAGTTGTTTCATCCCTGAACTCCGCCACGAGCAGCACCACGGCCGAAGACACGCTCAAGCAAAAGACGCGCAACGCGGGCGTCGTTTCGGGCGGCCATCTGGTCGCGAAAGCGCTGAAAAACGAAGGCGTCGATACGATCTTCACGCTGTGCGGCGGCCACATCATCGACATTTACGATGGTTGTGTGGACGAAGGGATTCGCATCATCGACGTGCGCCACGAGCAGGTCGCGGCGCACGCAGCAGACGGCTACGCGCGCCAGACCGGCAAGCTCGGCTGCGTGGTCACGACGGCCGGCCCCGGCTGCACGAACGCGGTGACCGGCATCGCGACGGCATTTCGCTCCGAGAGCCCGGTCCTGCATATCGGCGGGCAAGGCGCGCTGACGCAGCACAAGATGGGCTCGCTGCAAGACCTGCCGCACGTCGACATGATGTCGCCGATCACGAAGTTCGCCGCCAGCGTGTCGAGCACGGAGCGCGTCGCGGACATGATCTCGATGGCCGCACGCGAGTGCTTCAACGGCGCGCCTGGCCCGGCTTACCTGGAAATTCCGCGCGATGTGCTCGACCGTGAAGTCGAACTCACACGCGCCGTCGTGCCGCAGCCGGGGCACTATCGCGCGTCGACGAAGTCGATTGGCGATCCGCGCGACATCGAGAAACTCGCCGACATCCTCGTCAATTCGGAGCGCCCCGCGATTCTGTACGGACAGCAGGTGTGGACCGCGCGCGGTCACGAGGAAGCGATTGCATTGCTGCGCGGTCTCGACGTTCCCGGCTACTTCAACGGCGCGAGCCGCGGCTTGCTGCCGCCGGGCGATCCGCATCACTTCGATCGCACCCGTTCGCAGGCGTTTGCGAATGCGGATGTGCTGATCGTCGTCGGCACGCCGTTCGATTTCCGCATGGGCTACGGCAAGCGCATCAGCAAGGAACTGACGCTGGTGCAGATCGATATGGACTACCGGACAGTCGGCAAGAATCGCGACATCGACCTCGGTCTGGTCGGCGATCCGGGCGCGATTCTCGCCGCGGTGCTGCAAGCCGCGAGTGGCCGCCTGAAGGACGACAAGCGCCAGGCACGCCGCAAGTGGATGGCGCAACTTCAGGATGCCGAAGCAACCGCGACCGAAAAACTGATGCCGCTGTTCAAGTCCAACAGCACGCCGATTCATCCGTACCGCGTCGCTTATGAACTCAACGAGTTCCTTTCCGACGACACGATCTATATCGGCGACGGCGGCGACGTCGTGACGATTTCCGCGCAAGCGGTTCGCCCGCGCCGCCCTGGTCAATGGATGGACCCAGGCGCACTCGGCTCGCTCGGCGTCGGCACCGGCTTTGCGCTCGCGGCGGGCATCGCGCATCCGAACAAGGAAGTGCTGTGCTACTACGGCGACGGCTCGTTCGGTATGACCGCGTTCGACATGGAAACGGCCAACCGCTTCGGCGTGCCGTACCTCGCGGTGATCGGCAACAACTCGGCGATGAACCAGATCCGCTACGGCCAGCTCGCCAAATACGGCGACGAGCGCGGCAACGTCGGCAATCTGCTGAGCGATGTGCCGTTCAGCAAGTTCGCCGAAATGCTCGGCGGCTACGGCGAGGAAGTGCGCGATCCCGCGCAGATCGCAAGCGCATTGCAGCGTGCACGCGAGTCGATCCATCGCACCGGCCGCTCAGCAGTCGTCAACATCTGGGTCGATCCGCGCGAATACGCGCCGGGCACCAAGAATCAGACCATGTACAAGTAATACGGATACCTTAGGAGACACGACATGGGCAAAGCACTCGACGGCGTGCGCATTCTCGATTTCACGCATGTGCAATCGGGCCCGACCTGCACGCAATTGCTGGCGTGGTTCGGCGCGGACGTGATCAAGGTGGAGCGGGCCGGCGCCGGCGACATCACGCGCGAGCAACTGCGTGATATTCCCGACGTGGACAGCTTGTACTTCACGATGCTCAATCACAACAAGCGCTCGGTCACGATCGATACGAAGAACCCCGAAGGCAAGCAGGTTCTGGAGGCGCTGATCCAGAAATGCGACGTGCTGGTGGAGAACTTCGCGCCGGGCGCACTGGATCGCATGGGCTTTACGTGGGAGCGCATCCAGGAGCTGAATCCGCGCATGATCGTCGCGTCGGTGAAAGGCTTTGGCCCAGGTCCGTACGAAGACTGCAAGGTCTACGAGAACGTCGCGCAATGCGCGGGCGGCGCGGCGTCCACCACGGGTTTCGACGACGGCCCGCCGGTCGTCAGCGGCGCGCAGATCGGCGATAGCGGCACGGGCTTGCATCTCGCGCTCGGCATTGTCACCGCGCTTTATCAGCGCACGCAGACGGGCCGTGGCCAGCGCGTGCTCGCTGCGATGCAGGACGGCGTGCTCAATCTGTGCCGCGTGAAGCTGCGCGATCAGCAGCGGCTCGAACGCACCGGCGTGATGAAGGAGTATCCGCAATATCCGAACGGCAAGTTCGGCGAAGCGGTGCCGCGCGCGGGCAATGCATCGGGCGGCGGCCAGCCGGGCTGGATTCTGAAATGCAAGGGCTGGGAGACCGATCCCAACGCGTACATCTACTTCATCACGCAGGCGCCGGTGTGGGCCAAGATCTGCAACGTGATCGGCAAGGAAGAGTGGGCCACGGACCCCGATTACGCGACGCCCGCCGCACGCCTGCCGCGTCTGAAGGACATTTTCGCGGAAATCGAACGCTGGACGATGACCAAGACCAAGTTCGAGGCGATGCAGATTCTCAACAAGTACGACATTCCATGCGGGCCGATTCTGTCGATGAAGGAGATCGCCGAGGAGCCCTCGCTGCGCAAGACCGGCACGATCGTCGAAGTCGATCATCCGACGCGCGGCAAATATCTGACCGTTGGCAATCCTATCAAACTGTCCGATAGCCCGACCGAAGTGAAGCGCTCGCCGCTGCTTGGCGAACATACCGACGAAGTCATGGCGGAACTGGGCTACTCGCCCGAGCAGATCAGCGCACTGCGCACCGCCGGCGCCATCTAGCGCATAGAAAAACCCGTAGTGCAGGCCGCCCGCCGCTCGCCATCCAGGCGAGCGCGGTGCCGGGCGGCGCCTTTCGAACCCGCATTGGAGACGGCAGGACATGGCATACGAAGACACGCTCTCACTGAAAGAACGCGGTACCGCACACACGCCGGACGACCGCGCGCAGGTCGCCAACAAGGACGTCGTGCGGCACATTCTCGATCACGCGAAAGCCGAAGGCCGCAATTCGCTGACCGCGCCGGAAGGCAAACTCGTGTGCGACGTCTACGGCATTTCGGTGCCGAAGGAAGCGCTTGCGACGACCGCGGACGAAGCCGCTCAATTCGCGGCGGACATCGGTTTTCCAGTCGTACTAAAGATCGTTTCGCCGGAAATTCTGCACAAGACGGAAGCGGGCGGCGTGCTCGTCGGCGTGAAGAATGCTGCGGACGTGGTGCAAGGATTCACCACGATCATGGAGAACGCGAAGCGCTATAACGCACAGGCGAATCTCCTTGGCGTGCAAGTGCAGCAGATGATCGGCGGCGGGCAGGAAGTGATCGTCGGCGCGGTGACCGATCCGTCGTTCGGCAAACTTGTGGCGTTCGGTCTTGGCGGCGTGCTGGTCGAAGTGCTGAAGGACATCACGTTCCGCCTCGCGCCGGCCACGCGCGACGACGCTCGCTCGATGCTCGACGGCATTGCGGCTGCCGACATGCTCAAGGGCGTGCGCGGCGGCGAACCCGTCGACCGCGAGGCGCTCGCCGGGTTGATCGAAAACGTCTCGCGGCTCGTGTCCGACTTCCCTGAAATCTCCGAGCTGGATCTGAACCCGGTGTTCGCGAGCAAGCGCGGTGCGATTGCCGCCGACGTGCGCATCGTGCTCGATTTCGTGCCGCCGGTAGAGCGCTATCGGCCGAGTCAGGAAGACATCGTGCGGCAAATGAACCGCGTCATGAAGCCGGATTCGGTCGCGGTGATCGGTGCATCGGCGGAAGACGGCAAGATCGGCAACTCGGTGATGAAGAACCTGATCAACGGTGGCTACAAGGGCGACATCTATCCGATCCACCCGAAGGCCGACGAGATCATGGGCCACAAGGCCTACAAGAGTGTGCTGGACGTGCCGGGGAATATCGACGTCGCTGTGTTTGCGATTCCCGCGAAGTTCGTCGCCGGCGCGTTGACGGAAGTCGGCAAGAAGCACATTCCGGGCGCGGTGCTGATTCCGTCCGGCTTTGCGGAAACCGGCAACGTGGAAGGCCAGCAGGAAATCGTGGCGATTGCGCGCGAATACGATATTCGCCTGATGGGGCCGAATATTTACGGCTTCTACTACACGCCGAAGAATTTGTGTGCAACGTTTTGCACACCGTACGATGTGCAAGGCAAGGCGGCGTTGTCGTCGCAATCGGGCGGCATCGGCATGGCGATCATCGGCTTCTCGCGTTCCGCGAAGATGGGCGTGTCGGCGATTGTCGGGCTCGGCAACAAGTCCGATATCGACGAAGACGATCTGCTCACGTTCTTCGAACAGGACGAGAACACCGACATCATCGCGCAGCATTGCGAAGACCTGAAAGACGGCCGCGCGTTTGCGGAAACGGCGGCGCGCGTGTCGAAGAAGAAGCCGGTCGTGGTGCTGAAGGCGGGCCGCACGAGTCTCGGCGCGCGAGCGGCGAGCTCGCACACGGGCGCGCTTGCAGGCAACGATCGCATCTACGAAGACGTGTTCAAGCAATGCGGCGTGATCCGCGCTCGCTCGCTGCGCGATCTGCTCGAGTTTGCACGCGGCATTCCGAAACTGCCGACGCCGAAGGGCGAGAACGTGGTGATCATCACGGGCGCGGGCGGCTCGGGCGTGCTGTTGTCCGATGCTTGCGTGGACAACCGTCTGTCGCTGATGACCATGCCCGCCGATCTCGACGCTGCGTTCCGCAAGTTCATTCCTCCGTTCGGCGCGGCGGGCAATCCCGTCGACATCACGGGTGGCGAGCCGCCGTCCACGTATCAGAACACGATCCGGCTCGGCCTCGAAGACCCGCGCATTCACGCGATCATCCTCGGCTACTGGCACACCATCATCACGCCGCCGATGGTGTTCGCGCGCCTCGTTGTCGAGGTCAAAGAGGAGATGAAAGCGCGCGGTATCGAGAAGCCGATCGTGGCCTCGCTCGCGGGCGACGTTCAGGTGGAGGAAGCCGCCGAATATCTGTACGCGCATGGTGTTCCCGCGTACGCCTATTCGACGGAAATTCCCGTCGCGGTGCTCGGTGCAAAGTATCAGTGGGCACGCGGCGCCGGCCTGATCTGACGCGTCAAACGGAAGGCGGCACGGTTTTCTTCGCGACAGTCGATTGTCGTTTGCAACTCGCGAAGAAGATCGTGCCGAAGCGCTCAAGGAGCGGCGTATGGATACGTGGATGCGTTTCATGTCCAGCGACGGCGGTGTGGTGTTCGGCCGCGTCGAAGGTGCTTATCTGCACGAGTACGAAAGTCTCGATCAACCGGTGCCGACCGGCGCCGTGTTATCGACGCGCGCGCTGACGCCGCTCGCGCCTTGCGCGCCTGGCAAGATCGTCGCACTGTGGAATAACTTTCACGCGCTTGCCGCGAAGCTCGACAAGCCGGTGCCCGCGCATCCGCTTTTTCTGCTGAAGCCGGCGGGCTCGGTGATCGGCTCAGGCGAGCCGATCCGGCGGCCCGTGAGCTACGCGGGCAAGATCGTCTATGAAGGCGAGCTCGGCATTGTGATTGGCCGGCGCTGCCGCGATGCGAACGTCGAAGAAGCTGCTCAAGCGATCTTCGGGTACACGCTCGTCAACGACGTGACCGCGGCCGATCTGCTCAACGAGAATCCGCATTTTCCGCAATGGTGCCGCGCGAAAGGCTTCGATACGTTCTGTTGTATCGGACCGGCAATCGTCTCGGGTTTCGACTGGCAAAACGCGCATCTCGTGACGATGCTCGACGACGTCGAGCGGCAAAACTATCCGCTCTCCGACATGGTGTTTTCGCCGGCCGAGCAGGTGAGCCTCATTTCGCAGGATCTCACGCTGGAGCCGGGTGATGTGATTGCGTGCGGTACGTCGGTGGGAGTCGGGTCGATCAAGGATGGCGCGACGGTGTCCATTTCCATCGATGGCATCGGCACGCTGCGCAATACGTTGCAAGCCGCGGTACGCGAAGCGCCGGGGCCGGGCGTTACTGCAACAGGCGTTACGGCGGGACTCGTTTGAAGAACGATCGGTCGATCCGCGGGCCACAAGTCCGCGGGTTGCAACAACACGGAAGGAGCGCGCGTGCCGCAAGCGTCGGATAGTACCGTGTGGCTTGGAATGCTCGTCTCGCTGACGGCTGCGTGTGCTGCATTGCTTGCCTGCGCGCTCGGCCCGATGCTCGCCGGTGCATCCGTCGTGCGCCGTCGCAATCTCACACGACGACCCGCGCTCGCCGCGTTGCTCGCGAGCGGCATGGGTTTATCCGTCGTATCCGTCGGCGTCGGGCGTTATCTGTCGCCAGGAAACCAGGCCAATCTCGCGATTCCCGAGCGGATCGAACTCTATGCGGCGGTGTTCGCCGGCGCGTTGATCTTCGCCACATCGGCGATCGCATTCTGCAAACTGCGCGGCCTGTTGCCGCTTCGCGTGACGGCGCGTCGCGGGCACGACATCGTCAACGCGGTCGCGCTGCTGTTATGCGGATGGCTCGGCTATGGCTTCGTCACCGAAGCGGCGCAGCCGTTCGGCCTCGCCGCGTTGCTCGCGATGAGCGCGCTGGCTTCGTCGATCGGTGTGCATGTGATGATGAGCCGTGAGTATTCGAAGAAGCATGCGAAAACGCACGCGTATGGCGCTCGCGCCGACATGCCAATGAAGTGGCGAGAAGACGCAGAAGAAGTCAGCCCAATGCACGTCATGGTGCGCGCGGCAGCATACCGTCAGGGCCGACGCTGGCATAACAGCGACAGCATCGGCAGCAGGCAACGGAACATTCAGGCATGCGCGGCACGACGCTTGTCCAACCGACCCACGGTAAGCCGGCATCCATGAACGCGAACCCGATCAATCAAGCAACTGCCGCGATAAAAGGCGGGAACGTATTCCCGCCCATCCGCTCACTCACCCAGAGCCGCGAATTCACTGAAGTACTGCGCCTTCTTTTGCAGGATCAGTTGCGCGAGAAAGTCCGGATCATAAGCGCGATGCAGATGCGCATGAAACCGCTCGATGTATGCGGTAATCCGCGCGGCCTCGCTATTGAATTCGCTCAGCACGTCGAGCGTGGCGTGGTCCCAGCGAAAGCGCAGCCCGAGGTCGCTGAACGCCGCGTTATAGGCGCTCAGATGCGGGTCGTTGGAATGATCGGCGGAAGCGCGCGCAGTGGTGCGTGCGCTGGCATGAGTCGCAACCGAAGCGTGGTTCATGATCGGCCTCCTGGGCTGTCAAGTGATGAAACTAGCTTGCAGCATAGAAGTACCGAACGATTTGCAATAGTTAAAGTTTTATTGGATCTCCATAGCCTATTGCTTATAGACGCTCAATTCCTTCACACGAGTGATCTTCTCGATGAGGTTCGCGCCTTCCTCCATCAGGAAGCGCTTGAACGCCACCGCCACCGGCGGCAGGCGCTTGTTCTTGCGATGAACCACGTACCAGTTGAGCATCACAGGAAAGCTCTCGACGTCGAGCACCACGAGATGGCCCAGTTGCAACTCGAGGCTGATGGTATGCGCAGACAAAAACGCGATGCCCATGCCGGCAATCACCGCCTGTTTGATCGTCTCGGTGCTTTTGATCTCCATCGCAATCTTCAGATTCGACAGTCGGCCCGCAAAGCCTTCTTCCATCGAATTCCACGTGTCCGAGCCGCGCTCGCGCACGATGAACGCCTCGTTCGCCAACTGGCTGATCTTGATGTTGCGCTTGTGCGCGAGCGGATGCGTGGGCGCGGCCACGATGACATACGGATGAGGCGCGAACGGCTCGTTAGTGGCGTCCATCTCGTGCGGCGGGCGCACCATTACCGCGAGGTCCGTCTGATTGGTCGCGAGCTGATGCAACAACTCCTCGCGATTGTGGACGGCGAGGTTCAGCACGACGCCCGCATAGCGCCGCGTGAATTCGGCGAGCAGCCGCGGAAAAAAGTAGTCGCCTGCGCTGATCACCGCGACATTCAGCTTGCCGCCGGAGACGCCCTTCAACTGGCTCATCGCTTCGTCGACTTCGTGGAACTGCTGAATGATCGCGCGGCTGTAGTGCAGCATTTCAGTGCCGGCCGGCGTGAGGTAGATCTTTTTGCCGAGCTGTTCGAAGAGCGGCAGCCCCGCGTGCTCCTCCAACTGACGAACCTGCGTGGAGACGGCAGGCTGTGTGAGATGCAGTTCCTCGGCGGCGCGCGAAAAGCTCAAGTGGCGCGCCACGGTCTCGAACACCTTCAATTGACGCAGCGTGGCATTGCGCATCGTCATGACCGATGTATAAGCAAATGTGAATCAACATAATAACAAACTTTAATTATTAGTAATTCAGCAATGACCCTAGCATGGGTTTGTAAACAAGGCGAAGCTGCCACGGAACACTCGGGTTAACGCTTGGATTTCAGGCGTGGCGGGACCAGGCGGCAGATTGGCGGAAAACAACAAAACGGATTAGTCGGAATTAAGAACTTCCAAAAGGCGATGAATAAAGCGCTTTTTAAAGGAAGCGCTTTAAAGACTCAAATATTAAACATTCCCGGATTGCAAGGCTTTCCGGGTCATAACGATAAGGTGGGACACATACAGCACGGCGCTTTGGCCGGCTGCACTAAATAATTGCGGAGACAAGGCACATGGACGACATCACTCAACAGACCGCGGCCCGCGTATTCTGGGCGAACCGTTGGTGGCAACTCGTCATCGGCATGGTGTGCATGGCGTTGGTGGCGAATTTGCAGTACGCATGGACGCTCTTCGTCGCACCGATGGACGCGCGGCATCACTGGGGCCAGGCCTCGATTCAACTGGCGTTTGCCATCTTCATTCTCACTGAAACCTGGCTCGTCCCGCTCGAGGGCTGGCTCGTCGACAAGTTCGGTCCACGGCCCGTGGTGGCAGGCGGCGCGGTATGCGCGGGCCTCGCGTGGGTGATGAATTCGTATGCGACCACCTTGCCCATGCTGTACACGTCCGCGGTGATCGCGGGTATCGGCGCGGGCGGCGTGTATGGAACATGCGTCGGCAACGCGTTGAAATGGTTTCCCGACCGGCGCGGTCTGGCCGCGGGTCTCACGGCCGCGGGCTTCGGCGCGGGCGCGGCAGTCACCGTGATTCCGATTGCGAACATGATCACGCGCTCGGGCTATGAGCACACGTTCTTCTTCTTCGGCATCTTGCAGGGCGTCGCGATTCTGCTGCTCGCGATGCTGCTGGTCAAACCGGTGTTGAGTAAGCACACGCCGGCGAAGAGAAAGTTCTCCGTGTCGAAGGTCGATCTCACGCCGGGCCAGATGATCAAGACGCCGGTGTTCTGGGTGATCTACGTGTCGTTCGTCGCGGTGGCAGCCGGCGGCTTGATGGCCACTGCGCAGATCGGTCCGATCGCGAAAGACTGGGGCCTCGCGCGCATTCCGATGACGATCTTCGGCGTCACGCTGCCGCTTCTCACAGCCACGCTTTCCATCGACAACGTCTGCAACGGCTTCACGCGTCCTCTGTGCGGTTTCATCTCCGACAAGATCGGCCGTGAAAACACGATGTTCATGATCTTCATCGGTGAAGGACTCGCGTTGCTCGGCATGATGGAGTACGGCACGAACCCGTATGCGTTCATGACGTTCGCCGCGTTGATCTTCCTGTTCTGGGGCGAAATTTTCTCAATCTTCCCGGCGATTTGCGCCGACACCTTCGGCAGCAAGTATGCGGCGGCGAACGCCGGCACGTTGTACACCGCGAAAGGCACGGCCTCGCTGCTGGTGCCGATTGCATCGGTGCTGTCGGCAACCGGCGGATGGAGCCTCGTGTTCACGGTGTCCGCGGTGATCACGATTGCCGCGGGCGTGTCCGCGAAGTTCATCCTCGCGCCGATGCGCTCGCGCTGGATCCACTCGCAGGACGAGCCGTCGCCAGGCGTGCTGGCCGTCGCCGGTAATGGGAACGGCAAGGCCTCGCGTCTTAGCCACTGGCCCGAGCAAACCGGCGAATAGGAACAACAGGAACAGGCCGGCAAGCCGCGCGCCGGCCACTACGTCATGAACGTTTCGTTGCAGCAACTCAAGGTGTTTGTCGCCGTCGCGCGTGAACGCAGCTTCACGCGCGCGGCGCGCGAACTCGATCTGACGCAGTCCGCAGTGAGCCGTTGCGTGCGTGAACTGGAAGACGCGGTCGATCTGAAGCTGTTCGACCGCACGACGCGCCAGGTTCAACTGACGCATGCAGGCGCGAGCCTCGAAAGAAGAATCGGCCGCCTGCTCGATGAAATCGATCTGACGTTGCGCGAAGAACGCGGTGCTTACGAAGGCCATCGCGGTGTGGTCGCGCTGGCGAGCAATCCGGTGTTGTCGTCCAGTTGGGTCGCACAGGGACTCGCGCGCTGCGCGTCCGCATTCCCCGAACTTCTCGTTACCGTCGAAGACCAGGCGCAAAGCGGTGTGCTTGCGAGCGTCGAGCACGGCGAGGTGGATTTCGGCGTGGTCTCGCTGGCCGAGCCGCTCGTCAGCGATCAATTGCATGCGCAAGTCGTTTTCACGACGCCGCTGCATGCGGTGATGCCGCCAACTCATCCGCTTGCCCGACACGCGAGCGTCGCCTGGGATGCGTTGCACGACTGGGCGCTCGTCACGCTGAACGCCGACGCCGGCGCGCGCGCGGCGCTCGATCGCGCGTTCAATGCAAACGGTTTGAAGCGGCGTCCGGTGCAGGAATTCGGGCACGTCGCGGCTGTGCTGCGCATGGTCGAACTCGGGCTCGGTGTCGGCGTGCTGCCCGTCGACTCGCATTGGCCCGCCGTGGGCGAGTCGCTCGTGAGCCGGCCTCTCGCGCCCGAGGCGACATTGACGACGCTGCTCGTGCATCGCCGCAACCGCTCGCTCAGGCCGAATGCCGCGGCTGCGTGGGCGCAGTTTGCCGAGCAGGGCGGGGCGTTGTCGAGCAGCGCGAGCGTCGAGGCGAACCGCGAGGCAAACCCGGAGGCAAACACAAGTCCGGCTTCGCACACAGTCTCCGATTCTTCATGGCCCGTCGCCGCGCGCAGCGGCGCGGCGCTTCACGAGCCGTAGCGCCGCCTGGTCCTTGCGCGCACCGGTCATCCCCGGACCGGTTTGCAGCACTCAGCCACGCAACATCTCAATGCAAGGAGCTTTACGATGGACACTGACACCGACCTCAGGCGCCATGATCTGCTGATCGACGGCAAGCGGTTGCCGCCGGGCACAGGCGAATATTCCGTCGATATCAATCCGGCCACCGAAGAGCCGATCGCGCACGTGGCCCAAGGCAGCGCGGCCGACGTCGACACAGCGGTTATCGCCGCGCGCGCCGCTTTGAAAGTGTGGAACGGCATCAAGGCGGCGGAGCGCGGCCGCATTCTCGGCCGCCTCGCGGGCCTGATGCGCGCGAATCTCGACGAGCTCGCCGCGCTCGAAAGCCTCGACGCCGGCAAGCCGATTGCTGCTGTCATGCGCCAGGACGTTCCGGCCGCGATCGACACGCTCGAGTACTACGCCGGCTGGTGCGACAAGATCAACGGCCAGGTCGTCCCCGTTCGCCCGGATGCGTTGACCTATACGATCCGCGAACCGGTCGGCGTGGTCGCGGCCATCGTGCCGTGGAATTTCCCGTTGATGATCGGCATGTGGAAAATCGCGCCCGCGCTCGCGTGCGGTTGCACGCTGATCGTCAAGCCCGCGGAGATCACGCCGCTCAGCGCGTTGCGTATCGGCGAACTCGCGCTCGAAGCGGGCCTACCGCCGGGAGTCCTGAATATCGTCACCGGCAAGGGACGCGTGGTCGGCGACGCGCTCGTCGCGCATCCGGGCGTGGACAAGGTCACGTTCACCGGCTCGCCTTCGGTCGGGCGCGGCATTCTGCAAGGCGCGGCGAGCAACTTCAAGCGCGTGACGCTCGAACTCGGCGGCAAATCGGCGAACCTGATTTTTGCCGATGCGAATCTCGACAACGCAGTGCGAGCCGCGGCGTCGGGCATCTTCTTCAACACCGGCCAGGTGTGCTCGGCGGGCTCGCGCATTCTCGCGCATCGCGATGTCTATGACGAAGTGGTCGACCGGCTCGCCGCGCGAGCGAAGTCGATCAAGGTCGGCGATCCGTCGCTGCGCGAAACGTCGATGGGCCCGCTCATCTCCGCCGCGCAAATGAAGACCGTGCTCGGTTATGTCGATGCGGGGCGATCGGAAGGCGCATCGCTCGTGACGGGCGGGGCGCGGGTCGGGGAACGCGGCTTCTTTGTGGAGCCGACGGTATTCGCCAACGTCGAACACGAAATGCGAATCTCGCAGGAGGAGATCTTCGGACCGGTGGCAAGCGTGATTCGTTTCGACGACGAAGCCGACGCGATCCGTATCGCCAACGGCACGTTGTACAGCCTCGCGGCCGGGGTGTGGAGCGCGGACATTGGCCGTGTGCATCGCGTGGCAAGAGACCTGCGGGCAGGGACCGTCTGGATCAACACGTATGGCTACACTGACGTGCGTCTGCCGTGGGGCGGTTCCGGCGATTCGGGTTTCGGCCGCGAACATGGCGACGTCGCGATTGAAAACTTCACCGAGCCGAAGGCGGTCTGGCTCGCGATCGACCAGTAGCGATTGCAATAACGGCGCAATAAAAAAGGATCGGACGACGTCCGATCCTTTTGCACCTACCATCATCAAACCACGACGGCCAACGCGATAAACGCAATCTCGCTCACGCGCCCTGCAAGGCCATGCGCTCGCGCAGCTTGACGAGCGCGAGTACGACGTCGATGGTCGGCGTCGGTTCGTTGACGAGCCGCCCCATTTCCTGCACGACGGTCAGCAGCGGATCGATTTCCATCGGCCGCCGGTTTTCCAGATCGACGAGCGTCGACGTTTTATGCGCGCCGACCGCGCCCGCGCCGTCAATCCGCTTTTCGACATCCACGCGAAAGTGCACGCCGAACTGATCCGCGATGCGCTTCGCTTCGAGCATCATCGTGCGCGAGACGGCGCGCGTGCCGGGATCGCTCGTGAGCACGTCGAGCGTCGCGTGCGTCAGTGCGCTGATCGGGTTGAAGCACAGATTGCCCCACAGTTTCAGCCAGATTTCGTCGCGGATGTTGTCGCGAATCGGCGCCTCGAAACCCGCGGCCTGCATGATCTCGTGGAATTGCTGAATGCGCGGCGTGCGCTCGCCGCTTGGCTCGCCGATCGGAAACTTCTTGCCGTACACATGCTTGATGACGCCAGGCTCGACGATCTCCGCAGCCGGGTAGAGCACGCAGCCGATCGCGCGTTCGGGGCCGAGCTTCGTCCATTGACTGCCGTCCGGATCGACGCTCGCGAGGCGCGTGCCCGCGAACTTGCCGCCGTGCTGATAGAAGTACCAATACGGAATGCCGTTCACGCCGGTCACGATGGCCGTGTGCTTGCCGAGCAGCGGCTGCATCGAATCGACCACGCCGGGCAGCGAGTGCGCCTTCAACGTGATGATGACGACGTCCTGCACGCCTAGCTCGCGCGGATCGGACGTGCAGCGGACCGGCGCGCTCACCGTCTCGCCGTCCATGATCAGACGCGCGCCGTGCTCGCGCATTGCCGCGAGATGCGCGCCGCGCGCGATGAAACTGACGTCGGCGCCGGCGCGTGCAAGCTGCACGCCCATCAAGCCGCCTATCGCTCCCGCTCCGAAGATGCAGATCTTCATGATGCCGCTCCTGTGACTATGAGAAGTCGCTTGCCCATGCCGCGCGTCGCCGGACACGACGGAGGGTCACTGATTGAGCATAGGGGCGCGGCGTCAATACAGATAGTTAAAGTTTCTCGCGCTTTGCATAAGCGATCGCTTATAGCCGCCGCATGCGAGGCGCGGCCATCCCATCTTCGCGTCTCTCCGCCGCCTTGGCTCGTGCGACGTCTATCTAGCTGACAAATAGCCGCCAGGCTTAGGAAATTTCTGGTCCCTGAGCATTCAGCGTAAGGGCAGAATGCGCCCTCACTCAAGAAGTGACGCGTCCGTCCATTTCCAGATAGCTCTTGTTGAGACTAACCCCATGATGTCCGTATTTGTGCCCAGACGTATTGGTATGTCCGGTGATAGCGACTTCGCGGTTTCGCGATGTCGTCGCGCCGGCCGTTAGGCACAGTCATGCATACGGTGTTTCGTCAAACGATGGGCCGCGAATCCGTCGATATGGAAAGCGCTCTCGCACGCCTGCTGGATGTGCTCATGATCGCGATGGCGGCGGCGCTTGCGCGCCTGTTGCCGGCTGGAGAGGGGCATCCGATCCTCGAGGGCGCATTCGTTGCGCTGGACATGGCGCTCGCCATGATGCTGCTGCCGTGGTTCGGCGTGTATGAATCGTGGCGCGGGCGTTCGAAACTGCATCTGACGCTGAACGTCGTCGCGGGCTGGATCGTGGTGCAACTGTGCGGGCTCGCGATGATGTTTCTGCTTCATCGCGCGGGGCTGCTGTCCAGAATCTGGTGCGTGCGATGGACCCTCATCACCGCGATGCTGCTCGTCGCCTCGCGTCTGTTGATCCACGCGATGCTTGGCCGCATCAGACGAGCCGGACGCAATCTGCGGATGGTGGCGGTGGTCGGCAGCGGCGCGCATCGCGATGGCGTGCTCGCGAGCATCGCGGCTTCGACCGATTCCGGTTTTCGCGCCGTTGCGACGTTCGATCCGCTGCACGGCGAAACGGTCGCGGAGCCGGGCCTGTCGTCGTTCTCGGAGTTGCGCGACTTCGCAAACTGGGTGCGCCGTGAGCGGACCGAAGAAGTGTGGCTTGCGATGCCGATGTCGCAAGAGCACGCGGTGCTGCGCATCGTCGAGGAATTCAGCGGCGACCTCGTGAACCTGCGCTTCATTCCCGATGTGCGCGCTCTCGCCATGTTCGACCGTAACGTGGTCGAGCTGGTGGGTCTGCCCGCGATCAACCTGATGGCTTCGCCGATGACACCTCATGCGCTGATGCAAAAGGCGCTGTTCGACCGCGTATTCGCTGCGGCGGCTTTGCTTGCGCTATCGCCGGTGATGTTGCTCGTCGCGGCCGCCATCAAGCTCACGTCGCGAGGCCCGGTGCTGTTCTCGCAGCGCCGCATGGGCGCCGACGGCAACGTGTTTCGCATCTACAAGTTTCGCTCGATGCGCGTTCACACGCAGCAGAACGGCGTGGTTCATCAGGCGACCCGGCTGGACCCGCGCATCACGCGCGTCGGCGCGTTCCTGCGCCGCACGAGTCTCGATGAACTGCCGCAGTTTTTCAACGTGCTGCGCGGGCAGATGTCGGTGGTCGGTCCGCGCCCTCACGCGATCGAGCACGACGACCAGTACCGGACGATCGTCGATGGCTATATCCATCGTTACCGGATCAAGCCTGGTATTACCGGGTGGGCGCAGGTGAACGGCTTTCGGGGTGAGACGGATCGCGTCGAGAAGATGCAGGCGCGCGTCGAACACGACCTTTATTACCTGCGCAACTGGTCGTTCGCGCTGGATATGCGGATTGTCGCGGCGACGGTGGTGAGGGGGTTGGTGAATCGGAATGCTTATTAAACGGCATTTCGATGGAAGGGTGCAGCCCAACGAACACGAATCATGACTGCCGCGATGCAGTCGACAAGGGCGGCGCTGCGGCGCGCCCGCTTGAACAGGTTGAGTACGATGTCAGTTGCAGTTTTGTCCCAGCCGATGTATCGGCTCGGAGCCTTGATGACCGTGGTCGCGTTGCTGACCACCGGATGCGCGGTGGCGCCCGGTATGCGGATGGAGGAATCGGCCGCATTGCCCATGACCAGCGGCAGCGACCAGACGCCGGGCGAGCAGTTGCCCGTGCCAGTCACCGAAGTGACCCTGGCTTCGCTCGATCAAATGGAAGGCGAGGTCGAGCATCGTAGCGACGCAAGCGTTGAAGCGCTTCTCGGGCACGCGACGGCCTATACGGTCGGCGCTGGCGATGTGCTGCAAATCACTGTCTGGGACCATCCGGAATTAGCGGCCGCATCCGGCTCACCTTCGCCCGCGGCGGCGCGCGCGTTCGATCCGCCGCCCGGATTCATCATCGACGATACCGGCAGCCTGCGATTCCCGTTTGCCGGCAATATCCACGTCCAGGGCATGACGGTCGCAGAAGTTCAACGCAAGCTTGCCGTGGAACTCGGCAAGTCGTTTCGCGATCCTCAAGTGACGGTTCGCATGGCGTCGTTCCGCGCGAAGCAGGTCTACGTGGATGGCGAGGTCCGGCAGGCCGGCGCGCAAGCGGTCAACGATATTCCGACGACGCTGTACGACGCCATCAGCCATGCCGGCGGCTTCAGCCCTGCTGCGGATCAGAGCCGCATCACGCTGACTCGCGACGGCAAGTCGTACGACATAAACTTCGTCCGCATGTTGCAGCGTGGTGTGAGTCCTTCGAGGCTGATGCTGCGTGCAGGCGACCTGGTTCGCGTGCCCGCGAGGGATGAAAGCGGCGTGTTCGTGATGGGTGAAGTCGCGAAGCCGGTCACGGCAGTGCCGCTGCGCAACGGTCGCATGACGCTGAGCGACGCACTCTCGCAGGCGGGCAGCATCAGTTCCGCGACCGCGGATGCCGGGAATCTCTATGTCATTCGCGGACGCGGCGCGGACGCGCGCATTTTTCATCTCGATGCCGCTTCGCCGGTCTCGATGGTCCTCGCCAACCGCTTCGAACTCGAACCGAAAGACATCGTTTATGTCGACGGCAACGGACTCGTTCGCTTCAGCCGTGTGCTGAGTCTGCTGTTGCCGGCCATCAACGCGGGGCTCACCGCGGGGCTGGTGGCGAAGTGATCATGAGACTGCTCTTTGTGCTGGCTGCACGCGTGTGGGAAGCGGCACGATGAACCGCCGCTCCGCGATCGGACTATCGGCCGGGATGGCAGTGCTCGGCGCGTCCGCGGTCTCGCCTGGGTGGGGCGAGCCGCAGCAAGACGACTCTGCCGGTGGCATTCGCTGGCTGCATGATTTTGCGCGGAAGGGCAAGGGCACGAGCGACGACACGGGCACGCTGCAGCGCGCGATCGACTTTGTGCGCGATCTCGGCCTACGCACGAAAGACACCTCCTGCTTGCCGAGCCTGCTGATCCCCGCCGGCCGATATGTTCTGACCGACACGATCGATACCTTGCCGTGGATCAAGCTGCGTTCAGTGGGCGGCGTTCTGCTCGACTTCTCGACGATGCCGGTGGGTCGCGACGGCCTGACGTGCAGAAACGAAACGATGCTTCCGTCGACCGAATTGCGCTTCCCCGGCAACCGTTCGCCATTCCTCGATGGAGCGGGAGGCACGATTTCTATCCTCGGCGCCGGCGTGGCACGCGCGGAAGGGCGGGGCATCGTGATGGGCAATCGGCAGCCCTCGTTTTCGGGTGAGGTACGAGACGCGGGTGGCCGCAACGTTGTGATCACCGGTTGGCGCGGAGCGCTCGCGATCGATCCCATCAATACCTATCTGAGTGCATGGCATTCGTGCCGGTTCGAGCAGAACCGCGAACATGGTATTTGCGTCGCATCCGCCGATGGAAAGAGCGTCAACAGCGGTGAGCGGATGACCTTCGCCGATTGCACGTTTTCCGGTTCCGCGCGAGCCATTGCAATCGACGCCGACAGCATGGATTTCGTTTTCGACGCGTGTTCGTTCGACTTCAACGGCGACGTCGTGCATTTCGGGCCCCATGCGAGTTTCGGTACGGTCGCCTTCAATCACTGCCACATAGAAGGTATCGACGGCTTGCTGGTCGATGCCGCGCAGGCGGGCAAGCATCTTCGCACGGTATTCCGCGATTCGATCGTGCTGCCGAGGCACTGGAAGCGTAAGGACTTGAGCAACACACCGCGTCAACTGGTGGCGGGCAAAGCGAAGTTTTCCGCTTCCGGCGTCGAGTGGCGATTCGAATCTCCCGCTCAAGGCAGCCTGACGGCTTTGATCGGTGACGAAGTGCCGGTCGAGTCAGTGTCGGCGATGAGCTTTCAGCAAGTCCACGCGCTGCCCTGGCGAGGAAGCGTGATCAATGCCGACGGTCTCTTTGAACTGGACACTCCTGGCACACCGGCCGGCGCGCTCACCCATTGGAGCGCATCGGTGACCGCAGGCGCCGAACTCGCAGGAAGCATTGTGGTTGCGGGTCCGGCTGCGGACGCCACTGCGGCTACGCAGAGCAGCGCATCGGCGAAACGAAAGCAGGCTCTCCACGTGAGCTTGCCTGATGCAGGCAACGCGCGGTTCTCCGTGGCGACGCGAGCCGCTTTCCCAGTTGTACCGGGCGACGTCCTCAACGTGGCCTGCAGCGCAGCGACGACAGGTGTAACGGGCCGCGTGAAATTCGCGTTCCACTTCGATGCCGCGCCGGGCGTTCCATTGAGCACAAGCGAATCGCAAAGCGCCGCGCATGAACTGCCGGCCGCGCAAGCAACCGTTCCAGCGGGCGCAACGCAGGCGATGGTCACTGCCGCTTTCATTGGATGGACGGGGCAGTTGCAAATAGATGAACTGGCGGTATGGCGCTCGTCATGACGCCGGTGTGCGAAGTCGAATTCCTCGGCACACCGCAATACAGAACCAAAGACAGATGATCTCCAACGTTTTGACCGTTTGCCAAGGCAACGTATGCCGCAGCCCTATGGCTGCGGCTCTTTTACAGCAGAAGATCGAGGGCGTGCACGTACATTCCTGCGGGCTTGCGGCGATGGTCGGGCAACCGGCGGCCAGCAACGCCGTCGCGGTGCTTTCAGAAGTCGGCGTCGATATGCGGGAACACCGCGCAAGGCAGTTGACCTGGCAACTGGCAAGCCGGGCAGATCTGATTCTTACGATGACCGCGCGGCAGAAGCAAACCATTGAGTCGCTTTTTCCCGTGATGTGCGGCCGCATATTCTCCGTGCGCGGCTTCGACCACATGGATATCGACGACCCCATGGGCTTGTCCCTATCGGCGTTTCGCCAGTGCAGGGAGAGCTTGACGGTGGGTATCGACTACTGGGTAGAGCGGCTAGGGAAATTCAACGTGCGGTCCGCTGATCGTCATCGCGATGACGCGGCCCACGTCGAGGGGGTGGCGCAGTGAACCAGTCCCACGCTTTGCATGAGCCCGCCAACGCGGATAAGGATTTCGATCTCGCGGCGATTCTCGATGTGTTCCTGCTTTACCGGCACATGATGCTGTGGATTTTCGGCACGCTGTGTGTTCTCGGCCTTGCCGCGGTGCTGCTTTCCGATCCGCAGTACGAGGCGGACATGGTGACTCAGGTCGATGAGAGCAGCAGTGCGAGTACTGCGTCGTCGCTGCTGGGTCAGGACCTTTCGTCGATGCTCGAGGTCAAGTCTTCCGCCGATACGGAGATGCAGGTGCTGCGGTCGCGGCTCGTCGTGGCTGCGGTCGTCGACGAGTTGGGCCTGTACATCGAAGCCGAGCCAGTTCGCTTCCCACTCGTCGGCCGGGCGATCGCACGCGCCAGCAAGGGATTATCGCGCCCCGGTTTGCTGGGCATGGGCGGCTATACGTGGGGTGAAGAGCGCGCGTACGTCGAACGCTTCGACACGCCCAGCGCACTGATCGGATCGGCGTACTCGTTGACCGTTGCTGACGCGGGCGCGTACCGGCTCTCCGGACCTGGGTTGAAGCAGGATGTGGTCGGCCGGCTCGGTGCAACCGAAACCTTCATGACCGACGACGGTCCGCTGACGTTGTGCGTCGGCGCGTTGCATGCTGCGGTTGGTGCCCGCTTCAAGCTCACGCGGCAATCGCGCCTCGAGACGATCGGCAAGCTGCAGGACAGCCTCTCGATCAGCGAACAAGGAAAGGATTCCAACGTGCTGCGCGTGAAGTTGCGCGGCGCCGATCCGGTACGGATCACCGAGGTGCTCAACCATCTCGCACAACATTACCTCGAGCAGAACGAGGCGCGCAAAGCCGAGCAGGCCGCGCGGTCGCTTGCGTTCCTGCGCGGTCAGGTGCCTGGCTTGCGCGACAGACTGGACAGCGCGGAAAAAGCCTATGCGGTAATCCGCAGCAAGTTTGGATCGGTGGATCTTGAAGGCGAAGCCAAAAAAGTACTGCAACTAGCGGCCGACAATGAGATACAGGTCGCCACGCTGCAGCAGAAGAAAGCCGAAGCGTTGACGCGTTTCGCGCCGACCAACCCGACCGTGATGGCTCTCGATAGACAGCTAGCAGTTCTGCAATCGCAGTCGAGTGGACTCAATCAACAGATCGACGGCCTGCCGGAGATGCAGCGCCAGGTGGTGAAAGCGGAGCGCGACGTCAAGATCAGCAACGATCTATACGTGGGCTTGCTGAACAACATCGAACAACTGCAGATTCTGCAAGTGGGACGGGTCGGCAACGTCCGCGTTCTCGACGAGGCGTTGTTGCCCGACCGCCCGGTTCGCTTCTGGCGTTTTCTGCTGTGCCTCGCGGTCATCGCCGTCGCGTTACTTGCAGCGGTCGGCGCCGCGTTCATTCGCGACCTTCTGTTCCATGGGATTGCGGATTCCCGCGAACTGGCGGAGCGCACAGGTCTCGATGTGCTCTCCGTGGTGCCGGTGGCACGCAGGGGCGGATTCCATTGGTCTGGATACTTCGGTCGGGAAACGCGTCCGCGGCGTCCGCTTGCTTTTATCGACCCAGCCGATCCGGCAATCGAAAGTTTGCGCAGTCTGCGCACTGCGCTGCAGTTTTCATTGTCCGATGGCGGCGGTAACGTCGTGATGTTCACCGGGCCGTCGCCGAATGTGGGCAAATCGTTTATCGCGTCCAACGTCGCCGCGGTCGTGGCCCGCACTGGCAAACGTGTGCTGTTGGTCGACGGCGACCTGAGACGCTGCGGACTCAGTCGCGCATACGGCTGCATTTCGGCAGTCGGACTGTCCGACGTGATCGCCGACATGGGCAAACTGGACGCGTCGATCCGCAAGCTGGAGCGTTCGACGCTCGACTTCCTGCCGGCTGGCGCGATGCCGCCGAATGCGGCCGACCACCTCGGTAGTGAACGCACAGGCGATCTTTTCAAGGCGTTGTCCGCGCGCTACGACCTCGTGGTCGTCGACACCGCGCCGCTGTTGCCGGTGCCCGATGCGGCGATTCTCGCGCCATATTCAAACGGCAACATCTTCCTGGTCGCTCGCGCCTCGGTCACGAAGGCTGCGGAAATGGAAGAGTGCATGCGCCGCTTGCAGCATGTGGGCGTTGCGGTGAAGGGCGTTGTGCTCAACGGAATCGATCGTCATGCAGGGCGCTTCCGCAATGGCACCACCTATGGCACGTACCGCTACGGGCGCTCACGAGGTGAAGATGCGCGTCCGATGATGGACGGAGCGCAAGAATGAATTCGCGCATCCGTGACGCTCGCGCTGCGTCGGTGCTGCTGGTCAGCGCGTCGATGTCGGCGGGCCTGGCGTTCGCCGTGCAGGCAGTGCTTGCGCGGTCTCTGTCGCCGGCGGACTACGGGCGGTTCGCTGCTGCGCTCGCTGTCGTGACTATCGTTGCGCCGGCGGTCGGGTTCGGCGTGCCGTCGTTCTGGCTCAAAGCGTACGGCAGCGAGGGTTGGTCCGCGAGTCGATGGATGGAAGCATCCGTGCGTTTCGTCACCCGCAGCGCGCTGGTGTGTCTTCTCGCTGCCGCCTTGTGGGCATGGCTAGGCACTCCGGATGCGCAGACCGGTGCACTGCTGTTATTCATGCTGCCGGCGGTGCTGACGCAAGGCGCAATCGAGATCGCCTCGGTGAAGTTGCAACTGGAGGAAAAATTCGGCCGGGTTGCAATGTGGCAAGGACTACAGCATGCCGGACGTCTCATGTTGCTTCTGGTGTGCTGGCGGTTGGGCGCAAGCAGCCTGATTGTCGCGGCCGGCTTTGGCTGTATTGCCGTCATCGTGACGCTCGGCGCATGGCAGTCCGTCTCGGCGCTGCGAAGCGGCGCGGTGCACCTGATCGGGCATGGACCAAAACTCGCGGAACGATTTTCGCGCGAAGGACTGCCGACGCCGCCCGTCATGGAACTGTGGCGCAACGCGCTGCCCTTCGGTGTATCCGGCCTGCTGTTTTATGCGTACGGCCAAAGCGGCCTGGTTATCGTCTCGCACCTGGGCGAACCTCAGGACGTCGGCGCATACAGCGTCGCGTTGACGATTGTTAGCGCGCTTTATCTGTTGCCGACGGTTCTGTTCCAGAAACTGCTCATGCCGCGTCTTCATCGATGGGCCGCATCGGGCGACGAACGTCTCGAGCGGATGTATCGGGAAGGCGGCAGATGGATGTTCGTCTCAGGTCTCGCATTGGGCGCCATTGCGGCGCTGCTCGCGCCGGTCGCCATCCCGCTGGTGTTTGGCAGGCAATACGGGCAAGCGGTGCAAGTGGTCGTCATCATGGCACTGAGCACGCCGTTCAGATTTTTAACGGTCTGTGCGTCGTCCGTGATGACGACCCGCAACCTGATCCGCGTGCGCAACTGGTGCGCCGCCGCCGCACTGCTGTTCAGCGTGGTCGCTGGACTCATCGGCGTGCTCGTCGCGGGCACTGTCGGCGCAGCCGCCGCTTCGGTGATGGGCGAAGTGGTGTGGGCGGTGCTGTCCGTGCTGTGCGCTCGCCACTTCCTGTTCCGCGAACGGCAGCAGCCGATATCCGGCATCGACGCGCGGCCAGATGCACGCAGCATGTCGCCAATGCCTCCGGAACAGATTCCTGTGTGCGTAATCATTCCGTGCTTTAACTGCCGCGACACGATCGGGCGTGCGGTTCAGTCCGTCTTCGAGCAAACGTGTCGTCCGCAGCAGTTGATTCTCGTCGACGATTGCAGCACGGATGGCACGCGCGAATTGCTTCGCGAATTGGCGCAGATTTATCCGCGCAATTGGCTTCGCGTACTTCTGCAGCCGCGCAACGCGGGGCCGGGTGCGGCGCGTAACGCCGGATGGTCCGCGACGACGCTGCCGTACACCGCGTTCCTCGACTCGGATGACAGCTGGCATCCGGCGAAAATGGCGACGCAATACAAGTGGATGCGCGCGCATCCCGAGGTGGCGATAACCGGGCATCCTGTGGCGCAACTCGAAGCCGGCGGTCTGCCGGCGTCTCAACCGTGGCCGGCTGTCGTCGCCCCGCGCCGCGTATCGCGGCGACGCGTTCTGTTCTCGAACCGCTTCACGCCCTCGAGCATTTTGATGCGCGCGGACGTCGGCGCACGTTTCGATGAAAACAAGCGCCACGCCGAAGACTATTTCATGTTGCTGGAAGTGGTGCTCGTGGAGGGAGGCGAGGCCTATCTGTTCCCTTTCGCGCTTTCGTACATTTACAAGGCGCAGTTCGGCGCGCAAACCGGACTGAGCGCCCAGCTTCTGAAAATCCAGAAAGGCGAGCAGGACAACTACCTGCGCTTGCGCCGTCGACGAGTGATCGGTCCTGGTGAATGGCTGTGCTTTTCTGCGTTGAGCGGCGCGAAATATCTGCGGCGCTGCCTGCTGTCACGGAGGTTTGCGTGAGACGCATAGGGGCGATTACCGCAACACGACAAGCGGGGTGGTGCGGCTCATGACGTACTACCTTGTGCCGTTGCTCTTCTTCTATCTCGGCGTCGCGCTGTGCGTTGCGTACGGTGGAACCAGCACCGCTGTCATTGTGACGTGTGCGCTGCCGATGGTCGCGCTCGCGGTCTTGCGCGGCCATTGCGGCACCGACACGGCCGCCTACTACCAGGCGTTCGCCGATCTGGGCCAGCGGAACGGCTATGGCGGCGAGCCGCTGTTCAATGCGTATGCGAGGCTTCTCTGGGCTATCGAGCCCGACCCGCGCTTCGTCGTCAACAGCGTGTCGATGACAACCGCGTTGCTGTTGCTCTGGTCCATTTCACGCAGTCGTCATGGCATCTGGTTCGGCGGCCTCGTGCTCGTGCCCGGCATGTTCTATGAGCTGACCATGAACGTGATGCGATTCGGCCTTGCGGCTTCGATCTTTCTGCTGGCCACGCGCTTCTCGCCGCAGCGAAAGCCGCTTCGGTATTTCATCTTCGCGGTGGTCGGGACGTGTGTGCATTTCTCATCGGCATTGCTGTTCCTGCTCTTTGTCGCGACCACGCGGCGCGGGCACACGGTCATGTTCGTCGGTGCGGCGTTAGCTGTTGCGGGCGGGTCGTTGCTGGCCCCCGGCTACGTCGCCGACAAGACAAGCCTTTACACCGGCATGGCAGCGCCCAATGCAACGTCTGGATTGCTGTTCCTGTTGATCCAGTTGCTCATGCTGGGCGTGATGGTCATGCATCGGCGCCAGTTCGCGATTCCACCCGTCGGCTGGATGATTTTTGCCGTGCTGGCAGCGGCGCTTTACGGCATGACACAGGTCACGTATGCGGGCATCCGCTTCCAGCTGATTCTCGTCTATCTGATGCTGGTTGTGCTTTGGCGTCAGTTTGCTCCGCCGACGGGGCGGATGAACACAAGGTTGGCGGCGTGGCTGTTCGCCATCGGTCTCATCGCACTCGCGGGACGAATCCACAACATGAGCGATGAAGAAGGTCGTGGCGCATCGCCATTCCTGCCTTATCGCGCAGCGCCAGAATTGCAGAATATGGAGTAGTGATCTTGCGGCAAAAAATCGTACACGTAACAGAAGCGCTGGGTGGCGGCGTGCTGCATTGCGTGGTTCTTCTAGCTAATCGTCAGGCCGCCGCGGGCGATGACGTCGTTGTGCTCCATTCCGTGCGCAAAGACACGCCGCTTAACGCAACGCTGGATAAGTTGTTCGATCCGCGCGTGCGTCGCCGGGTCGTGGAAATGCAAACTGCCATAGGAGTTCGCGACCTCTCGAGTCTGTGCAGGCTTTTCGTCGAGCTGTTTCGGGAGCGGCCCGACATTGTTCATCTCCACTCGTCGAAGGCGGCGGCGCTAGGCCGCATCGCCACGCGGTTGCTCGGACTAAGCGGGTGCACGATCTATTCGCCGCACGGGTTTGCGTTTCTGAAAGAGGACACGTCTGCGTTAAAGGCAAAGCTGTTCCTGTTAATCGAACGGACGCTGCATACAATGGGCGGGCACATCGTTGCATGCTCGAAAAGCGAATGGCGTTACGCGCGAATGTTGCTTTCGAATCCGCAACGCACGAGCCTTGTCGAGAACGCGGTGAAGCTCGATGACTTCGGGGCCGACGCAGCGAGGCAAACTCGCGAGCAGGTCGTCGTATGCACGTCGGCGCGCGTTACCTATCAGAAGGCGCCGTGGCGATTCACGCAGCTTGCCCAACGTCTCGCGCGAACATCCAACGTCCGCGCTGTGTGGTACGGCGATGGCGAAGCGGAAGCGATTGATCGCTGGATCGATCGCGAGGTTGTTGAGTTGAGTGGATGGATTGCCGCGCCGGAATTGAGGCGAGCGCTTCAGCAATGCGACATCTTCGTTTTGCCTTCGCTATGGGAGGGCATGCCGATTGCGCTGATAGAGGCGCAGGCGGCGGGGTTGCCGGCGGTCGCCAGTCGCATCGTCGGCAATCGGGATGTCATCGTCCACGGCGTGACCGGCTTCCTCGCAAGCAACGATGCGGAGCTCGAGCATTACACACGTCGATTGATCGACGACCCGCAATTGCGCGAACGAATGGGCACGGCGGCGGCGAAGCATGCGCTTGCCCGGTTCGGCGACGCCCGATTGTTTCGCTCTTACGTCGGCATTTACCGGCGTCTGCTGTCGCCAGTGCATGCTCATCATTCGCCGGCCCTGACTCGCGCACTTCCAACAGAGGTCTTGAAATGAACGAGTTCGACGTAGCGGCGCCGGCCGCCGCGCAATCGAATGGGTGCAATAAGGGCAGACCTGGCCGCAGCACAGCTCGCGCATCGGGTAGCCGCACGACCCGCATTGCTTTCTTCGGATTCTATGGAAGGCGCAACTTCGGCGACGACCTGTTCGGATATCTGTTGCAGTCCATATCGCATCGGGCACGAGGCATCGAGCCGTTGATCGTGGGCGCTTCACCGGCGCAAGAGTTGACGCACTCGTTCCATCTGCCGGGGGCACCTGGCCTCTGGATGCGAAGAGGCGGAGTCGGTGCCGCGGTACGCTCGGTCACCTACGTCGCAGCGATGTTGTCTGCGCGGGCCGCCATTTTCGGTGGAGGCTCGCTATTTGGTGCTAACGCTTCGCTGTCCTTTGCGAAGCTGATCGTTCGTTTGGGCCGGCGGCTCAGCAAGCCGGTCGCAGCGCTTGGCGTTTCGGTCGGGCCGTTTGCATCGGCAGAGCGGCGAAGCGCATTCGAGGCTGTCCTTCGCGACATACCATACGTGGCCGTGCGCGATGAAGCGTCGGTTCGCCTCGTCGCCGAAGTGACAGGATCGGCGCCCGTCAATCTCAGGGATCTTGCTTTTGCGTTGCCTGCGATCTACACGCCAAAGCGCAGACCGTCTGATAGACGAACGCTGATCGTGTCCATTCACCTGCGCCAATATACTGACGCGGTGCTTGCGATACTTGCGTACGTCGACAGCCAGCGGCTTGTGGATGAAGTGCTATTTGTCTCGCTGGACGAAGAAAGTGTTGCGGTGACAGGAGACATCGCTCGCCTGTTCTCTCCGTCGAACGTTTCGGTGGAGCGTTTTCGATACGGGGACTCGATCACAGCGGTCGTGGATCTACTCGCCGCAGCGGCCTGTGTCGTTACTTCGAAACTGCACGGCGCGATCGTCAGCTTTGTGTATGACGTTCCAACAATGCTGTTCTGCTACCAGCCAAAGTGTGCGGAATTCCTGCGCGACAATGGATTACCGGGTCCGCATGAGCCGCTGCCGGTCGAGGACGTCTGCGTCGATCATGTCGCCCGGCTTCTTACGCAAGAGACGACAAAAGCGCGCTATGGCGACGCCGAGTGGTATCGCGACCGGTTCACTGATTTCATCGCAGACGCCGGCAATGGCGGACACGCGCGGTTGCCGCTTTCCGACGAGGTCGTGGGATAGGCTAGGCGCATCCGGCTGCCGTGATCCGGCAATTCGATCCGGAATGTAGTTATGTCGGAACACGGTCGCCGTTGGCCGTGTTTCTTCCGACCCGCACCTCAACGCCGCCCTAACCCCGCCTAACCATCAAAAACCCCACCCCCATCGCAGCCAGAAACGCCCCACAGCATCGATTAAACCACCGCCTCACCCGTGCGCGCACCAGCCACTTGCCGAGATACATGCCGGCCCACGAATAGAGCGCGATCGCCACGCATTCGAGCACGAGAAAACTCGCGCCGAGCACGGCGAATTGCGGCAGCATCGGCTTCGCGATGTCGACGAATTGCGGCAAAAATGCGGTGAACACGAGGATCGCCTTCGGATTGCCGGCGGCCACGAGGAACTCGCGCCGCGCGACGGTCGCGAGCGATGCGCACTGTTCCTGCGTGGTGTCGATGGCCGGCGCGTCGCTGCGCCAGAGTTGAATGGCAAGCCAGATCAGGTACGCGGCGCCGGCCAGTTTGATCGCGAGAAAGAACCACGCCGACGCATGCAGCACGACCGCGAGGCCGGTCGCGGCCAGCACGATCATCGCCGCGAACGCGACGAGCCGTCCCGCGCCGCCGAGGAACGCCGTCATGAAGCCGTGCCGCGCGGCGACGTTGATCGATAGGAGATTGTTCGGCCCGGGCGCGAGATTGATCGCGAAGCAGGCGGGAAGAAAAAAGAGCCAGGCGGTAGTGGACATGGAGCCTCGCGGAGTGAGTGCTCATGGGCGCCGGCGCGGTTGGCGCGGCACGCACAAGAGCGCAGCAAAAAAGCAGCGGCATGTGCTGCTTCCGATTGTAGCGAAACGGGCGGCGCGCCTCTCCTGGTATCTCCGCTACCGTGCGTTGCACAGTAAAACGTACACGTCTACGTCGCGTCCGCTAGTTCACCGCGTTGATGAACCCGGCGTCCTTCACCAATGCGTCGACGCTGAGCTTGACCGTGTCCTCGATCGCAATGGTGTTGCTGGTGAATTTCGGCGACTTCCGCTTGACGGTTTTAGTGGTTGAGAACACCACTTTGTGCGTGACGGCGTCGGTCACGACATAGCGCATCTGGAGAGTCCAGAGCGCCGGCGTGCGAACGTCGTCGACGCTGAATTTTTCGATGCTGCCGCTCAGCAGTTTGCGCCTGTCGTCGAGATGAAAGCCCACCACCTTCAGGCGGCTCGCCACACTCTCGCGCACGGTCTCGCTGATGTCGTTCTTCAGCACGACCACGGTCATCGCCGTATTTTCGATGCGGTTCGGCGACACGCGGCCATCGACAGCCGGCATGTAGGCGAAGTCGCGCGCGGGCGCGACGCTGAGCCAACCCGTGGACGAAGCGGCGGCGCGCGGCGCACTATGACTGTTGAGACCGAACCACGACCATGAGCAGGCCGACAGCATCAAAGGCAGCGCGACGGCGCCGCAGCCCTTGAGCATTGTGATTCGTATAGACGCTGACGGGCGCGCAAGATGCGGCACAAGCGAACGATGCCGCGCCGATTCGGGCGCTGCGTGGGGACAAGCGGCGGTCGAGATCAGAGGAGTGGCCCTTTAAGTGGTGGCACGTGCTGGCGATACATTCATACGCCGTTCGAGAACAGCATGGTAACAGCGGCCACTCGCAAGCCATCTTCTAAATAAAACTCGAACGCGCCGCTATCAGAGGAAGCCGGCCTTGCCTTGCGTCATATCGACCAACGTGCGGCGCGCGTCGTCGATTTTATTCACCGGCAAACGGATCGTCATTTTCACGAGCATTGCGTGCGCGGTATCGGCGAGCGCGTAGCTTTCCGCTTCGATCCAGCGACGCACCTTGGCTTCGTCGGCGTAACCGACTTCGACGATCAGCGATCCTTGAGCAATCCGTTCGACGCGCGGCGCGTCCAGCAGCGCGGAGGCGATCGCGTCCGTATAGGCGCGCACGAGGCCGCCCGCGCCGAGCTTCACGCCGCCGTAATAGCGGACGACGGCGGCCAGCACGCCGTCCAGATCGTGATGCCGCAACACTTCGAGAATCGGCCGGCCCGCGGTGCCGGACGGCTCGCCGTCATCGGACATGCCTGATTGGCCGCCTGCCAGCAACGCCCAGCACACATGCGTCGCGGCCGCATGCTCGTCGCGCAGACGGCGCAGTTCGTCCATCGCGGCGTCGCGATCCTCGACGGGTATCGCATACGCAATAAACCGGCTCTTGCGAATCTCGAGTTCGTGGATGTGCCGCGCCGACAACGTGTAAGTCACCTGGAAATTCCGCTCAATAGCCTGCGATAAAAAACGTCGGAGCCGGCTTTCGGCCCAGACTCGAATCATAGCGACTTTGCGATGCGGGCTGTCGTGCAAGCGCGAACGCAAGCACCAACGCAACCGCAAGCAGGCACAAGCGCGAGCGCGGTACACTTTGCGGAGCACGAATTGAACGGAACCGCCAATCAGCAGGAAACCGCCAGGAGACAGAATGAACAGCATGCTCGAGTTGTCCACGTTAGGCACCTTCGTCGCCGTCGTACTCGGTCTTTTTTTGATTCCGGGGCCCGCGGTCCTGCTGGTTCTGACACGCACGGTTCACGGAGGACGCAAGGCCGGCATCTTCACCGGCCTCGGCATTGCGGTTGGCGACTTCGTTCATACGCTCGGCGCGGCAGTCGGTCTGTCAGCGTTGCTGATGACGTCGGCGCTCGCCTTCAACGCCGTCAAGTGGATCGGCGCGCTTTATCTCGTCTATCTCGGCATTCGGGCCTTGCGCGAAAAACCGGCGAGCGGTGAGATGCCCGCGAGCGCACCCGTGTCGGCGTCGAAAGCGTTCTTTCAGGCCATTCCCGCCGAAGTGCTCAATCCGAAAACCGCGCTCTTCTTTCTCGCGTTTCTGCCGCAGTTCGTGCACCCCGAGCACGGTTCGACGTTCTTGCAGTTCACCACGTTGGGCCTGATTTTCGTCGGCATGAGCGCGCTTTACACGACGCTGATCGTGTTGACGATCCGCCCGCTCGGCAGACTCGTTGGGCGCCTGACGTGGCTGCGCCGCTGGCAGAACAAGATTATCGGCGTGCTGTTCATATCGCTCGGCCTGCGCGTAGCGACGCAAACGCGCTAAGCGGGCGGCCGCGCGCCGCGACGGCTAGATGTTGCGGCGCTGTCTTCGCAAACGCCCTTCGCGCGCGTATTCGACCTGTTCCTGAGTTCGCACCGCGAGCCTTTCCTGCTCTGCGCGGCTGATTTGCCGCGTATCGTCGATTTCGCCGACGCGCAGTACTTCCTGCGCGAGGCGGATACGCAGCGTCATGAGCGGTTCGCCGCGTTCGACGAGCGTGCGGTCCGCGGCGCGCGCCTGCTGCACGCCGCAGTCGATGAGATTGCGCAGTTCGAGCAGCGTAAGCCGCTGCCGCTGGATTTCGAGGATGAGCCGCTGCACCGCGCGCTCGTCACGCGCGCGCCAGAAGGCGCGCAGCTCGGCAAGCGTGGGAGGCTCGAAGGGAGGAAGACGCATTGCTCATACGAAAAGTACTGTATATACGTACAGTATATCGCGACTTTTCGCGGGCGCGCGTAGCGTTTGCCCGGAGCTTCAATTCAGCGCCAGCATGACCGACGCGCCCATCACGACGACGGCAAGAAGCATGGCGACACACAGATCGAGCGGGTAACGCATCATGCTTTCACCATCGGTTGAGAAACGCGAAGACTGTCATCATAGGCAAGCTTGTGCCGCTCGACTGTCAGACATTGCAAGAGGGAAGAGATGAACCCCACCACTGCTTCCACAGCGCCCGCGCGCGACATCGAATTCTGGTTCGACTTCGGCAGCAACTACAGCTACCTGAGCGTGATGCGTATCGAGGCTGAGGCTGCTGCGCGAGGCGTGCGTATTCATTGGCGGCCGTTTCTGCTCGGGCCGATTTTTCGCGCGCTGGGTTTTGACAATTCCCCGTTCGTCTTGCAGAAGGAGAAGGGCGCCTACGTCTGGAAAGATATGGAACGGCAGTGCCGCAAGTACGGTATCGCGCTGACCCGCCCGAGCGTTTTTCCGCGCGCCGCGCTGCTCGCGATGCGCGTCGCGTTACTCGGCGCCGAGCGCGAATGGATCGCTGCGTATTGCCGCGAGATCATGCAGCAGAACTTCGTGCATGACCGCGATATCGGTTCCGTCGAAGTCGTGACCGAAGCGCTCGTCAAACTCGGCTTGCCCGCGCAGCAGATCATCGCGGAAGCGCAAAGCGACGCGAACAAGCTGCGTCTGCGTGAACAGACAGAAGCGGCCGCGGCCAAAGGCATTTTCGGCGCGCCCACGTTCTTTATCGGCGATGAAATGTTCTGGGGCAACGACCGGCTCGAAGACGCGTTGGACTTCTGCTATTCGTCGCCGTGCTGACAGAAGCGCCGGCCCGGCACATGCGAGACGACAGCCTGGGCGATCTCGAGCGGCGTGCTCTCGGCGGGCACTACGCGGCGGCTCGCTTCGGGCGTGTGCTTCATCGTCCATTCGACAAGCCGGTATGAACGTCCCCAGGGCGGCTGCAGCGGGTCGGAGACCTTGCATGAGTGAATCTGCCCGACCCATTCGTTGCCAGGCATGGCGCGCAGATGCTCGAACACCGCGTCCTCAACCATGGTTCGTCCTCCTTCTTTTTCGCAGGCATGGAGTCTTTCTTTTGCGCGTCGGCAACATCGCTGAAAAAAACGCCGCCGATGATCTGGCGGCTCAACAGGGGATGTTCAGCCGCATGGTTGCAGCAAAGAATTAAGCGAGACTTAAGACGGCGCAAATGCGTGTGCGGCGTTTTGTCCGTCGACGCCTCGCGCATCCGGCGGCACGCCGAGCAGTTGCAGTGAGCCGCCCGTTACCGCGCTGAACACGGGGCCTGCGACAGTGCCGCCATAAAACGCCTTGCCGGCCGGATCGTCGATCATCACCGCGACGATCAGGCGCGGGTCGCTCATCGGCGCCATGCCGACGAAGAGCGCGCGATAACGGTTCTTCGCGTAAGACGCGCCGACCTGCTTGCGCGCAGTGCCGGTCTTGCCGCCGATGCGATAGCCTTCCACGGTTGCGGCGCGCCCCGTGCCGCCGTCGCCCGTCGCCATTTCGAGCATCGAACGGATCGCGCGCGCGGTGGCCGGCGTCGTGACCGCGTGGCCCGTTTGCGAAGCGGCGGCCGCGGCATCGATGTTCTCGCGCACTAGGCGCACCGGATGCATCGTGCCGTCGCCGGCATAGGCGGTGTAGATCTGCGCGATTTGCAGCAGCGACGCCGAGAGCCCATAGCCATACGCCATGGTCGCCTGCTCGATAGGACGCCAGCGTTTGTACGGCCGCACCTTGCCCGACGCCACGCCCGGAAAGGTCAGCTCGGGCCGCATGCCGAGTCCGTACTCCTGATATTTGGCCCAGATTTTTTCGGCGGGCAGATTGAGCGCGAGTTTGGCGAGTGCGATATTGCTCGATTTCTGCACTGCCTCGGCGACGGTCATCGCGCCGTGATTCGACGTGTCGTGGATCACCGCGGGACCGATCTTGTACCAGCCAGGCGCCGTGTCGATCACACTTTGCGGCCGCACCTTGCCTTCGTCGATGGACAACGCGACGACCACCGGCTTGATCGTCGAGCCGGGCTCGAACGTGTCCACCACCGCGCGATTGCGCAACTGCCGGCCCGTGAGGCGCGCGCGATCGTTTGGATCGAAGCTCGGATAGTTGGCAAGCGCGAGAATCTCGCCGTTGCGCGCGTCGAGCACGACCACGCTGCCCGCTTCCGCGCGATGCTTCGCGATGGCGTCCTTTAACTGTGCATACGCGAGCTGCTGGATGCGCCGATCGATTGTTAAATGAATCGTGTCGCCGTTCTGCGCGGGCACGAGCGGACGCGTTTCCGACACCACGCGGCCAAGCCGGTCGCGAATCACTTCGCGATGGCCCGGCACGCCGAGCAACTGTTCGTTGGCGGCAAGCTCGACGCCTTCCTGGCCGTTGTCCTCGATGTCCGTAAAGCCGACCACGTGAGCCGCCGATTCGCCTTCCGGATAGAAACGCTTTGAATCCGCGATCTGCGTGATGCCCGCGAGTCCGAGCTTCGACAGATGCCCGGCCGTGTCCGCGTCCACCTGGCGTTTGAGCAGCACGAACGTCTTGTCGCCGTTCAAGCGGCGGCGCAGTTCCGCGAGCGGCAGATCGAGCAGTTTCGAAAGCGGCGGCAGCGCGGCTTCGTCGAGCAGCTTCGGCGTTGCCCAAATCTCGTAAGTCGCGAGACTGACGGCGAGCATCGAGCCATTGCGGTCGACAATGCGCCCACGCGTCGCATCGAGTTCGATCGTGCGTTGATAGCGCTTTTGCCCCTGATCGACATAGAAGTCGCGGTTCACCACCTGCACCCAGAACGCGCGGCCCGCGAGCGCGGCAAACGCGGCGAACACCAGCACGACGATGAACTTCGAGCGCCACATCGGCAGACGCGCAACCAGCAACTGGTTCTTCGCGACGGGCGCATAAGAATCGCGCGACGGGGATTTTTTCTTCGGGATCATGGCGGTCCGACTGACAGCGGATTAACTTGCGGCAGCGCTCATTGTAATGAGAACGTAATCTGTATGCGAGATTAGCGCAAGCCAACTCACGCGACAGACGTAAAAGCCGCGCGGACTTGAAAATCCGCGCGGCTCATTTCGTTCGATTGATGCGTCGATTTCGACGCGGCGTGTTAAAGAGGCGCTCGCTGCCTGTCGAGCGCCTTCTTTTTCACGCGTGCTTTCATGCGCTCCTTCATGCCTGCGCCTTCACGCGGGCAATGCGAAGCTCGAGATCGCCTCGCGCAACACGCCCACCTGATCCTTCAGCGAATGCGCGGCCGCAGCGGCTTCCTCGACCAGCGCCGCGTTCTGCTGCGTGACCTGATCCATTTCGCCGACCGCGCGATTCACCTGCTCGATGCCCGCGCTTTGCTCGCGCGACGCATTGCTGATTTCCTCGAGAATCTCGTTCACGCGACGCACCGACTGCACGATCTCGCCCATCGTCGAGCCCGCGTTGGCAACCAGCGACGCGCCGGCTTCCACCGTGGTCGTCGACGTTTCGATCAGCGCCTTGATTTCCTTCGCGGCCGTGGCCGAGCGTTGCGCGAGGCTGCGCACTTCGGCGGCGACGACGGCGAAGCCACGTCCCTGTTCGCCCGCGCGCGCCGCTTCGACGGCCGCGTTCAACGCGAGAATGTTGGTCTGAAACGCAATGCCGTCGATCACGCCGATGATGTCGCCGATCTGCCGCGAGCTCGTCGTGATCTCGCCCATCGTGCGAACCACGTCGTCGACGACGCGGCTGCCGCGCGTGGCGACGTCGGCGGCTTGGCCCGCCAGTTCTGCCGCCTGTTGCGCGCTGTCCGCGTTCTGCTTCACGTTGACCGTCATCTGATCCATGCTCGACGCCGTCTGCACCAGCGCCGCGGCCTGTTCCTCCGTGCGTTGCGACAGATCGGTGTTGCCGGCGGCAATTTCGCTCGCGCCGACGTTGATGTTTTCCGTACCGGCGCGCACCCGCGAAACGGTATCGACAAGACCGGCCTGCATGGTTTGCAACGCATGCAGCAAGCTGCCGGCGTCGTTGTCCTTGACCGGCACGCGCACCGCGAGATTGCCGCCCGCCATCAGTTGCGCATGTTCGACGGCCACTTCCAGATCGCCGCCGAGCGAGCGGCGCACGCTGCGCAACACGAGCAACATGATGCCCGTGGCGATGCCGCCGAGCGCAACCGTGATCGCGAGCCAGCGCAACAGGCCCGCGTAAAACGCGCGCTGCACGTCGTCCATGTACATGCCGGTGACGACATACCAGTCCCACGGCTGGAAGTGCTGCGAATAGCTGGTCTTCGCCACGGGTTTGTCGCTGCCGGGCTTCGCCCACAGGTAGTCGACAAAGCCGCCGCCTTCGTGATTGCCCGCGTTCACGATATCCACGAACAGATGGTTGCCCGCCGGGTCCGCGAACTGCGCGAGGTTCTTGCCGACCATCTCTTTCTTGAACGGATGCATCAGCATGACGGGCTGCGAGTCGTTCACGGAGATGTAGCCGTCCTTGCCGTAGCGCATCGATTCGAGCGTGGCGAGCGCCTGCTTCTTCGCTTCGTCTTCGGTGATGGCGTGCTGTTGCGCCATTGCGTAGTAACGGGCGACCACGTGGTTCGCCTGATCGATCAGCGACGTGAGCTGGTCGCGCCGGTCGCTCACCATCGACGCACGGTTTTGCCATGCGCCGAAGCCGCCGATCAGAATCAGGCCGAACCACAGGACGGCGATCATTGAGGCTAATTTTTTGTTCAGAGTCATAGCAAAGAGTGGTGCTTGGCAAAGGGTCGATCGGATTGGGCTGTGTGCTTCTCGCTGACTCTGTTTACGGCACGTTTCACTTTGCTCATGAGGGCAGGGGAAACCCTTTGCCATGCGCGTTTCGTCTGATTAAAGGGTGTGGGCGGAGGTAATGGAGGCGATGCAAAAGGATTTATCTAATTCGGACGAGTTAATAAGGAAGCATTATCCGCGGCGACGATTCTCTGATTAATAAAAAGCCGGTGCCGAGAAATGGAATTAATTCCGCGACGACGCGCACCAACCCAACCCGGCAAGAGTTCGCATCAATAAACCACAAAACGCCACTCAATTCCAAAGCGCTTGCCAGCGCGCCTCCGCTGCAAAAATCGACACATTTCTCCACTTAAAAGCAATACAGCAAAAGCACAGCCGTCTAAATGACGACTAAATGAAAATTCCGCTATAGTCGCCATTTTCCAGTCGCCAGCCGGGCAAAAAGAGCGCCGATAAACCCGCAAGCAGGCCCCGCCAATAAGCCGCCACCAGGAGTACAGAATATGAACGCCCGCGAACCCGCCTTCGTCTCTTCTTCACGCAGCGCACGTCTGCGCCAGATGCTTGTCAGCAGCGAACTCGAATTCATGATGGAGGCGCATAACGGCCTCTCCGCGCGCATCGTCCGCGAAGCCGGCTTCAAGGCGATCTGGGGCTCGGGCCTCGCGATCTCCGCGCAATTCGGCGTGCGCGACAACAACGAGGCAAGCTGGACCCAGGTCGTCGACAACCTCGAATTCATGGCCGACGCGAGCGATCTGCCGATCCTGCTCGACGGCGACACCGGCTACGGCAATTTCAACAACGTGCGCCGCCTCGTGCGCAAGCTCGAACAACGCGGCATCGCCGGCGTGTGCATCGAAGACAAGCAGTTCCCGAAGACCAATAGCTTCATCAACGGCGAGGCGCAGCCGCTTGCCGACATCGACGAATTCTGCGGCAAGATCAAGGCCGGCAAGGACTCGCAATCGGACGAGAATTTTTCGATCGTCGCGCGCGTGGAAGCGCTGATTGCCGGCTGGGGCATGGAAGAAGCGCTGCGCCGCGCGGAAGCCTACCGCCGCGCCGGCGCCGACGCGATCCTGATTCACAGCAAGCTCTCGCGCCCCGACGAAATTCTCGAGTTCGCGCGCGAGTGGGCGGGCCGCGGGCCGCTCGTGATCGTGCCGACCAAGTACTACAGCACGCCGACCGAAGTGTTCCGCGAAGCCGGCATCAGCACCGTGATCTGGGCGAACCATCTGATTCGCGCGGCCACGTCGGCGATGCAGGCGGTCGCACAAGAAATCCACACGAGCCAAACGCTCGTCAACGTGGAAGACCGCATCGCCGCGGTCAACGAAATTTTCCGTTTGCAGGACGCCGACGAGTATTCGGAAGCGGAAGACCGCTATCTGTCGAGCGGCCGCGCGGCAGGCGCCGCGGTCGTGCTCGCGGCGAGCCGCGGCAAGGGCCTCGAGGCCGTCACCGAAGACCGTCCGAAAGTCATGCTGCCGGTTGCGGGCAAGCCGCTGTTGCGCTGGCTCGTCGACGCGTTCAAGAAGCAGGGCGTCAACGACATCACGGTGGTCGGCGGTTATCGCGCCGATGCAATCGATACGGCAGGCATCAAGCTCGTCGTCAATGACAAGCACGAGCAGACCGGCGAACTCGCGTCGCTCGCGTGCGCGCTCGACAAGCTCTCGGGCGACACCGTGATCTCGTACGGCGATCTGCTGTTCCGCAGCTACATCCTGCGCGATCTGGTGGAGAGCGAGGCGGCCTTCAGCGTGGTCGTCGATTCTTCGTTGACCGATGCGGAAAACGCCAGCGTGCGCGACTTCGCGTGGTGCTCGGCTTCCGACGACCGCGGCCTGTTCGGCAACAAGGTCGTATTGCGCCATGTGTCGAGCGGACAGGAGGCGTCGTCGGCGATCGCCGCACAAACGCCGCATGGCCGCTGGGTCGGTTTGCTCAACGTGCGTGGCGCAGGCCGCGAGCGTCTGCAGACTGTCATGGCGCAATTGCAGGCGCGCGCCGACTTTGCATCGCTCGACATGCCCGCGTTGCTGAACGCGCTGATCGAAGCAGGCGAGTCGATCGAAGTGCAATACGTGCACGGCCACTGGCGCGGCGTCAACGATCTCGAAGACTTCCGCCGCGCCGGCGACTTCGCGCACGGACAGACGCCGCTCGCGGCATCGGTCGGCGGTGCGGCCTCCGACGCAGCGGGCGGGGCGGCGCAATGATCGAAGCCGCACAGTTTGTCGAGGCGGCGCGCGAGCGCGGCTTCGACTGGTATGCGGGCGTGCCTTGCTCGTACCTGACGCCGTTCATCAACTACGTGTTGCAGGACGAGTCGCTGCACTACGTGTCGGCGGCCAATGAGGGCGATGCGGTTGCGTTGATCGGCGGCGTCACTCTCGGCGCACGCAACGGCCGCCGCGGCATCACGATGATGCAGAACTCGGGCCTCGGCAACGCCGTGAGTCCGTTGACGTCGCTCACGTGGACCTTCCGTTTGCCGCAATTGCTGATCGTCACGTGGCGCGGCCAACCCGGCGTCGCCGACGAACCGCAGCACGCGTTGATGGGACCGGTCACGCCCGCGATGCTCGACACGATGGAAATTCCGTGGGAGACGTTTCCGACCGAACCCGACGCGATCGGCCCCGCGCTGGATCGCGCGATCGCCCATATGGACGAAACGGGCCGCCCTTACGCGCTCGTCATGCAAAAGGGCAGCGTCGCGCCATACGAATTGAAGGCGGGCGATGCGGGCGCGCGTCGTGCGCCGGTCGCGCCGCGTTCGCAATTCACCGGCGTGGCGGCGAGCGAACTCGCGTCGCGTCATGACGCGTTGAAGAAGGTGATCGCGCACACGCCGCTCGAGTCGACGGTCGTGCTGGCGTCGACCGGTTTTTGCGGACGCGAGCTTTATGCGATCGACGATCGTCCGAACCAGTTGTACATGGTCGGCTCGATGGGTTGCGTGACGCCGTTCGCACTCGGTCTCGCGCTCGCGCGTCCGGACCTGCATGTGGTCGCGCTCGACGGCGACGGTGCGGCGCTGATGCGCATGGGCGCGTTCGCGACGCTCGGCGCTTACGGTCCGTCGAATCTCACGCACGTACTGCTCGATAACGGCGCGCACGACTCCACGGGCGGGCAGGCGACGGTGTCGCCGCAGGTCTCGTTCGCGGGCGTCGCGGCGGCGTGCGGCTATGCGTCGGCGGTCGAAAGCGACGATCCCGCTGTGCTCGACGCGCTGTTCGAATCCGCGCCGCTCGACGGTCCGCGCTTTGCGCGCCTCGTCATTCGCCGCGGCACGCCTGACGGCTTGCCGCGTCCCACCATCACTCCGCCCGATGTGAAAACGCGTTTGATGCGTCACATCGGCGCCGCCTGAAGTCAAAGGAAGACGCGCCCATGCTGCTGCTCAATCCCGGCCCCGTGACGCTCACCGAACGCGTTCGCAACAGCCTGTTGCAGACGGACCTGTGCCATCGCGAAAGCGAGTTTTTCGATTTGCAGGAAGAGGCGCGCACGCGTCTCGTCGATCTTTACGGCCTCGACGCGAGCGAATGGCAAGCGGTGCTGATGACGGGCTCGGGCACGGCCGCCGTCGAAAGCATGACGGCCGCGCTGGTGCCGCAAAACGGCAAGCTGCTGGTGGTGGAAAACGGCGTGTACGGCGAGCGTATCGCGCAGATCGCCGCGCAATACGGCATTGCACATGAAGCGCTCAAGCATGACTGGATGCAGGCGCCAGACCTCGCGAAAATCGCCGAACGTCTCGACGCGGACAAGGCGTTCACGCACGTCGCGGTGATCCATCATGAAACGACGACCGGGCGGCTGAACGATCTCGCCGCGCTCGGTGCGCTGTGCCGCGCGCGCGGTCTGCGTTTGCTGGTTGATGGCGTGAGCAGCTTCGGCGCCGAGGCGATCGACTTCGCCGATACGAGTCTCGACGCCGTCGCCGCGACCGCCAACAAATGCCTGCACGGCGTGCCGGGTGCGTCGTTCGTGCTGGTGCGCCGCGCGGCGCTCGCGCAGGCGGCGAGCCGCACGTACTACCTCGACCTCGGACGGCTCGCGCGCCTGCAGGATCAGCGCAATACGCCGTTCACGCCGTCGGTTCACGCGTACTACGCGCTGGTCGAAGCGTTGCGCGAAATCGCCGACGAAGGCGGCTGGCGCGCGCGTCATGCGCGCTATGCGGCGCTCGCCGAGCAGGCGCGCGCGGGACTGGCCGAGCGCGGCATCGAGAGCGTGCTGGCGCCGCAGGAGTCGTCGGTCGTGTTGCGCGCGTACCGGCTGCCGAACGGCGTCACGTATCCGCAATTGCACGACGCGCTGAAGGCGCGCGGCTTCGTGATCTATGCCGGGCAGGGCGGGCTGTCGGCGGAACTCTTCCGTATCTCGACGATGGGTAACATCCACGCCGCCGACATCGACCGGCTGTTGCAGGGCTTCAGCGAACTGACGAACTGATTGCGGTGCGGGTGTGCCGCCGTGCCGCCGTCGCATGCCCGCATGTCGTGTGCGGTTTATGCACGCGGCTGTCGGTTCGCGGCTGATTTGCTAACGCTTCGCGGCTCACACCGGGTCTTTGTCGGGCGGTCCTTCGGGGCGCTGTGGTTCGTCGTTGTGATGACCGGGCGACGGCGGTGTCAGCGGATCGCCTTCCGGGTCGCGCGTCGGGTCGGCGTTGGGATCGGGGATCGGGCTCGTATGCATGTCGTAGCTCATTGCATCACCTGTGGTTGAGAGTTGTGCGATAGCGCGACGGCGCGTGCGGTTCACTTCAAGGGTAGGCGGTTTTGCTGTCGGGCGGGATTTCGCGGCGGCGCTTTTTGTCGGCGCTTTCGCCTGCGTTTTTGCCTACGCTTCCCGCTGTGTTTTTCACGCGTTCCGCTACCTTTTCACGCGACGGCCCACGCTCAGTTGCCAGTAGCGCTCGGTGGCGAAGACGTCGTCGTAATTGCCCGGCCCGAACGCCCGCAACTGACTCTGGTACGCGTGAACGGCTTCGCGCTTGATCTGCGCGCGCCGCTGCATGTCGATCGTGTGGCCGGCGCTCGGATTGGCCGGCGTCGCGACGATGCCGCGCTGCGCGAGATCGGCGAGGCGCGCCTGCACGACCCCCGGCGTGCGCCGGTGAATCGCTTCCTCGTAGCCGAACCAGGCGAGATGCGACAGCCGCGGCAGGATCTCGCAGCAGGCTTCGAACACGCGCACGTGATCGTCGTGATACAGCCCGAGCGGCATCAGCAACGTGTTAGCCGTGGTTCGATAGATGGTTTCCTCGAGCGCGGCCGCCATTTTGCTGATGGACGGCGAATCGGAATACTGGCTCTCGCGAAACGGCATGCGCAGCGGAATGGCGTCAAGCAATTCGAGCGCGCGATTGTCTTCGAACGTGCGCTCGTGGATCGCTTCGTGGGCGTTGACGAAACCCGACTTTTCATCCCATTCGGTGTGCATCGTATGCTCGGGCGGCGCGGCGAATACCGTGCAGACCGCGGCGTCCGGATGCGCAGCGAGCAATGCGCCGCAACTGAAGACGGCGTCGTCGAAATGCGGTGACACGATGAACAGGCGCGGGCTGGTTTCGCTCATGGGCAGTCGGTGGTTTCGAACGCGTGCGCCGCGTGAACGACGGCGTAGCGTTGCGTGACAATCGCGGCGTCACATCAGCTTAGGCGGAATTGGAACGAGTTGCGCGGTTCATTCGCGGTCGGTTCACTGTCGGTTCGCCGTTCTGCGGCGCTCACGCATAGCTATGAGTGTTTGCGCAAGCCATGTGCCTGTGCACGCCCGAGCGATGGCGTGGCTTAGGCGGTTGTCACCGACTCGGAAGCGTCGCCCGCCAGTTCCGCCGCCCACCTGAACGCAGTCGCGATTCTTGCGACGATGTCGTCGCGCAAACGCGCGTCGGCGGTTCGCAACGCATACGCCGGATGCCAGGTCGGCACGATGATGCGCCCGCCATGACTGATCGTGCGCCCCGCATATTCCGACAGGTTGACGTGCGCGCCGGTCAGCGCTCTCAACGCCGTCGGGCCTAACGTGACGACCACCCGCGGCGCAAGCTGCGCGAGTTCTTTGTCGAGCCAGTACTGACAGGCTTCCACCTCGCGTTGCGCGGGCGTGCGATGAATGCGCTCGCGGCCGACGATCTCCCACTTGTAATGCTTGACCGCATACGTCAGATAGAGCGCCGCGCGTTCGAGCCCGGCGCGGGCGAGCACGCTGTCGAGCAACTGACCGGCCGGTCCGGTGAAGGGCACGCCGTGCTGGTTTTCATATTCGCCGGGTTGCTCGCCGACGACCATGATTGGGGGAGTGGCAGGGGCGTCTGCATTGGCAGTGGCGTCTGCACTCACACTGCCGCCCGCACCCGCACCCGCACCCGCACCCGCACCCGCACCCGCACCCGCACCCGCACCCGGCACCGGCTGCTTCGCGTTGCGCCATAACGCGCAACGCCGGCAGGTATCGAGCGGACCGGTGGGCTCGCGCAGCGGTGGCGTCAGCGCGGAATATTCCGCCGGCGGAGTAGCCGGTACGGTCACAACAGCGTTTTGTCCGCGACGACAGATGCGCTCGCGCGCGAGTTGCGCGGGCAACGGCGGCCCTTCGGGCGGGGCTCTCCAGTACCGAAGCGGCACCGGCGGCGTCTCGCCGCTGACGGCTTCCTCGTAGTAGCCGAGCCAGAGCGCTTCAGTGGACTCGCTGGTGACGGCTTCGCCCGTCATTGCGTCTTCGGTCGGAACGTCGACGCTGTGCTCAGACACCGCCTGCGATATGTGCAGCAGCATGCCGTTCCAGAGCGCGGCGCCTCGTGGCGTGGCCAGCATCCATGTCGAGTAGCCCATGCGCGCCGCGAAGCGCTCGGCCGCGTACTCGAGCAGATCGTGATGCGGTTCGTACCAGCCGACGAACTCGGGCGGTCCCATCGACGGATCGCGTCTTCTGAACAAGGTCAGGTTCAGCATGTCCTCGGTTTCATGCTGGACGGCGCGCACGCGCTGATCGAGCAATGCGCCGTCGCTGTCGCCGAGGTCGAGGACTTCGCGTTCGCCGCGTGTCCAGCGCCAGAGGACTCGATAGAGCAGAGCCCAGCGGTCGGGCGCGCGGAAACAGGCGGCCGCTTTCAGCCAGGCGAGTAGCTCGCGTGGGATGGCGGTTGTTGCCGCGAGGCCGTTTGCTGCGTCCGGGGTTGCTGACGCGTGAGACGGGTGCGATGCGGCCGATGCGTGCGAGGCTTGCAACATGCCCGACGCACCCGACGCACCCGACGCACCCGACGCACCCGACGCACCCGATGCATCCGATGCACCCGATGCACCCGATGCACCCGACGCACCCGACGCATCGGCAAGCGGCTGATTTAGCGCCGCGCCTGCGCCATTGCAACCGATGGTGCTCGCAGGCTCCTGCGCCGTCTCCGGGCACTCAATCCATTCGATCCGCTCCGGCTGCACGCCATGCCGCAACAGCAAGCGTGCGGCGTCGCGCCAGGCGCTGAAAGACGGGTAAATGGAAATGCGGTTCATGCGAAGGGTTGCGGCCGGGGGCACGCGGCGAGCGGCAGCTAGCGGTGCGTTAAAATACTGTATGGATATACAGTATGCGCCCAAGCTTGGCGTCGACGCAAGCCTGCGGTTTGCTGCACGCCAAGGCTCACGGCCAAGGCACAGCGGGCAGGGGCCAACGCCCTTTGCCGAACGCGGAACCCCAACGCCGTACGTCGCACGCTCAAAGCCCAACGCCCAACGCAGCTCCGAAGTCAACCGCCCGGCTCCGCACAACCGCCCGACTCCGCACCGCCGACTCCACGCTACCCGCCGACTCCACACTACCCGTGGTTGCCGGCCAAACGAGACCGGTCCCAACCACCACTTCAGCCCCGCTAACCCGCCACCACCCCCCGCAAATCCCCCGGCGTATCCACATCCCGCAAAACCCCCGCATCGTCGACATCCAGCCGCACCACACGCCCAGACATCAGCAACGAACGCGCGCCGCTGTCCCCATCGAGCGACATCAGCGCCTCGCGATGCTCCGCGCCAAACCCCACCGGATGCCCACGCTGCCCTTCATAAAACGGCGCGACGATAGACGCCCCGCCGTCGAGCGTCCGCGCAACGGCTTCGATCGTCGACGGCTGGATGCGCGGCATGTCGGCGAGCGCGACGATCCAGCCTTCGGCGTCGTCGCTGGCCTCGATGCCCGCGGCGAGGCTCGCGCCCATGCCGCGTTCGGCGGCGGCCGCGAACACCACGTCGCAGCCGGCCTCGTTCAGCAGACGCGCGAGCGCTTCGGCGCCCGGCCGCACGACGGCCAGCACCGTCGGCACGACCAGCAACAGCCGGCGCGCGGCTTCGTGGGCGAGCGGCGTGCCGTCGGGCAGTCGCGCGAGCAGCTTGTTTTGCACGCCCTGCGGATCGAAGCGCGAGCCGACGCCTGCGGCGAGCAAGATGCCAGTGGCAAGCGACGAGTAAGCCATGAGCGGGCACCGGAGAATGAAAGTGCCTCCGATTGTGCGGCGCAATGCAACCCGAGGCAAGCGCCCGCCACGCGTTCAGACGCGCGTCGGCTGCATCACCTTGTCGAGCGTCACCGGCAGATCGCGCACGCGCACACCGGTCGCGTGATACACCGCGTTCGCCAGCGCCGCGCACACGCCCGTAATGCCGATCTCGCCGATGCCGCGCACGCCGAGCGAATTGATGTACGGGTCCGGCCGGTCGAGAAACGTGATGTCCAGCGAGCCGATGTCCGCGTTCACCGGCACGTGATATTCCGCGAGATTCGCGTTCGTGAAGCGCCCATAGCGCGTGTCGAGCGACGACTCTTCCTGCAACGCCGCGCCCACGCCCCACACGATGCCGCCGAGCATCTGGCTGCGCGCCGTCTTCTCGTTGAGCACGCGCCCAACGTCATACACGGCGACGACGCGCGGCACGCGAATCGTGCCGAGGTCCGCGTCCACGCGCACTTCGACGAACACCGCGCCGAACGAGTGAAACGAGTACTTCTGCTTTTCGTCGCCCGGTTTGACAGTGGACGTCGCCTCGATCGGCTTGCCGCCCGCACGCGCGATGATCGCCGCGGCCGGATCGCGCTTCGCCGGTTGCGAGCGGCTCGTCACCCAGCCGTTTTCCACGGTGATGTCGTCGGGCGCGATGCCGTGCACCGGCGACGCCGGGTCCGCCAACGCGAGCGCGATCAACTGCGCGCGCGCCGCGTTGGCGGCGTCCCGCACGGCCGGCGCAACGCTCGCCGCCGACTGCGATCCGCCCGACACCGGCGCCTTCGGCAGCGACGAATCGCCGAGCGCGAAGTGGATGTTCTCCGGCGCGAAGCCGAGCGCATCGGCGGCAACCTGGGTCATCACCGTGTAAGTGCCGGTGCCGATGTCCTGCGTGCCCGACGCCACCATCGCCGTGCCGTCCGGCAGGATTCGCGCGATCGCGCCGGCTTCGCTGCGATTGGCCGGATACGTGCATGTCGCCATGCCCATGCCGATCAGCGTGTTGCCGTCGCGCATCGAACGTGGCGTGGGATTGCGCCGCGACCAGCCGAATTTTTCCGCGCCGACCTGATAGCACTCGCGCAACGATTTGCCCGACCACGGCTTGTTTTCCTGCGGATCGGCTTCCGCGTAATTCTTCAGGCGCAGTGCGAGCGGGTCCATCCTGAGCGCGACGGCCAACTCGTCCATCGCGGACTCGAGCGCGAACGAGCCGGTCGTCTCGCCGGGCGCGCGCATGAAGGTCGGCGTGCCGACATTGAGCGGCACGAGCCGGTGCGTGGTCACCTGATTGGGCACCGCATACAGCATGCGCGTGACCATGCAGCAGGTCTCGGTCCAGTCCTCGATCATCGACGTGTTCGAAATGCTGTCGTGACGTATCGCGGTGAGCGTGCCGTCGCGCCGCGCGGCCAGCACGAGGTGCTGTTCCGTGTGCGGACGCGCGCCGACCGGGCCGAACATCTGCGGCCGCTCGAGCACGAGCCGCACCGGACGTCCTGTCTGTTTCGCCGCCATCGCGCACAACGACACATGCGACCACGACGAGCCCTTGCACCCAAAGCCGCCGCCGACGAACGGCGAAATCACGCGCACGTCGCCGGGCGAAATGCCGAGCGTCTTCGCCACTGCCTGAGCTTCGCCGCTCACGCCTTGCGTCGAATCGTAGAGCGTGAGTTGCGGGCCGTCCCAACGCGCCATCGTCGCGTGCGGCTCCATCGGGTTGTGATGCTCGATCGGCGTCGTGTAGGTCGCGTCGATATGCACGGCGGCGCTTCGCATGCCGTCGTCGAAACTGCCGCGCTGCGTATCCGTTTGACGTCCCTGCGGTTTGTCGGGCGCATGCGCGTTGGCCTTCGCCTGCGCAAAGTCGAGCGTGGCCGCGCTCGCCCGATACGTGATGCGCAACTGACGCGCGGCGTCGGTCGCATGCTCGAGCGTATCCGCGACGACCACCGCAACCGGCTCGTTGTTGTAATGCACTTCGTTGTCCTGCAACAGCGACAGCCGACGCCCCGCGGGCGGCGCCAATTGCGCCTTGCCGCCGTTCGGCAGACGCGGCGCGTTCTCATGCGTCATCACCAGCAGCACACCGGGCACGGCTTGCGCGCGACTGGCATCGATCGATGCAATCGTGCCGCGTGCAATCATGCTCGTGACGAGCACCGCATGCGCGAGACGCGCCTCCGGGAACTCCGCCGCATAGCGCGCTTCGCCGGTTACTTTGAGCAGACCGTCGGTGCGGTCGAATGGTTGACCGATCAGATTCATGCGAGACCTCCCGGCCGGCCCGCTGCTTCGTTCACGGCGCGCACGATCGCGCGTTGCGCGAGCTGCACCTTGAAGCGGTTATCGCGCAGCGGCCTGGCATCGTTCAACGCGGCGGCAGCGGCGCGGTTCAGCGTGGCTTGCGTGAGCGGCTGGCCGTTCAGTAGCTGCTCGGCGGCACTCGCTCGCCAGGGCTTGTGCGCGACGCCGCCCAGTGCGATGCGCGCCGTCTGCACGCGCTCGCCATCCATCTGCAATGCGGCGGCGACCGAGACCAATGCGAATGCGTAACTGGCGCGGTCACGCACTTTCAGATAGTGCGAATGCGCGCTGAAAAGCGGTGGCGGAAGATCGACCGCGGTGATCAATTCGCCTGGGCGCAGCGTGGTATCGACATCGGGCCTGTCGCCCGGAAGCCGATGAAATTCCGCGATTGGAATGCTTCGCTCTCCAGTCGGCCCACTTACGCGCACGACAGCGTCGAGTGCCGCGAGCGCGACGCTCATATCCGACGGATTCACCGCGACGCACTGGGGACTCGCGCCGAGAATCGCGTGCATGCGGTTGTGGCCTTCGAGCGCGGCACAGCCGCTGCCCGGCGTGCGCTTGTTGCACTGTGAAAACGCAGTGTCGTAAAAGTAGCCGCAGCGCGTACGTTGCAGCAGATTTCCGCCGACGGTCGCCATATTGCGCAATTGCGCCGATGCGCCCGATAGAAACGCCTGCGAGAGCAGCGGATATTGTTCGCGCACCAGCGCATGATTCGCGGCATCGCTATTGCGCACCAGCGCGCCGATGCGGATGCCGCCGCCAGGCAACGTCGTGATGTCGTCGAGTCCGCCGATATGCGTGATGTCGATGAGCCGCACCGGCCGTTCGACACCGCCCTTCATCAGATCGAGCAGATTCGTGCCGCCGCCGATGAACACCGCGCCCGGTTGCTGCGCCGCTCGCACTGCGCCGGCGACATCGGCGGCGCGTTCGTAAGAGATCGCATCCATGCTCGTACTTGCCTCACGCGTGATCGTGATGATCGTGGTGATCGTGGTCGACGTCGGCGGCGCTCGCGTTCTGGCCGCTGCCGTCATGCGCGGCGCGGATCGCGGCCACGATGTTCGCGTACGCGCCGCAACGGCAAATATTGCCGCTCATGCGCTCGCGAATTTCGTCGTCGGAAAGTTTGATAGGACGTCTACGAATATCCGCGGTGACGACGCTCGCCGTGCCGTTGCGAAACTCTTCGAGCAGCGCAGTCGCCGAGCATAACTGTCCGGGCGTGCAGTAGCCGCACTGAAACGCATCGTGTTCGATGAACGCGCGTTGCAACGGGCTCAACGCGCCGTTGCTCGCGAGCCCTTCGACCGTGGTGATGGTCTCGCCTTCGTGCATCGCGGCAAGCGTCAGGCATGAGTTGATGCGGCGTCCGTTAGCGATCACCGTGCACGCGCCGCATTGTCCGCGGTCGCAGCCTTTCTTCGTGCCCATCAGGCCCGCGTACTCGCGCAAGGCATCGAGCAGAGTGACGCGCGGCTCGAGTTGCAACGCATAATTGCGGCCATTCACGTTCAAGGTGACGGGCCGGGGCGGGACAGTTTGCGCAGTCCCTGCGGCCGGGGCGACGGGTGCCTGGGTTTGCGCGCGAAGGTGCGGTGCCGCACCGACAGTGGCCGCGGCCGCGGCCGATTGTAGAAAACGGCGCCGTGAAGGTTGACTCAAGGGCTCACGCAAGGCGGCTGCTTCGTCACCCGAACTTTCACATTCGTTATCTCTTGCCATGACGGTCTATTGACTCCGCTGAAAGGTCAATGCAGGCTGACGATGCGTCGGTATCCGAGGCGTCGCGCTCAGAAGTTCAGCGTAGCAAATCCGGCGCGCTTGCGTGTACAACGGTTACGCAAAACGGTATTGCACAATAACGGAGACAAGCACAGATGACATCAGCCATTCGAAGCACGTCCACGCTTCCCATTGCAATCGTCGTCGCGCTCGCCATGAGCGCTTGCCACGGGGGCGACGACGACGGGCCGCCGCCACCGCAAACGAACACGTTGCCGAACTTCATCGTCGGCACGGTCAAAACGCAGTCTTATGACGGCAATAGTGACGACCTGCTCACTGCCGGACTCGGTAAAACTGGCCTTGCTTTAGCCACGGCGCCCACGATTGCGAACGCCGCGCAACCCACGGCCGCCGAACTGCGGCGGCTCGCGATCTGGTCGAACTATCGCGCGCTCGTCGATATGACGAGCAACGGCGGGTATGGCCGCTTCTGGGGGCCCAATGTCGATCTGAACGGCAACGACACGCTCGGCGAAGGCAAGATCGCCGGCAAGGAATATCTGGCTTTCGCCGACGACGGCAGCGGTAAGCAGAACGTCAGCGTGCTCGTGCAGATTCCCGCGAGCTTCAATGCGGATCAACCGTGCATTGTCACGGCAACGTCATCGGGTTCGCGCGGTGTGTACGGCGCGATTTCCGCAGCGGGCGAGTGGGGCCTCAAGCGCGGCTGTGCGGTCGCGTACACCGACAAGGGCTCGGGCAACGGCGCGCATGAACTGTCGACCAATCGCGTGACGCTGATCGACGGCACGTTGCAGGACGCGAACGCCGCGGGCAAGGCGAGTCTCTTCACAGCGAACCTCGGCAACACGGATCTCGCCACCTACAACACCCAGTTCCCGAACCGCTATGCGTTCAAGCACGCACACTCGCAGCAGAACCCGGAGCAGGACTGGGGCAAAAACACGTTGCAGGCGATCCAGTTCGCGTATTGGGCGCTCAACGATTCATACGGCACGTTGAACGGCTCGACCCGCACCGTGCGCTATAAACCGGGCAGCATTCTGACGATCGCGGCATCGGTGAGCAATGGCGGCGGCGCGTCGTTGGCGGCGGCGGAGCAGGACACTTCGGGCCTCATCACCGCGGTGGTGGTCGGCGAGCCGCAAATCAACATACGCGTGCCGTCGCAAGTGTCGGTGTCGCAAGGCGGCGTGCCCGTCGGCGCATTCGGCAAGCCGCTTGCCGATTACATGACGCTCGCGAATCTGCTCGAACCTTGCGCGGCGCTTGCGCCTGCCGCGACCGGGTCGCCGTATCTGACCGCGCTGCCGCTCGCGACGACCACCGCGATTCGCACCGCGCGATGCACGACGCTCGCGAACAATGGCGTGATCACCGGAGGCGACACCACGACGCAGGCGATCAACGCGCTCGCGCTCCTGCATCAGAACGGCTACCAGACCGACTCCGATCTGCTGCATGCGCCGATGTGGGATTCGCAAGCGGTGCCGGCGGTCGCGGTGACCTACGCGAATGCCTATGCCAAAGCGAGCGTGACCGACAACCTGTGCAACTTCAGCTTCGGCACGACGAGTTCGACGGGCGCGGCCGGCGTCACGCCCGCCGTCTCGCCGATGCTGACAGTGTTCGGCAACGGCAATGGTGTGCCGCCGACCAACGGTATCAACCTGGTCTACAACGCGGGCACGCTGGGCGCATTCGATCACCGGCTCGCCACGGTCGATGCAAGTTACGTCGGCGCTGCGTGTCTGCGCACGCTGTGGACCAACGGCACGTTGACCACGAACGTCGAAGCAGTCAGGGTGAATGCGAATCTGCATGGCAAGCCGGCCATCATCGTGCAAGGACGCGCCGATGCATTGGTGCCGATCAACCATGCTTCGCGGCCCTACGTGGCGACGAACCGGCTGGTCGAGGGTGGGGCGAGCAAGCTGTCGTTCTATGAAATCACGAACGGTCAGCACTTCGACGCGTTCCTCGGCGTGGCCGGTTTCGATACGCGCTTCGTGCCGCTGCATTACTACAACGTTCAGGCGCTCAACCTGATGTGGAGCCACCTGAAGAACGGCACGCCGCTGCCGCCTTCGCAAGTGGTTCACACGGTGCCGCGCGGCGGCACGCCGGGCGCGGCGCCTGCATTGACGACCGCGAACTTGCCGGCAATCGCGACGAGCCCTGGCAGCAATGCGATCACGGTCGCAAACGGCGCGGTGAACGTGCCGAACTGATGCGGGTCCACTCACTCGCGTGACGCGGCGCGGCCCCGCGTCGCGCGTGTGAGTGCCGCATTGAATCCGCAGCGGGTACGGGCGATGCTACGGGTGATCGGCATCAAGCGTTCAGAGGACAACCGATGCAGTTCGACTACAGGCATTTTCATATCGATTGCCGGGCTCGCCACGCGGACGAAGGCGTCTACTACGCGCGTGCCAGAATCACGCATATCCCGCGGAAAAACGAGCATTTCCGGTCGCACGATTCCGGCGACATCGACGCCTTCTCGAACGAAGCGGATGCGATCTCGTGCGCGCGATCGTGGGCGATCGAATGGTGCGATGAAGCGGCGTCGCAGGTGTCGAGCGAGGCCTCGTCGGAATAACTTGCGTGCAGGGAGGACATGTTGTGGCGACGCTGCGCATTGCGACGTTCAACATCAATGGAATCCGCTCGCGTCAGGCCGCGTTGCTGCAATGGCTCGAGCGCGAGGCGCCGGACATTGTCTGTCTGCAGGAATTGAAGGCGGCGGACAGCGCGTTCCCCGCCGATGCCGTGCGCGACGCCGGATATCACGCGATCTGGCATGGCCAGAGCGCGTGGAACGGCGTGGCGATTCTGTCGAAGGGCGAAGCGCCGCTCGAAAGCCGCCGCGGCTTGCCGGGCTTCGAGGCCGACACGCATAGCCGCTATCTCGAAGTGGCCGTCGACGGATTGCTCGTGTGCTGTCTCTATCTGCCGAACGGGAATCCGCAGCCCGGTCCCAAGTTCGAATACAAGCTGAAGTGGTTCGACCATCTGATCGACCACGCGGCGAATCTGCTCAAGAGCGGGCATCCGGTCGTGCTGGCCGGCGACTTCAACGTCGTGCCCACCGATGAGGACATCTACAATCCGCGCTCATGGCTGAAAGACGCGCTATTGCAGCCGGAAAGCCGCGAACGTTATCGGCGCCTGCTCGCGCAAGGCTGGACAGATTCGTTGCGCACACACTTTGGCGACGAGCGCGTCTATACCTTCTGGGATTATTTTCGCCGTCATTGGGACACCAACTCGGGCTTGCGCATCGATCACATCTTGCTGAGCCCGGATCTCGCACCGCGTTTGCGCGACGCGGGCGTGGATCGCTGGGTGCGCGGCGAGCCGCACGCGAGCGACCACGCGCCGACATGGGTCGAACTGGATATGAGCGCCAGGCGGCGCAAAACGCGTTAGCGAACGATCGTCGCGCCCGGAGCAAGGTGTGTGCGCGCCGCGACTGCGGGAATCGCCGAGCTGGCCGGCGTGCTTTCGTCGATCGACGTACGGCCGCCATCGTGGAAAAACGCCTGCTCCGCGGCCTTGTTCATCACGAGAATGCTGATGCGCCGGTTGGTCGGTTCGTCGACGACATTGCTGTTAAGCGGCAGCACGTCCGCGAGGCCGCGCACCTGCAATAACTTTTCGCCATGCATGCCGCCCGAAACGAGCGCGCGGCGCGCCGCGTTCGCGCGTTCTGACGACAACTCCCAGTTCGAATAGCCGACAGGTCCACCCGTGTACGGCACGGCATCCGTGTGGCCGGCAATTGAAATGCGGTTCTCGACGTCGTTGAGCGCCGCGCCGATCTGCGTGAGTATCGCGACCGCGTAAGTTTGCAGACGCGGACTGCCGGACGCGAACATCGGCCGGTTCTGCGAATCGACGATCTCGATGCGCAAGCCTTCGTTCGTGATCGAGATGCGGATCTGATCCTTGAACGCCTTTAGCGTTGGGCTTTGCTCGATCAGCGAAATGAGCTTTTCCTTCAGTTGCTGCAAGCGTGCCGCGTCCGCGGGCGCCACCGTCGGCACGACATTGACAGGCGTGGCCGCTTCAATCTGGGTCTTTTTGCCGTCGCCGGGACGCGTATCGGAGATGTCGCGTCCGCCGCCTTGCACCACGCTCGGCCGCGCGGCGGCCGTGCCTTCACTGCCGCCGAGCAGGCTCGAGAGCGGCGTGTTGAAGTAATCCTCGATGCCTTGCTTGTCGAACTTCGACGTGGAGCCGAGCAGCCACATGAGCAGGAAGAACGCCATCATCGCGGTGACGAAGTCGGCATACGCGATTTTCCATGCGCCGCCGTGATGGCCACCGTGGTCGTCGCCCTTCTTCGAGCGACGCACGATGATCGGCGGCGGCGCCTCGTCTTCCGAGCCGCGTGAACGTCGTTGCGTCATTACGCTGCTCCGCTTGCGGCCGGCTTCGGCGTCTTGGTGGCGCGCACCGCGTCGTCGAGTTCCTGGAAGCTCGGGCGGTCGGCGATGAACAGCACCTTGCGTCCGAATTCCACGGCGATGGGCGGCGCATAGCCGGACAACGACGCGAGCAGCACGGCCTTCACGCATTGAAACGGCTTGGCTTCGGCGCGGCCTTTCGCGTTCAGCAGATCGGCGAGCGGCCCGATAAAACCATACGCGAGAAGAATGCCGAGGAACGTGCCGACCAGCGCGCCGGCGATCATCTCGCCGAGCACCGCAGGTGGCGCGCCGACCGAACCCATCGTGTGGACCACGCCCATCACCGCGGCGACGATGCCGAATGCGGGCAGGCCGTCGGCCATCTTCTGAATCGCGTTCGCGGCCACCGACGCTTCCGCGTGATGCGTGGCCAGTTCTTCATCCATCAGGTCCTGCACTTCGAGCACGTTGACGTTGCCGCCCGACATCATGCGCAAATAGTCGACGATGAAATCGAGCAGATGATGATCGGAGAGCACATGCGGATACTTCTGGAAAATCACGCTTTCTTCGGGAGCGAAGACGTCGGCTTCGAGCGACATCATGCCTTCCTTGCGCGCTTTCTGAAGCAGCTCGTAAAGCAGCGCGATCAGTTCCAGATACTTTTCTTTCGTATAGCCGCCGCCCTTGAAGCATGACGGAATCGCCTTGAGCGTCTTCTTCAACGTCGAGGTCGGATTACTGACGACAAACGCGCCAATCGCCGCGCCGAAAATGCACAGCAATTCAAACGGTTGAATCAGCGCCGGCAAATGGCCGCCCACGCCAATGAAGCTCCCTATGACGGAGCCGATCACCAATAACCAGCCAATTGCGACAAACATATTCTCTCCGTTATCTTGCGCGCCGCACGTCGTCCCGGAAGACGTCCTTTTTCAAGGACGCTGCGTGCGTCACTGAATTTCCGCATGTACTGGTAAACGGCTCGAAAGGCTATTGCTGAAGTGTTCGAACGAGTCAAAGCGGAAAAATAGAAGGGCGTGCGAGTCGCGTATGCGGCATCGGTAAAAAGCGCCCTCACTTTTTTACCGATTGCTCTGCTAGCATGCAATGCGACCGGCGTCAGGTCTCTCGAACGTAAGTGAACCTTCACAAGAAGAACGGAGATGAGCATGAAAGCCAGCACCATTGCCGACCGTGAGGCGCGTGGCCGTGCCGCCCGCGAAAAATCGAAGCGCTCGAGTCACCGGACAGTAGGCGAGTTGCGCCGCGATCCGATCGAGTTGCTGAAGGAGAGCAGCGAAGGCCGCGTGCGCAATCTCGTGCCGCTGCGTTATGGGCGCATGGCTGCATCGCCGTTCACGTTCTTTCGCGGCACCGCGCTGTTGCAGGCGCACGATCTCAGCAAGGTTCACGACACGGGCTTGACGATGCCCATCTGCGGAGACGGGCACTTGATGAACTTCGGCGGCTTCGCGACGCCCGAGCGGCAGCTTGTGTTCGACCTGAACGATTTCGACGAAGTGTCGGTCGGCCCATTCGAATGGGATCTGAAACGCCTCACCGCGAGTCTCGTGATCGCGGCGCGTCATATGCGCCTGAGCCGCGGCGCCGCTGAAGATCTGGTGATGACGGCAGTCAACGAATATCGCAATCGCATGGCGCAATACGCACAGTGCGGCGCGCTCGAACTCTGGTACGAGCGCATCACATTCGAGCGCATGGCCGAGACGGCGCTCACGCCGGAACGGCGTCGCGCCGTGCGCCGCGGCATGGAGAAGGCGGCGAGCCGCACGCACGAAAGTCTGTTCGAAAGAATGGCCGGGCATGACGGCGAGCGCTGGGTGATTCGCGATGCGCCGCCCGCGCTCTTTCATGTGCTCGGCGCGAACACGCTCTTCACCGCCGAGGAAACCGAAGAGCTAAAAGGCCCGCGCGGAGGCAACATGCTGGACGGCATGTGGAGCGACTACCTGAAGACGATGTCGCACGATCGGCGCGAACTGCTCGCTCATTTCAGCGTGCAGGACATCGTGTTCAAGGTGGTGGGCGTGGGCAGCGTCGGCACACGCTGCACGGCCGTGCTGCTCGTCGACCCGATGAGCAAGCCGCTCTTCATGCAGATCAAGGAAGCGAGGCCGTCGGTCGTCGCGCGCTATTTTAAGTCGCCGCCGGCCAGGCATCAGGGCGAGCGCGTCGTGCAAGGGCAGCGCATGTTGCAGGCCGCAAGCGACATCTTTCTCGGCTGGGCGACGAGTCCGCTCGGGCGGCATTACTACTTCCGTCAATTGCGCGACATGAAGCTGTCGGCGAGCATCGAGCTATTCGATAGCGACCTGCTGACCGGTTACGCGCAACTGTGCGGCTGGGTGATGGCGCGAGCGCATGCAAAGGCAAGCGGCCAGGCGATCGAGGTCAGCGCGTATATCGGTCGCGGCGATCAGTTCGCAGAGGCGCTGACAACGTATGCAACGACGTACGCGGACCAGGTTGAGCGCGACTACGACGCTTTCATCAAGGCATGCCGCAGCGGGGCGCTAGAAGCACGTTCGGACGAAGACATGGCGGCGGATTTCCGCATGTGATGCTGATCGCCGCGATGCCGCGTATCAACCGTCGATGCGCGCTTCCCGCAGCGTGACGAAGCGCAGTTTCTGTTTGCGCGCGGCTTCGGCGACACGCGGCAGCACCGCAAGAATCAGCGGTTCGCCGTCGACGGTGAGCGCGGCGTTGCCGTCGTGCAGCAGCAGAATGTCGCGTGCCGCGAGGCCGTCGAGCAGCCGCCTCGCGACCACTTGCGGATCGCGTTCGCGCGTGTCGTAGCCGCGCCGCGTCCACGCCGCGAGCCGCAGATCGAGCTTGCGCAGCACCGGTTCGAGAAAGATGTTGCGCAAGCCGGCCGGCGCGCGAAAAAACATCGGACGCTCGCCGCTGAGTTCTTCGAACGTGCGTTGCGCGGCGTCGATCTCGCGCAACAGCGCCCCAGGCAGCGTGACGGAAAACGTATGCACGTGGACCTGCGAATGATTTTCCAGCGCATGACCGCGCGCGACGATCTCGCGTGCGAGTTGCGGATAACGCCGCGCCTTTTCTCCGATGCAAAAGAACGTTGCGTGCACGCCTAACGCGTCGAGCAGATCGAGCACTTGCGGCGTGACGACCGGATCGGGGCCATCGTCGATGGTCAAGGCGATGGCGTCCGCGTTGCGCGCGCCGGCGGGCAGGCGCGTCCAGTTCGGACCGAGCAGCGACGTGCGCGGCAGCAGACCGGCCACCGTGAAAACAGCGTGATTCGCGAAGATCGCTGCGAGCCACCACGGCCATGCGCGCGGCGCGACGAGCCACGCGGCCAGCACCAGCACGTGCCATGCGGCGGTCGCGGTGAGCATCGCGGGATAGCCGGTTTCGGGCCAGCGGCGCAGCGGTGCCGCGCGAGCGTCATGCGGCGTGTCGTGGGGCGTGGAGAGTGGATTCATAAAACGTGCTTCCGGTAATTGCGCGGCTTGATCAGGCGCCGCGAAGGCGCCGCGCGCAACGTCGAACGATACCATTGATGCGCGAGCCGCCGCGACAGCGGACAGGAACGGCAATGAAAGCGCGGCGTCAGGGCAATGCGCTCGCGTCGCGGGCATTTGTGATCGACCCTGCGCTGCGGTAACGTACGAGGCAGTGGCGCCTCGCCGCCGGCAAACAGGGAGACATGTTGTGACAGTGACGGGAATCAGAAAGGTAGCTTTGGTAACGGGCGCGGGCAGCGGCATTGGCCGCGCATGCGCGCTGCGCCTCGCGGAGCACGGCTATAGCGTGGTGCTCGCGGGCCGTCGACGGGCGGCGCTCGAAGCCGTGGTCGAAGCGGCGCACGCGCTCGGCGGCGAAGCGCTGGCCGTGCCCTGCGACGTGACCGACGCGGACAGCGTCGCCGCCTTGTTCGACACGATCCGCGAGCGCTATGGCCGGCTCGACGTGCTGTTCAACAACGCGGGCCGCAACGGCTCGCCGGTGGACATCGACGAACTCGCCATCGACGAATGGCGCTCGGTGGTCGACACGAATCTGACCGGCGTGTTTCTCTGCACGCGCGCTGCGTTCGGTCTGATGAAAACGCAGAACCCGCGCGGCGGGCGCATCGTCAATAACGGTTCGATTTCGGCGCATGCGCCGCGGCCCAACAGCATTGCCTACACGGCGACCAAGCACGCGATCACCGGCCTCACCAAAGCCGTGTCGCTCGACGGCCGCAAGTACGACATCGTCTGCGGTCAGATCGACATCGGCAATGCGGCAACGGAGATGGCCGAGCGCATGGCGCGCGGCATACCGCAGGCGAACGGCGAGATTGCGGTCGAACCGTTGATGGACGTACAGCATGTCGCCGACGCCGTGCTGCATATGGCGCAGTTGCCGCTGTCCGTGAACGTGCAGTTCATGACGATCATGGCGAGCAAGATGCCGTTCGTCGGACGCGGTTGAAGGCGTCATGACCGATCTTCGTTCCGCGCCTGTTGAGTCGTCCCAAGCGCTTGAAGCGCTCGAAGCCGTTAGCGCATCGCACACGCTCGACGACCTTCACGACTTCGTGCAACGTTACCCGCGCCTGTTCGTGCTGACCGGCGCGGGCATCAGCACGGACTCCGGCATTCCCGGCTATCGCGACGACAACGGCGAATGGAAGCGTTCGCCGCCCATCACGCTGCAGGAGTTCCTCGGCGGCGATGCGATGCGCCGGCGCTACTGGGCGCGCAGCATGGTCGGCTGGCCGGTCGTCGCGCAGGCGCAGCCGAACGCTGCGCATACGGCGCTCGCGCGTCTCGAAGCCGCCGGTCATGTGCCGACGCTCGTCACGCAAAACGTCGACGGTTTGCATCAGCGCGCGGGCAGCCGCCAGGTGATCGAGTTGCATGGCGGAATCGACGGCGTTATTTGCCTGGATTGCGGAACGCAGCATTCGCGCGCATCGATCCAGCAGACGCTCGAAGCGGACAACCCCGCGCTGCGCAGCGTCACCGCCGAAGCCGCCGCCGATGGCGACGCGCATCTCGAATGGCACGCGCTCGAGACGTTTCGCGTGCCGGCGTGCGCGAATTGCGGCGGTTTGCTGAAACCGGCGGTGGTGTTCTTCGGCGAAAGCGTGCCGCGCGAGCGCGTGGAAGCGGCGTCGCATGCGCTGGATGCCGCGGACGCGGTGCTCGTGGTCGGCTCGTCGCTGATGGTCTATTCCGGTTACCGCTTCTGCGTATGGGCGCAAAAGCAGCGCAAGCCGATCGCGGCGATCAACCTCGGGCGCACGCGCGCCGATCCGCTTTTGTCGCTGAAAATCGCGGCGCCGTGCGCCGATATGCTGACCGCTCTGGCCGGCCGCCTCGCGGTAGATTGAGCGGCGCACGCCAACGCCTACGCTATCGAGCCAACGCCATTCATTCAATGGAAACGCCATCCTCATGACCGAACCTCTTCCGTCGATGCGGCAACATTCGCCGTCCGCCGAACGCAACCGCGAACCGATACTCGCGGTGTTGCGCACGGTGCTGCCGGCCACGGGCCACGTGCTCGAAATCGCGAGCGGCACCGGTCAGCACGCGCTCTGCTTTGCCGGCGCGCTGCCCGGCCTCGACTGGCAACCGAGCGACGCCGACGCGGAAGCGCGCGAGTCGATTGCCGCATGGATGGCACACGACGCGCCGCCCAACCTGCGCGCGCCGCTCGCGCTCGACGTGCATCAGCCGGAGTGGGACGTCGGCGCGCTCGACGCCGTCGTGTGCATCAACATGATCCACATTTCGCCGTGGAGCGCCGCGCAGGCGTTATTCGCAGGCGCGAGCCGCTATCTCGTGGATGGCGGTGTACTGTATCTGTACGGCCCATACAAACGCGGCGGCGCGCACACGGCGCCGAGCAACGAAGCTTTCGATCGCCAATTGCGAAGCCGCGATCCTTCGTGGGGCGTGCGCGATATGGAGGCGGTCGTGGCGCTCGGGGCATCGGCGGGATTTGAATGCGACGAGCCGATCGCGATGCCGGCCAATAATTTCAGCCTTGTATTCAGGAAGCGCGCCGCGCAAGCCGGCCAGACACGGTGACTGCGCGCAATCGGCGCGATCCGTGACAGCGGCGAGAGCGGCGGGAGCGGCCAAAAGCGCGGCCAAAGCGAACCCAAAGCGCGCCGTTGCTTGCCCGATAACAAGCGGCGAACCGGCATTTCTTTTATGCTTTCACCCTCGACGTCCGGCCGACGTTCATTCCGGCGCGGCGTCACGACACTTTTTGGACACTGGAGAATTCACATGGGCAAACAGGCAATCGGCGTAGTGGGGCTAGCGGTCATGGGCCGCAACCTGGCGCTCAACATCGAGAGCCGCGGCCACGCGGTGTCGGTCTACAACCGTAGCCGTGAAAAGACCGACGAACTCATCGCCGAATATCCGGACAAGAAGCTGGTACCGGCGTTCACGCTCGAAGAGTTCGTCGAATCGCTCGAAAAGCCGCGCCGCATTCTGCTCATGGTGAAGGCAGGCGAGCCGACCGACGCCACCATCGCGTCGCTCAAGCCGCTGCTGGAGAAGGGCGACATTCTGATCGACGGCGGCAATACGCATTTCACGGACACAATTCGCCGCAATCAGGAACTGGCGAAGGCCGGTCTGCATTTCATCGGCACCGGCGTGTCGGGCGGCGAGGAAGGCGCGCTGAAAGGCCCCTCGATCATGCCGGGCGGTCAGCGCGACGCTTACGATCTGGTTGCACCGATTCTCACCGAAATCGCCGCGAAAGCGCCGGACGGCGAGCCGTGCGTCGCCTACATGGGCCCGGACGGCGCCGGCCACTTCGTGAAGATGGTGCACAACGGCATCGAATACGGCGACATGCAGCTGATCGCGGAAAGCTACGCGGTGCTCAAGCAGGTGGCCGGCCTGTCGAACGAAGAACTCGGCAAGGTCTATACCGAATGGAATCAGGGCGAGCTCGACAGCTATCTGATCGAAATCACGTCGAAGATCTTCAGCAAGAAGGACGAAGAAACCGGCAAGGATCTCGTCGACGTGATTCTGGATCGCGCGGCGCAGAAGGGCACCGGCAAGTGGACGAGCCAGAACGCGCTCGACCTCGGCGCGCCGCTGCCGCTGATCACCGAAGCGGTGTTCGCGCGCGTGTTGTCGTCGCTGAAAAGTCAGCGCGTGGCCGCGAGCAAGGTGCTGGACGGCCCGAAGGCGAAGCCGCTCGGCGCCGAGCGCGAGGCGTTCATCGAGTCAGTGCGCCGTGCGCTCTACTTCAGCAAGGTCATTTCGTACGCGCAAGGTTTCGCGCAACTGCGCGCGGCATCGGAAGAGTACAAGTGGGACCTGGACTTCGGCACGATCGCGAAAATTTTCCGCGCCGGCTGTATCATCCGCGCCCGCTTCCTGCAGAAGATCACGGACGCCTACACGAAAGACAAGGCGATCGCCAATCTGCTGCTCGATCCGTACTTCCGCGACATCGCGAGCAACTACCAGACGGCGTTGCGCGAAGTGGTGGTCGCGGCGATCAATGCGGGCGTGCCGGTGCCGGCTTTCGCGTCGGCGATTGCGTATTTCGACGCTTATCGCTCCGAGCGGCTGCCCGCGAACCTCGTCCAGGCGCAGCGCGACTTCTTCGGCGCGCATACGTTCGAGCGCGTCGACAAGCCGGGTAGCTTCCACGCGAACTGGAGCTAAACCTGCGGGCCGATGGAACGGCGCGGACGGCTTGAATCGCTTGAATCGCGCCGCCGCGCGCGCTTGCTGTAAGGGCGCACGCGGCGGCGCAGCGTTTGAATTCGCTGTGCCGCTATTGTTGCCGCAGGCTATCGACGGGATAGATCGGCGGCAATTTCAGACGCGGACTATTGCAATTTGCGGAATAGAGTTTCGTCGTTTTAGGGGTTTCCCCTAGATGACCGGCCTCCTAGACTTCTGTTCAAGCGCAAGGGACAACAAACCCGGAAGCGCATCACAACAAGTTCTGGAGGTTTTACATCATGAAGACGATCATCTCTGCCGCTGTTATCGCCGCCGCTCTGGCCGCTCCCGTTGCTTCGTTTGCTCAATCGAACCAGCCGGTCACGCGCGCTCAAGTCCGCGCCGAACTGGTCCAGCTCGAAAAGGCAGGCTACAACCCGGTCGGCGACCATGTCGACTACCCGGCGAACCTGCAAGCTGCTCAAACGCGTGTGAACGCTGCGAACGGCACCGCCCAAGCTTCGGCTCAAGTCGCCGACAGCGGCTACGGCGCACCGATCGCCGGCAGCTCGCAAGCAGGCCGCGCAGTCACGACGGATCGCAGCTCGGTTTATTTCGGCAACTAATTGCCGGGTTGGACGAAGCGCCGCCGGCTGTAGAGGCGCTTAAGCAAAAAAACGCCGCCAGGTTTTCGCCTGGCGGCGTTTGCCGTTTACCGGTTCCTCAGCGCGCGATCCGCGTGGGCGCTTGGTAAACCGCTAAGACCAAAACCGCCCAATCCGCCGATTCAACGAGTCGGCAAGTGCGGAATCGCTTCGTTGCTCGTCAGGTTGAGTTGGTGCATCTGCCGATGCGCCTTGTTCAGATGCGCCTGCGCCGCAACACGTTGGGCCTCGAGCTGCGACACTTCCTTGCGCACCTGATGCTGCCGGTTCGACGCCGCCTGTTCCTGCACGCTGCGTCGCTGCAGATCGCTGCGCAGCCGTTCCGCTTCGGCTTCCGAGCGCGCGATCATGCGGGCCAACTGCTCGTTTTGCGCCTCGAGTTGCGCGCGGCGCGTTTCGCAATCGGACAGCCGGGTCGCCTGGTCCTCGAAATGACGGAACGCGGCTTCGGCGGCCTCCAGATCCGCCGCTTTCAGCGCGCGCCACAACGCGCCGTCCTGATACAGCGCGACGTAGTACACCAGTTCCTTGCCGTGAAACAGCAGGCTGACCGAGTAGGCAAAGCTGCGGAACACGCGAAACGGCGTGAGCGCTTCTTCTTCGGCGAGCCATTCGACTTCGGCGGTATTGGCCATCTGCACGCCGCGCGCGCTGACCTGCGAGGGCACCGTCTGCACGGGCCGCAGGGCCAGCACCGGGCGCGGCCCACTGCGGGCCACGGCGGCGTGTGCCGCATTGGAACCCGCGCCGGAGCCAGGATTCGGCGCAAGACCGTCATCCGACGACGACTCCGCGGACGCCAGATTCGGCGATGCGTCGTCGTGCGCGTCCGTGGGCGAATCGGATGCGGCGGGATGGCTCTGCGGGACCCTCACGACATGCGATGGACCGGTCAGCACGCTACGGCGGTTCAGGAGACTTTTCACGGTGGTTCCTCCAGTTGACTCGCCCGAAACGACCAGACGACGCCGGCAATCAAGCGTTCCGGCTAACTGGCGGATTGGGCGGTGAGCGAAATGCGGAAGCCCGGTGGCGGGTGCCGACGGATGACGCAGGTTCCATCGGGCTCGCCGGGCTGCGCGTCGACGCGGACCTCGCGTGCGAGCGCAGCCTCAATGCAGCGTGCGTTGCCGGCCGATGTCGTCGAATAGCGCGCGGCTCGGTTCGAGCGCGAGCAGCCATGATTCGTCGTAGCCGCTGAGATTGTCGAGCGCCTCGCGCAGCCGCTCGATCGCGACGGCGGGAATCTCGACGCGCGCCTCGACGCCGCTCGCGAGTCCGGCGATGCTCGCAAGCTGTACGAGCGCGTCGGCCGCTTCGGCGACGTCGGCGGCGAAAATCAGATGCATGTTCAGCAACTCGGCCAGTCCCGGCGACGCGGCGACGTCGTCGACGCTGAGTTGCACGGCCAGAAAGGTGGCGTTGTTCATCCTCAACTCCTTGCGGGACCCGGTCGTTTGCGCCTGCGCCACGCAGGCGCAGCAAAGTTGAGTATAGATGAGGGTCCAAAGGTTTCAATGCTCACACGATTGCGCCGAACGGGGCGCGGTATCGGCGAGACGCGTGCGCGACGCGACTTATAATGGCCGTTCGAAATCGCGGCGCTCGCAGTGGCTCGCAGCGGCTCGCAGCAGCTCGGACGGCTGCCGCTTCGGGCTCGAACATCGAACCGCGGCTGAACAGCGGCTGAATCCGCGCCGTCCTTTAACCCGTGCCCTTGGGACCATGAAGATCATTCGCAGCAGGAGCTTCACCGCGACGCGCGCCTGGGGCGCGCTCGACATCGCCAATATGGGCGGCATCACCACGCGTCTGCATTGGACCGATCAGCCGTACAAGTGGCACGTCAACGACGGCGAGGAAGTGTTCGCCGTGCTGGACGGCCGCGTCGAGATGCGCTATCGCGAAGATGGCGTCGAACAGGCGGCGATCCTGGAAACGGGCGATGTGTTCTACGCATCGGTCGGCACCGAGCATGTCGCGCATCCGCTTGGCGCCGCACGGATTCTCGTGGTCGAGGCCGAGGGCAGCGTTTGAGTGCCGCGGGATCAGCGGCACACGGAATGCTAGAGGCATCGATTGAAGTCGATCGAATCACAAGATTGAATCAAAAAATGTCGAGGAAAATCACATGACGAGACCAAGGCAATCGACGGGGACTTCATTGGTCGCGACCCGTCTGCTGGCGGCCGCCGGGCTGGCCGTGATACTCAACGGCTGCACGAGCATGCCGTGGGACAGCACGCCGTTCTACGGCAACAACCAGGCGCGGCCGACCACGCTCAGCACGGTGCCCGTGCCGGCCGGTTTCTACCGCGTCAACCAGGGCGATACGCTCGCCGGCATCGCATCCGCATACGGGCATAGGCCGCAGGACCTCGCGACCTGGAACGGCCTGCCGGTGAACGCGGCTGTCGCGCCCGGACAGGTGCTGCGCGTCGCTCCGCCGATGGCCTCCGGCAGCGTCGTGGCGCCGCCCGCGAGCGTCGCGCCGAATGCCGGTGCGGGTGCGGGTCCAGGCGGCCAGACGGCGCCGGGTGCGACTGCCTCCGCCGGACCGCAGCAAGGCGTGCTGCAATGGCCGTTGCGCGGCCCGGTTCTAAAGACGTTTGCGCCGGGCAAGTCGAACGGCATCGTGATCGGCGGACGTCCCGGCGATCCGGTCAAGGCGGCCGCCACCGGCCGCGTGGTCTACGCGGGTTCGGGCATCGAGGCGTATGGCCCGCTCATCATCATCAAGCACGACGACTCGCTGATCACCGCGTATGGGCAGAACAGCACGCTGCTCGTGAAGGAAGGCGATGCGGTCGCGCAAGGGCAGACCATCGGCGAAGTCGGGGTGGACGGCCGCGGCGTCGGCTCCGTCCAGTTCGAGGTCCGCCAGAACGGGCAGCCGGTCGATCCGCTGGCTTGGCTGCCGAAGCCGGGCGGCTGAGCAAGCCCGGGCCGGGCTGACCTGCGGCGGCGCGCGCTCACGCTCACGCGGCTCTGCGAGCGCCGTGCAAATTGAATACACTGTGTGGCTCACGAGCCGGCGCCCGATCCGTGCTTCTCGCCACGGCGAGCAGCATGAGCAATACGAGCGGCGCCGGCCGCCCGTCATGGCTTCTCACTCGAAAGACGCACTGGGACACACAATGATCGATCTGCGCAGCGATACCGTAACCCGTCCGACTCCGGCGATGCTCGCGGCCATGTCGGCCGCCGAAACAGGCGACGACGTCTGGGGCGACGACCCCACCGTGCTGCGTCTGCAAGCCACGCTCGCCGAACGCACTGGCAAGGAAGCGGGCCTGTTCTTCCCGAGCGGCACGCAAAGCAACCTCGCGGCGTTGATGGCGCATTGCGCGCGCGGCGACGAATACATCGTCGGCCAGTTGGCGCACACGTACAAATACGAGGGCGGCGGCGCGGCGGTGCTCGGCAGCATCCAGCCGCAGCCGCTCGAAAATGCCCCTGACGGCTCCATTCCGCTCGAAAAAATCGCGGCTGCGATCAAGCCGATCGACAACCACTTCGCGCGTACGCGGTTGCTGGCGCTGGAAAACACGATCGGCGGAAAGGTGCTGCCGGAGAGCTATGTCGCGCAAGCCGTTCAGCTCGCGCGCCAACATGGTTTGTCGGCTCATCTCGACGGCGCGCGCGTGTTCAACGCGGCGGTTGCGTCGGGCAAGCCGGTCGCGGCTTTGTGCGAGCCGTTCGATTCGGTGTCGATCTGCTTTTCGAAGGGACTGGGCGCGCCGGTCGGCTCGGTGCTGGTCGGCAGCCGCGCGCTCATTGACGTCGCGCACCGCTGGCGCAAGGTGCTCGGCGGCGGCATGCGTCAGGCCGGCGTGCTCGCGGCGGCCTGCCTGTACGCGCTCGATCACAACGTCGAGCGTCTCACCGACGACCACGCGAACGCCGCGCATCTGGCGGCGGGGCTCGAAACGATCGGTCAGGTGAAGGTGCAGTCGGTGGCAACCAACATGGTGTTCGCGCAGTTGCCGCAGCAGCATTGCGCGCCGCTCGAAGCGTGGCTCAAGGAGCGCGGCATCCTCACGCAGATGCTCTACGCATCGCGCTTCGTCACGCACAAGGACGTGTCGCGCGCCGACATCGACACGTTTATCGCGGCGGTGAAGGACTATTTCGCCGCGCGTTGATTGTGCCGGGGCGCGCATAGGCTGAACGCCTGCCGCGCGCCCGTTTCTATTTCGCCGACGTTTTCACATGCACGCCCGCGCGATGCGACGGCGCCAGAAGCCGCAAACCGCTCGCGAGGCTCGCCGCGCCGGCAAAGAAAGCGCCGGCGCCTAGCGCGAGCGTCGGGCCATGCCGGCCCGCCACGCTGAAGCTCAACGCGACTAGCGCCGCGCCCGTGGTCTGCCCGAGCAGCCGCGCGGTCGCGACGATGCCGCTCGCGCCGCCGCTGCGCTCGGGTGGCGCGCTCGCCATCAGCGCTTTCAGATTCGGCGATTGGAAAAAGCCGAAACCCGCGCCGCAAATCGCCATGCGGATGCCGATATCGAACACGTGCGGATGCACCGGCAACAGCGCGAGCGACGCCATGCCCGCCGACATCACCGCGAGCCCGATCGCGCCCAGCAGGCCGGGCGGATAGCGATCCGACAGACTGCCCGCAAGCGGCGCGGCCAACGCGACGACAACCGGCCACGGCGTCATCAGAAAGCCGGTTTCCACCTGGCTGCGATGCAGCACATCCTCGAAATAAAACGGCAGCGACACGAACGCGAGCCCTTGCGCGGCGAACGAACAGACCGCCGTCACCGCCGACAGCGCGAACACCGGCCGCTTGAACAGATCGACGGGAAGCATCGGCGCGGGGTGGCCGGCTTCGCGGCGAATCAGCAGCGCGCCGAAGACGAGTGCGATCACCGCGGCGCCCAGCACGAGTTGCGTCGACGCGCGCTGCGCGCCTTCGCCGAGCGCGAAGATCAGGGCGGCGAACGTGATGACGTTCAGTAGCGCGGCGACCGGATCGAAACCGTGCGTGCCGCGCTCAGTGTGCGGCAGCGCGGGCCACGCGAAAGCCAGCGCGAGCACGCCGAGCGGCACGTTGACCGCGAACAGCCACGGCCACGAGGCAACCGACAGAATCAGCGACGCCACCGTCGGGCCGACCGCGAACGATACGCCGACGATCAGCGCATTGGTGCCGAGGCCGCGTCCGAGCCGATGCGGCGGATACAGGAAGCGGATCAGCGCGGTGTTCACGCTCATGATCGCGCTCGCGCCGAGGCCTTGCAGCACGCGCGCGCCGGCGAGCATGGGCAGGGTCGGCGCCAGCGAGCACGCGAGCGAAGCCAGCGTGAACAGCGCAATGCCGCCGATATAAATCCGCCGATGCCCGACGATGTCCCCAAGCGCGGCGAGCGGCAGCAGCGTCGCGACCATCGCGAGCTGGTATGCGTTGATGATCCACACCGATGCCGCGGGCGCCGCGTGCAGATCCGCGGCGATCGCGGGCAGCGCTGTGTTGGCGATCGCGGTGTCGAGCGTGGCGAGCGCGACGGCGAGCATGATCGCGGCCATCGCGCGGCGGTTGGCGGCGGACATGGGGGCATCCGCGGGAAAGGGCGGTGCGGATGCGGCGCTGAGTCTATCGGACACGGGTTGCTCGTCGGAGATAGGCACGTCGACGCGCCGCATATCGGCGATGCGGCGCGCGAGGGGCAAGACCAGGTGAACAGCAGGAGCGCGGGCCGGCCGGAGGAACGACCAAACGGGACCAAGGCACCGCGCGGCGAATGTAGCGATTGTTACAGAGACGCGGAAATCGTGCAGAGCCGCGCATGGGTCGTAAGCCGTATGAAATCCCGTGCAGACGCAACTAACTGTCAGCCCCGTCGGGCGTCTTCGAATCGGTGGGCGCCGGCGCTCACGCGTTACGCACAGCGAAGAATGTTGATGCGCGCGATCGCTTGACAGTCACATCGCCTGGCAGATGAAGCGGCGATTCGATCACATTGCCACTTCGGACCCTCGCGTGCTCGCGCCCTCGTGCCAGCGCCAAAAAAATAATCGCAAGTGTCACGCGATCCACGTCGCATGATGTCACGCTCGCGTTGCCCGCCTTCACACTTTGACATCACCGTCGATAACAGCCCGATGCACGCGCACAGTGCCCAATCACGCGCGCGTTGCACCGCGCCCGTGCGTCCAAGCGGGCGTTCCGGCTGATAGCCGCGCGCGCAGGCGGGCATGGCATGTGCGTGACCCGCACCCGCGCTCGCCGGCATCCGGGAGTCGTAAAATGTCCTACTCTGATTCTTAACCCGCCTGACCGGCACGCGCCTCCCGTCCGTCATCTGTGCGGTTCGCGCATGTCGCAGCGCTTTTACCGGAGGCTTCGATGACAGCCGTCGATCTGGAATTCGACCAGCTCAACAGTACCGTCGACGCGCTACGGCGCTCAATTTCCAATCGCATGATGTACGGCGTCGGCAAGGACGCCGTCACCGCGCATCCGCATGACTGGCTGCATGCCGCGGCGCTTGCCGTGCGCGACCGGCTCGTCGCGCGCTGGATGAAAACCACGCGCCTGCAATACGAACAGGACGTGAAGCGCGTTTACTACCTGTCGATGGAATTCCTGATCGGCCGGACCTTTACGAATGCGTTGCTCGCGCTCGGCATCCACGATCAGATGAAGGAAGCGCTCGCGAGTCTCGGCGTCGACATGGACGCGCTGACCGACATCGAGCCCGACGCCGCGCTCGGCAACGGCGGCCTCGGCCGGCTGGCCGCATGTTTTCTCGATTCGATGGCCACGCTCGGTATTCCGGGCTTCGGTTACGGCATCCGTTATGAATACGGGATGTTCCGTCAGGAGATCGTCGACGGCGAGCAGGTCGAGGCGCCGGATTACTGGCTGCGCGCGGGCAATCCGTGGGAATTTCCGCGACCCGAGATCAAGTACACCGTGCATTTCGGCGGACGCACCGTGCAACGCGGCGATCAGGTCGAATGGATCGACACCGAGCATGTAAACGCCACTGCTTACGACACGGTGATTCCAGGCTACGCGACCGACGCGACCAACACGCTGCGCCTGTGGTCCGCGCGCGCCACCGACGAGCTCGACCTCGGGGCGTTCAACCGCGGCGACTATCGCAATGCGGTGGACACGAAGAACATGTCGGAGAACGTATCGCGGCTGCTGTATCCGGACGACTCCACGCCGGCCGGCCGCGAACTGCGTTTGCGGCAGGAGTACTTCTTCGTTTCGGCGACCATGCAGGATCTGATCCGCCGCTATCAGCGCACGCACAGCACGTTCGGGCGCTTTTCCGAAAAGGTCGCGGTGCATCTGAACGATACGCACCCGGTGCTGGCGATTCCCGAACTCATGCGCTTGCTCGTGGACGTGCATCATCTGCCGTGGGACAAGGCGTGGAAACACGTCACGCAAATTTTCTCGTACACGAATCACACGTTGATGCCCGAGGCGCTCGAAACGTGGGACGTCGAAATGCTGTCGCGTTTGTTGCCGCGGCATCTCGAGATCATCTTCGAGATCAATGCCGGTTTTCTCAAGCATGTGAGCGAGCAGTCGGGTCACGACGCGGAGATGATCCGCCGCATTTCTCTTGTCGATGAATACGGACAGCGGCGCGTGCGCATGGCGTATCTGGCGATTGTCGCGAGCCACAAGGTGAACGGCGTGTCGAAGCTGCATTCGCAACTGATGACGCGCGACATCTTCGCCGACTTCGCGCGCATTTATCCAGACCGCTTCACGAATGTGACGAACGGTATTACGCCGCGGCGCTGGTTATCGCAGGCGAGTCCGTCGCTGTCGTCGTTGATCGATCAGAAGATCGGCACGCATTGGCGCGGCAATCTGTTCGAACTCGCGCAATTGCGCGAACTGCGTAGCGATAGTGAGTTCATCGAAGCATTTCGCGAGGCCAAGCGGCAGAACAAGTTGCGGCTCGTGCAGCGGCTCGCGCATCATACGAAGCTGCATTTCAATCCCGATGCGCTGTTCGATCTGCAGGTGAAGCGCATCCACGAATACAAGCGGCAATTGCTCAACGTGCTGCATGTGATCGTGCGCTACAACCAGATTCGCGCGAATCCGGAGCGCGACTGGGTGCCGCGCGTTGTGATGTTCGCGGGCAAGGCTGCGTCCGCTTACCGGATGGCGAAGACGATCATCAAACTGATCGGCGATGTGAGTCAGAAGGTCAATCACGATCCCCTGATTGGCGACCGTCTCAAAGTGGTGTTCGTGCCGAACTACGGCGTGAGCGTCGCAGAACTGATCATTCCGGCCGCCGATTTGTCCGAGCAGATTTCGATGGCCGGCACGGAAGCATCGGGCACCGGCAACATGAAGCTCGCGCTCAACGGGGCATTGACGATCGGCACGATGGACGGCGCGAACATCGAGATCTGCGACGCGGTGGGCCGCGAGAATATCTTCATCTTCGGCCATACCGCGGACGAGGTGGACGATCTGCGCGCGAGCGGCTACCGTCCGCGCGAAGTGTACGAGCAGAACGCCGAATTGCGCATGGCGCTCGACCAGATTCGCGGCGGCTACTTCTCACCCGACGACCCGCTGCGCTTCTCGGATATTTTCCACACGCTGGTGGATTGGGGCGATCACTACATGGTGCTCGCCGATTTCGCCGCGTTCGCGAAGGCGCAAAACGAAGTGGACGCGCGTTTCGTCGACAAGCGCGCGTGGACGGAAAGCGCGATTGAGAATGTCGCGGGCATGGGGCAGTTTTCGTCGGATCGGACGATCGCTGAGTATGCTCGGGAGATCTGGCGGGTGAATCCGCTTAGTTTGGGGTGAGGGGATTTTGGTTGGGCGCGGGTTGTGGGTTGCGCGTGCGGCAGAGAAGGAGGTTGAACTGCACCCCAAAGGTTGGACAGCGATCTGAGCTTTGGGGTGCTTTTCGTGAGGAGGCACAGCGAGCAGCTAAAGGCATACGGACACCACGCATGACCACGCGCGGTTGAAGCTCACGTGAAGAGCCCCGCCGAAGCGGGGCCAACATTTACTTGATAGATCGGCTATGCGGTGTGATCCGTGGATCGTCGCAAAGCCGTTCGCAACCACCTTTACACAAAGGCACAAGCTCAATTGAGATTTGATGCAGGTTCAAAGTGCCGTCCTCGTTTTTTACCATTTCGTTGGTAAAGACCTTGGGCTCAATCAGAACATTCTGTGGATTAATCCCTAACTGGACTAAATAAGATTTCACGAGTTCGCCACGCTCGCTTTTTAATCTTTCGCGATCCTTCTCTCCAACGTATGCACCCGCAATGATTACGGCCTGGATGTCGACGTCAGGCCATTTTTTTGCTTCCAGTACGATGTTGGCAATTGATAATCTATCTCTGTTCGTTAGCTCGACGGCGTTAAAGGGAAGTCGTGTTTCCATTGACTCGCTGATCGTGCATGCCCGTGCTTGCATCGACAGGAAAGTCGTAGCCACTGCAATGGAGATAAAACATGTGGATATTAGTTTTTTCATCGCGCTACTGTCTTGTCAAAGGTCGCAATATAGCCTGCAATACTATCGGCGTTCCGTATCGCCTTGTCGCGGTTCCCCAATGCGAAAGCATGCATCCCGCTTTCAGTGTTGCCGTACATGATATCGTCGGAGTTGAACGTGTCGGTGAAGTGCGTGCATTCATGTATCAGCGTTTTGACCTTCGCACCGTGCCACAACTCGCCGTTGGAATCCGTGCAGAAAGCACTATAGATCGCAATAACCCGCTTCTCTGAATCGGGCTTACACACGCCGGCCCGATTCTGTCCGTTATCAGGTACAACGGAGCAGGTAAGATTTCTGTTTGAGGCGTCATCCCAGCGGACAATTTTCTCGGGCACTAGCTCTTGCATTGCCGCGAGCAAGCGCGGGAGTCTGGCGGCCAGGGTGCTTCGAATTTCATCGTCTGCACGACCGAAATAGGTTTTAGCGCGGGCCTGCTCGTTCGCATCCCATTGTGCTACCGCTGCAATACGATCCTTGATTAATGTGAGCCCTGCATCGCGCGCTCGCATAACGGTTTCGGCGAATTGCTTATTCGTCATGTTCGAGCATATGGGCACTGTATTGATCGTGACATAAACCATCGAATCCGGATTCGTATTGGCGATTGCTGTATCGTGGACCGTTACCCACTCTGCATCATCGGACATGCTTGCTTCTCCACTTGAAATTGCGGGGCGAAATCTTCTGCGTTTCTATGTGATCCGTTTGGCCGTTACGGTTCGTGGTTGCCGCTATGACGCGGTCTCCATCAACGACGATCCGATATGGCATGCTCCCAATCGGGCGGGGATACCGACCGGAAGTCGCGCTAGTGGCTCAGGATAATTTCGAGTGTTAGCCGGCGCGCGTCTTCGGTGGCGATTCGTTGCGTCATTCCGCGTGAGTCCGTTACTCCACTCGCTATGACCTCGGAACCAATACGGACGCGATAGGGCACGTTCTCGAACGGTTCACCGGCGCTATTCCTGAGTGTGTATTGCTGGTCATAGATAGAAGTCGTTGGAGTTAGCGTCGGCGCGGCCGGGGCCTCACCTTTGCTGTCGGAATAGAACGCATTGGACGAACCTGCGGCAAGAACAAAATTCCTACCGCATGGGCATAGAACGCGGTCCAGGTCCTTCACATATGGCGAGCCGTCATCCATCCAGTTGCTTGCAGTGCCGTAGATTGGCCATCCGCCTTTGCAGTTTCCGCACGTCGCATGATTTTCCTTGCGCGCGTACATCCTGCCTTGTTCGTTATAGAAGTCACTACGGCCAATAACTTCTCCGCCTGTCGTGGTGCGGTCTCCATCTGCTACAAGTCGATCAAACATGCTTGTCTCCTGTTCGGTGCGCTACTTCAAGCCCTAGTTGTTGGCTCTCTCTCGTCCATCACCGCTTGACTACTATCGCTATACGTCACGACATCGCCAACGCACGCTAGCGGAAAGCCGTCGATGCAAACCTCCGAACCACTAGTAACGCATCCGCCGCGCTCCGTGCACCGATCGTCGCGAACGCATAGGTCGTCCCCTTGCGATTTTTCTGATTCGACATTTCCATACCTCCGGAACCAACGAAGACGCCGGCCGTGCGGCTACCGGCTACAACAGGGCGATGGTTTGGCCCTGATTGACCATGCTCGCGCCGTACTTGCGCAGCGCGATATAGGACTGGTCTGAAAACGGGGAAATGGGCGAAACAGAGGCCGCGTCGGCACGACGCGAAGGCATTTAACGTGACTTGCGACAAATTCCGCCCAATGAGGCGAAATATTTGAAGGTATGTTTATCCGGGTAACCCGAGCTCGGGCAAAGGAACTGCACCCCAAAGGTCGGAAACCGATCCGACGTTGGGGTGTCTTTCATGACCAAGCGCACCCAATACCTAGAAGTAAGGATGGCGAATCAGTACGTAGCCGGAGCGGCCAGTACGACGCTACTTTTACGACGCTATGGAAAGAGCGCACGGCACCACGTCGGTGAATAACAACCCACCACATCCACCGACGCACGGCCTTTTTTTACTTAAAACACCACCCTCAAGGCGTCAACTTCTCAACCGTATCCCGCGCATAAAGCCCCAACTGAGCGTGCGGAAAATCGAACAGCACGTCGATGTTCTGCATGCCCATCAGACCGATCACGATGCGGTTTGCCCCCGGTTGCGCCTTGACGATGGTGACTTGCGCGTCGTCGTAGCGATGCACCCACTTGCCCGAACCAATCGCCGCGTTGTAGTTGCCTTGAATGAGCACTTTGCCAGGGCTGTCGTCGCCGGTCCAGTTCGGCGCCGTATCGGTTTCCACGCGGATCATGCCGGTCGTCGCCGTGGCAAATACCAGCGGCGCGCAAAACGTCGTCTTGTCGCCGACATTGACGCAGCCTCGCGGCCACTGCAATGCGCCGTCCTTCGATACCGTCATCGGCACCATCGTGTAGTCCTTCGTGATCGCGCTCGACGGGCTCAGCAGCAAGTACGGTTTCGCGAAACTGGCATGCACCACATAGCGTTCGCCGATGTGGCCGACGAGCGCGCGCAGCGGTTGCGTGCAGCAGGTGTCGTCCGGTTGCGCGGCGCCCACGCCGAACAGTCCGGAGAAGGCCCAGCCGAATTCGCCGGTATAGCCGTCCATCGCGACGCAGCGTTTGGCGTTGGCCTGGCAACTGACGGCGTCCACGGCCTGCGCGTCGACCTTTACTGCGTTCGATCCCGCGACGCTCATCGGCACTTTCACCGTGGCGCCCGAAATTTGCGCGCCGTTCGCGAGCAGCAGCGTGCTCGCCGGCGCGGCGCTCGGATAGTCCGAACCGGGCAGCACCGACTTCAACACGCGCACGCCTTGCGTGCCCGTATCGAGTGCGACGTAGACCGGCTTGCCGTCGAGTTGAACGGGCAGGCCGAGACGCGCGTGGTCTTCATCGGCACGTTCGACGTGTAGCGGAATCAGCACGCCGTCCTTGCCGCCGTTGATCAGCGAAACGCTCGAGGCGGGCGGCGTGGGCGTCGGGAAAGTGGTCGAGCAGCCGCTGAGCGCGGTGAGCGCGCCGGTCGCAAACAGCGCGGCGGCGGCCAAACGGCGCCAATGACGATGCAGACGAAGATGCAGATGCAGGTGCAGATGCCGGCGCGCGGCATAACCAGTGACAGTAAGCAGGGACATGAGACACGCTCGCAAAAAGGCGGTCCCTTGCGAAGGCGATGCATGCGGCTGCTACGCACAGAGAGCGACGCATCGCGAGGCCTGCGAAAGTGAACGCGCGATAACAGGAGCGGCGACTCTAACCGGGCACCGGCGAGCACTTGCAAAGATGTGTGAAGGGAAGCGCGGCTCGACGCCGCGGCGATTTGCATTTAGTGTGACGCCGACGCGCACATCTACCTATGCCGTCGGCCGCTTTAACAAGCCCGCGAGCGCGGGCCTAACATCGGCTTACTCAAACTTTCTGCGTGGCGGAAGCCGAAGCGGCTGCGCCCTTGGCTTCGTTCACGGCCGCGCCGACGCGCTCGACGAAGTCGCGATCGACGCTCGACAGCGCCTCGCGTTCGCCATTGGCCGTTTGCACCATCAGACGGTGCGTGACATCCTGCGTCGCCCACGTGAGCCAGCCGACGACCGCCAGCATCACGCCGCACACGATTCCCACCGGCGCGCGAAGCACGCCGTCGACAATCGCGCCGACGAGCCCCACGACCGAAATCGTAATGGGCAATACCTTGTTCTTCTGCACGGTGACGACCTTCACGCTGACGATGTCGCGCAGCGGGAAAACCTGGCCGGCGGATGAAAGCGCATTGCGGGTGACCGACACGCCGCGATCGTTGAAAGGAGTTTCCATCGAGTCGAATGCAAGCTGTTGCAAAGGGCGCAGCGTACCAGAGTTCGCGTGCGCAGGGCTTGCGCGAGATGCTGGCTTGGTTCGGAAAAGGCCCGGCCCAGAGCGCTGCAACGCCTTCCGACGAACTTCGCGCCTGCCGTTTCTGTCGAAGCAATATAGCGGGAGTTCACATCATGAAGCTGTTTTACGTCAGCGCTACTGTGGCTATCACTGCGATCTTCGCGGCCGGCTGTTCATCGGCATGGCCGCCGTCCGCTGAACGAGACACGCGGCAAGTGCCACCCACTGCCGCAACCTCCATCACGCCCACCGCGCGCACCGATCAGCACGCGTCTAAGTCCAAACCGAAGCCGCCAGTACTAAGCGTCGGCGTGACCGATCCCGGCACTCAATTGATTCTCCCGTGGTTCCTCGCGGATATCATCAATGCGGTCAACACGCATCAGTCTTTCGGCTCCACGCTCAATACGATGAAACAGGGACTTTGAGCGAGCGGCCCTCAGCCGATAGTCACGCCGCACTCCTTCAACGCCCCACGCAACCCCAACTGCGGATACGCACTCTCCAACGTACGCAAATCCGCGCGCATCTCTTCGACGATCCAGTCGCGCACATCCGCAACAATCGGCCGCAATGGCCGGTTCGCCGGCGACACCAGGCAGCAGCGCCGACTCGTCACGATGATTTGCTCCTCGGCGGGAACCAGCGCGCGCTGCGATAGCCAGTGCGACACCACGTTCAGCCAGCCAAGCGCGATGCCCTGGCCGAGCAGCGCGGCCTGCACGACGATCGCGTAGTCGTTGAAGCTGAGCATGCCCGCTACGCGCCGGCCATGCTGCTCGAACGCGCCAAAGCGGTGATGCCAGCCGCGCTCCTCGTCGTCCATCACGATGACGGTATCGCCATGCTCGCGGCCCGCCTCCGTTTGCGCGGTTTCCTGGTAGCGCGGGTTGCAAACGGGCATCAGCGTTTCGGGCATGACGAGCACGCTGTTCTCGTCGATTTCGTCGGCGTGCAAGAACCGCATGCCGAGATCGACGTCGACCAGCGGCCCGCCGATGCGCCCCGAAATGAGCTGAAACCTCAGATCAATCGACGGAAACGCCTGGTTCAGGCGACTCATGCGCGGCATCAGCCAATGCGTCGTAAAGCCGGTCGACACCGAGAGTGTGACCGACTCGACGCCCGTGGCGCGCGCCTCGATTTCGCGTATCGCGCTCTCTATGCCGTTGAATCCTTCGGAGATCTTGCGATAGAGAATGCGCCCGTTCTCCGTCAACTCGATGCCGCCGCGCACGCGCTCGAAAAGGCGCACTCCGATGTGGTCTTCCATGCGCGCGAGCATGCGGCTCACGGCGGGTTGGCTCACATAGAGTTCCTGCGCGGCGCGCGTGAAGTTGCCGCAGCGCGCGGCGGCTTCGAAGACGAACAGCGCATTCGCGCTCGGCAATTTTTTGCGTAGATTCGGCATGACTTCATGTTATGCCCGATCCAACAATTTGGGAATTGCCGCCAAAAAGTTTGCCACCTATATTTCCCCTAACGCAGCCCCTTTAGCGAGAAAAAACGCAATGGACGCACGAGCGAAAACAGGAGTCTCGATCCGGTCGGCAGGCAAGCGCTATGGTCCGGTGGTCGCGCTGGACGACGTTTCGCTCGACATCGCGCCCGGCGAGTTCGTGTCGCTGCTAGGGCCGTCGGGCTCGGGCAAGACGACGCTGCTCGGCATCCTCGGCGGCTTTGTTCAGCCGAGTTCGGGCGCGGTCTGGGTCGGCGAGAATGACATTACATTTGCGCCGCCGCATAAACGCAATATCGGCATCGTCTTCCAGAACTACGCGCTGTTTCCGCACATGACGGTCGGCGAGAACGTGGCATTCCCGCTGCGCGCGCGCCGCGAGCCGAAAGCGGGCTGGGCGAAGAAAGTGGCCGACGCACTCGCGATGGTCGAACTGAGCGGCTTCGAGGCGCGCAACATCAGCCAGCTTTCGGGCGGCCAGCGTCAGCGCGTCGCGCTCGCCAGAGCGATGGTGTTCGAGCCGCAACTCATCCTGATGGACGAACCGCTGTCCGCGCTCGACAAGCAATTGCGCGAGACCATGCAGATCGAGCTGCGGCGTCTGCACCGCAAGCTCGGCGCGACGATCGTCTACGTGACGCACGATCAGCGCGAGGCGCTCACCATGAGCGACCGCGTCGCGGTGCTGAAGAACGGCAAGCTCGTGCAGATCGATACGCCGGAGCGTCTGTACGACCGGCCTTGCGATGCGTTCGTCGCGAGCTTCATCGGCGAGGCGACGCTGCTCGACGTGAGCCGCGCCGGCGACGACGCCGTGCGGCTCGGCGACGCGCTGCTGCGCACCGCCCATCCGTTGCCGCGCGGCGAGCGTCTGCTGCTTGCCGTGCAAACCGAAAAGCTCGTGATCGACGGCGGTTCCGCCGAAGGCGCCAACCGGCTGTCGTGCCGCGTGACCGAAGTGCTGTATCAGGGCGAGAGTTTGCGCGTGTTCGCCGCGCTCGCCGACGGCACGTCGATCAGCTTGCGCCAACCCGGCAATCACGACGCGCGTCGCCGCATTCCATCGCCGGGCGAGCCTATGACGGTGCTGCTCGATCCGCAGGACACCATCGTCGTGCCCGCCTGATTCTTCTCGCGCCCGCCCGGGCTTACCTCTTGCGCAATTCACGCAACCCTCACAACCCGCAAAGGATGATGCAATGAAGCTCACCGATTTCAAGGTCCTGACGTTCGATGTCGTCGGCACGCTGATCAACTTCGAACAGGGCGTGCTTGCGTCCGTGCGGCGCCTGGGCGGCGCGGCGGCGAAAGACCTCACCGACGATCAGATCTTCGAGCCGTATATGCGCGGACGCGCGAAATATCCGGGGCGCTCCAGTCACGAGATGGCGAACGTCTATCTGTATCTCGCGAAGGAACTCGGCCTGCCCGACGACGCGCAATCCGCCGCCGCATTCCAGCGCGACGTGCTCGAATGGCCCGCGTTCGAAGATTCGGTGGAAGCCTTGAAGCGCCTGCGCAAACACTACCGGCTCGTTGCGATGACGAACGCGGACCGCGTCGCGTTGTCGGCGTATGCGCACACGCTCGGCGATCCGTTCGACGACACCGTGTGCTGCGACGAAACCGGCGTCGCGAAGCCGGACCCGCAATTCTTCGCCTATAACCGCGGACGTCAGGCCGCGTTCGGCTTCAAGTTCGACGAAATCCTGCACACCGCGCAGAGCCAGTATCACGACATCGGCATCGCGACGAAGCTCGGTTACGCGACCTGCTGGATCGAGCGCCGTCAGGGCATGAAGGGCTTCGGCGCGACGCCGGTTCCCGAAGCCGTCACGACGCCGACCTTCAAATTCGCGACGCTCGGCGCGCTCGCCGACGCGGTCGAAGCCGAAGCGCGCGCCGCTTAAAGTCATGCTCGCGCCCGCGATTCACAACGCCTCGCAACGCCCGCAGCCCGATTCGTTATGGCGCGCGATGGCGGCGCGCACTGCCGAAAAGCAGGCGCCCGTCAGCACGGGCGCGCCGCTCGCTCGCGATCTCATCGTCGATGTGGCCGTGATCGGCGCGGGCTACTCGGGCCTCGCCGCCGCGTACGCGCTGCAAAAACGCGGCGTCGACTGCGCGGTGTTCGATGCGAACCCGGTGGGTTGGGGCGCGAGTGGGCGCAATGGCGGCGTGGTGTCGTCGAAATTCCGCTTGTCGTTCCCGCAGATCGACAAGCTGCACGGACTCGATACCGCCAAGCGCATGCACCGGCTCGCGCACGAAGGCGTGCGCGTGGTCGAATCGTTCGTCGACGAATTCAGGCTCGAGCGCGCGCGTTTCGAGCATACGGGCAGCCTGCGTTGCGCGCATACCGAGCGAGCGTTCGAAGCGATTCGTGCCGAAGCGGACTGGGTGCGCACGCAACTGGGCGATACGTCGATGACCGTGCAATCGGCCGCGGAAATAACTCGCGAGACGGGATCGGCGGAGTTTGTCGGCGGCGTATTGAGCGCCGATGCCGGCACGATCCTGCCGCTCGAATACGTGTACGGTATCGCGCGCGGACTGACCGCGCGCGGCGTGCCGATTTACGAAGCAACGCCGATCGTCGAGATGACGCGTGCTGAGCGCGGCTCGGGTGGCGCGGTGCTGCGCACGCCTCACGGCACGGTGCGCGCGAAGCAGGTGATCGTCGCGACGAATGCCTATTCCGACCTCACGGCTGCGACCGCTGCCTATCAACGCGAGCTCGTGCCATTTCGCAGCGCGATGATCGCAACGGAGCGTCTGCCCGCGGAACTCGACGCGCGCCTGATGGTGCAGCGCCGCAGCTATACGGAAACGCGCCGCATGATGAAGTGGTTCCGCAAGGTTGACGGCCGCATGCTGTTCGGCGGACGCGACGCGTTCGGCAAGGAAGGGCAGTCCACCGGTTTCGACGCGCTGCGCCGCGCGATGGTCGCGCTGTTTCCCGATCTCGCGGACGTGCAGATCGAGTACCAATGGTCGGGCTATGTCGGCATGACCTTCAACTCGCTGCCGCATGTTGGCCGAAGCGACGACGTCACGACGTTTTGTCTCGGGTATAACGGAGCAGGTGTCGCGATGGCGAGCCTGCTCGGCCAGCATGCCGCGGCGCTCGCGCTCGGCGAGACGCCTGAGCTCGCATTGCTCGGCCAGCAAGGCTTGCGGCCCGTGCCGTTTCATTCGCTGCGCGCGCCGGGCGTTCGCGTCGTCGCCGCGTGGTATCAGTTTCTCGACGCCGTGGGTGCATGATGACGACAGCCAAACGGATTTTTCAGGGACCCAGCTTGATGCAGACGACCGCGATGGACCCGTCGGAGCGCCATCGGCAACGCGAGGACCGCGCGATGCTGCTGTTGCTCGCGCCCGCGCTTTTGGTCGTCGTCGTGCTGCTGGTGGTGCCGCTCGCGTGGCTCTCGTGGCAGTCCATCTGGCATGACGGCGGCTTCACGCTCGTCAACTATCGGCGCATCTTCACGGGCACCTATCTGGATACGTTCCTGCTCACGTTCAGGCTCAGCGCGATCGTGACCGGCGTGACGCTTCTGCTCGGGTATCCCGTGGCGTATTTCGCGGCCTCGGTGTCGCCGCGATGGAGCGCGCTGATACTCGGCATGGTCATATTGCCGTTCTGGACCAGTGTGCTCGTGCGCACTTACGCATGGCTTGTGCTGTTGCAGCGCACCGGGCTCATCAACAAGGCGCTGCTTGAAATGGGGCTGGTGGATCGGCCGATACAACTCGCCTACAACCAGTTCGGCACGATCCTCGCGATGGTGCATATTCTGTTGCCGTTCATGGTGCTGCCGCTTTATTCGGCCATGCAGAAGATTCCAGCGAACCTCTCGCAGGCCGGCGCGAGCCTCGGCGGCTCGCCGCTGCATGTTTTCTGGCGCGTGTTTCTGCCGCTGTCGATGAGCGGTGTCGTCGCGGGCGTCACGCTCGTCTTCGTGCTGTGCCTCGGTTTTTACATCACGCCCGAACTGATGGGCGGCGGCAAGTCGATCATGGTGTCGATGGTGGTGAGCCGCAACGTGGAGATCTACAACAGTTGGGGAGCGGCGAGCGCGGTCAGCGTCGTGCTGCTGGTTTGCGTGTTCGCGATCTTCTATGCCGCGAGCCGCGTGATTCCACTTGAAAAGACCCTGGGCGCGAAATGAACAGGATTCCGTTAGGCAGAGTGGTGCTCGGCGCGTTCGTCGTGCTGATCCTCGTGTTCCTGATGCTGCCGGTGCTGATCGTCGTGCCGCTATCGTTCTCCGACACGCGCTTCATGACGTTCCCGCCGCCCGCGTACTCGTTGCGCTGGTATCACGCGTTCTTCGACAACCCCGCGTGGATCGACGCCGCTCGCGTGACGCTGACGGCATCCGTTTGCGCCGCGCTCGTCGCGACGCCGCTCGGCGTTGCCGCGGCCTACGCGATCCAGCACGGCACGCATTGGTCGATGCGCTATTTGCGCACGCTGCTGATGTTGCCGCTGATGGTGCCGATCATCATCGTCGCGGTGGGCGTGTTCTTCGTGTTCACGCAGGCGGGTTACGTGAATACGCTCGGCGGGCTGATCGTCGCGGATACGATGCTTGGGCTGCCGTACGTGCTGATTTCCGTCGGCGCGGATTTGCGCACGTTCGACCGCACGCAGGAAATGGTCGCGCGCAGTCTCGGCATGAATCGGCTGCGCAGCTTTCTCACGGTGACGCTGCCGCAGATCAAGGCGAGCGTGATTTCCGGCGCGGTGTTCGTGTTCATTCAGGCGCTCGATGAAACCGTCGTCGCGCTGTTCATATCGGGCGGAGCGAATCAGACGCTCACGCGCCGCATGTTCGTCACGCTGCGCGACGAGATCGATCCGACCATCGCCGCGATCAGCACCATGCTCACTGCGTTGACGTTGTGTCTCGTGATGATCGTCGTCGTGAGCCGGCGTTCGGCCGGCGCGCGGGCGTGATGCCTTTTCATTTCCTCTGACTGGGAAGCGGATGTCCAATGCACTGAAGTTTTATATCGACGGCGCATGGGTTGCGCCGTCCGGCAACACGCGCCTTGCCGTGGTCAATCCCTGCACCGAAGAAGCGTTCGCCGAGATCGCGCTGGGCAATGCCGAAGATGTCGAGCGCGCGGTCGCCGCGGCGAGACGCGCGTTCGCGTCGTTCTCGCTGACGCAGCCGGCCGAACGCATCGCGCTGATCCGCCGCATACTCGACGCCTACATGGCGCGCTACGACGAGATGGCCGCTGTGATCTCGCGTGAGATCGGCGCGCCGAAAAAGCTCTCGCATGCGTGGCAGGCCGCGCTCGGCAAGCGTCATCTGGAAGAACTGCTGCGTACCTGCGAGAGCTTCGCGTGGCAGCGCAAGAAGGGCACGACGCTCGTCAATCATGAGCCCGTCGGCGTGGTCGCGCTGATTACGCCGTGGAACTGGCCGATCAATCAGATTGTCTGCAAGGTCGCGCCCGCGATTGCCGCCGGCTGCACGATGGTGCTCAAGCCGAGCGAGGTGTCTCCGCTGAACGCTGTGCTGTTCGCTGAAATTCTCGACGCGGCGGGCGTGCCGCCAGGCGTGTTCAATCTGCTGAACGGCGACGGCCCGACTGTCGGCGCCGCGCTATGCAGTCATCCGGACGTCGACATGGTGTCGTTCACCGGATCGACGCGCGCGGGCGTCGAAATCGCAAAGCTGGCCGCGCCGACCGTCAAGCGCGTGCATCAGGAACTCGGCGGGAAATCCGCCAACATTCTTCTCGACGACGTGGAGCTGGAAGCCGCGGTCACGTCGGGCGTGAACTCGTGCTTCAGCAACAGCGGGCAGTCGTGCAATGCGCCGACACGCATGCTGGTGCCGGCAGCGCGGCACGACGAGGCGGTCGCGATTGCACAGCGCGCGGCGGCCGCGCACCGCATCGGTCCCGCTGACGACGACGAAACGACGATGGGCCCCGTCGTTAGCGACGTGCAATACGCACGCGTGCAACGGCTGATCGAAATGGGCATCGAGGAAGGCGCGCTGCTCGCGGCGGGCGGGCCAGGACGTCCCGACGGTCTGACGCGCGGCTACTACGTGCGGCCCACGGTATTCGCAAACGTCGCGCCGTCGATGACGATCGCGCGCGAAGAAATCTTCGGCCCGGTGCTCGCGATCATGCCGTATCGCGACGAAGAAGACGCGATCGCCATTGCCAACGACACACCGTTCGGACTTGCCGCGTATGTTCAGTCCGCGGATCAGGCGCGCGCGAGGCGCGTTGCATTGCGCTTGCGTGCGGGCAGCGTGTATCTGAACTATCCGGCGTGGGACGCGGGCTCGCCGTTCGGCGGCTACAAGCAGTCCGGCAACGGACGCGAATACGGCGAGTGGGGGCTCGAAGCGTTTCTCGAAGTGAAGGGTATCGTTGGGTACGGCGAGTAGGTTGCGATCAGGGCACGATTAAGCCGCGCTCGAACGCCCACGCAGCAGATCGGCAATGCGCTCGGCGATCATGATGGTCGGCACATTCGTATTCGCGCATGGAATCGACGGCATCAACGACGCATCGCACACATGCAGCCCTTCGACGCCATACACGGCGCCGCGCGCATCGGTGACCGCGAGCGGGTCGTCGGCGGCGCCCATGCGGCAGGTGCCCGACGGGTGCCACGTACCGCCCACCGAACGTGTGACGAACTGCGTGAGCGCGGCATCGTCGGCGAGCAGTTCGTCGAGTGTCGCGCCTTGCGTGATGACGCGGCGCACCAGTGATGCCCGCAACGGCCCCGCGATGTCCAGCAGCGCGGCGAGCGCACCGCGCTGCAGCCCGTTCCATGCGCCAGGCACCGCGACGGCCGCGACGCGCGGCGAATAGCTCGACGGAAACACCGTGCCGCGATGCGCGGCCATCGCCGGTGCGGCGAGTGTCTGCGCGCCGAAGCGCAGCGCGAGCTTCAGCCGTTCGAGATCGCGCGCGTCGGAGAGCATCGCGAAATCGACGTTGGGTTCATCCAATGCGTTAGCGGATTTGAGTGTGAGACGCCCGCGCGAATACGATTTGTTGACCCAGAAGAACATCGTGCCGAGACGATAGCCGACCGAATGCCAGCCCGAGCGCGACAGTATCGCGCCGTGCATGTCGCCCGGCACCGTGCCGGCCAGGCCCGACGAAAAGCGCACGATGGCCTGCTCGTGATGCTCGTCGGGAAACGGCGTGCGCGCGGCGCGAGGCAGAAACGCGGACACCGCGATAGACGGGTGCTCCATCAGATTGCGGCCTACGCCCTGGCGATCCGCGAGCACGTCGATGCCGAGCGCGGCAAGTTCATTCGCGGGGCCAATGCCGCTTCTCAGCAGCAGCGCGGGCGAGTGGATCGCCCCTGAGCAGACGATCACGCAGCGCGCCCGCAAGTCATCGTGCGTGCCGTCGGGCCGCATCACGCGCGCGCCGATTGCACGCTTTGCGTCGAACAGAACGCGCTCTGCGATCTCGTTCGTGCGAATCGTGAGGTTGGGCCGCGCCCGCACCGCGTCGTCGAGATAACAAACGGATGTGGGAATGCGCTCGCCCTGGGCGCTCACCGCAATCGAGCCGATGAAAGTGCCGTCTTGCCAGAGACCATTTTGATCCGCGTGCAGCGGATAGTCGTGCTTCAACGTATTGAGCACGGCCTTTACGAATGGGGAGATGCGTTGCGGTCCGGTTCGCTGGATACGCAGCGGGCCATGCGCGCCATGCAGGCCGCTATCGTCCGGGCCGTTGAAGTCGCAATCGGTTTCGAGCTTGCGGAAGTAGGGTAGACACGCTTGCCAGTTCCAGCCTTGTGCGCCGAGTGTTTGCCATTCGTCGTAATCGGCGGGCGAGCCGCGATTGGCCATTAGCGCATTGATCGCGGAGCCGCCGCCGAGAAGCCGCGCCTGTTCATAGCGGCGCAGCGCGGCGGGCGCGCTCATGCGCGCTTTCAGTTGCCGCCAGAGGTTCGCCGTGTCGAGATAAGCGCGGCCAGGATAGCGGCTGCGGATGTCGGCGGGCATGGTCGCCTGCGAGATGTCGCGGCCTGCCTCGACGAGACACACGTTGTTGCTCGCATCTTCGGAGAGCCGCGCGGCAAGCACGCAGCCGGCCGATCCGCCGCCAAGAATCAGATAGTCGATCACGTTGGATGGATGAAGACCGCGCGCCGCATCGCCCTGCGCGCGGCACAACGCAAACCAGAAAACAGAACGCCCGCGATGAACCGTGGTCCCGCGGGCGCGTGAATGGCAGTGCGAACGCCGCCCGTTATTGCATGAACTTGAGCCAGCGCGCTTTCGCCTGAATGCCTGCATCCGATGCCCACCAGTCTTCGGACATCAATGCCTGCTTCGCGGCATTCTCGGGCGAACTCGGCAACTCGCTCGCGCGCTTCGCCGCGATCTTGCCGGTCTTGAACGCAGCCGGATTGCCCGGACCGTAGTCGATATAAAGCGGCAGATTCGCTTGCAACTCGGGCGAGACCGCGGTGTTCAGGAAGCGCATCGCGTCGTTCAGATTCGGCGCGTTCTTCAGCACGCATAGCTGCGTGTTTTGCAGAATGCCGTCGTTGAAAGTGAAATCGACGTCGGGGTTGTCCTTGCGCACGGCGCTTGCGCGGCCGTTCCAGATCATCGTCATGTCGACTTCGCCGTCATGCAGCAATTGCGCGGACTGGCCACCGGAAGTCCACCACACCGTGATGTCGGGCTTGATCTGCTGCAACTTCTTGAAGGCGCGATCGACGTCGAGCGGATAGAGCTTGTCGCGCGACACGCCGTCGGCGAGCAGCGCGGCTTCCAATACCGTTTGCGGATCGTTGCGCAATGCACGCGTGCCGGGGAAGGCTTTCACGTTCCAGAAGTCGGCCCAGCTTTGCGGCGTCTTCTTCAGCGTCTTCTTGTTGTAGCCGATCACGGTCGAATAGAACTCGTACGCGACCGAGTAGGGCGTGCGGTACTTTTCCGGCATCGCCGCGGCGTTCGGAAGCTTCGCGAAGTCTAGCTTTTCCAGCAGCCCTTCGCGTCCGCCTCGCAGACAGTTCGAGGTCGGCGTGTCCACCACGTCCCAGATCGGCTTGCCGGTCGCGGCCTGCGCCTTGATCTGCGGCCACGCATCGGGAATGCTGTCCTGATTGATGGTGATGCCCAGCTCCTTCGCCGCCGGGTCGAGGATGGCTTTGGTCTGAGCTTCCTGATACGTGCCGCCTTGCGACACGAAAGTGATTTTTCCCGCGGCGAGAGCGGGCGCCATGCTCACGGCGCTCAACAGCAGAGTCATGGCAAACGGGCGCAACCTTGGCATGCTGATCACGACTTCTCCTCGATACGGTTGAAGCGAAAAGACATCATCCAGGTCGGCGCTATGTGCCGCTGCGGCTCGGAGCCGAAGCGGCAAACAGCACAGGCTTGAATGGAAATATAGTGAGCCAATTTGACCGGAGCAACGCCGCAATTGTTGGAGCGGCCATGACATGATGTTATGTCAGACTGTTGTAGCCTTGGTTGTCGTCGTTGCGCGCAGTGCTTTTGACGGCTTCAATCGCTTCGATCCGTCCCGTCGCGTTTGCCGATTCGCGACATCACGTTCGCAACGATGCGGTCGCAGCGCGCACCGGCGAATCCGAACAGTTCGCTTCCGGCGACGTCGATCTCTCGCGCGAGCGACTCGCGCAACAGACTCTTCGCGCGAAAATGCCGGCTACGCACGGTGGCTTCGGCAATCTCCAGGCATTGCGCGGTTTCCTCGACACTGAGTTCTTCGACCGATCGCAGAATGAACACCGTGCGGAACGATGCCGGCAATTCGTCGAGCTTGCGCTCGATCAGCGCGCGCATTTCCGCGCGCGCTACTGCGCTGTCGGGCGGCTCGGAGTCGGACGGGTGCATGGCTTCAATATCGATGTCGGCGGTGTTGGAACTGACTATCGGCACAACGTTCTCGCGGCGGGCATGGCGGCGCAGCCGGCCATAGCATTCGTTGAGCACGAGCCGCGAGAGCCACGTCGACAAAGCCGCGTCACCGCGAAACTGGCTGAGCGAACGGTAGGCGCGGAGATACGCGTCCTGAAGCGCGTCTTCGGCTTCGGCGTCGTCACGCAGCGTCGCGCGCGCGAGCCGGTAGAGGCGCCGGTTATGGCGGCGCATCAGCACCTCGAACGCTGCACGATCGCCCGCGACGATGCGCCGGACGATCGCATGATCGTCGTCGGCGTTGTCGGCGTGGTCGGCGGCGGACATGGACGGCAGTTTCGCTGTCTCGGTCATCGCGTGCGGGCTCTCATTGAACGGTTAGCGCGCCGTGCATCGTCGGATGAAAAGTGCAGCCGTACGGATAACTGCCGGCCTTCGCGGGCGCGTAAGACCATGACGCGTTGGCGGCAATGCTGCGCGAATCGAATGCATGCGTGTTGCCGGTCACCGTATGAGGAAAGAGGTCCTTGTTGATCCATACGATGCGGTCTCCTCGCTTCACGGTCAAGCTCGGCGGATTGAATTGCATGTTCTCGATCGTGACGACATGGCTTGTCGGCGCCGCCGCGCTCGCCGGTACTGCGCTCAACGTTGCCGCGAGCATCGCACAGACCAGCGCGGCGCACGCACGCGTGCTCTTGCCCGACGCATGCCGCCGCTTAACCACTGCTTTTCTCCAGCGACGCCTGCACATGCTTCGCATGTTCGAGATGCGCGACGAAAGCGGGCCGGACCTTCACGAGCAGCGCTTTCAGCTCATCGTTCTTCGCAGACGGAATCAGCGTTTTATCGAGCGCGTCGAGAACATTCTCATGGTAGGTCACTTCATGATCGATATACGCGCGATCGAATGCAGCGCCATTCAGTTTCTTGAGCGCCGCGAGGTTTGCATCGCCGCCTTGCTTGAGGCTTTGGCTTGTCGCGTTGTCCTCGGGCGTGACGTTGAGTTTGTGCACGAGGTCGCTCGCCGATTGATTGACGGCGCTGTGGTCGGTGACCATCTGCTTCGCGAACGCCTTGACGTCGCCCGACTTCGAGCGCGACTCGGCGAGTTTGCCCGCGTCGATGTCGACCTGGTTCGCGGTGACGACGATAGCCGCGATCTGCGGATCGCTCGGCCCGGCGCTTTGCGCCCAGCTAGCGAGACTCATGAGCGCGAGCGCGCCTAACCATTGTGGACGGATCAGTTTCATACGGATTCTCCCGTTTAGCCAACGTTGCGTTGCATACGGCGTTGGATGTCACGACGGAGAATCCTGTTCCCAGTTGATGCGCGACGCGCGTTGCTTCAGTGACCGTGCCGCTCGCCCGCTGCGACCGGCGTCTGCCTGGATTGCCGGCTGAGCATCAGCGTGACGACCGCCGATACGGCCAGCGTCGCGCCGACCACATACAGCCCCGCCGAATAGCCGCCCGTCACGTTCTTGAGCCAGCCGATCGCGAATGGACCGACGAAGCCGCCGAGGTTGCCGATGGAGTTGATCATCGCGATGCCCGCGGCCGCGCCCGCGCCCGACAGGAACATGCTCGGCATCGCCCACAACGGCGCCTTGGCCGCGCTGATGCCGACGTTCACGACCACGAGCGCCAGCACGATCATCAGCGCGGTCGCCGCGTTGCCCGCGAACACGAAGCCGAGACAGGCCAGCGCGCACGGAATGACGACGTGCCACGTGCGTTCTTCGGTGCGATCCGAATGCCTCGCCCACAGAATCATCGCGATCACCGCGACGATGCTCGGTATGCCCGCGAGCAGACCCGTCTCGAACGAGCCGAAGCCGTATTGCCTGATGATGAGCGGCGCCCACAGGCCGAGCGTGTACAAGCCCGCGGACGTGCCGAAGTAAATCAGCGCCAGGGCGAGAACGCGCGGATCGCGCAGGGCGCTCAACGCGCCGGCCGTGTGGCCCGCATGCGACTGCCGCGCGTCGGCTTCCGTCTTCAGTTTCGCGATCAGCCATTCGCGCTCTTCGGGCGCGAGCCAGTGCGCTTTCGACGGCGTGTCGGTCAGATACTTCAGGACGAAGAAGCCGAGTACGACCGCGGGCAGCGCTTCGAGAATGTAGAGCATTTGCCAGTCGGCGAGACCGGCGATCGGCGGCAGCTTCATGATGGCGCCGGAAATCGGCGAGCCGATCGCCGTGGAAATCGGCGCGGCCGCCATGAACCACGCGGCGGCCACGGCGCGCTGACGGGTCGGAAACCACAAGCTCAGATACAGGATGATGCCGGGAAAGAAGCCCGCTTCCGCCACGCCGAGCAGAAAGCGCAATGCATAGAAACTGTTCGGCCCGACGACGAACGCGGAGGCCAGCGAGACAATGCCCCACGAGACCATCACGCGGGCAATCCAGCGGCGCGCGCCGACCTTGTGAAGAATCAGGTTCGACGGAACTTCGAACAGAAAATAGCCGATAAAGAACAGGCCGCCGCCGAATCCGAACGCGGTCGGCGACAGGCCAATGGCCTTGTTCATCGTCAGCGCGGCGAAGCCTACGTTGACGCGGTCGAGAAAACTCACGAAATACAGCAGCATTACGAACGGGATGATCCGCAGCATCAGCTTGCGGGACACCCGGCTTTCGAGGTCGGTCGTCATTGTCTCCTCCTTTGGAGGCTTGAGCGGTGCCCTGCTGCGAGGGCAGCAGGGTGCGAGGCGCGCGGCAGCCGTCGAATGCGGCTGTTGTCCGTGGGTGCGCGTCGCGAGGCGCGAACTGTCGCGCGATGGGGTCTTTAAGGCTTATGCCGCGTTCGCCGCCGGCCTTACGGCTCGCTCGATGAAAGCGCACACCGCAGCCGTCACCTGCGCGGTCGTCGCCGTGCCGCCGAGGTCGCCCGTGTGCAGCGACTTGTCCGCGGTCACGGCTTCGACGGCCTGCATCACGCGCTTTGCCGCGTCGAGTTCGCCGAGATGTTCGAGCAGCATCACGACCGACCAGAACGTGCCGACCGGATTCGCGAGACCCTTGCCCATGATGTCGAACGCGGAGCCGTGGATCGGTTCGAACATCGACGGAAAGCGCCGTTCGGGGTCGATGTTGCCGGTCGGCGCAATGCCCAGGCTGCCGGCAAGCGCAGCGGCCAGGTCGCTGAGAATGTCGGCGTGCAGGTTCGTCGCGACAATCGTGTCGAGGCTCGCCGGACGATTGATCATGCGCGCGGTCGACGCGTCGACCAGTTCCTTGTCCCACGTCACATCGGGGAATTCCTTCGAGACCTGCAGCGCGATTTCGTCCCACATCACCATCGCGTGACGTTGCGCGTTGCTCTTCGTGATGACGGTCAGCAGCTTGCGCGGACGCGACTGCGCGAGGCGGAACGCGAAGCGCATGATGCGCTCGACGCCGGCGCGCGTCATGATCGACACGTCCGTCGCGGCTTCGATCGGATGACCCTGATGAACGCGGCCGCCCACGCCGGAGTATTCGCCTTCCGAGTTCTCGCGCACGATCACCCAGTTGAGGTCCTCGGGCTTGCAGCGCTTTAACGGTGCGTCGATGCCGGGCAGGATGCGCGTGGGGCGAACGTTCGCGTACTGGTCGAAGCCCTGGCAGATTTTCAGACGCAGACCCCACAGCGTGATGTGGTCGGGAATGTCCGGGTCGCCTGCGGAACCGAACAGAATCGCGTCCTTGTCGCGGATCGCATCGAGTCCGTCCGCCGGCATCATCACGCCATGCTTGCGGTGATAGTCGCCGCCCCAGTCGAAATTTTCGAACTCGAATGCAAACGACTGCGTGGTTCTGGCGAGCGCTTCGAGCACCTCGGCGCCGGCCGGTACGACCTCCTTGCCGATGCCGTCGCCGGGAATGGTCGCGATGCGATAGGTCTTCATGCTGCGTCTCCGAATGATTGATTGATTGGGTTGGTTGCAGTGACTCTATCGACATCTGCACGAAAAAACCGGTGCTAAACTCAAAGCATCTTTAACTTCAATTCACAAGTGGAAGCGATGCGCGATACCGTTCAGCCAGCGGATCTGAGCTTTTTCTCGACGCTCGCGGCGTCGGGCAGCCTGAGTGCGGCGGCGCGAGAGCTGGGATTGACGGCGGCGGCCGTCAGCAAGCGGCTCACGCAGATGGAGAGCCGCGCGGGCGTCGCGCTCGTCAACCGCACCACGCGCCGGATGATGCTCACGCCCGAAGGCGAGCTGTACTTGCAGCATGCGCGCAGGATTCTCGACGAAATTGACGAGCTCGCTGAGTTGCTCGGTTCCGCGAAGAAGAGCCCGAAGGGACTGTTGCGTGTCAATGCGACGCTTGGGTTTGGCCGCAGCCATGTCGCGCCCGCAATTTCGCACTTTGTCGCGAAGTATCCGCAAGTGTCGGTGCAGCTTCAGTTGTCGGTCACGCCGCCGCCGCTCACCGACGATACGTTCGACGTCTGCATCCGCTTTGGCGAGCCGCCCGATACGCGCGTGATCGCGCGGCGCCTCGCGGCGAACCGGCGCCTGCTGTGCGCGGCGCCCTCGTATATCGCGTCGCACGGCATGCCGATGACGCCGCATGATCTAACGCGGCATAACTGCATCGGCATTCGTCAGGGCGACGAAGCCTATGGCGTGTGGCGCTTGAGTTCGGGCAAGGGCGCGTCGCTGAAGACGGAAGCCGTCCGCATCAAGGGCACGCTGACCACGAACGACGGCGAGATCGCGGTGAAGTGGGCGCTCGAGGGGCACGGCATTCTGATGCGCGCGGAGTGGGACATCAAGCAGTATCTGGCCGATGGCTCGCTCGTGGTCGTGCTGCCCGGTTACGACACGCCGAACGCCGACATCTTCGCCGTGTATTCGCAGCGGCATCAGATGTCGAACCGCATTCGCGCGTTCGTGGATTTCATCGCGCGCGAGTTGGGGGAATGAGGCGTCGGTTATTGAATTTCCCGTAGCGTATGAGCCGAGCGTGAGTGGTTACTTTTGCATCGGCATGGCTTGCATTGCCGGATCTTGATCCATCTGCGCGCTTTTTTGAGCCGCGTGCATCGCGGCCACTTTTCTTTCGGCTTCCTGAATGTCGGATGGATACTGACTGTCGTCGCCGAGCGACGGCGTGTAGCCGGCGGCTTCCAGTTCTTCGAGTTCGTGCATGACTTCGGCGCGCGTGAGAGGATGGCCGGCGTCGGGCGACGCCTGCGCGCGTGCCCATGTCGACGTGGCCACCAGCGCAGTGGCGGAAATAATGGCGAATAGCGCGCGGGCTGTCGCGCGATGTGCATGGTGGTCTTTCATGGCTTGCTCCTCGATGTGCGAGCGGATCGTCCGAAAGCGGCTTGCGTTCGATATGACGCGCTCTGCATCGTTAAACCGGCGAACTGGCTTTCTTATTCCCGCGACCTCGGAACAGCAGCAAGCGATTTACCCGACATGCGCCGAATGCCTATACTGCATGTTCCGATTTCTACCGATTGTTCTCTTGCAGAGCGTCCGCCATGACACATACCGTTAAAAGCGTCGAGCAGCTCGAACAGATTTACGGCGCGCCGCACGAGCGCGCATTGTGGAAAGAACTTGATTGCCTCAATAGCGACTATCAGGCATTCGTGCGCGCTTCTCCGTTCGCGGTGTTGTCTTCTGTCGGTGAGGGCGGAGCGGACTGCTCGCCGAAAGGCGACGCTGCCGGATTCGTCCAGATACTCGATGAGCGCACGTTGGCGTTGCCGGACAGGCCGGGCAATAACCGCATCGACAGTCTAAGAAACATTGTGGCCGACCCGCGCGTGTCGTTGCTGTTTCTCGTGCCGGGCGTCGGCGAAACATTGCGGGTGAACGGGCGCGCCGAGATTTCAGTCGATCCCGACTTGCTCGCGCGCTTCGAGGTTCGCGGGAAACTGCCGCGCACGGTGATCATCGTGCACGTCGAGGCGGCGTATTTTCATTGCTCGAAAGCGCTGGTGCGCTCGAATCTTTGGGACCCGGCAAAGCAGGTGGACCGCGCAAGTTTGCCGAGTGCGGGAGATATGCATAGGCGTTTGAGCGGCGGTACTTTCGACGGCGCGCAATACGACAAGGAAATGCCGGAGAAGGTGGCGGCGGGGCTTTATTGAGGCGGGCAGGCGGGCTTCATCGCGGACTGTTGCCGCAGCGCAAACAGAAACGCCCCTGAAAACAGGGGCGTTTCTTCACATTCACACCGGCGAAGCAACAACCCATCGCACGGTACAAATCCGCTTTAGAACTTGTGGCGAACGCCCACGCGGAACGCCAACTGGTTGTCCGCGCCCGTGCCCGACGTGTTGAAGTAGCTCGTGCTCGAACCGATCTGCGCTTGCAGATCCTGCGTGCCGTTGCGGCCCGCCGCGATCTGATAGATACCCAGCGCATACACGTCGGTACGCTTGCTCAGCGCGTAGTCGACGCTCAGATCGACCTGATTCCAGTGACCGCGATTCGCGTTGCTCAGGTGCATGTACGTGTAGCCTGCGCCTGCCGTCAATGCCGGCGTGAACGCGTACTTCGCGCCTGCCTCATACGCGGCGAACGTCGTCGTGCCGCCCGAAATCGGCTCGAAGCGCGTGTTCGTGTACAACGCCCACAGCGTGGCTGCGCCGATCGAATAACGGCCGCCCACGCCGAACGTGCGCAGATCGCGGACGTTGCCGGTCGCGACGTTGGCAATCGTCGTCGAGAACGACGGCGTCGACTGGCCCGGATAACGGATGTCCGTGTAAGCCGCACCGATACCGAACGGACCGTTCGCGTAGTTCACGCCGAAGCTGTAAGCACGCGACGAACCCGCGACCGGCGCTGCGGCCGTGCCGGTTGCCGGCGCGCCTGCGAATGCGCCCGCCTGGTTCGAGAAGCCATACATCGCGCCGAACGTGAGGCCCGCGAAATTCGCGCTGCTGAACTTGACCGCGTTGTTGATACGGCTCGACGTAAGCTGGTCCACGTCGTTGATGTGATACGCGTAGTTGCCTGCAACGGTTTGTCCGCCGGTCGAGTAATTACCGCCGAGGTAATCGGTCGAGAACGAGTACTGGCGGCCGAACGTCAGCGAGCCGACATTGTTCTGCGATAGGCCCACATACGCCTGACGGCCGAACATCGCGCCGCCCTGGCCGAGCGTGCCGTTGCCGCTGTTAAAGCCGTTTTCGAGCACGAAGATCGCCTTCAGGCCGTTGCCCAGATCTTCCGTGCCGCGCAGGCCCCAACGGCTGCCTTGAGCAACGCCGTCGTCGTACTTGAAGAGATTGTCGTGACCGGTGGCGGTCTTCGAGTTGTTCACATAGCTGATGCCGGCATCGATCACGCCATACAGCGTGACGCTGCTTTGTGCGTGTGCTGCGCTGGCGAAAACGGCGAGGGTAGCGGCGGTCAATAGTTTTTTGTTCAAAACGTTCTCCGATTAAAAATTGAGCGATCGCGACGCCCTGCTTCTTGGGTAAGGTCGTGCGATGGCCCGAAATTTAAGGGAACGCTGAGTAAGGTATGTGACAGGTGCATTGATTTTGAAATTTGTCGCGCATACGCCACAGTCACCACAGTCGAGCATTGAGTGACGCATGGCGGAACGCGTCGCGGGCATAAGCATTTTCCAGTTCGCCGATATAAGCGTGTGAAAAACGATTGGTTTCAGGCCGCCGCCGTCGCATGCGACGATGCGCGCCTACCAATCAAACCGCTTATGGGGAACTGCATGCAACGCCGCATCGTCATCAAAAATCTGCTTGCTGTGGCGAGCGCCGCGGCTCTTTCGTTCACGGCAACGTTTGCGCACGCCGACGGCAAGCAACTCAAGGTCGGCACGATGAGCGGCCCTGACGCGCAAATCTGGACGGTGGTCACGAAAGTAGCGGCGCGCGAGGGGCTGAATGTGAAAGTGATCGAATTCAACGACTACGTGCAGCCGAATGCCGCATTGGATGCCGGCGATCTCGACGCCAATGGTTTTCAGCATCAGCCGTTTCTCGACAGCCAGATCAAGCAGCGCGGCTATAAGATCGTCAACGTGGGGCTGACGTATGTGTCGCCCATGGGCTTCTATTCGAACAAGCTCAAGTCGCTGAAGGATCTGCCGGAAGGTGCGAAGGTCGGGATTCAGAACGATCCGTCGAACGGCAATCGCGCGTTGCTGCTGTTGCAAAAGTATGGCGTGATCAAACTGAAGCCGGGCGTCGGCACGAATGGCGTCAATGCAACGCCGCTCGACGTCGCCGAGAATCCGAAGAAGATCAAACTGGTGGAACTGGACGCCGCGCAATTGCCGCGCGCGTTGGGCGATCTCGACGCGGCGTCGATCAATACCGACTATGCCGTGAAGGCCGGCCTGCAGCCGACTAAAGACGCCATCGCAATCGAAGATCTGAAAGGCCCTTACGCCAATCTGATCGCCGTGCGCGAGCAGGATCGCAACCAGCCCTGGGTGAAGAAACTGGTCGCGGCGTATGAGTCCGATGAAGTGCGCAAGTACATCGACACCCAGTTCAAAGGCGCGATTATTCCCGCGTTCTAAGAGTTCTCTAGCGGAAAGCCAGGAGCGAAGGCGCCTTCACGGCGCCTTTTTGTTTGCCTTCCGCTCAGCCTTTGCTCGCGCGAATCAGTTACTCAACAGCGAGCCGCTTCGAAACGCGGTCGCGCCGGCAATGCGCGCGAATTCGAGGCCCGCGGTGGCAAAGCGCGTCGAATGCCGCGCATACAGAACGCCTGCGACGCCGCTCTTCAGCGTGACGACGCGGTCTGTCAACGGATCGACGATGTCCGCGATTTCACGGCCCACGTCGACCCACGTGCCGACTTCACAGCGATACACCAGCACGCCGCTGATCGGCGCCACGATCGGCTCCGCACCCGCGAGCGGCGTGGCCGCGAATTCGAGCGGCGGCAGCGCGGCCGCCGTGCCTGCGATCATGCCGCGCGCGGTCAGATATTCGATGATCGCCTGCGCGTCGTGCTCCGCGTACTCGTAAGACACCTCGCGCTGGCCGCGCAATTCGATCGTGACCGAAATGGAGCCGTTCGGAATCGGAAAGCGCTCGCCGAAACGGCCGCGCAGATCGGACCAGCAGAAGCTGTGAATTTCGTCGAACGGATTGCCGACCGAGTTCAGCGCGAGCAGCGACGCCTTCGCGCCGAGATAACGCGCCAGCGGCTCGACGTCGGGCCACAGGTCCGGGTTCGTGTACAGATGCATCGCGGCTTCCCAGTCGCAATGCAGATCGAGCACCACGTCCGCGTCGTAAGAGAGCTTTTGCAGCGCGAGACGTTGCGATTCGAGTTCGGTTGCGGGCTGTTGCGCGTCGAGCGCCTCTCGCATCGCGCTGCGAATCGCGGTGCGATTCACGTTGATGTCATCGCTGAGGCGGCCTTCGATGACCGGCAGCACGAGTGCCGAAAGATCGTGGAAATTGCGGTTGAAGTTCTGCGCGGTGTTGGTTTCGAAGCGTCCCGTGAGATGGCCGAGGAAGTGCTGGTTCAGACCGATGGGATTGGCCACCGGCACGATTACCACTTCGCCGCGCAGCTTACCGGCTGCTTCGAGCGCGGCGAGCTTGCGGCGCAATTCCCAGGAGACGAGCATGCCCGGCAGTTCGTCGGCATGCAGGGACGACTGGATATAGATCTTCTGTCCGCCGCTCGGACCGTAATGAAAACTCGTCAGGTTGCGGGCGGTGCCGAGCGTCGGCGCAATCAGCGGATGGGATTGGGTTTGCATGGTTGTCGAATTCGCGGGGGAAAGTGCGGCGCACCGCTATCTCGTTGATTACAAGGGGGGAAGCCTGCATGAGGCCAGTTGCTGGCGGCAAATCCGGCAAGAGCGCCGCACCAGCACGGTGGCATCGGATCGCACGATCTTAGCCGATACGGCGGCGCGCGTGTTTTGCCGCCATAAAACGCAACGGGCTCCGCGTGTGGCGGAGCCCGTTTTCACGGAGCCGGGGAGCCGTGGAGCGCGCCGCTAAACGCGCACGGCGCGGCTCCTCGGCGCGGAAGTCCGCGTATTAGCTGCCGTACACGTCGAAGTCGAAGTACTTCTTCTCGAGCTTCTTGTACGTGCCGTCCTTGATGATGTCGGCAATCGCCTTGTCGACCTTCGCCTTCAGATCCGTATCTTCCTTACGCATGCCGATGCCCGCGCCGTTGCCCAGAATCTTCGGATCGTCGAGGTTCTTGCCGACGAAGTCGAAGCCTGCGCCACGCGGCGTCTTCAGGAAGCCGATTTCAGCTTGCACGGCATCTTGCAGCGCTGCGTCGAGACGGCCCGACAGCAAGTCGGCGTACACCTGGTCCTGGTTCTGATACGGCACGACCTTCGTGCCCTTCGCTTCCCAGTACGTCTTTGCGTAGGTTTCCTGGATCGTGCCCTGTTCGACGCCGACCGTCTTGCCCTTCAGCGATTCAGCCGTCGGCAGGATGCCCGAACCCTTCTTCGCGACGAGGCGCGTCGGCGTGTTGAACAGCTTCGACGAGAACGCGACCTGTTCGGCGCGTTGCGGCGTCATGGACATCGACGACAGCACGCCGTCGAACTTCTTCGCTTTCAGCGCCGGAATCATGCCGTCGAAGTCGTTTTCGACCCACACGCACTTGGCCTTCAGGCGCGCGCAGATTTCATTGCCGAGGTCGATGTCGAAGCCGACGAGCTTGCCGTCGGAGCCCTTGGACTCGAACGGGGGATAGCTGGCATCGACGCCGAAACGGATGGTGGTCCAATCTTTAGCGTGTGCGCCGATCGAGACGGTGGCAAGCAGAGCAACCGTCAATGCCGCTAGCAGTTTTTTCACTGTTTAACTCCTCGGTGTAGTTCAAATACTCCCGCATGCGGTTGTGCCGCTCGCGGGAAACCCGGCGCGACTTACGACCGGGCCTGGGTTGAAGCCGCCGGCCGGGGCGGCCAGCAGCGCGCGCCAAGCTTATCAGTTCAAAAATATTGGGTAGTTAGTGAAACACCGGATAGCGCATCGCGCATGCCCCGAAAATAAAAGCGCTCCGGACCGCGCTGCATCATAAAACGATGCATGTCGCATCGGAATTTCCGCGCTGCGCCCGAATGCGGAGTGCCGAAGTAGTACCGCCGTAGTGTCGCTGTAATGCGGTGGTAATGCGAATCGTTAATTGACATTTGTCAATCGCACGGCAATTTAATTCGTCGCAGGATTAAAGAAAGTCAGCCATATGCCGTTATCACAGGATGATTGCCCGTCGTGTCCCGCCGAGTGTGAGTTATTTCTCGGCATTTACGCAGTAAGGAAACCAAAAAGATATTGCTTGGCGCTATCATCGTTGCTCCTCTCGCTCGCCATGTAGCGCCAAAAGAGCAGTCCTGTCTGAGGAAATGTTCTCCTGGTTTAATTCGCGATTGATTACGCGGGCATAGGCTCGCCGGAACTGCCTTCTGCTTAACGGTGTTGTATGCACATGATTTCGACGGCAGATGAAAAGCGCCATGACGAGCGGCGTGGCCAGCGGCGAATTTCAGCGGCTTTGCCACGCGCGCGGTTAGCTGCGCGCGGCTATTGCGGCGTCTTGCTGCGCGTCGCGCTGAGCGTGTTTCTGTGCGTCGGGATGCTGTCGGGTGCATCGGCCGAGGCCGCGAAAAAAGTCCTGCATGTGCTCGCGTGGCCCGGTTACGCCGATGCCGACGTCGTGAAGACTTTCGAATTGCGCTACGACGTGAAGGTGGAAGTGACGCTCGTCGATTCCGACGAAGCGTTGTGGGCGCAAATGCACGCGAAAAATGCGCCGCCTTTCGACGTGCTCGCCGCCAACACCGCGGAGATACAGCGTTATTCGCGCGCCCATCTCCTCGCGCCGCTCGATCTGCAAAGCCTGCCCAACACCGCGCGACAATTGCCGCGGTTCCAGGCGCGCGCGTCGATTGAAGGAATCGTCTCGGACGGCAAGGTCTACGGAATTCCGTTTACCTATTCGTCGATGGGCCTCATTTACGACCGCAAGCAGATTCCGGTTGCACCGCGCTCGATGCGCGAACTCTGGAACCCGCGATACCGCGGCAAGGTGCTCGACTTCAACAGCGCGCAGCACAACTTTTCGTTTACCGCGCTTGCATTGGGTTATCGCGATCCGTTCAATCTGAACGACACGCAGATGCGTGCGATCGCTCACAAGCTCGTCGAACTGCGCCGCAATTTACTGACCTATTACACGTTGCCCGAAGAGGCCACCGCGTTCTTTGTTCAGCACAACGTCGCGTTGATGTTCGGCAACTACGGCACGCAGCAAGTGGAATTGCTGCGCCGCGCGGGCGCCGACGTCGGTTACGTGATTCCCGACGAAGGCGTGCTCGCGTGGCTCGATTGCTGGTCCATGACGCGCGTGGCCGCCGAGCCGCAGCTCGCGCTCGCCTGGATCAATTACATGCTCGAGCCGGACGTGAGCCGCCTGCTGACGCAACGTCAGGGGCTCGCCAATACATTGACCGCGCCCGCGGCGAATAGCGACAACGCCCGCATTCTGTGGATCGGGCCGGTCGAGAACATTCAAAAGCGCGAGGACCTGTGGGCCCGAATCGCGTCCGGCGATCGCTCGGAGCGCTTCTGATGATCCGCCCAGGCCTCACATTCAAACTCTCCGTGCTGCTCGCGTGCATCGGCGTGCTGGCTTCGGGCGCGACCGGCTATTACGCGTATCACTCGAACCGCACGATGCTAGTGAAGGAAGCGGGGCGCAGCTTGCTGACGTCGACTGAGTTGCTCGGCGAGCGCTTTTCCGCCTCCATCGACGACGTCGGCGCCGACGCGCTCGTGCTCGCGAGCTTGCCTTCGTCGGCGGAAGTCGTCGCGGCCGACGACGGTTTAAGCTCGAGCTTGCCCCGCGAACGGCTCGCGCAGGTGTACTCGAGCTTCATGATTCACCATGCCGAATATCTGCAGATCCGCCTGATCAGCCGCGCGAATCATGGGCTGGAAATCATTCGTTTCGACCGCGACGCAGACGGACTGATACGCGTGCAAGGCGGCAGTCTGCAGGAAAAAGGCCAGTTTCCGTATGTGTTCGAGCCGCTCGCCTTTTCGCCGGGACGCCTCTATACGTCGCCGATTTCCGTCAATCATGAATACGGCGCGCACGCGGCGCAGGGCAAACCGACGCTGCGGGTCGGCACGCCGGTAGCGAACGCGCAGGGCGCGGTGGTCGGCGTCGTGGTGATCGACGTGAATCTCTCGAATCTGCTCAAGCGTTTGCAAAGCGATTTGCCGAGCGATTATCAGGTTTATCTCGCGAACGAATGGGGCGACTTTCTCGTTCATCCCGATGCGGCGAAGACATTCGGCTTCGATGTCGGTCGCCGCGTGCTGATGCAGGACAGCTTCGCCGTGACGAAGCCGCTGTTCGAACAGAAGGAAAGCGAAGTACTCGCGAACGGTCTTGCGCGTCCCCACGAGGCGGACGGACAGGTGCTCGCTTTCGTGCGCAGACCGTTCGGCGCGTCGGAGGGCAATCGCTTTATCGTGCTCGGACTCGGCAAGCCGCTTGAGGACGTGCTGTCCGGCGCGCATCTGCTGGGCGGCAGCATTATCCGCATGGTGTTGGTCTTCAGTGCACTGGCCGTGCTGCTCGCCATTCTGTTCGCACGCGCGCTCACCAAGCCGCTGCACATCCTCGCGTATGCGGCGACGCATCTGTTCGCCGAACACGCAATGGGCACGTTGCCGCTCAAGCGCACCGACGAGATCGGCGTACTCGCGCGCTGCTTCGACCGCTTGCGCCGCGAGATCAGATCGCAGATGGACGCGCTGCACGTCAAGCAGCGCGAGCTCGTGCATCTCGCCACGCACGACGTGCTGACCGGTTTGCCGAATCGCATGCTGTTCATGGAGAAACTCGAGCGCGCGATTCAGGACGCGACGCGCCGCCGCGAAGGACTCGCCGTGCTGTTCGTCGACCTCGACCGCTTCAAGCAGATCAACGATCAGTTCGGCCATGCGGTCGGCGACAAGGTGCTCGTCGCGGTGGCGCTGCGGCTCAAACAGGTGCTGCATTCCGCCGATGTCGTCGCGCGTCTGGGCGGCGACGAATTCATTGTGCTGATCGAAGGGCCCCGCTCGGCTGAGGCGGCGCCGGGCATCGCGTCGCGCATCATGACCACGCTGAACGAAGAAATCGTGATGGACGGCCAGGGCATGACGGTGGGCGCGAGCATCGGCATCAGCCAGTTTCCCGACGACAGCGGCACCGCCGAAGAACTGCTGCTCAATGCGGACGCGGCGATGTATGCGGCGAAATCGGGGGGACGGTGCGCGTATTTGCGCTATCACGACGTACTCGAAGCGCGTCGGCGTCAGCAGACGGAGCCGATCGAAGTCGTGCAGGCAACGGCAGGCGACGGCCCACCCGAAGGGCGCGAAGCGGAGCCGACCGCGTAATACGCACCTTGCTTTTTGTGCGCGCTATTGCGATGCGGCTATCGCGGCGCGTGCACCCTGCGTTTGCAGCAACTGCAACGCATGATGAAGCGCGTCCCTGAACGCGGGCTGTTGGGCTAATTCCACGGGGAAGATTTCGCGCACCGATAGCAACGCGTCCATTAACGCTTGCGGCTCGCCATTGGCCGATGCCGCGAGCGTCTTCAATCTGTCGGCAAGCGGATCGCTGATGTCGTAACGCGAGCCGTCATCCGCATGACCGCGCAGGAACGTCATCCATGCCGCGACCGCCAGTGCAAGACGCGCAAACGGCTGATTCGCTGCGATTCTTGCCGCGATCGTGCCGAGCAGGCGGGGCGGAATCTTTTGACTACCGTCCATCGCGATCTGCGCGCAGCGGTGTTTGAGCGCGGGGTTCGCATAGCGTTCGAGCAGTGCGTCACGATAGGCGGCTACGTCGAACGAAGCGGGCATGTCGAGCGTCGGCGCGATTTCGTGCGTCATCATCGCGTGAATGAGATTGCGCACGGTGGGCTCGGCGATGGCCTCGTCGATCGTGGCGAAGCCGCCGAGCATCGACAGATAGGCAAGCGTGGAATGCGTGCCGTTGAGCATGCGCAGCTTCGCCAGTTCGTAGGGCGTGACGTCGTCGACGAGTTGCGCGCCCACCGCATGCCATGCGGGACGTCCCGCTGGAAAATAGTCTTCGATAACCCATTGCCGGAAAGGCTCGCAAGGCACGGGCGCGGCGTCGCGATAGCCGAGCGCCGCGGCTGCGCTCGCGTGTTCCGCGTCGGTCGTGGCAGGGACGATACGGTCGACCATCGTCGACGGGAAGGCCACTTCCGCGGCAATCCAGTCGGCGAGTGCCGTATCGGACTGCCGCGCAAACGAACACACCACCTGACGTAATGCGGCGCCGTTGTGCGCTAGGTTGTCGCACGAGAGAACGGTGAACGGCTTTATTGCAGCGTCGCGGCGTGCGCGCAGTGCGGCGACCAGAATGCCGGGCACGGTGCGCGGCGCGTGTGGATGCGAAAGATCGTGTTGTACGGCGGGATCGTCGAGCGCGACGTCGCCTGTTTTTGCATCGCGGTAGTAGCCTTTTTCCGTGACGGTCAGCGACACGATCCGCACTGCGGGATCTGCGAGTCGACTAAACAGCGCGTCGCTATCGTGCGGCATTGCGAGCACCTCGCGCAGTGCGCGCACGACCGTCACCTTCGCGCCGTCAGGACCGCGTTCCACGACGCTATATAAGCCTTGCTGTTCCATCAGCGCATCGCGCTTGGCCACGTCGCCTTGCAGCGTGACGCCGCAAATGCCCCAGTCGCCGCCTTCGGCGAGCATGGCTTCTTCCGTATAAAGCGCCTGATGCGCGCGATGAAAATTGCCGATGCCGAGATGAACGATGCCGATGCCGGGCTCGCGCCATGCGGCCTGCGGCGATAACACATGTTCATGCAAGGCGGACAACGCTTGACGATTGAGTCGAGGCAACGATGCTGGCGTGCTCATGTTTGAAATCCAGACGAGGTCACGGGTTGCGTCACGGGCTGTGAATTACGGTGAATCGCAGTGAATCAGCGGGAAAACCCTGATTTGACGCTTCAATATACTTGTATGGTAGCATCGTTCCAACGCTTCGGGCACTGCGAAAAACGCGATTTCCGCAACACGTTGCCGCTGCGGTTGCCGCCCCAAGCCTCGTCTCTGCAAGGAAGAAAACATGAAGATCGTTCGTGCCGACGTCATCGTCACGTGTCCCGGCCGCAATTTCGTCACGCTGAAAATCGTCACGGACGAAGGCGTGCACGGTATCGGCGATGCGACGCTCAATGGCCGTGAACTGGCCGTTGCATCGTATCTGAAGGACCACGTGTGCCCGCTTCTGATCGGCCGCGATCCTGGCCGTATCGAAGACACCTGGCAGTATCTGTACAAAGGCGCGTACTGGCGCCGCGGTCCTGTCACGATGACGGCAATCGCCGCTGTCGACATGGCGCTGTGGGACATACTCGGCAAAGTGACCGGCATGCCCCTGTACAAACTGCTCGGCGGCGCGTCGCGCGAAGGCGTGATGGTCTACGGACACGCTACCGGCCGCGACATTCCCGAAGCGCTCGAGCGGTACGCCGAACACATCGAAGCGGGCTATCAGGCCATCCGCATTCAATGCGGCGTGCCGAATATGCGCTCTGTCTATGGCGTGTCGAAGGGCAGCGGCATGTATGAGCCTGCAACGAAGGGCGCGGTGGAAGAGCAAAGCTGGTCGTCGGAGAAATATCTCGACTTCGTGCCGAAGCTGTTCGAAGCCGTGCGCGACAAGTTCGGTTTCGACACGCATCTGCTGCACGACGTGCACCATCGGCTGACGCCTATCGAAGCCGCGCGCCTTGGCAAATCTGTCGAACCGTACCGTCTCTTCTGGATGGAAGACCCGACGCCCGCCGAAAACCAGGCCGGCTTCCGCCTGATACGCGAGCATACGGTCACGCCGATTGCAGTCGGCGAGGTGTTCAACAGCATCTGGGACTGCAAGCAGTTGATCGAGGAGCAACTGATCGACTATATCCGCGCGACGTTGACTCACGCGGGCGGCATCACGCATCTTCGGCGGATTGCGGATTTTGCTTCGCTGTATCAGGTACGCACCGGCTGCCACGGACCGTCGGACCTGTCGCCGGTCTGCATGGGCGCAGCGTTGCATTTCGACCTGTGGGTGCCGAATTTCGGCGTGCAGGAATACATGGGCTTTCCGCAAGACGCGCTGGATGTATTCCCGCATGCATGGCGTTTCGACAAAGGCATGATGCATCCCGGCGATGCGCCGGGTCACGGCGTCGACATCGACGAAGCCGCTGCCGCGCGTTTCCCGTACGACCCGGCTTATCTGCCCGTTGCGCGTCTCGAGGACGGCACGCTATGGAACTGGTGACGCCGCGCTATCGCCGAGCATTCTTCTTTTCGAATTGAAATACCGGAGTCCACCATGTTTGCAGCCGTCCTTCACGAACCCAAGCTGATCCGCATCGACGAAATGGAACCGCCGGAGCCCGGCCCCGGTCAGGTGCGAGTGCGCGTGCGCGCGGGCGGCATTTGCGGCTCGGATCTGTCGTACTACTTCAAGGGAAAAAGCGGCGATTTTGCGGTGCGCGAGCCCTTTGTGCTCGGACACGAAGTGGCCGGCGAAATCGATTCGCTCGGCGCGGGCGTGAGTACGGAAACGCGTCTCGCGCCCGGCCAGCGCGTCGCCGTGAATCCGGGCCTCGCATGCGGCACCTGCAAGTACTGCACGATAGGGATGCCTAATCATTGTCTGAACATGCGCTTCATGGGGAGCGCGTCGACCTTCCCGCACACGCAGGGCATGTTCCGGCAATACATTGTCGTGGCCGCGCGGCAATGTTTCCCGGTGGCGGACGGCGTCGATTTCGCGCAGGCGTCGATGGCCGAGCCGCTCGCCGTTGCGTTGCATGCGGTGAAGCAGGCCGGCTCGCTCATCGGCGCGAGCGTGCTGCTGATCGGTTGCGGACCGATCGGCTGCATTCTGCTGTCCGTCGCGCGGCGTGCCGGCGCGCATCGGGTCGTCGCGGTGGATCTGTCGAGCCGCGCGTTGAGCGTCGCGGAACAGCTCGGCGCGGACCAGACCGTGAATGCCGCCGATACCGCGACGATCGAACAATGGTCCGCGCAACGCGGCACGTTCGATGTCGTGATAGAAGCCTCGGGTAGCCCCGCGGGGCTCGACACTGCGTTGCGCTCGGCGCGCGCGGGCGGCACGGTGATCCAGGTCGGCAATTTGCCGGCGGGTCAATCGCCCGTTGCCGCCAACCTCGTCATGTCGAAAGAGCTGCGCTATCAGGGCTCGTTTCGCTTCGCCGACGAATACGCAACCGCGGCCGATGAAATCGCCTCCGGCAAGCTGGACCTGCGCCCCCTCATGACGCACGCGTTTGCGATGAACGACGCCAACAAGGCGTTCGAGGTCGCGCTCGATCGCTCGCAATCGATGAAGGTGCACCTGAATTTCGATTGAAGCCGCACGTCCGAGAGGCGCGCGCATCCCATTCACAAGCGGTATTAACGCCCGTCAAGAGGCGAGAACCGAAGGAGACATCGCATGATTAAAAGTCAACGCTGGTTTGTCGTGGCGCTGCTGTTTCTCGCAGGCGTCATCAATTATCTGGACCGCTCCGCGCTGTCTATCGCTGCGCCGCTGATCCAGAAAGACCTTAACTTTTCGCACGCGCAAATGGGCGTGGTGTTCAGCAGCTTCTTCGTCGGCTACGCGTTGTTCAATTTCGTGGGCGGCGTGCTGTCGGATAAGGTCGGCGCAAAACGCGTGTTCGGCACGGCAATGGGCGTATGGTCGGTGTTTTGCGGAGCAACGGCGCTTGCGACGGGCATTGGTTCGCTCATCGTCTTGCGCGTGCTGTTCGGCATGGGCGAAGGGCCGTTCAGTTCGTCCAACAGCAAGATGGTCAACAACTGGTTTCCGCGCAAGGAAGTCGCGAGCGCGATCGGCGTGATCAGTTCCGGCACGCCGCTTGGCGGCGCGCTCGCGGGTCCGGTGGTGGGCTTCATGGCGGTGCAGTTCGGCTGGCGCTGGGCCTTCGTCGCGATCATGCTGCTGGGGCTGCTTTGGCTGATCGCATGGGCCGCGACCACGACTGAACATCCGCAGCAGAACGCGCGTGTCTCGCAGGCGGAGATGGAGATCATTCTGGCCGGTCAGGCGGATGAACATGCCATCACCCATTCGGCCGACGGCGAGAAACTCGGCCTTGGCCACTTCCTGCGCAAGCCGATCATTCTCGCGACGGCCTTCGCATTCTTCTCGTATAACTACGTGCTGTTCTTCTTTCTCTCGTGGTTTCCGACGTATCTGACGGAAGCGCATCACCTGAGCTTGCATGACATGAGTATCGCCACGGTGATCCCGTGGGTACTCGGCAGCATCGGGCTCGCAGCGGGCGGCTTCATCTCCGACCTGATTCTGCGGTTGACGGGCAGGCCGCTGCTGTCGCGCAAGATCGTGCTCGGCACCTGCCTCGGCGCGGCGGCGGTGTGCGTCGCGCTGGCCGGCCGCGTGGCCAGCACGCAAAGCGCGGTCGCGTTGATGTCGGTCTCGATCTTCTTCCTCTATGTGACGGGCGCCGTGTATTGGGCCGTGATTCAGGACACGGTGCCGCGCGAACATGTGGGCGGCGTCGGCGGCTTCGTGCATCTGCTGGCGAATCTGGCCGGCGTGATTGGACCCGCGGTTACCGGCTTCATCGTGCAGGCGACGCATGGCGCATACGGCAGCGCATTCGTGCTGGCGGGCGGGATTGCGGTGCTCGGCGCGGTGTGCTCGGTCGTATGGATTCGCGAGCCGCGTGCAAGCACGCTGACCATCAAACGTGCATGGTAGTATGGTGCGAAGCCTCGCGACGTATCGCTGAGGCTTCCCACCCGATGCTCTCCGTAGTTTGCAAAAATGCCGACCAGGAATTTCTCCGCCAGCAAGCCTTCGATTTCCGCCGATGCAACGCTCGCCGTGCCGCGCGCCCGGCGTCGCGCGAGTGCGCAGCAAGGCGAGCATGTCGCGCTGCCCGACCTGACCGCGAACGTGTCGTTCGATTCGCACGAACCTATCGGCAAGCAGATTTTCCGGGCGTTGCGGCAGGCCATTTTTATCGGACAGATGGCGCCGGGCACACCGCTTTCGGAGAAGGACGTCTCCGACATGTTTCAGGTGTCGCGGCAGCCCGTGCGCGAGGCGTTCATCAAACTGGTCGAGGCGGGCGTGTTGCAGGTCTTGCCGCAACGCGGCACTTTCGTGAAGCGCATTTCGCCGCGTCAGGTGCGCGAAGGGCGCTTCATTCGCGAAGCGATCGAAGCAGCCGTCGTGCGCAAGGCGGCTGTGTCGATTACCGACGAGCAATTGCAGGCGCTTGCCGACAACATCCGTGACCAGAAGCTCGCGGCGAAATCGAACGACACGGCCGCGTTTCTCGCACTCGACGAGGCGTTTCATTACGCGATCGCCCAAGCAATAGATTGCACGGCCGCGTGGGAAACTATCCAGGACATCAAGGCGCAGATGGACCGCGTGCGTTACTTGAGTCTGCCCGACGTGTCGCCACTCGATCTGCTAATCAAACAGCACGCGAAAATCCTGGCCGGCTTGCGCGCCCACGATCCGGCCGCCGCCGAAGCCGCGATGCGCAGTCATCTGCGCGAAATTCTCGTGTCGCTCGGTCCCATCGCCGCACGCAATCCCGCGTGGTTCGAAGCGGACGAACCGGAGCGCGTGCCGCTGTCCACGTAAATACGTCGCGCTGGACAGGTCCCGAAACGCGCCGTCTTATGGCAAAGTGTGCCGTCTAAAAGCCATGAGGTGAGGGGCCAATGACAGGTCGCCTGGTCTATGTGATGGGGCCGTCCGGCGCGGGTAAAGACGCGTTGCTGGGCTTTGCGCGCAAGCATCTCGCGGGCGAGCCGATTCTTTTCGCGCATCGTTACATTACGCGGCCAAGCGGCAATGGCGAGGAACATGTCGCGCTCAGTGTCGAGGAGTTCGCCGCGCGTTCGTTGCTCGGTCTCTTCGCGCTCGAGTGGTCGAGTCATTCGCTGCACTATGGCATCGGCATCGAACTCGATGCATGGCTCGCGCGTGGTTGCACGGTGGTCGTCAACGGTTCGCGTCAGTATCTGAATCATGCGCTCGCGCGCTATCCGCGGACCGAAGTCGTGCATGTGGACGCCGCGCCGCATATTCTCGAAGCGCGTCTCGGCGCACGCGCGCGCGAATCCGCGGAACAGGTGGCCGCGCGGCTCGCACGTCACGCGCCTTTCAGCTTGCCCGACGGCGTGCGCTGCGAGTCGATCGACAACTCCGGCGAACTCGAAGAAGCGGGTCATGCATTGATCGCCTTCCTCAAGGGCCATGCCCGGCTATAGTGCTGGACATCGAGCCGCGTGAGCGTGCATCACGCTTACGGCCGCCTTTGCATCTGCCTTCATTCAGCTTCACCCATCACGGAGTCCCTTGAAAAATGAGCGAAACCGCGCGTTTGACCGAACTAGCCGATCTGATTCCCGCCACCGAAAGCCTGCGCGATATTCGCCATCACATTCATCGCCATCCCGAACTGGCTTACGAGGAATTGCAGACGGGCGCGCTCGTCGCCGGCAAACTCGAAGAATGGGGCTGGCAGGTGACGCGCGGCGTCGGTGAAACCGGCGTGGTCGGTACGTTGAAAGCGGGCGAGGGCACACGCAGCATCGGCATTCGCGCGGACATGGACGCGTTGCCGATCGTCGAGGAAACCGGCTTGCCTTATGCAAGCGGCACGCACGGCAAGATGCACGCATGCGGCCACGACGGTCACACGACGATGCTGCTCGGCGCGGCCCAACGGCTCGCGGCCACGCGCAATTTTTCGGGCACGGTGCATCTGTATTTTCAGCCGGCCGAAGAAAGCGGCATCGACAGCGGCGCGAAGAAAATGATCGAAGACGGCCTGTTCGAGCGCTTTCCGTGCGACGCCGTGTTCGGTGTGCACAATCATCCGGGCGCGGAGCCGGGCGTGCTGCTGTTTCGCAAGGGGCCGTTCATGTCGGCGGGCGACAAGGCGATCATCACGATTGAAGGCGTGGGCGGTCATGCGGCGCGTCCGCATCTGACGGTCGATCCGGTCGTGATCGCCGCGAGCATCGTAATGGCGTTGCAGACGATCGTCGCGCGCAACGTCGATCCGTCGCAACCGGCGGTGGTGACGGTCGGCTCCATGCATGCGGGCACGGCGAACAACGTGATCGCAAGCACGGCGAAGCTGGAACTGAGCGTGCGTTCGTTCAGCGCCGAAGTGCGCGCGCTGCTGAAAAAGCGCATTACCGAACTCGCCGAAACGCAGGCCGCGAGTTATGGCGGCAAGGCCATCGTCGAATATATCGAAGGCTATCCGGTCGTGATTAATTCGGATGACGAAACAGATTTCGCCATCGAAGTCGCGCGCGAACTGGTGGGCGACGACAAGGTCGTCGCACAGACCGACATGCTCATGGGCAGCGAAGACTTTGCGTTCATGCTGCAACAGCGGCCAGGCACGTTCTTGCGTATCGGCAACGGAGTCGGCGAGGACGGCTGCATGGTGCACAACCCGCACTACGACTTCAACGACCGCAATCTGCCGGTGGGCGCCGCGTTCTGGACGCGTCTTGTGGAACGGTATCTGAGCCGCTAGACGCCTGGACGCAGGCAGCGGCGCTTGTGCTTCAACGTTATTCACGCAGAAGCGCAAGCACAAGCGCCAGCGCCATCACCCGCGCCGCGCCACCATCTCCGACACGCTTTGCGCCGCGTGTTGCAGCGGCTCGAGAAACGCCTTCACCATCTGCTTCGCGGAATTGCGCTGCGCATTGCCGCTGATGTTCATCGCCGCGATCACGCGTCCCTGGCGATTGCGAATCGGCGCGGACAGCGAAATCAGACCGCCTTCGAGTTCCTGATCGACGATGGCCCAGCCCTGGCGGCGCACCTGCGCGATCAGCTTCTTTAGTTCTTCCTTGTCCGTCACCGTGCGCGGCGTGTGCGCGTAAAGCGGCGACGAATTCAGCGTTGCGTCGAGCGTTTCGTCGTCGAGCGCGGACAGCAGCACGCGGCCCATCGACGTGCAATACGCCGGCAAGCGGCTGCCGATCGACAGATTGATCGTCATGATCTTGTGCGTCGGCACGCGCAGCACATAGACGATCTCGGTACGGTCGAGCACGGCCGCCGAGCAGCTCTCGTGAACCTGCGCGGACAATTCCTCCATGACCGGCTCGGCGAGATTCCAGAACGGCATCGACGTCAGATACGCGAAGCCGAGGTCGAGAATTTTCGGCGTGAGACGGAACAGGCGCCCTTCGACTTCGACATAGCCGAGCGTCTGCAAGGTCAGCAGAATGCGGCGCGCGCCGGCGCGCGTGAGGCCGGTCGCGGCGGCGACGTCGGTGAGCGTCTGTTCGGGGCGCTTCGCGTCGAACGCGCGAATCACCGCGAGGCCGCGCGCGAACGACTGCACGTAGGAGTCGCCCGGTTTGTCCGGGGCCGGTTCGGCGCTGGCGGAAACGTCGGAGGACGGCGGCAAGGCTTTGCTCATGGACCTGGGAGAATGCGTTCGAAGGGCTCGGGCACCGCTCGCGTCGAGTGAATCGGCCTCGATCGACCGTGATCGACGCTTGACCAACGCGCGGGTGCGCAAAGGCGTGACGATAGCTTAAGCCTTCTGTTTCGCCAACTTAAGCACCCTGCGCTTGAGAAACCCAGGGTATCCGAGGATGCCGTCCGCATCGAAAATTTGTATGATGACCCGATAACATGACAAAGAGGCAGTGCATGTTCGACAAGATTCCAGCGCGCGCATTGAGCGACACGGTCGCGCAGCAGCTTCTCAAGCAGATCGACAAGGGCACGTTCACGCGCGGCGGCAAGCTGCCGACCGAGGCCGTGCTCGCGCAGCAGTTCGGCGTGAGCCGCACGGTGATTCGCGAGGCGATCTCGCGGCTGAAGAATGAAGGCGTGGTCGAGCCGCGTCAGGGCAGCGGCGTGTTCGTCGCGGCGCATGGGACGGTGCGGCCGCTGCGCATCGACTACGCGGAAGCGGTCGAGCCCGGCTCCGTCGTGCAGATTCTCGCGCTGCGGCGGGCGATCGAAGCCGAAGTCGCGTCCGAGGCCGCGATGCGCCGCACCGACGCCGACATGATGGCCATCGATGCCGCGCTCGCGAAGATCGACGAGGCCGTCGCCGAGGGCGAAGACGGCGTGACCGAAGACGTCGCGTTTCATCGCGCGATCGCGGCGGCCACCGGCAATCCGTATTTCCTCAAAACGCTCACGTTCCTGAACCAGTATCTCGAGGCCGGCACGGTCGTCACGCGTCGCAATGAAGCGTTGCGCGAGGACTTTTCGCGTCAGGTGCGCGAAGAGCATGCGGCCATTGCCGCCGCGATTCGCGCGGGCGATCCGATGGCCGCGCGCAATGCGGCGCGAACTCACATGTACAACGCGGCGCGGCGGCTCGCGGAAGCGGGCATTTGCTGATGCAAAGCCCCGTGCCCGGCGCATTCCCGCGCCGATTCGCGTGAGCACTTAACAGACTTCAGAGAGGTTCGAGCATGTCCAGAAATGTCGGTGTCATCGGTCTTGGCGCAATGGGCCTGGGCGTCGCGCGCTCGTTGCTGCGCGCGGGCTTTCGCGTTCACGCGTGCGATCTGCGCAGTGAAGTGCTGCAGGGCTTCGTGAACGAAGGCGGCGTGGGTTGCGCATCGCCCGCCGAACTCGGCGCGCAATGCGAGGTGGTCGTCACGCTGGTCGTCAACGCTGCGCAAACCGAAGCCGTGCTGTTCGGCGCACAAGGCGCGGTTTCGGCGATGAAGCCGGGCGGCGTCGTGATCGCAAGCGCGACGGTCGCGCCCGATTTCGCGATCGAACTCGGCAAGCGCGTCGAAGCAGCCGGCTTGCAGATGCTCGATGCACCGGTCTCGGGTGGCGCGGCGCGCGCGGCATCCGGCGAGATGACGATGATGACGTCCGGCCCCGCCGCGGCTTATGCGGCCTGCGAGGACGTGCTGGCGAAGATGGCCGGCAAGGTCTATCGCCTCGGCTCGGCGCATGGCGCGGGATCGAAAGTGAAGATCATCAACCAGTTGCTCGCCGGTGTGCATATCGCGGTGGCGGCGGAGGCGATGGCGCTCGGCTTGCGCGAAGGCGTCGATCCCGACGCGCTGTACGACGTCATCACGCACAGCGCGGGCAATTCGTGGATGTTCGAAAACCGCGTGCCGCACATACTCAATGGCGATTACACGCCGCTGTCGGCCGTCGATATTTTCGTCAAGGATCTCGGCCTCGTGCTCGATACCGCGCGCCGCTCGAAATTCCCGTTGCCGCTCTCGGCGGCGGCGCATCAGATGTTCATGATGGCGTCCACGGCCGGCCACGGCGGCGAGGACGATTCCGCGGTCATCAAGATTTTCCCCGGCATCGACGTGCCGGCGGCCAAGTAAGCGGGAGCGCCCGCCATGACGGCTACGACACAACGCGCGCTGCTCGGCTGCATCGCCGACGATTTCACGGGCGCGACCGACCTCGCGAATATGCTGGTGCGCGGCGGCATGCGCACCGTGCAGACCATCGGCATTCCTCTGGAAGACGAAACGATCGCGGCGGACGCAATCGTCGTCGCGCTGAAGTCGCGCACCATTCCTGCCGCCGATGCGGTCGCGCAATCGCTCGCCGCGCTCGACTGGTTGCGCGCGCAAGGGTGCCGCCAGTTCGTTTTCAAATATTGCTCGACGTTCGATTCGACCGATGCGGGTAACATCGGCCCGGTGACGGATGCGTTGCTCGACGTGCTTTGCGCCGACGACAAGGCAAGCGCTTTCACGATTGCATGCCCGGCGTTTCCCGAGAACGGCCGCACGATTTTTCGCGGGCATCTGTTCGTCGGCGACGCATTGCTCAGCGAGTCCGGCATGGAGAATCATCCGCTCACGCCGATGCGCGACGCGAACCTCGTGCGCGTGCTGCAACGTCAGACGCAATCGCAAGTCGGGCTCGTGCGCTACGACGCGGTGGCAAAAGGCGCCGCGGCAGTGCGCGAATCGTTCGACGCGTTGCGTAAGCAGGGCGCACGCATGGCAATCGCCGATGCGGTCTCCGACGCCGATCTATACGTGCTCGGCGAAGCCTGCGCCGATCTCAGGCTGATCACGGGCGGCTCGGGCATCGCGCTCGGTTTGCCGGCCAACTTTCGCCGCGCGGGTTTGCTTCAGCCACAAGACGATGCCGCGCAGTTGCCGGCCGTCGAAGGTTTGTCGGCGGTGCTCGCGGGCAGCGCGTCGAAAGCGACCAACGCGCAGGTCGCGGCGTGGCGCGAAACGCGTCCCGCGTTTCGCATCGATCCGCTCGCGGCCGCGCGCGGCGAGGCCGTCGTCGAACAGGCGCTCGCATTCGCGCAGACGCATCTCGACAAAGGCGAGCCGATGCTGATCTATGCAACCGCCACGCCCGACGAAGTCAAAGCGGTGCAACGCGAACTCGGCGTCGATAAGGCGGGGCATCTGGTCGAAGCCACGTTGGCGTCGATTGCGCGCGGCCTTTATGAGCGCGGCGTGCGCAAGTTCGTCGTGGCGGGCGGCGAGACGTCGGGCGCAGTGGTGCAGGCGCTCGACGTACACAGCTTGCGCATCGGCGCGCAGATCGACCCGGGCGTGCCCGCGACTGCGACGACCGGTTCTCAACCGCTCGCGCTCGCGCTGAAGTCCGGCAATTTCGGCGCAACGGATTTCTTCGAAAAAGCGCTGCGCCATCTGAACGGAGCCGCTTGATGACTAGTGAACTGACTAGCGCAACGACCGGCGCAACGACCGGCGCACCCGCCATCCATGCAACCAACGAAGCGCGCGTGCGCGAAGAAATCTGCATAACGGGCGCGAGTCTTTATCAGCGCGGCTATACCGTGGGCAGCGCCGGGAACATCAGCGCGCGTCTCGACGACGGCTGGCTCATCACGCCGACGGATGCGTGCCTCGGCCGCCTCGATCCCGCCGACATCGCCAAAGTCGATCTCGACGGCAACGCGGTGTCGGGCGGCAAGCCGTCGAAAACGCTCGCGCTGCATCGCGGCATCTATGCGCGCAACGGCGAGGCGCGCGGCATCGTGCATACGCATTCGACGCATCTCGTCGCGCTCACGCTTGCGGGCGTATGGAGCGAGAGCGACGTACTGCCGCCGATCACCCCGTACTACGTGATGAAAGTGGGCCACGTCCCGCTGATTCGTTACAGCAGGCCAGGCGACCCGCAAGTCGCCGCGCAAATCGCCGCGCTGGCCGGCAGCGTTCGCGCGGTGTTGCTCGAGCGGCTCGGTCCGGTGGTGTGGGAGCGCTCGGTCGCGCAGGCGTCGTATGCACTCGAAGAACTCGAGGAAACCGCGCGTTTGTGGCTCATGACGAATTCGCGGCCCGCACCGCTTACCGAAGCCGCGCTCGAAGAACTGCGCAGCGTGTTCGGCGCGCGCTGGTAGCCGGTTGCAACGGACCATCCAAAGCTAGATCGCCCAAGGCGACGCATCACACATCCATCCAAGGAGACATTGCATGAGTTCGTATCAGGCCGTATCGGGCCAGCCGATTGCGGCGGCCCTGGGACAACCCGGCGCCGCGGAAATCGAGCGTACCTACAAGAAAGTGTTCTGGCGCATCGTGCCGTTCCTGATGCTGTGCTACGTGGTCGCTTATCTCGACCGTGTGAACGTGGGCTTTGCCAAGCTGCAAATGTCGCAGGATCTCGCGTTTAGCGAAACCGTGTTCGGCCTCGGCGCGGGCGTGTTTTTCATCGGCTATTTTCTGTTCGAGTTGCCGAGCAATATTCTGATGCACAAGCTCGGCGCGCGTATCTGGATTGCGCGAATCATGATTACCTGGGGCGTGATGTCGGCGCTGTTCGTGTTCGTCAAGACGCCCGCGCAGTTCTATATCTTGCGCTTTCTGCTCGGTCTCGCCGAAGCCGGTTTCTATCCTGGCGTGATCCTTTATCTGACTTACTGGTTTCCGTCGCATCGGCGCGCGAAGATCATTGCGGTGTTCATGTCGGCGATTCCGGTGTCGGGCATTTTCGGCAATCCGCTGTCCGGCTGGATCATGCAGTCGTTTCATAACAGCTCGGGTCTCGCGGGCTGGCAATGGATGTTCCTGATCGAAGCGGTTCCCGCGGTTGCAATCGGCATCGCGACGATCCTGTATCTCGACAACGGCATCGCGAGCGCGAAGTGGCTGACCGAACCCGAAAAGCGCTTGCTCAGCGATGAAATCGCCGCATCGCAGCCGAAGGAAAAAGCCAATGCGCATTCGCTGCGCGCCGTGTTCCGCGATCCGCGCACGTGGTGGATGTCGCTGATCTATTTCGCGTTCGTCACCGGCCAATATGGTTTGACGTTCTGGATGCCGACGCTCATCAAATCGACAGGCGTTAGCGGTGCGTTCAATATCGGCTTGCTGAGCGCGATTCCGTTTCTCTGCGCGATCGTCGTGATGAATCTGATGGGCCATAGCGCCGACAAGCGCCGCGAACGCCGCTGGCATCTGATCGTGCCGGCGCTGTTCGGCGCGGTGGGCTTCACGGTGGCGGCTTCGTTCGCGAGCAACACGGTTGTGTCGATTGCGTTTCTATCGCTCGCCGCAGCCGGCGTGCTGACCTGCGCGCCGCTTTTCTGGTCGCTGCCGACGGCGTTCATGTCGGGCGCGACCGCGGCGGCAGGCATCGCGATCATCAATTCGATCGGGAATCTCGCGGGCTTCGCGAGCCCTTATATGATCGGGTATCTGAAGGACCTGACGCACAGTACGCAGTCCGGCATGTATGTGCTGGCCGGCATGCTGGTGATCGGCGCGATTGCCACGTGGCTCACGCCCGCGAAACTGGTCAACCGTTAATCGTCTTGCGCGCGGCTTACGCATTGCCTGGTGTTGTTTGCCGCGCGCCGAACATCGCTTCAAAGGAGTTGCCGCCATGCCTCGCTTCGCCGCGAATCTGTCGATGATGTACAACGAGCACGCTTTCCTGGACCGCTTCGCCGCCGCGGCGAAAGACGGCTTTAAAGCGGTCGAGTTTCTGTTCCCCTACGATTTCCGCGCGGAAGAAATCAAGGCGCGTCTCGATGCGAACGGCCTCACGCAAGCGCTCTTCAATGCGCCGCCGGGCGACTGGGCAAGCGGCGAGCGCGGCATCGCGACGTTGCCGGGGCGTGAAGACGAGTTCCGCCGCAGCATCGACACCGCGCTCGACTACGCACGCGTGATCGGCAATCGCAAGCTGCACGTGATGGCGGGCCTGATCGCCGCCGATCAGCCGCGCGAGCGGCATCGCGAGGTGTATCTGCAAAACCTTGCGCATGCCGCGAAGGCCGCGCAAGCGGAGGGCATCACGATCGTGATCGAGCCGATCAATACACGCGACATGCCGGGCTTTTTTCTCAACCGGCAGGACGAAGCGCAAGCCATTTGCGCGGAAGTCGGCGCGCCGAATCTGAAGGTGCAGTTCGACTGTTATCACTGCCAGATCGTCGAAGGCGATCTCGCGATGAAACTGAGGCGCGATTTCGCGGGCATCGGCCACATTCAGGTCGCGGGCGTGCCCGAGCGGCACGAGCCGGACACGGGCGAGATCAACTATCCGTATCTGTTCGAGGTGATCGACGCGCTCGGTTACGACGGCTATATCGGCTGCGAATACCGGCCGCGCGCCGCGACGTCCGCGGGACTCGGCTGGTTAAAGCCCTATCTGAACGCAGCGTGAACGCAGCGTGAAGGCGGCCTGAGCGCGGCCTGATAACCCAACACGAGGATTCAAGCGAATCATGAAAGTACTCATTACCGGCGGCGCAGGATTTCTCGGTCAGCGCCTCGCGCGTGAACTGCTCGCGCGCGGTTCGTTGAAAGACGCGCAGGGCGCGCCGCAAGCACTCACGGAACTCGTGCTGCTCGACGTCGTGCAGGCCAACGATTTCGGCGACAGCCGCGTGCGCACCGAAGTCGGCAATATCGCCGAGCGCAGCGTGCTCGAGCGCGCGATCGACGGCCAGACAGCGGCGATTTTTCATCTTGCCGCCATCGTCAGCGGGCAGGCAGAAGCGGATTTCGATCTCGGCATGCGCATCAATCTGGATGCGTCGCGTCTGCTGCTGGATGTCTGCCGGCAACGCGGACATCGGCCGCGCGTGCTGTTTACGAGTTCGGTCGCGGTGTACGGCGGCGAGTTGCCCGAGGTCGTGAAGAACGATACGGCGCTCAATCCGCAGTCGTCGTACGGCGCGCAGAAAGCGATCGCCGAATTGCTGCTCAACGATTACTCGCGGCGCGGTTTCGTCGACGGACGCGTGCTGCGTCTGCCGACCATCAGCGTGCGGCCGGGCAAGCCGAACGCGGCGGCGTCGTCGTTCGCGAGCGGCATTATCCGCGAGCCGCTGAACGGCGAAGAGGCTGTGTGTCCGGTCAACGGCTCGACGCGCCTGTGGCTGCTGTCGCCGCGCAAGGCGATTGAATGCCTGATCGCCGGCCTCGAGCTGAATGCCGCCGCGCTCGGCAACCAGCGCGTGCTGAATCTGCCCGGCATTTCCGTCAGCGTCGACGAGATGGTCGCGGCGTTGCGCGAAGTGGCCGGCGACGAAGTCGCGAAACGGATCGTGTGGCAGGCGGATGCGCGCGTGGAAAAGATTGTCGGCAGTTGGCCCGGACGATGGGATACGTCGCGCGCCGAGCAGCTCGGCTTGCGCGGCGATCAAAGTTTCGCCGATGTGATCCGCGGCTATATCGCCGACGAAGGCATCTCGCTGCGGTAATGTCCCTTTAGCGTCCCTTTAAACGTCCCTCCAGCCTCGCGCCGCGGCCTTGCAAACACGGGCCGCGGTGCGAGCGCCTCAATCGTCAGACACTTTGCCGTGCGCGTTCCGGCTTCCCACGTATTCCCTGGTGCAAGCCGGCGTTCGCTTGACAGCGTTTCCGCCGCGCGCCTATCATCGAGTCTTGTTGTTCGATATATGACCGTCTGTTCGCATAAAGAACAAAACGGCCAGCGACTCGAACGCATCGTTCACTATCCTGCGCTAAGCTGAATTCCCGCGAGTACCGCCCGGCAGCCTGTCCGGCCGATGCCCGACTCATCCGTGCGCTTCTGCCGGCGCCGCGCGCAGTACATCACTGGAGACATCACATGTCCGAAGCATTCCTGTGCGACGCGATTCGCACACCCATCGGCCGCTATGCGGGTTCGCTGTCGTCGGTTCGCGCTGACGATCTGGGCGCGGTGCCGCTCAAGGCGCTGATGGAGCGCAACCCGAACGTCGACTGGAACGCCATTGACGACGTGATCTACGGCTGCGCCAATCAGGCCGGCGAAGACAACCGCAACGTCGCGCGCATGTCTCTGCTGCTCGCGGGCTTGCCGCAAGCGGTGCCCGGCTCGACCGTGAACCGCCTGTGCGGTTCGGGCATGGACGCGGTCGGTATTGCGGCGCGCGCGATCAAATCGGGCGAGGCCGCGTTGATGGTGGCAGGCGGCGTCGAAAGCATGAGCCGCGCGCCGTTTGTGATGGGCAAGGCGACCAGCGCGTTTTCGCGCCAGGCGGACATCTACGATACGACCATCGGCTGGCGTTTCGTCAATCCGTTGATGAAGCAGATGTACGGCGTCGACTCGATGCCCGAGACCGGCGAGAACGTCGCGACCGACTACAACATCAGCCGCGCCGATCAGGATGCGTTCGCGCTGCGCAGTCAGCAAAAAGCCGCGCGCGCGCAGAAGGACGGCACGCTCGCGCAGGAAATCGTCGGCGTGACGATCGCGCAGAAGAAGGGCGATCCGATCACCGTGTCGCAAGACGAGCATCCGCGCGAAACGAGCCTCGAGACGCTCGCGAAACTGAAGGGCGTCGTGCGCCCTGACGGCACCGTGACCGCAGGCAACGCGTCGGGCGTCAACGACGGCGCTGCTGCCCTGCTGCTCGCCAACGAGGAAACCGCGAAGCGCTTCGGCCTCACGCCGCGCGCGCGCGTGCTCGGCATCGCGACGGCCGGCGTCGCGCCGCGCGTGATGGGCATCGGCCCGGCGCCCGCCACGCAAAAACTGCTGGCGCGTTTGAACATGACCATCGATCAGTTCGACGTGATCGAGCTGAACGAAGCGTTCGCGTCGCAAGGCATTGCGGTGCTGCGCACGCTCGGCGTGGCCGACGACGACGCACGCGTGAACCCGAACGGCGGCGCGATCGCGTTGGGTCATCCGCTCGGCATGAGCGGCGCGCGTCTCGTCACGACGGCGATGTACCAGTTGCAACGCACGCAAGGGCGCTTCGCGTTGTGCACGATGTGCATCGGCGTCGGACAGGGAATTGCAATCGCCATCGAACGCGTGTGATGTTCTGAACGCATCTGCGTTAGATAACGCTCTGCGCACAACAGCCTCTTCGCCCAACAGCGAAGAGGCTGTTTTTTTGCATCGATGCCTGCGGCCCTTCGCGCGATTGAAGCTTTCTGTAAGGCATGTACAATCTTTGCGCTGCACCTTTAATCAAGCGTCCTGAATATATGCGTATTGAGCGATGCGAAATGCGCATTGAATAAAGGGCGATTCATCGAGGAGAGCGTAAATGAAGTCAGCGACGATTGCAGCGGCATTGGCAGCAGCGATGCTCGCGGCGGCTCAACCGGCATGGGCGCAAGACGCGATGGCGAGCGCCGCGCAAGACATTGTGAGCGCGGTACAGCCGGTGCATCTGAAGGCCACGATCGTGGGTATCGATCCCGGCAGCCGCGCGCTGACGCTGAAGGGCGCAGGCGGTAACGTGGTGGTCGTGCTCGTGGGCCAGCAAGTTGCCGGCTTCGAGAAGCTCAGAGTCGGCGATCGTGTCGATGCGCTCTACAAGAACGCGCTGCTCGTGAAGGCGGATCGTGTCGACGGCAAAGGCAAGGGCATTCGCGAACGTGTCGATACGCAGGTTTATGCGCCGGCTTCGGGGGGCTTCGAATCGGCGCGCCAGGTTGAAGTGCTTGCCACCGTGCAGAAGATCGACCGCAAACGGCGCCTCGTCACGCTGCGCGGCGCCTATCAGACGCAGACGCTAGAAGCCGGTCCGCAAGTCGATCTGACCGGTGTGAAAGTGGGCGATACGATCCATGCGGTGTTCGTCTCCGCTGCGGCCGTCGAGGTCACGCCGCAAGATACGCAGTAAGACACAATTCGGTAAAGCATGAGTATTTGCGCGGCGCGATGGCCTGCAAGAGACCATCGCGCCGTTGCACTTTTCGCGAGCGTGTTTCGCACGCGGGAAGCATGTCAACGCGGTGTCGGCGGTCCCAGGCCCAGGCGGGCGAGCCGGCTTAGACAACGCCTGAACAAGCCCTGTGCGGGCAACAGATAAGTCAGCGAGACATGCGCCGTACGCTCGCCGTCGATGCTGAGCCATATGCGTTCGCCGCGCTGCAGGCTGAACGTTTGACCCGGCACCAACCAGTGATCGTAAGGCGAACTAACGCGCGTCAGCCAAAGACGCGCACCGTTCACCGCGAGCGTGCTGTCGGCTTCGACGCGCCATGTCAGCGTCGCGCCAGGCGCGACGGGGAAATGCACCACCACCTTCGGCAGACGCTCGTCCTGCTGATACGCCAGAACACGTGCGTCGTCGTCCATGCACTGCGGGCTTGCCTGATCCATCTTGCTCTCCGTTATAGAGCCGGCTGACGGAGGCGCCCACAAAACAAAAGGCCCCTTCCGTTACCGGCGGGGCCTTGGGGGCTTGTTTTACAGACTCAGACTGCTAACGCGCACATGCTCCCAAAGGCCAGCCGATGACGGCTCGCTTCGGGTGATTAATCGCGACGGCGATGGATGTGTGCGTGAACATGAATCGAGTGTGCCGTTTTGCCGCACGCTCTGTCAACGGAATTCGGCCGCTATTTTCCGTAGCCGCGGTGGCGGGTGCTGTTAGTTCTGCAACCGCTCCTCCTCGAGCGTCAACGGAAAGCGGATCGTGAACGTCGTGCCCACGCCCTCGCGCGACACGAACTCGATGTGTCCGCCCAGCACGCGGCACAGTTCCTTCACGATGGCGAGTCCGAGCCCGGTGCCGGGAATGTCGTCGTCCGCCGCGCGCTCGAATTCGTGGAAGACGCGATCCGCGTCGGCGGGCGCGATGCCCACGCCGGTATCGGACACGCGAATCGACCAATGCTCCGGACCGGCCATCGCAAAGTGCAACTCGACCTGTCCTGATTGCGTGTACTTGATTGCGTTGGTAAGCAGATTCACGGCGATCTGCTTGAGCTTCAAACGGTTCGACGTCACGGCGGGCAGCGCGGGATCGAATGCGGAGCGCAGCGTCAGCCCCTTTGCCTCGATGGACGGCCGCGACGACGCAACCAGTTCCTCGAAGAGTTCATGCAGATCGACCTGTTCGGGCGTCAACGGCGCGCCGTCGCCGAGTATCACCGAGTACTCGACCATCTGCTCGACGAGCGCCTTCATGTCCTCTGCCTGCCGGTTCGCCAGAGTCAGCGCGGTGTCGGCTTTCGCGGGCGCGCGGGCGATCAGTTGCAGCGCCATCGAAAACGCGTTCAGGAAGTTGCGCAGATCGTGAACCACGCTGCGCGTGATGTGCATGCGCGACTCGTACAATTCGCCGACGAGCCGTTGCTTCAGCGTCAGTTCGTGATTGGCGCGCTCGAGCCGCCCGGTGTATTCGTCGATCTTGCGGTCGCGTTCGCTGACCACTTCCCGGATCGACGTGAGCGTGACCACGCTCAGCGTTTCGGCGATCATGCGGCGCGCGCGCCGCTCATGTCGACGCGTGAATGTGCCGTCGCGCGACGCGTAGTCTTCGAGTGCATCGGCGAGAACCTGGTGGAAAAGGTCGAGTTCCCGCACGAGTTCTTCGATGCGATAGCCCTGGCGCCAGCGCACCAGGCCGTGCTTTCGGGCATCGCGTTCGATGGCCGGTTCGACGCTTTCCAGGTCTTCGATATCGAGCGCCGCGCACAAGCCTTCGAGAATTTCCGGCAGATGGTCGGCGAGTTGCTGATACGTGAGCTTGTCGGCTTCCACGAGGTCGGCGTCGCCGAAAACCGCGTTCATCCATTGCTCTGTTAGTCGGAGCCGCTCGGCGCGAATGAAACCGGCGAAGTTGCGCAGCGGGCTAACGCGTTTGTCGTTCATGATGGCGCGGTCGATCAGGTTTTGGGAAGTGCGTCGCTGCAATGGCGGCAGCCCATTATCACCGCAAATCGGCGGCGTGGCGTCGAAATTGCGGGCCGGTCACGTCATGCGTTGCGGTCCCTCAGGAAATCGACGAATGCGCGCAGCGGCGCCGGCACATGACGGTGGCCGGGATAATACAGAAAAGGTCCGGAAAAGCGCTGCCACCACGGTTCGAGAATCGGTTCGAGCGCGCCGCTGTCGAGATGCGGCCGAAGCATGGGTTCGAACAGATGGATCACGCCGACGCCCGCGACGGCCGAGTTGATCAGCAGGTCCATTGCTGCGCCCGGCCGCACGAGCAGGGGCCCGGACGGATTCAGTTGCACCACTTCGCCGTCGCGCTCGAAGTGCCAGGTCGGCATCGCGCCGCCGGCAAACTGGCCGCGCAGGCAAGCGTGCGAAAGCAGCTCGCGCGGATGTTGCGGGCGTCCGCGAAGCGCGAGGTAGTCCGGCGCGGCAGCCGTCGCAAAGCGCTGCACGCGTGGACCGATGGGCACGGCGATCATGTCCTGCTCGAGCCGTTCGTCGTAACGGATGCCGGCATCGCAGCCGATCGAAAGCACGTCGACAAAGCCGTCCTCGACCAGCACTTCGACGCGTATGTCCGGATACGCTTTCAGAAACGGCGCGATGATATCGGGCAGCAGGATGCGCGCGGCGCTGGCGGGCACGTTCAGTTTGAGCGTGCCGCTTGGCTGCTCGCGAAAGCCGTTGAGCACGTCGAGTGCCGCTTCCATTTCGCTGAAAAGCGGCGTCAGCTTTTCCAGCAGACGCACGCCTGCTTCGGTCGGCGCGACGCTGCGCGTCGTACGGTTCAGCAGACGCAAGCCGAGCTTTGTTTCGAGCCGGCGCACGGCGACGCTCAGGCTCGAAGCGGAAACGCCGCTGCTGCGCGCCGCGTCGCGAAAGCCGCCCGCACGTGCGACCGAGATGAACGCGGTCAGGTCGTTTAATTCCATGGCGATGGTTCGTCTGTGATTGTTCGTTTTTTTGCACGACCCGTGCACGTTAGCCCGCTTTATTAAACGGTGCAATCCCGGCCATACTGCGCTTCAACTACCAGCAAGGAGAGCCTGATGCCGAACCTCGAAATCACCGACACCTTCCCGTTCACCGGCCGCCAGATCCGGCGCATGGGTTACGGCGCAATGCAACTCGCGGGACCGGGCGTGTTCGGCCCGCCGAAGAATCGCGACGCCGCGCTTGCTGTATTGCGCGAGGCGGTGGCGCAAGGCGTGAATCACATCGACACCAGCGACTTTTATGGCCCGCACATCACCAACCAGCTCATTCGCGAGGCGCTGCATCCGTATCCCGCCGATCTCGTGATCGTCACGAAGCTGGGCGCGGTGCGCGGCAGCGACGGCGCGTGGCTGCCGGCGCAGGAGCCGCAGGATCTCGAGCGCGGCGTGCATGACAATCTGCGCAATCTCGGACTCGACGCGCTGGAGGTAGTCAACATGCGGCTGATGGGCGACGTGCACGCGCCGAGCGAAGGGTCGATCGAAAAGCAGATCACCGCGCTCGCCGAGCTTCAGCAGCGCGGCCTGATTCGCCACATCGGCCTGAGCAACGCGACGCCGGCGCAAGTGGCCGAGGCGCAGCGCATCGCGAAGATTGTCTGCGTGCAGAACCACTACAACCTCGTGCACCGCACCGACGACGCGCTGATCGATCAACTGGCCGGGCAAGGCATCGCGTATGTGCCGTTTTTCCCGCTGGGCGGCTTTACGCCGATCCAGTCGTCGGCTTTGACGGAGATCGCGCAAACCATCGGCGCGACGCCGATGCAAGTGGCGCTCGCCTGGCTGCTGCAGCGCGCGCCCAACATTCTGTTAATCCCGGGCACGTCGTCTGTCGCGCATCTACGCGAAAACCTGGCGGCGGCCAGCCTGACACTGAGCGGCGAGATTCTCGCGAAGCTGGATGCGATCGGCCTCGGCGATGGTCAGGTTGACGGCCAGAGCTAGTCAGCGCATGACGCTTCATCAAACCGAACCGGCGATATGCGCGCGCAACCACTGATGGGCCGGATCGCGATGCGAGCGCTCATGCCACAGCATCGCCATTTCATAGCCGGGGACTTCGACGGGCGACTCGACCACGCGTAACGCAGCGTTATCGCGGACGAGCCGCGCGGGCACCATCGCCACGAGGTCGCTGTTCGCGAGCGCGGAGATCATGAACAGAAAGTGCGGAACGGAAAGCACGACTCTGCGCGTGAGACCGGCGCGGGCCAGAACCTGGTCCGTGACGCCGGCAAAGCCGCCGCCGTCCGGCGACACGATCACGTGCTCGAGCTTCGAAAACTGCGCCAACGTGGGCCGCCGTTTGAGACGCGGATGATCCGCGCGTCCGGCAAGCACATAACGCTCGGCAAACAGCACGCGCCGCCGCAAGCCGGCGGGCGCGTCTTCGCTGGTATGAAAGCCGAGGTCGATCTCGCCTTGTTCCGCCTGCTTCGCAATACGCGGCGGCACGGCTTCGACGACTGCCAGCCGCGTGCCGGGCGCTGCGGTGCGCAGCCCTTGCAACGCCGGGAGAACGATGGTCGACTCGGCGTAGTCCGTCGCGGCAATGCGCCAGGTTTGCGTCGCCTGCGCCGGGTCGAAAGGACGCGCGGGCGCGACCGCTTGCTCCAATGCTTCGAGCGCCTGCCGCAACGGCTCGCGCAGCGCCTCGGCGCGCGCGGTGGCGCGCATGCCTCGCGGCCCCGGCAGCAGCAGCGGATCGCCGAGCACATCGCGGAGTTTCGCGAGATGCACGCTCACCGAGGGCTGCGAGAAATTCAGCCGCTCCGCCGCGCGCGTCACGTTGAGTTCCGCGAGCAGTACGTCGAGCGTGACGAGCAGATTCAAGTCGAGCTTGCGCAGATTATTCACGGATATACCTGTCATATCGGCAATTCATTTCCAATATACCGCGCCGGCCACTATCGTGGGTGCATTCCCACATGAATCAAGGCAACGCAAAATGAACGTTCTGATTGTTTATGCTCATCCTGAACCGCGGTCGTTGAATGGATCGCTGAAGGACTTCTCCGTCAAGCGCCTGCAGGAAGCGGGGCACGCGGTTCAGGTCTCCGATCTGTATGCGATGAACTGGAAGGCGCCACTCGATGCAGCCGATAGCCTCGCGCCTGCAACGGGCGAACGCTTCGACCCGTCGCGCGCGTCGAAGCATGCATTCGAGAATGGACTGCAAAGCCCGGACATCGCCGCGGAACAGGCAAAGCTGAAATGGGCCGATGCGGTCGTTTTTCAATTCCCGCTGTGGTGGTTCTCGATGCCCGCGATCATGAAGGGCTGGGTGGAGCGCGTCTACGCCTATGGTTTCGCGTACGGCGTGGGCGAGCATTCCGATGCGCGCTGGGGCGACCGCTACGGCGAAGGCTCGTTAGCCGGCAAGCGCACGATGCTCGTCGTCACCACGGGCGGCTGGGAATCGCACTACAGTCCGCGCGGCATCAATGGTCCCATCGACGACGTGTTGTTCCCGATCCAGCACGGCATTCTCTATTACCCCGGCTTCGACGTGCTGCCGCCGTTCGTCGTGTATCGCACGAGCCGCATCGACGAAGAAAAATATCTTGAAGTACGCGATGCGCTCGGCAAGCGTCTGGACAATCTCTGGAATACCGCGCCGATACCGTTCCGTCCGCAGAATGGCGGCGATTATCTGATTCCCGAGTTGACGCTGAAGGACGACATCGCGCCGGGCCGCGAGGGCCTGAGCGTGCATGTCAAATAGCGGGATCGCGCGCGCATGTTCCCCACGCATGCGTCGCGCATGGAGTGAGGCGAATCGTAGGGTTCGTTGAAATTTGGCTGTAAGTCGCCGTTGCTAGAGTCGTCGCTGGAATTTGCCGCCCCGCATGCAGAGCCGCCTGCTGCATCGACTGTGTTGTCCGCACATGTAGAAGGGAGAGCGACGAATATGAGTACAGCACGTCTTGTCTGGCTGATCGCGATGCTGCTTGCCGCCGCTCCCGCATGGGCGCTCCAGTCCCGTGTCGTGACCATTCCGAGCGCGGCCATGCACAAGTCTCTGGAAGCGACAGTCGTGTTGCCCGACCGCTATGCGCGCAGCAACGCGGCCGACCGCTTCCCGGTTGTGTATCTGTTGCACGGCTCGGGCGGCGACTACACCGACTGGACCGCCAATTCGCCTATCGGCAGACTCGCCGACCGCTACGGCGTGATCCTCGTCATGCCGGACGGCGGGCGCGAAAGCTGGTACATCGACAGTCCCGTCGATGCAGGCAGCCGTTACGCCACTTATGTCGGCACCGAAGTCGTCGCCTACATCGACATGCATTTCCGCACGATTGCAACCAAAGACGCGCGCGCGATCACCGGCTTGAGCATGGGTGGATTCGGCGCGCTGCATATCGCGCTCGACCGGCCGGACGAATTCGGCGCGGCCGGCAGCATGAGCGGCGCAGTCGATCCGCGCGGTTGCGAGGACGAGCCGGGCATCGATCAGGTGTTCGGCGATCCGGCGCGGCACGCGGACTTCTGGAACAGCGAGGCGATTGTCGAACACGCGCGCAGCTTCGCGAGCGCGCACATGGCGCTGATGATCGACTGCGGCACGAACGATTCGCTCGTGCACTCGAACCGGATGCTGCATGCGCGGCTCGTCGAACTTGGCGTGCCGCATCGGTATGCCGAGCGGCCCGGCGGCCATACGTGGAAGTACTGGGCGAATGCAGTGCAGTACCAGGTGCAGTTTTTTGCGGCCGGTTTCAGACGCAACGGCAACAGTGCGATAGCTTGATGTGTTGCCGCAGCACTGCCGCGATTTATTTCGGTAACCGAACTAAACTGCCGAGGCAGCTTCAGTCGATGCCATGAAACACCGCATCGTCCGGGCCGAGATACGCGGGCGGGCGCCAGGCCGCGTCGCGCATCGAATGCTGAACCAGTTTTTCGACGCCGAGCAGCACCGCGAATATCGCCATCCGCACCGGGATGCCGTTATCGGTCTGCCGGAAAATCGCGAGCCGCGAATCGTGATTCAGGTCCACGCTCAGGTCGTTCGCGCCCGGCCGGCTGTCGCGCGGCAGCGGGTGCATGATCAGCGTATCGGTGCCGCACACGCTGTCCACCAGCGCCTGGTTGATCTGAAAGTCGGGCGTGTAGCCTTCGAACGATTCGTCGGTAAAGCGTTCTTTCTGAATGCGCGTCGCGTACACCACGTCGGCGCCGCGCAGCCCGCTCGGCAGATCGTGAGTCTGTTCGATCACATGCCCGTTGCGCGAAATCTGCTCGATGATATAGCCCGGCATTTCCAGCATGGGCGGCGAGATCAGCGTGAACTTGATGCCGCGATAGAGCGCCAGCAGCTTGACGAGCGAGTGCACGGTGCGCCCATATTTGAGGTCGCCGACAAGTGCGATATGCGCGCCGTCGACAATCTTGCCGAGCCGCGAGAATTCGCGCTGAATGGTGTACAGGTCGAGCAGCGCCTGGCTCGGATGTTCGCCGGGGCCGTCGCCGCCGTTGATCACCGGCACGTTGGTCGCGCGCGCGAATTCCGCCACCGAGCCTTGCTCGGGATGGCGGATCACCAGCGCGTCGACGTAGCCGCTCATCACGCGGCTCGTGTCGTAGATCGACTCGCCCTTGGCCATCGACGAAAACGTGAAGCCGGTCGTGTCGCAGACGGAACCGCCGAGCCGGCAGAAGGCCGCGCCGAAGCTCACGCGCGTTCGCGTGCTGGCCTCGAAGAACAGATTGCCGAGCACCGCGCCTTCCAGCACGCGCGAGATTTTTCGGCGCCGCGCGATGGGCTGCATGATGTCGGCGACGCGAAACAGCGCTTCCACCGAGTCGCGCGAGAACTGATCGACCGACAGCAACTGCGGCTTGCCTTCCCACAGCATCTGGCTCGCGAGCGATTGCGAATCTACGCTCTGCGTATACTTTTCGCCCGGCTCGCCATGCAAGACGATCTCGGACACGAAACGCTCGACGATCTCCGGCATCGCGCGAGATTCCTGCGAGTCGTCCGGCAGAAGCCACGTATCCAGCGCTCTTCGCGACACGCCGATGCGGCCTGCGAAGGTCTCGCGCGTCATGTTCAGACGCCGCATGGCGTCGCGGAGAAAGGCTTGTTGCGGGACGCTCATGAAGGCACCTGTCTATCTGAGTGGTTGCGCCGGATATACGCGATGCGTATATTAATTTGCCCGCGATAGAAGTCAAGCAATTTCAAGATGCGCTTTGCCAAGCTGCGCGCGGCGCGGTTACACTGCGCTTCATGCTCTCCGGCCAACTTCTCCGACTCTGCCCGTCGACCGCGCTTCGTTCTGCCTTCGCAGACGCGGCGGCCGCGCGCCGCGCACGCCGCTCGCTCTCGAACGCGCCGCGCGTCGAGCAATGCAGCCTGGAGTTCAGCGCCAAAGCCAAAAAACAGCCGCTCATCTGACCGGAGCACGCTGTTCCGTCAGATGCGACGGAACAGCGGATCACGCGCTTCGGCGGTCCTTCCTGTCTTTCTCCTTCGCACGCTGCCGGAATCGATACGGTCGCTCATCGACGCAAGAGGAAAGACATGTCTATTTTTTCGGGTATCTGGATTCCGCTGATCACGCCTTTCGCCGACGGCGCGGTCGATCACGCCGCGTTGCGTGCGCTCGTGCGCCGCTATGCCGACGCGGATGTCGCGGGGATTGTGGCGCTCGGCACGACGGGCGAGCCAGCCGCGCTCGACGCTGCGGAACAGGACGCGGTGCTGGCGACCATTCTGGAAGCGGCGCAGAACGCGCCGTTGCCCGTGGTCGTCGGCGTCTCGGGCAACAACACCGCGAGCATGCGCGAGCGCATTCAAGAGCTAGATTCGCTGCCGATCGCCGGCGTGCTGATGGCCGCGCCGTATTATGTGAGGCCGTCGCAGGCCGGCATCGTCAGTCACTTTATGGCGCTTGCCGATGCCAGCGACAAGCCGGTCGTGCTGTACGACATTCCCCAGCGAACCGGCGTGCGGCTCGAACTCGACACATTGCTCGCGCTCGCCGGGCATCCGCGGATTGAGGCGGTGAAGGATTGCGCCGGTTCGCTCGACACCACGCTCGCGCTGATTCGCGACGGCCGCTTGCAGGTGCTCGCGGGCGAGGACATGCAGATGTTCAACACGCTGTGCATGGGCGGCAGCGGCGCGATTGCGGCGTCGGCGCATGTGCGCACGGAACGCTTCGTCGCGCTGTATCGCGCGCTCGCGGCTGGCGCGCTCGACGAAGCGCGGCGCATTTTTCACACGCTCGTGCCGTTGATTCACGCGTTGTTCGCCGAACCGAATCCTGCGCCGGTGAAGGCATCGCTCGCGCTGCAAGGGCTGATCCGCGACGAAGTTCGTCTGCCGATGACGCGCGCGAGCGAAATCCTGGCGCAGCGTCTCGCCGCGCTAGAGCGCGCGTGAGCGGAGCGGCAAACTGCGCGGCGAACCACGCGGCGAACCACGCGGCGAACTGCGCAGCGAGATGCGCCCCTAATATTTGAGATGCTATTTTCGGCGATGAGGCGATAATCGGCGCCCTCTATCGATTATCGCCGCCGGCATCCGTCCGGCGGATGCCGCATGCAGTCAGTCGAGTTCGTCCGATCCGTGTTTGTCCTGAATGTGCCGCTCACGCGCCGTGCGCGGCGAGCTGCATGCCGCTCGCGCCGGGGGGCGTGCTGATGGCGTTCGTGTTTCGCGCGCGCGACCGGCTCTCCAGCGGTTCCGTGGGACTGATCACGCGCCGTTCGGCGACGGCGCTCGCGCTCGGCGCCGCGCTTGCCGCTGCCGTGCTCGCACTCGCGGCCGGCATTGCGATCGGCAAGTACTGGTCCGCGCGCGGCGTCTCCGGTATGCAAAGCGCGAACCGCATCGAGCGCGATTACGCAATCGACCAGCTCGGCAAGCTCAACGCGTCGGTCGCGCAAATCGAGCCGCGCATTGCGCGCCTCACCGCGCAGGTCGGTGCGCTGCGCGACTTCGAAACCCGTCTGAATACGCCGCGCCCAGCGCCGCTCGCGCCCGTTGCCTCGCCGGCCGCTTCGCCTGGCGCTTCTCCCACGCTGCCCGCGTCGAGCGGCGATTCATCGGCCACCGACAGCGAAGGCGAGGGCGGCCCTTCGTTGCCGCCACGACGCTGCGTCGACGCGCCGCGATACCTCGGCGCGCGGCTCGACGCCGAGCGCACCGGCGAGCAGCTCGATTGCATCGCCGCGACGCTCGGCGCGCTCGAGCAGCAGACGGCGGCACACGCGGTCGCGTACGCCGCGTTCCCCGGCCGCATGCCCGCCGACGGCGCGCGTTTCGGTTCGCCGTTCGGCAACCGCACCGATCCCTTCACACATCGGCTGAGTTTTCATCCGGGCCTCGATCTGGTCGCGAAAACAGGCACGCCGATTCTCGCCGCCGCGGGTGGGCGTGTGGTCTTCGCAGGCGAGAAGTCGGGTTATGGCAATGCGGTCGAGATCGATCACGGCAACGGATTGATGACCCGTTACGGCCACGCGTCGCGCATCGTCGTGCATGTCGGCGACCTCGTGCTGCCGCGCCAATACATCGCCGATGTCGGCTCGACCGGACGCTCGACCGGCCCGCATCTGCATTTCGAAGTGCTGGTCAACGGCGCGCCCGTCGATCCCGCGGCTTATCTCGCGCTTTTCGCGCCTCCTTCTCATGGCTGACCGCTTTCTTTCCCGCGACGCAAGCCGTGTGGCGCATGGCGCTTATGCACTCGCACCCGTGCGCCCGCTGCGCGTTCGCATCGTCGTGTGGACACTTGTCTGCGGACTGAGCGCGCTGGCCGGCGCGGCCGCGGTGATCGCCGCCGACGCGTGGCGCGCCGGTCTGCCGCTCAGGCAATGCCTGCCGGTTCCCGTCGATAAAAGCGCCGAGGAGACCGAACTGGCTCGTGCGCGCCTCGCGTTGGCGCAAGAGTCGGCCGCGCGCGCGTCGGTGCAGAAAACGGCGGACAGCGCCGCTGCCGAAGTCGCGCGGCTCAACGACCAGTTGCAGTTCCTGCGCGGGCAGAGCAGGGCAGCGCCGCGACGCTAGGCGCGCCGCCGCGCGTGATTCGCGTCATCCATTTTTTTCCGGAGTCCGTATGTTCAGCAAGAAAAAAGCCGCAGGCATTCAGCAAACCAAGCTTGCCACCTTGATTGCACACGACGTGCGCATCGTCGGCGATCTTCAGTTCACCAACGGCCTGCGTCTCGACGGCCACGTGAAGGGCAATGTCAGCGGCGAGCCCGGCGGCCAGACGCTGCTCGTGCTCAGCGACCGCGGTTCCATCGAAGGCAACGTGCATGGCTACGATGTGGTCGTCAACGGCAAGATTGTCGGCGACGTGATAGCGGATCACTTCGTCGAGTTGCAGGCCAACGCGCATGTGACGGGCAACATCTACTATCAGCAATTGCGCATGGATTGCGGCGCGTCGGTGGACGGCAAGCTCACGCGGCGCGACGGAGGCAATGCGCCGACACCGCTCACGTCGATGCTCGACGCCGGACGCGAATCGAACTCGATGGCGCTCAACGAGGCGTAATAACGCGCTGCAATGAGGTGCTGAAGTTCATACCGCGCCTGGCAGCGGGCAGCGTTGCGTGGGTTCATCGGCGCCCGTCAGACAATCGTGAGCCGCATTCGAGCCCGTCATGCCCCGCATGTTTCGCACGACGGCGAGCCGTTGACTGGCGCTGCGATCGAGCGTCGCGAGCATGTCGCGTTCGAGAATCAGCAGCTTGAACGCCAGCACCATGAGGCCGCTCGCGAGCAGCACGTCGCCCGCGAACACGACCGCGTAGACCGCCGACGTGGTCTGTGGATTGCCGAGCAGCAACGCGAGATTCGCGCGGTCGAGCAGCACCAGCGTGAGCGGCACGATGGCGCTGAGCGTCGCGATAGCAGCGCCGATCGCGACGATGGTCCGCGCAAGACCGAGTTGCGGACGACGTCGGCGGCATACCTCATAGAGCGTGGCGGCGCGATACGGCGCAAAGAACAGCGCGAGCAGAACGGCGCGCGGCAGCATGGGCAGCTTGAGCAACAACGCCCCGCCATACAACACGCAGAATGCGCCGATCACGACAATCGCGGTGCGCCACGAAACCGGGACACCGAACAGTTTGCGCGTGCCGGCCCAGAGCAGGATGCGGCTTTGCAGCGCGAGCGCCGCGGTTGCAAAGAGCAGCAGATCCGTACGCCATGTCAGATGCAACGCGAAGCATGCGGAAGCGGTCGCGAGCAGATAAAAAGCGGCGGCCCAGAAGCGGAACGCGCTCACTTGCGCGAACATCCGCGCAAGCACGGTAGCGATCAGTGCGCAGCACAGAAACGTGATTAGCCACAACGCGGTAAACGTCGCTACGTCGAATCTCATGAAGTCTCCAGCACCTGTGCAGCTTTTATTGTTTATCGTCGGGTCCGGGCTACGCATTTCACGCGCATTCCCCGCGTGTCGAATCAGCAGGCGTCGGCGGTCATGGCCCGTCCTCGCAGCAGATCGCCGAAGGCTTCGCCGGTCAACGGCTTGCCGAGCAGGAAGCCTTGCATTTCATCGCAGCGCATCGCCTTTAGCATGTGCATTTGCGACTCGGTTTCGACGCCTTCCGCGACCACATCCATTTCCAGCGAATGCGCAAGCGCGATGATCGCCGAAACGATCGCGCTGCCTTCCGGGCCGTGCGCGTCGAGACCGTTCGTGAAGAAGCGGTCGATCTTCAGTTGCTTCACGCGAAAACGCTGCAGATACGCGAGGCTCGAATAACCGGTGCCGAAATCGTCGATGGCGATTTCAAAGCCGCTTGCCTGGAACTCGCGAAGCATGTCGATGGTGCGCGGCGCGTCCTGCATCGCCACCGTTTCGGTAATCTCGAACATGATCTGATCGCACTTCACGCCTTCCGTCTTCACGATCTCGAGCATGGTCGGCACGAGATCGGCCTGCAATAACTGGCGCGGCGACAGATTGATGGCCACCTTGATCGGCGGCAGGCCTTGCGCGATCCAGCGCCTGATTTGCCGGCATGCCTCGCGCAATACCCAGTAGCCGATCTGCACGATCTGCCCCGAACGTTCGGCGATCGGAATAAATTCGAGCGGCGCAAGCGTGCCGAGTTGCGGATCGTGCAACCGGATCAGCGCTTCCGCGCCCGCGAGCGACTCGCTGCTGCCGTCGAATTTCGGCTGGAAATGCAGCGTGAAATGATGTTCGGCAAGCGCATCGCGCAACGCGTTCTGGATCTGCAGCGTGCGCATCGCCGCTTCGTTCATGCTCCGTTCGAAGAACCGATACGTGCTGCGCCCGGCGCGCTTCGCTTCGTACATCGCGGCGTCCGCGTGCTTGAGCAGCGTGTCGACGGTATCGCCGTCCTCGGGAAACAACGCAATGCCGATGCTCGGCATCACCTGCAGCGGCTGCGAATCGGCCCACGTATCGTGCCGCATGCGTTCGAGCACGCCTTCCGCGAGCGTGGCGGCGTCGTCGCGCGACGCCAGGTTCTCGGACAGCACGACGAATTCGTCGCCGCCTAGGCGCGCGACCGTATCGCCCGCGCGCACGCAAACGAGCAGACGCTGCGCGAACGCGGACAGCACCTGATCGCCGGCTGAGTGGCCGAGCGAATCGTTGATCGTCTTGAAGCCGTCGAGATCCATGAAGAGGATCGCGAACAGCGACCGTTGACGGCGCGCCGCATGAATCGCCCGCTCGATGCGCTCGGTCAGCGTGGCGCGGTTCGGCAGGCCCGTCAGCGTGTCGAGCGTGGCAAGGCGCACGATCTGTCCGTTGAGCTTCGACAACGCGCCGACGAGGAAACTCGTGCGCGCGTCGAAACGCGACAGCAGCAACGTGACGACGAGAATCGCGAACGTGAAAAGAATCACCGACGTCGCGAGCCACGCGGCATTCACCCCGGCCGCCGCGCCGCAGATCGCGCCCGGCGCGAAGTCGGCGGCGGCCATCGCGGCGTAGTGCATGCCGCTGATCGCAATCGCCATCACGAACGCCGCGCCGCAGCGTTTGCGCAGCACATACTGTTCGTCGTCGTTGCTGAGGGCGCGCGCCATCCACAGCGCCGCGGTGGACGCGCCGATCGCAATCGCGAGCGAGGCGGCGAACCACACGGGCCGATAGCTAATGGCGGGCGACATGCGCAACGCGGCCATGCCGCTATAGTGCATGCCGGCGATGCCGAGGCCCATGAACGCGCCGCCGCCCATCAGGCGCGCGACCGTCAGCCGCGCGCGCGTGGTCAGACAGAGCGCCAGATACGACGCGCCGATGGCCAGCGCGAGCGAATAAGCGGTCTCCGCGAAATCGTAGCCGAGCGGAATCGGTAGGGAAAACGCGAGCATGGCCACGAAGTGCATCGACCAGATGCCGACGCCGAGCGCCGCCGCGCCGCCCATACGCCAGACGTGCCGCAGCCGCGGCGACGCCAGCACGAAGATGCGGGCGGTCAGATCGAGTGCCGTGTACGACGAAAGCGTCGCCACGACAAACGACATTGCCACCAGCCAGGGATTGTATGAGCTCTGCATGTGAAGTCCAACCGCGATGGAAAAGCGGCTGAACTAGTTATCGACCATTCGGCGCGTTTATTTAATTAATCTTCAATATGTTAGCGATTGCCGCGCCCGGCCTTGCGCGTGCGCTGCCGGGCGCCGTCGCGCGTCGATACCTAATGCCTTATCTGCGGTATGGCGGATGCCGGATGCCCGCTGTCCAGCGCTTTTGCCGAATACAATGGCAGGCAACCCCACAACCGCCTCATTGATGACCGCCCCCAACCCTTCCGATCATTCCCAGCGTGCGGCGGCAGACGCTGCAACTGCATCGACTGAACGCCGTGGCACCGCGCGGCCGGTCGCCGACGCTCCTCCGCACGATTCGCGCGCTCGCAGCATTGCGCTTGCCGCGAGCCTCGCGCTGATCGCTTTTTCGCTGCGCACGCCGATCACGAGCGTCGGTCCGATACTGCTCGAAGCAGTGCGGGCGACGAACCTGTCGCGCACCGGCGCAAGCGTGCTGACCACGTTGCCGTCGCTATGCTTCGGTCTGTTCGGCCCGCTTGCACCGATGCTCGTGCGGCGCCTCGGCAGCGAACGCGCGTTGCTGGCTTTGTTGATGCTGCTGACTATCGGCACCGCATTGCGTGTGGTTCCCGCATGGCAGGTGCTGTATGTCGGCCAGATCGTGGCCTGCTTTGCGATCGGTTTGATGAATGTCCTGATACCGGGCGTGGTCAAGCGCGATTTCCCGCATCACGTCGCGCTGATGACCGGAGTCTACAGCGCCGCGATGTGCGCGGGCGCCGCGGCGGCAGCCGCTACCACGGTGCCGGCGGCCAATGCCATCGCGCATCTGTTCGACGGCGCGGGCGGCAACGCGTGGGCGTGGGCATTGGCGCTGTGGTCGTTGCCTGTGGCACTGGCTACGCTCGTGTGGGGCGTGAATCTGCCTGCCAAAGCCGTGCATGCGGGAAGACGCGTGCACGTCGTGCGCGGCTTGTGGCGCGATCCGCTCGCGTGGAAGGTCACGCTGTTCATGGGTTCGCAATCGTCGCTGGCGTATATCGTGTTCGGCTGGCTGCCGACGGTGCTTCGCACGCGCGGCATGAGCGCCGTCGATGCCGGGTTCATGCTCTCGCTGAGCGTCGTCACGCAGGCGGTGGCGTCGTTGCTGCTGCCGTTCCTGCTTGTGCGTCTGCGGGATCAGCGCGTGGTGAACGTGGCTGCGCTGCTGTTGACCGGCCTCGGTCTGATGGGCTGCTTCTTCGGGCCTTTCCCGATCATGTGGATGTTCGCTTTGCTGCTCGGCATCGCGCAGGGCGCGTCGTTCACGCTTGCGCTGACCGTCATCGGATTGCGTTCGTACGACTCGCATGTTGCCGCGCAACTGTCGAGCATGGCGCAGGGAATCGGCTATCTGATCGCGTCATGCGGACCGTTCATCGCCGGGTCGCTGTTGCATGCAACCGGCTCGCTGTACAGCCTGGCTGCGTTGTGCGCGGGTGTTTGCGTGGTGGCGGCGTGGTTCGGTTATGCAGCGGGGCGGCCGGAGCATGTGAAGGTGCATGTCGAGTAAGCGGTAGATGGACCGTGATGGCGCACAGCCGCGCGCTTAGCCTGCTGCCGGCGTTATGCTAAGCCGCCGGCAGCAGCCCTCAGCCGCCGCGTCACATCGTCATGACGGATTCCGGCGCTTCCCACGTGTAGTCGAGCGCTTCGGCCACTTCCTTGCACGTCACCTTGCCAAACGCGACGTTCAGGCCATTGCGCAGATGCGGGTTGTCCTGCAACGCCTTGCGCCATCCCTTGTCGGCGATCTGCAGCGCGAAAGGCAGCGTCGCGTTGTTCAGCGCGTAGGTCGACGTGCGCGGCACACCGCCCGGCATGTTCGCGACGCAGTAGTGAACCACGTCGCCGACCATGTACGTCGGGTCCGCGTGCGTGGTCGGCCTCGCGGTCTCGCAGCAACCGCCTTGATCGATCGCCACGTCGACGATTGCGGAGCCGGGCTGCATCGCTTCAACCATCGCTTTCGTCACGAGTTTCGGCGCGGCCGCGCCGGGGATCAGCACGCCGCCGATCACGAGATCGGCTTCGAGCACATGCTTTTCGACGTTGTCCTGGTTTGAAAACACCGTCATGACGCGCGCGCCGAGCAGCCGGTCGATGCGCCGCAGCGCGTCGAGATTGCGGTCGATCACGACGACCTGTGCGCCCGTGCCCACCGCGATCTGCGCCGCATTCGAGCCGACCACGCCCGCGCCCAGGATCACGATTTTCGCCGACGGCACGCCCGCGACGCCGCCCAGCAGGATGCCCTTGCCGCCATGCGCACGCTCGAGGCAATACGCGCCCGCCTGGATCGACATGCGGCCGGCGACTTCCGACATCGGCGCAAGGAGCGGCAAGCCGCCGGCGGCCTGCGTGACCGTTTCATAGGCGATGCAGACGGCCTTGCTCCTGATCAGATCGGCGCATTGTTGCGGGTCGGGCGCGAGGTGCAGGTACGTGAAAAGAATCTGGCCTTCGCGAAGCATGGCGCGCTCGCCGGCTTGCGGCTCCTTCACCTTGACGATCATCTCGGCCGCGGCGAATACATCTTCCGCGCGTGGGACGATCGTCGCGCCGGCTTTTTCATAGACGGCGTCCGACGCCCCGATGCCGCTTCCCGCGCCCTGTTCGACCGTGACGGTGTGACCGTGCGCCACCATTTCGCGGACCGACGACGGCGTCAGTCCCACCCGGTATTCATGGTTCTTTATTTCCTTGGGTACGCCAACCAGCATGTCATCCTCCAGTTGCGGAACAGCCCGCTGAACGACTCGTTCGTGCGCTGCGGCACGGCAACGAGCAGGTCTCTTATATATAGAAGTGGAACCCAGCATACGCTTGATCGCAAAGCGTGGCTGCCCCGAGTTTTTGTAGGAGCCGTGCACGCAATTAGATCGAGAGCCGGAGCCGCGATCAGTTCGCCAGCGATCACAGCGGAGGTTGCAAGCTGACCGGACGCGGCGCGCCCAATCGACGAACCGTGATGCAAAGGCCGTGGCGTGATGTTGCCGGAAGTTGTCGATATGGCCACTGTCGCCTGATGGGCCGCGTCAGGATAATCGTCTCCATTCAAACACGCGAAGGAGCCAGACATGTCCGAAGTATCCGCCGTACCCGCCGCCGACAGCGCCGCTGCGTTCGCGCATTACAGCGCGTCGCTCGCCTTCGAAACCGATTGTGCCGATGTGCACTCGGCGATGGCACACGGCCCGAACGCCGCCGACTTCGTGTTGCTCGACGTCCGCAGTCCCGCGTTGTTCGCGCGCGGCCATGTGCCCGGCGCGGTGAATTTGCCGCACGGCAAGATCGTGGCGTCGAAGCTCGCCGGCTATCCGCCCGAGACGTTGTTCGTCACCTACTGCGCGGGCCCGCATTGCAACGGCGCGACGCGTGGTGCGATGCGGCTCGCGCAACTGGGCCGGCCGGTCAAGGTCATGATCGGCGGCGTGACCGGCTGGCTCGACGAGGGCTTCGACCTGAATGCGGCCGCGGCCGCCTGACAGCGCGCATTGAAGCAGCCGCGTTCGCGGGTGGAGCGGTAACATCACGCCATGCACAATCATCTTGTCGTCGCGCTGGCCTATGACCGGCTTTGCACCTTCGAATTCGGCTGCGTGACCGAACTGTTCGCGCTCGAACGCCCGGAACTCGGCGTGGACTGGTATCGCTTCGCGGTCTGCGCAGCGGAGCCCGGTCCGATCCGCGCGGCGGGCGGCATCACGATCGCCGCGCCGTACACGCTGAGGCTATTGGATCGCGCCGACACCATCGTGATACCCGGCTGGCGTCATGTGGATGAACTGCCGCCTGAGCCGTTGCTCAAGAAGATCCGCGCCGCGCATCGCCGCGGCGCGCGCCTCTGTTCGATCTGTTCTGGCGTGTTCGTGCTGGCCGCCGCGGGCGTGCTCGACGGCAAGACCGTCACGACGCACTGGCGTTATGCCGCGAAATTGCAGGAGCGCTATCCGCATCTGCGCGTGCAGCCGGACGCGCTCTATGTCGACGAGAAGCAGATCATCACGTCGGCGGGATCGGCGGCGGGGCTCGACATGTTGCTGCATCTCGTGCGGCGCGATCATGGCAGCGCGGTCGCGAACCGGGTCGCGCAGCGGCTCGTGGTCGCGCCGCATCGCGAGGGCGGCCAGGCGCAATTCGTGCCGCGCCCGGTGCCGCACGACGAAAGCGGACGCCTCACGCGGCTGATGGACTGGGTGCGCGGTCATCCCGCGTTGCCGCACACGCTGCGCTCGCTCGCCGAACGCGCGGCGATGAGTCCGCGCACGCTGCAACGCCAGTTTCATGACGCGACGGGGATGGCCCCGTACGAATGGCTGGTGCGCGAGCGCGTGGCCATCGCGCGTGAGTTGCTCGAAGCGCAGGGCGCGCTGCCGATGGCGCGCGTCGCGGAACTCGCCGGCTTCGGTTCCGAGGAATCGCTGCGCCGGCACTTCAGGCGCATCGCGCTGACGAGTCCCGGAGCGTATCGTAAGAAGTTCGGCGCGCCGACGGCGTAGGTGCGTGAGGACTGCACGCCACGCCGCTTGCAAGGAAACCAGATGATCGACATCGCAGAGACTATCGCGCGCTTTAACGCCGGGCGCGATCCCGAACGGCTGGCCATGAAATACAAGGCGATGTGTGCGTCGCCTTTCGTGTTTTTGCGCGGCACATGTCATCTGTTTTATGAGCGCCTGCCGCAACAGGCGTTACTCGACGATGCACCGCCCGTCTGGATTTGCGGCGACATGCACCTCGAAAATTTCGGCAGCTACAAAGCGGATAACCGCCTCGTCTATTTCGACAACAACGACTTTGACGAAGCGTGCCTCGCGCCGAATCTGTACGAACTCGTGCGTTTGCTGACGAGCGTGCTGGTCGGCGCGGCCGACCTCAAGCTGAGCCGCGCGCAGGCGCTGGCGCTGTGTCATACGGCCGTGCACGCATATGGCGCGGCGCTCGCGCTCGGCAAGGCGCGCTGGGTCGAACGCGAGACATCGTCCGGCATGGTGCGCGATCTGTTCGATGGACTGGCGAGCCGCACGCGCGCCGCGCATCTGGACCGCCGCACCACGCTCAAAGGCAAGACGCGCACGCTCAAGGTGGACGGCAAGAAAGCGCTGCCCGTGAGCGATGAGCGACGTGCCGCAATCACGCAGTTCATGCTGCAGTTCGCTGCCGGCGAGACCGATCCTGGCTTTTATCGCGTGCTCGACGTTGCATGCCGGATCGCGGGTACAGGAAGCCTCGGCGTGGACCGTTATGTGATTCTCGTCGAAGGCAAGGGCTCGCCGGACGGCAACTATCTGATCGACCTGAAAGAAGCGCTGCCTTCTTCAGTCGTACCGCATATGCGCACGCCGCAGCCCGCATGGCGAAGCGAGGCGGAGCGCGTCGTCGAGATTCAGCGGCGCAATCAGGCGGTGTCGCAGGCGTTTCTGCACGCGGTCGATTTCAATCGGCGCTCGTACGTGCTGCGCAGTTTGCAGCCTTCGGAAGACCGCGTCGCGTTGAAGGACTGGGACGGCAAACTTCCGAGGCTGGAGGGCGTCGTCGTCAGCATGGCGGAACTGAGCGCATGGGCGCATTTGCGCAGCGGCGGGCGGCAGAAGTCGTCAATCGCGGATGAGTTGATCGCGTTCGGCAATCGCACCGACTGGCAGGCGCCGTTGATCGAACTCGCGACGCAATGCGCGGCGCAAGTCGCGGCGGACTGGAAAGCGTATTGCGAGGCTTACGATCGCGGCGCGTTCAAAGGGTAGTGCGGCGGAAACGTTTGCGGTTTCAAACAAACGCTTGCCCGCCGATCAGCCCATGCCATGTTCGTCGCTTTTTATGCCCTATTTCTGGGCCTAAAATGCGCCGCTACCTGACAATGGTGTAATAGTCGGCAACAGTGATTTGCTGTTTTCCCTCATTTAATTCACCGGCTTATCGCGTAGACTTGTACTAACAAAAAATGGTTACGGGGTGCGAGATGTTGGCCGTTTTCTTCATCGCCTGTCCAATCTGCATTGCGGCGCTTTTCGGTTTCGCGCGGCATGTCGATCCGCGGACAGGTCACTTCAAGCGTTGATTTTCAACGCCGCGGGTTCGAGCAAAGCCGGCAAGTGAGTTCCGTTGCCGGCCCGGTTAGCCATTAGCTGTTTTCTACTAGCTATTAGCATTAGCCGTTGGCAATTTGTCCACGGGCCTTGCTTTCCAGTGCCGGGTCGCGGCACGATGCGCGATAACCTGGCTCTGGGGCGGCATCGCGTATGCGAGATTTTCTGGCGAATTGGACGGCGCGCGCGGGCGTGCTCAAGGGCGTGCTTCCATTGAACCGCGCGGCGGCGATGCGCGATACGCTCGCGGGCGTCCAGCTTGCGTCGATGGATATTCCTCAAGTGCTCGGCTATGCGCGCATTGCCGGCATGCCTGCCGTTACCGGGCTTTACACCGTCTTTCTGCCGCTTATCGCGTTCGCGTTCTTCGGCGCGTCGCGGCAACTCGTCGTCGCCGCCGATTCCGCTACCGCCACCATCTTCGCAAGCCGCCTCGCGAGCATGGCGCCCGTTTCGAGCGCGGAATACGCGTCGCTCGCCGCGATGGTCGCATTGCTGACCGCCGCGCTCCTGTTCGTCGCGCGCATTTTCCGGCTCGGCTTTCTCGCCGATTTCCTGTCGCGCACGGTGCTGGTCGGCTTTCTGGCGGGCGTCGGCGTGCAGGTCGGCATTGCGATGCTGGGCGATATGCTCGGCTTGCCCGGTCACGCGTCGCGCAGTGTGGATCAACTGCTTCTCGTCGTGCGCGAGTGGACGCAACTGAACACATCGACGCTGGCCGTTTCGCTGCTGGTCGTCGCGTCCGTGCTGTTTTTCAAACGCATGCGGCCGCGCGTGCCGATGCCGTTGATCGCCGTCGTCGGGGGAATCGTCGCGAGCGATGTGTACGGTTTCGCTGCGCACGGCATCGCGGTGCTCGGTCCGGTCGCGGGCGGGCTGCCGCCGCTTCGCATGCCGTCTGTGACGTGGCAGCAGACGCTCGATCTCGTGCCGGTCGCCGCTTCCTGCTTCGTGATGATCGTCGCGCAAAGCGCTGCGGCGAGCCGCGTGTTTGCCGAGCGGCATCATCAGGTGGCCGACACCAACGCGGATCTGTTGGGCATCGCGGCGGCCAACGCAGCCGCAGCATTTTCAGGCGCGTTCGTCGTGAACGGCAGCCCGACGCAGACGGCAATGGCCGATCGCGCCGGCACGCGCAGCCAGTTCGCGCAGATCGTGTTCGCCGCGGTGGTCGTCGTGGTGCTACTGTTTTTCAGCCGGTTTTTGCAGTATTTGCCGCGCTGCATTTTGGCCAGCATCGTATTCACGATCGCCGTCGGACTCGTGGATCTCAAGACGCTGTTTGCGATTCGCCGCGAAAGTCCGGGCGAATTCGCGCTCGCGGTGTTCACGGCTGCGGCCGTCGTGCTGATCGGCGTCGAGCACGGCATTCTGATTGCGGTCGCCGTGTCGCTGCTGCGGCACGTGCGCCATAGTTACCGTCCGCATACGATGATTCTCGAGCCCGGCGACGACGGCATGTGGGTGCCGGTTCCCGCCGTTCCCGGCCGACAGACCGCGCCGGGGCTGATCGTTTATCGCTTCGGCGCCGACCTGTTCTATGCGAACGACCACTTTTTCGTCGACGATACGCGACGCCTGATCGACCATGCGCCGACGAAGGTGCGCTGGTTCGTGATCGATGCAAGCGCAATTACCGACCTCGATTATTCGGCGGCGCGCTCGGTCGGCGAGCTATGCACTGCGTTAAAGCGTAGCGGCATCCACGTGATTTTTGCGCGCGTGAACCGCTATTTGCGCTCCGACATGGATCGGCACGGCATCACGCCGATCGTCGACGCAAGCTGCATTTTCGGCACCTTGCATGAAGCGCTGCGCGCGGCAGGCGTTGAAGAGCCCGCCGACAAATAACACGCGTTAGCTTTTCGACGTCAGCAGTTTGAAGCCCGCAATGCCGAACATGATCGCGAGCGAGCCGTCGAGCCAGCGCCGGATCGCCAGATACACGCGCCGCGCGGATGCCGTCGAAAACAGCAGCGCATAGCTGCTGAACACCGACACGCCGATAGCCATGCAGCCGAGCACGACCGGCGCGGTATGCGCGCCGCCCGCCGGCGACATCGCGAGCGACACGATCGACATCCACACGAGAATCGCTTTCGGATTGGTGAGATGCAGCAACAGGCCGCGCAGATAGAGCCGCATGAGCGGTTCGTTCTGTCGCGCGTCGCCAGCGGGCAACGTGGCGGGCGCGAACGCGGAGCGCGCCGACTTGAAGCCGAGCCAAAGCAGATAGACGCCGCCCGCAATCTTGATCGCGACGAGACATTCCGAATACGTGGCGAGCAGCGCCGACAAACCGAGCGACGCCAGCAGCGCCCAGAAGAACGATCCGGACACCACGCCGAGCGCAAACGTGAGCGCCGAACGGCGGCCCGCGCTCATCGCAAGCGACATGATCGCGAGATTGCTCGGACCAGGGCTTGCGGTGCCGACGAAGTAAGCGCTGTAGGCGATCAGGACATCGGCGGTGAGGAAAGCGGTGGGCGTCATCAGTTAAGACTCGCGGGCGGCCAGAGGAATCACGATTTTGCGCGCTGCTGCATCGACCGCACAGATACAGTTGATGAAGCGCTGATCGGCACAATTGCGCGCGAGCCGCGCAGCGTTGTTATCCCTGCGCCGCATTCCCGATGCAATCGGCGAGTGCATCCGCCACCGCTTGCCGGCTATGCCGCGGACGCTGCACGAGCCCGATCTCGCGATGAAACGTCGCGTCTTGGAGCGATAACGCGGCGACGCCCGCAGGCCACTTGCCGAGGCCCGCCGTGTCGGGAATCAGTGCGATGCCGATGCCGCGCGCGACCATCTGCGCGATCGCCTGCAATTCGTCCAGTTCGAGTACGTCGTGCACGTTCAGCCGCGAGCGCCGCAGAAAACGGTCGACGAGCCTCCCGCCGAACGAACTGCGGTCGTAGCGGATAAACGGTTCGCTCTTGAGCAGCTCGCGCCACCCGCGCTTGCCGCGCGCGAGCGCTTTGGGCACGAGCAGCACGAACGGTTCGGTGACAAGCGTGCGCCATTCGAGTTCCGAAGGCAGCGCAAACGGCGGCTTGATGATGACGGCGAGATCCAGTTCGCCCGAGTCGACCTGGCCGAGCAGATTCAGCGATACGCCGGGCACGACACGAATGCGCCAGCCCGGACGGTCGTCGCGAAAACGCGCGAGCGCGTCCGCGAGAAACGACACTTGCGCCGATGCAATCGCGCCCACGCGCAGCATGCCGCTCTCCGCCGCAACCGCGCCGCGTTCGGAAAGCCGCGCATAGAGCGCGATGATTTCCTCGGCGAGCGTGAGCGTTTCCCGGCCGGCGTCGTTGAGTATCGCGGAGCGGCCCGTGCGGTCGAACAGAGCAAACCCGAGTTCCTCTTCGAGCCGCTGCATCTGCGCGCTGACAGCCGACTGCGTGAGCCCGATCCGCGCGCCCGCAGCGGAAAACGTGCCGTACTGGCTAACGGCGATCAAGGTTCTAAGTTCTGCAAGCATGTTTCAACTGATCGATTCTGGTGATGGTCAGCTCAAATATATATCGTTTCCGATCACTTTTGCTTATGGTTAAACTTGACGAGTCAATCTCCATCGTCCATCGCATCATCTACAGCGAGTCCCACATCATGAGCGTTACGCACACCACCTTGCCGCCGTTCCATCTGGCGTTTCCCGTCCATAGCATCGCCGCCGCCCGCGAGTTCTACGGCGAATTGCTGGGTTGCCCCGAAGGCCGCAGCTCGGACCAATGGGTCGATTTCAATTTCTACGGGCACCAGATCGTCGCGCATCTCGCGCCGGAAGAAGCGGGGCATCGCCAGACGAGCAAGGTCGACGGCGACGCGGTGCCGGTGCGTCACTTCGGCGCCGTGCTTTCGATGGAGCAATGGCAGGCCGCCGCGGACAAGCTGCAAGCGGCGGGCATCGACTTCATCATCGAGCCGCATGTGCGCTTCAAGGGCGAAGTTGGCGAACAGGCCACGATGTTCTTCCTCGATCCGTCGGGCAATGCGCTCGAATTCAAGGCGTTCGCCGATATGTCGTCGCTGTTCGCCAGGTAGAGCAGTAGAGCGCGCGAGTGAAAACATGAAAAGCGCGTAGGCAAACTGAAATAAAAGTGCGGCCTGATTTTCGAAAAAGGCCGCCAATCAACGCTTTTTCCTTACGATAAGCTTCCTGACAATTCCGCCATTTTGGCGCCATGCAGGTGTTGGTCCAGGCGATCTAGCATAAGCGCCAGTTCGCCCACCTCCCGCTGCTCAGCCGCAGTGACCGGCACTTCTTCAGGCGCGTTTCATGTGGATTGTCAACGTTGCGCTTAAGCGGCCATACACGTTCATCGTGATGGCCATTCTGATTGTGCTGGCGACGCCTTTTGTGCTGTTCACCACGCCGGTCGACGTGCTGCCGGAAATCAACATCCCGGTCGTCAGCATCATCTGGACGTATAACGGCTTGTCCGCGGAGGACATGGCGCACCGCATCGCCTCGGTGAACGAGCGCAGTCTCACGACGACCGTCAACGACATCGAGCATATCGAGTCGAATTCGCTTGCGGGCATCACGATCCTCAAGGTGTTTCTGCAGCCGAATGCGAACATCCAGACCGCCATCGCGCAGACCGTGGCCGTCGAGCAGGCGCAACTCAAGCAGATGCCGCCGGGCGCGACGCCGCCGCTCGTGATCAGCTACTCGGCGTCCAGCATTCCGGTGATTCAACTCGGCCTGTCGAGCACGAAGCTCTCCGAGCAGCAACTCAACGATACCGCGCTGAACTTCCTGCGGCCGCAACTCGTGACGATTCCCGGCGCGGCCGTGCCTTATCCGTATGGCGGCAAATCGCGGCTGATTTCCGTCGACCTCAATACGCGCGCGTTGCTCGCCAAAGGTCTGACGCCGCTCGATGTGGTCAGCGCGTTCAACGCGCAAAACCTGATTCTGCCGACAGGCACGGCAAAGATCGGACCTAAGGAATACACGATCAACATGAACGGCTCGCCGTCGACGCTGGAAGGTCTCAACGACATTCCGGTGCGCACGGTGAACGGCGCGACGACCTATCTGCGAGAAGTCGCTCACGTGCGCGACGGTTTCTCGCCGCAAACGAATATCGTGCGGCAAGACGGTCATCGCGGCGTGCTGATTTCGGTGCTGAAAAACGGCAGTGCGTCGACGCTGTCGATCGTCAATACGTTGCACGGTTTGCTGCCGGCGGCGCGCGCGGCATTGCCGCCGGACCTGAACATCACGGCGCTGTTCGACCAGTCGGTATTCGTGAAGGCGGCGGTGCAGGGCGTGGTGCACGAAGCGGTGGTGGCCGCCGCGCTCACGGCCGCGATGATTCTCTTGTTCCTCGGCAACTGGCGCAGCACCTGCATCATCGCGATTTCGATTCCTCTGTCGATTCTCTCGTCGCTGATCGCACTGCATGCGCTCGGGCAGACCATCAACATCATGACGCTTGGCGGCCTCGCGCTCGCGGTGGGCATTCTCGTCGACGATGCGACGGTGACGATCGAAAATATCGAACGGCATCTGCATATGGGCACCAATCTGCACGATGCGATTCTCGAAGGCGCCGGCGAAATCGCGATTCCCGCGCTCGTCTCGACGCTGTGCATCTGCATCGTGTTCGTGCCGATGTTCTTCCTCACCGGCGTGGCGCGCTACCTGTTCGTGCCGCTCGCTGAAGCCGTTGTGTTCGCGATGCTGGCGTCGTACATTCTGTCGCGCACGCTCGTGCCGACGCTTGCCATGCTGCTGATGGGCCACGCGCACAAGCCGAAAGCCGCTGCAAAACCGGGTCTTTTTCAGCGCATTTACCGGCGTTTCGACAACGGCTTCGAGCGCATGCGCGCCGCGTACATTGTGATTCTCAGCAGCCTGCTCGTGCGCCGCCGCCGCTTCGGCAGCATATTTCTCGGCTTCTGCGTGGTCTCGATGGGACTCGCATTCGTGCTCGGCGAAGACTTTTTCCCGAGCGTCGACGCGGGCAATATCCGCCTGCATATGCGCGCGCCGACCGGCACGCGCATCGAGGAAACCGCGCGTCTTGCTGACGAAGTCGAGAAGGTGATCCGCGAAGTGGTGCCCGCGAACGAACTCGGCACCATCCTCGATAATCTTGGTCTGCCGTATAGCGGCATCAATCTTTCATACAGCAATGCAGGCACGATCGGCACGCTCGACGGCGAAATCCAGATCGCGTTGAAGGAAGGCCACGAGCCGACGCAGGTCTACGTGGACAAACTGCGCGCGATGCTGCCGCAGCGTTTTCCGGGCGTCGAGTTTTTCTTCCAGCCCGCCGACATCGTCACGCAGATTCTCAACTTCGGCTTGCCCGCGGCCGTCGACGTGCAGATTGCCGGCGCGGACCAGCAAGGCAATTTCGACGTCGCGCGCAAGCTGTTGAAAGAAGTGCGCCTGATTCCCGGCACGGTGGACACGCACATTCAGCAAAAGCTCGACGAACCCGCGATCAACCTGCAAATGGACCGCACGCGTTTGCAGCAGCTCAATCTCACCGCGAGCAATGTCGCGCAAAACCTGCTCGTTTCGCTATCGGGAAGCTCACAGACGTCGCCGGGCTTCTGGTACAACGACCGCAACGGCGTCGAGTACAACGTGGCGGTGCAAACGCCGCAGTACCGCATTTCTTCCATCGACGATCTGTTGCGCACGCCGGTCTCGGCATCGTCAACGGGGCCGACGCAACTGCTCGGCAATCTGGTGCGCGTATCACCGCAAAACCAGTTCGCGGTCGTCACGCATTACAACATCCGGCCGGTGATCGACCTCTATGTGAGCGTCGACAAGCGCGACCTGGGCAGCGTCGCGAACCAGGTCGACAAGCTCGTCGAGAAAGCGCGCGCGACGCTGCCGCGCGGCAGTCAGATCACCGTGCGCGGCCAGGTACAAACGATGCGCACTTCGTACCTGGGTCTCGGCCTCGGCGTGGCGATGGCGATCGTGCTCGTGTATCTGCTGATCGTGGTGAATTTCCAGTCGTGGGTCGATCCGCTCATCATCGTGAGCGCTTTGCCCGCGGCGCTGGCCGGCATCGTCTGGATGCTGTTTCTGACGGGCACGCATCTGAGTGTGCCGGCGCTGACCGGTGCGATCATGACGATGGGCGTTGCCACCGCCAACAGCATTCTGATGGTCGCGTTCGCGCGTCAGCGCCTGTCGGCCGGCGCGCCGCCGCTGACCGCCGCGCTCGAAGCGGGAGCGAGCCGCATTCGTCCGGTGCTGATGACGGCGTTCGCGATGATCATCGGCATGATTCCGATGGCGCTCGGTCTCGGCGAAGGCGCCGAGCAGAACGCGCCGCTCGGCCGCGCGGTGATCGGCGGATTGCTGTTTGCAACGGTGTCCACGCTGTTTTTCGTGCCGCTCGTGTTCGCGGGCATTCATACGCGCCTCGCGCGTCGTCATCGCAACGATCATGAAGACGACGGCAACAGCGCAGGCGAAAGCGGTAGTGCCGGCGAGCCGGCCTAAAGTCTGAGCGTGAACAGCGAATCGTGGAAAACGTCAAGAAACCGGCTACTCAACTCACGGAGCTAGCTAACCGAGATGGCCAACTGAGATGACCGAAAAAACTCATGCATCGCTGGCGATTCCGTCGCGCGAGACGGAAAGCGGCCACGCATTGCCGCCGCGTAATCGCGAATGGAAGCGCGCGAAGATCGCCATCTTCATCGTGCTCGCGTTGCTCGCGCTCGGCGCGTTGCGCACGGTGATCGCGAACCTGATGCAAAACCGCGCCGTCGAGCAGACGACGAAACAGAACGCCACGCAATACGTGAACGTTGTGAGCCCGACGCCGGCCGAAAGCGGCGGCGCGACGACCTTGCCGGGCACGCTGCGCGGCAGCGTCGAATCGCCGATCTATGCGCGCTCGACCGGCTATCTGCTGCGCTGGTATGCGGACATCGGCACGCGCGTGAAGCAGGGCCAATTGCTCGCGGAACTCGATACGCCCGAGATCGATCAGGAGCTTGCGCAGGCCTCGGCGCAGCGTCAGCAGATCAGTTCGAGCCTTGCGCTTGCAAAGAGCTCGCTCGAACGCTGGCAGCAGCTTCGTCAACGCGATGCGGTCTCGCAGCAGGAACTCGACGAGCGGCAAAGCACGTACGCGCAGAGCGTCGCCAACCTCGCCGCCGCCGATGCGAACGTGCAGCGCTTGCGTCAGCTCGAATCGTTCAAACGGATCGTCGCGCCGTTTGCCGGCGTGGTCACGCAGCGCAATGTCGATGTCGGCGATCTGATCGACGCCGGCAGCGGCACGAGCCGCGCGTTGTTCGCGCTTGCGCAGTCGGACCCGCTGCGCGTCTATGTGCAATTGCCGCAGGCGTATGCGCAGAACGTATCGGTCGGACAGAAGGTGGTCGTCACGCAGGCCGAGCTGCCCGGTCAACAGTTTCATGGCAGCGTCACGCACATTTCCGGCGCGATCGACGTGCCCACTCGCTCGCTGCAAGTCGAGGTGACGTTGCCGAATCCGGACAACACGCTGCGTCCGGGCGCGTATGTGCAGGTCGCGCTGCCTTCGGTGGCGCGCGCCGAATGGATGGTGCCCGGCAATGCATTGCTGTTTCGCGCCGAAGGTCCCCGGCTTGCCGTCGTCGATGCGAAGGGCAACGTGCAGTTGCGCAAGATCGTGATCGCGCAGGATCTCGGCCAGACGCTCGAGATAGAAAGCGGCATCAACGGGAACGATAGAGTCGTCATCAACCCGAGCGATTCGATTGCGGACGGCGATCATGTCGAAATCGCGCAGCCGCAAAAGAGCGGGAAGGAGGCGTCGTGAAGCCGCAACGCGCGAGCCGCGCAGTGAGCGGTTTTGCAGCCGCGGGGGCGATGACGGCTGTTGTGGCGAGCGCGGTCATGCTTGCTGCCTGTACCGTTGGACCGGACTACAAGCGGCCGCAGGCCGAGGTGCCGCCTGCATGGAACACGGATTCATACTGGCGCGTCGCGACGCCTTCGCATGCGCCGATGGATCCGGACTGGTGGAACGTCTATCGCGACGCCACGCTCGCCTCGCTCGAAACGCAGGCGCTCGCGCAGAACCAGACGCTCGTCGCCGCCAGCGCGCACTATGAGCAGGCCAAAGCGACGTTGGCCAATACGCGCGCGCAGCAGGTTCCCGAAGTGGACCTCGCGGCATCCGCGTCGCGCTTTCGCATTTCGGCGGACAGGCCGCGCACCAACTACGCGCTGCCGACCATGTCGACGGTGCAAAACAATCTGCAACTCGGCCCGACGATCAATTACGACACGGATCTGTTCGGCCGCATACGTCGTCAGGTGGAAGGGGCGACGGCATCCGCGGAACAGTCGGCGGACGATCTCGCCAACGCGCGGCTCGTGCTGACCACCGAGGTCGCGACTGATTACTTCTCGCTGCGCGAACTCGACACCGAGATCGACGTGCTGAATCAATCGGTGAAACTTCAACAGAAGGCGCTCGACTATGTGAACGCCGAACACGACCTCGGCGCAGTGTCGGGCCTCGACGTATTGCAGCAGAAGTCGCTGCTCGATACCACGCGTGTGCAGGCGCAACTGCTGTTGAACCAGCGCGCGCAATACGAGCACGCGATTGCGGCGCTCGTCGGCGTGCCCGCGCCGCAATTCGCGATCGAACCGAAAGTGTTGAGCTTTCCGGTGCCGGCCATCGCGCTCGGCGTGCCGAGCGATCTGCTGCAACGCCGGCCCGATATCGCCTCCGCCGAGCGCGCGATGGCGGCGGCCAATGCGCAGATCGGCGTCGCTAAAGCCGCGTTTTTTCCGAGCCTCACGCTGACGCCGGGCATCGGTTGGGAAAGCACGCAGTTCGCGAGTTTGCTCAGCGCACCGACGCTGATGTGGACGCTCGGCGCCGCTGCGGGCCAGGTGCTGTTCGACGGCGGCCGGCGCGCGGCCAACGTGCAGTTCGCGAGCGAAGGCTACAAGGCGACCGAGGCCAACTATCGGCAGACGGTGCTCAACGCGTTCCAGCAGGTGCAGGACGGCATCACGGGTCTTGCCGTGCTCGACGGCGCGGCGAAGCAATCGGAAGAAGCGGTCGCGGATTCGGAGCGCCTGCTCGGGCTCGCGAACGACCGCTATTCCGGCGGCCTCGTCGCTTATCTGAACGTGATCACCGCGCAGCAGTCGCTGCTTAACAGCAAGCGCCAGGACGCGCAGATTCGCGGGCAGCAGATGACGTTGTCCGTCGCGCTCGTGAAGGCGCTGGGCGGCGGCTGGGACGCGGACCCCGCGCTCGCGGGCGCGGACGCGGGCGCCGCGCAACATGACGCGCAAACGCGCGCCGCTGCGCAGTAATGCGCGGTGTCGCGTGGCGCAACAAGCGAGCAAGCACGCTGAACAGGCAATGCAGGGCGTTTCGTATAATGCAGACACTAGGGGACGCGCATGAAGTTGCTGATCGTTGAAGACGAGCACAAGGTCGTGGACTATCTGCGCTCCGGTTTGACGGAGCAGGGCTGGGTCGTGGACGTCGCGCTCGACGGCGAGGAGGGCACGTATCTGGCGACCGAGTTCGATTACGACGTGATCGTGCTCGATGTCATGCTGCCCAAGCGCGACGGCTTTAGCGTGCTGAAGGCGCTGCGCATGCGCAAGTCCACGCCGGTCATCATGCTGACCGCGCGCGATCACGTGAACGACCGCGTGCGCGGTTTGCGCGAAGGCGCGGACGACTACCTCACCAAACCATTCTCTTTTCTCGAACTCGTCGAGCGTCTGCATGCGTTGGCGCGCCGCACGCGTTCGCAGGAATCCACGCTGATTTCCGTCGGCGATCTGTTTGTCGATCTGATCGGGCGGCGCGCAACGCGTGACGGCGTACGGCTCGATCTGACCGCGAAAGAATTCCAGCTACTGAGCGTTTTAGCCCGCAGACAAGGCGATATTCTGTCGAAGACGGCCATCACCGAGCTTGTGTGGGACGTCAACTTCGACAGTCATACCAATGTGGTCGAGACGGCGATCAAGCGCTTGCGCGCGAAGCTCGACGGCCCGTTTCCGTCGAAGCTGCTGCATACCGTGCGCGGCATGGGCTATGTACTCGAAGTGCGCGAAGCGCGCGAACTGCACGAAGACGGGGAGCCGTCATGAACCGTTCCATCGCGCGACGCCTCGCCCTGATGTTCGCGCTCGTCGCGCTGTTCGTATTTACGGTCATCGGCGCGGGGCTTTTTGCGGTGTTGCGCTCGCAGCTCGAAAGCCATTTGCGCGAGTCGCTCGACGACCGCGCGCAAATCGCGCGGCTGATCTGCAATCACGGGATGACGCCTGACAAATGGCGCATGTCGCGTGAAAAGCTCACCGACATGACGCCGCATGACCGCAGCACCGTGTACGCGGTCACGAGCATCGAGCCGTCCTACAACTACGGCAAACCGATCGAAGGGACAATCGTGAAGAGCTGGCCCGGCGGCTACGCGCGCGTCAAACCGGCGGGCGGCGGCGACGACATGCTCACCACCACCGTCTCCATTCCCGGCTATTCGACGCGTCCGCCGATGCAGTTGCAGGTCGCATCGAGCTACTTGCCGAACATTCGCACGATGCGCGTGTTCGGCTTCGCGCTCGCCGCGCTGTCGGCGCTCGGGAGTCTCGCGGTGCTGCTACTCAGTTACTCGGTCACACGCATCGGCCTCGCGCCGTTGACGCGTCTCACGCGCGATGCGTCCGCCGTCAGTCCGAACAATCGCTCGCAACGGTTGAATACAGCCTCGTTGCCGCACGAGTTGAACGACCTCGCGAATTCGTTTAACGGCGCGCTGGAGCGGCTCGACGGCGCGTATTGCCGGCTCGAGTCGTTCAATGCGGACGTCGCGCATGAGTTGCGCACGCCCGTGACCATTCTGATCGGCCAGACCGAAGTCGCATTAACCCGCAATCGTTCCGTCGACGATCTGCGTCACACGCTGCAATCGAATCTCGAGGAATTCGAACGCATGCGCGCGATCATCAACGACATGTTGTTTCTCGCGCGCGCCGATCAGGGCGAGCGCGCGACCGGTCTCATGGAAGTGTCGCTCGCGGCCGAAGTCGCGCATACGCTGGAGTTTCTCGAGATTCCGCTGGAAGAGGCTCGCGTGCATGCGCGCCTCGATGGCGATGCCGTCGCTCAGGTGAACCGCTCGCTGTTCGGCCGCGCCTGCACGAATCTGTTGATGAACGCGATTCAACACTGCCAGCCGGGCGCCGCGATCGGCGTCAGGATCGTGCGCGGGGGGGAGCAGGTGCGGATCGAAGTCGCGAATCCCGGCGAGCCGATCGAGCCTGCGGTGCTCGAACATCTGTTCGACCGTTTCTATCGCGTGGAAGCGTCGCGGACGAATAGCCGCGAGAATCACGGCCTCGGTCTCGCGATCGTGAAGGCGATTGCCGAGATGCATCGCGGCAGCGTGTCGGTGCAGAGCGCGAACGGCGTCAACACGTTTGCGTTTTCGATTGCGGCGTCGCATGTGGAAAGCGTCGCGTCACCCGCGCGTGCGAACGTGGCGGCCAATGCCGCGGCGAACGCGGGCGGTACATCGGCGCCGGCTTCCTCGCCGGCTTCCTATTCGTCGCTCGTGAAGGGCAAGTCCGCCTGAACCGGTAGACGCCGCTGCGGCGGCTGCGCGCTCGCGAGGCTCAGTGCGCTCACGCGCACGCCGAGCAGGCGCAGCTTGCGGTTCAACTCGACGCGGCGCAGACATTCGGTGGCCGCGCGGCGTATTTCCGCGGCGTCGGCGGTGGGCGTCTCGAGCGTCAGGTCGCGCGTGACCGTGCGGAAATCGTCGTAGCGCAGTTTGATGCCGACCGTTTTGCCGACATAGCCCTTGCGCACGAGGTCTTCCGCGACCCGCACGCACAAGCCGGTGAACGAACTGGACAGCGCGGGCCGATCGTGACGCGGATGCAGATCGCGCTCGAAGGTGGTTTCGCGGCTCATCGACTTCGGTTCCGATTCGACCACGACCGGCCGCTCGTCCTCGCCTCGCGCGACGCGCGTGAGCCACGCCGAGTAGCTGTGCCCGAAGTGATCCTGCAACAGGCCCGCGTCCGCGGCCGCCAGATCGCCGACCGTGGCGATGCCGAGCGCCGTCAGTTTTTCCGCCGCCTTCGGACCGATGCCGTTGACCTTGCGCACAGGCAGCGGCCACACGCGCAGCGGCACGTCTTCGGGCGTGAGAATCGTGAGCCCGTCCGGCTTGTCGAGCTCCGAGCCGATCTTCGCGAGCAGCTTGTTCGGCGCCACGCAGATCGAGCACGTGAGGCCGGTGGCTTCATTGACCGCCTGCTTGATGCGCGCGGCGATGTCGCGCGGCTCGCCCGGCAGTTCCGTGAGATCGATATAGATTTCGTCGATGCCGCGATCTTCGATGCGATCCGTGAACGTCGCTACTGCGGCCTTGAAGAGCCGCGAGTAATGACGGTAGGAGTCGAAGTCGGTGGGCAGCAGGATCGCGTCGGGCGCGAGCACGGCCGCCTTCATCATGCCCATCGCGGAAAATACGCCGAGCGCGCGCGCTTCGTAAGTGGACGTGGTGACCACGCCGCGCCCCGCGTAATCGCGCAGCTTCGCAAAACGGCGGCTGCCGTCTTCGAGCGTTTCGGGCGCGCTGTTGCGGCCGCCGCCTATTACGACCGCCTTGCCGCGCAATTCCGGATAGCGCAATAGCTCGACGGACGCGTAGAACGCGTCCATGTCGAGATGCGCGATACGGCGGCTTGCTGAACTCATGGAGGGCGGAAACGGAAGGTACGCGTAATAGTACCTTGGTCGGCCTCGGGAGTGCCGGCGATTGCGGTCTAGAACCGATAACTCACACCGAGTTGCACCACCGGATACAACTTATACCGCTCGACCTTGTCATTGATCTTCTGTTCCTGCTCGTCGATATTCGCTTGCGTCGTGAACATCGAATAAATCGCGGGCACGTTGTAGTGCGTGCGTGGGCGGCCATAGGCGACGCCGACATCGAAAGTGAGACCGAAGCCCTTCGAGACCGGCTTGTGACCGTAGCCGATGCCGACATAAGGCATCACGCGCGGCAGCGTGACCGTGGCCGACGGCGCGGGGCCGACTGCCGGCACATAGTCGTCGCCGATCTTGTAGTTGCCTTGCGCATTCGGCACGGCGTGCGCCGAGAGTTCGTCGTCGTTGATGAGCGCACCGGCCGTCAGGCGAAAACCGCTCGAGCGGAAAGGGAACACGTCGAGATAGAGGCCGCCTTGCAGCAGCTTCAAGTGGCCGTCGTACTCGTTTTCATTGACGTTGACCGAATGCGAGAAGCCGAGACCTTCGAATTCCGCATGCACGCCCGTCCATGAATTGAGCGGCAACGCGGCGCCGATGCCGCCGCCGAGCGTGCCGCCGTGCACATAAATCTCCTGCGCGTGCGCCGTATTAGTCAATGCGACCAGCGCCGCCATCGCCGCGACCGCGGCGAGAGCCGCATTTTTTACCTGCCTTTTCACCTGCACCACCGCTTGTCTCCCGACAAAAATCAATTGCATGCGGGGACTTTACGATTTGCGCGCGCAGTTCAAATGCATGAAAAGCGGGCGATTTCGGTGGCTCTTCCGGCTCAAGTCCGGCGTCGTCGGGAAAGCGGAAATAATGCCGCGTAAATAGCGACTATAGCGGGCGCGCAGCGGCGCCCGCCGTAACGAGGTTTACTGCTTGATGCCTTCAGCCTGGATATGCAGCGTGGTCTGCATCTTGAAGCCGTACGTCTTGCCGAAGTCGACGCCGAAATCGTCGCGGTTGAACGTCGCCGTCGATTCCGTGCCGCACACTTCGCGCTTGAGCATCGGGTTCACGAAGCACTTGAACGACTCGATCTTCAGGTTCACGGGCTTGGTCACGCCATGCAGGGTCAGCGTGCCGATCACTTCCACCGGCTTGTCGCCTTCAAAGCGGATTTGCGTGCCCTTGTAGGTCGCGCTCGGATACTTCGCGACGTCGAAGAACTTCTCGCCGACCAGTTCCGCGTCGAGCTTGTCGTTGCCGATGTCCACCGAACTCATGTCGATGGTCACCTCGACCGTGCCGGTTTTCGACGCGCGATCGAGCACGACGGTGCCGGTGCTTTTCTTGAACTTGCCGCGCCAGATCGATACGCCGCCGAAGTGATCCGCTTCGAAGCTCGGGGCCGTGTGCGTCGGATCGAGTTGATACGTGTCGGCGGCCATCGCGTTGAACGACAGGGCGGCGGCGAGAGCGCCGGCGGCGAGCAGGAATTGCTTCTTCAAGATGTTCTCCAGGTTTGAAAAGCGCTACGGCGCTTTGATGATTTGCTTCGGGTTTCTAATTACTTTTTGGAGGCGACGAGATGGAACTTGATGACGACTTCGTCGGCGACGACGGACGTGTCTTTCCATTCGCCGGTGCCGACGTCGAACTGCGAGCGCTTGATCGGCAATGAACCGTCGAAGGTTTGCGTCGAGCCCTGGCTTGCAATGGTGACCGGCACGACCACCGTCTGCGATTTGCCCTTGATGGTCAGCTTGCCGGTGATCTTGTACTGATTGCCGCCCGCCGGCGCGATCGCGCTGGAAACAAAGGTAGCGGCCGGGTAAGCGGCGCTGTCGAACCACTCCTTGCCTTGCGCCTGCTTGTTGTAGTCGTCGGCGCCGAGGTCGTAGCTGCCGGTGTCGATCGACACGTTCGCGCTGCCCGCCGTCGGCTTCGCCGGATCGAACGATAGCTGCGCCGAAAACTTCCTGAACTTGCCGTCGACGGGCACGTTCATCTGTTTCGTCGTCGCGATCACGGTGCTTTTGCTGGTGTCGACGTCGGCATGGGCGACGCTCGCGCCGAATAGCGACAGCGCGGCGGCGCCCGCCAGGATGGAGTGATGAAGTATCGTTTTCATGGTGGTACGCATCCTATCGAACCCATGCGCGTTCATTGCACACAGTGGGGAATTTGATTGCCAACAGTCCGTAGCGAATCGGCGAGCAAGCCGTTGCCGCGCTGACTGCGAATGATAGGGATGTCAAGAAGAACCGAATAGCCGGATGCGAGAGAACACATCGTTCCATGGATGACGTTAATGCCGTCCGGGCGTGCACGTTGCAACGAGGACCGACGAACGGCGGAGGCCGAACCGAGTTGGGTTATCCTGCGCACCGGGCACGGCCCACGTACAACCATCATTCAGGACGTTAGTTTTGACTTCGATTTTCCTTTCATGGGGCATCGCCGCCTTCGCTACAGCCGGCGTTATCACGCGGCCTTTCAAATGGCCCGAGGCAGTGTGGGCGGTGGCGGGCGCGGTGCTGCTGGTCTCGCTCGGGCTGCTGCCGATGCATCTTGCGATGGAAGCCGTCGGCAAGGGCACCGACGTCTATCTGTTTCTGTTCGGCATGATGCTGCTCTCCGAAGTCGGCCGCCGCGAAGGGCTGTTCGACTGGGTCGCCGTGCTCGCCGTGAATCATGCGCAAGGCTCGCCGCGCAAGCTCTTCATGCTCGTCTATCTGGTCGGCGTGGTGATTACCGCGTTTCTTTCGAACGACGCCACCGCGGTCGTGCTCACGCCCGCGGTGTTTGCCGCCGCGAAGAAAGCGAAGACCGATCCGTTGCCGCTGCTCTTCGTCTGCGCGTTCATTGCCAATGCAGCGAGCTTCGTTCTGCCGATCTCGAACCCGGCCAACATCGTGCTGTACGGCAACCACACGCCCGCGCTCGGGCCGTGGCTGATGCGCTTCGCGTTGCCGTCGCTGCTGTCGATCGGCGCAACTTACGTGCTGCTGCGCTGGACGCAGCGCGACGCGCTTGCCGGCATCTGCGAGGCGAATCTCGAACCGCTGCGGCTCTCGTCGAGTGGACGCGTTGCGCTCGCGGGCATTGCGGTGACGGCCGTCGTGCTGCTGGCCGTATCGGCGTTCGATATTCCGTTGGGCTTGCCCACGGCGATACTCGGTGCGTTGACCGCAATCGTCGTGTTGATCCAGGAGCGCAAATCGCCGTTGCCGATGATCCGCGAAATATCGTGGAGCGTGCTGCCGCTCGTGGCCGCGCTCTTCGTGCTCGTCGAAATGCTGGACCATACCGGCGTAATCCGCATGCTGGCCGCGTTGACACAGGAGGGTGCCGCGCACAACGAAGCGAGCACGGCAGGCTGGGCCGGCATGGCCATCGCGATCGGCAGCAACTTGATGAACAATTTGCCGGCCGGCCTGATCGCGAGTTCGACGGTGATGCAGGCGCATAGTCCCGAGCGCGTGATCGACGCGCTGCTGATCGGCGTCGATCTCGGGCCCAACATGTCGATCACCGGCTCGCTCGCGACCATCCTGTGGCTCAACGCGATTCGTCGCGAAGGCGAGGACGTCAGCTTCATGAAGTTCCTGAAGGTGGGCGTCGTGGTGATGCTGCCGGCGTTATTGCTCGCGCTAGGCGCGCGCATTCTGATCGGCTGACGCGCCGTGGATCACGGCGCCGCCGCTTTCAAGCGTCAGCGATGACCGTTGATTTCCGGCGCGATCGCCGCGTGATTCAGCAGCGCCACTAACGACATCCCGCCTACGGTATTACCCACGAGCGTCGGCACGAGGAAGCGCAGAAAATAATCGCGCAGACTCGCGTCGCCGCTGAAAAACGCATACGCCACTTCCGTCGATCCGGCGATGATATGCGACAGATGACTCACGGCCACCACATAGGTAATCAGCAGCACCGTCAGCAGGCGGCCCGAACGCGCGCTCGGCAACAGCCACACCATCAACGCAATCAGCCAGCCCGCGAAAACCGCTTTCACCATCGTCGGCAGCATCTGTTCGGACCCGACGGCGGCACGCGACACCTCGCCGAATGCCTGCACCACGGCGGGCGCGAACACATCGGGAATGCGCAGCATCGCGGCGAAAATCCATGTGCTCACGAGATTGAAGAACAGCACGATGGCCCATAGACGCATGGCTTTGAGCAGCGTCTTCGGATCGCGCCGCGTCAAGACGGGCAGCACGACGGTGAGCGTACTTTCGGTGAAAAGCTGCTGCCGTCCCATGATGACCAGCACGAAACCCATCGAGTAGCCGAAGCTCGACACCAGATGACGCCATGACGCATCCGGCAGTCCTGCTTCGAGCACCGCTTGCGTGAGAAACGAAAAGCCCATTGAAAGCCCGGCCGCGAGCGACGACCAGATCAGCGCGCCAATGGTCCGCTCGAGCGCGGCTTCGCCCTCCTCACGGACGATCTCATGCAGCACGAGCGCGTGCGGGGCGGTGTGATGCGCCGCCTGATCCTGCTCGCCCTCGTTCAGATGCGGGGAATCGGCGCCGGCGTCCTGGGCTCGCGGGACGTCGTTGCCGGCGGATTCCGTCGATTCGGCGGATGACTGCCGTTGCTCTTCGCGCGTGGCATCGGTCATCAGCGGGCATCCTTCGGGCGCGGGCCGGGCGCTTCGCAGACCGCTTCCTCGGGCTCCCGCAGCGCGGCAAGCGTGGCTTCGAGCCGCGCGAGCCGCGCCTGTTGCGCGGGCACGAGCGGCGCATTCGCCAGCATCCGCAAGCGACTGTCCCAGTACGAAAGCGGAATCGCGTCATTCACCGAGATCCGCCCGAACACCCGCTCGAGATGGGCGATCTCGTTGTCCAGGTTCTGGTAGCTCATCTGACGTATCCGATAAGAGGCGACAAAAAAGGTGGACGGCGATAACGTACGAGCAAGTGGCGTTCCCCGATTCTTCAGGACAACCGGAGTGCGGCGGGAAGCTCGGATTGGGAAGTCTGATCTGCGCGCTGGAACGGCACATTGAGATGGCGCAACGAGGTGACGCAACGAGATGGCGCAAGGAGGTGACGCAACGCGCGGAATCTAACCGCGCGAGCGAGCTCGATTAGAAGTTGCGGTTATGTTGCCGAAGGAATGGGCTACTGCCACTGGCAGTGCGTGGCTAACTCACGTCGCGAAGACGCTTACTGCCTATCTAGCCACGCATCCAGCCCCACGCGAAACGCCACGCCCGCAATCACCGGTACCGTGAGCATCAGAATGATGCCGAAGTTCGGAATGGCGTCGCCGTAAGCAATCGGCTCGTACAGCACCACGCCCGCGACCGCCGCGAACACGATGACACCGACGGCCACCATCAGAAGATTGCGCACCGTAATGGACAGCTCTTTGCGCGTCGCCTTCGCGGGACTCGGGCTGGCGGCGGGGTCGTGTTGAGCGGGCATGATGACTCTCGTGACAAAAAGCGGCGGAGGGCAAGGCGCCCATTCGCAAGGCGCCCATTCGATAGCGGAACAGGCGTGCCCGGCATCATACCAGGGCGCGCAGGTGTCGCGCACTTCGCGCCGTGTGTGCTTGCATCGATATAAACCAATATATGCCGCATTCCGCGGCATGGGGCTAAAAGCTCATCGCTTGCGTGGCCGTGCCGGCGTTACGATGCCGCTTCGATCGGATTGACCCATTGCGCCAGTTCGCGCCGCAGTTGCGCGAGGTCGAACGGCTTGCCGAGCAGTCGCGCGCCGGGGATGCGCTCGCCGATCGGCGCCTGTGCGCCATAGCCGGACACCAGCAGCACCTGCACGTCCGGCTGCTCGCGCAACACGGCGCGCGCGAGGTTGTCGCCCGACATGCCGGGCAGCGTGATGTCGGTGAACAGAATGTCGTAGCGCTGCGCCGGCAGCAGCGGCAGCGCTTCTTCGGCGCTGCCGACCGACGTGCAATCGAGCCCGAGCGCGCCGAGCAGGCAGCTTAGCGCCTCGCGCGAATCGGCGTCGTCCTCGACCAGCAGCACATGAGCCGGCGAGCGCGCGGGCGCGTCGCTGGATGCGGACTCGCTCTCGTTTGCGGCTGCCTTGGGTGTTGGAGTCAACGGCGTGGCGAGGCCCGGCGCATCGACGCCCGACGTAGCGACGCCCGACGTAGCGACGCCCGACGCATCGCCACTCGCCGGATCATACGCAACGCTCGGCACACAAGCGGCGATTTCGCGATCCGTCATCTTGCCGACAGCCGCCGTGCCGCCAGCTCCGCCGGCGGCGGCGCGCAGCACGCCGCGCACCTTGCGCGCGAGATCGTCGCGGCGGTAGGGCTTGGACAGCAGCGTGATGCCCGCGTCGAGCTTGCCGTGGTGGACGATTTCATCGCGCGTGTAGCCCGACGTGAACAGCGTCGGCACCGACGGCGAGCGGGCCGCGGCACGCCGCGCCAACTCGACGCTTTTGATCTTGCCGGGCATGACGACGTCGGTGAACAGCAGGTCGATCGGCACATCGCTGTCGATGAATTCGAGCGCCGCGTCGCCGCTCGACGCCGTCAGCACTTTATAACCGAGCTGTACCAGCATTTCGACGGCGGTCAGCCGCACGTCGGCATCGTCCTCGACCACGAGGACCGTTTCGCCGCCGCCCACTGGCGCACTGGTTTCATCGGCGGCTTCGGCCGTTTCGGGCTCGCAGCAGCGCGGGAAAAACAGCGATACCGTCGTGCCGCGCCCCAACTCGCTTTCGATCAGCGTATGCCCGCCGCTCTGCCTCACGAAGCCGAACACCATGCTGAGACCCAGGCCCGTGCCATGACCGTGAGGCTTGGTCGTAAAGAACGGTTCGAACGCATGCTCGAGCACGTCGGGCGGCATGCCCGCGCCGGTATCGGTGACGGAAAACACCACGTATTCGCCCGGCGAAAGCTCCGGCTTGTCGCTGCAAAACGCTGCGTCCAGCACGCGGTTCGCGGCGCGCACGGTGAGCGTGCCGTCGGCCTTCATCGCGTCGCGTGCATTGATGGCGAGATTGAGCAGCGCGTTTTCCAACTGGTTGCGATCGACCTGTACGTGCCACAAATGGTCGCTCAATACGGTTTCGATCCGCATGGTTTCGCCGAGCGCGCGATGCAGCATCTCGCTCATGCCGGCAAGCAGGCGGCGCGGGTTCAGCACAGTGGGCGAGAGCGGCTGGCGCCGCGCGAACGCAAGCAGATGCGCGGCGAGTTTCGCGCCGCGCTTCACCGCGTCGGTCGCTGCCGACAAACGGCGCAGCGTGGCCGGATTGCCGCTCGCGTCGGCGGCCATCATCTGCAGGTTGCCGTTGATCACTTGCAGCACGTTGTTGAAGTCGTGCGCGACGCCGCCGGTGAGACTGCCGATCGCTTCCATTTTCTGCGCCTGGCGCAGTTGTTCTTCGGCGAGCGCGCGCGCGGCGACTGCGTCGGCCACGCGCTGTTCGAGCGTCTCGGTCAACTGGCGCAGCGACTGTTCGGCGATCTTGCGTTCGTGAATATCGATCAGCACAGCCGGCAAGCGGGTCGGCTGTCCATGTTCGTCGAACTCGCACTGGCCGTTCGCCTGCACCCACACATAGTCGCCGTCAGGGCGGCGAATCCGGTACTCGGCGCGAAACGGCTTGCCTTCTTGCAGCGCATCCGCGCTCAGGCGTTCGAGTAGCGACTGATCGTCTGGATGAATCATTCGGGCGGCGGCGCTGTGGTCGACGCCTCGCGCAGCTTCTTCGACGGAGAACGAAAACGTGCGGGCAAAGCGCTCGTCGCCGGTGATCTTTCCGGTCTGCATGTCGACGACGCAAGTGCCGAGCACGGCACCCGTATTGAGCGCGAGTTGCAGACGTTCGTTGGTCTCGTGCAGCTCCGCTTCGGCGCGTTGCCGCCAGCGCTCGGTCAGCACGCGCCCAGTCGTTTCGACGACGACCGCCAGCACGCCCGCGGGCGCGCCGCTGTCGTCGGCGACGGGGCTGTAGTAGAGATCCATCCACACGTCCTCGGGCTTGCCTTCACGCAGCAGCACGAGTTCCTTGTCGCGATACGAGAGCGTGCCGCCGGCGAGGCACGTAGTCATGACGTGGCGATTGAATTCGGCGACTTCGGGCCAGCCTGTTTCGACTGGGCATCCCAGCAGATACGGATGCCGTCCGCCCGCGAAAACCGCGTAGGCGTCGTTGTAGATCATGTAGCCGGAGCGGCCCCACAGCAGCACGAGCGGCACCGGCGAAGCGAGCAGCAACTGCACCGTGGCGGTGAGGCTGCGCGGCCAGTCCGCGATCGCGCCGACGCCGGTCGCCGCCCAGTCGAACTCACTGATGCGCCGCGCCATTTCGCCGCTCCAGCCTGTACAGCCATGATCTTGTGCCGGAAAGGGCATGCGTCGCTCCACGAGATCGCGTTAATGAGGTGGGTGTCCAGTCTGCCGTTTCACATTCTCCGCGTAAAGGGCCGATACGCCGCGCATGCCGTTTAGTTGCGCGCGCACCTTAAACGCTCGCAAGTTTTACCTGCGCCGCTCGCGCGCGCATTCGAAAGCGGCAATAAGCGCATGCGCATTTCTGTCGAAGCGAGCCTTTACGTGTTTGCTTTTGCGGCGGTTCATCGTTCGCGCGATGGTCGTTGTTGTGCTGCGCGTCCTTACAGAATCCTTCATGCGATAGGCTCGTTTTCTGCTGGATGTCGAGTGCACGCGCGCGCGACGAATGCGCGCCGCGAGCGCTGGCGACGGCGAATGTCGCCGGCTTCGCAGATCGATAAGAGCGGACCGTACGATGCCGAAGAAGCCCGTCGCAACCAGCAAGCTGGCGAAGAAATCTCCCAGCAAGCGTTCCAGGAAAATGCCTCGCGCCGACGGCCGGCAGCCGCTCCTGACCGCGCGCCGCAACGCGAGAATGGCGCGCTCGGCGCATGCGTATGTGCGCGGCAGCACGAGCCGGTTCTATGAGTGGCTCGACGGCATCGAGGGCCACGCGCTGCCCGAAGGTCCGGCGGTGTGGATTTGCGGCGATTGCCATACCGGCAACATCGGGCCGGTCGCGGATGCCTACGGGCGCGTCGAGATCCAGATGCGCGACTTCGATCAGACGGTGATCGGCAATCCCGCGCACGATCTGATCCGCCTCGGGCTCTCGCTTGCGACGGCCGCGCGCGGCTCCGATCTGCCCGGCGTGACGATCGTGCACATGATGGAAGCGCTCGCCGACGGCTACGAACGCGCCTTCGACGAAACCGCGGGCGAGGCCGACATTCACGCGGAAAAGCCCGAGGCGGTACGCGTCGTGATGAAGGAGGCGATCCATCGTACGTGGCGTCATCTCGCCGAAGAGCGTATCGACGACGCCGAGCCGTATATTCCATTGGGTTCGCGTTTCTGGCCGCTCGACAAAACCGAGCGGCGCGAGATCGACAAGCTGTGCAGGACGAGGTCGATCGCCGCGCTCGCGACCGCATTGCGCGGCGCGGGCGCCGACGCGCAAGTCCAGGTGCTCGACGCCGCGTACTGGGTCAAGGGCTGCAGCTCGCTCGGAAGGTTGCGCTACGCGGTGCTGCTCGACATCGACGGCGCCGCGGCCGACGGCGACGACCTGTGCCTCGTCGACATCAAGGAAGCCGCGCAGGCCGCGGCGCCGCGCTGCTCGGGGGTGAGAATGCCGCGCGATCACGCCGAGCGCGTGGTGGAAGGCGCGCGGCATCTGTCGCCATCGCTCGGCGAACGGATGAGGCCCGCGCGCCTCACGGACCGCCCCGTCGTGTTGCGCGAACTGCTGCCGCAGGACATGAAGCTGACCATCGAGCAACTGACCCGCGACGAAGCGACCAGGGCGGCGCGCTTTCTCGCGCTCGTGGTCGGCAAGGCGCACGCGCGGCAGATGGACCTCGCCGAACGCAAGGCATGGCTGGCCGAGTTGCGCAAGAACCGCTCGAAAACGCTGGATGCGCCCGGCTGGCTCTGGAAGAGCATCGTCCAACTGGTCAGCACTCACGCGGCCGGCTATCTCGAGCATTGCCGCAAATACGCAACGGGCGCTGGCGAAGGCTGAAGCGCGGTTTTTTTCACGAAGGGCTAAATATTCGTCCGATGATTGCCGATATACATCGGTAGAGTGACCGGACCCGCCTGCTAGCCCTTCCTATGCTCCTGACCTCGCCGCAGCACTCCGCCGATGCCGGCCTGCGCCAGCGCTTTCACCAGCGCTCGCTTGAACATCAGCGCCCGCTTTCGACGGTGACGATGGCGTTCACAGTCGTCGCGTTCCTCTGTCTGGTGGCGGCGCGCGGCCTCGTCGCCGGACCCGCCGAGCCGCTCGCGTACCGGCTCGGCTGCGCGCTCGTGCTGGCCTTGCTGGTGCTGGCCATTCCGCACGCGAAGTCGACGTGGACGTTCGGCGCGATCGGCGTGGCCTTCTCGCTGACGCTCGTCGCCGGTCTCGCGCTGAACGTAGCGGGCGTGCAGCAGCCGTTGCTATGGACCTTGCCGGCGATGGTCGTGATCCCGGTTTGCGCCGCGCCGCTGTGGCTGACGCCGACGCATTTCGTGGTCGGCAGCGCGCTTTTCTATGCGGCGGCGATCGGCTTGTTGCCGTCTGCGCCGCACACGGCCGACGTCGACGTGGTCGTGTGGATGTGGATCGCCGCGATCGGCATGCCGACCGCCGTCGTCTTTCATTTCGGTTTTTACGGGTTCCGGCGCAATCACTTTCTGCTCGAGGATCAGCTCGCGCAACTGGCCGCGACCGATCCGCTGACCGGCCTGCAAAACCGCCGTGCGTTTGTCGCGCAGGCGGAGCGGCGCCTCGCCGAACTCGCGCGGGGCGGCGAGGCCAGCGCAATTTTTCTCGACATCGACAATTTCAAGTCGCTCAACGACAGGTTCGGTCATGCGGTGGGCGACCTCGCGTTGCGCCAGGTCGCCCAGGTTCTGCTCGAGCAAACCACGCGCGGCGACAGTGTGAGCCGGATCGGCGGCGAGGAATTCGCGGTGCTGTCCTGCGATGGACTTGCCGGCGCGCTGCGGCTTGCCGAGCGGCTGCGCGGCGCGATTGCCGCGCTCGAACGCCCGGACGGTCATCTGACCGCGAGCTTCGGCGTGGCCGAGCATCGCGGCGACGAAAACATCATGGTCCTGCTCGATCGCGCCGACGAAGCGTTGCTGCGCGCGAAGCAATCCGGCAGGAATCGCGTGTGCGCCGAGCGGCCGGTGCCGGACGCGCCGCTGCAACTGCTGATCGAGGACGCCTGCGGCACAGCGGGCGCGGGCGGCTCGCGGCATAAATGGGAAGACTATTACCTGACCTCGCACTTTCAGCCGCTCTTCAGTTTGTCGCATCAGAAGCAGGTCGGTTTCGAGGCGCTGTTGCGCGGCGAGCTCGACGACGGCACCTTGCTGCCGCCCGCGGTGCTGTTCGCGCGCAAGCCCGCCAACGACGAAGGGGTGCTCGACCGCGCGAGTCATGCCGTGCATCTGGCGAACGCGCGCGCGTCGCTGCCCTCAGACGGCTGGCTTTTCCTCAACATTCTGCCGGCCACTTTCGTCGCCGAGGGCTATGCCGATGAGCTCACCGGGATCGTGCGCAGAGTGGGGCTCGCGCCGGAGCAGGTGATCCTCGAGATTCTGGAGTCGCACGGCGGCAGCGTCGACGAGATGTCGCGCGCGGCGGCGTTGTACCGCGAGCACGGCTTCCTGATTGCCGTCGACGATTTCGGCGCCGGTCAATCGAACCTCGACCGGCTGCTGCGCATCCGTCCGGACATCGTCAAGCTCGACGGCGAACTGATACGCGCGACCGGGCACGGCACCGAGCAGCCGATCTTGCCGAAGCTCGTGTCGCTGCTGCATCAGGCGGGCATGCTAGTCGTGGTGGAGGGCGTGGAGACGACCGAGGAACTGATACTCGCGGTCGAATCGAATGTGGACTTCGCGCAAGGTTATCTGCTCGGGCGGCCCGCGCCGGAGATCGCGCCGCCAGGCTCGGTGCATCTGCGAATCGACGATGCTTTCGATGTCATCGCGCAAGGCCGCGCACATCAGCATGCGTTGTTCGAGTCTGTGGTGGAGCCGTATCGCCTCGCGCTGCGCGAGGCTGCGGACGCGCTGCACGCGGGGGCCGCGATGGAGCGCGCGTTCGCTGCACTTGCGTCGTTCGAGCGTTGCGTGAGCTGCTTTGTTCTCGACGATTCGGGTCGACAGGTCGGTCCTGAAGTGCCGGGGCCGGCGTGGAGCATGGAAGGGGCGTCGCTGCATCCGGTGGCCAATCCGCGCGATGCGCGGTGGGATCATCGGCCGTATTATCGCAATGCCGTGCTGCTGCCGGGCGTGGCGGTTGCCAGTAATCCTTATCTTTCGCTCGCGAGTGGACGGCCCTGTATTGCAGTGACGCTTGCGGCGCAGTTCGCGGATGAGCGCTCGGTGATCGGGGTGGAGTTGGACTGGTCGGCGCAAGGGTTGCCCTGGCCGGCGGGGGAGTGAGCGGCGTTTAGATCGTCGGCCGCTCGCTCGCTTTTAGTACCCGCCTTTCACGGCCGCATCCGTCTGAGCTTGGCCTCTATACGACGCGGCCAGATCCGCCGCCGCGCGGCTCAACAACCCCGTATCCGTTCCGACCGCGACAAACGCAGCGCCTGCCGCAAGATACTCGTCGGCGATCGCGCGATCAGGCGCGAGCACACCTGCGGCCTTGCCCGCATTCCGCACGGTTTCTATGCCGCCGCGAATCGCTTCGCGCACGCTTCTATCGCCGGGTTGTCCGAGCAGGCCCATCGACGCGCTCAGATCCGAAGGACCGAAAAACACGCCGTCGACGCCGTCGACCGCTGCAATCGCCGGCAGATTGTCCATGCCTTGCACCGTCTCCACTTGCACGATCACGCAGAGTTCGTCGGCGGCGCGGTTCAGGTAATCGGGCACGCGGTTCCAGCGCGACGCGCGCGCCAATGCGCTGCCCACGCCGCGAATGCCGTGCGGCGGATAGCGCGTGGCCGCGACGGCATCGGCGGCCTGTTCGGCGGTGTCGATCATCGGCAGAAGCAAAGTCTGCGCGCCGATGTCGAGCAACTGCTTGATCAACGCACTGTCGCTGCGCACCGGCCGCACGACCGGATGCGATGCGTACGCGGCCACCGCCTGCAATTGCGCGAGCGTGCTGCGCACGTCGTTCGGCGCGTGTTCGTTGTCGATCAGCAGCCAGTCGAACCCGGCGGTGGCGAGCAACTCGGTCACGTAGGCATCGGCGAGCGCGGCCCACAAGCCGAATTGCGGCGTGCCTTCGCGCAGCGCGCGCTTGAATGTGTTTTGCGGCAAGGACATGTGCGCACTCAAATGAAGTTCAAACCAATTCCGCCGAGCGGACCATAGTCGACGTGAAAGGTGTCGCCCGCCTTCGCGGCGATCGGGCTCGTGAACGAGCCGCTCAGAATCACGTCGTTTGCGTTGAGCATTTCGTCGTACGGAGCAATCTTGTTCGCGAGCCACGCGACGCCCGTCGCCGGATGATTGAGCACTGCGGCCGCGAGTCCGCTTTCTTCGACAGCGCCGTTTTTATACAGCAGTGCGCCGACCCAGCGAAGATCGACATCGAGCGGACGCACCGGGCGCCCGCCGAGCACGATGCCCGCATTGGCCGCGAAGTCGGAAATCGTGTCGTACACCTTGCGCGGCGCGCGCGTGTCGCGGTCGAACTGCTCGATGCGCGCGTCGATGATTTCAACGGCGGGCGTGACGTACGCGGTGGCGTCGAGCACATCGAATAGCGTGATGCCCGGGCCTTTGAGCGGCTTGCTCAGCACGAATGCCAGTTCCACTTCGACACGCGGTGCAATGAAGCGATCCGCGCGAATGTCCTGGCCGTTTTCGATAAACATGCTGTCGAGCAGCGGCGCGTAATCGGGTTCGTCGATCTGCGAAGAGCGTTGCATAGCGCGCGACGTGAGGCCGATCTTGCGTCCTTTGATTACATGGCCTTCGGCGAGCTTGAGCTTCACCCATTCGCGCTGAATCGCGTAACCGTCCTCCACCGTCATCTGCGGATACGCCGCGGAAAAGTGGCGCAATTGCGTGCGCGTCTTCTCCGCATGATCGAGTTGCGCCGCGAGATCGCGAATAGTTTGTTGGTCTAGCATGATGGTTCTCTATTGAGCCGCTATGAGTGTGTGCCGGCTCGCTACTGCGCTTTGAGCCGCGCATGCAGGTTGTTGTGTTTCCACGTGCCGGCTTCGCTGAACTCGTTGATTTCCAGCGACAACGCGAGCCCGCTCTTTTCAAACTCATTGGCGAAGTGCTGCTTGATCGTTTCGAACAACGCATCGCCGGTTGCTTTCTTTATCGCGTCGGAGCGGCCTGCGGCAATCTTCAGGTTCGCGTGTAGAAACGCTGCATCCGCGCGTCCATCGGCAATGCAATAGTGCTCGCAACGCAGCGCGCGCACGCGAATGCCGCCGATTGGATAAACGCTCTTCTCCTGATCGCGCTGCGCGGCGAGACATTCAGCGAGCGTATTGCACAAGCGGCCGATACTTTCTCCATCGGCGAGATTGGCGCTGTATTCCAGTGTCAGATGCGGCACGATAACTCCTCCGTTTCGATTCAGGCGGGCAGCGGCGTAACCGGAAAGATCGCATTGATCTGCCCGGTTCCCGAACTGCCGAAATACGGCGTAATCACTTCCACCTTGCCGTCATAGCGGTCCCAGCCTAGCGCGCCAAGCAGCATTGCCGTGTCGTGCATGCCGCCTTCGCCCCAGCATTTTTCGTTGTAGAGCGGCAGCATGTCGCAAAAGGTTTTCCAGTCACCGGCTTGCCAGAGCTCGACAACCCGGCGGTCCATCTGTTCGAGAAAGGGGCTCCACACTTTGTGCATGAACTGCTCGGCGGTGCCGTTGTCCGCAAAGTGATGACTCAGCGACCCGCTCGCGAGAATCGCAACCGTGCCGTCGTAGCGCTCTTCAATTGCCTTGCGTACCGCGAGCCCGAAGCGCGCACTCGTTTCCAATTGGTGCCACATACACCAGCCTGCGACCGACACGGTTTTGAAATGCTGATCGCTGTTCATATAGCGCATCGGCACGAGCGTGCCGTATTCGAGCTCAAGCGTGGTTTCGCTATGCGCGCGGCTTTTCACGCCGATTTCGTTCGCGGCTTCGGCGATCAGATTGCCGAGTTCCACATTGCCGGGATACGCATACGGCATGTTCTTGATGAAATGCGGCAGTTCGTTGCTCGTGTAGACGCCTTCGAATTTCGGCGCGCAATTGATGTGGTACTCGCTATTGACGAGCCAATGCACGTCGAACACGACAATCGTATCCACGCCCAATTCGCGGCAACGCCGGCCGATTTCATGATGGCCGTGGATGGCGGGCTGACGGCAACCCTTATGCGGACCGTCGAGTTCGGACAGATATAACGACGGCACGTGTGTCACTTTTGCTGCCAGCGCGAGCTTGCCCATCGCGGTCTCCTCTTCTGTGCCGCGAGACCTTGCGGGCCTCGCGTGAAATTGTCCGGCGTGTCAGACGCCCCAGCGCGGAATGTGATGCGAGCCGAGCGACACGCACACGTTCTTCGGTTCGAGGAATACTTCGTAGCTCCACGTGCCGCCTTCGCGTCCCACACCTGACGCCTTGGTGCCGCCGAACGGTTGCCGCAAATCGCGCACGTTCTGGCTGTTGACGAAGCACATGCCGGCTTCGACGGCAGCCGCGACGCGATGCGCGCGCCCGGTGTTCTCGGTCCAGATATAGCTCGAGAGACCGTACGAGATGTCGTTCGCGAGCCGGATCGCGTCGGCTTCGTCGTCGAATGGAATCAGGCACGCGACCGGGCCGAAGATCTCTTCCTGCGCGATACGCATGCGATTGTCGACATCGACGAAAACCGTGGGCATTACGAAGTTGCCTTTGCGCATGGCCTCGGGCAAATCAGGCGTATCGAGGCCGCCGCACGCCAGCGTCGCACCTTCTTTCGGGCCGAGTTCAATATAGCTGCGCACTTTGGCCAGATGCCCCTGGCTGATCATCGGCCCAATGATCGTGCTGTCGGCAAGCGGATCGCCTACCGTGAGGCGCTTCGCGCGCTCGATAAAGCGCTCCGCAAACTTCGCGTAAATCGACTTCTGCACGAGAATGCGCGAGCCCGCAGTACAGCGTTCGCCGTTGTTCGAGAAGATCATGAAAATAGCGGCGTCGAGCGCGCGTTCGAAATCGGCGTCGTCGAAAATAACGAATGGCGATTTGCCGCCGAGTTCCATCGAGAACTTCTTGAGCCCCGCGGTCTGCGCGATCCGGTTACCTGTCGCGGTCGATCCGGTGAACGACACTGCGTGCACGTCCGGATGCGCGACGAGCGGCTCGCCGGTTTCCTTGCCGAAGCCGTGCACGACGTTCAGCACGCCGGCCGGAATGCCGGCTTCCAGCGCGAGATTGCCGAGCATCGACGCGGTCAGCGGCGACAACTCGCTCATCTTGAGCACCGCCGTATTGCCGAACGCAAGGCACGGCGCGACTTTCCACGTGGCTGTCATGAACGGCACATTCCACGGCGAAATCAGCGCGCACACACCGACTGGATGGAACAGCGTGTAATTCAGATGCGTGTCGGTCGGATAGGTATGACCGTCGACGCGCGTGCACATCTCGGCGAAATAGCTGAAGTTGTCCGCCGCGCGCGGCACGAGTTGCTTGCGCGTTTGCGAAATCGTCTGGCCTGTATCGTTTGTTTCGGCTTCCGAAATATCCGGTACGTTCTTCGCGATCAACTCGCCGAGCTTGCGGATCAGCTTCGCGCGTTCGGCGGCGGGCTTGCTCGCCCATGCGGGAAAGGCTTCTTTCGCGGCCCGCACGGCGGCATGCACTTCTTCCTCGCCGCCGCGCGCCACTTCGGCGAGTACTTCCTGCGTCGCCGGGTTGACCGTTTCAAAGTAGTCTTTCGCGCCGGCTGTCTTGCCGTCGATCAGATGTTCGATTCGCATTGCGTTGTCCCTATTCTTTATGCTGCCGATCACGCGCGGCCAAAATCCGCGTCGGATGCAATCGTGTTGACGAGGCGGCCCAGACCGTCGATCTCGCACACCACTTCGTCGCCGGCATTCACATTGACGATGCCTTCCGGTGTGCCGGTCAGAATCACGTCGCCCGGCGCGAGCGTCATGAAGCCGCTGAGGTATTCGATCAGCGCGGGAATGTCGGTCACGAGATCGCGCGTGTTGCCGCGTTGTTGCAGCGTGCCGTTGACGAACGTGCGCAATTCCAGTTGCGTGACGTCGTCGATATCGGCAGCGTCGACGAACCACGGGCCGAGTACCGTCGCGCCGTCGCGATTCTTTACGCGCAGGTTGGGGCGGTAATAGTTTTCGAGGTAGTCGCGGATCGCATAGTCGTTCGCGATCATGTAGCCGGCCACGTGCTGCATCGCATGTTCGCGTTGTACGTTGCGCGCGGTTTGCCCGATCACCACAGCGAGTTCGCACTCGTAGTGCATGAAGGCCACGTCGGCGGGGCGGCGTGTGAAGCCGCGATGACCGAGCACCGTGCCCGGTCCCTTCAGGAACACCAGCGGCTCTTCCTGCTTGTTGAACTGCAATTCTTTCGCATGCTCGGCGTAGTTCAGTCCGAGCGCGAAGAGCGTGCCGACTTCGACAGGCGCGAGCCAGACGACCTGCTCTTCGGCGCATATACGTCCGTCCGCAAGCTGCACGCCTCGCGCGTGCGGATAGGCTTCGTGAATTGCGCCTGCATAGGCCACGCGGCCGCGCATCATGACTGTTCTCCGTCGTGTTGAGTTGCGCCGACAAACGAGACGTGAAGCGGCGGCAGCGCGCCGATTGACAGCATCGCCTCGTCGCCTCGATGCGCGACGGGCGAGCCGTGCCTCACACCTGTCGTGATGACGTCGCCCGGCGCGAGCGTCATGAAGTCGGTGACATCTGCGAGCAATTGCGCCACATTGCGCACCGACGACGCCGTGCTCGCCGTGAACACATGCGCACCGTTGAGCGCAACCGTAGTGGCGAGTTCGTCGGGATTCGCAACGTGCCGCGCTGCAACGAGCGCCGGTCCGATCACGCAAAAACCGTCGCGCGCCCGGAATCGCACCGACGGCCGATATACGCTCGCATGCGGTACGCTGAGATCGGCCACGAGCGTGTAGCCCGCGATATAGTCGAACGCGCGCTCCGCGCTGACGCGCGTCGCAGTGCGCCCGATCACGATGCCAAGCGATGCGCCTAACTCGACGCCGAGCGCGATGCCCAACTCATCGTCCGGCACGATGACTTTCGCCCGATGCCCCGCGTGCGTATTGCGCGGCTTCAAATAAAGAACCGGCGCTTTCGGCGGCGCCTTGTACGGCGCGGCATGCATCGCATCGCCGAGCGCATCGAGCGCGGCACGGTCGTTGAGCAACGTGCCGTAGACTGCGCCGCTCACAGGCGGCCGGCATGCCATGCCGCGCGCGAGCAGCGCCGCCGCGGTTTGCGCATCGACATCGCGAGGCAACGCGTCGCCTTCCGGGTGCAACAGATAATCGGCAAGTGCAAACATGAACTGGCTAGGCCTCTGAATGGAGACTCGACATAAACACTAACATGTTAGTAGTATTGCGCTTGATATGATCCGGGGTCAATAGCCAGTCGGCTGATCGCGGGTTTTCCCTTAAGTTTCGACGGCTGCTTTCATTCATCGCCCACTATGTCTTCGTCTGCTTCCACACGAGTTTTGCACCGCAACCTGCCGATGCTGCTGCTGCGCGCCAGGGAAAAAATGATGGAGCGCTTTCGTCCATTGATCACGGCGCACGGTTTGACCGAGCAGCAATGGCGCGTGATTCGCGCGCTCAATGAGCACGGCCCGATGGAGCCGCGTCATATCTCCGACATCTGCACGATCTCGAGTCCGAGCATGGCGGGCGTGCTCGCGCGTATGGAGAGCATGGAGCTGATAACGAAAGAGCGTTTCGCGGAAGATCAGCGGCGCGTGCTGGTTTCGCTCACCGATACGAGCGTCGAACTCGTGCGTGTGATCTCGAAGGAACTGGAGGCGCAATACCGCGAGTTGGAGCGCAAGGTGGGACCGGAGATTGTCGAACGGGTCTATCGCGCCGTCGACGATCTGCTTGCGGGTCTCGAGGAAGAAGACGAATGAAGGCCATATTTCTGCATACCGGCTGGCGCAGCGGCGGCACCTGGGTGTGGTCCCGTCTTCGCGCGCTCAACGGCGCGACGGGATATTACGAGCCGCTTAGCAACGTGCTCGCCGATCTGAGTCTCGCCGACGTGTCCGCGAGCCGCCCGACGCTGACGTCGGGACATCCGCCGCTCGATGCGCCGTATTTCGACGAATACCGGCCGTTCCTGCAGGAAAGTGTGCGCGGTGTGAGCGGATACCGGAGAACATTCGGCATCGACCGTTTCGGCGATGTTCCGGACGCGGAATTCCCCGCGCTGGCGGCGTATTTGCGCAGCCTTTGCGAGTACGCGCAAAAGCAGAGCAGTGTGCCGGTGTTCAAGTTCTGTCGTTCGTCAGGAAGATTGCCGTGGCTCAGACAGGCGTTTCCGGATGCGATGCACGTCGGCGTGCTGCGCAATCCCGCGTCGCAGTTTGCTTCGGGCTGGCTGCTGAATCAACAGTGGCGCAATCCGTTTTTTGTGGCCGCGCCGTTTCGCGTACTCGGGTTGAATCGCGCGGAACCGTTGGTCAAACAGATCATCGACTTGTGCGACGTTAAACTGCCGCCCGCTGTGCCCGCTTCCGACGACGCCTACGCAATCGCGTGCGAACACTATGCACGCAGCGCGGAAGGCAATAACGCGTATCGCGCGTTTGTCGCGCTGTGGGTGCTTTGCGCGTGCCGAATGGGAGAAGGCGTCGACCTGCTCGTCGACATGGATCTTCTCGGGCAGTCGCGCGAGCATGCGGCCGGTTTGCAAGCCGACTTTGAAGCGCAAAGCGGCCTGTCACCGGACTTCAGCAGCGCGCGTGATCTCGTGGAAGAAACGCGCCGCAGCGCCGCGCGTATCGGCGGAATAGATGGCGGCGCGATGCGCGTGGTTCATTCGGCGGCGCTCAAATTCCTGAAGGCACAAAGCGGCATCGACGCAGCGTTTATCGAACGCGTCCGCGAGAAGATGGTCCTCGCGAACGAACTCACTGCGCAGTGGCGCTGAGCCGCAATACGCGATGCTGCCGAGTGCTATGAAGCAACCGCCTTTTTCGACGCAGCCAACGTTTCGGCTCTCAACTGGTCATAGCTCGTCTTGTCGAGCGGCACTGCGCCGGGTTGGCCGAGATCGCTCAATCTGACGCGGTAGTTCTCGCGCGCGCTCCACGCGGTCACTGCCGCGATGATCGTTATGCCGAAGGTGATCGCGCCGATCGTGACCGGAACGTTGTGCGATCCCGGCGGCGCGACATAAGCGAACAACGCGGGCAGCAATGCGGTAATCGTGGTGCCGATGTTCTGTCCGATCGCCATCGCGGAGACGCGCGAGCGCGTCGGAAAAAGCTCGGGATAGAAGCTCGGGAAAGTCGCGTTATAGCCCTGGTAGACCACGCCCCACATGAGGATCGACATCACCATCGCGAGCGCGACATTATGAATGCTGATCGCGTACAGGTAGCCGAACGAGAGCAGCCCCGCGCCGAGCGCGCCGACGATGATCGGCAGACGCCGGCCGATCCGGTCCGACAGATTGCCCACAAATGGAATCACGAGCACGGCGACAATATTGCCGATCACGGGTATCCACAGGTACACGCTCTTCGAAAAGCCGATGCCGTACGCGGCCTGCACCGCATACGCCGCGCCGAAGATCGTCGCGACTACGGGAATCACATTCATCAGCGAGCAGCCGACCACGCGCAGCATGTCCTGCCAGTTATAGCGGAACGCTTCCGCAATCGGCGACTTCGGCACGCCGCCGCTCGCGTCTTCTTTCGCGAAAGCGGGTGTTTCTTCGACCTCGCGGCGGATGATGTAGCCGGCCACCAGCACGAGCGCGCTAAGCAGAAACGGAATGCGCCGGCCCCACGAATTGAACGAGCTTTCTTCCATGTAATAGGCGAGCGGCAGGAACACGGCGGCCGCAAGAATCTGTCCGGCCTGCACGCCTTGCAGCGTGAAGCTCGCGTAATAGCCGCGTCGTCCGAATGGCGCATGTTCGAGAATCATCGAACTCGCGCCCGAGATTTCTCCGGCCACCGCGAAGCCTTGAATCAAACGCAGCACGACGAGCAGCGTGGGCGCGAGCAGCCCGACATGGTGATAAGTAGGCAGCAGGCCGACTGCCATTGTCGAAAAGCCCATCAGGAACATGCAGAGCAGCAGCACGTTCTTGCGGCCGTGCGTGTCGCCCCAATGGCCGAGTACGAATGCGCCGATTGGCCGCGCGACGTAACCGACGCCATACGTCGCGAGCGACGCGACGATCGCGATCTTTGGATTACCGGATGGAAAGAACAACTGCGGGAAGATGAGCGCCGCTGCCTGCGCGTAGATGAAGAAATCGTAGTACTCGAGTGCCGAGCCGATCCAGCCGCTGGCCGTTGCCTTGCCAGCCTGTCCGCGATGCTTGCGGCCACTCGCCGATGCGTTCGTTGCCATGTCGCGCCTCCTCACCGAAATGCGTGACCTGTCGTGCGGTTTTGTGATTTGGCGTCCGGCTCACGAACTATGCAAGCCAGGACTTACACGGCGATGCAGCGCGTATGTAGCGGGATGCTGCAACGCGTCACACGTCCGCACATCCCCTGCATAGTCCCGTCTATCCAATACAGTTGCGGCGCAAAAAACAATACAGTGAGGCGCGGTTCTGTTTTGCTGTATAGGGAATTACCCGCTTCACGTCGATACAGTTGGCGGGTCTCGAATCCGCCTGCCTGCCCGGCTCACACACCGCGGCCCATTTCCGAACGTGAGGTACGACATGAACGCAGTAAACGAGCAAGACCGGCTGTCAGTGCAGCAGATCGGTCATTACATCGGCGGCGCGCTGGTTGCGCCCGGCAGCGGCCGTTTCAAGGACGTATTCAATCCCGCGACCGGCAAGGTGACGGGCTCGGTCGCGCTTGCATCGGTCGAGGAAGTGGATGCCGCGGTTAAATCGGCCAAGGCGGCGTTTGCGGCATGGAGCGAAACCGCGCCGCTCAAGCGCGCACGCATTCTGTTCAGGTTCAAGGAACTGCTCAACAGGCATCACGACGAACTCGCGATGCTCATCACGCGCGAGCACGGCAAGGTGTTCACGGACGCGCAAGGCGAAGTGGTGCGCGGCATCGAAGTCGTCGAATTCGCGTGCGGCATTCCGAACCTGTTGAAGACCGATTTCACCGATCAGATCGGCGGCGGCATCGACAACTGGAATTTGCGTCAGCCGCTCGGCGTCGTGGCCGGCATCACGCCGTTCAATTTTCCTGTGATGGTGCCGATGTGGATGTTCCCGGTCGCGCTCGCTTGCGGCAACACGTTCGTGCTGAAGCCGTCCGAGCGCGATCCGTCGGCGTCGTTGCGCATTGCCGAGTTGTTGAAGGAAGCCGGCTTGCCCGATGGCGTATTCAATGTGGTGAACGGCGACAAGGTCGCCGTCGACGCATTGATCGAGCATCCCGATGTGGCGGCGCTGTCTTTTGTGGGCTCGACGCCGATCGCGGAATACATTCACGGCGAAGCATCGAAGCGCGGCAAGCGCGTGCAGGCTCTCGGCGGCGCGAAGAATCACCTCGTCGTGATGCCCGACGCCGATCTCGATCAGGCCGTGGATGCGCTCATCGGCGCGGCCTATGGCTCGGCCGGCGAGCGCTGCATGGCGATTTCAGTGGCGGTGGCCGTGGGCAATGTCGCCGACAGGCTGATCGAAAAGCTCGTGCCGCGCGTGAAGTCGCTCGTCATCAAGAACGGTGAGAACCTCGACGCCGAAATGGGCCCGCTCGTGACCGCCGAGCACAAGGCGAAAGTGGCGGGCTATATCGCATCCGGCGTGGAAGAGGGCGCTACGCTGATCGTCGATGGCCGCACGCATGCGGTCGCGAAAGAAGAGGGCTTCTTCATCGGCGGAACGTTGTTCGACAACGTCGGCACGCAAATGAAGATCTACAAGGAAGAGATCTTCGGCCCGGTGCTGGCGGTGGTACGTGTGCCCGATTTCGCGAGTGCGGTCGAACTGATCAACGCACATGAATTCGGCAACGGCGTGTCGCTCTTCACGTCCGACGGCGGCGTCGCGCGCGCGTTCGGCCGGCAGATTCAGGTCGGCATGGTCGGCATCAATGTGCCCATTCCGGTGCCGATGGCATGGCATTCGTTTGGCGGCTGGAAGCGGTCGCTGTTCGGCGATCACCATGCGTACGGCGAAGAGGGCGTGCGCTTCTATACGCGCTACAAGAGCATCATGCAGCGTTGGCCCGACAGCATCGCGAAGGGCGCGGAATTCACGATGCCTGTTGCAAAGTAATTCGCGGTAGAAGCACGAAGCGCGACAAGCGAAACAAGCGCAACAAGCCTAATAACAAAGCCGCGGCTCAAACTCGAGCCGCGGCTTTTTTCATGGCCTCTTCACATTTCACACTTCACACTTCACACACCCGACGACGACTCTTCTTCCGCCTCATCGAGCACCGCATTTTGCACGGCGATGGCGGGACTCACATAAGGCGGCGCCTGGCGCGGCTCGTCGATGCTGTAGCGAAGGCGCCCCGCGTCGAAAAACACGCGCAGACTGCGGTATCGGACGAGATACATGAGGCCCACCAGCGCGGCCGCGAAGCCCGACGCCGCGCCCACGCCGAGCGCCCAGCGCGGACCGAAACGATCCGCGACCCAGCCGACGACGGGCGCGCCAAGCGGCGTGCCGCCCAGCGCGATAGCGAGCAGAATCGCGATCACGCGGCCGCGCATCGCAGGTTCCGTGGAGAGTTGCACGAGGCTGTTGGTGGACGTATTGAAGGTTTGCGTCGACACGCCGATGAACGCGAGCGCAATGCCGAAGAGCACATAGTTCGGCATCAACGAAGCAACCGTGCAGCCCACGCCGAAGATCGCCGCCGCGCCCAGCAGCAACGCCATGCGCGGTTGCGCGCGGCGCGCGGCCAGCAGCGCGCCGGTGACGGAACCCACCGCCATCGTCGAACTGAGCACGCCGTATTCGCCGGCGCCTGCATGGAATGCGCTGACCGACATCGTCGAAATGAAGATCGGGAAGTTGAGTCCGAACGTGCCGATCAGGAACTGCATTAAAAGCGCGGCCTTCAGATCGGGGCGCTTCCACACATATTTAAAGCCTTCCACGAAGCTGCCGCGCGAGCGAACCGCGAGCGGCTTCGCATGCAGCTCGCGTACGCGCAGCATGCGCAATGCGCCGAGCACGGCAATGAAAGAGAGCGAGTTGATCAGAAACACCCAACCCGTTCCGACCGATGCAATCAGCAAGCCGGCCACTGCCGGCCCGATCATTCGCGCCGCATTGAACGAGGTCGAATTGAGCGCGACCGCATTCGACAGATCGCTTTCGCCGACGAGATCCGACACGAAGGTTTGACGCGCGGGCGAATCGAACGCGGTCACGCAGCCGAGCAGTCCCGCGAAAACGTAGACCTGCCACAGTTGCACGAGGCCCGTGATGGTGAGCAGGCCGAGGCCGAGCGCGAGGCTGCCCATCGCTGCCTGCGTGAAGAACAGCAGCTTGCGGCGGTCGAAGTGATCCGCCGCGTAGCCGGTGAGCGGCAACAGCAGCATTTGCGGCCCGAACTGCAGCGACATCACGATACCCACGGACGTCGCATTGTGCTGCGTGAGTTCCGTGAGCACGAGCCAGTCCTGCGCCGTGCGCTGCATCCATGTGCCGACGTTCGACACGATCGCGCCGCTCGCCCACATCCGGTAATTGAAGTTGCGCAGCGAACGGAATGTGCTGCTCACTGCGGCTCCTTGCGCACAGGCGCGTGACTGAGGTTGGGCTTGCGGCGCATGATCAAGCTCATGCTCATGCGCGCGTTTGTTCCAGCATGGCGAGTACCTGCTGCGTCGTGCCGGTTTCGCCGAGCCGCGGGAAGATTCGCGTCAGGCTATTCGTGTGGGCGTCGAGATGCAGGTCGGTCATCGCGTCGACGGCAAAGGCGATGTTGAAGCCGAGCTCGTGTGCGAACCGCGCGGTGGATTCAATGCCGATGCTCGTGGAGATGCCCGCCAACACGATCTGTGTCACGCCTTGCTCGCGCAGATACGCTTCGAGGTCTGTATTCGTAAACGCGCCCCACGTCTGTTTCGTGACGAGATGATCCGACGCTTGCGGGTTCAGTTCGGGCATGAGGTCGGTGAATCCCGGCGGAAAGTTGCCGGTGGGGCGCGACTGCTCCGCGCGCCCAGGTGCGCCGCCCGCCACGTTGACGAGCACGACCGGCAGGCCGTGGCGGCGAAATGCTTCGGCTAAAGCGGCCGCGTGCGTGACGACTTGCGCGGCGGGATGAGCCGTGGGCATCGCCACGATGCCTTGCTGCAAATCGATCACGACGAGCGCGGGTTTTGCATCGAGTGTAGTCAGTGCCATACGTATTCCTCTTGCGGTGAGGTTGACGGATTACGAGTCGATCAGGCGTTTGAGCAATTCGACGCCGGTGGCAAGCTGCTTTTGCTCGGCCGCTGAAAAGCGCGTCTGGATCGTGCGAAAGAGCCAGTCTTCACGCGCGGCGCGGCTTGCCTTGATCTTCTTGCGAAAGGCCGGCGTGAGAGTGAGCACGGTTTGCCGGCCGTCGTTCGGGTCGGGCGCGCCGCTCACGAGGCCCGCGGCTTTCAGAACCGAAAGCGTCTCGCCCATGGATTGCGGGCGCATGCCGTGCGCGCGCGCGAGTTCGGTAACCGTTGCCGGGCCCTCGCGCTCGAGCAAGCCGAGTACCTGTATTTGCGAAGGCGTGAAGTCGCCGAGGTGTGCTTCTTCGCGCAGACGGCGGCGCAGCTTGCCGGTCAGCACGCGCAGGTCTTCGGCCAATACGTGAAGCGAGTCGGTGTCGAGCGGCGGATCGTTTTTGGCCATGCGTGCCGGAACCATATATGAAGGTTACCTGTGCAGGTTACCTTCATATATCGCGAGGGTCAAGCGGGCTTTGAAGCGGACCTTCAGGCGGTAGGCGCCCGTTGCGCTCGCGGCCGCAGCGGCGAGCGGCGGCCGACGCGCTTATGTTCCCCTCTGTCTTCTTCCATGCGAATGATGGCGAGCAGTTGTTCGAGCGACATCGGGTGGCCGGTCAAAAAGCCTTGAACGACATCGCAATGCGCATCGCACAGCCATTCGAGTTGCGCCGGATATTCGACGCCTTCCGCGACGACCAGCAGCCCGAAACTATGCGCCATCGAAATGATTGCGGTGACGATAGGCTGACCGCCATTCGGCAATGGGCAGATAAAGCTGCGGTCGATCTTGATGCTGTGCACCGGAAAAGATTGTAGATACGACAGCGACGAGTAACCGGTGCCGAAATCGTCGAGCGAGAGGCGCACACCGGCCGCGCGCAGTTCCTGCATCGCCTGAATGCCCACCGACATATTGGACATCAATTGACTTTCGGTGAGTTCGAGTTCGAGCAGCGAAGCGGGCAGGCCGCTTTTTTCGAGCGCGTCGCACACTTCGTTCGTGAAGCCCTCGGCTCGCAATTGCCGCGCCGAAATGTTCACGGCCACATGCACGCCCGCATTGCGGCCGGCATTCCAGTTCGCCGCGTCGCGGCATGCGCGCCACAACACCCAGCGGCCGAGCGACACGATCAGATCGCTGTTCTCCGCGATCGGCACGAATTCAGCCGGAGAAATAGGGCCTTCCGAAGGATGGGTCCAACGCACCAGCGCTTCCGCACCGAGCAGCCGTCCCGACAGGCAGTCGAACTGCGGCTGATAGACGATCTGCAAGCCGTCCTGATCGACGGCCTTGCGCAGTTCCGCCTCGATGCGCGCGCGCCGCTGCGCCTCCGCTGTCATCTCGCTCTGAAACTCGACGGCAATGCTCTTGCCCCTGCTTTTCGCGGAATAAAGCGCGATGTCGGCATTGCTCACCAGTTCCGCCATTTCGCCGGTGTCTTCCGGATAGACGCTGAAGCCCACGCTTGCCGTCACCACCGAGTCGCTGCCGTGCAGAATGAACGGGCGCGACAGGTTGCGCGCGATGCGGCCCGCGGTCGCGCGTGCGCGAACGCGGCTCGCGTCCGGTCCGATGACCACGGCGAATTCGTCGCCGCCGATTCGGCTCACCAGATCGTTAGGCCGCACGACATTGCGCAACGCGTCGGCGACCTGCTTGAGCAGTTCGTCGCCGGCGCCATGACCCAGCGTGTCGTTGACGATCTTGAAGTTGTCGAGATCGACCATCATCAGCGCGACGCGTTTGTCGGCCGCGTGCGCTTTATGCAGGCGCGCTTTCAGTTCGTCGTAGAACGCGCGGCGGTTGGGCAGGTCCGTGAGCGGGTCCGTCGATGCAAGATATTCCAGGTCCTTTTCCGCGCGCGACACGCGCTCGCGCATGCGCCGCATCACGAGCGAGGCGATCCACACCGAACACAGCGAAGCGCCGACGAGAAAGCAGCCGTATTGCGCAAGCTGCATTTTTATCGCTTCGGTGGTCGCGACGATCACGATGCTGCCGAGCAGTTGACCGTTATGAATAATCGGCGCCGCGACGAAAATATCTTCCAGCGAAAGACGCGGCGAACTGCCGACATTGGCGAGCGTGCCTTCTTCCGATTCGCTGCGGCTCAGGCCGGGGCGCGTATAGCGCACGAACAGTTCGCCGTCGGGCGTATAGACGGTCGCGCTTTCGACATGCGGCACCTTGCGCAGCGAGCCGAGCACTTCGGCGGTGGCGTCGCGGTCGCCGAACATCGCGGATGCAGTCAGATTTTCCGCGAGCACGGACGCCTGCATGCTGACGTCGTTGGTCAACGACGTGCGCAGCGAAAGCGCCTGATAGACCAGCAGCACGACGCTGGAAATCAGCAGCGCAATCATCACGCCGACGAGGTTGACGTGTTCGCGCGGCCATGCAAACCGGCGCAAGACCGGGAAACTTTTCATAGCACTGTCCTTGCAAGCCGCATAAGTTTCGAACTGAGCGTGATGCGCCGGCGTGACGCCTCGGTAACGTTGATGTCGAACTTCAGGTGATCGCCTTCGCGCACGAGGCGGATCACCCATCCCTGGTCGGCCGTGTCCGCTTCGCTGACGATCACCACGGGTGCGTCCGAAGCGAGCAGCGCCTTGACTGCCGCGCTCAATGCCGTGCTCGCCGTCAGTACCGCGAGCTGGCAATCGCCAACTTTCTCCCCGCGCGGCAACGGACGAACCCGCCACGCCTGTTTGCCGCCGTGCTTGCCGTCGAGTCGCGCGAGCGCCTGGCCGAGCGGGCTCTCCGGGTCCACGCAGATCGACAGTACGTTGTCGACAGGACGGCCCGCGGGCCAGTCCGTAAACTGCGCGAAGTTGAAGATGTAGGCGGCCTCGAGCGCCGGCAAGTCCACTTGCGCGTCGACGGAGGTCTGCACAATGACCGGCGACGCAAATATCAGGGACGCCGCAATGATCTGGATGCGAACGCGATCCATGTCAGAACCCGTAGACGGCCTTGAAGAGGAAAGTCCGGCCTTGCTGCGCAACTGTCTCCTGTGTAAAGCCGGGGCCCACTGGGTCGGCGTATCGTTTATCGGTCAGGTTATAAATGGAGAACGACAGATCGGCCCCGCGAACCAGGCGGCGCGAACTGAGCGTCAGGTTCGCAAGGCAGAAGCCGCCGGCGTCGCCGGCCGCGGCGAGACGGGACGACGTGCATTGCACCTCGAGTCCGGTCATCAATGCGTTGGCGAAGAACGGCACGGCGAGATTGAGCTTGCCGAGATGGCGCGGCGAGTTTTGCAGCGAAGCGCCGGTGTTCGAGTCGTGAGCTATCTGGTAGGAATAGCTCGCGCGCACGCGCGCGCCCGCGACGCGCTGTTCATAGGCGAGTTCGGCGCCGCGCGCGCTCGCGCGGCTTACGTTGCGAAAAATGAAGAGCCCGGATGATTCATCGAGCGTCTGGCTGATCAGATCGCGCGCGTCGTACTGGAACAGCGAAAGCGTTGCGCGCGCCGTCGTGAACAGCGCTCTTTCATAGACGAGTTCGGTGGTCGCGATGTGCTCCGCCTTCAATGACCGGTTTCCCAACTGGCCATCCGGGCCGCTTATCGCGTAGTACATTTCATACGCGTTCGGCGCGCGATAGGCCTGACCGTATAGCAGCTTGAACGTATCGCGTGGAGTCAGCTTGTAGATGAGTCCGATACGCGGGCTCAGGTTGCCGCCCGCGGACGTCTGCTGGTCGTAACGCAAGCCCGCGTTCAGCGTGAAGTTCCAGGGCAGCGTGATTTCGTCTTCGACATAGACGCCGGCGCGATTGCCGCTGTGATGGTCGTCGAGCATTTGCGAGTAGGGGTCGACGTTGTAGTTGTACTGGTTAAGGCGCGCGTCTCTCGCGAAGTCGGCGCCGACCACGATGCGATGTTTCGCAAGCGACGAGATGGTCGCGTGCACGTCGGCGCCGTACCACAGCGCGTGGCTTCCATCGATGTTCACCACGTACGGCGCGGGACCGTCGATCGCCGGCATCCGGTAATCGTAGCGGCCCCAGTAAAGCTGCGATGCCAGCATCACGCCATCGGACAACGCATGCTGATACGTGAGATCCGCATAGCTATGCGTGTCCGACACGCTGAACGGCGCGTTGAACACGGCGCCGTATGGCGCATCGGGAATACCCTTGGTGCGATTTCCGTAGATGAAGCTGAACCGGAAATCGCCATAAGCGGCGCGCGCGAGAAAGTCCTGTGCGCGGTCGTAGTCGAGCCGGTGCGCAACGCCGTGGTTCTGATCCGGCGTGTCGAATTCCGGGTAATACAAGTCCTCTCCGTTTCGTCCATATGCGGTTGCCGACAGCAGAATGTCGGCCCCATGCGCGCCATGCCAGCCGTATGATGCACGCGCCTTCTTTTCGCCGAAGCTGCCCGCCGCGACCGCGGCTTCCGCGCCGGCCAGATCGCTGCCGCTCTTCGTGATGACGTTGATGACGCCGAACAGCGCGTTCGCGCCGTACATCGACGAACCTGGACCCGGCACGTACTCGATGCGCTTGACGAGGTCCATGTCGAGCGGAAAGTCCGAGCCGATCGGCGCCTGACCGTACACACCGTCGTTCGTGCGAATGCCGTCGATCAGCAGCAGGAACCGGCTGTTGTAATCGCCGGGGCGCTGGAAGCCGCGCGCACCGAGGTATTGGTACGAGCGATCGTTCGTCACATAGAGACCTGGCAGCGACGCGAGCGCATCGGCGAGCGTGCGCCAGCCGAACTCACGGATGTCCTCGGCGGTGAGCACGACGACCGCAGCCGGCGCGTCGGTGACGGACTGATCGAAACGCGACGCGGTGTTCACCGTGACCTGCATCAGCGCCTCCAGTGGCATCGCAGCCAGCTCGGCCGTGTCCGAGACCGACGTCCCGCTCGCGGCCGGCTCGTTGTCGGCGAAAGCGGCCGGCGAACAAAGCGTCGCCAGGCCGGCGACCGAATAAACGACCAGGCGGTGCGTGAGGGAATAGCAAGCGGAATAGGAAGCGCGCGTAATGGGAGCCATGACAGCCGAATTGATCTGGAGAACGCTCCTCAAAAATGGATCGTCACCTTTTTGTTATCGGCTCGCGGCGGGGAAGCTTGAATCAGAAGGCGGCTTGCGACGGGGCGCATTGCGGCGCGCGCGCTGTTCTTTCGCGCAGGCGTCGATTGTAAAAAGGGGCATGGACGAAGGCGTTTTTCTACGACTCGTTGACGCAAGAAAGCGAGGTCGCGGCGCCTGCTTGCTAAAGAGGAATAGCGCGCCCCGCATGGATTTCGGCGGGATTGGACCGGTTAATCGCGGTCCCGCGGCACGCGCTTTGCTAGTTGGGTGCTTTTACCGCCGCCTGCTACTTCCATGCGACAGACCTTCTCCAACGGAGCGCTCGGCTCCATGCGACAGGCGATGATCGAACGCGATCTCGCCCATATCGAACATGTGCTGCTGCGCTCGCATGCGAGTGCGCGCGAGAACTCGGCATTTCCACTCAGCTACTGGCACGATCGGCTGCGCCGTATCAAGGACGCCGGCCAGCTATGGGGCGTGCATCTTCGCAAGATCGACACCTTGCAGCGCATACTCAACGGCGCATTGCCGCCGGGTTAACCCTGTCGTTAGCGGTTTATTCACGCGCGGTTTCAACCCGCGCGGCTCGCATGCATAGTCGCGCCTCGTGAACTGCCCTGGTTGCGCGAGTGCATACATCAATGTAGCCGCGAGTTCGTGAGGCTTTTGTCCACGATTTCTCCACGATGCGCCAGCGCGTTCGCGTGACGGCGCGCGTCCAATGCGTCCGTCATGCTCGCGCTGACTGCGCCGCTTCTGCTTCTCCGCTTTTACTTCTTCATTCCTCGCTCTCTTCTCCATTGTTCTCCGTCGCGCGCCGATGCGATTCGCCGCGCGAGCGCGCCGCTATCCGTCGAGTGTCGAAGATCCGTTCACGCGGCCTGCTTCTTGCGGCGTGACGGCAACGCATGCCGGAGCTCCGGCAGCGCGGCACCGCAGTGCGCGCTTGTGCGCACAAACCACGGAGAGCAGACATGGAAACAGGAAAAGTGGAAGGCACGGTAAAGGAAATCGGCGGCAAGCTCGAGCAGACGGCGGGCGACATGCTCGGCGACACCGGCACGCAAATGGCCGGCACCGCGCGCGAGTTGAGCGGCAAGGCTCAACAGGTATGGGCCGATCTCACCGACGTCGTGCGCGAGACGACCACCGAGCGGCCGTTCACCGCACTCGCGATTGCGGTGGCGGCGGGCTTCATACTCGGCGCGCTGCGCTCGTCGACCGCACGCGATTACCGCGACGACAGGGATTACCGTTAGAAACGGTCGTAAGACACGGTTGGCACAGAGTCGATTGCATCGTTGCGATGAAGCGCTCGCCGCCCGGCACATCCGGCGGCGAGCGCGCGTGACGGCATTGCGGCGGGAGATACACGATGTCGATACATAGCAGAGTCAGCCAGTGGCGCAACGTGGCGCGCTTCTGTTCCAGTCGGGCAGTCGACTACGCCGAGCTTCTGGCGCTGGAGCTCGACGAGGCCAAAGCGCGGCTCGTACGCGAGGTCATCGCGATGGTCGTGCTGGCAGTCGCCGCCATGTTCACCCTCTCGTTTCTATGCGTGGCCATCATCGTTTCGGCGTGGAATACGCCGTACGTGGTCGCAGTCGCATGGGGCGTCGCGGCGGCGTGGCTCCTCATCTCCATTGCGACCTTCGCGATGATGAAGACGCAAAAGCCCGCCGAGCCGTTGCACGTTCTGCGCGACGAAATGTCGAGCGACCTCGAAGCCCTGAAGGATGCCCTGAAATGAAACACGATCCGCTTCGGCATCAGCAACATCGCGTGATCATTCTCGAGCGCATGGCCATGTCGCGCGCGCAGTTGCTGTCCGCGAATCTCGCGCTGCGCACACCGTCGCGTCATCCAATCAAGGGCGGCTTGCCGGCCGTCAACGTCATGAGCTCGCTCGCCGACACGCCGTACGTGGCGCTCCTGCTCGCGGCCGGTGTCGCCGCGGCGCTGCTCGGACCGCGCAAGGCGATCGGAACGCTCGCGCGAACGAGCGTGATGGCATGGCTCACCAGGTCTGCGCGAAGCGTGTTTCAACACTAGCGCACGGTGCGGCGCTGCGATGTCCGCGCCGCGAATTTACACGCGCGATGTAGCAACTATCGCGTGACGCAGCGCGCGGCGCGTTTCATGCGCAATGTCGCAATGTTCGCAAGGCGCCCATGTGGGCAATGCAGCCGCGAGCCGATGAACCCTACAGTGTGGAGGACTTTATGAAGGCGCTTAGCTGGCATGGCAAGAAAGACATCCGGTGCGACACCGTGCCCGATCCGAAGATCGAACATCCGCGCGACGCGATCATCAAGGTGTCGAGTTGCGCGATATGCGGCTCCGATCTGCATCTGTACGACGGCTTCATGCCCGGCATGGAATCCGGCGACATCATGGGCCACGAATTCATGGGCGAGGTCGTCGAAGTCGGCAAGGAAAACACGGCGCTGAAGGTCGGCGACCGCATCGTCGTACCGTTCACGATCATTTGCGGCGAATGCGATCAGTGCCGGCGCGGCAACTTCTCGGTGTGCGAGCGCACGAACCGCAACAAGGACATCGCCGACAAGATGTTCGGCCACACCACAGCGGGCCTCTTCGGCTACACGCATCTGACGGGCGGTTATCCCGGTGGCCAGGCGGAGTTCGTGCGCGTGCCCTTCGCGGACAAAACGCACGTCAAGATTCCGGACGGCCTCACCGACGAGCAGGTGCTTTTTCTCGGCGACATCTTTCCGACCGGCTGGCAAGCGGCAGTGCAATGCGATATTGAACCGACCGACACGGTTGCGATCTGGGGCGCGGGTCCGGTCGGGCAAATGGCGATCCGCAGCGCCGTGCTGCTTGGCGCCAAACAGGTGATCGCAATCGACTGCGTGCCCGAGCGTCTTTCGATGGCGCGCGCGGGCGGCGCGGTCACGATCGACTTCAAGGCCGAGAGCGTGCTCGAGCGATTGAAGGAACTGACGGGCGGCAAAGGCCCCGAAAAATGTATCGACGCCGTGGGCATGGAATCGCACGCCACGCGCTCGCTCGACTCCATGTACGACCGCGCGAAGCAGGCCGTGATGCTCGAAACCGATCGACCGCATGTGCTGCGCGAAATGATCTACGTTTGCCGTCCTGCCGGCACGTTGTCGGTGCCCGGCGTGTACGGCGGGCTGCTCGACAAGATTCCGTTCGGTGCGTCGATGAACAAGGGCCTCACATGGCGCATGGGACAAACGCACGTCAACCGCTGGACCGACGACCTGTTGCGGCGAATCCAGCAAGGGCAGATCGATCCGTCGTTCGTAATCACGCATACGGTCTCGCTCGATGAAGGCCCGCGCATGTACAAGACGTTTCGCGACAAGGAAGACGGCTGCATCAAGGTCGTGCTGAAGCCTTGATGTTCATGCCGTTGTTTTCCATTGACCATGCAAAGCGTGCTGCACTTTTTGACTACCTGAGCCGCGTCGATCGATCGCGGCCCAACACACGAAGGTGATGCAAATGGATTCACGTAACGAGTCGAAGCAGGAGGGCGTTCGCGCGCTGAAGGAAAAGCTGCCGCAGCCGGATTCCGTCGCGCGCGGTCTGGCGTGGTTCAGCATTGCGCTGGGCATCGCGGAACTGGTTGCGCCGCGCATGATGGCGCGCGCCGCCGGTGTGAATGCGGGACCGGGGGCAGTGCGTTTCTATGGATTGCGCGAGCTTGCGTGCGGCGTCGGCATTCTTGCGTCGCGCAATCCGCGGCCGTTTTTGTGGGCGCGTGTCGGCGGCGATGCGCTCGATCTCGGCACGCTGGCGCTGTCGTCGAACAAGTGGAGCGCGCGCGACCGGCAACGCGCGACCGTCGCGGCCGTCAACGTCGCATGCGTCACCGCGCTCGATGTATATGCGGCGAAAAGCGCGGCCGCCGCGCCGCGTTTGCCGTCGGTCGACTACAGCGATCGCACGGGCTTTGCGAAGTCGGCGGAGGAAATGCGCGGCGCCGCGCTCGCGGACTTCGAAACGCCACGCGACATGCGCGCGCCCGATGCGCTCGCGCCGTACACGCGCAACGGTCAGTCAGCGACGCAGGCGAATGCTGGACGCACGGGTAGCGCGACGAACGGCGCATGAGTAAGTGAGTGCGGGAAGCGTACCGGCAGTGCGGCGGTACGCTTCGCCCGGCCGGCTGTCCGGCGGCGTGATGCTGGCCGCCTGACTCTATTTATTGCTTACTGCCGCGCCAATTCACGCGGACAAATCATCCTTACTGGTCGGATGCCCTTTCGCGCCGCCGGGTTCGAGATCCGGATCGACGTGATCGTGCTCGGGCGTGTACGGCCCTTCCGACGGATGATCCTTGTCCTTCGCAAGTAGCGTGGCGTCCATGCTTCCATGCGGACGCTGTTCGACTTTGCCGTCGGGATTCACTTTCACATCGCCATCGCCGAGTTCTTCACGCCGCTGGTCCGCGCGTTCGACGGGATCGGACGGTTCCTGATTCATCGCTTTCTCCTTTCGGTTGGGTTCACGCATTCGTCGATGCACATCGGGAATCGAGCAAACGCGATACCCGCGGCGCGCTCGCCGCAACGCATAGAAGAAAGGGTGCTGCACGCTAATTGCTCGGCGGCTAAAAGGCACTGCAACCGTGCACCGCAGGTCGCCGAAAACGAGCGGCAATTCATCCTTCACCTCACCGCGGGCGGCAACGCCTGCAAGGACGCTTCTTCATAACCATGACAGTCGACCAACGGCTTCGCAGCATGCGCAAGACCATGCGCGACATGTTCGGCATCGCGCGTTTGCGCGCGGGGCAGGAGGACATTATCCGCAGCGTATTGCAACATCGCGACACGCTTGCGACGATGCCCACCGGCGCGGGCAAATCGCTGTGCTACCAGTTACCCGCGCTGCATCTCGAAGGCACGACGCTCGTCGTGTCGCCGCTGATCGCGTTGATGAAGGACCAGGCGGACAAGCTGCTCGCGGCCGGCATCGACTGCACGCTGGTGAACAGCACGTTGAAAAGCCGCGCCGAGCGCGAGGCGCTGCAACGCATTGCAGCGGGCGACAGCGGCATTGTGTTCGTGACGCCCGAGCGTCTCGCGCAGCCGGCGTTCATCGAGACGTTGCGCGCGCGCCCGGAAAATCGCGTCGGCCTCGTGGTCGTCGACGAGGCGCATTGCGTGTCGCATTGGGGACACGATTTCCGTCCCGCGTTTCTGGAGATCGCCGCGGCGGTGAAGGCGCTCGGGCAGCCGCCCGTGCTCGCGTTGACCGCAACGGCGACGCAGCGCGTGATCGACGACATCGTGCATTCGCTCGCGCTGCGCGACCCGCTTGTGGTTCGCACGGGCACGTATCGCGAGAATCTGCGTTATCGCGTTGTGCAGGTGAGCACGGCGGGCGGCAAGGACGGCGCCGCGCGCGCGATGGCCGCGAAGCGCGAGCAACTGTCGAAGCTGATCGGATCGCTCGGCGGCGCCGGCATCGTGTATGCGGCCACCGTGCGCGACGTCGACCGCATTTACGGCTGGCTGACGGAAGCCGGCGAATCGGTGTCGCGCTATCACGGCCGAATGTCGGCGGCCGCGCGCGAAGAAGCGCAGGAGCAGTTCATGTCGGGCGCGACCCGCTTGATGATCGCGACGAACGCGTTCGGCATGGGCATCGACAAAGCGGACATACGCTTCGTGATTCATTACCAGATACCGGGCAGCCTCGATGCCTACTATCAGGAGACAGGCCGCGCGGGCCGCGATGGAGAGCCTGCCGATTGCGTGCTGCTGTTCGACCTGAACGACAAGCGCATCCAGCAGTTCTTTCTTGCAGGACGCTACCCGAGCGTCGAACTGGCGCAACGCGTGTATGACACGCTGGCGGCGCGTATCGGCGAAGAACCGAAGGGTGTGACGCTCAAGGCGCTGAAGGATGCGTTGCCCGATGTCGGCGCAGGCAAGCTCGAAGTCGCGCTGAACATGCTGGTCGACGCGCGCGTGGCCGGCCGCGACCGGCAGCGCCGTTATCGTCTGCGAACGCATGAGGATGCGCGCGAATCGGCCCGTGAATCCACGCGTGACACCATCGCGAAAGCCGCGGCGCAATTCGAGCAGATGAGCGCGCATGACAGGGAAACGCTGCAGGCAATGATCGACTATGCGCAAACCGGCCAGTGCCGCTGGCGCGCGATCCTCGACTATTACGGCGACACGCCCGCCGTCGAGCGCTGCGGCGTGTGCGATAACTGCGTGCGTCCGCCGCAAATCGACGTCGCGCCGGACGTCATCGTTGCGGGCGCAACGTCAGCGGACAAGGAAGCGCCGCGTAAGAGAAGCGACCCGGCCAAACCGCGCGTCTGGGCGCCAGGCGATGCAGTACGCGTGCCGCGTTACGGCGCAGGCGAGGTCGCGCTCGCGAGCGGCGAACAGGTGGCCGTGCAATTCCCCGACGGCAGCACGCGCACCTTTCTCGCGAGCTATGTGAGGGCCGGACGCTGAGCCGCGGGCGCGCTTGGCGCGCCCGCTTCCGAACTCGCCTCTGAACCCGCTTCCGAACTCGCCTGGATTCGCGCGCGGAAGTAACGCGCGGTGTGTTGCAGACCGTCGTCGAGCGAGGTTTGCGGTTGCCAGCCGAGCAACTCGCGCGCGCGCGAAATATCCGGCTGCCGATGCCACGGATCGTCGGTCGGCAACGGATGCAATTCGAGCGGCGAATTCGATCCCGTGATCGCGACGATCCGTTGCGCGATCTCGCGCATGCTGACTTCGTGCGGATTGCCGAGATTGACCGGACCGCCTGGGTCGTCGGCGGAATTCATCAGGCGGATAAACGCGTCGATCATGTCGTCCACGTAACAGAACGAGCGCGTTTGCGAGCCGTCGCCATAGAGCGTGATCGGCTCGCCGCGCAGCGCCTGCATCATGAAGTTCGACACCACACGGCCATCGGCGGGATGCATGCGCGGCCCATACGTATTGAAGATTCGCGCGATGCGGATCGACAGGCCATGCTGGCGCCGGTAGTCCATGAAAAGCGTTTCGGCGCAGCGCTTGCCTTCGTCGTAGCACGAGCGCGGGCCGATCGGATTTACATGGCCCCAGTAGTCTTCTTTCTGCGGATGCACGAGGGCATCGCCATACACTTCGCTCGTCGACGCCTGAAAAATCCTCGCCTTCACGCGCTTCGCGAGGCCCAGCATGTTGATCGCGCCGTGCACGCTCGTCTTGGTGGTTTGCACCGGATCATGCTGATAATGAATCGGCGATGCGGGACACGCGAGGTTGTAGATCTGGTCGACTTCGACATAAAGCGGAAATGTCACGTCGTGACGCATCAGCTCGAAATTCGAGCAGTCCAGCAGATGCGCGATGTTGTCCTTCGTACCGGTGTAGAAGTTGTCCACGCACAGCACGTCATGGCCCTGCGTCACGAGCCGCTCGCACAGGTGCGAGCCGAGAAAGCCGGCGCCGCCTGTGACGAGAATCCGCTTGCGGGTAAGTTCTTTCATGTTGCTTCGTCCTTATGATGATGCGGCGAAGGTGTCAAGACGCGCCGCTCATGCGGTAACGTGCAGCAACGCTTCGTGCCAGTCCTGCGCGAAACGGTCTATGTGGAAGCGCTCGAGCGCGGTGCGCCGCGCGCCTTCGCCCAGACGCCGTGCTTCCGCCGGGTCGCGCAGCAACTCGTGCATCGCGTCTTCGAGCGCATTCACATCCGTATGCACGAAGCCGTTTTCGCCGTTGCGAATCACCGTCGCGAGTTCGGTGGTCGCGAGGCCGATGATCGGCATGCCGATCGTCATTGCCTCGACAATCGCGAGACCGAGGCTCGTCCAGCGAATCGGATTGAAGAAGAAGCGATAGCGCGCGCTGAACGCGGCGAGATCCAGATTGCCGACTTCGCCGATACCGTCCAGCCGCTCGGCATCCATGCCGACGAGATCGAGCGGCACACGCGTGCGCAGATCGGCGAACACGTCGGCGCCAAGCCGCCTTCCGCGCTGCGCCAGATGATTGACGACGACAATGCCGCGTTCCAGTTCGCCGCTGTAGCGCACGCCTTCCGGCACCACCACGCCGTGTTCGATCACGCGCGTCGGGGTCACGCCGCAATCCCACATCAGCCGGTTGAAGTGGGTGACATGGACCAGCAGCGTGTCCGGATCGTCGACCCAATGCCATTGCTGGAACGGGTTTTCCTGCGGCGGATCGTGCTCGATATAGACGCGCGGCAGGCGCCGTTGCGCCTCGCTCAACACGTGCTCGCGGTCGTATTCCCAGTGCGTTTTGTGCTGATACAGGATCACGTCGAATTCCTGATCGGGCACGTCGTCCGCATTGATTTCGTGGACGTTGTCGCCCCACGGCAGAACGCCGACCTTGCCTGCATAGCCGGGCGGATGGCCCGGCTTCGTCACCAGATAGAAGTCGTGCGGCGCCTGAGTCAGGTAGTACAGATAGTTGCCGTGGACGTGCCATGTCAGCACACGCAGACGGCGGCAGTTACGCAGCATGATGCAACTCCTCGAAGGGCCCGCTTCCGGTCTGTGTATGCAACGCGTACGGACCGGCGGGACGGGCGCCGTGAACCTCGGCCAGTTGCGCGCGGGCCGTCTCGACCACGCGCTCGACGCCGATATTCAGCGCGCAAGGATGGCCGTACGGGCACTCGCGGAACATGCACGGACGGCACGGCGGATAGTCGGCGAGCACGCGATGCCGCGCGTGATCGAGCGGCGCCCAGCGCCGTGTGTCGCTGCCCGATGCAATCACCACCGACGCGGTCGCGACAGCCGCGGCGATATGCGAAATGCCCGTGTCGTTGCAGACGACGAGCCGCGCATGCGCGACGAGCGCCGCCAATCCGCCGAGCGACGTCGCGCCGGCCAGGTGCAACGCGGGCGCGGTCATGGCGCCGAGCACCTCGCCGGTAAGCGACGCTTCAGCCGCGGTTCCCGTGATCGCGATTTGCCAGCCGTCGGCGGCGAGACGGTCCGCGACTTCGGCGAAACGCGCGGCGGGCCAGCGGCGCGAGGGCAATTGCGCACCGGGATGAACCAGCACCAGACGCTGCGCTTCGATACCGTGTGCGGCGACGAGCGACGCGTATTCATCGCCATCGCGATCGCTCAGCGGAAACGACAAGTGCCGCTCGGTGGTGTCGGCGCCTAGCGCGCTCATCAACGCAAGATAGCGCTCGGGCTCCGGCAAATCGTCGGGCCAGCCGATGAACACGCCATCGCGCGGCGGCTCGTCCGGCTGCACGAAGCCTGCATAAGCGCGCGCGCCGAACTGAAGCAGCAGATCGTTCGCGATGCCGCCGCTGCCGTGCAACTGGATCGCGAGATCGAAACGTTGCGCGCGCATCCGTTCATAAAACGCGGGCAGGCCGTCGTTCGATTCGCGCTGCTCGGGAAAGCCTTCGGCGCCCGGAAAAACGATCAGTTCGTCGACCAGATCCGCATAACGCTCGACAAACGATTGCGCCCACGGCAGACCGATCAGCGCGATATGCGCGTGCGGCGCAGCCGCGCGCAGTGCCCGCAAAGCCGGCACCGCGCAGAGCATGTCGCCTAGTTGCAGCGCACGAAAAACGGCGATGCGCCGCGGTGCGAGTGACGCGATGAACGGGCCTGCATTCATAGAAAGAGCACCTTGTAACGTACGGCGCCGTAAAGCCGCCAGTAGATCGAGAGGAACGGGATCGGGATCGACGTCCACGCCATTTCGGCGATGTGCCGCAAACCGCGGTCCCGTCCGCGCAGGCGTATCGCGCAGAAGTAGGCCGTCAGCGCGAGCCATGCGACAAAGCCGAGCGTCATGGTGGTCGTGTCTCCGAGCACGACGCCGATCAGCGCGGCCAATGCGGCGCACAGAATCAGGTAATAGAGAAAAGGAGGCGACGAGCGAATCCGCGCCTTGAACAGTTCGGGGTGCTTCTTGTACAGCAGCGCGTCGAACTGGCTTTTCTTTTGCTGCGAAATGCTGACTCCCCAACGCGCCGGCCGCACGGGATGCACGACGACCGCCTCGTTCGCGCGCACGATCTTGCCGCCCGCTTGCAGCAGCGCGAACTGCAGGTCGGAGTCCTCGCGCCACGCTGATGTAAACCGTTCGTCGAAGCCGCCCGTCATCGTCAGAAAGCTCCGGGCGACGAATACATTGGCGGTTGCGAATTCGGCGCGTTCGAGTCCGCTTGCATCGGCTTCGTAGTCGGTCGGCACGGCGGGCAGCGGCACGACGATTCTGCCCGCGGCGGCCGCCGCGCCCTGGCGAATCGCCGCGAGCCCTTCTTGCAGCCAATGCGGATCGGGCAGCGTGTCGTCGTCGGTGAAGGCGATCACCGGCGAGCGCGCCTGCTGCCAGCCCGCATTGCGCGCGCCGGCCGGACCTTGCGTGCGAGTGACCGGCACATAGCGCACCGTGAGCCCGCGCTTCGCCTGCTCGGCCGCAATGTGAGCGACGCAGGCGCGCGTCGCTTCGTCGGGGCCGTCGTCGCAGACCACGATTTCATAGCGGTCGACAGGAAAGTCCTGCTCGGTCAGCGCGCGAAGGCACGCCGCCAGCATGTCGGGCCGCCGGTAAGTCGGCACCACCACGGACACATCGAGGTGCGCGAGCAGCGCACCCGGATAGCCCGCGGCGATCGGCTCCGCCTCGTCATGCGAACGACTGAAGCCGCCTGTTACGTCCATCGGTCCCGTAGCGGATGGACTCATGCGCTATCCCTCGCTTTCTCGACGAGAAACGGGCCGATCACGAGCGCGTCGAGCGGCGAGGTCCAGAACGACTCCACCGCGTCGCGCGGCGAATTCACCATCGGCTCACCGCGCGTATTGAACGACGTGTTGACGAGAATCGGCACGCCGGTGCGTTGGTTGAATGCGGCGAGCAGATCGTAATAGAGCGGATGCTGCGAACGGTTCACGGTCTGCACGCGCGCGGTGCCGTCAACATGGCGCACGGCCGGAATGCGCGCGGCCTTGTCGGCGTGCACGTCGAACACGAACAGCATGAACGGCGCGACCTTGCCGTTCACGAACCATTCGCTTGCATGCTCTTCCATGACGACCGGCGCGACCGGCCGGAAGTCCTCGCGGTCCTTGATCTCGTTGAGCTTCGCCTGCATGTGCGGATCGACGGGCGACGCGAGAATCGACCGTGCGCCGAGCGCGCGCGGACCGAATTCCGTGCGGCCCTGATACCAGCCGATCACCTTGCCGCTCGCGAGCAGGTCGGCGGTTTCGCCGGCAATGTCGTCAAGCCGCCGATAGGGCACCTTCGACCATTTCAGAAACTGTTCGATTTCCTCTTCGGGATACTCGGGGCCGAGGTACGCATGGTCCATCGTCCAGTGACGCTTGCGGTCGCCGCGCTCGCTGCGTTCGCGATAGTCGATCCACAGCGCCGCGCCGAGCGCGGTGCCCGCATCGCCCGCGGCGGGTTGCACCCATACGTCGTCGAACGGGCCCGCGTCGCGCAGCTTCGAATTCATCACGCAGTTCAACGCCACGCCGCCCGCCATGCTGAGCTTGCGCAAGCCGGTCTTCTCATGCAGCCAGCCGGCGAGTTGCAGCACCGTTTCCTCGAGCACGCGCTGCAACGAATGCGCGATGTCGAAGTGGCGCTGCTCAAGCGGGCCGCCGCGTTCGCGCGCCGGTCCAAAGCGCTTGACGAGGCGCGGCGCGTCGACCGTATAGCTGCCGTCGCCGCGATAGCGCACGATGTCGCGGAACACATCGACATATTCGGGCTTGCCGTACGACGCGAGCGCCATCACCTTGTACTCGTCCGACGAATGCAGAAAGCCGAGCCAGTCGGTCACGGCTTCATAGAGCAGGCCGAGCGAGTGCGGCAACTCGACCTGTTTGAGCCGCGTATATTCGCCGTCGACGAACTGGCCCATGCTGGTCGTCACGCCTTCGCCGCGGCCGTCCATCGTGAGCACGGCGGTGTCGTCGTAAGGCGCCGCGAGAAACGCGCTCGCTTCGTGTGCGAGGTGATGCTCGACAAAATGCCACTTGAAGCCGTTGTTGCGGTCCACGCCCTGAAAACGCTTGCGCAGATGATGCGGCGCACCGTCGAGCAACTGACCCTTGGCGTTCGCGATATAGCTGAGAAAGAGCGGGTCCCACGGCGATGCGGACGGGTCCGTGAGGCGCGTGTTGGCCGGATCGAACGGCAGTTCGATGGTCGCGCCCGGCTGCTTCGGCATGCCGCCGAACAGGCTCGGGTCGTACGAATACGCAACGTGATCGACGTCGGCAAGCGTGATGCCGGCGGCTTTCAGGCAGTAGTCGATGGCATCGAAGGGCAGTTGCCAGGTCGAGAACGGCACCGGACGCTTCGCATGTTTGACGTGCGTGAAGCGTTCGTCTTCGGCGGCGGCGAGCACCACGCCGTCACGCAGGATGGCTGCGGCGCTGTCGTGATAGACGGCATTGATTCCGAGTGTATACATGGGCGTTCGCAGTAGAAGTGGGTTGTCAGGGCGCCACCGGTTGTTTGGCGAGCGGCTGTGCCGCGTCGCTTTCGTGGTGGGCATTGGGTGGGTTGTCGGAAGCACGGCGCGCAGACGGCGCGTGTGACTGCGCTTCGGCGCGCAACTCCAGCGCGGCTGTCACGACTTCGCCGGGCGTCACGCCGAGCAGACACGCGTGATGATGTTGCGGACACTCGCTGCGATAACACCAGCGGCATTCGACATCGCGAAACAGCACGCGATGCGGCGTCTGCCACGGCGTGTGCTGCGGATTCGTCAGCGCGTAAAGATCGACGACGGGCGTGGCAAGCGCGGACGCAAGATGGACCGGTCCGCTGTTATTCGACACCAGCACGCTGGCGCGCTCGATCAGCGCCGCGAGTTCGCCGAGCGACAGTGCGCCGCTCATATCGTGCAGTTGCGCGCGAACGCGAGGCGCGGCCGCCGCGATCACTGCATCGACCAACGGGCGCTCGCTCGCGCTGCCGGTGATCAGAATAGGTGCGCCGGTTTCCGTGGCGAGGCGCGTGGCCACCTGGCCGAAGCGCTCCGGCGGATAGCGGCGCGATGCGGCCGTTGCGCCTGGGTGCAATACGATCCACGGGGCGCGGTGCTGGGTGCTGCCATTTGCGCGGCTTTTCGCGTCACTATGCACGCCACGCGCCGCAAGCTGCTTCGCAAGCGCGCGCCTATCCGACTCCCGCACAGCGAAGCGCATCCGCGTATCGGGCGCTTGTGCGCCGACCTGGCGCACGAGGTCGAGTTGCCGCTCCACCTCATGACGCGTGCGCTGCTGCGGCTCCGGTTCGCGCAGCCAGTCGCTGAGCAACGCATAGGGATTCTCGCGGCAATGCGCGAGCCGCCGCGGAATGCCCGCGAGATAACACAGCATCGCAGCGGGCAACGGACTCTGACTGTAGACGGTGAAGATCACGGCCGCGTCAAAGCCGCCGTGCCGCAAGCGCTCCTGCATGCGCTGATCGTCGGCGAGCGAGCGCGAACTCGCGGCTGGATTCGCGACCCACGGCGCTTCGTATTCGATCACGTCGTCGACATCGTCCAGATACGGCGCGAGCGCGGCGCCGCTGCGCGAGCCGAGCAGCGTGATATGACGGCCGGGGCCCGACTCGCGCAACGCGTGCAGCGCGGGCGTGGTCATCAGCACATCGCCGAGGTTGTCGAGCCGCACGCACAGAATCCGCTTGATGTCCTCGCCCCAATGCGCGAGCTGCGGACTGTCGGGCACGCGAGCGTGCGCGAGTGTCGGCTGGGCGATGAGAAGCGGCGCGTTCATCGAGCGGTTTCCTCGCCGGCGGGCGCGGGCCGCGATACCGCTTCGACGCTGCGCACGACAATCTGCGCAGCTTCGTATAAATCAGCGGCGCGCGCGCCGGGCACGCGCTGCGGTCCTTCTATCCACTCGGTCTCGTGGCCGTTGTCGAGCAGAATCGTGCGGCATCCGGCGCGATTGCCCGCTTCCACGTCGTCGAGAATGTCGCCGATGAACCAGCTTCGCGCGAGATCCAGCCGATGCTCGCGCGCCGCGCGCAGCAGCAGTCCGGGCGCAGGCTTGCGGCAATCGCAGGCGGTCGCGTAGGGCGCGACCGTGCCGTCCGGATGATGCGGGCACCAGTAAGCGCCGGCGAGCGTCGCGCCGCATTCGCTGAACATGCGCGCGAGTTCGGCTTCCACCTCTTTTAACGCCGCGCGCTGAAACTTGCCGAGCGCGACGCCCGACTGATTGCTGATCACGAACAGCGCGAACGGCTGGCTCGCGAGCAGCGTCAACGCTTCGCGCGCGCCGGGTGCGAGGCGCATCAGCGAAGGGTCGATGTTGTACGGCACGTCGTCGAGCAGCGTGCCGTCCTTGTCGAGAAACACAGCGGGTTGCAGCATGATGATGGCGGTGCCGAAAACGTAAGCGATTTGCCGGAAGCGGACAGTGCGTCCGCCCCGGCTCGACGAAACTGGCTGCGCTGATAGCGCTGCGACGACGCGCGGCGTTCTAGCGGAACGACGCGCCGGCCGCCGCGCGCACGCGAACCTCCACGCGTTCTTCTTCCGCGGTCTTTGCCGGCACGAGCCGCGCGGTGCGCATATAGATTTGCGCGAGGGCTTCGCCCACGCCGCGCCACGTGAACTCCTTGCGTGCGCGTTCAAGGCCCGCTTCGCCCATCCGGCGAGCGAGCGCGGGATCGCGCCGCAACTGGTCGAGACGCGCGGCCAGCGCAGCCGGATCGCGCGGCGGCACAAGGAACCCGGTGATGCCGTCCGCCACCGAATAGCGGATTCCGCCGACGTCCGCGCCGATCACCGGCGTGCCGCACGCCATCGCTTCGACCGGCGTGATACCGAACGGCTCGTACCACGGCGTCGTCACGAAGACGTCGGCGGCGCTATAGAAGTAGCGCAATTGCGCGCGCCCGCGCCGCCCGACGAAGTGAGTCTGGCCGGCGACGCCGCAGTCGCGCGCGATGCCGCGCAAGCGCGCGATTTCCGGCGTGGCCTTTTCATTCGGCGCATCCGAATTGCCGCCCACGATGTACAGCTCGGCCGACGCGCTGAAGGCTTGCTTCAGCACGCCGACGCCACGCACGACGTTGTCGATGCCCTTGCGCTCCACGAGGCGTCCGAGTTGCAGCACGGTGAACTGATCCTGCTGCCAGCCGAGTGCTTCGCGGGCAGTGGCGCGGTCCATCGGATGAAACTCGTCGGCGTCGAAGCCGCACGGCACAGTCTGAATGCGCGCGGGGTCGGCCCGGTAATGCTCGATCAGGTCGGCTTCGTCCTGCGGGCATTCGGCGATTACCACGTCGGACTGCGCGACGAGGTCGTCTTCGATCGCGAAGCGTTCATCGGGAAAGCCGTCGTTCGCGCCCTGATGTATCCGGCGCACGCGGCCGAGTGCATGGAACGTCGTGACGAGCGGCACGCCGAGCGCCGCTTTCACTTTCAATGCCGCGAGGCCCGACATGAAGAAGTTCGCGTGCATCACGTCATACGGCGTCTTCTCGCCGCGGAAGAACTCGATCAGGAACGCGGCGAACTCGTCCATGAACGGCAGCAGCCGTTCTTTCGGCAACTGCATCGGCGGCCCTGCCGGCACGTGGATCACGCGCACGCCGTCCATGTCGGAGATGAGCGGCAGCAGCGCGCGGTCGCGCCGCGTGAACACATCCACTTGATGGCCCATCTCCGTGAGTTCACGCGCGACGTTCGCGACGTAAATGTTTTGTCCTCCGCTGTCGACGCCTCCGGCGACGGCGAGGGGCGAGGCGTGTTCACTGATGAGGGCGATCTTCATTGACATTCCTTCGCGAGATAGGCATTAGCAGGGCGGGCATCGCGCGGTTTGCTGAGCACTGTTATGCAATTTCCGCCGATACGACGCTGTTACCCGGCCACAGCATGTGGTGTGCCTATGCGCGGCAAGGCGCGCAAGAAACGTTGATCCGACAGTGGGTGCGGAGAAGCGCTGTAGCGTTCCCTTTTTCGCGGGAGGGAAGCGGTGTGGCGTTCCCTTTTTCTACAACCCGTCATGTAATTTCGAGTAGTACTTCCTGGAGAAGCGCGAATTTTTTTCTCTGCGATGCAAGAAGAATCGCGCCTGTCGTCCCGGTCTCGCGTGTGCTAAGTTTTGTCCGACGGCGGGCGCATCGTTTGCTCGTCACTGGCCTCGGCGCGCGACTCGACATGCCGCGTTTTTCGTCGCGCCGCTTTGTGAATCCGCATAGTGGAATCTAATGCCCGTTGCAGCGTCGTTGCTGCGGCGGCTCTCTCAGGGACCTCATGCCGAACCCCGCCACGCTGCCCCGTTCCCAGTTGACCCGCCGCATTGCCGCCGACCTGACGCGCGCGGTCTGGCGCTACCGCAACCAGACGCTCGCCGCGTTGCTGCTGATGATCTCGGCAAAGCTCGCGACCGTGCTGATACCGCTCGTGCTCAAGCATGTCGTCGACGAATTGGGGCACCCGGTCGCGCAGGCGTTCTTTCCGGTGTTTCTCGTATTGACGTATGCGTTGCTGCGTTTTCTCGGCGACGCGTTGAACGAAGCGCGCGACGTGGTGTTCAGCATCGTGACGCAGCGCACGGTCGCCGCATTCACCGAGCGGACCTTCGCGCATCTGCACCGCATGAGTGCGCGCTTTCATACGAAGCGCGAGACGGGCGCAATCGTGCGCGATGTGCAGAAGGGCGCTGACGGCATCGGTTTTCTGCTTGGCGTAGCGCTCTTTACGATCGTGCCGACCGCGTTCGAAATCGTCACGATTGTCGCGATCATGGTTCACAACTACGCGCGCGAGTTCATGATCGCGATTGCCGCGACCTTCGTCTGCTATGCGGTCTATACGTTCATCTTCACGCGGCGGCGCGTCGCGTTCCAGCGCGCGGTGAATGCGCTCGAGGCGCAGTCCGATGGCCGGCTTGTGGACAGTCTGCTCAATTACGACACCGTCAAATACTTCGCCACCGAGGACACCGAAACGCAGCGCCTTTCAGCCGTGCTCGACAAGTGGGTGCACGCGAGAACGGCGAACCAGCGTGCGCTGACCGCGTTGCATGTCGGCCAGAGCGCGGTGATTGCGTTCGGCATCGGCGCGATCATGTTGCTCGCGGCGCAGCATGTGGTGGCGGGGAGCATGAGCGTCGGCGATCTGATTCTGGTGAATGCGTACATCATCCAGATCTGCATGCCGCTCAACACGCTCGGCTTCGTGTTTCGCGAGACCAACGACGCGATGGTGAATGTCGAGCGCATGTTCGAGATACTCGCCGCGCGTGGGCGTGTCGGCGAGGATATTGACGAGCCGGCCGCGAAACCGCTGATCGTGAGCGCGGGGCAGATCTCGTTCGAGCATGTGGACTTCGGCTACGACGCGGCGCGGCAGATTCTGCGCGACGTCGACTTTCATGCGTATCCTGGCAAGACGCTCGCGATAGTGGGTGGAAGCGGCTCCGGAAAATCGACGCTCGTGAAGCTGCTGTTTCGCCTTTATCAGCCGACGAGCGGCACGATACGCATCGACGGACAGGACATCGGCCAGGTCACGCAGAAGAGTCTGCGCGAGGCGATCGGCATCGTGCCCCAGGACACGGTTCTGTTCAACGAGACGATCGCATACAACATCGCGTATGGGCGGCCTTCCGCCACGCGTGCGGACGTGGTGCGGGCGGCGCGCGCGGCGCAACTCGACGAATTCATCGAACGATTGCCGGATCATTACGACACGCGCGTGGGCGAGCGCGGCGTGCGGCTCTCCGGCGGCGAGCGGCAGCGCATTGCGATTGCGCGCGCGATTCTGAAGGACCCGCGCATCATCGTGTTCGATGAAGCAACGTCCGCGCTCGACACGCGTTCGGAGCGCGCGATACAAACCGAGTTGACGCGCCTCGCGCAAGGCCGCACGTCGATCGTGATCGCGCACCGGCTCTCGACCGTGGTCGACGCCGACTGGATTCTCGTGATGGAGCATGGCCGCGTGGTCGAGCAGGGCACGCATCGCGAACTGCTCGCGCGCGACGGCGTCTACGCGAAGATGTGGTCGCTGCAATGGCAGCAGGGCGAACTCGAGCACGCGCAGCGCAAGCTCACCGCGCAATCGGTCAGTCTCGCCGCGCTGATGGCCGGCGTGATCGATGCGCTGCACGACGAAATCGCGGCGCGGCGGGTGACCTTGTACCCGCAGATCAGCGACAACGATCTGCGGGTGACGGGCGACCCGAGCGTGCTGCAACCGCTGATCGCCGATTTGTGCCGCAACGAGATCGAGCACGCGAGGCCCGGGCAGCGCATCGAGTTGCGCGTCGAGCGGCATAACAATCAGGTCTGGGTGACGGTGCTCGGCATGAGCGAGAAGCCCGCCGAATTGTCGCAGGCAGCGGCGCGTCATATGGAAGAAGCGCTGTCCGCTGCCGGCGGCAGCTTCACGCTGATGCCGCTCAACGGGCGGCTCGCGTATGTGGCGATGCTGCCGCTGCGTCCCGTGGCCGATGCCGAATCGAGTACTCAGGCGGCGGCGCCCATTGCCGATGCCGACGGCGCAGCGCCGCTCGAAGGTCTCTTCGTGATGGCGATCGACGATCAGGAAGATGCGCTCGACGCGCTCGAAGCGGTGCTCACGGCGAGCGGCGCGCGTGTGCGTACGGCGTCGTCGGGCAAGGAGGCATTGGACTGGTTCGCGCAGACCGCGACCACGCAATGGCCGCATGCGTTGCTATGCGACATCGTGCTCGCCGATGAAGACGGCTATGAGGTGCTGCGCCGTTTGCGGCGGCTGGAAGCCGACCGTCAGTTGCCGTTGCAGGACCGCGTGCCGGCCATCGCACTGACCGGCTACGCGCAGGCCGAGGACCGCATGCGCGCGAAAATGGCGGGTTTTCAGGCACATTTGACTAAACCCGTCGCACCGCAGAAGCTGATCGGCGAGATTCGCAACCTTGCGATGGCGACCGCGCGCACTGGCGCGTAGCAACTTTTCGGTGCGCTCGCGTGGATCAAGCGATTCAGATCACGTGCTTGCGTCGGCTTTGCCAACCGTAGCCTTCGCGCGAGTGCTTGGCGCGGGCGCGGCCATCTGCCGTTCGCCGATGTGCACGCGTTCGCGCAGGTTCAGTACGTTAGGCGGTACGGGCTTGCGGTTTTTCAATGCCCACGCGAGACCGCGCAGCAGTGCGAGGCCATCGCGCGCGAGCGTGCCTTCGCGCGAGAACGTGGCGAGCGCCTGCGCTGTTGCGCGGCACGCTTCCGGCCACGGCAGGCGCAGCCATGCGACCCACGCGGCATTACGCGCGAGTGTGCGCCGCCGCAAAGTACTATCGCGCGCCGGCGACGGATGATGATGCACCGTCAGTTGATCGCAATAGACAATCGCGTGCCCGGACGCGAGCACATCGAGCGCGACAAGTTCTTCTTCTCCGCCGATGAAAAGACGCGGCTCGTAGCCGCCCAACTCGCGGAAAAGCGACGTGCGAAATACGCACGCGCCCGCCATGTAGCCGATTAACGCGGGCCCCGGCAGTCCCTCGCTGCCGAGCGGACTCGCGCGCATCACCGAGCACATGGGGTCCGTGATCCTGTCTTCGCCCACCACGACGCGCCCGCTCAATACACCCACGTTGGGCCACGCGTCGAGCAGTTGCACCGCGCGTTCGAGCGAGCCCGGCTCCCACCAGGTGTCGTCGTCGCAGAACGCGACATAGTCGGTGCCGACGCACTCGGCGGCGCGATTACGCCCGGCTGCGCCGAGATTTCCTCCGCATTCGATGATGCATACGGTCGGAAAGAGCGTCCTCACCAGCGCGACGGTATTGTCATTCGAGCCGTTATCCGCCACAAAGATGGGCGGATTTTCTGGAAGGGCGAGTAAGCGCTCGAGGGTGGCCACAAGCTCGGCGGCGCGGTTGTGTGTCAGAACGACTACCGAAATGCGCCGGGAAAGCGGTTTTTTATCCATGCTGTTCTTTCTTCTTGACGGGGCGATTCCCGCTTCAAGCAAACGATGTGCCGTTCGCTTTCAACTGGCTTCAGGTTTGGCCTGCGATTTTTCTTCATGCTCGTTGCAGTCGCCAGTACTTTTCCTCGCAATAGAGCGTGGTTTCGGCATCAGGGCCGAATGCGCGTAGTTGGCTCGCATACGCGGCAATCGCTTCGCGCTTCATCTGTTCATGCGAAACGGATTGGCGCGCGGTCGCGGCGAGGTCGTCGGCGGGACTCAGCAGGTAACCGCGCTTCGTCAGTTCTTCAATGCGATCGGGAACCGCGTGTTCCATTCGTCGATACGGAATCTCTTCGTAGGTGTGGAATACCGTGTCGCCCATCCCGGCGATTAACGAAAGACAGGCATCCGATACCAGTGTGTGATCGGAGTGAAAGAGGCCGAGCGGGACCATGACGTTTTCGGGTTGATACGCATGGAGCGTGTGGCGCAGTGCTTCGGTCAGTTCGTCGCGCGACGGAGTGTGAAGGTATTGCGCGTCGCAAAACGGAAGATGGACGGGCCGGGCGCCCAGCATTTCCAGAGCATGGGCGTCCTCCTGTTTGCGCGCTTGCATTGCTTCGAACGCGTCTTTGAATCCCGATTGCCGATCCCAGTCGGTCGACATGTTCTCGCCTGGCGGCGCAGTGAAAACGGTGCAGACAATGGCGGACGGGCTCGCTGTCAGCAGCAGTCCACAGCTCAATACGGCATCGTCCAGATGCGGAGAAACGACGAGTAGGCGGGCGCGTGATTGCATCATTCTTTGATGTAAGTTGTCAGGAGCGGGGCAGCGCATTCAGAAGCAAATGCCAGGCCTGGTTCCGCTACGTCGTGGCCGCGATCGCATCCGGGAATGCTAGTTGCTCGCTTGGTCGTCGTACCGTTTTTTGCATGAGACCACGTGAGCGAAGCAAAGAACCCGTCGATAGCGGCGGTGCCCGTCGAAGTCCGCCGCGGGCAGATCACGGAGAAGCTGCCGCGCGAAGTCTTTCGCGAACGTTTCATGGCGCGCTTCTACGACCCCGCATTCCGCGCGGAAGACGAGGCGCTCGCGCGGCTCGAAGCGATAGCGTGGGACGCCTATTCGCACGCGCGTAAATCGCCGATAACGGCGAAGGCCGGCGCGGGCTATGCCGATCCCGACTACGAACTGTCCGTCGAATGGCGCGCGGCGAGCGAGCGCATCAAGGCCGCGCAAGTCCGGCAGCGCGACCCGGCTGGCCGTTCGCGCGTGCTCATCGTGAATGCCTCGTCGCGAAACGACTATACGTGCCCCAGCGAAATGTCGAAGAGCTTCCGCCTCGGGAAAATCGCGCAAGGCGCGCTCGAGCGGCGAGCGTTCGACGTCGACTTCCTCGATCTGTCGCGCCTGAATTCCGATCGCGATCTCCATATTCATCCCTGCAAAGGCTGTGTCTCGACGGCGATGCCGCTGTGCCACTGGCCATGCAGTTGCTATCCGAATCATTCGCTCGGTCTCGTAAACGACTGGATGAACGAGATTTACGAGCGCTTTGCGGCCGCGCATGGCGTGATTTTCGTCACGCCTGTCTATTGGTATCAGGTCGCGAGCCCGCTCAAGCTGCTAATGGATCGCCTCGTTTGCGCGGACGGCGGCAATCCCGATCCCACCTCGACGCACGGCAAGACGCCCGAGGAGGCGAAGAAAATCGAGCTTGCCGGCTGGGACTATCCCAAGCATCTGGCGGGCAGGGCTTATGGCCTCGTAGTACATGGCGATGTTGCCGGTATCGAAGGATCGCGCCGTGCGCTGAGCGATTGGCTCGACTGGATGGGACTGATAGAAGCCGGTCCGAAGTCGCGGCTCGACCGCTTTATCGGCTATTACGAGCCTTATGCGACGAGCCACGCGGCCCTCGATCGCGACGAGGCTATGCAGCAGGAAGTCGTGAATGTGGCGCAGGCGGTCGCCGAGCGCGTCGAGCAAATACGCAACGGATATAAGCAGCCCGACGACACGTTGCAAACGCCGCGCGCGAAATAGGCGCCCGTCGTCGCAGTGTTTCATCAACGTTTAACGCAATAGGGAAGGGTAAGCATGACAGACAAGGAAGCGGACGAACGGCGCCGGCTCGGTGGGTGGCTGCCGAGCAATGAGGAGCAACTCGCGCAATACCGCACCGACCTCGCGGAAAAAGCTCGCGCCCGTGCGGCGCATGCGCCGCGCACGGCAGCGGTCGAACAGCTCGCCGCGCTCCTCGACGGGGATCCGGTTCTTCGCATGGATATGACGCGGGCTATCAATCAGGCGTGCGATAAGGGCTATGTACTCGGCTATTCGTCGATAGAAGAGTTGATGGTCATCATCGACTATCTGATGACTTATGCGCCGCCGTTCAGCGAAAAGAGCCTGATTCACTGCCCGTTGAATGCGGTACTCGATTGGCCGATGTGCATGCCCTCCGGTTATGCGCTGTTTCGCGACCCTGCGTTCAATCAGCAGATCAAGCATGTGCTTGATTGCTGGTGCGGATTCCTGAGCGGACCGCATTCGCGCGAGCATCTGAATACGTCGCCCCCGAACGGATGGTTCTCGCCCGAGGCCGACGAGAAGATCAACCTTTCGCAGTTCGTGTGTGATCCGGACAAGCCGTATTGGGGCTTCTCTTCATGGAACGACTTCTTCACGCGCCGCTTTCGCGAGGGCGAGCGGCCAGTGGATCAGCCGGATAACGACAAGATCATTGTCAGTCCCTGCGAGGCGGCTCCGTATAACATCCAGAGAGACGTCAAACTCACCGACAGTTTCTGGATCAAGGCGCAGCCTTATTCACTGCTGGACATCTTTTCGGCCGGCCAGCGGGAGCTTGCGCAGCGTTTTGTCGGCGGTTCCATTTACCAGTGCTTTCTCAGTGCATTCGATTACCACCGCTGGCATGCGCCGATCGCGGGCGTCATTAAAAAAGCTTATGCACTGGACGGCACCTATTACTCGGACGCCGATGCGGAAGGCCGCGATCCCGGCGGTCTTAACGATTCGCAGGGGTACATTACCGCGCTGGCGGCACGGGCAATCATCGTGATCGAAAGCGACGATCCGGCCATTGGCCAGGTGGGCTGCGTATTCGTCGGTATGGCCGATGTGTCGTCGTGCATCATCGAAGCACTGCCGGGTCAGCGGGTTTCAAAGGGCGACGAAATAGGCTTTTTCCAGTACGGCGGTTCGACGTGCTGCCTCGTGTTCGAGCGGGACGTGATCAGCAGTTTCGTTCCGCAGCCGCCATTCGACAACGCATCGTCAATCAAGGTGAAAACGCACGTTGCGACGGTGCGCTAGCGAAACGAAGCGTTGGTTCGTTAGTGACGTTCAAATGCCGCGAAGCGCGACTCGCTCCGCGGCATTTTTCTTATTACAAGCGACTTCTCAAATGGCGGATCGGAACTCAACCCGGCTGCTTACCCGATCCAAGATCTGCTCCCGTCACCGGATCGGTCGCAGTGTCCGAAGCGGTTCGCGAAGCCAGCGCGCCGAGTACTTCGACGTCCGCTTGCGTCACGTTCACCGACGGCAAACCGTCGCCGCCGTCCACCGCCGGTTGCGGCGCTTCCACGAACTCCCATTCCGGCCCTTCGTTCCATGGACCGCGTGCGTCGCCTTCGCCCGAGGACATGTTGTAGTACACGTTTGTAAATTCTGGAACGCCCGGCAGCTTGCCCTGCGGGAAGTTCGGCTGGATAGAATGCAGCGCTTTTTCGAACGACTTCTGGTGAGCGATTTCGCGCGTCATCAGAAAGCCGAGTGCGTCCTTGATGCCCGGATCGTCGGTGATATTCAGCAGCCGCTCATAGACGATCTTCGCGCGCGCTTCCGCAGCGATGTTCGAGCGCAGGTCGGCGGTCGGCTCGCCGATCGTGTCGATATACGCGGCCGTCCACGGCACGCCCGCGGAGTTCGTCAGCGGAGGCCCGCCACCGTACAGCAGCGCGGTCGTGTGCGAGTCGTTGCCGCCGCCCGTCAGCGAACGATACAACTCCGCTTCCTGCTCGACGCCTTCGGCCAGTTGGCCTTTCGCACCCTTGTTCAACATGGCGACGATCGAGCCGATCACTTCGAGGTGGCTCAACTCTTCCGTGGCGATGTCGAACAGCAAATCCTTGCGGCCCGGATCGTCTTCAGCGACGGCCTGGGTGAAGTACCGGCACGCGGCTGCCAACTCGCCCTGGGGCCCGCCGAATTGCTCGAGCATCAGATTGGCGAGGCCCGGATTAGGGGCGGCGACACGCACGGTGTATTGAAGTCGCTTGTTGTGAACGAACATTGGCTTCTCCGTTGAGTATGGTTGGGAAACGTTGGACTGCACGCTTGCCTGCGCATGCGCCGTACCTGGTGCGAATGCGACGCGCTACGGTCAATCACATGCCCGTCCGCTTCGCCAGGCACACCCGTTGCGCGATGCAGGGCTCCTAACCACTACCTTGGGAGTTGCATATGACACAGCGAAAGACTGTCGATGATCTGTTCGTTCACATGCTGTCGGATATCTACAGCGCCGAGAAGCAACTGACCAAAGCACTGGCGAAGCTCTCGCGCGCTGCGTCCGATCCGCAATTGAGCGAGGCATTCAAGGTTCACCTGGAGGAAACGCAGGGACAGGTGGAAAGAATCGACAAGGTTGTAGAAAGTTGTGGCGTGAAGTTGAAAAGAATGAAGTGCGTCGCGATGGAAGGGCTGATCGAAGAAGGCCAGGAACTCATCGACGAAATCGAAAGAGGACCGGTGCTCGACGCGGGTCTCGTCGCGGCCGCGCAGAAGGTGGAGCACTACGAAATCGCGTCGTACGGCAGTCTCTGCGCGATCGGCAAGCAGTTGGGCTTTACCGAGGCGGTTAATCTGCTGAAGGAAACGCTGGAAGAAGAAAAGGCTACGGATCTGAAGCTCACCGAATTCGCGGAGCGCGCCGGCAACGAGAAGGCAAAGCAGCAGAAGTAAGCAGCGGTAAGTAAGGCAGTTCGCGTCGAATGACGAGCGAAATCCCGCCCGTTTCAGGGCGGGATTTTTTATGGCAACGTCCAGCAACACACCGCGCGGCGCGGAACCTGTATCAGGTTTTATCGCCCACAGCGCGGCTTCCTACCTGGTCGAGTTTGCCTTGCAACTCCGTCTTGCGCTTCGCGATCTTCTGGCCGAGCCCCTTGACGTCGAGATTGGCCTTGCGCAATTCGGGGAATAGCTCGTTCTCTTCTTCCTCGACGTGATGTTGCACCATTTCGCTCATCACCTTGAAGGTCGCGTCGAAGCCCTTATCGCCCGCCTTCAGCGTTTCGAATTTGCTGATTAGCGTCTTCACGAGAAAGTGCTCGACGTAGGCTTCCTCGACATCGACGACATCGCTTGACGGAAGCGCTTTACCCGCGGCGGGATAAAGAAGTTCTTCCTCGATGATGGTGTGAATGGTCAGTTCTTCACACGCGCGTTGGGCGAGGGTGGCTTTCGCTTCGAGATCGTCCTCTTTGGCCTGCTTGAATGCGGTGAAAAGCTTTTCGACCGCGCGATGGTCCGCGATCAGTAATTCCAGTGCGTCGTCGGTGTTGGGGGTTGGTTGTTGTTCCGGCATGTCGCTCTCCATGTTGGACGCCGCCGCGTGGCGGCATGTCTGAGCGAAGCATCGCAAGCATTGTGCCCGTTGGCGGGCGGCTCTCTGCCAACAGTCAGCTTTTGCTCTTGCGCGGCGCCGCGGCATTCACGAGCGGATTGAATGCGGCCCTTCCAGCAGGCTTGCGTGCGGACGTGTCGGTGTCTTCGCTCTTCGCGGAGCCGCGTCGCCCGTTAGACGACGTGCCGCGTGTACCGCGCGTACCGCGTGTACCGCCGGATAATTGCCTCGCGAGTTCGGCGCTGTCTTCGTCGTCTTCTTCTGCCGGCTCTTCTTCCTCGACTTCTTCTTTGACTTTGCTCGCTGCACGGCTTGTCTTTTTCGTTTTCGGCGCGCCCGCAATATGTTCGATGATGGACATGAACGACTTGCGCGCCGCCCGCAGCGATTCGCCCGGCAGCATGGTCAGAGCGACGACTTCGTGAAGCGAGCGTCCATCCACGGAGCGCTCTGTCGGCTCGGTGTCCCAGTCGGGATTCGCCGTGGCGAACGACGCGATAAGCCGTTCGAGGACGGCGGGCGACAGTACGCCGCCGTCATACAGACTGATGATCGCGCGCTCGGCGAGAGCGAATGGTGTGGCGGAAGCTTTGGGCACCGGTCTCGCCTCCTGGCCGATAGCGCGCGCGAGTTCAGTGGTTTGGGTTCTTTAAACAGCCTGTCGCGCTTCGCTGCCTTTCAGCTCGCCGTGACGATGCGCATGAGTGGCCGCGTATTTGAGTTCGAAGTGGGCGCCTTTGCCGCTGCGTGTCGGCGGAAAATGTTCTCCCTCTACGCAGGTCACTTCGAATGTTCCCTTGCCGTCGTCATGAACGACTGCATAGATGCCGGACGTCTTGACGATTTCGCCGGGCTTGAACGAGTTATCTCCTGCCATTTGAAACTCCGTGAGTGAATAGGCGACAAGCTTTGCGATGCAACGCTTGTGCCACGCGCGTCAAATGCGGCGCTCAGAAAACACGCAACGGGCTCGACCTTCGCGCGGGGCCCACAGGACTGCCTTCGCCGAGCAGTACCTGAACGATTCCGCGCGTCGATACGCTCACCCATGCGGAATGGATGTCTTTCGCGCGAACCCAGCGGCATCGACTGATCTCTCGGCCCGGAACAGGCTCGATGTCATCGGGAATACGCGCGGCGAATACATAGTGGCGAGTGCGCGCGCCCCAGAATTCGAAGATGTAGTGAAGCGCGAGATCGGTCAGTTGCGTTTCTTCCAGAAGTTCGCGAATGGCCGCTGCCGCGACCGATTCGCCAGGCTTGCATCGGCCGCCGGGCAGCGCCCATCTTCCATTCGATCTCGCGACGAGGAGGATGCTATTGGCGCGTAGACAGAGTATGGTGGCTCGCTGCTTCATCACATATCGGGCAAGAAAGGGCGACCTTACAAAGCATGCACTATGCCTTCCCGGCAAGCGTCCGGGAACCACAAATGCTACTCGCAGGGCAGCGTCTTCCGAGCCTGCATGGGTGGGCTATTGTTGCAATTCAATTTGAATCATTGTCTGTAGAGGTGGCGAACATGTCGAAGCCGCATCGGTTTCCCCCCGCGCTCGCGGTCCCTGGTATCGTATTTATCATTATCGGTTTGGCGTTAGCCGCGGGCGGAGTCCCGCTGGTCACGCTTGGCGGCTCCTGGTATTACGTCATAACGGGCATTGCGATCGCGCTGACCGGTGTGCTGCTGTTCATTCGCCGGCGGTCGGCGCTCTGGTTGTTCGCGCTCGTTCTATTCGGTTCGACCATCTGGGCGGTCACGGAAGCACGCTTCGATTTCTGGCAATTGCTGCCGCGTTTGTGGGTGTGGCTGGTGCTCGCGTTGTGGCTGCTGTTGCCGCCCGTCGCGGGCAAACTGGTGTTCGGGCCGCCGGCCGCGCATCGCGAGGGCGTGGTGCCGTTGGCTGCGGCCGTGATCGTGACGGTGCTGCTTGGCATCGGCACCGCATTCAATCATCCGTACGATCGCCCCGGCACGCTGGCCTCCACCGCCGCGGCGCCGAGCACGACGCTTGCCGGCGATGCGAACCGGCAGGCCGGCGACTGGACCGACTATGGCGGCTCGCCGTTCGGTCAGCGCTATTCGCCGCTTACGCAGATCACCCCTGAAAATGCGCGGCAATTGAAGGTCGCCTGGCAATTCCAGACCGGCGACAAGCCGGGTCCGGGCGACCCGACTGAAACGACCGATGAAAATACGCCGATCAAGGTAGGCAACAAGTTGTTCCTCTGCACGCCGCACAGTATCGTGATTGCACTCGATCCCGCGTCGGGCAAAGAACTGTGGCGCTACGATCCGCATATCCAGAGTCCCGTCGGTTTCAAGCATTGGGAACATATGACATGCCGCGGCGTGTCGTATCACGACGACGCGATGTATTCGGCGAATGCAACGACCGGGGCCGCGGAAAATGCAGCGGGGGCTTCGGCGCCGGGCGCTGGTGAGAATGTGGCTTCAAGTGTGGCCTCGAATGCGGCTGCGGCTTCGGGCGCGACTGCAAGCGTGACTGCGAATGCATCTTCCGGCGCGGCTGCATCGACGCCTGCGGCCGACGCCGCATCGGCAAGCACCGAATCGCCGAACGCGGCTTCCGCGGCGGCTGACACTACGCAATCCGCATCGGCTGCGACGACTGCGAGCGATACTGCCGCCGCCACGCAGCAGACAGCCAACGCCAGCACCAACGCCGCAGCCAGCGCCGAATGCCCGCGCCGCATCTTCCTGCCGACCGCCGACGCGCGCCTCATCGCGCTCAATGCGGACACGGGACAACCGTGCACGCACTTCGGCAATAACGGTCAGATCGACCTGCGCACGAACATCGGCCCGTTCACACCGGGCGGTTATTACTCGACATCGCCGCCGGCGGTCACGCGCGATCTCGTGATTATTAGCGGCCACGTCACCGATAACGAATCGACCAACGAACCCTCCGGCGTCACGCGTGCATTCGACGTGCATGACGGCCATCTCGTGTGGAACTGGGACGCGGGCAATCCGGACGCGACGCAGCCCGTTGGCCCCAACCAGACGTACGTTCGCAATTCGCCGAATATGTGGTCGGTGTTCAGCGTCGACGAGAAGCTCGGCATGGTCTATCTGCCGCTCGGCAATCAGACGCCGGACCAATGGGGCGGATTGCGCACGCCGGCTTCCGAGAAAGTGGCAGCAGGCGTGGTTGCACTCGACCTCGCAACCGGCAAGATGCGCTGGAACTATCAATTCACGCACCATGACCTGTGGGATATGGACGTCGGCGGCCAACCTTCGCTAATCGATTTGCAGACGGCAGGCGGCGTGCAGCCTGCGCTAATTGCATCGACGAAACAGGGCAGCATTTATGTGCTGAACCGCGAGACCGGCAAGCCTATCGTGCCTATTACAGAAGAACCCGTGCCGCAAGGCGCCGCGTCGGGCGACCACACATCGCCGACGCAGCCGTTCTCCGCACTTAACTTCAAGCCGCCGAAAGTGCGCGAACGCGACATGTGGGGCACTAATCCTTTCGATCAGTTGTGGTGCCGCGTGAAATTCAAATCGCTGCGTTACGACGGCATGTTTACGCCGCCTTCGGAACAGGGATCGCTCGTATTTCCGGGCAATTTCGGTGTATTCGATTGGGGCGGTGTCGCGGTGGACCCGGTGCGGCAAATACTCATCGCGAATCCGAGTTACATGGCCTTTACTTCGAAGCTGATACCGCGTTCGCAGATTCCGTCGGATAACGGCGAAAAGAAGGGCAGTGAAACGAGCGGCATCAAGCTCGCTCGCGGCACGCCGTATGGATTCGAGATCAACGCATTTCTTTCGCCGCTCGGCATTCCGTGCCAGGCGCCGCCGTGGGGTTATGTCGCGGGCGTCGATCTGCGCACCAACAACATTGTGTGGGAGCACAAGAACGGTACGATCCGCGATAGCGCGCCTTTGCCGATTCCGATGCCGCTCGGCGTGCCGAGTCTCGGCGGCATGGTGACGACCGCCGGCGGCGTCGCGTTCCTCTCGGGTACGCTCGACTACTACTTGCGCGCCTATGACGTGCGTAACGGCGAGCGCTTGTGGGAGGCGCGCTTGCCCGCAGGCGGCCAGGCCACGCCGATGACTTACGCGGACAGCAACGGCAAGCAGTATGTGCTCGTCACCGCGGGCGGCCACGGCTCGCTCGGCACGAAGCAGGGCGACTATGTGATTGCGTACACGCTGCCGTAATCAAGGGTTTGCATTGAAGACCAGAGCGCCGGCGAATACGAGGAAGAACTCCCTCGTATTCGCCGGCGCAATACGCAGTACGCAGTACGCAATACGCATTCGCAACGCGCGACTATCGACAAAAAATTTGAAAACGTTACGCGTCGGCGAGCAAACATTTCACCGGGCACAATTGAAGAACCCGTTCCACGAAAGAGTTAATGCGTAGCCGCGCGTAATATAACTTTCAATACGCCTGCTATTAGACCTACCGTGGCGACGCCCAGCATCCATAAACCGACGAACCATGCGAATCGTCGCCACATGTCAGTGGTATCCCTCGCCGGGGCGCATTTTGCCTTTGAAGACGGAATACGCGTAGACGGTGTAGCCGAGAATCATCGGTACGGTAATCGCAGCGCCTACCAGAAGAAATAGCAGGCTCGAGTGCGGCGCAGCGGCATCGCGGAAAGAAATGGCGGGCGGCACAAGATTGGGATAGAGGCTGATGAGAAGTCCCGCATAGCAAAGAATGAAAATGCCATAGGCAAACAGCGAGGGCAGTACATGCCTGCGCGCCGACAGACTGCGCCAGAAGCCGGCCGCGAGAAGAACCAGCAAGATCGGCACTGGAGCCGTGAATGCAATCGCCGGCCAGCGGAACCAGCGCTCGGCGAGTGAGCCTTGCAGCATCGGCGTCCATAGCGTGACCACCACGATGAGCGCGAGTACCGCCACGGCCATGCTGCGCGCGTAGCGCCGGCAGCGTTCATGCAGTGGACCTTCGGTGCGCCAAATGAGCCAGCAAGAACCGAGCAGCGCATAGCCGACGATCACCGCGAGTCCGCACAACACGGTGAAGCCCGTGAGCCAGTCCCACCAGCCGCCGGAATACGAAACGCCTTCGACGTGGATGCCCTGAAGCAGTCCGCCGAGCACGAGGCCCTGGCATAAAGCAGCCATGACGGAGCCGGAAAAGAAGGCGACGTCCCACCACATGCGCCCCGAGCCCGTTGCGCGAAAACGGAATTCGAAAGCCACGCCGCGAAAGACGAGTGCGAGCAGCATTGCGATGATCGGCGGATAGAGCGCGGGCAGAATGATCGAATAGGCGAGCGGAAAAACGGCAAACAGTCCGCCGCCGCCGAGTACGAGCCATGTCTCGTTGCCGTCCCATACCGGCGCAATGGAATTGACCATCAGGTCGCGGTCTTCCCGATTGCGCTCGACGGCGAACAGAATGCCCACGCCCAGATCGAAGCCGTCGAGCAGCACGTACGCAAGCACGGCAAACGCGAGAATCGCGGCCCATATGAGCGGCAGATCAATCGTGGCGGCTGTCATGGCGTGGGTCCTGTGAAAGAGCGTTATCGCTAGAGGCCGATGCTGGTTGCCGTTGCGCGGGGCCCGGCGTGATGCCCGCGCTGCGATGCGGCTTGTCCTTCGCGGGCCCTTCGGTGGCGAGCGACGGCGGCCTCGCCATGAGCCGCAACAGGAACACCATTGCCGCGCCGAATACGATCAGATAGACCACGCCGAAAGCCGCGAGCGATGTTGCAACGCCGGGCGCGGCGATGGGCGATACGCTGTCGACGGTACGCAAGTGGCCATACACGGTGTAAGGCTGACGGCCGACTTCGGTCACGGTCCAGCCGCACAACAGCGCGATCAGGCCGGAAGGTCCCATCGCGACCATGAGCCGGTGCAGCCAGCGCGCGCGATAAAGCGAATGCCGCGCCCGCAATGCGAGACTCGCAAAGCCGGTCAGCGCCATCAGCACGCCGAGTCCGACCATGATGCGAAAAGTCCAGAAAATAAGAGGTGAAAACGGACGGTCCGCCGGCGCAAACTCCTTCAAACCTTTAATCGAGCCGTTCCATGTATGCGTGAGAATCAGTGCGCCGAGGTGCGGAATCTCGACGGCGTAATCGGTTGTTTCCGTCTTCATGTTTGGCATGCCGAACAATATGAGCGGCTGGCCCGGTTTCGATTCCCAGTCGCCTTCGAGTGCGGCGATCTTCGCGGGCTGATGCTTGAGCGTATTGACGCCGTGCTGGTCGCCGGCGACGATCTGGATCGGCGCGACGATGCACGCCATCCATAACGCCATCGAAGCCATCAGGCGCGCCGGCTCGTTGCTCGAATCGCGCAGCAGGTGCCATGCACCCACCGCGCCCACGATGAATGCCACGCTTAAATACGCGGCAAGCACCATATGCACGAGCCGATAGGGGAACGACGGATTAAAGATGATGCTGAGCCAATCCGCGGGAAAAAAGCGGCCGTCCACCATCGTGAAGCCCTGCGGCGTTTGCATCCATGAATTGACGGCCAGAATCCAGAACGCGCTCATCAACGTGCCGATCGCCACGAGCGCCGTGGCGAGAAAATGCAGTCTGGGTCCGACGCGCTTCATGCCGAACAGCATCACGCCGAGAAAGCCGGATTCGAGAAAGAATGCGGTGAGTACTTCGTAGCCCATCAGCGGGCCTACTACAGGACCGGCACGATACGCAAAGCCCGCCCAGTTGGTGCCGAACTCATACGACATGACGAGGCCCGACACCACACCCACGCCGAACACCACGGCGAAAATCGTCAGCCAGTAGCGAAATACGGCCAGATAGACCGGCTTGCCGGTGACGAGCCACGCCCCTTCGAGAACCGCGAGATAGCTGGCGAGCCCAATGGACATCGCCGGAAAAATGATGTGAAAGGCGATGGTGAAGCCGAATTGCGCGCGGGCGAGAAAGAGAGCGTCAACCGAGGGTGGCATCGCGGAACCTCGAGTAAGGGACGTGAGCGGACATCGACGAACGGGCAATCGCCCGGCAAGCGCTCATGCAGGGTAGCAAATACGTGACCCGATTGCTTGAATGGATGCGGCAGTGCGAACGGGCACGCGGTAGTGATTTGTAACGCGTCGTGTAACCCGCCTTGTAACCCGGCTTGTAACCCTATTGTCAGCAGCAGTGCTCATTGCGCGGCACGGGTACATGCTTTGCTCACCGCCTGTACATTGACGATCGCGCGGAGACGATGATGAAAGAGAGCGATACCACACGAGACTACCCGTATGCGTCCGGCGGCTGGGGGTCGTTGAAAGCGGTCACGACGATCCTGGCGCAGGAGCATGTGAGCGTTAAAGACAGCGCAGCGCTGCGCAAGCAGAACAAACCGGACGGCTTCATGTGCGTAAGCTGTTCGTGGGCGAAACCTGCCGACCCGCACGTGTTCGAGTTTTGCGAAAGCGGTGCGAAGGCGACGGCGTGGGACCTCACATCGAAGCGAATGACGCCCGAGTTCTTTCAGCTTCACACCGTAACTGAACTGTTGTCATGGCACGATCATGATCTGGAGGAAGCCGGGCGGCTCACCGCGCCGTTGCGCTACGATCCCGCCACCGACAAGTACGTGCAGGTCGAATGGCAACAGGCATTCGACGAAATTGGCCGCGAACTGAATCAGCTCGATCCGGACAGCGTGGTCTTTTACGCGTCGGGCCGTGCATCGCTGGAAACCTCATACATGTACCAGCTTTTCGCGCGCATGTATGGGACCAACAATCTGCCGGACAGCTCGAACATGTGTCACGAGAGCACCAGCGTCGGCTTGAAGGAAGCGATCGGCGTAGGCGTCGGCACGATTACGCTCGAGGACTTCGAGAAGACCGATCTGATGTTCTTCTTCGGCCAGAATGTCGGCACCAATAGTCCGCGCATGCTTCACCAGTTACAGGATGCGCGCAAACGCGGCGTACCTATCATCACGTTCAATCCGCTTCGAGAGCCGGGCCTCGTGCGCTTTGCTGATCCGCAATCGCCGGTGCAGATGCTGACGCCCGACAACACGCAGATCAGCACGCAATATCATCAGCTCAAGACGGGCGGCGATACCGCGGCGATTCTCGGCATCTGCAAGGCGGTGATTGAGGCCGACGATCTCGCCATCGAACAGGCGCGACCGCGCGTCATCGACGTCGATTTCATTCGCGAGCACACAACCGGCTATGAAGCATTCGCGAACTATGCGCGCGAGGCGTCGTGGGCGGACATCGAGAAAGTGAGCGGCTTGCCGCGCGAGGCGATAGAAGCTGCGGCAAACGAGTACATGAAAGCCAATGCCGTGATGATTCACTACGGCATGGGACTCACGCAGCACCGACTCGGTGTGCAGAACGTGCGCATGGTGTGCAACCTGCTCTTTCTGCGCGGTAATATCGGCAAGCCGGGTGCCGGGCCTTCTCCGGTGCGCGGACACTCGAACGTGCAGGGGCAGCGCACCGTTGGCATCACGGAGAAACCGGAACTCGCGCCGCTCGACAAACTGGCCAGTCAGTTCTCGTTCGAACCGCCGCGCAAAAAAGGCTTGAATACCGTCGAGGCATTCGAGGCAATGCTTAAAGGCGAGGTTAAAGGCGTGTTCAATCTCGGCGGCAATCTCGTGCGTTCAGTACCCGACCGTTTGCGCATTGAACCCGCATGGCGCGGTTTGCGTCTGAACGTGAACGTTGCGACGAAGCTCAACCGCAGCCATCTTGTGCACGGCGAGATTTCGTACATTCTGCCGTGCCTGAGCCGCATTGAAATCGACCGGCAGGCGAGCGGCGAGCAAGCTGTTTCGATGGAAGACAGCACCGCCTGCATGCATGGCTCGCATGGCGTGGCCGAGCCAGCAAGTGAGAACATTCGCTCGGAGCCGTACATTGTCGCCGGCATCGCAAAAGCGACGCTGGGGACGCGTTTCAACGTCGATTGGGATGCGTGGCGAGACGATTACTCGGTGGTGCGCGACGAAATAGCGAAGACGTACCCGGAGATCTTCCACGATTTCAATCAGCGCATGTGGACGCCCGGCGGATTTCACAAACCTTTGCCGGCAAGCCAGCGGCAATGGAAAACAAAGAGCGGCAAGGCGGAGTTCCTCGTGCCCAAGGCGCTAGGCGAAGATCCCGACATGCCCGAGCGTGAACCGGACGCGCTGCGGCTCATGACCCTGCGCTCCGACAGCCAGTTCAATACGACGATCTACGGTCTCGACGACCGCTTTCGCGGCGTGCAAGGCAGCCGCATGGTTGTGCTGATGAATCCGGACGATATCGCGGCGAGCGGTCTTTCCGAAGGCGACAAAATCGGCTTGCAGACCATCGCCGACGACGGCTTTGACCGGCGCGTAAGCGGTTTTGCCGTGAAGGCGTACGACATTCCGCGCGGCTGTATCGCCGGCTATTACCCCGAGTGCAATCCGCTATTGCCGCTGTGGCATTACGCGGAGGAGAGCAAGGTGCCAGGGGCGAAGTCGATTCCGGTGAGGATTGTGGATAAGCCGGGCGTGCAGGTTTCGGCGTGACAAATCAGCCGGGCTTCCTACAGCCCGGCTGATCGTAAGTGCGTAATCAGCGCTTAATCGGCACTTAATCCGCGTACCGAGTTCTGCGCGATTTCGGCAAGCAATGCGTCGCGCCGATCACGAGCAACGAGCCAAGCAAGAAAGTGGCGACCGGGAACGTGCCCGCCGTATTCACCGCGATTTCGCGCGGACGTTCGCCGAGAAGCTGGAGTCTGCGGCGCGTCATCTTCGCGCCAAGCGAACGCAGCTCGTCCTTCAACGCGCGTTCGGCGGTGGGCAGCAGTACAGTTTCCTCATCGGCCACATGGTGCATGACTTCGCGCATCAGTTGCTGAAAGAGGCCGTCGTAGGCTGCGTCCTCGGGACCGGTCGCGCGCAGCTTCGCAATCGTCGCGCGCATTTCGTCGTGTTCCGGGCGGCTCTTTTCGAGCGTCTGATCTTCGCTGAGTACGCCGCCCAGCGCCGGGTAAAAGATCTCTTCTTCCAACTGCGCGTGAATTTCAAGCGCGGCACACACTGAATTCACAATTGCGCGCTTGCGCCACCACGCGGTGTCCGGATGATAGCGATGGAACGCGGTGAGTACATGCATATGATCCAGCCGGATCATTGAGGTGATGGTGGGCGACATCGAGGAATTGCTATCGGGCATGGCAGTTCTCCAGAATGACGCGGCGCCAGGCGTCGGTATTGGGGATTGTCGGCATGCGCAACATCGGCATGCGGGCGCTCGCGGATGCGCGACATACCGCATTCTCCGTACCTGCAACCCCGTGTTAGCCAGGTTAGTCCGGAATTGTTTCTATGTCCCGCAGCCAGACGGTTGCCTCGCTATCGCTCGGCGCGCGCCAATCGCCGCGTGGCGACAGTGAACCGCCGGAGCCGACTTTGGGTGCATTGGGAATGCACGAGCGCTTGAACTGACTCGTGTGAAAAAAGCGCTCGGCGAAAATGGCCAGATTGCGTTTAATGTCGGCCAGCGTGTACTGATTGCGCGCGACATTCCGGCCCGCAGGCCAGACGCCATGCTCCCGGTCGGCCCACGCGCTTTGCGAGAGAAACGCCACTTTCGACGGAGCAAAGCCGAAACGCAACAGATAGTACAGGTTGAAGTCCTGCAATTCATATGGACCGATAGTGCTTTCGGTTTTCTGATCGATCACCTTCTCGACTTTTCCGGGCACCAGTTCCGGGCTGATCTCGGTCGCGAGAATCTGTTCGAGCACGCGCGAACCCGCGTCGCCTACCTGACCCGATTCCGCGACCCAACGGACAAGATGTGTGATGAGCGTCTTCGGCACGCTCGCATTCACGCTGTAGTGCGACATGTGATCGCCGACGCCATACGTGCACCATCCGAGCGCCAGTTCGCTGAGATCGCCGGTGCCAATCACGATGGCGTGATGAAAATTGGCGAGCCTGAAAAGATGGCTGGTGCGCTCGCCGGCCTGAACGTTTTCGAATGTGACGTCGTACTGTTCTTCGCCGGTCGCGAATGGATGATTCAGGTCCTTCAGCATTTGCATGCAGCTTGGACGTATGTCGATTTCCTGCATCGAGCAGCCCACGGCCTGCATCAGATCTTTCGCCTGCTGGAGCGTGCGGCTGCTGGTCGCAAAGCCCGGCATCGTATAGCCGAGGATATGCGAACGCGGCAGTTTCAACCTGTCCATCGCTTTCGCGCAGACGAGCAGTGCCTGAGTCGAATCGAGCCCGCCCGAAACGCCGATCACGACTTTCGAAATGTTGGCCGCGCCGAGCCGCTGAAGCAGTCCCTGCACCTGTATGTTGTACACCTCGGCGCAGCGTTCGTCGCGCGTCGCGGGATTGGACGGCACATAAGGGAAGCGGTTAATCGCGCGCATGAGCGGAAGATGCTCTGCGTCCGGCAGCGAAGCCGGCACGCTGACCACCTGGAATTTGCGGACTTCGTCTGCATGGCGGCGCGTCGATTGGCCGAACGTCGTCTGCCGCATTCGTTCGCGCGACAGCCGTTCGAGATCGACGTCGCCGAAAATGATGTGCGACGTATCGAGAAAACGCTCGGATTCCGCCAGCAGTTCGCCGTTTTCGTAGATCAGCGCCTGGCCGTCCCATGCAAGGTCGGTGGTGGATTCGCCGCGCCCCGCCGACGAATACAGATACGCGGACAGGCATCGCGCGGATTGCTGCCCAACCAGTTGATGACGATAGCCCGACTTGCCGATCACGATGTTCGACGCAGACAGGTTCACGAGCACGGTCGCGCCCGCCAGCGCGGCGAACGACGAAGGCGGCACGGGAACCCATACGTCCTCGCATATTTCAATGTGAAAGCGAAAGAGCGGCGCGCCGGGAACGTCGAATAGCAGCGATGCGCTAAACGGCGCCTGCTGTCCGCACAACATTACTTCGGTGGACGATGCATTCTCCGCTGCGCTGAACTGCCTTGCCTCGTAAAACTCGCCATAGTTCGGCAAATAACTCTTCGGCACGACGCCGCATAGCTTGCCGTTTGAAATGACCAGTGCGCAATTAAAGAGCTTATGCTCGATCTTCAGCGGTGCGCCGATCACGAGTACCGCGGGAATGTTCGTGGACGCCGCAACGATGTCGCCGATTGCCGCTTCGCATGCATCGAGCAACGCGCGCTGATGGAAGAGGTCGTCGCATGTATAAGCGGAGATGCCCAACTCGGGAAACACCACGAGCAACGCACACTTTTGCGCGGCTTCCCGCGCGAGCCGCAGCGTTTCCTGGGCGTTGAATTGCGGGTCGGCGACGCGGCACACAGGAACCGCGACCGCGACACGCGCGAAATCGTGACTGTAGAGATTGAAAAATGATCGCGTCATGGTCCGCGGCGCCTCGCGTTCGGCAACTGATTGAAATAATGCTCGATCCGCGACAGTGCATAAAGCGCGGCGTTCTGCCTGATGGTCGTACGGTCGCCGTCGAACACGCGAGTCTCGCTGAACATGTATTCGCCGTCGCGGCGCTTGTAGCGCCACGCGAAGCATTGCGTGCCCGGCGCGAGATCCGTGCCTTTCGGCGGCGGCCCTGCAATTCCCGTATTGGCAACGGCAATATGCGCCGAGCACGCTTCGAGCGCAAGCACGCCGGCGGCCATCTCGCGGGCGACTTCCTCGCTGGTCAGGCCGTGCTCTTCGATCGTCTGCGCCTGCACGTTGAGCACACCGCATTTGCCCGATGGCGAATAGACGACGAATCCCATGTCGAGGCACGCGCCGCTGCCCGGCACGTCTGCGATCAGCGATGCAATCAGACCGCCGGTACACGATTCGGCGGTCGCGATCACGAGACCGCGCGACGACAGAAATCCAACCACGCTGCGGGGAATATTCATTTTTGTCCTCTCTCATTCAGGGCATGGACCGATCACTTCTCTGCAAGCAAGTGCGATACCCGTTGCGCGTGCAGGTACTCGAAGCGGCACGCGGATTGCTCCACACGATGGTCCCTTCACCGGGACGCCATGGTTGTTTGTTCGGTTCGGCCCGCCAGTTGGCGGGCCATTTTTTTTGCCGAGGCCGCGGAAGCATCGGCGCGTCGCTTCGCAGATCGGTACAGCGATTGCTGTTTCTGTTGGGCGCAACCACACGCGACGGTAAAGGAGGCGACGCCCATGATGTTTCCCACAATCGTTATCAATCGCGAGGACCCCGCCTCGATGGACGCACAGACGCTGCTCGACGAACTGAGTGCGACGCTCGCCGTGTTCACCGGCGACAGCGGACAGAACCGCTTTTCCATTCGCGACGTGACGCTCGATTGCTCGCGCTTTCTGGTGGCGCGAAGCGATTCGGCGACTCCGCTTGGCTGCGGCGCATTTCGTCCGCTGGGCGAGCATATCGCCGAAATCAAGCGCCTGTATGCGCGTCCGGGCGCCGATGGCGTGGGCAGTGCAATCCTCGCGCGACTCGAGAAAGAAGCGGCGCAACTCGGTTATCAGGCGCTGTGGCTCGGCACGCACCTGAACAATCGCCGCGCCATCGACTTCTATGAAAAGCATGGTTTCCAGCGCATTGCGCCGTATGGACCGTATGTGGGCAAGGCCGACGCATGCTGCTACGAAAAGCGCCTCGGCGGACAGGCGCCCGACAATCAGCGCAAGGAAACGATGCGCGACGCGTGACGCGTCACAAACGCGACGGCATCGCGCGGCACGACACACGCCGCGCTACTTATGCAATTTTTCGCGTAGCGATTGAATGTCGTTCGCGGTGACGGGCCGCGCGTCGTTGCCCCATGAACTGCGAATCCATGAAAGCACGCTTGCCATTTGTGCGTTCGTGAGCGTTTGAGCGAAGCCGGGCATGGCCTGGCGCGGCGGCCCGCCGATCGTCGCGGGACTGTTGCCGCCTTCCACCATCAAGCGGATCAGCGAGGTCGTGTCTTCGGTGATCACCGACGGATTGCCCGCGAGGCGCGGAAACACATTCGGCACGCCGGCGCCTTCCGCGCCGTGACATTGTGCGCAGAACGAAACATAGACGCGTGCGCCGACCGATTGCGGCGCATCGACGCGATTGCCGTTGCGCGTCGGCAAGTCGGGCTGAGCATGCGGATCGTAGCGTCCGGAAGGTTTTTGCGCGGGCAGCGATTTCAGATAGTGCGCCATCGCGAGCGCGTCGTCGTCCGTCAGATACTGCGTGCTGTCTTCGACCTGCTCGACCATCGAGCCGAATGCCGCGAGGCCCGCACCGTGGCCCGTCTTCAGAAACGCGGCGAGATCTTTTTCGCCGATGCGCCCGAGCCCCGAGCCGGGATCGCCAGTGAGATTCGGCGCAAACCAGTTGTCGTTGACTCCACCACTCAGATAAGTAGACGACGTTTCGTCGTAGCCGCGTTCCTGGAAGCCCAGGCCGCGAGGCGTGTGACATGCGCCGCAATGGCCAGGGCCTTGCACGAGAAACGCGCCGCGATTCCATTGCGCGTCGCGTCCCGGCTTCGGCCGAAACGGTTCTTTTGGAGCGAAAAGCTGTTGCCAGAAGTACAGCACCCAGCGCTGATTGAAGGGGAACGGGACTTTCGTCGGCGGCGCGGGTTCAGGGACTGGCTTCACGCCATGCATGAAATACGCGTAAAGCGCGCGCATGTCGTCGTCGGACATTTTGGAAAACGACGCATACGGCATCGCGGGATAGAGGCGCTTATTGCCTGGCGACACGCCTTCTCGCACGGAGCGCGCGAAGTCTTCATAGCTGAATGCGCCGATCCCATAGCGCTTGTCCGGCGAGATATTGCTGCTGACGATCGTGCCGAAGGGCGAGGTCAATCCGAGGCCGCCGCCGTACGCTGGTCCGCCGACCGCGGTATGGCATCCCGCGCAATCGGATGCTTTCGCGAGATAGTCGCCGCGCGCGACAAGCGCGGCATCCGCGGCTTGCGATTGCTGCGCGCATGCGCGCTGTTGCGGCGAGACATGCAGCACGCCAAGCACGCACAGCATCGCGGCAGCGCCCAGCGCCCAATAGCTGAAGCGCCGCATCATGAATTGCTGTCTCTGTGTGCGGGCAGCGCGTTCGGCATCAGCGTCGCGGGCGCGCGATGCATCAGCCAGCGCGCGCCGGTCGCAAGCGCCGCGATCAGATAGGCGAGACCGCCGGGCACCCACATCACGAGTCCGCCGAGTTGTTGATCCTGCAACGGATCGAAACCGAGCGCCGACGTGGGCTCGATATACGCGGGATACCAAAGTCCCGGCGCGAGCGTGAGCAATGCGCCGAGCGCGCCGGTGTGAACCATCGTCGTGAAGAGCGACAGCATCGCATAGCCGCTCTGATCGCGCCGCGTGCCTTCGCCGAAAACGACCCACCAGAACAATAGTGCGCTCAGCAGAAAACTCGCATGTTGAAGCGTGTGAATAGCGGACGACGCAAGCGCCGCTTCGAACAGACGCGGCATATGCCAGGCCCACAACGCGGCGGCATGCAGCATCCACGCGACGGCCGGCGCGCACAGCGTTCGCCAGAGTCCGCGCAACGCCGGCGTGCGAACCGCCGCCGCTATCCGGTGACGCGCGGCGGGAGGAAAGGCCCATAGCCATACCGCGAGCGGCCTGCTGAGCACGAGCAGCGGCGCGGCGACGATCATCATCAATTCGTGCTGAACCATGTGCGCGGAGAAGAGCGCGGCGCTCAACGCATCGAGTGGCGAATCGAGCGCGGCGACGAGCATGAGCCATCCGAGCACGAATGCGCCTAGCTGACGCGCGCGAATCTCGCGGCCGCGTTTGCTGCGCGCGCGCAGACGCCGATAGCCGGCCACATACAAAGCAAGACTCACGATCAGCAAGGCGACGACCCACGGCTCGAACGTCCAGCGCAGCACAGGCGGCGCACTGCGTTCGGCAGCGCTCAGCACATGCGCTTTTACCTCGGCAGAAGCGCAGAGCGCGGCGCAGGCAAGCAGACAACGGAGCGGATTGTTCATTGCACGCACGGAGAAATAAGCCATTGCGGTATCCACATTGCGACGAGCGCGAGCGTCGAAAGCATGCCGACCCATGTGGCCGCGCAAGCCATCATCGCGGGCCGCGCAGGCAGGGCCGGCGCGCTCGCCGGCGCAACCATGCCGGCCTCGCGCCAGCGATGCCACGCAAGCAGCGTGGCGACGATCGAGAACAGCAGCGCACTGCCGGTCACGCTGCCCAAGGGCAAGAGCGTGCGCCACGCGCACGAGGGCGTGACGAGCGCATAGTCGGCGCTCAGCGCGGCGAGTACCGCGGAGGGCGCACCAAGGAGCGCGAGCCAGGTTCGCATGGCAACCTCCATCACAACCGGGGAGCAAGATAGATCACCGCATAGATCGGCAACCAGCTCAGTACGACGAAGTACCAGTACAGCGCGTTCTCGCTGACATCGACGAAACGCTTTCCTTCGAATGGTCCGGTGAATAACAGCACGGCGAGGACCGCGGTGTCGACGGCGTCGGTAATCAGGTGAGTGGTGTGCAGACCGAGCAGCAGCCACACGACGGAGCCATACGCGTTCGCATACCAGCTCACGTTGAGCGCCGCGAATTCGAAGCCGCGAATCACGAGGAACACGACGGCGAACAGCAGACACACCGCGAGCCACAGCCGCGCGCGGCCGCGCTGCTCGCAGTCGGCGGCGCGCTTCGCGAGTTGATTCGGCCACATGCTCAGCAACAGTACCGCCGTGTTCACGCTGCCCCACAGCAGCGCGGGCGGCGCCGCGTCGAGCGGCCAGTGCGCGGTGAGGCTGCGCAGATAGAAGTACGCCATTGCCGCGATGGCGAACACGGTGCCTTCTATCAGCATCAGGCATACGGTGCCCCACCACATCAGGCTGCGATGTCCGAAGCCGAAGCTCGGCAAATGACGCACGTCCAGCATCAACGCAGGCGCGGCGCCCTGTTGGTCCAACGCCGCATTGCCGGGCACTTTGCGCAACTCCGTCATGGCCGTTGCTCCAACTGAAGCGCGCGCCGGTTTTGCCCACGATTCGGCCAGAACCAGCCGATCATCGCGACGATCACGGGCACCGAGCCCCACACCACGGCCCACGGCGAAAAGATCGAGCCGATGAACAGCACCGTGGTCGCCACCGCGCTGATAAACGGCCAGATCGACGGCGACGGAAACAGCAAGCGCAGGTCGGGCAATGCATCGAGTGCAGTGGTGGACAGCACTTCGCGCGACTCGGCCGCGAGCCCGCTGACATGCGTCGGCTGCGCGCCTGGTTCCCACAGCGGATCGCGTCCGTGAACCACCGGCAACGCGTCGAAATTATGCGGCGGCGGCGGGCTCGCGGTGCTCCACTCGAGCGTGCCCGCGCCCCACGGATCGGCGCCCGCAATTGCACCATGCCGATAGCTACGGAGCACATTGACGATAAAAATCAGTACGCTCACTGCGATCGTTATCGCGCCGATCGTCGCCGTCATGTTCAGGCCGTCCCAGCCCATTGCATGCGGATACGTCCACACGCGCCGCGGCATGCCGTGCAGACCGAGGATGTGCATCGGAAAGAACGTGACGTTAAAGCCGATAAAAAAGAGCCAGAATTGCAGGCGTCCGAGCGTCTCGTTCAGCATTCGGCCGGTCGCTTTCGGAAACCAGTAATAGAACGCGCCGAAGAGCGGAAACACCGCGCCGCCAAGCAGCACGTAATGCAGATGCGCGACGACGAAGTACGTGTCGTGCACCTGCAGATCGAGCGATACCGAGCCAAGCATCACGCCCGTCATTCCGCCGAGTACGAGAATGAAGAAGAAGCCGAGCGCGAACCACAGGGGAGTCTTCAGATTGATGCGCCCTGTCCAGAGCGTCGCGATCCAGCAGAAGATCTGCACGCCGGAGGGAATGGCGATCATCAGGCTCGCCGCGGTAAAAAAGCTCTTGCCGAGCGCGGGAATGCTCGTCGCGAACATGTGATGCACCCACAGCCCGAACGCGAGAAATGCAGTGGTGATGAGCGCGAGCACCATCGCCGGATAGCCGAAAATTGGGCGGCGCGCGAACGTCGGAATGATCGACGATAGAAAGCCGAGCGGCGGAATAAAGATCAGGTACACCTCGGGATGGCCGAAGAACCAGAACAGGTGCTGCCACAACAATACGTCGCCGCCGCGCGCCGCGTTGTAGAAATGCGTGCCGACGAGACGGTCCAGAATCAGCGCGGTACTGCTGAGCATCACGGCGGGCATCGCGAACAGCACCATGAATTGCGTGATCAGCGTGGCCCACACGAAAAGCGGCATGCGGTTGAGCGACATGCCCGGCGCGCGCATCTTGAAGATGGTGGTGATGAGCACCACCGCTTCGAGCAGGCCGGAAAGTTCGGTGAAAGTGATCATCTGCGCCCAGATGTCGACGCCTTTGCCGGTCGAATAGTCGGGTCCGGCGAGCGGCACGTAACTGAACCAGCCGGCGTCGGGGCCGGCGCCGAGCAGAAACGCTACATACAGCGTCGCGCCGCCGAACAGGAAGACCCAGTACGCGTAGGCGTTCATCCGCGGAAAGGCGACGCTGCGCGCGCCGATCATCAACGGTACGAGCCAGCCGGCGACGGCCTGCATGACCGGCACGGCGAACAGAAACATCATCGTCGTGCCGTGAATCGTGAAGAGCTGGTTGTACAGCTCCGGGCCGACGAGGCGATTGCCGGGCCGTGCGAGTTGCAGGCGCATCGCAAGCGCAAGCAGGCCGGCAAGCAGGAAGAACACGAACGTGGTGATGACAAAGCGCCGCGCCACGGTCTTGTGATTGATCGCCGATAGCCGGCCGAGCCAGCCGGGCGGATCGCTCCAGGTGCGCGCGAGTGCCTCGGTGATCTGCTGTCCGGCAGCGGGGCCGTCCACCAGATGCTCGATCGGGCGCGCGGAAGTGGAATGACGTTCGCTCATTGAAGGGTTCTCATCCATGCTACAAGCGCATCGAGGTCCTGCGCGGATAACTGGCTCGCCGGCATCGTCGTGCCGGGCTTCATGCTGCCGGGCGCCCTGATCCACGACGCCAGGTTTGCAGGCGTGTTTTCGAACGTGCCGGCGCCGAGCATCGGGCGGCTCATGACGTGCGTGAGGTCGGGCCCGAGCACGCCGTGCGCGGAGGTGCCGCGCACGGTGTGGCAGCCCGCGCAGTTGCCGGTCGTGAAGAGGCGCTCGCCCTGTGCCTGCAATGCGTTGGCCGGCTGCGGCGCGGGCGCCCGCTGACGCGCGAGCCACGCGTCGTACTGGGCGGGCGGCTCGGCGACCACGGTGAACGCCATCAACGCATGTTCGAGGCCGCAGAATTCGGCGCATTGCCCGCGGTAGGTGCCGGCGCGGTCCGCCCGGAACTCGATCGTCGATTCGCGGCCCGGTATCATGTCCTTCTTGCCGTGCAGGTTCGGCACCCAGAACGTGTGGATCACGTCGTCGGCCTTCAGCGAGATCACGACCGGCCGTCCCACCGGAATGTGCAATTCGTTGGCAACGGCGAATCCGCCGCCGCGCGTGTCGTCCGCGTAACGCGCTTCCCACCACCACTGGTGCCCGGTCATCTCCAGATGGACGGCGTCCGCGACGGGCAATCGCGACAGCGCGCGATCGGTCGCGATGTCGGCGACCAGCAGACCAAACAGCAGTACGACCGACGCAATCGACGCCGCGCCGACCACGCGGCGCACGCGTTTCTCCGGACGCTCGAGCGGGCCCAGGTCGGGGTTGGCATCGCGGCTCACGCGCGGCGCGCGCGCCATTGCGACGAGCAGCGCGATCAGCACGGCCGCGAAAACGAGCGAGCAGACCGTGAGCGTCAGCGTCCAGAGCGTGAAGATGTGCGACGCCTGCACGCCTGCCGGGCTGAGCGCATCATGGGCGGGCGTGGCCCGTGCATTCGACGTTGCGCTGCAGCAGCAAAGCGCGGCGATCCGCAGCAGCCACGAGGCATGCCGCCGCTTTCCAGCAGGGGTGTCCAGCCGGCGTCGAGATGCTTGGCCTGTGTGCATGCTTGCGCGAGGTGGCGTGATGGTGGGGACGTTTGCGACTGGCTAGCAATCGCTGTACCTCGCGCGAGCCCGCGCCGGCGGCGCTTTCAAACGCTTACAGAAGTCGCGCCCGTCTTACTTAATGAGCGGCGAGAGCGCTTCATATCGCCGGCGTTCGCTAATAAAATGTTGCGATGCGCATGAGGCCGCAGAGCCCCGGCTTGCCGCTGCTTTATGTGCGAAAGAACAGAAAACCAGTACAAGAACACGGGGTGCGCCGTCTCCGGCGCATTGAATCGCAGGCCAGGTCCTCGGCCTATTGTCCAGGAGCAGCTTGATGGCGCATGCATACGAGCCGGATGACATCGTTCAGAACTGGGCGAATATATGGCTTCAGTCTTTGCGCGACTATGCGGTGATCGGCCTGTCGGAAGACGGCCGCATTCGCTCGTGGAATCCGGGCGGAGAAGCCATTCACGGCTATAGCGAAGAAGAAGTGCTCGGTCAGCCGCTCGACATCTTCTATAGCGCCGAGCAGCGCGCCAAAGGTCTGCCGCAAACGGCGCTCGCCACGGCGCGCCGCGAAGGCCGCTTCGAGGGTGAAAGCTGGCGGCTACGCAAGGACGGCAAGGCGTTCTGGGCGAGCGTCGTGCTCACGGCGCTGCGTTCGTCCGACGGCGCGCTGCTCGGCTTCGGCGAGATCGTGCGCGATATGACCGACAAGAAAGCGGTGCATGACGCGGTGCTCGAAAGCGAGCGGCGTTTCCGGCTGCTCGTCGACGGCGTGACGGATTACGCGATCTTCATGCTGTCGCCGGAAGGCCGCGTGACGAACTGGAATTCGGGCGCGCACCGCATCAAGGGCTATGCGGCGAATGAGATCATCGGCTCGCATTTTTCGCGCTTCTATACACCGGAAGATGCCGCGCGCGGACTGCCGCAGCGCGGCCTGGAAGCCGCCGCCCGCGACGGCCGCTTCGAATCGGAAGGCTGGCGCGTGCGCAAGAACGGCTCGCGTTTCTGGGCGCATGTGGTGATCGACGCGATCCGCCACAACGGCACGCTGGTCGGCTTCGCGAAGATCACGCGCGACATCACCGAGCGAATGGAAGCGACGCGTTTGCTCGAAGAGACCCGCGTCGCACTCGTGCAGTCGCAGAAGATGGAAGCGATCGGCAAGCTGACGGGCGGCGTCGCGCACGACTTCAACAACGTCATGCAGATTTTGCGCGGCAACCTCGAACTGCTGGAAAGCCGCCATAAGCGCGACGGCTGGACTCGTGAGCGTCTCGACAAGGCGATCGACGCCGTGGAGCGCGGCGCGAAGCTCGCGTCGCAACTGCTCGCGTTCGGGCGTCAGCAGCCGTTGCGGCCGATCGTCATCAATCTCGCTTCCGCGATTCGCGGCATGGACGACCTGCTGCGCCGCGCGCTCGGCGAGACCGTCGAGATCGAAACGGTGGTGGCGGGCGGCCTGTGGAATACGCTCGTCGACGTGCATCAAATGGAGAACGTGATCCTCAATCTCGCGATCAATGCGCGCGACGCGATGAAGGAGGGCGGCAAGCTGACCATGGAAGTGTCGAACGCGATGCTCGACGACCATTACGTCGCGGGTTTTCCCGACGTGCCCGCAGGCCAGTACGTGATGCTCGCCGTGACCGATAGCGGCACGGGCATGCCGCCCGAAGTCGTGCAGCGCGCGTTCGATCCATTCTTCACGACCAAGCCGGAAGGCGAGGGCACGGGCCTGGGTCTGAGCATGGCCTACGGCTTCGTGAAGCAGAGCGGCGGTCACATCCGGATTTACAGCGAGGTCGGACACGGCACGACGGTCAAGATCTATCTGCCGCGTTCGATGGAAGAAGCGGTTGAGGCGCCGGTTTCGCAGCCGGTCACGCTGCTCGGCGGAACGGAGACGATCCTCGTCGTGGAAGACGACAAGGACGTGCAATCTACTGTGGTCGATACGCTCTCCGGTCTGGGCTACAGCGTGCTGAAGGCGAACGACGCCGAGCAGGCTCTCGCCGTGGTGCGCAGCGGCGTGCATATCGACCTGCTGTTTACCGACGTGGTGATGCCCGGCCCGCTGCGCAGTCCGGCGATGGTCGCGCAGGCAGTGCAGATGTTGCCGCGTCTGAAGGTGCTTTTTACATCGGGCTATACGCAAAACGCGATTGTGCACGGCGGGCGGCTCGACCCCGGCGTCGAGTTGCTGAGCAAGCCGTATAGCCGCGAACAACTGGCGTACAAGATCCGGCAGATACTCGGCGTTGCGCCGCTCGTGCGCACTACCAACACCAATACCAACAGCGTTAGCAATGCGCACATGAACAGCAATAGCAACAGCAATAGCAACAGCAATAGCAACAGCAATAGCAACAGCAATAGCAGCAGCCGCGGCCACGAAACGCAGCAGCCGGCCGGCGGCGAGACGAGTCTGCGCCTGCTGCTGGTCGACGACGACATCGACACGTCCGAGGCAATCGGCGAATTGCTGAAGCTCGTCGGCCACGATCCGGTTGTCACCGGTTCGCCGCAAGAGGCGTTGCGCCTGCTTGAAGCGCAACCATTCGACGTGCTCATCACCGATCTGTCGATGCCTGTCATGCCGGGGCTCGAGTTGGCGCAACGCGCCACGCAATTGCGGCCCACGCTACGGGTTATCTTTGCGTCCGGCCACGAGATGCCCGCGGTCGACACCTTGCCGTTTCGCTGGGGAGCGCTTCGCAAGCCGTATAGCATCGACGAATTGAGCGCGATGCTGCGCGGCTTCGACGACTAGCGGGACCGCACGCGGCCTGTCAGCGTCCAAAGGTATTGCACGCGAATCGGAACTGAGCGACCGCGGCGGCGGCGTCGCGTTTGCCGCGTTGCCGCAGTTCGTCTGCGAGGAGCTTCTGGAAGACGGCCGCTTCCTTTTCGCCGTACAGTTGGCAGAACTCGGTCAGCGTTTCCGCAATCGCGCGCCGTTCGCTTTCGCGACTCAATGTGCTGCTGATATGCGAAGACCCGCGCGCGAGTTCGAGCACGTACGCAAGACGTGCATTCGCCGCGGCGGCGCCGGCTGTTTTTGCCTTCGGCATGGGTTCTCTCACTATTTTTATTGATGTACGGCGAGGCTGGCTCGCCGGTATCGCGTGGTGACAGACGTTGCTTTGAATCTATCGTTTGAATTTATCGCGCGATGCTGAAGGAAATCTTAAGGCTGGTCTCTAGCGGCCACTGGACCTGGCTTCTGTCTACCGGCGACGCGTCGACGCGCGACTGGCTGCGCATATCGCGTAGAGCGTCTTCTGTGCCGCGCCGGATCGGCGGCAATCCGCTGATTTTTTCGGCCAGCATCCGCTCGTACACGCCGAAGTGCAGGTCCACTTCTTCTTGCGTCACGACGGTCACGAAGATGCGCACTTGCGAGGGCAGCAAGCCGAGCACGGTGGCAATCGCGGCTTCCAGTTGCGGAGCGCATAACCGGTCTTCCGCGAAGGTCGTTCCGACCGAGACGTCGTAGGTTTTCTCTTCTCGCACCGCAACATCCACGAGGCGCGCGCGGGCGCTCATGTTGTTCTCTATCGCAATCCGTATCACGTCGACGGCGGTTCGCATTCCCTCGGTGGGAAATCCTCTTGGCGAGCGCAGGGACACGCGGTGACGACCAAGAGTGAGCCAGTCTGAATCGAATTCCATGCCTTTTCTCCGACACTTTTTGATCTCGCACAACTATGCGGCTGCGCCGCTATTTTTCAAGCCCGGAAATTTGCGCGAGGGGTCTTGAAATCGTTGCGCGTGGATTTATTTTAGAAGTCGTTCAGTGAGTTGCGATCATGCAGACGCGCCGTTTCTGCAATGCGCTGCGTGTTCGATTTGTCTGTCAGGGGCTGCGGGCAGGCGGAGTGCAGTGTGCAGTGCCGTCCTCTCCTCGCCCCGGTACTACCGAGGAGGAAACGATCATGAGCGACCTTTACTTCGCGACCGACCTGTTCAGCCAGTTCGACCGTCTGCAGCAGCAGATGTCGGCGCTGTTCGGCGGTTTTCCTTCGAGCATCCGCTCGAGCCGCCTCGCGGCTTTTCCGCAAATCAATATCGGCACCACCGACGATTCCATTGAGATCGTCGCGTTCGCGCCGGGCATCGATCCGTCGCAACTCGACGTGTCGATCGACAAGGGCTTGCTGACGATTGCCGGCGAGCGCAAATCCATCGCGCCGGAGGCGGACGAGTCGACCCGTCAATACGCGCAGGAGCGTTTCACCGGGTCATTTCGCCGCGTGATCGAATTGCCGCAGCAGGCCGATCCCGACAAGGTGGAAGCCCGCTATACGAACGGCTGCCTGTCGATTAGCGTCGGCAAGCGCGAATCGTCCAAGCCTCGCGCAATCGCCATTCAGTGATCTCACCGATACCGATGATGGAGGGAATCATGAACGATACGACCGATGTAGTTCAGAAGGAGCAGCAGCCCGTCGCGCGCGGCGAGCGCGAACCGGCCGAGCCGCGCACGACGCTTACGCCGCCCGTCGACGTGATCGAGAACGCGCATGGCGTGACGCTGTGGGCGGATCTGCCGGGTGTGTCGAAAGAGAAGCTGGAAGTGCGTGTGCACGACGGCAATCTGCACATCGAGGCGGAAGCGAGTGTGCCGACGCGCGCCGGCCTGCGTCTGCAACACGCGGAAATCCGCGCGCCGCATTTCTCGCGCTCGTTCACGCTGAGTCCGGAATTCGACACGTCGAAGATCGAAGCGAACCTGCAGGATGGCGTGCTGAAGCTCGTCATTCCGCGGCGCGAAGAAGCGCGGCCACGGCGGATTGAGGTGAACGTCGGCTAATGGCAATGCCGCGGCCCGTGCTTTAGGGCCGCGGTTTGCGTCCGCGACGCGGCTAACCGCATACCTGCTGTGCGTCGGCATCGCTGTCCGACGCCGGCACGGCCGCGCGCGTGCCCGCGACGATGCGCTCGTACACGCGCAGATAGTCGTCGGCCATGCGCGCGGCCGTGAAGCGCGCGTCGAAAGCGCGGCGGCATTGCGCGCGATCCAGCTCGCCGATGCGCGCGACTGCCTGCACGGCCTCTTCCACGTTATCGACGATAAAGCCGCTGACGCCGTGCTCCAGCACCTCGGGCACCGCGCCGCGTCCGAATGCAATGACCGGCGTGCCGCATGCCATCGCCTCGATCATCACCATGCCGAACGGCTCGGCCCATTCGACCGGAAAGATCAGCGCGCGCGCATTCGCGATCAGTTCCTTGCGCAACGTGCCGCCCACTTCGCCGAGATAGTCGGTGAAGCCGCGCGAACGTTCGAGCAGCGGTTCGATTTGCTCCGTGAAGTACTCGCGCTCGCCGGGGTGAACCTTGCCGGCCATCTTCAACGGCAGCTCCGCGCGCCTTGCAATTTCGACGGCGAGATCGGGCCGCTTGCCGGGCATGATGCGGCCAAGAAAGAGCAGATATGAGCCCGCACGCGGCTCGAATTCGAATTCGTCGCGCGGCAGGCCGTGATGGATGGTCGCTTGCCAATTGGCGAAAGGCACGGGCTTGCGCTGATCGTCGGAGATCGACACGAGCGGCGCCGACGCGAATTCGCGAAACAGAGGTCCGTGATCCACCGGCAGCAATTGCCCGTGCAATGTGGTGAGCGACTTGCATGGCAGCGACCGCGCGAGCGGAAAGTGCAGCGGATCGCCGTGAAAATGCACGACGTCGAATTCATGCGCGAGATCCGCGACGCGCGCGAGCTGCCGCACATGATGCGTGAGCGTGTCCCAGACGGCGCTATCGCGCCATAGTCCCCGCTCGCAGATCGGCACGAGCCGCGCGGCGGTGCGCGAATCCGCCGTGGCGAATAGCGTGAGTTCGTGGCCTCGTCGAACGAGTTCTTCAGTCAGGTAGGACACCACGCGCTCGGTGGCGCCGTAGGCGAAAGGCGGAACGCTTTCGTAGAGAGGTGCGACTTGAGCGATTCTCACAGGCAATCTTGTCATCAGGTTGGGTTGCGGCCGCGTCCGCGATAAGCGCGCACGCGGCCATCGTGACACGCTTTACGACTGGTCTTTTTTCACTTCCGACAAGTCACTTTCCTTCACTTCCGCTTGCCGGACAGTGGTGCCGTCTTCGCCGGTTTCCGACACATCGGTTTCAAATGTTCCTTCGCCGGAATCGTTTTGCGTGGACTCGTTGGATTCGTTCGGGTCGTTCGGTTTGGTTGCCATCGCGTTCTCCCTCGGTTGGTTGGAAGGCAAGTGCAATCAGCAAGGCACGGTCCCGAGCGGTGCGATGCTTTGGTCCGGCGTTCGCGTGCGAGGCCGCGAAAAATTCGTCTGCTTGACGCGCCGCGGCATGCGGGTTGCTGGCCTACCGGTGTCGCAACGAACATTGCGCCACCCTGGCTACCCCGTTCGAACAAGTGAGGAAACGCATGAAGAAGATGACAGTAATTGCACTAGCGTGCGGTTGTTTCAGCCTGGTTCCGGTCGCTGCTAACGCGCAGACGGAAGCCGCTTCCACCACCGCCGCGAATCCGCTCTCGCAGGTGGACAAAGACTTCGTTCAGGCCGCCTCGATGTCTTCGTCGACGGAAATCGACGCTTCAAAACTCGCGACCAGCAACTCCAGCGACAAGGACGTGAAGTCGTTCGCGCATCACATGATGATCGACCACACAAAGTTGACGGTCCAACTGAAGATGGCCGCACCGCACGGCGTCGAAGTGCCGAAGGACAATTCCGACACGAGCGTGCTCGACGCGCTCAAGCCGCTCAAGGGCAAGGAATTCGATCAGGCTTATATCCAGAAGCTCGGTCTTGAAGGCCACAAGAAGACGATTGCGGCTTTCGAAAAGGAAATTGCCGACGGGCAGAACGCGAAGCTCAAGCAGGCCGCGCAAAAGGCGCTGCCGACCATCAAGGAGCACTACCAGCGCGCCCAGCAACTGGCGTCGAAGAAGGGCGTCTCGGAGCAGTAACGCCTGCTTTCCGCCGATGGAGCCGCGCGAAGCGGCAAGCCCGCGCTCCGTCGACGCCGGCCTCGCGCAGCACGCCATGTGGCACGTGGCGTGCTGCGTTTGAATGGTAGTTTGAGTCGTAGCTGTAATGGCAGCCGAGGCCGGCCAGCCGGCCCGCTGCGTTCCGATCAACGCGTCAACTGACGGGAGAAGATCATGCCGCTGAAAAGAGGAACATCCAAAGAAACCGTCTCGCACAACATCAAGACCGAAACGAAACATGGCAAGCCGCGTAAGCAGGCGGTCGCCATTGCGCTGAACCAGGCCCGTAAATCGGGCGCGAAGATTCCGAAGAAAAGCGACAAGTAACGCGCCGAATGGCGCGCGAATGGCGCTCGACACGACGACACCGCAACCTCGGACCGGAGGCGACAGCATGGGCACGCAAGACAGTGAACCCACACAAAGCGGACAAGCTGAACAGACAGGCGGATGCGCATGCGGAGCGGTGCGATTTCGCGTCACCGCTCAACCGCGGCGCGTATCGCTGTGTCACTGCATGACGTGCCGCCGCGTTCACGGCAGCGCATTCGGCGCCTATGCGATGTTCGCCCGCGACGCTGTCGAGTTCACCGGTCCCGTGCAGGCCTGGCAAAGTTCGGCGGAAGGACGCCGATACTTTTGCCCGACCTGCGGGTCGGTGGCCTTCATGGAATATCTGGGAAGCGATGAACTGGACGTGCCGCTCGGCGCGTTCGATAACGTCGGGCTTTACGAACCTACTTACGAACTGTGGTGCCGCCGCAAGGAACCGTGGCTGCCTAAGGGCGTGCGTACCGAGTATGAGGAGGAAAGCCCTGAATAGTCGCTGAATAGTCGCGTAAAGCATGCAGTGCGGAACGCCGGTGCCTCCGGCCACTACTTTCGCAAACCAAGGAGCAGAGATGAGCGATCCGAAGCAATCCAATACACAACCTGGTAATCCGAAGAATGCGGGCAAGCAGAGCGGCCAGCAACAGCAGAACCAGCAGAAGACGCCGCAGCATCAGGGCGGACAACGTCAGCCCTGATTCGCTGTAGCAGGCTTGCCGGCGTTCGCTTTTGACACGCCGGCAGCCCGTGTGACGACAGAGCGCGGCGCGCATTGGATGCGCGCCGTGTCCGCGTATGCGCCATCGCCATGTGATTTTTTACAAGGCCCCTAACCAGTCGACGATAGCAATTGCAGGGATTGAGATGGTGAGAAGGAAGCTGCACTTTCGCAATAGCTCGCTGCGGGACTTCGCATCGCCCGACGGTGCGCCCACCACCGCGAGCGATTACAGGATCTACCCGACGTATCGACGTACGGCGACCGGCACGTTCACCGGCGACCTGAAAGTCGTGAGGACGACGGATGACCGCGTGATTTTCCCTTACGACGGCGCGCCGATGATCGGTCCATTCGAGACCGCGCTGGAAGCGCGCGAGGCTGCCGCGCGCAAGGGCGCGGAACTGGTCGCGGCGGATTTGCTGAACCCGGAGCCGTGAATGCGTGAAGCGAAGCGGGGCGCGCGGCGTGCGAGGCCGCGCATGAGATTGCAGGCGTGAGGCGCGGGATCAGGCGCGTTCGCTTTCCTTGGCTTCGGTTTTTGCTTCGCTTTTCGCTTCGTTGTTCCCCTCGTTCCGAGCCTTCTCCGCCGCGGTTTTCTCCACACACGCATCGACGTCGACGCTCTCCCTGCCATGCGCGCCGACGCGGCTTGCCAGCCGCAGGTACGCGGCCGCGAGCCGCCGCAGATCGTCTTCGGAAGCGTCTTCGATACCGATCAACTGGTTGTTCGCCGCCCGATGCGACGCGAGCAATTCGTTAAGTTTGAGATGCATCGCGACGCTGTCCTTGTTCTGGCTTTGCTGGATCAGAAAGACCATCAGGAACGTGATGATCGTCGTGCCCGTGTTAATGACCAGTTGCCACGCGTCGGAAAAATGAAAGACCGGTCCCGTGACGGCCCAAACGACTATCGTGATGAGCGCGAGGCCGAATGCGATGGGCGAACCCGCGATCCGCGTGACTGAACTGGCGAACACGTCGAATGCGCGCGTGACCGGATTGCGCGATGCGTACGCGGGGCTCGAGGTCGGCGGAATAGTGTTGATGCTGTCCGAGCTGGAGCGCGCTTCTGCTGGTCTCATGTTATTTCTCCCGGAATGATTCTATCGAACGCGCAGCACAGTTCGTGCCGGGTTCGCGCAAGCAGCTTCCGGTAATACGAAAAAATGCTTCAGCAGCACGAGCATCCGCTGCGATGGCGCATGCCGTAACTGCCCGCGTCGTCGCTCGAATCGGCTGAGCCGCCGCCGAGCGACGGTGCGCCGATCACCACGCGCGCGGCAGCGTTTCCGCACTGCGGGCAGGGCGCGGGTTCATCGCGCTCGGCAATGCGGCGCGCCGTTTCGAAGTTGCCGCATTCGGCGCACTGGTAGTCATAAACTGGCATGGGTGTCGATCTGCGAGACAAAAAAATTTAAGTGCCGATCGCCGCGCGGGGCGACTGCGTCGGTTAGTCGACGCCGGCTTGCGATTGCTCCAGTTTAGCGCGCACGCGCGCGGCGAGTACTTCGGGAGAGAAGGGCTTTCTGATCACTTCCATATCGGACGGTGTATCGCCCGGTGCATAGCCTGTGACGAGTATCACGGGCATCCGCGAATAACGCTGCCTCACCGACTCGGCGACCTGGCGGCCGTTCAGCGCGCCGGGCAGGGCGACGTCGCTGATCAGCAGATCGAAACGCGCGCCCGCATGCAGCAGCCGCAGCGCCGCGGCTCCGCTGTCGGCCTCGAGTACGCGATAGCCCTGTTCCCTCAATTGCTCGGCGGTAACTTCGCGGACGATCTCTTCGTCCTCGACGAGCATGATGGTTTTGCCGGGGCCAGTGCTGTGCTCTTCGACATCCTCGCGTTGCACCGAGGCCGGCATGTACAGGCGCACCGTTGTCCCTTTGCCGACGGCAGTTTGCATCTGCACGATTCCGCCGGACTGTCTGACGAAGCCGTATATCTGGCTCAGGCCGAGACCGACGCCCTGGCCCGAAGGCTTCGTCGTGAAGAACGGCTCGAACGCGTGCTCCATGATCTTTTGCGACATGCCGGTGCCCGTGTCGGATACCGCGATGCAGCAGTAGCGTCCGGGCAGCGCGTCCTCGAAGTCGGCCACCTCGGCTTCGTTCAGGATCACTTCGCTCGTGCTGATGGTGAGCCAGCCGCCGTCCGGCATCGCGTCGCGCGCATTCACGCACAGATTCACGAGCGCGCTTTCCATCTGGTTCGGATCGCATTGCACGAGCCACACGCCGTCGCCGAGTTTCAGCTCGACGTTGATGCTCGCGCCGACCACGCGGCGAATCATGTCCTCCATGTCGTGCGCGATCGCGTCGAGGCTGACGAGCCGCGGCTCGAGCGTTTGCTGGCGAGCGAACGCGAGCAGACGGTGCGTGAGAGTCGCGGCGCGCACCGCGCCTTTTTCCGCGCGCTCGACGAGCGTGACGACGTCGCTTGGGCGGCCTTGTTGCATGCGCACGCGAATCAGGCCGAGACAACTCATGATTGCTTGCAGCATGTTGTTGAAGTCGTGCGCGATGCCGCCTGTGAGCTGGCCGATCGCCTTCAGCTTTTCGCTGTGACGCAGACGTTCTTCCGCACGCGAACGTTCGCGCGCTTCCACATGCAGCGTGTCGAGTGCCTGCTGCAATTCGGCCGTGCGCTCGTACACGCGTCTTTCGAGTTCCTCGCCGCTGCGTTCCAGCGCTTCGCGTATGCGAGCCTGGTCCTCGATATCCGTCGATGTGCCGAGCCACGTCACCGTGCGTCCTTCGGGGCGCACCGGCCTCGCGTGCGTCTGAAACCAGCGGTACGCGCCGTCCGCGCGACGGATGCGATGCGCGACCGCATATTCGCCCTGCGCCTCGCTCGAAGTCCATGCCGCCATGGTGGCGTCGCGGTCCTCGGGATGAATCGCATCGAGCCATCCGAGACCGCGGCTGTTCTTCTCCGGCAGTCCGCTGTATTCGGTCCATTGCGGACTGTCCCAGGTGCGCTCGCCCGTGCTCGTGCAGGTGAACACCAGTTGCGGAATCTGCGTCGCCAGCATGCGGTAACGCTCTTCGCTTTCGCGCAGAGAGGTCGCGTGCTTGCGCGTTTCGGCGGCGATGCGAAGCCGTTCGACCGCAGCGGCGAGCAGGTTCGCGTAGGAGCGCAGGAACTCGGTGTCCACGTCGCTAAAGTCGCGCGGCTTGCGGCTGTCCACCTGCAGCACGCCATACGCGGGCCGGTCTTTTCCGCCAAGAATCACGACATTGATCAGCGCCTTCACGCCCGCATCGACGATGAACTGCGAGTAGCGGAAGCGCTTTTCATTGGCGATGTCGGGCGAGATCGCGGGCTTGCCGGTTTGCAGCGCATAGCCTTCGGACGAACCGCGCTCGGCGCGCGCCCTGGCCTCGCCGACGACGCCCGGCGGCCAGCCGACTCCCGCGCGCACGACGAGCGTGACGCGGTCCTTCTGTAGTTCCATCACCTTCGCCATGTCGGTTTGCAGCGCTTCGGCCACGAGCCGGCAGGCCTCGGTGAGGATCTCGTCGAGATCGTCGGAACGCAACGCAAGCTCGCCGAATCGCGCCAGAATCGCTTGCTGGTTGACAAGAATGGCTTCGCGGTCCGCAGTGCTCACGGCAAGATCCTTTGCTTGCTTGCTTGCTTGCTTGAGAAGAAGAAACCGGGCCGCCCGTACCGCGGCGGCCCTATAGATGGCAGCAGCCAGATTCATTCCTGACACGGCGAAAGAGTGCGTTTGCATGCGACGCTGCCACGCGACGTGTGAACGCGCGCGAGGAACGCGCGATGCTGCATCGTCTGCCACCCGATGACGAACCTCAAGGAGATGCATATGGCGTCCAATAGCAATTCGACCAGTTCCAACGGCGGTCCGATTCGCAAATTCATCGATGTCCAGAAGGCGCTGAAAGGCGCCTCGTATCCCGCCGACAAGGCGAGTCTGCTGGACACCGCAAAAGGCAACGGCGCCGACGACGAAGTGCTCGACGCGCTCGAACGTTTGCCGGAACAGGAGTACGGCAGTCCGGCGGAAGTCTCGAAGGGCGTGGGCAACGAGTGACCTCGCGCGGCCGCGGCGTGCAAGGCCGCGGCCGCTGTCAAATCTGCAAGCGACGGAACGAACTACAAGCAGCAACGGTTCGCGTTGCGTCATGTTTGTGAAAGCTCCGCAAGCATCACCGACAGCGTGCCCGCCTCGTTCTGCACGCCCGCATCGAGATTGATCGCGCCGGGCGTCTCGGTTTCGATTGCACGCAACAGACGCGGCGTGAACGACGCGCCGAAGCGCGCGATCATTGCATCGCGTGCGCTGTCTTTGGCTTCGATGAGTTCGCGCAATTCGTCGAGCGGCAAGCCGACGAACAGGTTCAGCGGATAAGGCGGCGCGTCGGCATCGCCTGAGTCCTGATTAGCCGCGCGAATGCGCAGGCCCGGCTGCAGATGCGCCGCGAATTCAGCCGTCACTTCGTAGTCAGGCGCAAAGTTGAGCGACGTCTTTGCCTCGCTCTCGAGAAAAGGCGCAACGCCTTCGAGGCGCGCAAGTTCTTCGTCGCTGAGCAGCATGATCGGTTCTCCTTTTAGTGGCATCGCCAGATTTGCGGGCGAGACTAGCTTCCCAGCAAGCCGCTTGCCGCGGTCGCGTGCGACCTGTCGCGCATACGCGCGGGCATGAGCGATGCTGCGCGTGGCTGACATCGACTAACCCAAGCCGTGCCTTGCGCGACGGCGAACCGAACGGTGCTACCATGCATTCGAATCTGAAAGGCGCGTTGCTGGCCGTATCGATTGCCGCGTTGGCAATGGGCGCGTCCGGCTGCAAGAAGGTGGACGACGCGAACAAGGACACCACGAGTTCCGCCAGCAGCGGTGTGATGAGCAATTCGGCGGGCGCGAATGGAACGAGCGGTGAGAGCGACGCCGCGAAACGCGCGAGCGATACGGCGGCGGCCGGTGCTTCGGGCCAATCGGGCAGCGCGGCGTCCGCGGCCTCCGGGAGTCAATAACGCGTCGTCGTGTCAGTTAAATTGCAGGAGCGCCGCGCTCGGGCTCCGGTTTGCAAGGGACTTGTCATGAGTGAATCGACGCATCGGCCGTCATTGGGCGCGGCCGTCTATTACCAGGACCCGTTCGCCGCGCTCGAATGGCTCGAGCGGGCTTTCGGCTTCAAGCGGCAAATGGTGATTACCGACGACGCCGGGCAACTCGCTCATTCGGAAATGCGTTTCGGCGATAGCTACGTGATGATCAGCCGCGAATGGTCGGAAGACTCCGTGAGTCCTGTATCGGTCGGCGGGAAGAATACGCAATCGGTGCACGTGCAACTAAGCGAAGGCATCGACGAACATTGCGCCCGCGCGCGGGCCGAGGGCGCTGTCATCACGCGCGAGCCGGCGGATCAGTTTTATGGCGACCGTGTTTATGCGGCGCGCGATCCGGAAGGACATATCTGGAGTTTCGGGCAGACCGTGCGCGCCGTTTCGCGCGAAGAAGCGGAGCGCGTGAGCGGCTTGAAAATCGAAGGCTGGATATAGCGGGATATGCGTAACGAGCCTGAGATTAACCGCGCCGGTTTTGTTCCGATTCACATGCAACAACCGGCCGGCGTCAGTTTCCGTTTTGCAAAAGCGGACGATGCAGAAACCATTCGCGCGATCGAATTCGAAGCGGGCGCGCGCTTCGCGAGCGTCGGCATGACCGGCATCGCGGATGCGCCGCCGATGAGCCTCTCTGTTGTCGAGCGCAAGATTGCGGCGCAGGAGATTATCGTCGCGGTGGATAGCGATGGAACGCGCGCCGGATTCCTGATGTTCGAGCCGCAACCGGCGCGCATCTACATTCAGGAACTGGATGTATTGACCTCGCATGCGGGGCGGCGCATCGGCGCGGCGTTGATCGAAGAAATCGCGCAACTGGCGCGTTCGCGCGGGCTCATGCAGCTTGTTTTGTCGACGTATCGCGACGTGCCGTGGAATGCGCCGTATTACCGGCGACTCGGCTTCCGCGATATCGAAGAAGCCGAGCTTGATGACGCGCTGATTGCGCGGCGCGATGCGCACATTGCGCGAGGGCTTGATGAATCGAAGCGCGTTTTCATGCGACGCGATCTCGGTTGATGCGGTTTTTGACGTGCACGCTTTGCGCGACGCAGAGCAAAAAAAACGGCGGGCGTCGCCGGAGTTTTGCACATGCTCCGATGACACCCGCCGCTTTTCACTACATGTTTGCAGCAGCGAATCTTCTTGCTTTACTGCTTATTCCACTGCTTATTCCACAGTCTCCAGCGCCGGATAATCCACATAACCCGTCTCGCCACGAGCGTAATACGTAGCCGGGTCCGGCTTGTTCAACGGCGCGTTCGTCGCAAAGCGGCGCACGAGGTCGGGATTCGCGATGAACAACTGGCCCCAGGCCACCGCGTCGGCTTCGCCTGCGTCGAGTACTTGCTGCGCGGTTTCCTTCGTGAACTTTTCGTTCGCGATGTACGGGCCGCCGAATTCCTTCTTCAACTGCGGGCCAAGGCGATCTTCGCCCAACGCTTCGCGTGCGGCGATGAACGCGATCTTGCGCTTGCCGAGTTCGCGGGCCACATAGCCGAAGGTTGCCGCGGCATTCGAATCGCCCATGTCGTGCGAGTCGCGGCGCGGCGCGAGATGCACGCCCACGCGCTGTGCGCCCCACACGTCGATGCAGGCGTCGGTGACTTCGAGCAGCAGACGCGCGCGATTTTCGATCGGGCCGCCGTAGGCGTCGGTACGCTGATTGGTGCTGTCCTGCAGGAACTGGTCGAGCAGATAGCCGTTCGCGCCGTGCACTTCAACGCCGTCGAAGCCCGCTGCTTTCGCGTTTTCCGCGCCTTTGCGGAAGGCCTGAACGATGCCCGCGATTTCATCGAGTTCGAGTGCGCGCGGCGTCACATACGGACGCTCGGGGCGCACGAGGCTCACGTGGCCTTTCGCGGCAATCGCGCTCGGCGCAACCGGCAACTCGCCGTTCAGGAACAGCGGATCGGAAATGCGGCCCACGTGCCACAGTTGCAGGAAGATCTTGCCGCCGGCAGCGTGCACGGCCTGCGTGACGAGCTTCCAGCCTTCTACCTGTTCCTGCGACCAGATGCCCGGCGTGTCGGCATAACCCACGCCCTGCGGCGTGACGGAAGTGGCTTCGCTGATGATGAGCCCTGCCGTTGCGCGCTCGGCGTAGTACTTCGCCATTAGCGCGTTCGGCACGCGGATTTCCTCCGCGCGCTGACGCGTGAGCGGCGCCATGATGATGCGGTTCGACAGCGTGAGGTCGCCAATTTGCAGCGGATCGAAAAGAGTCGGCATAAATATTCACCTTTGGCGGAGGCGCGGACGCCTTGCCGAAAAGAGTTGCGTGACAACAAGAAAGTGACGGAAAGCGGCGATGCCGGACGACTCAGAGCTTTGAGTTCATATGCTCGAGAAACGCCTGAATAACGGCCTCGTTGCGTTTGAAGAACACCCATTGCCCCACACGTTTCGACGTGACCAGTCCCGCGCGCTGTAACGCGGCGAGATGGGCCGACACGGTGGACTGCGAGAGCCCGCAGCGCGCGTCGATCTTGCCTGCGCATACGCCGTGGTCGAGCGGGAGTTCCTGGTCGGCGAAGTGCGCATGCGGCTCGCGCAGCCAGCCAAGAATCTCGCGACGCACCGGATTGGCGAGCGCCTTGTGTATCGCGTCGATGTCCGGCGCGATGGGGGTTCGTTTCATTCGTCAACTACCGTCATGCGGTTTCAATGAGCAGGCGCGCGGCGCGTTGATGCGTCGCGTTGCCTTACGTCTGCATCGCTACTGGACGAAGTATATATCGGATTTTGACGATATGCGTTGAGGCACTACTGGGGGTGGGGGAATGGATGAGGGCCGCCTATCAGGGCAGATTCTCGCGCAGCACGATGCTGAACTGCACGGGCTTCACGTCGCTCATTGCATCGCGCTTGTCGCGCACGTTGCGGAAAATACGCAAACAGTTTCCTACCATGGCCTGCGGAGTCTGCGTGATCAATGCGTCCATGGTCCCGTCGATTAGCAAGGCTCGCGTGTCCGGCGTCAGCCCATGCCCGACGAAAAGAATCTTCTGTTCCGAGCGCGCTTCGACGATTGCGCGCGCCACGCCATCCGATCCGCCGCCACTGTTGTAAATGCCGGCGAGGTCCGGATGCTGCTCGAGCAGCCTGCGCGTCTGCATATAGTTGCGCTCGCTATCGTCCTGTCCTTCGCGGAGTCCGATGACGCGCACTTGCGGAAAGGTGGATTCGATCAGATGAAGAAAGCCGATCTCGCGTTCTTCATGTCCGCGATAGTTGAGGCTGCCCGCTAGCATTGCGATCTTTCCGCTCGGCCGAGGACCCATGAAACGACCGAGCAACAGTGCCGCGGTGCGTCCCGCCGAACGATTGTCGATGCCCACGTAAGCGAGACGCCGCGCATTCGACAGATCCGAAATGAGCGTGATCGCGGGCACGCCTTGGTCGGCCAGCGCATTGACTGCATCGCGCACCACAGGATGCTCGAGCGCCATGAATACAACGCCATCCGCGCGTTGTCCGTAATGCAGCAGACGGTCGGCCAGTTCTTTAGGGTTGAAACTTTCGACGTAGTGCACGCGGCACTTCATGTCGAGCGCATTCCATTGATCGTGCGCGAAGTCGATATAGTCGCCCAGCATATGCAGATAGCGATTCGTGCCGGCGGGCAGCAGAAACGCGATGCGCATGGGTCTGGAAGCGGCCGCAGCAGGCGCTTCCTGTGTGAGCAGATAGCCGAGTTGCGCGGCCGCCTCCAGCACACGCCGTGCGGTGACGGCGCGCACGCCTTCGCGCCTGTTGAGCACACGGTCCACCGTGGCAGTGGAGACGCCCGCAGCGCGCGCGATGTCCGGAATGCGGGCACGTGCGGCGGTGATGAGGTTAACCGGCTCGGCCATAACCGTCCTTCGCAGATTGGAAGTCCATCAAAAACCATCAGGTTCGCGGTTTGACAGCGATTGCCGCGCACGCCTAGTCTTGCAGCTATCACACGACAACTCAACGCAGCCGATCGGAAGTCGGCGCGTTGCCAGCAGGTGATGATGTTTTTTGATGGATTCGTCAGTCACATCAATTATAAGCAAGGAGACACTCAAATGACCAACCTCGCGAGACGCGCATTGCTGCGTGCCGCAGCCGCCGCGCCGATGGCCGGCGCGCTCGGCTTTCCGGCGATTGTGCGTGCTGCATCCGGCCCGGAGTTCGTGTTCAAGTACGGCAATAACCTGCCGCTGACTCATCCATTGAACGTTCGGGCCCAGGAGGCGGCCAATCAGATCCGCGAGGCGTCGAAGGGGCGCATGGAGATCCGTATATTCCCGAACAACCAGCTCGGCGGCGATACGGACATGCTCGCGCAGGTGCGCAGCGGCGGCATTGAAATGTTCACGCCCTCCGCACTCGTCGTATCGACGCTCGCGCCGTCGGTTGCGATCAACGCCGTTGGCTTTGCGTTCAACGACTACAACCAGGTGTGGGCCGCGATGGACGGCAAGCTCGGCGCTTATGTGCGCGCGGCGATGCAGAAGGCCGGACTGGAGTCGTTTGAAAAGATGTGGGACAACGGCTTTCGTCAGACGACCACCAGCAACGGACCGATCACGAGCGCGCAGACCATGCGCGGACTGAATATTCGTGTGCCGGTGAGCCCGCTCAGCATCGACATGTTCAAGGGGCTCGGCGCCGCACCGACCAGTTTGCAATTCAGCGAAGTGTATTCGTCGTTGCAAACACATATTGTCGATGCGCAGGAAAATCCGCTGCCTATCGTGCAGGTCGCAAAGCTCTACGAAGTGCAGAAGTACTGCTCACTGACGAATCACATGTGGGACGGCTACTGGTTCGTACTGAATCCGCGCGCATGGCAGCGTCTGCCGAAAGACCTTCAAGGCATTGCGAGCGACGCGTTCAATCAGTGCGCGCTGAAGCAGCGCGACGATGTGCGCAAGCTCAACGACGCGGCGGTCGCCGATCTGCAAAGCAAGGGCCTTGCGATCAACCGGCCCGCGCCTGATTCGTTTCGCGCGGCGCTGCGTCAAGCGGGTTTCTACGCGCAATGGAAAGGCAAGTTCGGCAATGAGGCGTGGGACCTGCTCGAGCAATCGGTCGGCAAACTGGCCTGATGCAACACCGCGCGGGCAAGCATCGGACGACGCGCGGCGCACGGCCGCGAGGAGATGGCAGTATGTCGAATCACGTATTGAACGCGGCGCAGGCCGCTGTGCCATTGCCGACGGTGAGCACGCCGCGCCGCTGGCTGAAGGCGCTCGACCGCGGCCTCATTTCGGTCGTCGAAGTGTGCGCGGCGCTGCTACTTGCTGTGGAAATCGTGGTAATGCTGGCGGGCGTGGTATCGCGCTACGCGTTGCATCAACCTCTGGTGTGGTCGGATGAACTGGCCGGCATCCTGTTCCTTTGGCTCGCGATGCTAGGCGCTGTTCTCGCATTGCGACGCGGCGAACACATGCGTATGACCGCGCTCGTCAGCCGGTTATCGGCGGAGCGTCGCGCATTTGTCGACACGCTTGCCGTTGCGGCGTCGGTCGCATTGCTGGCGCTGCTCGTTGCGCCCGCCTATAACTACGCATCCGGCGAAGCGGCCATCGTCACGCCTGCTTTGCAGATCAGCAATGCGTGGCGTGCGTTTGCATTGCCGATTGGCGCCGCGCTGATGCTGGTCGTCGGCGTGATGCGGCTCGCACAGACTTGCCGCATGCGCGACGTCCTTATCGCTTTGGTGATCGCGGCGCTTTTCGGCGCAGCGGCGATGTGGGCAGGACCGTGGTTCCAGACGCTCGGCAAGGCGAATCTGGTCATCTTCTTTGTGGGCGTGGTTGCAATCGGCATCTTCTCCGGCGTGCCAATCGGCTTTTCGTTCGCACTCGCCACGTTCGGCTATCTCGGCCTGTCGACCTACACTCCGCTGGAAGTAGTCGTGGGGCGCATGGACGAAGGCATGTCGCATCTCGTGCTGCTGGCCGTGCCGCTCTTCGTCTTTCTCGGGTTGCTGATCGAAATGACAGGCATGGCGCGCGCGATGATCCAGTTCCTCGCGAGCCTTGTCGGTCATGTGCGCGGCGGGCTGTCGTTTGTGCTGATCGGTGCGATGTATCTCGTGTCCGGCATCTCCGGTTCCAAAGTGGCCGATATGGCGGCCATCGCGCCCGTATTGTTTCCCGAGATGAAAAAGCGCGGCGCGTCCGAGGGCGACCTCGTCGCCTTGCTGGCCACCACCGGCGCGCAAAGCGAAACCATTCCGCCGAGCATCGTGCTGATTACGATTGGCTCCGTCACCGGGCTTTCCATTTCCGCGCTCTTTACTGCGGGGATGTTGCCGGGCGCCGTGCTCGCGCTCGTTCTGTGCGTCGTCGTGTGGTGGCGCTATCGGAAGGAGGATTTGAGCGGCACGCAGCGCTTCAGCAAGCGGCAGATAGGCCGGCTCTTTATTGTGTCGCTGCCCGCGCTGGCGTTGCCGTTCGTGATCCGGGCCGCGGTGGTCGAGGGCATCGCGACCGCTACGGAAGTGTCGACCATCGGCATCGCCTACTCGATGCTGATCGGCCTCCTTATCTATCGCCGTTTCGAGTGGCGACGGCTGCCCCGCATGCTTGTCGATGCAGCCACTTTGTCGGGTGCGATTCTGTTCATTATCGGCTGCGCCACGGCAATGGCATGGGCCCTCACGCAATCGGGTTTCTCGCAGGACCTGGCGCAATGGATGGGTGCAATGCCGGGCGGCGCATACGGTTTTCTGGCCGTGTCGATCGTCGTGTTCGTGATGCTCGGCAGCGTGCTTGAAGGCATTCCGGCGATCGTGCTGTTCGGACCGTTGCTGTTTCCAATCGCGCGGCTTGCGGGCGTGCATGAAGTTCACTACGCGATCGTGGTGATTCTCTCGATGGGTGTGGGTCTCTTTTCGCCGCCGTTCGGCGTCGGCTACTACTCCGCGTGTGCGATCAGCAAGGTCAGTCCCGATGCGGGCATCCGTCCTATCGTCGGCTATATGGGGGCGTTGATCGTAGGGCTGATTGTCGTTGCCGCGATACCCTGGATTTCAACCGGCTTTCTCTAACTGCTGTCTTTCCGTTTGACCTTCGGGCGCTGCATTTTTGCCGCGCCAGGGAGTCGCTCGTCTATCAATATCTGCTGCGTGGGGAGATTTTCATGAGTCGTTTCTTTGGCGAGATTCGTCAAGCGGGGTACGTGGTGCGCGATATCGAAGCCGCGATGGATTACTGGAGCCGCGTGCTCGGTGTGGGACCGTGGTTTTACAACGAACGTGTGCCGATTGAAAACTACACTTATCGCGGGCAACCATACGAAGTCCATAACTCCGTTGCGCTGGCGAACTCGGGACCGCTTCAGGTCGAACTGATTCAGACACGAAACGACGCGCCCTCCATGTACCGCGATTTTCTCATCGCCGGCAATACAGGGCTTCAGCACAACGCTTACTGGACCACTTCGTTCGACGCCGACCTCGCGCGTTTGCAGCAGCAAGGCTTCAAGGTTGCGATGAGCGGCGAAGTCGGCCGCAATGGCCGCTTTGTTTACTTCGACACGGAGAATCATCCGGGAACGGTGATTGAGCTCTCGGAGATTGCGGGTCCAAAGGGCAAGCTCTTCGACATGATCTACGCAGCCTCACGCGATTGGGACGGCCGCGAGCCGGTGCGCCGCTTTCCTGATCTGAACGCGCTATGACCGACGCACAGCAGCCGCATGGCGGCGATCGCGATTCGCTCGAAGCCGATTATCTGATCGAGACGCCGCTCGATCCCGCGCGCGTCGCCGAGATCATGGCGGGCGAGCAGTCGAGTGGCACGTTCGTACGCGTGGCCAACGAAACCGACGCACTGCGCGCGCGAAGCCGCGCGAGCGTGCTGCGCATCGACGAGCTGGAACCCGCGGCGCAGCCGAGTCTTCATAGCTCATGGCTTGCCCGACAGGGCGCGCGAGGGCCGTTGCGGCGCGCGCGCGTTACGCTGTCTTTTCCGCTTGCCAATATTGGCGCCAACTTGCCGACTCTTGCCGCGACCGTCGCAGGCAATTTGTACGACCTCGGCGAAGTCACTGGCATGCGCCTATTGTCGCTGCGTTTGCCGGCGTCTTATCGTGCGCACTTTGAAACTCCGCGTCATGGCGTGCAGGGTACGCGTGCGCTGACGCAGGTAACCGGCGGGCCGCTGATCGGCGCCATCATCAAACCGAACGTGGGTCTGAGTGCGGAGGAAACCGCTGCACTGGTGCGCGATCTGTGCGAAGCAGGCGTCGATTTTATCAAGGATGACGAAGTAAGCGCGAACCCCGCGCATGCACCGCTTGCCGAACGCGTGCGCGCCGTCATGTCGGAAGTGCGCCGCTATCGCGAACGCAGCGGCCGCCCGGTCATGGTCGCCTTCAATATCACCGACGACCTCGACGCGATGCGTCGTCACGCGGAACTGGTGGAGCGCGAGGGCGGCACGTGTGTGATGGCAAGCATCAACTGGTGCGGCTTTTCCGCTATTCAGACGCTGCGTCGCGCCACGCCGTTGGTGCTGCACGCGCATCGCAACGGCTACGGCATGATGTCGCGCGATCCGTCGCTCGGCATATCGTTTCAGGCTTATCAGACGCTGTGGCGTCTGGCCGGCGTCGATCATATGCATGTACACGGCCTCGCGGGCAAATTCGCGCAAAGCGACGACGAAGTCATCGAGTCCGCACGCGACTGCGCGACGCCGCTCGCCGCAGGCTGCGACGACACGGTATTGCCGGCGTTTTCTTCGGGACAGTGGGCAGGCACTGCGCAAGCGACGTTCGATGCAGTGCGATCCACCGACCTGTTGTTCATGTCGGGCGGCGGCATCCTCGCGCATCCCGATGGCCCCGCAGCCGGTGTGATGAGTGTGCGGCAGGCATGGGCCGCGGTAGAGGCGCGCACGCCCGTGCCGGTCTACGCGGAGCGCATGCCGGAACTGCGGCGCGCGCTCGAGTTTTTCGGCGGCCGCAAGTGAGTTCACACGACGACCACAGCCGTAGCGGCGAGGCCGGCGGCGACCCGCAATACGCGTTTTACGGCGACGATTTCACCGGCGCGACCGATACGCTCGCGCATCTCGCACGCGCCGGCTTGCGCACGATGCTGCTGTTAGCGCCACCGGACCCAGCGCGTCTGCGAAAGCTCGGCCCGCTCGATGCGATTGGCGTGGCGGGAGCCGCGCGTACGATGTCGCCGGATGAGCAGCGGGTCGAACTCACAAATGTCGGTGAGGCGTTTGCCGAACTCGGCGTGCGCGTGATGCACTACAAGGTGTGCTCGACTTTCGATAGCGCGCCGCGAACGGGCAGCATTGGCGTGGCGATCCGCACGTTGCGCGACTATTGCGCGAATCCGCTGGTTGCAGTGATTGGCGGACAGCCCAATCTGCGGCGCTATTGCGTGTTTGGTGAGCTGTTTGCAGCGGCGGGTGCTGACGATGACAAGTCGTCCATCTATCGGATCGATCGTCACCCGACCATGAGCCGGCATCCCGTTACGCCGATGAACGAGGCGGACCTGCGCGTGCATCTGCAGCGGCAGGGCGTGGATAACGTGCAGTTCATCGACTGGCGCTGCTACGCGGCAGGCGACACCGCGCTTCGGAGCGAACTGCAAGGCCGGCTCGCTTTGCGGCCCGATGCCGTGCTGTTCGACGTGCTCGACGATTCGCATCTTCACGCGATTGGGCGCTTGCTGATGCATCAGGCGAGAAGTGCCGCGCCGCTGCTTGCGGTAGGCGCGAGCAGCGTGGCGCAGGCATATGCGTCCGCGCTCGGCCAATCGGCCGCCAGTGAAGCAGTGCCGCGGCGCGAGCGGCTGGCTCGTGCACGCGGTCCGGTATTCGTGCTGGCCGGCAGTCTGTCGCCGTTGACCGAGGTGCAGATCCGCGCCGCGCATTCCTATCGCCACATTGAACTGGACCCGCTCCAGATGACGGGCGAATCGGCACACGGCTATCTAATGGCGCAAGTGGCGGCAATCGCCGATGCGTTGCGCAATGGAAGCAATGTGTTGGCCTTCACGGCGCGGCGCCGGTCGAACGCGTACGAAACGCCCGGCGCGCTGCCACAACTCGCGCACGCGTGTGCGTCATTGCTGCGCCAGGTGCTGGGCGCAGTGAAATTGCAGCGTGTCGGGATTGCTGGAGGAGACACCTCGAGCATCGCTGTGCGGACCTTGGGCGCATGGGGCCTGTCGTACCTTGCTCCGCTGCCGGCCGGCGTGACCGTGTGCCGCGTGCATGCCGACAGTGCCGAACTGGACGGCGTCGAGCTAATGCTCAAGGGTGGCCAGATGGGCGACGCAGACGTGTTTCAGCAAATGCTCGAAGGGTATGGCGACGACGAACGCAGCAACGTTTAACTGCGTTGATCGTTGATTGGCAGGTGTCCGCCGCGTCCCGATCTTCGCGACTACGGATGAATGGTTTCGCCGCGATTCAGCATGCCGATGAATTCCTCGATCTTTCGCATTCGTGTTGCAGGTTTTTTGGCGTTCTGTATCCGAAACAGGATGGCGTAGCGGTTTCGTCCATTCAGCGTCGCAAAGAAGGCGCTGGCCTTGGGATTCGCAGCGAGTGCGGCCTGCAGGTCGTCCGGTACGACTGAGTTGCTGGCCGACGTATACGCAGCTTCCCAGCGGCCATCCTCTTTGGCTTTCTCGACTTCCCGCATGCCTGAAGGAAGCATTCTGCCTGCGGCGATCAGCGCTTCGGCCCGCTCTTTGTTGAGCTTCGACCAGATACTTTTTGCCGATCGTCGAGTGAAGCGTTGCAGCCAGTACTCTTCACTTTCAGCCTGTTTTTGACCGTCGATCCAGCCATGACAAAGCGCGCTCTCCAGCGCCTCTTCGTAAGTCAAGGTTGGCTGCCCGGCTCCCTTTTTGGCAAGGCGCAGCCATATTCCGGTCGACGTGTCGCCGTTTTGCGTCAACCAGTTTTCCCATTCATTCTGGTCAAGGCATGTCAGACGAGGCTCAGTCATGGTGGGTCCGAATGGTTGCATTCAGGCCGAGGGCGCTTTCGTTCACCGAAGGCTTGCATTACCTGCGTTCAGCATCGTCCCCGGTATCGCGTTGTGACCGGCTCTCGCTTTTACGCCCGTCTGGCCCGACATCATTACGCGACGGATGAACATCGCCATCGCCTCGCTTGCCATTGTCGGGCGAGCCGCCGGTCGCCGGCGCGCCGCGCTGATTGCCGAATGAGCCGCCGCCTGAAGCCCCGGTAGATTTCGAAGGGTTGCCCCGATCATCGTCGTCGTTCGATGGTGTGTTCGTCATCGTGTGCTCCTATGGGTTGCATTAGTGCGTTCATCGCGAGCAAGCCATGCGCCAGCACTACCGATACGCTCAACCCAGCACCCCCGTTTCCCACGCTAACTATTGCGCTGCCCACCCGCAATCACCCGCTCCAACGACAGCTTCAAATGCCGCAACATCGCCGCTTGCGCCTGGATCGCATCGCGCGCTTCAAGCGCTTCGAGAATCGCGCGATGTTCATCGGGCACCGCGCGCCACGTCGTTTCGTTTTCGAAGTGGCCGCGCAGCTTTTCCGACAGCGGACTATGCCGCGCGTCGAATAGCGAACTGACGGTGCGCACGAGCACTTCGTTGCCGGACATCTGCGCGATGGCGAGATGGAAGGCGCGGTCGGCCGTCACGGGGATTCTGCCGGCCTCCACTTCGTGCTCCATCTCCTTGTAGATCGCCCGCAGCGCTTTGAGGTCCTTCGGCTTGCACAGCGGCGCGACGCTGGCGACGATCGCGCCTTCGATCACGCAGCGCGCCCCCATGATGTCGAGCAGGCTGTCGCCGAGTTCGGCCTGCGAAAGCGCCGCGCCTTTTTTCGCGGGCGGCGCAGCGCACAGATAGACGCCGGAGCCCATGCGAATTTCGACGAGCCCTTCGAGTTCCAGCGCGACGAGCGCTTCGCGCACCGACGGCCGCGACACGCCGAGCGTCTCGGCCAGCGCGCGTTCGGGCGGCAAGCGGCCATTCGGCGCGAAGTCCGGCTGGGCGATCAGGTCGCGCAGCTTTTCCGCGATCTGGAGATAGAGACGGCGAGTGTCGGCAGCTCTGGTGGTCACAAAACGTTTCCTGGCGGTGGAGCTTCATCAAGCCCGGTAAGGCGAACGCCGATTGTAGAGCGAAGCGCCAGCGGCGCAAATCGCGGCTCGGGACGAAGCTCGGGGTTTTCCCAGGGAGCCGGCAAATTGGCTTGACCAGTGAGCCAGTTTACCGTTATTTTTCGCAAAGTGGTAAGGCCGGAAGCGACGCAGCCTACGGGCGTCGCTGCGCCGCGCTCCTTGCCGAACGAAATTCCACACTGACTAAAAACCCAAACCGGACGTGCGCGGCATCAACGTGCTGCTCGCGTGCCGAGCCTGGAGTAACCAACAATGGCCAACCCGATTCTTCAATTCGGCACAAGCCGATTTTTGCAGGCGCATGCGGATCTGTTCGTGTCCGAAGCGCTCGACGCAGGGCGCGCGCTCGGCCATGTGACCGTCGTGCAGACCACGGCGAATCCGGAAAGCCTCGCGCGTATCGACGCATTGCGCGCGCAGGGCGAGTACGACGTGCGTATCCGCGGCGTGCGCCGCGAAGCAGTGATCGATACGACGACGCGTTGCCGTGCGATCAGCGAAGCATTGAACGCCAACACGGATTGGCCGACGGTGGTGGAGCGCTTCGCGCGCGATGCGCGCGTCGTGATCTCGAACACCGGCGACCGCGGCTACGAGTGTTTCGCCGACGATACCGCCGAGCTGCTGCGCCGCGACACCAGCGTGCCGCGCGGCTTCGCGGCGAAGCTCGTGGTGCTGCTGCACGCGCGCTTCAACGCAGGCGCCGCGCCGCTCACGCTGCTGCCTTGCGAACTCGTATCGCGCAACGGCGAGACGCTGCGTGCGCTCGTCGCCGACATCGCGCGTAGCTGGAATGCCGAGCCCGAATTCATCCGCTATATCGAAGAGACTTGCGTGTGGGTGAACTCGCTGGTGGACCGCATCGTGTCGGAGCCGATCCGGCCGGTCGGCGCCTATGCCGAGCCGTACGCGCTGTGGGCGATCGAGCGCCAGGACGGCATGGTGCTGCCGTGCGAGCACGAAGCGATGATCGTCACCGACGATCTGCCGCACTACGAGCGTCTGAAGCTGTTGCTGCTCAATCTCGGCCACACATGGCTCGCGGAACGCTGGAAAGTCGACGCGCGCGATCCGCAGGAAAACACGTTGCATGCGATGCGCGATCCGGCGCTGCGTGCGGACCTCGAATCGCTATGGCGTGACGAGGTGCTGCCCGTTTTCGACGCGCTCGGCCAGGGCGACGACGCACGCGCGTATCTCGACGACGTGCGCGAGCGCTTCCAAAATCCGTTCCTCGATCATCGTCTCGCGGACATCGCCCGCAATCACGAGCAGAAGAAGCAACGGCGCTTTCAACCGGTGATCGATCTGGCGCATGAACTGCGTTTGCAGTTGAAGCAGCCGCGTCTTCGCGCGGCGCTCGCAACGTCGCCCGATCATCTGAACACCTGACTATCAGCCCAGGAGGAGACAGTTTCATGAAAAAAATGCGTTGGGTTGTGATCTTTCTATGCTTTCTCGCGATCGCCGTTAACTACATCGACCGTGCGAATCTCGCGGTCGCCGCGCCGCAAATCGAAAAGGCGCTGGGCATCGGCCCCGCCGAAATGGGCTTCATTCTGAGCGGCTTTTTCTGGACCTACGCGTTGATGCAGATGCCGTTCGGCTGGTTCGTCGATCGCGTCGGCGCGCGCATTGCGTTGCCGCTCGCAGTCGGCTGGTGGTCGTTGTTTACCGCCGCGACCGCGGTGACCACCAGCGTCGCGGGCATGTTCGGCTGCCGGCTGCTGCTCGGCGTGGGCGAGGCGGGTGCGTATCCGTCGTGCGCGAAGCTCGTCAGCCAATGGTTTCATCCGCGTGAGCGCGCGATCGCGACGAGCATCTTCGACAGCGGTTCGCGCGTCGGCTCGGCGCTGTCGATTCCTGTCGTCGCGCTCATCATCAGCGCGCTCGGCTGGAAAGCGGCCTTCGTGCTAACCGGCCTGCTCGGCGCGGTGTGGATCGCGGGCTGGTTCGTGATTTATCGCAATCCGTCGCAAGACGATCTGGACGGCGCGCACGACGCGACGCGCGCGGCGCAAACGAGCGGCCAGCAAAAGGTCACGTGGGCGTCGCTGTTTCGCCACCGCACGCTGTGGGGCATGATGCTGGGCTTCTTCTGCCTGAACTTCGTGATCTATTTCTTCATCACGTGGTTTCCGAGCTATCTCGTGCAGACGCGCGGCTTTTCGCTGAAATCGCTCGGCACGCTCGGCATGATTCCGGCGTTGATCGCGATTCCCGGCGGCTGGCTCGGCGGCTATGTGTCCGACGCGCTGTTCCGGCGCGGCTGGAGCCTGACCGCGGCGCGCAAGACGTGCATGGTCGGCGGCATGCTGTTGTCGTCGGTGATCACGCTGTCGGCGTTCACGGAGAACGTGTATCTGATGCTCGCGTTCTTCGGCATCGCGTACGGCAGCCTCGCGTTCGCCGCGGCGAGCATCTGGTCGCTGCCAGGCGACGTTGCGCCGACGCCGGGCCATGTCGCGTCGATCGGCGGCATTCAGAACTTCGCGTCGAACCTGGCGGGCATCGTCATCACCACGTTCACCGGCGCGATGGTCGCGCTCACCAAGGGTTCGTTCACGATTCCGCTCGTGGTGGCAGGCGGCTTCTGTTTTCTCGGTGCGTTCAGCTATCTCGTCATCGTGGGCCGCATCGAGCCGTTGTCGATCGAACCGGCTCGCGACGACGAGCGCGAGCGCGTGAGCTCCACTGTCTGACCCATCCGATTCATTCTGCTTTCGAGGCTTCTCATGTCGACTCAAGCCAGCGTTGCGTCCGCGATCATCCGTCTGCATCCGGGCGACGACGTCATCATCGCGACTCGCCAGCTACTGCCGGGCACGCGCATCGACGCGGAGCAACTGGTGGTCACCGGTTTGATACCGCCCGGCCACAAGATCGCGACGCGCGACATCGCGAAAGGCGAGCCGGTCAAGCGCTATAACCAGATCATCGGCGTCGCGCGCGAAGCGATTGCGCGCGGCCAGCACGTTCATGTGCAGAACCTCGGCATGTCCGAGTTCGCGCGCGAGCATGTGTTCGGCGTCGATGCGCAGCCGACCGCTTATGTGAAGGAACCCGCGCACTTCATGGGCATCCGTCGCGGCGACGGGCGCATTGCGACGCGCAATTACATCGGCATCCTGACGAGTGTGAATTGCTCGGCGACGGTCGCGCGCGCGATCGCCGATCACTTCCGCCGCGACGTGCATCCCGATGCACTCGCCGATTATCCGAACGTCGACGGCGTGATCGCGCTGACGCACGGCCTCGGCTGCGGCATCGACACGCAGGGCGAAGGCATCCGCATTCTGCGCCGCACGCTCGCGGGCTATGCGGTGCATCCGAACTTCGCGTCGGTGCTGTTCGTCGGGCTCGGCTGCGAAACGAACCAGATCGACGGCGTGCTCGAGGCCGGCGGTCTCGGCAGCAGCGACCTCAAGCTGCGCAGCTTTACGATCCAGGACAGCGGCGGCACGCGCAAGACGATCGAGCGCGGCATCGCGATGGTGCAGGAAATGCTCGCCGACGCGAACCGCATCCAGCGTGTGCCCGTGCCGGCTTCGCATCTCAGCATCGGCTTGCAGTGCGGCGGCTCTGACGGTTACTCGGGCATCTCCGCGAATCCCGCGCTTGGCGCCGCGGTCGATCGCGTCGTGCGGCATGGCGGCACCGCGATTCTCTCCGAGACGCCGGAGATTTATGGCGCCGAGCATCTGCTCACGCGCCGCGCGGTGAGCCCCGCCGTGGGCGAGAAACTGCTCGCGCGAATCGCATGGTGGCAGGACTACTGCGCGCGCAACGGCGGCGCGCTCGACAACAATCCGTCGGCCGGCAACAAGGCGGGCGGCCTCACGACGATCCTCGAAAAATCGCTCGGCGCGGTCGCGAAGGGCGGCACGACGAATCTCGTCGACGTCTACGAATACGCGCAGCCGGTCGCCGCAAAAGGTCTCGTGTTCATGGATTCGCCGGGCTACGATCCGGTCTCCGCGACGGGCCAGGTTGCGTCCGGTGCGAACGTGATCTGCTTTACGACGGGGCGCGGCTCCGCGTATGGCTGCGCGCCGTCGCCGTCGCTGAAGTTTGCGACGAACAACACGCTGTGGGAGCGTCAGGCGGACGACATCGACCTCAACTGCGGCGGCGTGATCGACGGCAGCGCGAGCATCGACGAACTGGGTGAAGCGATCTTCCAGATGATGCTCGATTGCGCGTCCGGCACGCGCACGAAAAGCGAATTGCATGGCTACGGGCAAAGCGAATTCGTGCCGTGGCAAGTCGGCGTGGTGACGTGACACGAACCCGCACGTCACGCAAACTGAAACCCGATTGAAACGCGATAGCCGCATGAATCGCTGATAGGAGACACTGAATTGGAACGCCGCCTTTATGCAGGCCGCGACGTGAAGCGTGCGCATGGCATCGACGATCTGCGCGCGATGGCGCGCCAGCGCTTGCCGAATTTCTGTTTCGAGTATGTGGAGGGCGGTTCCGAAGACGAGGCGACGCTGCGCCGCAATCGCGATGTGTTCCGCGAACTCGCTTTTCTGCCGCGCACGCTCGTGAACGTCGAAAAGCGCAATCAGAGCGTGACGCTGTTCGGCGAGCGCAGCGCTGCGCCGTTCATGATCGGCCCGACCGGCTATAGCGGACTGATGTTCCGCGAAGGCGACGTCAAGATGGCGAGCGCGGCGGCGGCGGCCGGCATTCCGTTTGTACTGAGCAACGTATCGACCGTCGCGCTCGAAGACGTCGTGCGGCGTGCCGGCGGCCGCATATGGATGCAGGTCTACATGTACCGCACGCGCGAATCGCTTGCGAAGCTCGCGCAGCGTTCAGAGGCCGCGGGCATCGAAGCGCTCGTCGTGACGACCGACAGCGCGGTGTTCGGCAAACGCGAATGGGATCTGCGCAATTACGTCGAGCCGCTGAAGCTCGACTGGCGCAACAAGTTCGATGTGCTGCGGCATCCGCGCTGGATGGCGAACGTGTTGTGGCCGAGCGGCATGCCGCGCTTCGCGAATCTCGGCGACTTGTTGCCGCCTGGGCAAAACAGCGTGAAGGGCGCGACGATCACGCTTGGTCAGCAACTGGACCCGTCGCTGTCGTGGGACGACATCCGCTGGTTGCGCGATTTGTGGCCGCATCGGCTGATCGTGAAAGGCGTGCTCGGCGCGGCCGATGCACTCGAAGCGGTGCGTGCGGGTGTCGACGGCATTGTGCTGTCGAATCACGGCGGCCGGCAACTCGACGGAGCGGTCTCGGCGATGGATGTATTGCCCGAGGTCGTCGAGCAGGCAGGCGGCAGGCTGTGCGTGATGCTCGACGGCGGATTCCGTCGCGGCACCGACATTCTGAAAGCGGTCGCGTTGGGTGCCGATGCGGTGCTGCTCGGACGCGCGACGACTTATGGCTTGAGCGCGGGCGGTCAGCCGGGCGTCGAACGCGCCATCGACATTCTCAAAACGGAGATCGACCGTGCGCTCGGACTGCTCGGTTGCCGCGATATCGCGGAACTCGACCGAAGCTATCTGCGCCGTGTTGGGCACGACGGGGCGCTATCGCGGCCGCTGCAGGAACGACGCGTTCCCCTTATCGATCATGACGCTCCGGTGACAGGCGAGCCTTACGTGCAGGCGTGAGATGCAAGGCCGCGCTCTGTTCACTGCGCAAGCTGCCAGCGCAATACCGGATGCGTGGCGCCTGCCGGCATCGCCCACACGCCCGTTGAGCTGAAGTCGTAAGTGGGACCGAAGCTCGACGGCACGCTCATTTCCGCAGTGGTCAATCCCTTCGCCGCCGATGTGCCAGTGCCGCTATACACGTCGCGCGTCGCGTGAGTGGTTTGCGTATCCCAGTAGACGTCGCCCGCAATCGTGCCGTTGTTGGTGCTCGCGACGCCGAGCGCGGGCGGACCTAGCGCGGGCTGAATGCTCTGGATGACCTGGCCGGTCGCGAACGACTGCTCGATCGTGCCGTCGTTTCGTTGGACCAGGGCGGCGCTGCCATCTGTGCAGGCCGTGCCGTTGCCGCCGCCGCAATAGTTCGGCTGGAACGATACCTGACCCGTCGCATACGACTGCGAGATGAGGCCCGAGTTGCTTCCTGCGAATCCGCCTCCGCCGCCGGTATGCGCCTCCGCCGTCACCGCGCCGGTCGCATACGATTGCCTGATCGTCCCCGCGTTGATGCCCACGAGACCGCCCGGTGTGCCTTCGGCCAATACATTGACGCTGCTGCCCGAGCGCGTGATCGTGCCGTAGTTATAGCCGACGAGGCCACCGGTACTCGACGCGTAGCTGTAGCCTCCAAAGTCGGATGCCGATCCGCTCGTGCGAACGTAGGTGACGAGTCCGTAGTTGAATCCCGCCAGTATTCCGTACGATCCATAATCGTTCGGATCGCTAATGTTTCCGTTCACATTGACATTGCGCACGACACCCGTTGTGCCGATCACGCCGAAGAGTCCCGCTGCGCGCTGGTCGGGACCGCCGGTGATCGAACCCGGCGTAACGAGCACCGTGCGCGACAAGGTCAGGCCGCTGATGGCGTGACCCATGCCGTCGAACTGACCGGAGAACGGCGTGGCGCCGTCGCCGATGGAAGTGAAGGCGAACGCCGGCGGAAAGCCCGACGTGGCGCTCGCGTCAATGTCCTTGCCTAGCGCGTAGTTGCCGGCGAGATCCGCCGATACCTGCTGCAAGTCGTTCAGCGAATTGACGAGCTTGTAGGCCGTCGCCTGCGTCAGCAGTCCGCTGAACGGCGCGGCGGTCCACGCGCTATTGGTGAGCACCGTGCCGGGGCTGTAGGTGCCCGTCATGTCGTAAAGCGCGCTGACGATGCCGGTGCTCGCGGACCAGTCGAGCGTGCCGTGGTTCGCGATGCTGCCGCCGTTGTCGATGCCCGACGCGTCCGCGCGCAACGTGAGATTGCCGGAGCCCGAGTTTTTCAGCGTGACGCCCGATGCAATCGAGACATCGTGATAAGCCGCAAGCGACAGCGCGGCTGCGCCGTTCCAGTTCAGACCCGAGGCGACGCTCAGATCGCCGGATACGCCGTTTGCGCCTGTCGTGGTCACGTTGACGGAGGTGCCCGCGTCGAGACTGCGGCGAAGCGCACCCGCGGCGGCGGTGTCGATCGTGAATACGGGGGACGTTAGATTCCATTGCGATGCGAGCACGCGTGCTTCGCGGCCGAACGAGAGATTGAGCGCCTGCGTGTCGACCGTGCCGCCGCTGCCATCTGCGTTGGATGCGGCGATCGTGCCGCGCTGCGCGACGCTGCCCGTATCGGCGACGAGCCACACGTGGCCGTCGCGCGTCGCCGTGCCCGTTGCGCGTACGCGCGTGCCGCCGCCCGCGAGCGCGTAGATGTTGCCGTCCGCGGCTTGCAAATTAATCTGCGCGGCGCGCAAGGCCCCGGCGTTCGCAACCGTACCCTTGCTGCCGGTTTGCACGAAAAGCTGCTTGCCACTCGACGAATCCTGCAACAACACGTTCGCGCCGACGCCGAGTTCGGCGGTTCCGTTGGGCGCTTCGACGGTGCCCGCGTTGACTACTGCGTTGCGCGCAATGAGAAATACGTCACCGCCCGTCGAGCTGATCTTGCCGAGATTCACGACGCTCGCATTCGAATCGCCTGTGAACGTTAATGCGCCGCCGTTCATGAACGCGCAATTGCAGACGTCGAGTGTGGAGGCCAGGAAACGTCCGCCGGTGCTGATCACACCCGACGGCCCGACGACGATACCTTGCGGGTTGATCAGATAAACATCGCCCGTTGCACTCAGCTTGCCGAGGATCGCGGAGAGCGAACCGCCCGTCACGCGATTGAGCGTCGCGCCCGAGCCGTTCTGAAACATCACGGCATTGCCCTTGCCGATCGAGAAGCTGTTCCAGTCGATCACGCCGCGCGTGGAGCCCGGTTGCGTGACGATCAGGTTGTTGCCGCTGGTGTTGATCGAACCCTGGCCGCCGACATACTGACCGCCTTGCGGCAACACGCCCGCCGCTATCGCCACGGAAGCCGGAATCAATCCGGCGAGCGACAGTGCGAGCGCAATTGAACGATGCCGCGCGGCGATGCCTGTCCGAAGAGTGCCTTGAACCGGTCGGGGTATTAACCGAAATGACATGTGTGCCTCCTCGGTGTCAGTCCGATACGCGCGCAGCGGAACGCGGATGCCGTTGCACGATCCGCGTCGTCGGATGAAGTCTGCTGAATCAGCTTAGCAGTGCGCTTTGATGACACGCTGTAATAATCACAGCACTTTGTGCCGTGATGGTGTCGCTTTTTGCAGATCATTGGACATGTGTGGAAGGAAGCGCAGGCGTTTGCCGCGCGCTAAATCCCTACGTTTTCATGACGTCATCTGTCATTTCGCTGACGCGTTTTTTTGTGCGAGCGCAGCGACGGATTTTTCGCTGCTAGTGCGTTCAAGAAGAAACGAAGCCGCATTGTGCTTCGACATGCTTCGGCATGTTTCGATATCGAACGGGAGAAACCAGCATGACATCGAGAAAAAGCCTTGGGACTTTCATGCTTGCCGCCGCTTTGGCCGGTGGCGCCTTCGTCGGCTCCGCGCCCGCGTTCGCGCAGGCCGTGATCATCGCGCCGGTCGCGCCGCCGCCTCCGCGCGTCGAGGTCGTGCCGGCGCCTCGTGCGGGCTACGTGTGGGATCAGGGCCGCTGGCGTTGGCATCACGGCCGCTACGTGTGGGTGCCCGGTCACTGGCAGGCGGTGCGCGTCGGCTATCACTGGGTGCCGGGACACTGGGTGCAGCGCGGGCCGAACTGGCGCTGGGTCGAAGGTCATTGGGCCTGAACGGCTTCGCGTAACCAGTGAGGCAATCGCCATGAAAACGCTTGTGATAATGCTGCTGGCCGCGTCGCTGGCCGGCTGTGTGGTGTACCCGGCGCGGCCGGTCTACTATCGTCCGGCAGTCGTCGTGTATTGAGAGTGGCGGTCCCGGCTGCCGTGCATATCGATCCACCGTTGCACGCGCAACGAACATGAGAGTTGAAGCCGACGTGAATTGCATCGCATGTATGCCGGGAGCGCCACGTCTTGAGTGAACGCGACCCCGACGCGGAGTTGCTCGAGCAGGTCGGCCGCCACGATGCGGCCGCTGTGCGCACGCTCGTCGCACGCAAGCTGCCGCGTCTGCTCGCGTTGGCCATGCGCATGCTGGGCGACCGCATGGAAGCGGAAGACGTCGCGCAGGAAGTGTTCGTGCGAATCTGGAAACACGCGACGCGTTGGCGCGAAGGCGAGGCGAAATTCGACACGTGGATTCATCGTGTCGCGCTGAACCTTTGCTATGACCGGCTGCGCGGCCGGCGCGAAGAAGTACGCGACGAACTGCCCGACGAAATCGATCCCGCCGCGCTGCCCGACGTGCGGCTCGAAGCGCGGGCTCGCGACGAGCGCGTGCGCGAAGCACTCGCCGCACTGCCGGTGCGGCAACGCGAGGCGCTGGTGCTCTGCTATTACCAGGAGATGTCGAACATCGACGCCGCGGCGTTGATGGGCATCACCGTCGATGCGCTGGAAAGCCTGCTCGCTCGCGCACGCCGCAATTTGCGCGCTCAACTGGCCGGCAGCGGCCTTAGCAAGGACAAGTCATGACGCCCGAAAGATTTCATCAGATCGTCGAAGCCTATGGCGCCGATCCACAGCGTTGGCCGCCGCAGGAGCGAGCCGCGGCGCAGGCGTGGGCGGGTATGCATCGTCAGCAGGCGCAAGCATGGCTAGCCGAAGCCGCCGGGCTTGATGCGTGGCTCGCGACGGATCGGCTCGCGCCGCCGGACACTTCATTGCAGCAGCGCATCGTTGCAAGCGCGCCCGCGCGGCCCGCGCGGCGGGCGACACCACAGCGGCGCGCGTGGTGGTGGTCGGGCGCTGCGGTCGGTGTCGGCCTGCTCGGTGGCGTGGCCGGCGCGTTGGCGGTGTCGTTTTTCGTGTTGACGGAAGCGGTGCCGCCTGTGCATGAATCCTCTTATCTCACGTCGAGTTTCGGTGGATCGTCCGCCGACTGGAGCGGCGAATGAACAGCCGGTCATGGAAAGTCGTGCTCGTAGTGTCGCTCGTCCTCAATGTGTTTTTGCTTGGCGCGATCGCGGGCGGCGCTTATCGATGGTATGCGGCGCGCGATGCCGCGGCGCCGCTCGCCACGCAGCAGCGGGCGTTGCGTTTTGCCGCGCAGACGCTGTCGCCAGAGCGGCAGAAGGCGTTCGCCGAGAGCCTGAAGAATGGACGCCGCGACGGCCGGCAGCTTGCGCGCGAGGCGCGCGAAGCGCGTCGCGAGGTATTGCGTCTGCTCGCCGCGCCGCAACTGGATCGTGCGGCGCTCGACGCCGCGTTGGCTCGCACGCGCGAGGCCGACAGCGGCCTGCGTGCGAAAGTGGAAAGCAGTGTCGCGGATTTCGCCGCGACGTTGTCGCCGCAAGAGCGCGTGGAGTTCGCCGACAGCCTGCGCTTGCGCGGACAGTGGCGCGAGCCGCAAACAAGCGCGAAGGGCGCCGGTCCGGCGAGCGCTGCATCGTCGGCTGCCGCGTCGAGCGAATAAAAATGTTTGCGAGCGGCGACGGATTGTGTGCGTCGGCAACGTTCAAGCAGTATCCAATGCCTGAGAGGGCGGTATGACTGCCTCATCCAACCTGACCACTGCTGCGATCGCGCTGAACCGTTTCGGCCTCGGCGCGCGTCCCGACGACCCAGCGCCCGCCGACCCCAAGGCGTGGCTGCTCGCGCAATTCGAGCACTATGAGCCGAGGCCTGCTGCCTGGGCCGATCAGCCGGATTCGATTGACTTGTCGAGCGAACTGGAACAGCAGCGCATGCAGTTGCGTCAGCAACGGCAGCGCAAGCCCGGCGATGCGAACACGCCGCAACAAAGCAACGCGCAAGGCGGCCAGCAAGCGGCATCGGAAAGCTCGGTGAAAAAAGATCAGGAAGCCGAACGGAAAGCGATGCATGTCGAAATACGCGACACGTACCGCGCTTCGGTGAATGCGCACGTGCTTAGCGCATTGACCACGCAGACGCCTTTCATCGAGCGGCTAGTTCATTTCTGGGCGAACCATTTCGCGGTATCGACGGAAAAACCCGCCGTGGCCGCGCTCGCCGGTTCGTTCGAAGCGGAGGCGATTCGCCCGCACGTGCTCGGCCGTTTCGAGGACATGCTGGTGGCGGTCGAGCGTCATCCGGCGATGCAGGTGTTCCTCGACCAGACGCGTTCGGTCGGGCCCGACAGCACGGCGGCGCTGCGTGCGGCGGCGCGCAATCCCGAGCGCAAGCGTGGCCTCAATGAAAACCTCGCGCGCGAAATCATGGAGTTGCATACGCTCGGCGCGCGCAGCGGCTATAGCCAGGACGACGTTACTGAATTTGCTCGCGCGTTGACGGGTTGGAGCGTGGCAACCGAGGCTGCCAGCCCCACGAACGCCGGCATGCAGGGCAAACCGCCCGCGCAGTCCATGCCGACTGCCGCCGCGCCCGGCACCTTCGTGTTTCGCGAAGCGCTGCACGAGCCCGGCGCGCGAACCGTCATGGGACGTCGCTACGATCAGCGCGGCGAGGACCAGGCGCTCGCGATCCTGCATGATCTCGCGACTGCGCCTGCGACCGCGCAACACATCGGCGCCAAGCTGGCCCGTCATTTCATCGCCGATACTCCGCCCGCGGCTGCGAGCGACAAGCTGGCGAGCGCGTTCATGACGAGCGGCGGCGATCTGCCGACGCTGTACCGCACATTGATCGACATGCACGAAGCCTGGTCGCCCGTCGCGGTGAAGTTCAAGACGCCGTGGGAATGGGCGATTTCGTCGATGCGCGGGCTCGGTTGGCAAGACCTCGGCAATCTGCAGGCCGCGCCTCTGTTGACGCAGCTTGGTCAACCGGTATGGCGTCCGGGTTCGCCCGCCGGTTACGACGACGTCGCCGCAAGCTGGGCCGCGCCCGATGCGCTCGTGCGCCGCGTCGAGGTCGCGCAGCGCTTCGCGGCGCGCGTCGGCGACCGTCTCGACGCTCGCTCGCTCGGGCAGGCGCTGCTCGCCGGATCGCTGGGCGCGCCGAGCGCGGTGGCGATCGCGCGCGCCGAAAGCGCATCCACGGCAATTGCGCTTTTGCTGGTCTCACCGGACTTTCAACGGAGATGAACGCCATGTCCTCACGCCGTCAATTTCTGCGAGTCGCCGCTGCGGGCGCGGGCGCGATTCTCGTGTCGCCGCGCATCGCGTTTGCGAATGTGGTCAGCGAGCGCCGTTTCGTGTTCGTGATTCAGCGCGGCGCGGCCGATGGCCTGAACATCGTCGTGCCCTACGCCGAACCTGCCTATGCGAAGTTGCGCGGCGCGCTCGCAATCGATCCGTCGAGCGCTCACCGGCTCGACGTCAGCTTTGCGCTGCATCCCGCGCTCACGCAGATGGCCACGATGTACGCGGACCGTCAGGCGCTGTTCGTGCACGCGGTGGCGTCGCCGTATCGCGACCGCTCGCATTTCGACGGACAGAACGTGCTCGAGACCGGCAGCGCGTCGCCGTATCAGGTGAAGGACGGCTGGCTGAACCGGCTCGCCGCGCTGCTGCCCGCCGCGCGCGAGACGGCAATCGCCTTTGCGCCCACCGTGCCAATGGCGCTGCGCGGCACGGCGGCCGTCACGTCGTACGCGCCGTCCGCGTTGCCGCCGGCGCCCGACGATCTGCTGATGCGCGTCTCGCAACTCTACGACGACGACGCGCAGTTGCGCCCCTTGTGGGAATCGGCGATGACGGCACGCGGTCTCGCTGGCGACGCCGGCGCGCGCCAGGACCCCGCGAGCCTCGGCAAACTGGCGGCCGGATTTCTCGCACGCGACGACGGTCCGCGCATCGCGATGATCGAGACCGGCGGCTGGGACACGCATAGCGCGCAGAATGCGCGTCTTGCCAATCAGTTGAAAGCGCTCGACACGATGCTCGCGGCATTGCGCGACGGCATGGGTCCTGCGTGGAGCAAAACCACCGTGCTGGTGGCGACCGAGTTCGGCAGGACTGCGGCCGCGAACGGCACCGAAGGCACCGATCACGGCACGGGCTCGGTGGCGATGGTGCTGGGCGGCGCGGTGGCGGGCGGCCGTGTCGTCGCGGACTGGCCGGGCCTCACGCCTCGCGATCTCTATGAGGCTCGCGACCTCAAGCCGACCGCATCGCTCGATGCGCTGATCGCCGGTGCCGCGAGCGAAGCACTCGGTCTCGATCCGCATCACACGGCGCGCGCGCTGTTCGGCCGCGCGGCTGCGGTGAAGCCGTTCAGCGGTATCGTTCGCGCGTAGTCGATACGCTCCGGCTGCGTGCCGGCCGGAGCGCCTCCCTCTCTCCTTCCTCCTCACATCTGCGGCAAGCAGATCGTTCCCACGCAGCGGGCGCTCAGGCGAGATTCAAATTTTTTTCGCGTGAGCCCTACGCAAGCGGCCGTTTCCTGCCGACATCCAGGCATGGGTTGCAGTGAGCAGCCGGCGGGAAAATTGACCGCGCCCCATTATTCGTGACGATCGCCTCGTCGGTGCCCAACGCCGATTGATCAGGATGGCGAACGAATAAAGGCAGCGCTGCTTTCCCCATCCGCAACCACCTCTGATTTCACCGATTTTTGTCCGGGCCTACCCGGCGTTGGATTGTCTTGCCATGGTTAAACGACGTGAGTTTCTCGGCTTGCTGACGGCTGTCAGCGGCAGTTATGTGCTGAGCGCATGCGGCGGCGGCGGCGGTGGCGGCGGCGACGGCAACGGGACGAGCGCGGGCGTGACGACCAGCGCGACGTCCAGTTCAACGAGCGCGGCGTCGGGAACCACAAGCACTACAGGCACCACAGGGACCACAGGGACCACAGGCACGACGTCGGCGACCGGCAGCACCGGGGCCACGCAGAGCAACGCAACGTCGAGCGGATCGAAGGGCAACAACGGAGCGTCGAATACGTCAAATACGTCGAATAACGACGCATCCGGGTCCGCACTCGCGTCGGCGGATGGCACGGCGATTCCGCCCGCGGCATCGGTCGTCGACAATCAGGCGGCGGTGTGGACTGTCGTCGGCGGATCGGTCTATCGCAACGGCGCGAAGGCCGGCAACACGTTCAGCGTGTCCTTGCTGCTGTGGTCCGGCGGCGTGATCTATCACCAGGGCACGGGTGGGCAGTTCTACGGCTGGAGCGGCTCGGCGTGGTACGCGTGCGCCGATCCGCGCCTCGGCGGCACGTCGCTCGACGGCACCACGATTCCTGGCGCGTCGCGCATCATCGATAGAGTAGGCGCAATCTGGACCGTCGCGAACGGCGTCGTTCTGCGCAACAACGCCGCGGTCGGCGTGAGCTCCAACGTGTCGCTGCTGTTGTGGTACGGCGGCAAGCTGTGGTGCCGCGCAGCGGCCGCGCAGTTCTACGTGTGCAACGATATCGACCAATGGCTGCCGTGCGCCGATCCACGTATTCCGGTGGCGGCCGCTAGCGGCATGTTCCATGGCATCAACGGACACTACGACTATCGCTACACGCCCGCGCAGGTCGTGTCGATCATGCAGAACATGGGCTGCTCGACATATCGCGTCGGCGTCACCGACGACCCCACCGAACTCACAGCCGTCGTCAGACTCGCGCAGGCTTTCCAGGCGGCGGGGCTCACGCTGTTCGTGGTGATCCAGATCGGCATGCGCGACGCCAACGGCGCGCTGCTCGCGAGCGAATCGGCGGCTTATGCGCGGGGGCATTCGTGCGGCGTGACAGTCGCCGGCGCGCTCGCGCCATACGGCGTGGTCATGTACGAGTGCGGCAACGAATTGACTCGCGATCCCGCGATCATTCTCGACTCGACCAATGCCGGCACGAAGGCGGTCGACTTCAGCAACGCGAACTGGCCGGTCATGCGCGGCCTGATGCGCGGCATGATGGATGGCGTGAAGTCCGCGCAGCCCGCGGCGAAATGCGGGATCAACTTCTGCGTCGCGGACGTCGGCGCCGCCGACGCATTGTGGGACGGCACGCAACCGAACGGCACGAGCGGCTACCCGACCGTGCGCTGGGACATGACGACGTGGCACAACTACGAGATCTACGGCGACATCTTCGACATCGGTTCGGACGGTTCGGGTCCCGGCTTCGATCTGCCGACTTACTGCAAAGCGCGCTACGGCAAGCCGTTTTTACTCACCGAGTGGAATACCGGACCCGAAATGACGGTGGCCTATCGGGCGGATTACATCAGCGCACGCTACGCGAGCTACTATCAGGCGAGAAAGACAAAGAACATTCAGTCGACGATGTACTACGAGCTCGATAGCGGCAACACCACGTATGGCGTGATGATCGACGGCGTGGTGGTCAATCAGACGTATAGCGCGTTCGTGAGCGCCGTCGCGAGTCATCCGGACAATTGAGCGCGATGCCGAACGATGCCTGACCGATCGGCATCACGCTTAACACTCAGTCGATGTAGCGCAGCCCCAGTTGCCGCAACGGCTCGCGCATCTGATACATGTCGAGGCCCAGCACGCCGGAGGCGAGCTTCGCGCGCTTTTGCGCTTCGTTTGCTTCGCGCGCGCTGGCCTTGTCGAGCGTCTCTTGCGCTTGCGCCGACGGCACCACGGCCACGCCGTCGTGATCGGCGACGATCACATCGCCCGGCGTCACCAGTGCGCCCGCGCAGACCACCGGAATATTCACCGAGCCGAGCGTCGCCTTGATCGTGCCCTTCGCCGAGATCGCCTTGCTCCAGACAGGGAAGCCCATGTCGGTGAGCACGGTCACGTCGCGCACGCCTGCATCGATGATGAGCGCCCGCGCGCCGCGCGCCTGGAAACTCGTTGCGAGCAGGTCGCCGAAATAGCCGTCGGTGCAGTCGGCGGTGACCGCGGCCACGACCACATCGCCCGGTTGAATCTGTTCGGCCGCGACGTGCAGCATCCAGTTGTCGCCGGGATGCAGCAGCACCGTGACGGCGGTGCCCGATGCGTGCGCGCCGGTGTAGATCGGCCGCATGTACGGCTTCATCAGGCCGACGCGCCCCATGGCTTCGTGAACGGTTGCGCTGCCGAGCGCGCCGAGTCCTTCCGCGACGCGGCTATCCGCGCGCGCGATGTTGCGATAAACCACGCCGAGTTCAAACATGTTCAACGTCCTTGTGCTTTGAGTGCGGCATCGAGGCGCGGATAGACGCGCCGCGCATTGCCTTCATAGATCTTGTCGCGCTGTTGCGGATTCATCTCCGCCGCTTCGACATAGCGCTTCGTATCGTCGAAATAGTGGCCGGTTTGCGGATCGATGCCGCGCACCGCGCCGATCATTTCGCTGGCAAAGAGAATGTTGTCGACGGGAATCACTTTCGTCAGCAGGTCGATGCCCGGCTGGTGATAGACGCAGGTGTCGAAGAAAATGTTCTTCAACAAATGCTCTTCGAGCAGCGGCTTTTTCATTTCCTGTGCAAGGCCGCGGAAACGTCCCCAGTGATAGGGCACTGCGCCGCCGCCGTGAGGAATCACGAACCTGAGCGTGGGGAAGTCGCGGAACAGATCGGACGTGAGGCATTGCATGAACGCGGTGGTGTCCGCGTTCAGGTAATGCGCGCCCGTGGTGTGAAAGCAGGCGTTGCAACTCGTGCTGACATGGACCATCGCGGGAATGTCGTACTCGACCATCTTCTCGTAGATCGGATACCAGTAGCGGTCGGAGAGCGGCGGACTCGTCCAGTGTCCGCCCGATGGATCGGGGTTCAGATTGATCGCGACATTGCCGTACTGCTCGACGCACTTCACGAGTTCGGGAATGCAGGTGGCGACGTCCACACCGGGGCTTTGCGGCAGCATCGCAGCCGGAACGAAGTTCGCGGGAAACAACTGGCTCACGCGATAGCACAGTTCGTTGCAGATCGCGGCCCACGTGCTCGACACGTTGAAGTCGCCGATGTGATGCGCCATGAAGCTTGCGCGCGGGCTGAAGACGGTGAGGTCGAGGCCGCGTTCGCGCATCAGACGCAACTGGTTGGTTTCGATTGACTCGCGCAGTTCGTCGTCGCTGATTTGCAGTTCGGACGGCCTGGGCGCGTCAGTGGGATTGCCGAGCGCGGCGATCTGGCGATTGCGCCATGTTTCGAGCGCTTTGGGCGCGGTCGTGTAGTGACCGTGAATGTCGATGATCATGCAAGTAGTCCGAATTAAAATGCGGTGTGATGTGTCGTCAGCGCGACGCGGTTTCTGTAGCCGACGCCGCCGCGAGCAAAGGCTCCGCGTCGCCGCCCAACGCCTTCGTCACGCGCGCGGCGAATTCCAGCAGGCGCGGGCGATAGCGCTCCATCTCTTCCATGCCCATGCGCGCGGAGGGTCCGACGATGCCGAGCGCGCCGACGAGTTCCTGGCCGACGCGGAACACCGGCGCCGAAATGCCCGACGTTTCGCGGTCGCGTTCGCCCATCGACAGATACACGTAGCGCGAGCGCACGGTCTCGTACGGCTCGCCGGGTTCGCCGGCGAACGCGAGCAGCACGCGGCCGCCCGCGCCGCGTTCGAGCGGTTGCGTGTCGCCTTGCTGCACTTCGGCGCGGATCGAGTGGCGCGACGCAATGCGATACAGGCACACGCGGTGATCGCGCTCGCGCACATGAAACGAAACGGCCTCGCCGGTTTCCTCGCTCAATTCCTTCATCGCGGGCAGCAGGATGTCGCGCAGATCGAAACCGGCCTCATAGACCGCGCTCAGATGCATCGCGGCCGAGCCGATCCAGTAGCGCCCGTCGTCGCGGCGAATCAGAAGCTGGTGATGACACAGCGCCTGCGCGAGCCGCGACAGCGTGCTCTTGTACAGCCCCGTGCGTTCGGAAAGCTGCGTCAGCGTGAGCGGTTCGTCATTGCGGCGAAACGCAAAAAGGATCGACGCGGCGCGGTCCAGCACGTCGATGCCGCTCGAGGTGACGCCTTGCGGCGTACGCGCCGTCTCGCTACTGCGGGCCATGATCTGCTCCGGTGTTTGTTCTATTGAATAGAACCAATGATCGTTGGATGGAACAATGCTAGTCCGATCGCCTCGTGCCGTCAATCGCGGACGCAGGAGCCTCGTCGGTAATATCCCTGAGCGACAGCGTCGGATGGTATCGCTACCATCGCGTCTATCAGGACAGCGCCGTCCCGCGACCAAGCCTTGTGGCGGGATGGTAGCGATACCATGGAGACATCAGTGGCGAACCGCAAAACATCCGAGCAGTTGCGCAGTTATCGCTGGTATGGCGTGAACGACCTTCGCTCGTTCGGTCATCGGTCGCGCACGGCGCAAATGGGCTATCACGCGTCCGATTACATGGGCAAGCCGGTGATCGCCGTCGTCAATACGTGGAGCGAGATCAACTCGTGCCACACGCATTTCAAGCAGCGCGTCGAGGAAGTGAAGCGCGGCATCTGGCAAGCCGGCGGCTTTCCGGTCGAGATGCCGGTAATGACTTTGGCCGAGCCGTTCCAGAAACCGACCACGATGCTGTACCGCAATTTCCTCGCGATGGAGACGGAGGAAATCCTGAAGTCGTATCCGTTCGACGGCTGCGTGCTGATGGGCGGCTGCGACAAGACCACGCCTGGCCTGCTGATGGGCGCGATCAGCATGGACCTGCCGGCGATCTTTCTGCCGGCAGGTCCGATGCTGCGCGGCAACTGGAACGGCCGCACGCTCGGCAGCGGTTCGGACACCTGGAAATACTGGGCCGAACTGCGCGCGGGCAACATCACCGAGGACGAGTGGAAGGGCATCGAGAGCGGCATCGCGCGCTCGCCTGGCCATTGCATGACGATGGGCACTGCTTCGACGATGACGAGCGCGGCCGAAGCGCTCGGCCTCACGCTGCCGGGCTTTTCGTCGATTCCCGCCGTCGACTCGCGGCATGCGCAGTTCGCGTCGCTGACCGGGCAGCGCATCGTCGAGATGGTGTGGACCGACCTGAAGCCGTCGGACATTCTCACCGCGAAATCATTCGATAACGCCGTCACCACCGTGCTCGCGATGTCGGGGTCGACCAATGCGATTGTGCATCTGGTGGCCGTGGCGCGTCGCGCCGGCATCGACCTCACGACCGCGCGCTTCGACGAACTGTCGCGTATCACGCCTGTGATCGGCAATCTGCGGCCGTCGGGTCAGTACCTGATGGAAGACTTCTTTTACGCGGGCGGCTTGCGCGCGCTGCTGGTGGAACTGGGCGATCTGATAGACGGCTCGCAACTGACGGTCAACGGCGCGACGCTCGGAGAAAATATTTCGGGTGCCGAAATATTCAACGACGACGTGATCCGTCGACGCAGCAATCCCGTCGTGGCAAGCGACGGCCTCGCCGTGCTGACCGGCAATCTCGCCCCCGACGGCGCGGTGATCAAACCGGCCGCGATGGAAGCGCATCTTCTCAAGCATCGCGGTCCCGCCGTGGTGTTCAAGGATTACGCGGACATGGCGGCGCGCATCGACATGGAAGAGCTCGACGTGAGCGCCGATTCGGTGATCGTCCTTCAGCACGCGGGGCCGGTCGGCGCGCCCGGCATGCCCGAATGGGGCCAACTGCCGATTCCGCAAAAGCTCCTGAAGCAGGGCGTGCGCGACATGGTGCGCATTTCGGACGCGCGCATGAGCGGAACGAGTTACGGCGCGTGCGTGCTGCATGTGGCGCCCGAGTCGTTCGTCGGCGGTCCGCTTGCGCTCGTGAAGGACGGCGACATGATCGAGCTCGACGTGGCCGCGCGGCGTTTGCATCTCGATGTCACCGACGAAGAACTCGCCGCGCGCAAAGCCGCGTGGCAGCCGCCGAAACTGCCATTCGAGCGCGGCTTCGGCGTGATGCATCAGTTGCATGTGTTGCAGGCGAATAAAGGCTGCGACTTCGACTTTCTCGAAGAGCCGCTGAAGGCCACGGCTTCGCGCGACACGGCACAAAGCGCGCCGGACGCGAAACGCGGCGAACCCGAGATCCACTAATTAAAACGGAGTCCTTCATGACCGCATCCGAAATCGTCGTGAGCGAAGCGACGCTCGAACAGTTGAGGCACGTCAGCACCGCTACCTTGACCACGCAACTCTTCAAGCGCGGCTTGCGCAACGTGTTCTTGCAAGGCGTCGCGCCGCTCGTGAAGCCCGCGCCCGGCGCGCCGAATGTCGTCGGTCCCGCGTTCACGCTGCGCAATATTCCGGCGCGCGAAGACCTCGATCACGTCGGCGTGTTTCAGGACCCGGATCATCCTCAGCGCAAGGCCGTCGAAACGGCGCCTGCCGGCAGCGTGCTCGTGCAGGACTGCCGCGGCGAGCGGTCGGTGGCATCGGTCGGTTCGATTCTCGCGTTGCGTCTTGCGAAGCGCGGCGTCGCGGGCATGGTGTCGGACGGACCCGTGCGCGACAGCGGCACCATCGCGGCGCTCGGCTTGCCGATCTGGTGCGCGGGCGCGAGCGCGCCGCTCAATCTCGCGAAACATCATGCGGTCGATATGAACGTGCCGATCGCGTGCGGCGGCGTGGCGGTGTATCCGGGCGACATCGTCGTCGCGGACGTGGACGGCGTGGTGATCGTGCCGCGTGAAATGGCCGCCGATGTCGCGCGCGATGCCGCCGAGCAGGAGCAGCTCGAAGTGTTCATCGCCGCGCGGATCGAAGAAGGGCGGCCATTGCGCGGCACTTATCCGCCGAACGAGGAAACGCTGGCCGCGTACGCGCAATGGCGTGCGCAACGGCCATAAGCGGCGTGGCATCTGCATCTGCATCTGCATCGCCGAATCGAACGACGCTTGATTGATCCATCGCAGGAAACAGGCTCGCGCAAAACACGCGGCCGTAGGAGACGTTGTGAGCACCATGACACCGGCCATCGCCGAATCGCGCCTGATCAACCGCCTTGCCCTGCGTTTGATGCCGCTGCTGGGGCTGCTTTATCTGGTTGCCTATATCGACCGCTCCAATATCAGCTTTGCGAAGCTGCAAATGCTCGGCAGCCTCGGACTTTCCGAGGTCGCGTATGGTCTGGGCGCGTCGCTGTTCTTCATCGGCTATCTGATTTTCGAAGTGCCGAGCAATGTGATGCTGCACAAGTACGGCGCGCCGCGCTGGATGGCGCGCATCATGTTGACGTGGGGCGTGGTGACGATATTGCTCGCCTTCACGCAGAACGCGACGATGTTTTACGTGCTGCGTTTTCTGCTCGGCGCATCGGAAGCGGGTTTATATCCTGGCGTGATCTATTATCTGACGCTGTGGTTCCCGTCGCGGCATCGCGTGCGCATGCTCGGCTATTTCACGGTGGGCAGCAGTCTCGGCAATATGGTCGGGGCGCCGATTTGCGGCTGGCTGCTGGACAAGGGCGGGCTCGCGGGGCTGGACGGCTGGCAACTCGTGTTCATCGTCACCGGACTGCCGTCGGTGCTGTTGACCGTGGTGGTGCTGTTCCTGTTGCCGTCGTCGCCGAAAGAAGCCAAGTTTCTTTCCGCCGACGAGAAGCAGTGGCTCACGAACACGCTCGATGCCGAGCGCGCGCAGATCAGGGCGAGCGTTGCGACGCACGGTTCGCTGCTGAGCGTGTTGACCGAGCCGCGCGTGATCGGCATGGCGCTCTACTACATGATGCTGTCCATTTCAGTCTACGGCGTGAGCTACTGGTTGCCGACGCTCGTGAAGGGCTTTGGCGTGAGCAACACGACAAACGGTTTGCTCAACATCATTCCGTGGCTGATGGCGACCATCGTGCTCGCATGGTTGCCTTCGAAACTGCGCGGCACCGGCAATCGCGCGCTCATCGCAATGCTGGTTTCGGCACTGCTCGGCGTGATGTGTTTCGCGAGCGCCGTGTTTCTGCCGACCAACACGCTGCGCTTCATCGCGCTGTGTTTCGGCGCGCCGTGCATGTATCTGCTGATTCCGTGCTTCTGGACCTTGCCGCCGAAATTCCTGTTCGGCGCGCGTGCCGCGGCCGGCATTGCCGCGATCAATTCGCTCGGCAACATCGGCGGCTTCATCGCGCAGAACCTCGTGCCGTGGGTGCGTCAAACGACGGGCAGCGTGAAGGCGCCGATGATGATTCCCGCGACCTGCCTGCTCGTATTCGCTATCGTCACGGTTTTCATCTTGCGTCGCGACCGAGGCGCGCGAGCCGCGCAAAGCGTGGTCGCGGTGACTGAGTAAGCCACGACGCGCAGCGCTCGATGCATGTCGCGCGAGTGCCCGAGCCGTGCGCGATATGGCGCGGTTTAGAATACGCGCGCGATCCATCTTCTTCTGTCAGCCACCATGCCGAATAAAGAACCGCCCGCTGCCGCCGGCGCCGAGTTGCCCGACGCGGCGGCGCCCGTCCGGCGCATGCGCGGCGGTCCCAAGGGCTTGCGCATCACCGATGTCGCCGCGCAAGCGGGCGTCGCGCCGATCACGGTGTCGCGCGTGTTCAACAGCCCCGAGACGGTCGCGCCGGAAACGCTGGAACGCGTGCGGCAGGTCGTGCAAAAGCTCGGCTATGTGCCGAACAGACTCGCGGGCGGCTTGTCGTCGTCGCGCTCGCGGCTCATCGCGGCGATCGTGCCGACCATCGCGCATTCGCTGTTTTCCGAAACCATTCAGGTATTCAGCGAGACCATGTCGCGCGCCGGCTACCAGGTGCTGCTCGCGCTGAGCGGCTACGACGATTCGAGCGAAGAGGTTTTGCTCGACGCAGTGCTGAGCCGCCGTCCCGAAGGCGTGCTGCTGACGGGCGTCGCGCATACCGATTCGCTGCGCGAGCGGCTTGCGAACGTCGGCATTCCGATTGTCGAGACGTGGGACATGACCGATCGACCGATCGACATGCTGGTCGGCTTTTCGCATTACCAGATCGGCGTCGCGGTCGCCGAGCATTTTCTGCAAAGGAATGTGCGCAAGCCAGGGCTCGTGTCCGCTAACGACGAACGCGCGCTCGCCCGTCGCCGCGGTTTTCGCGAGCGGCTCGCGCAGGCGGGCATATCCGGGATTGCCGAAGTACTCGTCGCGCCGCCGAGTTCGGTGGCGCTCGGCAAGGCGGCGCTGCCTCGTTTGATCGAGCAGGCGCCGGATATCGACGCGGTGTTTTGCGGCTCGGATCTGCTCGCGATCGGCACGTTGAACGCGGCGAGGCAAATGGGGTTGAGCGTGCCGTCGCGATTGGCGATCTGCGGATTCGGCGATCTCGAGTTCGCGACGGAGACGACGCCGCAACTTACTTCGGTGCATGTCGATGGCACGCGCATTGGAGTCACGGCCGCGCGGTGTCTGCTCGATCGGCTTAGTGGGTCGGGGCAGAGCAAGGTGACCGATGTGGGGTTTGAGGTCGTGCGGCGTGGTAGTAGTTGAAGTGGGTTTTTCTGGTGGTTAATGACTGAAATGATTGATACGCGTGAACAGATCAAACAGCGCCTTTCGGTCCTCGTCGGGCTGAACGTCAGCGGCGTGGGACACGCAGCGGACATGCTTACGTTGCAGTTCGGGCCGATCCGGGAAATAACGACAAAGCGCCAAACTATAAAACGTGTCGGCGCATGGTCACTACATATTCAATGCGACTGGACAATCGAACAAGGAGCGACAGTCCTGGCAGCCTATCGTGATTTTGCGGCTTCTGAAACGAGTACGCGCGAGATGACGCACCGCATCCGCGACCTGGTTGTAGACAAGGGGCCGACCGAAGTTCAAACGATTGAGGTCGGGGATAACGGCATGGTGCGCATCGGCTTGTCCGGAGATGTCCGGATTTCGATCACCACGGACGGAATATCGGACGAGGAGGACTGGCGGTTCTTTGCTTCGGGATCGGATGCCAAGCACTTTGTGATTACAGGTGGGAAGGTCGATCCTTGGTCTTTATCGTGACTGGGATAATGGAGCGCACTTAAGACATGTTCGATTTACGGTAGCGAGGCCGGAATATAAACCGATTCCCTTATGATCGATACGCGAAAAGAGATTGAACGTCACCTGTCTGCGCTTCGAGGGCTAAACGTGAGCGGTATCAGCCACGCCGCAAACATGCTGACAATGCAGTTTGGTTCGCTGAGACAGGTCACGAATTTCAAAGGCGCGGTTAAACAGGTTGGTGAATGGGCGCTTCACATCCAATGCAACTGGCAGATTGAGCGGACCGGCGAAATCATAGCCACACAGAACGCTCTGTCAGGGACTGACGAGGAAGCGCACCGCGCGGCGGAGCAACTTGACGAGTTGCTGGTGAAGCATGGGCTGACGATTGTCGAAGACGTTTTGGCCAACGAATCGGGCGGAGTAATTCTTTCAATGTCTGAAGGGCTGCGCGTCACTATTACGCCGGCCGGCATACCGGACGAGGAAGACTGGCGATTCTTCGCGCCCGCGTTTGATGCACAGCACTTTGTGATCGAAGGCGGCAAGATCGATTCATATTCATTTTCTTGATTTCGCGGCTGCGCCACTCCACGGCATCAGTTCGACAATAAAGAAGGCATCCGGCCCTCTCGCGGACTCCACCTCCTCCATACCACGACCGCATTGAAATCGTCGCGGCCACTCCCTTTCCCCCCTCCAGCACTGCATATATCACGCGCTTCACCGGCCACCTCTGCACGTAGCTTGTCCAGGATCATGTTCCCGATCCCGCCGCACTCTTAGAATTCCACAGCGCATGAAGTAGTGGTCTGGTCTTCAGGCGAGAACATTGTGTAGCGTTTCAGATCGGTCCACGGAAATCAGCAGATATGGTGAATAAAAAGACCTTTGAACGGGTATTGATACCCTTGGGGGCTGGGCTCTCCGCGTGTCTTTCGGGGTGCAGCAATCTCGAGCTGCTCGATCCGAAAGGCAGCATCGGCATGGCGGAGAAGTCGCTGATCAGTACGGCGACAATGGCCATGCTGCTAGTCGTCGTGCCGGTGATCGTCATGATCATCGTGTTTGCCTGGCGTTATCGCGCGAGCAATCACAACGCGACGTACGCACCGAAGTGGGCGCACTCCACCGCGATCGAAACAGTGGTGTGGACCGTACCCACGCTCATCATTCTGTTCCTCGGCATTCTGACCTGGAACACGACGCACGAACTGGACCCTTACCGGCCGATCGAATCGGCGGTCAAGCCGATCAAAGTCGAAGTCGTCGCGCTCGACTGGAAGTGGCTCTTCATCTATCCCGAACTCGGCGTTGCGTCGGTCAATCAGCTTGCAGTACCCGTGGGTACGCCGATCGACTTCAGAATCACGTCCGATTCCGTGATGAATTCGTTTTTTATTCCGCAACTCGGAAGCCAGATCTACGCAATGGCGGGCATGCAAACGCGACTGCATCTGATCGCCGACCACGCGGGCGACTACGCCGGCATTTCCGCCAATTTCAGCGGCAAGGGCTTTTCGGATATGAAGTTCCGCACGCTTGCTGTCACGCCCGCGCAGTTCGACGCATGGGTCGACAAAGTGAAAGCGTCGCCGCGCCGGCTCGATATGAACGAGTACAACTCGGTGTCGAAACCCAGCGAGAAGGAACCGGTCGACTATTTCTCGTCGGTCGATTCGAGGCTCTTCAACAACATCATTGCGAAGTACAACAACGGTAATGTTCTTGATCCGCAAAACAGCAATTGCCGCACAAAGGGTTAGCACATGCTCGGAAATCTGACACTCTCCGCGATCCCGTTCGATCAGCCCATCATCATGGGCGCGGGCGCACTGATGCTCGTCATGGTGCTTGCGGTAGTCGCGACACTGACCCGCCTTCACAAATGGAAATGGCTCTGGCACGAGTGGCTGACCAGCGTCGACCATAAGAAGATCGGCGTGATGTACATCGTCGTTGCCGTGCTGATGCTGGTGCGCGGTTTCGTCGATGCAGTCATGATGCGCCTCCAGCTTGCACTCGCCTATCATTCGCCAGGCTACCTGCCGCCGCATCACTACGATCAGATCTTCACCGCGCACGGCGTCATCATGATCTTCTTCATGGCGATGGCGTTAATGGTCGGCCTGTTCAATCTCGTCGTGCCGTTGCAGATCGGCGCGCGCGACGTCGCGTTCCCGTTCCTCAATTCGCTCAGTTTCTGGATGACCGCGATCAGCGCGATCCTGATGAATCTGTCGCTCGTGGTCGGCGAATTCGCGCAGGTCGGTTGGCTCGCGTATCCGCCGCTCTCGGAGTTGCAGTTCAGTCCTGGCGTCGGCGTCGACTATTACATATGGAGTCTGCAACTGTCCGGCGTCGGCACGTTGATTACCGCAATCAACTTCTTCGTGACGATCGTGCGGATGCGCGCGCCCGGCATGACGCTGATGAAAATGCCCGTATTCACGTGGACCGCACTGTGCTCTAACGTGCTGATCATGGCCACGTTCCCGATCCTGACGGTGGCGCTCGCGCTACTCGGCCTCGACCGCTACATGGGCATGCACTTCTTCACGAATGAAGCAGGCGGCAACGCCATGCTGTATCTGAATCTGATCTGGGCATGGGGACACCCTGAGGTCTATATCCTCGTGCTGCCGGCATTCGGCATCTATTCGGAAGTGATTGCGACGTTCTCGAAGAAGCCGCTATTCGGTTACCGGACGATGGTCTATGCAACCTGCGCGATCATGGTGCTCGCATTCCTCGTGTGGCTGCATCACTTCTTCACGATGGGTTCAGGCGCGGACGTCAATGCGTTTTTCGGCATCATGACAATGGTGATTGCCATTCCAACTGGCGTGAAAATATTCAACTGGCTGTTCACGATTTATCGCGGGCGGCTGGAGTTCACCGCGCCTGTTCTGTGGACGATCGGCTTCATGATCACGTTCACGATCGGCGGCATGACCGGCGTGATGATGGCGATTCCCGGCGTGGACTTCGTATTGCATAACAGCCTCTTTCTGATTGCGCACTTTCATAACGCGATCATCGGCGGCGTGGTGTTCGGTTACCTGGCCGGTTTCCACTACTGGTTCCCGAAAGCGTTCGGTTTCAAGCTCAATGAGAAGCTCGGCAAGTGCGCGTTCTGGTTCTGGTTCGTGGGGTTCTACGCTTCGTTCATGCCGCTCTATGTACTCGGTTTCATGGGCATGACGCGGCGCCTAAATCACTATGACAATCCGGCGTGGCATCCGTGGCTGATTGCCGCCGCATGCGGCGTCGTGTTGATCGCTATCGGCGTCGTGTTTCAGGTGGCGCAAGTGTGGGTCAGTGTGGCGAACCGCAACAAGCCCGAGTATCGCGACATGACGGGCGATCCGTGGGACGGCCGCACGCTCGAATGGGCGACGTCATCGCCGCCGCCGGTCTATAACTTCGCGATCATTCCGACGGTGCACGAGCTCGACGCTTATACGCACATGAAGGAAACCGCGAGCGGCCACGCGAAAGCGCCGGTGTATCGCGACATCCATATGCCGTCGAATACCAGCGCCGGTTTGTTGATCGGTATGTTCAGTCTCGTGCTCGGATTTGCCGGCGTCTGGCATATCACGTGGCTGGCGGCCGCCGCGCTGCTCGCAATCGTCGCGACGCTGATCGTGCGCAGCTTCGGCGATAACGACGGCTATTACATTCCTGCGGAAAAAGTGCGGGAAATAGAAAGCAAGCGTGGCCCTGCGGCCGCAGCGGTGAATAACCGCGAACTGGAAGCTGTGGAGGCCTGATTCATGTCGAACAATACACTCTCCGTTTCGCTCGATGGCGGACACGGCAATCACGGTTCATCGGACACTGTCTTCGGCTTCTGGCTGTATCTGATGACCGATTGCGTGCTGTTCGCGTCGCTCTTCGCGGTATTCGCCGTGATGTCGAATCAGTTCGCGGGCGGCCCATCGGGCAAGGATCTGTTCGACATTGGCGGCGTCGCGGTCGAGACCGCCGCGCTGCTGTTGAGCAGCATCACATACGGCTTCGCGATGCTTGCCGCGCGTCGCGGCAAATCCACTGCGGTACTCGCCTGGCTCGCGGTGACGTTCGTGCTCGGCCTCGCGTTTCTCGCTCTGGAAATGCGCGAGTTCTCGCATCTGATTGCCGAGGGCGCCGGACCGGCCCGCAGTGCGTTCCTGTCGGCGTTCTTCACACTGGTGGGCACGCACGGCTTGCACGTCACCGTGGGTCTCGTATGGATGGCAGTGCTCGCGGTGCAGATCGTACGCGGCCCGGGGTTGTCGGAGCGCCAGCTCACACGTCTCGCGTGTTTAAGTCTCTTCTGGCACTTCCTCGACATTGTGTGGATCTGCGTCTTTTCGTTCGTCTATCTGGGGAGCGTGCTGTAAATGGCTCACATGCAATCACTTTCAGCGGATCAAGGTCACGGCAGTCTGCGCGGTTATCTCGCCGGCTTCGTACTGTCGGTTGTGTTGACCGCGGCTGCTTTCTGGCTTGTCATGCACGGCGCTTTCCCGGCGCAGACCGCGATGATCGCACTCTCCGTTCTCGCCTTCGTGCAGATTGTCGTGCATCTCGTGTTCTTTCTGCATATCGACATGTCGGCGGGGCAGCGCTGGAATGTCATGGCATTGGCCTATACGGCATTGGCTGCGCTGTTCCTGATCGGCGGGACGGTGTGGGTCATGCATAACGTCAGTATGAATATGATGTCCCGATAGGGTAGACGTCGGAAGCCTTGTGCGCCCCGTCTCTTCGTGGCCGCTCACCACCAAGCTTGCGGTCGTCGTCGCGACCTTGCTTGCGCTTGCGCTGGCATCCATCGGCGTGACGTTGTGGATCACGTTGCAACTGGACGGCGGCGCGGCGGCCATCAACGAAGCGGGCCGCATGCGGATGCAGACTTATCGCGCGGCGCTGATGTTGCGCGAAGCGCCCGAGCGCATCGACGCGTTGGCTACGCAATTCGATAAGAGTCTCGAACTACTACGCGTCGGCGATCCGGCGCGTCCGCTGTCGGTGCCGTGGAACGACGAAGCGCGCGCGCGTTTTGCTAACGTGCAACGGCAGTGGCAGGCATTGCGGCCCATCTGGATCGATGCGGCGAAGGCGCGCGACGCGCCATCGTCCGCATCCACCGACATACTGCGCGAAGCGAACACCTTCGTCGAGATGATCGACGCGTTCGACACGTCGATAGAAGCGCAACTCGCCCGCTGGACGTCGATTCTCAACGTTGTGCAGATTGCGCTGCTCGTACTGGCGATCGGCAGTGCATGGGCGCTGCTGTACATCGGCCATCTGCTTGTACTCGAGCCCGTGTCGCGTTTGACCGGCGGCCTCGCTCGCATCGAGGAGGGCGATTTCTCGATGCGCGTGCAAGTCGCGTCGCACGACGAGTTCGGTCAGTTGTCGGCCGGCTTTAACCGCATGGCCCGCAATCTTCAGCAGTTTTATGCGGAGCTCGAGCAGAAAGTCATCGAGAAGACTGCAAGCCTCGAAACCGAGCGCGCGCGGCTTGCGGCGCTCTACGAAATCAGCGCGTTCGCCGCTGAGGCCAGCACGCTCGACGTATTGGCGCACGGTTTCGCGCGACGCATGCGGGGCATTGCGGGAGCCGATTCGGTCGCGATCCGCTGGTCCGACGAGGGCAACGAACGGTATCTGCTATTGGGAAGCGACGGCTTGCCGCGCTTCATGATCGAAGACGAGCAGTGCCTGACCTCGCGTAGCTGTCTATGCGGCGAGCCGCGCACCGAACCGGGCGCGCGCGTGATTCCGGTTCTCGCCGAAGGTGCGGCGATTCTCGGCCACTGCGCGCGCGCCGGTTACGCGACGCTCGTGTCCGTGCCGGTGATTTTGCATCAGCGTCCGCTCGGCGAAATCGATCTCTTCTTCAGCGACGAAATAGCGTTGTCCGCGCAAGACCGCGATCTGTTCGACGCGCTCTCGAGTCACCTTGCAACCGCAATGGAAAACCTGCGCGTCACGGCGCTCGAGCGCGAAGCGGCGGTTTCCGGCGAACGTGCGTTGCTCGCGAGCGAACTGCACGACTCGATCGCGCAGTCGCTCGCCTTCCTCAAAATCCAGGTGCAATTGCTGCGCGATGCGTTGCCCGCGCATACGGATGCGTCGGTTGCACGAATCGTCGACGAACTCGATGCAGGCGTGCGCGAGAGTACCGGCGACGTGCGCGAACTGCTGGTTCACTTTCGCACGCGCGGCGATGCCGAGGACATGGAGCCCGCATTACGAACGACGTTGCGCAAGTTCGAGCATCAAACGGGACTGACCACGCATCTGTCGATGCAAGGTCATGGCTTGCCGCTCGACGCCGATGTCAAGGTGCAAGTCCTGCACGTATTGCAGGAAGCGCTCTCGAACGTGCGCAAACATGCTCGCGCGCGTGAAGTGTGGCTTGAGGCGCAGCAGACTCCGGCGTGGAGCTTCGAGGTACGCGACGACGGTCAGGGCTTCGATGCCGCACGCGATACGCTCGGCGAGACGCATGTCGGCATGCGCATCATGCGCGAGCGGGCCGCGCGCATCGGCGCGCGGGTGGTGGTCGAATCGGTGCCGGGCGAGGGCACTTGTGTGACGTTGACGTTGCCGCAGCATCGCGGAGACACGTGTATGCGGACGAACCAACCGGTTTCCAAAGGCAGAACGATATGACTGCAATCCGCTTGCTCGTCGTCGACGATCACACGTTGTTCCGGCGTGGCCTGATCGCGCTGCTCGGCCAGGACGCGCGTTTTAGCGTGGCCGGCGAAGCTGCCGACGCAGGCGAAGCGCAACGCCGCGCGAGCGAATTGCAACCCGACGTGATCCTGCTCGACAATCATCTGCCGGGCGTGAACGGCGTGGACGCACTGAACGATCTGCGCGAAGCAGCGCCTCACGCGCGCATTCTGATGCTCACTGTTAGCGAGGACGAGCGCGACCTCGGCGCCGCGCTGCGCGCGGGCGCGCGCGGCTATCTGCTGAAAACGGTCGATGCCGAGGCGCTCGCGGATTCGATCGTGCGTACCATGCGCGACGAGTCCGTCGTAAGCCCGGAGATGACGGGCAAGCTGGTGCAAGCCTATCGCGCGATGGCGAACGCAGGCGAGGGCGACGCCAGTTCAATCGCCGATGATGATCCTGCAACGCTCAAGCCCGAAGCGCAACATGGCTCCGAGCCTGAACCCGCGCTGTCGATACGCGAGCAGGAAATCCTCACCTACATCGCGCGCGGCGCGAGCAATAAGGAAATTGCTCGCGCGCTTGCCATTTCAGAAACGACGGTCAAGATCCACGTCCAGCACATTCTGCGCAAACTGAAGCTGACTTCGCGAGTGCAGGCCGCGGTGTATGCAACGGTCAATGCAATCGGTCGGCCTACGGCTGCATAGCATCAACTCAACGCTATCAATTTCCACCCATAGTTCGAAAGAACTACGTCTTGCCTAAAAGTAGTTAGTCCGCAGTAGTTCTTTTGCCGCGCTGAGACCCTCCATTCGAAGGATGTTCGCTAATGCGGTGAAAGTCCAAAGTCGATGTCATGAAAAGCGGAGTTCGTTTCATGACACAGACATCGACAGCAACCGACGGCCCATCTCGCCGGCGCGCCTTGTCCGTGCTGATCGCCAGCACGCTCGCATTCACGGTGTGCTTCATGGTGTGGATGATGTTCGCCGTCGTGGGCATTCCGCTGCGCCGTTCGCTGCATCTGAACGAGACCGAGTTCGGCGTGCTCGCCGCATTGCCGGTGCTCACCGGTTCGCTGGTGCGCGTGCCGCTCGGCATCTGGACCGACCGCTATGGCGGCCGCATTGTCATGACCGCGTTGATGCTCGCCACGGCGCCCGCGATCTGGCTGATGAGCTATGCCACCGCCTATTGGCAGCTACTCGTGATCGGTCTCTTCGTCGGCCTTGCGGGCGGCTCGTTTTCGGTCGGCACGCCCTACGTGGCGCGCTGGTTTCCGCCAGAAAAGCGCGGCCTCGCGATGGGTGTTTTCGGCGCGGGCAATTCCGGCGCGGCGGTGAACAAGTTCGTTGCGCCCGCAATCGTCGTCGCATTCGGCTGGGCGATGGTCCCTCAGGTCTACGCGGTAATCATGCTGGTTACGGCTGTGGTGTTCTGGATTCTCAGCAGCAGCGACCCGTCGCATCTCGTCTCGGAGAAGGTGCGTTTCGTCGACCAGTTGCGCGCGTTGAAAGACCCGACGGTGCTCAAGTACTGCCAGTACTACAGCATCGTATTCGGCGGTTACGTTGCGCTGTCTCTGTGGATGGTGCAGTACTACGTCGGCGAATATGGTCTCGACCTTCGCGTAGCGGCGCTGCTCGCCGCGTGCTTCTCGCTGCCGGGCGGCGTGCTGCGCGCGGTGGGCGGCTGGCTCTCCGACCGTTATGGCGCGCACCGCGTGACGTGGTGGGTGATGTGGGTGAGCTGGGTGTGCCTGTTCCTGCTCAGCTATCCGCGCACGCATTTGATCATTGCCACGGTGAACGGCGCTAAAGGCTTCGACATCGGCCTCAACGTGATCGGTTTCACGGTGCTGATGTTCGTACTCGGCATCGCATTCGCGTTCGGCAAGGCCAGCGTCTTCAAGTACATCGGCGACGAGTACCCGGACAACATCGGCACGATTTCCGGCATCGTCGGGCTCGCGGGCGGCCTGGGCGGCTTTCTGCTGCCGATTCTCTTCGGCCTGCTGGTCGACTTCACCGGCATTCGTTCGAGTGCCTTCATGCTGCTTTACGGCGTGGTGTGGGTCTCGCTCATCTGGATGTATTTCACCGAAGTTCGCACGAAAGACGTACTCGCGGCAACTCCGCCCGTCTCGTCGGAACAGCCTGTGCGAACTGTCGGCTCTCAACCTGCGGAAACGGAATCATGAATATCTCGACAGCACGCGCGCGGGCCGGCCGCACGCTGAAGATCTGGACACCCGAAGATAAAGCATTCTGGCGGCGCGAAGGAGAAGCCGTTGCAAAGCTTAATCTGTGGATCTCGGTGCCCGCGCTCTTTTTCGCCTTCGTCATCTGGCAGATGTGGAGCGTGGTGGCGGTGAGCTTGCCGTCGCTTGGATTTAACTATTCGACCAATCAACTGTTCTGGCTGGCTGCCGCGCCCGCATTGTCCGGCGCGACGTTGCGCATCTTCTATTCGTTCATGGTGCCGATATTCGGCGGGCGACGCTGGACCACGATCTCCACCGCGTCGCTGTTGATTCCCGCAATCGGTATCGGCTTCGCCGTGCAGGACAACACGACGAGCTATCCGACGATGCTGCTGCTTGCGCTGTTATGCGGCCTCGGTGGCGCCAACTTCAGTTCGAGCATGGCCAACATCAGCTTCTTTTTCCCGAAGGAACGCAAAGGTTCTGCGCTCGGCGTGAATGGCGGGCTTGGCAATCTCGGCGTGTCGGCGGTGCAATTCCTGTCGCCGCTCGTGGTAACGGCGGGCATGCTCGGCATCTTCGGCGGCGAGCCGCAGACGCTCGTCAAGGCCGGGCACACGTCGCAAGTGTGGATGCAGAATGCGGCGTTTATCTGGGTGCCGTGTATCGTCATTTCAACGCTTGCCGCATGGTTCGGAATGAACGATCTCGCCGATGTGAAGGCGTCGTTCGCTGCGCAGGCAACCATCTTTAGGAGCCGTCATAACTGGCTGATGTGCACGCTGTATCTCGGCACCTTCGGCTCGTTTATCGGCTATGCAGCCGGCTTTCCATTGCTTATCAAGAGCCAGTTTCCCGGCGTGAATCCGCTGACGTATGCATGGCTTGGGCCGTTCGTCGGTGCACTCATCAGGCCGTTCGGCGGATGGCTCGCGGACCGGCTCGGCGGCGCGCGCGTGACGCTGTGGAATTTCGTCGTGATGGCGCTCGCGGTCGTCGGCGTTCTGTACTTTCTGCCAAAGACGGGCGGCTCGTCGTTCTCGCTCGCCTGGGGTCCGCGCGATGGCAGCTTCACAGGCTTCTTTGCGATGTTCCTGCTGCTCTTTCTCACGACCGGCATCGGCAACGGTTCGACGTTCCGCATGATTCCGGTGATCTTTTCGAATCTGCGCCTGTGTGGCGTGCCCGCGGGCGATGCGAATGCGCTCGCCGATGCGACACGTGAAGGCAGTACCGAAGGCGCGGCCGCAATTGGTTTTGCAGGCGCAATCGGCGCGTACGGCGGGTTCTTTATTCCGAAGAGTTATGGCAGTTCCATTCTGATGACCGGCGGCCCGGAACTCGCGTTGTACTGCTTCGTTGTTTTCTATTTGCTGTGTATTGGGCTTACGTGGTGGTTCTACGCGCGGCGCAATGCGGGCATGCCGTGTTAATCGAAAACGGACCTACACAATGAGCCACTTTCTCGACAGACTTAAATACTTCTCGCAGCGCAACCAACGCTTCGCGCAAGGCCACGGCGTGACGACCGGAGAGGACCGCACGTGGGAAGACGCGTACCGCGCACGCTGGCAGCACGATAAGGTGGTGCGCTCGACACATGGCGTAAATTGCACAGGCTCATGCTCGTGGAAGATTCACGTGAAAGGCGGCATCGTCGCGTGGGAAACGCAGCAGACCGATTATCCGCGTACGCGCGCCGAGCTGCCGAATCACGAGCCGCGCGGCTGCGCGCGCGGTGCGAGCTATAGCTGGTATCTGTATAGCGCGAACCGCGTCAAGTATCCGCTCGTGCGAGCGCGGCTGCTCAAGCATTGGCGCGCCGCGCGTGCGGTGGCGATGAGTGCCGTCGATGCATGGGCGGCGGTGGTGGAGAACGACGCGCAACGTCGCGACTATCAGCGTCAGCGCGGCCTCGGTGGGTTTGTGCGTGCGAGCTGGGACGAAGTGAATGAGATCGTCGCCGCGGCCAACGTCTACACGATCAGGAAGCATGGGCCGGATCGCATCATCGGCTTCTCGCCCATTCCGGCGATGTCGATGGTCAGCTATGCAGCGGGCAGCCGCTATTTGAGTCTGATCGGCGGCGTCTGCATGAGTTTCTACGACTGGTATTGCGATCTGCCGCCCTCGAGTCCGCAAACGTGGGGCGAGCAGACCGACGTGCCGGAATCGGCTGACTGGTACAACTCGAGTTACATCATTGCGTGGGGCTCGAATGTGCCGCAGACGCGCACGCCCGACGCGCATTTCTTCACCGAGGTTCGCTATCGCGGCACGAAGACCGTCGCGGTCACGCCCGACTATGCGGAAGTCAGCAAACTGGCGGACCTGTGGATGCACCCGGGCCAGGGCACCGACGCCGCGCTCGCGATGGCGATGGGCCACGTAATTCTGCGCGAGTTCTATTTCGAGCGGCGCAGCGCGTACTTCGACGACTATGCGCGCCGCTATACCGATCTACCGTTGCTCGTGCAACTAAAAGAGCAGACGCTGGCCGATGGTCGCCGCATCATGGTGCCCGACCGTTTTCTCCGAGCCGACGATTTCAACGGCATGCTTGGCCAGGACAATAACCCGGAGTGGAAGACGGTCGCGTTCAACGTCGACGGCAAGCTCGTGTTGCCGAATGGTTCGATCGGCTTTCGCTGGGGCGCGGAAGGCCGCGGCGACGCAGGGCGCTGGAATCTCGAAGCAAAAGAAGCGCGGCATGGCGCAGAAGTGAAGCTGAAGCTCTCCGTCGCGGAAGACGGCGCGCAAGCGCATGAGGTTGTCACGGTCGGCTTTCCGTACTTCGGCGGCATCGACACGCCGCATTTCACCGCGAGCAAACAGGCCGATGTACTCGTGCGCAAGGTGCCGGTTGCGCGCATTGCACTCGGCAAGAACGGCGAGCGCCGCGAAGTACTCGTCGCCACCGTGTTCGATCTGTTGGCCGCTAACTATGGCGTGGATCGCGGCTTCGGCGGCGCGCGCGATTACAACGACGACGTGCCGTATACGCCTGCGTGGCAGGAGCGCATAACCGGCGTGGCGCGCGAGCAGGCCATTTTAGTGGCGCGCGAATTTGCGGACAATGCCGACCGGACGCAGGGTAAGTCGATGGTGATTATCGGCGCCGCAATGAATCACTGGTATCACAGCGATATGAATTATCGCGGCGTGATCAACATGCTGATGCTGTGCGGCTGCATCGGTCAAAGCGGCGGCGGCTGGGCGCACTACGTCGGTCAGGAGAAGCTGCGTCCACAAACGGGCTGGACGCCGCTCGCTTTTGCACTCGACTGGATTCGTCCGCCGCGGCAAATGAATTCCACCAGCTTCTTCTACGCGCATACGGATCAATGGCGCTATGAAAAACTCGGCGTCGAAGAAATTCGTTCGCCGCTCGCGGATCGCGCGCACGACGGCGGCTCGTTAATCGACTATAACGTGCGCGCCGAACGCATGGGCTGGTTGCCGTCGGCGCCGCAATTGCAGACCAATCCATTGCAGGTGGCGCGCGACGCACAGGCAGCGGGCATCGATGCAAAAGCCTATGTCGCGCGAAGGCTGAAAGACGGCACGCTGAAGATGAGTTGCGAGGATCCGGATCATCCGGACAACTGGCCACGCAACATGTTCGTCTGGCGTTCCAATTTGCTTGGCTCGTCGGGCAAGGGGCACGAGTACTTCCTCAAGCATCTGCTCGGCACGACTCACGGCGTGCAAGGCCGCGATCTCGGCGACGACGATGCAAAGCCGCGCGAAGTCACATGGCACGACACGGCGCCGGAAGGCAAACTCGATCTGCTCGTCACGCTCGACTTCCGGATGAGCACGACGTGTCTCTATTCGGACATCGTGCTGCCGACCGCGACGTGGTACGAAAAGAACGATCTGAATACGAGCGACATGCATCCGTTCATTCATCCGCTGTCGAGCGCAGTCGATCCGGCATGGCAGGCGCGTAGCGACTGGGAGATCTATAAAGGCTTTGCAAAGGCTTTTAGCGAAGTCTGCATCGGTCATCTCGGCGTGGAGAAAGAAGTCGTGCTCACGCCGCTAATGCACGACACGCCCGCCGAACTCGCGCAACCGTACGATGCGCGCGACTGGAAACGCGGCGAGTGTGAACTCGTACCCGGCAAGACCGCGCCGCAGGTGAGCGTGGTCGAACGCGATTATCCGAACGTATACCGCCGCTTCACGGCTCTTGGCCCGCTGATGGACAAGCTCGGCAACGGCGGCAAGGGCATTGCGTGGCAGACCGGCACGGAGACCGCGCAACTCGCCGAACTCAACGGCACCGTCAGTGAAGAAGGCGCGACGCGCGGACTCGTGAAGATCGACAGCGATATTGACGCATGCGAAGTCGTGCTGATGCTCGCGCCCGAAACGAATGGCCATGTCGCGGTGAAAGCGTGGGACGCGCTCTCGAAGATTACAGGCCGCCATCATGCGCATCTCGCGCTGCATCGCGAGGACGAGAAGATTCGTTATCGCGATGTTCAGGCGCAGCCGCGCAAGATCATTTCTTCGCCGACCTGGAGCGGTGTGGAAAGCGAGAAAGTGTCGTACACGGCCGGCTATACCAACGTGCATGAATTGATTCCGTGGCGCACGCTGACGGGCCGCCAGCAGTTCTATCAGGATCATCCGTGGATGCGCGAATTCGGCGAGAGCTTCGTGAGTTATCGTCCGCCGGTGGATCTGAAAGCCGCATCGCCGATGCATGGCCGCAAGCCGAACGGGCACACGGAGATCGCGCTCAATTTCATTACACCGCATCAGAAATGGGGCATTCACAGCACGTATGCCGACAACCTTCTCATGCTCACGCTCAATCGCGGCGGCCCGGTGATCTGGCTCAGCGAAGGCGACGCTAAAAGGGCTGGCATCGAAGATAACGACTGGGTTGAACTGTTCAACATCAATGGCGCGATTGCCGCGCGTGCAGTAGTGAGTCAACGCGTGAATCCCGGCATGGTGATGATGTATCACGCGCAGGAGAAGATCGTGAATGTACCCGGTTCTGAAATAACCGGAACACGCGGCGGCATTCACAACTCGGTCACGCGCATTGTACTCAAGCCCACGCATATGATCGGCGGCTATGCGCAGCTTAGCTACGGCTTTAACTACTACGGGACCATCGGCACGAATCGCGACGAATTCGTTGTCGTGCGCAAGATGGCAAAAGTCGACTGGCTCGACGACGAACCGGTTATCGCGACACACGGAGATCGCACATGAAAATTCGCGCACAGATCGGCATGGTGCTCAACCTCGACAAGTGCATCGGCTGCCATACGTGTTCGGTGACGTGCAAGAACGTCTGGACGAGCCGCGAGGGCGTCGAATACGCGTGGTTCAATAATGTGGAAACGAAGCCGGGCATTGGCTACCCGAAGCAGTGGGAGAATCAGGACAAATGGAACGGCGGCTGGAAACGCAATCCGGACGGCTCGATCGAACCGCGTCAGGGCAGCCGGCTCAAGGTGCTGTCGCGGCTCTTTGCGAATCCGAATCTGCCGCAAATCGACGACTATTACGAGCCGTTTACGTTCGACTACGAGCACTTGCAGTCCGCGCCGGAAAGCAAGGCGCCGCCTGTCGCGCGACCGCGCAGCCTGCTGACAGGCAAGCGGATGCAAAAGATCGAGTGGGGGCCGAACTGGGAGGAGATTCTCGGCGGCGAGTTCGAGAAGCGCAGTAAGGACAAGAACTTTGACGACGTGCAGAAGGACATCTACGGTCAGTTCGAGAACACCTTCATGATGTACTTGCCGCGCTTGTGCGAGCATTGCCTGAATCCGGCGTGCGTCGCGAGTTGTCCTTCGGGTTCAATTTATAAGCGCGAAGAAGACGGCATCGTATTGATCGACCAGGACAAATGCCGCGGATGGCGCATGTGCGTGTCGGGATGTCCGTATAAGAAGATCTATTACAACTGGAAGTCCGGCAAGGCGGAGAAGTGCATCTTCTGCTATCCGCGAATTGAAAGCGGTCAGCCAACCGTGTGTTCGGAAACCTGCGTCGGGCGCATTCGTTATCTCGGCGTGCTGTTATACGATGCGGACGAAATTGAAAAGGCGGCGTCGGTGGAACATGAGACCGAGCTCTATCAGGCGCAGCTCGACATATTTCTCGATCCGCACGATCCGCGCGTAATTGCCCAGGCGCGCGCCGACGGCATTCCCGACGCATGGCTCGAAGCGGCGAAGAAGAGCCCCGTCTACAAGATGGCGATGGAGTGGAAAGTCGCATTACCCTTGCACCCGGAGTACCGCACGCTGCCGATGGTCTGGTACGTGCCGCCGCTGTCGCCGATCACCACCGCGGCAAGCGAGGGCCATATAAGCGCGAACGGCGAAATACCCGACGTCACGCAACTGCGGATTCCGGTCAAGTATCTTGCCAATCTTCTGACTGCCGGAGACGAAGCGCCGGTTATCCGCGCACTCGAACGAATGCTGGCAATGCGCACGTATCAGCGCGGCAAGCATGTCGACGGCTGCGAGAATCTGGCAGTGCTCGAGCAGGTCGGCTTGAGCCGCGACGAAGTGGAAGACATGTACCGCGTCATGGCGCTCGCAAGTTATGAGGACCGCTTTATGGTGCCGGGCACGCATCGTGAATACGCGGAGAACCTTTATGACCTGAAGGGCGGTTGCGGCTTCTCATTCGGCAACGGATGTTCGGATGGCGTTGGCGAGACAAGCCTGTTCGGCGGCGAGAAGAGACGCACCATTCCGATCAGGGAGCAGGTATGAAACGGGCCGACATGAATAGTGACGCTCATCATGTGGCCGCTCGCGTGCTGGCGGCGTTACTGAACTATCCCGGCGCTGAACTGCGCGCGGCCTTGCCGGATCTGCGCGTTGCGCTGCAGTCATCAGAGCGGGCGCTTTCCGACGAGAGCCGTGAAGACGTCGTCTCGCTGATCGACACTCTGCAAGACGCCGATGTGCTGGACGCCGAAGCGCTATATGTCGACACATTCGATCGCGGACGCCGAACATCGCTTCATCTATTCGAACATGTGCACGGAGATTCGCGCGAGCGCGGTCCCGCGCTGATCGATCTGCAACAAACGTACGCACAACAAGGCATGTTTCTCACCGCCGATGAATTGCCGGATTACCTGCCGGTCGTTCTCGAATTCGCCGCGATGCAGCCGCAGCATACGGCGCGCGAGTTCCTGGCCGAGATGGCGCATCTGTTGCAATCGATTCATGCGGCGCTCGTGTGTCAGCACAGTCCGTATGCCGCAGCGGTGGCGGCGACGCTGGACCTCGCGGGCGAGCCGGTGCAGCCGCCCGATGCCTCTGCGCGAGCGCCTGCCGAACCTGCGATCGACGACGAATGGCGCGAGCCGGACGCATTTGGCGGATGCCCGGCAACGGTTTCGCATTACGCGCCCGATATTCGGACCATTCAGTTCGTTCGGCGCGACGCCACTTCTTTCGCTGCGCCCAAGGAAGGCTTGCTATGACCGCTATCGACACGCTCCTCTTCGGCATCTATCCCTATGTCTGCCTTACGGTGTTTCTTGTCGGCAGCCTGCTGCGGTACGACCGCGAGCAGTACACGTGGAAAAGCGATTCGTCGCAGCTTCTGCGCTCAGGCACGCTACGCTGCGGCAGTAATCTGTTTCATGTCGGCGTGCTGTTTCTGCTATTCGGGCACTTCTTCGGCATGTTGACGCCGCACTTCGTGTACGAGCCGTTCATCAGCGCGGGCACGAAGCAGATCGTCGCGATGGTCTCCGGCGGAATTGCCGGCTTGCTCGCGCTGATCGGCGTGACGCTGTTGTTGCGCCGGCGTCTCGGCGATCCGCGTATTCGCGCGACGTCGAAGACCAGCGACATTGTTCTGCTTGTGTTGTTGTGGGTGCAACTGGTTTTGGGGCTCGGCACGATTCCGTTGTCCGCGCAACATCTTGATGGCAGTACGATGCTCAGGCTCGCCGGCTGGGCGCAGCACATCGTGACGTTCAGGTCAGGCGCGGTGCAACTGCTCGACGGCGTGAGCTGGGTTTTCAAGGCGCATATGGTGCTCGGCATGACGGTGTTTCTGATCTTCCCGTTCACGCGGCTGGTGCATGTGTGGAGCGGTTTTGCTTCGCTCGCGTATGCGTTGCGGCCGTGGCAGTTAGTTCGCGATCGACGGATGAATCTGCCGGCGAGCCGGCAGGTGCCGCAGCAGCAACGCCGCGGCTAGCAGCGGACGTCGCTTACGTTCGCGCGTGCTCGGTGCCCGATGGCGCGAGATCAAAACCGCACACCGATGCCGCCCTCGATCAAATCCGTATCGCGGTTATAGCGGGTGACCACGCGATTCCACGTCACGCGGGCGAGCCAGCGCGAGCCGAACCGATAGCTCGCCGACACGGCGAAGAGCGCGGAAACGCGGCCGTCGCCCGTGCGGTCTTGCGGAAGGTTGTCGGTCTGCGTGATCGCAACATAAGGACCAACGCCCGCCGATAACGTGAGGCTGTCGCCGAAGAATGCGCGCGTTGCCCACAACTGCACGGCGATGCCGTCGCGCCGCGATTGAATGTGGCCGCCTTCGTGCAGATATGACGCGCTCACGTCGACATAGCGCCATAAGCCGCGCCGGTATTCAAGGCTTCCCGCACTCGCCGATTCTGACTCGTTGCTGTTGAGGATCGTTTTGCCGAACATGACCGTTAGCTCGTTGTTGGTCACGTTCGAGCTTCGCGGCACCGGTCGCTCACGCGGGCCCGGCTCGCCGGACGCCTCGAGCTGATAACCGACGCCGAATAGCAGCGCGGTCGTGTTCGGACCGCCGAACGCATGTACATGATTCAGTTGGGCGAGGGCAATCCAGCGTCGGTCGAAATAATAGGCGGCGCGCAGGCTAGCCAATACGCCCCAGCCGTGGGTGTTCGAATAATCGCCCCCGGCGCTTGCCGCGGTGGTGTCGAAGTACCGGTATGGCCCGGCGCCCGCCGACAATTCGAGGCGATCGTTCCATAGCGGCATACGTCCCCAGGCTTGCAGCGCCTGTCCGTCACGATGATGGTTGGGCAGGTGTCCCTCGTTGAGCCAGGAAAAGCTCCACGCCGCATAGCGCCCCAAACCTTCGCGATACGTCGCGCTCCACGAGTAGGTATTCGAGCCTGCACTAAAAAGGGGACCCGCCAGTAGCGAGAACTCCTGCGCCTGTGCGCAAGAAGAAAAGCCGGCGAGAGCGCCGAACAGAAGCGCCGACAGAGGCGCAAGAACATGTTTGGAGGATCGATTCGCGGACACTATCCGATAGTCACCAGAGTATGTACAACGAAGGTAGTGTGCAGATGGCCGCGGCGCAAGAGAAACAAGGGTCGGTGTGAGGGAATTAGCGCACGGCACTCAACACTATAGCGGCGCGATCGGCGCGTACGTGTGTTGACGCACTAAACGCAGTTGTCGTGTTCTTGATGCGGTGTGCGGGTTTGCTAATAGGACAAATACCCATTAATGCATGCTGTCAGGTGCTTATATCTCTATTGGCGAGGGATGTTTTAATCTCGCTTGGTGAGAGCCTTGCTTGTTGCCCGGTTTGCGAACGCTGGGTTTTTTGTCCGTTGCCAACGACTCGCTCCCCGCTTGAATGCGCTCGAATAGCGTTAACCACGAGAAAGGAAATTTCGTCGGACGATTGAATGCGGAAAATTCCATCCGTCGTTGCGTAGGCGGCGTGCGTTGTTAGATCGGCTTTCGTCTGATGATGGTTAATTTTTCCTATGGCGTGCACCACTTCTGCGCTAGAAAGAAAGACTTACTGCAAGCCCATGTAAAAGAGAACAATTGTCCTAGGGTCGGATGCACTAACGCGCTGTCCATCTAATCTTCCGATCATCATCTGAAAGCAGGAATTTTTGCGTTACGCGAAGTTCTCGGAAAGATTCCTGCTTTTTGCCCCAAAAGCACCGATTTCCGTGTGACCTGTCCAGCATTACCGGGTACGATTTACCCCGGTCGCGACGGAGAAGCGAACAACTTTCCGAGCGAGTGACCGGTAACAGCTGTCTCGCAGGCGGCGTTTCCAGGTGGTCCATTAACGAATCGCGGCGTCGAGCGCATCGCGACGGGCGGAGCTTTTTCTACCGCCAACCGATTTATTCCACGTTGTCTCCGGCAATGTGATCGCACTTATGCAAAGTGCCGATGGCGCAGCATGCAATTGTGCATAGATAAGCACAACGAATTAATAACAATTGTTTTTTTGAATAATCGCAGGTTCTACCGAACTTCACAAACTCATCTTTTGATTTTTTATCGAGAACTTTCTCGACAGTGGGAAAAACAAACATGGTGAAACGACGACAATTCCTCGGCGGCTTGACGGCCCTGGCCGGCAGCTATCTTCTCAGCGCGTGCGGCGGCGGTGGCTCCGGCGACGGCAGCACGGGTTCGACAGCAAAGGCCTCCGCGAGTCCAATGGCGAAAGTCTCGGCCGCGAACGCCTCGGCAAACGGTACGGTGATGCCGGGAGCCGCTTCGATCATTGACGGTTACGGCGACGTATGGACGCTCGTCAACGGCGTGATTTACCGCAACGGCTCGACGGTCGGCAATACGTATAGCGTGTCGCTCGTGCTCTGGTATGGCGGCAAGATATGGCATTGCGGCACCGGCGGTCAGTTCTATGTGAACGCGGATGACGTGCCCGAAAAATGGCTGCATTGCAGCGACCCGCGTATCGACGTGGCGCCCGTTCCGGGCAGCTTCTACGGTATGAACGGACACGCTGACTACACGTATACGCCGGAACAGGTCGTGTCGATTCTGAAGGGAATGAATTGCACGAGCTATCGCGTTGGCGTGACCGACGATCCGAAAGATCTGAATGCGGTCGTCAAGCTTGCGCAAGCGTTTCAGTCGGCGGGACTTACGCTACTCGTGCTGATCGACCAGGGCGTGTATGAATCGGGCGGCCTGATGGGCAGTGAATCCGTTGCCTACAATCGCGGTTATTCGGTCGGCGCAACCGTCGCTAACGCGTTGAAGCCGTATGGCGTGACGATTTACGAGTGCGGCAACGAGTTGACGCGACAGGACGCGACCGTGGTGGACTTCACGTACGCGGGTTCGAAGGCGAGCGACTTCAACAATCAGAACTGGCCGATCATGCGCGGTGTCATGCGCGGCATGATCGACGGCGTGAAGTCGGCGCAGCCGTCCGCGAAGTGCGGGATCAATTTCTGCGTGGCGGACGTGGGCGCCTCGGATGCACTATGGGAAGGCAGGCAGCCGGACGGCAGCGGTGGCCATCCGACGGTGCGTTGGGATGTCACGACGTGGCACAACTACGAAGTATACGGCGACCTGTTCAACGTCGGCACCGACGGTGCGGGACCGGGCTTCGACTTGGCCACGTATTGCAAGGCCCGCTACGGCGTGCCGCTGATTGTCACCGAGTGGAACACCGGGCCGGAGAAGTCGGAGAGCTATCGCGGGACTTACATCTCGGACAGACTCGCCGCGTTCTACAATGCCCGAAAGACCCACAACATCCAGTCGGTCATGTACTACGTTCTGGATAGCGGAAACAACACGTACGGCATAATGGTCGACGGTAAGGCAATCGACGCACCGTACAACGCGTTCACCAGCTTCACGTCCGGCCACGCGGACACCTGAACGACGTCTAAGATGCTGTTGCAATGAACCTGGTTCTCGCCTCCCTCGTGGGGCGAGGCCAGGTTTTATATCAGCGGCAGAAGCTCCGCGGCACCAGTTTCCCCCACTCGTAGTCGATCTTGTCTGGCGTAAAAGGCAGAACGCCCGCGCCCGGAGTGAAAGTTAGCTCACCGAAATAAACGCGGTTATCCGGCGCGTATAGATCGACGCGAACGTAGTCGAAGTCTTCGCATAGTCTCGTGGCCGCGTGCAGAATGGCCTCCAGATTCTCGGGGCGCGGCGCCGGTATCGGGCTGCGTTTGTAGTAGCCAATCGCTATGTCGAGATGATTCCAGTCGACGTCATAGACGTCGCCCCGCGTATTCCCGCCAAATCTGTCCGAAATCACCAGAATGTAGATGATCGGGCGTCCGCTTCTTCCGCCAAAGCAGTGCAGTTTGTAATCGGCAGGAATCTTGCCGCTCTCGTCGAGCAGCAGTTGCTCAAAGAAGATGCGTGGCTTGATCTGCCGATAGTGTCTTTCGCGCGCGATCTTGTAGAAATCGAGCGACAGCCAGTAGTTCGCGAGATCCCGCAGCTTCTCGAACGATGTTGCCGATTTATCCCTGACCACCTCGACGTAACTGCTGCCGTGGTTGGCCTTCATGACGAACGCATTAGGCAGCGCGTCGAATACTTCTTTCGTGAAGACGTCGGGCGTAGCCAGCAACGGTATGACGTGCTGTTCGCCGATTTTCCTCGCAACATACTCGCGAACCGTCAGCTTGTCGGTCAGCTCGACGAACCACGGGTCGGGCCGCAGGCTTTTCTGCAGGATCTTTTCGTTGAACGTAGTGGGGCGCAGCAGGTTCGGATAGCGGCCAATTTCCTTGTGATGCAGCAGGCTCAGAAATATCGGTGCCGGCAGCATCGACTTGGCTGCTTCTTTTAGCCTTCTGGCCGGAGATTCCTTGCGCGGCGCCAAGTGGTGGCTCGCGGTGTCCTCCGGCATATCGGCCTGGTTGGAGAACTGTACAGACTTCGTTGTTGTCATTGTCCGGTCCCTTTTGAATAGCGGCTCGACGCTCAATCGGCGTGCGTAGCCTGCCAGGGCCAGCGGGGACGGCGCGCTATCGCTCTATATATGAGTGGCGCGGCTCCCGCTCACACTGGCATTAGCCGTCAATCGTCAATCGTCGATCGCCACGCATCGTTCCGCGACTTCCAGGCGCTGCTGCGCGCGGAATTGCGTGGGAGACATTCCATAGCGTTCCTTGAAAAGGCGGCCGAGACGATTGCCGTCGCCCATTCCACAACGCCGCGCGATCTTGTCGACGGGCAGATCGGTATTGCGCAGCATTGCGCGGACGACTTCGAAGCGTGTGCGCAGCAAGTACTCGAGGGGCGTCATGCCGAACTCGAACTTGAACCGGCGCTGATAGTTGCGCTTGCTCATTGCCGCGCACTCCGCGGCTTTCGCGACGGAAATAGGATTGCTGTAGTTCTCCTTGATCCACCGCGCCGACTCGCGGATCTTCTCCGTTGTCGTCGTAATGCTCGCATCGTCCAGTTCGAATTTGTCCGACTCGACGTAGGTGGTTTGCAGCGTGTCGGCGATCTTCCGCGCGACTTCGGTACTCAGGTCGCGTTCGATTTGCGCGAGCGCAAGATCGGTCGGCGTCGCGCTGTTGGGACGGGTCGTGGTCGGCGCATCGTCGAACAGGAAGATCGGCACGGTGGAATGCAACGGGTCCTTGCAAATGACCACCAGGTTCGCGCCTTGCTGAATGTCGAACGACGCAATAGAGCCTTGGCGCGCTATCCATGAGAGCAGGCGGTCATTCGACTCCAGTGCCCGCGCAGCGTCGCGGCACGCGACAAACAATGCATGGAAGTCACCGAGCCGATTGCGCTCGATGCTTTGGGTCCAGATCGAAATGCCGGAGGAACTGGTCACGAGCCCGCCGCTTTCAGAAAGTACTGAAAGACGATAGGGTGAGTCGTCGGTCGCGCCTTCAGACAATTCGTTTGCGAGCCGGAACGCGTCGCCGATTGCTCCAGCAGTCGCCATCGAGCATTCCTGCGACACCAGTAGTCCAATGTGCTTTGCAGGTTTCCGTGTCGCCACTCTTGGGCCGCTGCGGTGCGTATCAAGATACGACGAAAGAAAGTCGGTGGAAGTTGTCACGCTTAGTTCTCCAAACAGGGTGAATCACTGTCTACGTGACGAGATTAACGTACTCAAATCACCCTTGCGAACCTGGCCGGTAATCGATGGTGTTTTGGCGCAATAGTGATGATTGGGGAAATTGTTACCTTGCCTGGCTAAATAAAGCCATACAAAAGGCAGTGAAAAGCAGCAAGATTTGCTTCGCATAATTCAGAAGCCGCTAATAAGGGTCGCAGTGCTCTTTCGCCCGAGAAGCCCGTCCGACAAGGCCGCTCGGGGCGCAACGTGCATTGAATGCCGCGATCAACCCTCTGAAGTGTCACTAAATGTTAGTGACAGAAAATTGGCTGACGCGTATCACTCTGTTACATCCATTGCACATAGCTACAACACTTTCTGGATGGGGTGTTGCGCGGAAATCGCTTCGGCGGAATCGGCCATTAGCACCCGAATTTATGCCGCTAATGATCCACTCATTCGCACGAGCGCTATGCTTCACTGCAACATCTGCAGAAATAGCGGTTGCCGCGGTAGGCGCTATGGAATGCCAGCAATGCGCAATATCTTCACCTTTTGGCGTGGATGGTTCCATTGAGGTGTAGTTATTGCCGTGTCCCGAAGTGCCGTGCACTGACGAAGTACGACGAGGCAACGCTCACGCAAGTCCGGGGCCGGACTGCGTATTGGCGACTCGACGATTCGCTCAGCGCTTCATTGAGCAAGCGAACCATTTGTAGAACCAAATAAAACGCGGTGCGCGGCGTAAAGCCGTTGTCCGGAGATTGGGGGATTCGAAGTCTGGAGACGGGGCGAGCCGTGCTGTTGGCGGTGCAGCCTTTGATCGTTCAAGCAGGTGGACAGCCACTTGGCTTGGCAAGACCATGACGTAGCTTCGACCACGCGTCGCGCTACGCCATACGCATTCCTGCCGGAGACGGCTCTGGACTGTGGACCGTTGGTGCAGCCAAGGCGGTGTCGACTCATTACTGTGCCCATCAAACATGGAAGGATCAAACCGGTGGACTACTATCCTCTGAATTCGCTCCCTGGCACTGCCAGTACAGAGCGTGGACAGCTTAGCGCGAGCGCCATGCTCCGTCTCATGCGCGACCATATCTGGGAGATCGTGCTGACAACGGTCGTCGTTTTCAGCCTGGCCGCCGCCTATTTGCTGATTGCGTCGCCGATCTATTCCGCGGATGTACTCATTCGCGTCGATCCGCCAGAACCGAATGCACTCGGCCTCGCACTCCAGAATCAGGAGAACATGCCTCCGCCAGCTCCGTCTCCTGTGACGGAAATGGGCGTGATCCGCAGCCGCTCGGTGCTCGAACCGGTTATTCAGCGCTTCCGTTTCGATGTCTCGGTGACGCCGCGCAAGCTGCCGCTGCTCGGCGATATCGCGGAGAAGTTCGCGACGCCTGGCGAGCCCTCGCGGCCCTGGCTCGGACTCAAGTCATACGCATGGGGAGGCGAGCAGGTAAAGATCGGCGCGCTCGACGTTCCCAAAGATCTCGAAGAAGAAAAAATGACGCTGGTTGCCCGCGACGACAACACGTACGAGTTGCGCGGTCCGCAGGATCAGGTATTCCTCCAGGGCACGGTCGGCAAAGCGGTATCGAGCAACGGCATTTCGATGCGCGTCGATGCACTGGTCGCGCGGCCTGGCACTGAGTTCACGGTCGTACGCTGGAACGCGGTGGACGCCATCAAGCGTTTCGACGCGCTCATCAAGGTCGGCGACAAAGTGAAAGACTCGGGTCTTGTGCAGATCGAGTACACCGACAAGAGTGCGGCAAAGGCTGCGGAAGTCGCCAATGCGTTGGGTCAACAGTACCTGGCGACGGCAATCGCGAGCCGCCAGCTCAACGATACGACGACGCTCGCGTTCATCAACGGAGAACTTCCGCGTCTGCTCGGCGACCTGAGAAAGGCGGAAGAAGCGCTTAAGTCATTCCGCGCCAACTCGCAATCGATGCAGCCGACGGCTGAGGCGCAAGCCTACCTGCAAGGCGGTCTCGACATCGACCGGCAGATTGCGACGCTGCAATTGCAGCGCACGCAGCTTCTCGAACGCTATACGCCGCAAAGCCGCTGGGTGCAGAGCGTCGACACGCAACTCGCGCAGCTCAATAGCGCGAAAGCGAATTTCAGCGGCCACTTCAACGGTATGCCCGCTTCGGAGCGCCAAAGCGTCGATCTTCTGCGCGCGCAGAAAGTCGCGGAGACGATCTATCTGGGCATGGTGCAAAAGGCCGAGCAATTGCAGGTGCGTCGCGCAAGTACTACCGGCGGCGCGCATATCGTCGACCAGGCAATCACGCCGCATCGTCCGGTGAAACCTCAGCCGATTCTCGTGCTGCCAGGCGGTCTCGCACTCGGCATCGTCTCGGGCATCGTGCTGGTGTTCATGCGCCGCCATGTGCTGACGGGCGTTACCGATCCGCGTTATGTCGAACGCAGAATGAGTGTGCCGGTGTTCGGCGAGATCCTGTTCAGTCAGCAGCAGTCGTTGCTCGACAGAACCAGTCCAGGCGCCAAATCATTGCCCGGTGCCGCGGCGCGGGCCGGATTGCCGCAGCCGGTGGCGGGCGGTGCGTCCGAAATACAGGTGGCGGCGGGCGGCAACAGGGTACTGGCCGAACGCTTCCCCAACGATAACTCCGTCGAGGCGCTGCGAGCAGTGCGCACTTCGCTGGCGCGCGATCTGGCGCATGCACGCAACAACATCCTGATGGTGATTGGACCGACGCCGTCGGCAGGAAAGAGCTTTGTCGCGGCCAATATCGCGACCTTGCAGGCAGAGATCGGCGCACGCGTTCTTCTTATCGATGCGGATATGCGTCGCGGTCATCTCGCATCGCTCTTCAATCAGAGCAATCGTGGCGGACTTTCCGAAGTGCTTTCCGACCGGATGCCGCTGCGCAATGCGCTTCGTCATACGGGTATTGAAGGCTTGTCGTTCCTCTCATGCGGATCGCGTCCGGACAACCCGGCTGCATTGCTCGCAAGGCCGCGTTTCAAGGAAGTACTCGAACGCCTCAGCGCGCAATTCGATCTGGTGATCTTCGATACGCCGCCGTTCCTCGCAGTCACCGACGCGTCGATCATTGCAAGCGAAGCCGGTGCATCGCTGCTGGTTTTGCGCTCGGGCATGCAGAGCGAGGAAGAGATTGAAGACACGATCAAGAAGATGGAGCGCGCCGAGGGACGTATTGCAGGCGCTGTGTTCAACGGCATTCCGCTTCGGCGCAGTACTCGCACCTATGGATATGCGACGAACTACGCCAGCGATTACGGCGATGCCGATCCGACCAGCGCACCTCTCCGGACGTGAGCGAGTTGCCACTGTCGTCGATGAATTCGCAAAACGGAGAAGCAGATGGCGTTTGCAATTAACGGGAAATTTACTTCGCAACCCGTCACGGGTGTTCAGAGAGTCGCGTATGAATTGACGAGAGCGATGCAAATGCGGGTTCCCGCAGGCGAGCAGCTCGAGATCTACGTCCCGCGCAATGCGAGAGAGCCGGGGGCGCTGTTGAAATGGCAACGGCGCTTTTCGTGGCTGCGCGGCACGCTATGGGAGCAGATCACGCTGCCCATCGCCGCGAGAGGTGTCACGCTTCTGAATCTGTGCAACATGAGTCCGCTGTTCAAGCGCCGCCAGGTCGTCATGGTCCACGACATGGCGGTGTACGACGTACCTGGCGGATTCTCGAAGAAGTTCTTGCTGTGGTATCGCCTGTGCTTTTTCATGTTGCCGCGCATGGCGCCAACGATCCTGACCGTGTCGAAGTTCTCCCGATCGCGTATTTGCCATCACCTGAAAATCGATGAGTCGCGAGTCGCAGTCGTGCATCCCGCAGCGGATCACCTCGACCGCGTGACGTCGGAGCCCGCGGTATTGGAGCGCCTGAGTCTCGTCAAGGACGCGTATTGCGTAGTGGTCGGGAGTCTCGATCCGCGCAAGAACCTGCAACGCGTGCTGGAAGCAATTGAGAAGCTCGGCCATCTCGACCATGTGAAGTTCGTCGTGGTCGGCGGAAAGAATGCGCGCATTTTCAACAGCGAACTGGCTGAGGAAAAGCCGCAGTCCGAGAAAGTGGTGTGGGCCGGTTTCGTGACTGACGGCGAACTCAAGGCGCTCTATGAAAACGCGGGCTGTCTGGTGTTTCCGTCGCTATACGAAGGATTCGGCTTGCCGCCGCTCGAGGCCATGTACTGCGGATGTCCGGTCGTCGCTTCTTCGCGGACGTCGATACCCGAAGTGTGCGGAGATGCGGCGCTGTATTGCGACGCGACGTCCGCAGACGATACTGCCAAAAAGATCTCGCTCATGATGACCGACGACGCACTCCGCCAACGCTACAAGACAATGGGATTCGCGCGTGCGCGCGAATTCCGCTGGGATGTGACGGCGCAGACGGTGCTCGAGATCCTCAAGGGGCAGGCGGGCGTTCGGTTGTCGGGCGTGCCGGCCCGCGCGTCGGCGAGCTAACGCATGTCGGTAGGCAGGCCAATGTATCGCATTCGAAAGAGTGCCGGCAGACGTCGGGCGTTGCGAACCATTGCGGGCCTCCTTGGCGCCGCGATACCGCTCGCGTACGGCAAGACATCGCCGTCAGGAAGCGCCGCGCCGCAAACGGGCAGCAGCGGCGGTCGCAGGATCACGGATCTGATCGGCGCGAACGGCTGGGCAGGCGCAAGCCGCGACGTCGAAATGTGGCGTCAAATGGGTATCACATGGGGGCGCGATTCGGTGGGCCCAGGGCAGCCGGAATCGCCGAGAGCACCCATGCGTGTCGACAAGACGGGGTCGCAATTCGACGCCGATCTTCCGACAGCGCTGCTCTTGAACAATCGCAACGGCATCAAGTCGCTGCTGTTGCTCGGCTATACGGCGCCGTGGAACGCCACTGTTCCCGGCGACAGCAATTCCGCGCCGATGGATGTCGGCGCGTGGACGCGCTATGTCGAGGCTGCCGTGCGCAAGTACTCCGCTCCGCCGTTCAACCTGCGCTACTTCCAGATCTGGAATGAGGCGGCCGGAACGTTGTCTGGCGGCGCGCAGCAGGCGACGTTCTGGCACGGTCCGACCTTCAGCAAGGACGGCAAGCACGAGAAGCCGTACGAGCGTGCCATGCAGGATTACGTGGAGCGAGTGCATCTGCCCGCTGCCCGCATTATCCGCAAGTACAACGCCTATATCGTCTACGGGGGGTGGCCCGATCAGGGCGGTCTGTCCAATTACTGTAAGTGGCTCGAGTACAGAAGTCCTGCATCGAACGAACGCATGCTGGACTGGGTCGACTATCTCGACACTCACTACCTCGGTGTGCGCGATCTCGACGAGCTGTATCAGCGGTATGTGAAGAACGGACCGGCGAGAGGCATCTGGCAAACCGAGATCGGCGATGCGTATATGAAGGACCCGCATTACCTGCCAGAGTACTTCTTCGACTTCGCGGTATGGGCACTCGATCACAACTGGGACGATCCGAACAAATACGTCTCGATGATCTATCACTGGGACGGCTATGAGCCATTCCGTCTGACTCATCGGGGGCCGCCGGTACGTACTTACAACGTGTCGGGCAGGAGCCTCATCGTGCTTCATCAGACTGTTTCAGGGCCGCTGGCAAGTTTGTCGAACCCTTTGCAATTTGGTCCAGGCGCTTCGGGCAGTGGCTTGCGTTCGGGCAATGACATCGTGCTCCAGGTGAGCGCGTCGGCGGGTTGGCGAAGGGTGACAGTAGCGGGACTCAAGCGACCCGCGTCGCGCGAAGTAAAGGTTGAGTTCATAGATGCGTTGACGGGCACAGTAAGTGCACAGGACGCGATGACGACCACCTGGAGTAACGACGGTTTGCAATTGAGCTTCAAGGTACCCGATCGGGTCAACGGTGCAGGAAACGATCCGCCGACCCACCTTGCGTATATCGCGGTCCGTTCCCTTGCGTAGCCATTCCGATTCACCGAAACATCAGACAGCGTCGAATGCCATGAACCAGGTCACAGTTGTCATCTGCAACTACAACTACGAACGCTATTTAGCGGACGCGATCGACTCCGCGCTCAATCAGGACTATCCCGGCACGCGCGTCGTCGTGCTCGACGACGGCTCGACGGATGGCTCGCGCGCGATCATCGAGAAGTACGGCAGCCGCATCACAGCGATCTTCCAGGAGAACGGCGGCCAGGTGTCCGCCTACAACCATGCGATCAGCGCGCTCGAAACGGAATACGCGATCCTGCTCGATTCGGACGACATTCTGTATCCGAGCGCCGTATCGGAAGTCATGGAGCTTTTCTCCAGCGGCGCGTGGGCCAAGGTGCAGTTCAGGCTCGACGTGATGGACGCAAACGGCGCAACGACAGGCGCTTATGTGCCGAACACCGAGCCGCCGCCCAATTGCGGAGAGCTGTTGCAAGCGGGCTGGCTGTACCCGTCGCCGCCCGCCTCGGGCAATGCTTATCGGGTGAGTGCGCTAAAGCAGGTCTTTCCGGTTCCCGCACCGGGCATCAATCGCTACGGCGCCGACTTCTTCGCGATCTACGGCGCTGCGCTGGTCGGCCCGGTCGCGACGCTGCGCAAATCGCTCGGCGGCTATCGCGTGCATAACGCCGATGGCGGCACGGTGTCGTTCGCCAATTCCGAGCAGATTTCCAAGGCGCCCAAAGCGTTGGGTATGCGCTGGGCAATTCTGCGCAACATCGCGCGGTCGCGTCTCGGTATCGAGTTGTCGCCGACGTTTCATGATTTCGGCCACGAGAAGGCGATCTTCTGCTCAAGCGTCTATCGCGCGACGTTCGCGCACCGCTGGCGCTGGATGATGCGCGATTCGCGGGGCTATTTCCACGCGATCCTGGCCAATCCATTCTGGAGTGTGAAGAAGAAATTCGGAACTGTGGTTCTTTCCGGCTTGTGCCTCGTGCCGTACTCGCCGCTTTCTGACTTTGTGGTTCGCTACATATCGAACCCGCTTGCGCGTCGGCGCATGGCGCAGCGTTAAGCCCGGGAGCAGGCATTTGGAGAACGGAATGGAAAGACGAGACAACGCAAGCGTCATTGCGTTTGTTTACGGCGGATATCTGATGAGGTACGTGTACCTCATCATCGTGGTGCCGTTCTACGGAAGAATTCTCGGCGTCGCCGAGTATGGGCGAGTGCTCGCGTCGATGTCGCTCATGAACGTCATCTGGATGCTCGTGAGCTACGGCTTCACCTTCGTCGGCATGCGCGAAGTCGCTAAAGCGCATTCGGCGAAGGAGTGCAATGCAATCTATTCGCTTCACGTGAGCGCGCGGCTCATGCTCGCCGTGATTGGCGGAAGCATCGGTCTGATTGCGACGATGTGCTCGCCCACCTTGTCCGAGCGGCCGCTGATCGGCGTGCTGGGCACGCTGCTCGGCATCGTGTCGGCAATGAATCTCGGCTGGCTATTCCAGGGCCGTCAGCGTTTTCGCACGCCGATCATGATCGAGGTATTCGGCTTTGCCGTGAGCCTCGTTCTGGTGCTGAGCCTCGTGAGAAAGCCCGAGGATTCCGTATGGGTGCTGGCGAGTCTGCTGGTTGCCGGCGTGGCGTCGTCGATCATTTCGTATGGCATCACCACGTCGCAATTGGGACTGCCCCGACTGAAAGTGGAAGGCGTGATGCCGCTCATTCGCAGCTCGACGATGCTCTTTTGCTACTCGTCAGGCTCCGTTGTATTGACGGCGTCGTCCACCTATCTATTGACGCTCTTGTCGACGCCGGCTCAGGTCGGCTATTTCGGCGCGGCAGAGCGTTTCGCCACCATTGCACTGAGCCTGATGGGGCCGGCATCGCAGGTATTCGTGCCGACTATTTCGCGGCAGCTCGCACACGGCGACAAAGAGGGCGCGCACGCGACCACGCGCCGTGGCGCGGCGCTTCTGCTCGGTTATGGACTGCTCGTATTCTGCGGCGCAATGACGTTGTCGCCGTTCCTGTTGCCGTTGATTCTCGGCGCCGAGTTCGAGCCTGCCGCACGCATTCTTCAATGTTTCGCATGGATGTTCCCGTTCGTCGCGTTCAACGAATTCGTCGCGTTTTACGTATTCGTTCCGCGCAAGAAAGACCGGCTGCTCGCGTTTGCCGGGCTCGCCTCCGGCCTCGCCAACCTGGCCGCGGCACTGATTCTTGCGCCGCGCTTTGGAGCAATGGGCATGGCCATGGCTCGTGTATTCGGTGAAGCAACGCTCGCCGTGATCCTGCTGGTCATCATGGTCCGTCTCGAACTGATCGGACTGGTGCCGGGCGCGCGGCGCGCCGCTGGAATGCTGGGGCTGGCGTGGGGTGTAAGAGCCCAGACAAGCGCGGCCAAAGACAAGTGAAACGGATTGCCGCCGGTGAAGCGTCCGGCGCGTCATCTCACAGGAGAGAGAAGTGAAAGTCGCTATTGTTCACGATTGGCTGGTGGTTTCGGGCGGCGCAGAGAAGGTTTTGAAGAACATTATCGAATGCTTTCCGAAAGCGGACGTCTTTTCGATTGTCGACTTTCTCGAAGATCGCGATTGCGTGAAAGGGAAACCCGTCAACACGTCGTTCATTCAGAAGATGCCGTTTGCGCGCAAGCGCTACAGAGCTTATCTCCCGTTGATGCCGATTGCGATCGAGCAACTGGACCTGTCCGCGTACGATCTGGTCATTTCGAGTTCGCACGCGGTGGCCAAGGGTGTACTGACCGGACCCAATCAGATTCACATCAGCTATGTGCATTCGCCGATCCGCTATGCGTGGGATCTGCAGCATCAGTACTTGCGCGAATCGCATCTGAACAAGGGCGTGAAGTCGATCATGGCGCGCGCGCTGCTGCACTACATTCGCGGCTGGGATTCGCGTTCGGCGAATGGCGTGGATCATCTGCTGGCGAATTCGCACTTCATCGCGCGGCGGATCAAGAAGGCTTATCAGCGCGACGCGACGGTTATCTATCCGCCTGTCGATCTCGACAACATGGTGATGTGCACGCAGAAAGAAAACTTCTACGTGACGGCCTCGCGGATGGTGCCTTATAAGCGCATCGACCTGATCGTGAGGGCCTTCTCGCAGACACCCGAGCGCCGGCTGGTCGTGATCGGCGACGGCCCGGAAATGAAGCGGATCAAAGCGACTGCGGGGCCGAACGTGACGATACTCGGTCACCAGCCTCTCGAAGTACTCGTCGATCATTTGCGACGCGCCCGCGCATTCGTTTTCGCGGCGGAAGAGGACTTCGGTATTTCGGTCGTGGAAGCGCAGGCTTGCGGCACGCCGGTGATTGCTTTCGGCAGGGGCGGTGCGCTCGAGTCGGTTATCGGCTTGCCTCTGGAGCAGCCCACAGGTGTCTTCTTCGGCGAGCAGACGGCGGAGTCATTGCTCGAAGCGGTGACACGCTTCGAGCGCAATGCCTCTCTGTTCGATCCGGTGAATTGCCGTCAGAATGCCGAGCGGTTCTCAACCGAGAACTTCAAGACGGCATTGACGGACTTTATCGACGCACGGCTTTTGCGCAGCTCGATCGAACAGCTTCGCCCCTACCTGGTGCGCGAGCGCACGGCAGAGGAGCGTCACCTTGCGAGTATGCCCTCGTAAGACTGAATGCGGTATTTGACGCGGCCGGCGAGAGCCATGATCGAATGAGCATGGCTATGTATTTGCGGTGACCGCGTTTCAATGAGCCGCTGAAGCGGCGCCTGATGCCCATAGGCGAGCACGCAGACGCACAGAAAGCTCGCCGCCGACCATGCGGGCCGTGGGCGTTCGAACTCCACGGAAAGCGCCTTTCGCAAGAAGAGCAGCGCGACGATTGCGCCCAGAATCCAGCCTGAAATGACTTCGGGTACGGAATGCGAAAGGTCCATCAGGCGCGACACGCCAGTCAACGCACCGATAACCAGACCGGCCGCAATACCCAGAAACGCCGGCAGACGCCACCATCTGAGCTGCAATGCGAGGGCCACCATCCACACGGAGGTGGAGAGCATCGCGTGGCCGCTAATCACGCGGAAATCAGACGCCGGAAACGATATGCCCCAGCCCGCATAGAAGATCTTGCTCGCGCCGACAATAGCGACGCCGGCTGCGAGCATCGCGATCCACCGGCAGGCCAGCTTGACGTCGAATAGTGCGATCCAGCAGGCGCAAACAGCGGCCACGGGCAACGTGACGGCCGCATCGCCTATGTTAGTGAATACAGTCCACATAGGGTTCTCGTTGTTGTTGGGTTCTCTACAGCGGGATCTTTGTGTTCCCGCTGTACCGGAGTGGGCGCAGGTACTATCAGACGCGCGAGCGAATCAGCGAGTTCCGCCGATTGAATTCCGCCGAGATTGCATTGGCCGATTGCGAGGCCAGCAGTAGCGAGATCACGAGCGAGAGGATCAGGACATTGGAAGGCGACACGAGGCGATGTTCCGTTGCCGCCATGACCAGCAGGCAAATAGAAGAGATCTCGACGAACCGGAAGGCGGCGAAGTTCTGACCGCCTCCCACGAGCGCGCCCGCAGCCGCTCCATGCTTGCTCCAATCAACGAGTCTCCAGAAGAAGCTCAGCAGCAGGAAAAGACCGACGACACCGGTTTCCGCGAGGAAATTGAGGTACGAGTTGTGGGCGTGCGAATCGCTATGTTCGACGAGGACGTTCGACGGCGCACCGAACAGGTGAAAGTATGAAGTCACATTGCCGATGTGATCGTCGAAAGAACCGAAGCCCATACCCACGATCGGACTTTGCTCGAAATAGGCGAGCGCGCGCGGCCACAGCCACTCATACCGGATGTTCAGATTGGCGACCTTCGCATCCTGGTTGTGGATACTGAACGGGTAGCCCATGTAGTCGACGGTGGCGTCTGTGTGATAGAACGCCATTGCAAGCGAACCTGCTATGAGCACGCCCATCAACGCAGCCAGCAGCCAGCGCTTGCGGCCGAAATAAAGGTACGGCAGTACCGCAGCCGCGCCGAGCAGCGAACCGCGGCTATACGTGGAGAACAGCATCAGTGCGTTCATCGCGAGTAGCCCGAGCAGCAGTTTGCTGCGCTTTTGCAGGTAGCAGCCCACGCCGAGGCAGAACAGCATGGCGAAGAATCCGCCCGCCGCATTGCGCGCGATGAAGTAGCTGCCGAAGCTTTTGTCCGGATTCGTGAAGATGCCGAGGAGTCCGGTGCTGACGATGTACACCGCGTACGGCGGGATATTGATGCCGACCGCGAAAATAAAAAACGCGCGAAGTACTTTGTTCAGATCGAGACGATGCGCGTACAGGCAACCGGCAAAAATGGGAGCATACGAAATGAAGAAGTTACCGTCGCGCCGATAGAAATCGAATTCGGCAAAAGACTGAGGATCGTAGAGCAGCGTCGAGACGACGATCACGACCGTCAGCGCGGTGAGCGGCGTAATGAACGCCGGATAGCGGCGACCGTAAAAGCGCCACGCGTACACGAAGATCGGCACGAAGCCGACCGCGCTGAGAGGCACGAAATTCGTAACCGTTAGAAACAGCGCAAGTAGCGAAATGTAAGCCATTGCGACTCCCGGAAAACAAATGGCGCATAGCTTGCAATGACAGTGCCATTACGTGCGAAGACAACCTGGTTGGAGGTGCGGTGCACCACGATGGCGGTGCACCTGAACGGAATCGGGGTCCTACGTCTCGATGAACGAACTGCCCATCTGTCATGAAGGTACTCGCGAAGGTACCACGTCTAGGCACTGATTTCCACGCGCTACCGCACACACAGCGGCCATAAGAAAGGCCACAGTGGCCGATGTGCGGGCTAATGCGACGAGGCTGGCCAAAACCTCAACTGAACGCGCCACCATTGCTGTGGTGCAGCGTGAGGTGACTATGATGGATCACATCGAGTCATGCTTGAGTGGCATCGGCTTTCTGGCGCCACGCCGATATGTGTGCCGCTAACGCTCGCCTGGTGCGAGAACTTCGGTGCGCATCCCTAGCTTTGCGCGGACAGAACGGCTCGCCGAGCCCGTTGATGCCCACACCCCGTTATTGATCACACGTGAGACCGGAGCAGTGCCGACGTGCAGCGTATTTCGTCGGCGCTTATGCGATTAATCGCGCTTTGGCTTGCCCGTCCAGGAGCAATAAAAATGGATAAAGTTTTTGCAACCGCACACGAGAACGACAACGAGACGCAAAGCGCCGCGTCGCAGGAATGCACCACGCTCGCACAGGTGATTCTCGCAGGCGGCTCAGGCACGCGTCTATGGCCCGTATCACGCGAGCAGTTCCCGAAGCAGCTTATCGACGTGATCGGCGATCAGACGCTGTTGCAGGCCACGATGGGACGCATGAATAACTTCAGTCCTCTCTGGGCGGTCGCTCCAGAACCGGTGATTGTGTGCGGTGCCGAACATTACTTTGCAACCTGCGAGCAGGCGCGCGAAAGCGGCGTGAAGGCACGGGTCGTCGTCGAACCTGGCCGCCGCGATACGGCTCCTGCACTCACGCTTGCTGCGCTGGCTGCAGCGTCGGACGGCAACGACGTGATTCTCGTCGCGATGCCCGCGGACCACGCTATTGCAGATCTCGATGCGCTTCATAAGGCAATCGAAATAGCTGCGCGTCATGCCGACGCAGGCGCAATCGCGACGCTCGGCGTTCCGCCCACCGGCGCGGATACGGGCTTCGGCTATATCCGCCTGGGTGCTGCGTTGAACGACGGCGCGCGCCGCATCGAACGTTTCGTTGAAAAGCCGGCGCCCGAACTTGCGGCGCAGTATGTCGAGTCCGGCAATTACTGGTGGAATAGCGGCATGTTCGTCGTGCGTGCGTCCGTATGGCTTGCCGTCATCAAGCAATTTCAGCCGCAAATTCACGATGCCTGCGTGCGCGCTTACGAAGGCGCCAAAGTCAACGACGGCTGCATCGTTCCCGATGCCGAGGCCTTCCAGCAATCGCCGTCGGACTCGATCGACTACGCGGTGATGGAACATCTCGGCAAGCCCGAATCGCAATTCGCGGGGATCGTCGTGCCGCTGCAAGCGGGATGGTCGGACCTCGGTTCATGGGACGCCGTGTGGCAGGCAATGGAAAAGGACGAGTGCGGCAACGCGTCGAATGGACGCGTTCTTTTCGAAGGCGCGACGGCAACGTATGCGCGTTCGCAAGGCGGCCGGCTCGTCGCATGTGTCGGCACCAACGACCTGATCGTCGTCGAAACGGACGACGCGGTTCTGGTGGCCGACCGCTCGCATGTGCAGGACATCAAGGGACTCGTGTCGCGCATCAAGGCCGAAAATTCGCCGGAAGCGGATGCGCACCGCAAAGTGCGTCGTCCGTGGGGCTTTTACGATTCGATCGATCACGGCGACCGCTTTCAGGTTAAACGCATCGTGGTAATGCCGGGCGCGCGCCTGTCGTTGCAGATGCATCATCACCGCGCGGAGCACTGGATTGTGGTGAGCGGCACCGCGCTCGTCACACGCGGAGAAGAAAAATTCCTGCTTGGCGAAAACGAGTCGACGTATATCCCACTCGGTGTCACGCATCGTCTCGAGAACCCAGGTTGCGTTCCGCTTCAGATCATCGAGGTGCAGTCCGGCGCCTATCTCGGCGAAGACGACATCGTCCGGTTCGACGACAAATATGGCCGTGCGGGTTAATCGGTCGTGGCGAACCAGAGCGTATTCGAGGGGGCTGCTATGCGATTGATTACCGGTCTGCTGGCCAGAATGTTCGATGTGGCGATGATCCTCGGCGGCGCATTCGCTGCCTCTCATATCCGCTTCGACGATTTCGCGCAACGCAACTTTTATCTGGCATTCGTCGCTTTCGCGGCGGCGTTTTCGCTCGCGGTGTTTCCTGCATTAGGCGTCTATCAGTCGTGGCGCGGCCGCTCGAAACGTGTACTCGTCGGTCAGGTCGCGCTCGGCTGGCTGCTGGTCCAGGCATGCGCGCTGGCTTTGATGTTCTCGTTGCATCGGATCGACTTCGTGTCGCGCCTATGGTTCGCGTACTGGACGGGAATAGCGGGCGGCGCAATGATCGCTGGCCGGATAATGACGCACGTTCTGCTCGGGCGCGTTCGCCACGCTGGCCTGGATCTGCAAAAGGTGGCTATTGCGGCATGCGGAGAACATTGCGACGAGATCCTGCGCAAAATGGAACGGGAGCCGGCAGCGGGTTTTCGCGCGAGCGCCGTCTACAACCTGCGCCCGGTCAACAAGACGACGAGTTCCGTGCCGACGTTCGAACAGCGCGCGGCTTTTGCGAAGTATGTGCGCGAACAGCAGGTGGATGAAGTGTGGCTCGCGCTGCCTTTATCGGAAGAACGCGCGATTCTCGAGCTGGTCGATGAGTTTCGCAACGATCTGATTAACGTGCGCTTCATGCCGGACGTGCGCGCATTGGCGCTCTTCGATGGAAGCGTGACCGAGTTGCTCGGCTTTCCGACGATCAATCTCGCCGCTTCGCCATTGCCGCCGAATGCAATGGTGGAAAAGGAATTGTTCGATCGCGTTTTTGCACTGCTCGCATTGATTGCCGTGTCGCCGATTCTTCTTGCGTGTGCGATAGCGGTCAAGCTGAGTTCGCCCGGCCCGGTGTTCTTCAAACAGTGCCGCAAGGGCGCGGACGGACGCATCTTTATGATCTACAAGTTCCGCAGCATGCGTCTGCATGAACAGAAACAGGGGGTGCTCGAACAGGCCACGCGCGGCGACCCGCGCATTACGCGGGTGGGGCGTTTTCTGCGGCGCACGAGCCTCGATGAATTGCCGCAGTTCTTCAACGTGCTGCGCGGCGATATGTCGGTGGTCGGTCCGAGACCGCACGCGCTCGAACACGACGACCTGTATCAGGGCATCGTCTCCGGCTATATTCACCGTTACCGGATCAAGCCAGGCATTACCGGCTGGGCGCAAATCAATGGCTTTCGCGGAGAGACCGATCGCATCGAAAAGATGGAAGGCCGGGTCGCACACGATTTGTACTACCTTCGAAACTGGTCGTTCGCACTCGACGTCAAGATCATTTGCGCGACCATTTTCAAGGGACTGCATCATCCTAACGCTTACTGATCCCCGCGTCGGATCGAGTCGTTGATTGTGCGGTATGAGAGTGGGTCAACAAGAACCTGATCACGAGGGGACAATGAAACTACACGGCGTAGAGAAAGTAGTCAGACGTTCAATCAAGAAGGTGGGGCAATACACGTTCCACCAGGTTCATCGCGCACAGGCGAGACAGGTTCTTCGGCTATTGCAGAAGAAATACGGTCCTCCCGATCCGGCCAACCTGAAGCTCGCCGACACCTATGCGCGGGACGTGTTTGGCGACGCAAAGTATGCGCCGTGGCTGCGTGTCTACGCGGCGTTTAGCGGGACCTTCAAGGAAGGCTGGATTCCCGACAACTACTACGGCGGCGTGGTTGTGCCCAGCATGAAAGGCGGCTATGGACGAATCTCCAATCTGAAGCCGATGTCGCGGGTTATCTTCGGCTGTGACGCGTTCCCGGACCTGGCCTACTTCGCGAACGGTCTCTTCTTCACGGACCGCAATCTGGTGGTGCGCGAGCAGGAGATCGAGCACGTCGTCTTCCGCGAATGCGACAAGATCGTTTTCAAACTCGACGGCTCGGCGCAAGGCAAAGGTATTCATTTCTTCGACCGGGAATCGTTTGACTGCGGCCTGATCAAATCGCTTGGCAATGGCGTGATTCAGAAGTTCATCGTTCAGCATCCGCTTCTCAGCACGTTTGCTCCAAACTCGGTTGCGACCTTGCGCCTGACGACGGCTGTCGACAATCTCGGCCGCACTTCTCTTCGTGCGGCTTTCTTGCGCCTTGGCAGAGCGCGTCATACCCACATCAGGATTGACGACGAAATCTGCGTGCCGGTGGATCTCGTCACAGGAGAACTTGCGCGCGAGGGTTTCCTGACCGATTGGGGCGCGACGGAAGAACACCCCGATTCGAAAGTCAGATTTGCCGGCCTGAAGATGCCCGCATTCAACGATTGTGTCGATACGGTGCTACAACTCCATAGCAAGGTGCCTTTTGCACGCTGCATAGGCTGGGACGTCACAGTCGGCAGCGACGGCAAAGTCCAGGTGATGGAGTGGAATGGCGAGCACAACGACGTCAAATTCAGTGAGGCGACGCAGGGCCCATGCTTTTCCGACCTGAAATGGGAACTGCTGAACGCCAGTCCCTTATGACTGTACCCGGCGAGGAACGTCGCGTGAGCGAACAATTGTGGTGCGTCCATATTGAAGGACCTGACGACTTTATCGCAGCAACTTCAAAAGAGGCGGCGGAGCAGGAGGCATTGGCTATCAATGCGTATGTCGAGCGCTCGGGAGAAGGGCGGCGCGACTCGCCGGTGCGAGCAGTCGCGATGGAGTGGCCCTTCGCGCCGGAAAGTCACGCGCGTGCTGTGGAAAGCGACTGGGAAGATTTGCAGCGCATGCCGCATCGCAAGCAACAACCGGCTTCGTCCCAGAACATTTTGACGAGTATCGCGCGCCGTGTGAAAGAACTGATCGAAACGGCGCGCGGTGCCTGACCCGGTTAGTGCAGATCCATTCGGGGGCTCGACGATACGACGTTGCCCGAACTGTCCACGATCACGACGGGGTCGTTCTGAGGGGCCGGCGGCTGCTCGATCACGAGAGGACTTGTGACGTTCGTGCGGCCCGTTGAGACCATGCCAATCGAGGCTGCACTATCGAGCAACGAGAAGAACGTGGACAGATAACTTTGCACGCTGTCTTGTAGAGCATCCACAAGATCATTATGCGTGTCCACTGCAATGTCCTCGACGTGCCCCCAATAGGCGCACGTCTTTTTTATTGCTGCCGGAACCTGCTGAAACTGCAGATCGATCATCTGGTTGAGAGAGCCGGATGAGAGCGCGGCATCGACCAGTGCCTGTTGCTCGGACAAAGAAGTCTTGACGGTCTGCACATTCAACTCGACAACTTTTTCAAAGCCCGCAACGGCTTTAGCTGCAAGTTCGTAGGCGGCAATTGCATGGCTTTGCTGACCGACATCGGGCTGGTTCGGGACGATTGCATTCATGAGGTGCTCCGTATCAATGCGAGTGGGGGAAATGCCTGACAACAGGCAGTGTTTAAGCAACGCCTATTCCTCCCCACGACGCAGACTGCATACGCCGCGAGCTTCACTTCACACAGCGCGGAAGCGCAAAGAACCGCTATTGGCTTGCGCCCGCAGGCGCGTCGCTTGCTGCCGTGGCGGGCGCGGAGACGGCAGGCCCACTCTGCGCGGCGCCGCTGACGGCGGCCGCGCCCGCCTGATCCGACGATGGACCGGAGCGGTTGCAACCGGTAAGCGCCACGCTCAGCGCAGTCGCGCTGGCTGCAATCAACAAGAGTGTATGTTTCATGGTCGCGAATAAATCCGTTGGGCGGCGCAGGGGCGCGCCGCATTGCATAGAATGAGCAATGCATATGCCTCGCGCGCAGCACGTCTCGTTGCCCGACAGCCAAAATGGAAGATTGTCATGACCGAACCCGATCTCTCGGACATCTACCGAAGCTATATCGCCTGTCTGAACCGGCAGGACTGGAAGAACTTGCCGCAATTCGTTCATGACGATGTCTATTACAACGACAAGCAGATCGGCTCGGCAGGCTATCGCGCAATGCTCGAGAGAGACTTTCGCGAGATTCCCGACCTTCATTTCGACATCGATCTGCTGGTTGCCGACCCGGCTTATGTCGGGGCGCGGCTGCGCTTTAATTGCACACCGCAAGGAACATTTCTCGGTCTCGAAGTCAATGGAAGAAAAGTGACCTTCACCGAAAATGTCTTCTACGAATTCCGCGGAGAAAAAATTGGCCGGGTCTGGTCGATTATCGATAAGGCGGCTATTGAAGCCCAACTGTAGTTCGCACACGCCGCGCGAGCCGTCATAGATTGCTGCCGAGCGCCTGGAACAACGCAGCCGTGTCGGAAAAGCGGTTTGCTTGAGCCTGGGTTCGATCTATCGCCGTTTGCAGCGAATCACGTTCCGCGTCGAGAAGAGCGAGCTGACTGATTCCACCCGCAGCATATTGCCGAGTGGCGACGTCCAGACTGGCTTGCGCTTGCTGCGCGGCTTCGGTGCGCGCCTGCAACTCGCGGGCGTCGTTCTGCACGGCGGTCAGCGAATCGGCGACCTGCTGCAATGCCTGGAGAACCGTTTGCCGATAGTTCTCGAATGCGGCGTCATAAGCGGCTTCTGCCGCGCGTTTCTTCGCATGCAATTCTCCACCGCGAAAGATCGGTTGCGTCAGGTTCAGGCCGATATTCCAGACGTTCAGCCCATTCACAATGTCGCCGATCCGCGTGCGCTCCGAGCCGATTCCCGCGGACAATGAAAATTGCGGGTACAGGTTGGCGGTTGCGACGCCCACATTCGCGCTTGCCTCGTGCAGTAATGCCTCGGCCGCTTTTATATCGGGCCGCGCGCGGGCGAGTGTCGACGGCAAAGCGAGTGGAATATCCAGCGGCAAATGCAGCGCATCGAAAGTGAGTTCGTCGAAATCCGCTTGCGACGGTACTCTGCCCAGCAAAATGGCGAGTTGATGATCCGCAGCCGCGAGCTGGCTTGCAAGCGGCGGCAACGATGCGCGTGTCTGTGCAAGCAGGGTGCGCTGACGGTGCACATCCAGTTGCGATACGCCGCCGGCGGCGAAGCGCGCTTCAACGATCGACAGTTGATGCGCCTGTGCGTCGGCCAGGCGTTGCGTCAGCGCAATCTGCTGCTGTAACGACGCGCGCCGCACCGCGGTAGCCACGATATTGCCGGCGAGACTCAAGCGCGCTGCATCGAGTTCATACGACTCGTAATCGACTTGCGCCATGCTTGCCTCGAGCGCGCGCCGATTGCCGCCGAAAATATCAAACACGTAAGAGACGCTGACCGACGCGCTGAACAGCGAGAAGGGTCCGGGGCTCTCGACGTGCGGAATGCCGAACGCAGCGGGATCGACTTTCTGCCTTGAGCCGGAAAGCGTTGCGTCTATGCTCGGGAATTGCGTTGCGCCCGCGAGCGCGGTGTAGTTTTCGCGCGCCTCGATCAGTCTTGCGCGCGCTTGACCGAGTGTCGGATTGTGGCGCAGTGCTTCATCCACGAGACGGTTTAGCGCGTCGGACTGGAATTGACGCCACCACATAGGTATGGGACCAGGCGCCGCGTTGAACGTCTGTGCGGCTCCCGCTGGCCCTTCGGACGAGGCCGTCTGCCCAGGTAATGCGCGTTGCGTGTAGTTTTGAGTGTCGGGCGCGGCCGGTGCGTGAAAGTCCGGCCCCACCGCGCAGCCGGTCAAACCAAATGCGCACACAACAAGAAGTGTTTTCATGAACGTTCTTCCTAGTCGAGTGTGCGCCGATAAAAACGCAGCGCAATCGCCATCACGACGGCGGTGAAAAGAGCCATGGGCCACACTGAGGGCCAGAGATCCGCCCATCCGTCGCCCTTGAGCATGATTCCGCGAATGAGCCGGTTGAAATACGTCAACGGCAAGAAGTTGCCGATGAACTGTGCCCATTTCGGCATGCCCGCGAATGGGAACATGAAGCCGGACAGAAGAATGTTCGGCAGAAAATAGAACATGGTCAGTTGCATCGCCTGCAACTGGTTCTGTGCAAGCGAGGACAGCGTAATGCCCACAGTCAGGTTCGCGGCAATGAACAGCAGCGCGGCCAGATAGATTGCGATGGGACTGCCGACAAAGGGCACATGAAATACGAAGCGTGTGGCGATCAGTATGATCGACGCCTGAATCAGGCCAATGGCCACATAAGGAATGATCTTGCCGGTCATCACTTCGACGGGAAGAACTGGCGTCGCGAGCAGATTTTCCATCGTGCCGCGCTCGCGTTCGCGCGTGACGGCGAGGCCGGTCATCATCACGAGCGTCATGGTGAGAATGACGCCCATGAGCCCGGGAACGACGTTGTACTGCGTAATTCCTTCGGGGTTGTACAGGTTGTGGACTTGCACGCCGAAAGCGCCTGGCGTGCCGTTGAGATGCGCGAGCGGTCCGGTGATGTCCTTGTCGGCGACGGGCTGTACGAGATTGGGCAGTGCGGCGACGGCGGTGTGAGTCGCGGTCGGGTCGGTGGCGTCAGCCTCGACAAGCAGTGAAGGGTGCTCGCCGCGCAGCAGCTTCCTCGAGAAATCGACCGGTATGTTCAGCACGAACTGCACGCGGCCCTGGGCGAGCGCACGGCGTCCGGCTTCTTCGTCGGGCAGCGTTTCTACGATGTCGAAATACGCGGAGTTCCTCATCGCCGCGATGAAGCTGCGCGAGAACTCGCTTTGGTCGTGAACGATAACGGCAGTCGGCAGATGCTTCGGGTCGGTGTTGATCGCGAAACCGAACAACGCGAGCTGAACGATCGGTATGCCGACGATCATCGCGAACGTGACGCGGTCGCGCCGCAATTGAAGGAACTCCTTCAGCACCACGCTCCACCAGCGCATCAACGAAAAGCCCGTACCTGTGCTCACGATCGCGCTCCGAAGTTATCTCGCGAATGACTCATCAGATAGATGAACACGTCTTCGAGTCCGGTTTCGATCGGCTCCATGCGCAAACGCGTGTTCGCGGTGGCCTGTTTGAGCGCGTGTTCCAATGCCGCATGATCGCGCCCGCTGGCATGCAGCGCGGCGCCGAATACGACGGTTTGATCGACACCAGGCATCTCGCGCAGCTTCTCGGACAATTCGCTCAGATGCTCGCCTTGAATCGACCATGTAGCGAGGTTCTGCGACTCGATCACCTCTCGCGACGTGCCTTGCGCGAGCAGCTTTCCATACGCGATATAGGCGAGTTTGTGACAGCGTTCGGCTTCGTCCATGTAATGCGTGCTGACGAGGACGGAAATGCCGCGCGCCGCGAGCCGGTGGAGTTCTTCCCAGAAATCGCGGCGCGCAGTGGGATCGACGCCCGCAGTCGGCTCGTCGAGCAACAGCAGTCTGGGCTCGTGAAGCATGCACGCTGCGAGCGCGAGGCGTTGCTTCCAGCCTCCGGATAGCGACCCTGTGAGCTGATTCGCGCGGCTTTGCAGTCCGAGCGATTCGAGCGATTTGTCGACGGCATCGCGACGGTTGCGCATCTGGTAGATACGCGCGACGAACTCGAGGTTCTCGCGAATGGTCAGATCTTCCCAATACGAGAAGCGCTGCGTCATATAGCCGACATTGCGCTTGATCTGCGCACTCTCGCTGCGGATGTCGTAGCCGAGACATGTGCCGGTGCCCGAGTCCGGCGTCAGCAGTCCGCACATCAAACGGATCGACGTCGTCTTGCCGCTGCCGTTAGGGCCGAGAAAGCCGAAGATCTCGCCGCGCGCGACCTGCAACGAAACGTCGTTGACCACGTGCTTGTCGCCGAAATGCTTGTTCAGGCCGTGGACGTCGATCACATACTCTGGCGCGGGTGTACTCATTTGAGCGCCACCGTCACCGGCTGACCCGGATGAAGCTTCGTTGCATCTGCAACCGACGTGTGTGCTTCGATCATGAAAACGAGCTTCGCGCGGCTCTCGTTGCTATAGATAACCGGCGGCGTGTACTCGGCTTTATTCGCAACGTAGGTAATCTTCGCGGTCAAATCCACTGCGCATCCGTCGCAATGGATCGACACTTCGCGGCCCGGCGCCAGTGCGCCGACTCGCGTTTCCGGCACGAAAAAGCGCACCTTGATGTTCTGCGGCGGCAGCAATTGCACAACGGGACTGCCGGCCGGCACCCACTCGCCGAGGCGATAGAGCGTGTCGTAGACGAGCCCGTCGGCGGGCGCGCTCGCGCGCTTCTGATCGAGCTTCCACTGCGCCTGTGCGACGACCGCTTCGGCCGCCGCGACCTGAGCCTGCTGCGCAGCGATTTGTTGCGAGCGGCCCGGCAAACGCGCTACTTCCACCTGATTCGTAAGCTGCCGCACTTGCGCCGACGTCGCCTCTGCATTCGCGCGCGAATCGTCGAGCTGCGCTTTTGCAATGCCGCCCGCGCTGTACTGCGCTTCGTCGCGAGTGAGTTGCAGCGCCGCCTTGCGCGCGTTCGCCGCAGCCTCGGCGAGTTGCGCGCGATTGACGTTGACTTCGGGTACGCGCTTGCCGGTTTGAATGTCGGCGAGTTGCGAGCGGGCCGCCGCGAGTTGCTGCTGCGCCTGCCGCAGCGCGGCCGTTTCGTCCACTGAATCCAGTGCGAAAAGAGACGCGCCCGCTTTTACGGTTTGACCGCGCGCGACCTGCAACTGCGTGAGCGTGCCGGCCTGCGATGAGCCCAGGTACACATATTCGCCCTCTGCATAGCCCTGGTAGGCGTTCTCGTCGCGCTGCGTGCATCCTGCAAGCAGTACGCCGAGAAAGAGTGCCAATGCGGGCCGCCAGAGCCGGGTAATGAAGTTCCTCATGGGGTGTCGTCCGCACGGATGAAGTACAATGAATATATGCGAATTTGAATTCGAATTCAAACTATTTCCGGAGCCTGCACTTTCCCATGCCGACGAAACGAGCGACGACTCCTGCAAAGCAGAAAGAGCGGACCAAGCAGGCAGGCGCAACGAAAACACCCACGACGGCGGCGCGCAAATCCCGCACGGAACAGGGAAAGCAGCCTCGGCCGGTCAATCGCGCGAGCCGTCCCGACGGTGCGGCGACACGCCAGCATCTGCTCGATATTGCGGGGCAGGTATTCGCCGCGCGCGGTTTCGCCGATGCCACCAGCAAGGAAATATGCGAGCGCGCGGGCACGCCGATGGCGTCCGTGAACTATCACTTCGGCAGTCGGGAAGCGCTATACGAAGCGGCGCTCGTCGAAGCGCATCGCCAGGTCGTGAGTCTCGATGAATTGTCCGCGCTGACAGAAGGGCCGGGCGATGCGCGGGACAAGTTGCGAGCGGTAATCTCGCGATTCGTGGGTCTGTCGACCAGCAGCGGCGCGCCGTGGGGATTCATGCTGATGCTGCGCGAAGTACTGTCCCCGTCGCCCGCTATTCCTGCGCTGATTGAAAAGGCGGTGCGGCCAAAGGCAACGGTTCTACTCGGATTGATCGGCGAGGTATTGCAATTGAATCCGCAAGAGCCGGCCGTGCAGCGCGCGCTGATGTTCGCCGTGCTGCCCTGCATCGCGCTGATGATCGCGCCCAGGCAAATGCAGGCAGCGTTGCTGCCCGCCGTTGCAAAAGACAAAAATGCGCTGGTGGAGGACTTTATTCGCTTCGTGATGGCGGGACTCGATGCAGTCGCCGCCGCGCATCGAACGCGCAAATAGTTCTATTGATCGAATGCGATGCCGTGCCTGCGCAATTCGCGCATTGCGCTTTGCAAATGCGCGTGCGCGCTTTCCTTGTCGCCGGCGCGCATCTGTTCATAAGTACGCTGCGCCACTTCGTGCGGTATGGGTTTCAGCGGACGATTACTGCTCATTGCCTTTAACTGGACTTCAGCCGCACGCTCCAGGTAATAGAGATCATCCCACGCTTCGGCAATACTCTCGCCGGCCACCATCACGCCGTGATTCTTGAGGAGCAGGATATCGGCGTCGCCGATGGTCGCGGCAATGCGGTCGCCTTCCGAGTCGTCGAGCGCGAGGCCGTTGTAGTTCTCATCGACGGCGGTGCGGCCGTAGAACTTCAGGGCCGTTTGCCCGAGCCACAACAGCGGCGGACCGTCGAGCAAACATAACGCCGTGGCGTTCGGCATATGCGTATGAAAAGCGGCCTTCACGCGCGGCTTTAACCGATGCAATCGTGCGTGAATATAAAACGCCGTTGCTTCGGGCTTTCCTTCACCCGACACCACATGTCCGTCGAAATCGCAGATTAGAAGCCGCGATGCAGTGATCTCCGAGAACGCATAGCCATACGGATTGACGAAGAAGAGATGGTCGTGTCCGGGCACGACCGCCGAGAAATGGTTGCAGATTCCCTCTTCAAAACCGTATTGCGCCGCTAGTTGAAAGCATGCCGCTAGTTCGATACGGGCCTCCATGACAGCGTCGGAATCGAGTCGTAATGTCGTCGACGATTTCGCCGAACCAATGGATGAAAGCGTATGCGCCATGTTCGTCGTTCCTCAAAGTCACCAACCGAGCGATGCAAAAAGAGCCGGCACCTGGTCGAGCGTGGACAGTGTTGCATCGGGCGTGTAATCGGGCAGTAGCGTGCGGCCAGTCGCACGGTCGATCCATACGCAGCGAAAGCCGATGTCGCGCGCGGCCGCGTGATCGAGATGCGGACTCGCGCAGATATGCACGACTTCATCGCGTGTCACGCCGAGTTGTTCATGCGCGTAATCGAATAGCCGCCGGTTCGGTTTGTACGCGCCCGCTTGCTGTGCAGTGATCACACGGTCGATAAAGCCGCCCAGTTGCGCGACGTTGCCGGCAATGATGTCGTCGTCGGTATTCGACACGATGCACAGGCTATAACCATCCTGCTTGAGTTGCCGCAATGTGTCGACCACTTCCGGAAACGGCGGCATCGCGGAAATGCGGCCCGTCAAAGTACGTATGTCGCGCTCGTCGCGCTCGTCGCTTTCGTCGCCGGGCAAGCCGAATTCGGCGAGGGCAATACGCAGCGCCGTGCCCGCGACTTCGCGAAACGTGCGATAAGGCGGAGTCTGCTCGAGTGCGTGTTCGTGCCGGTCGTAGACGGCGAGCAGCTTCGCGGGGTCCACGTCATGACCGCGCTTGCTCTGAAGAATCTCGCGTACCGCGGCTTGCAAGCCTTCGTCCCACTGGATCAGTGTGCCGTAGCAGTCGAACGTCAGCCAGCGCGGGCGTGCGGTGTTTTGCAGTGACATGGAATGTGTTCCCGAAGTGATGGACCTGTGAATGGCGTTTAGCTTAGGCGCATTGACACTTATTGGAAAATTAAATTAACCTCTCGACGTCAGTTGCATTGCAAATAACGAAGCGAGTCCATCATGCTTGATCTTGACCTGTTGAATACGCTCATCTGCGTTGTCGATGAAGGCAGCTTCACGCGTGCCGGCGAGCGCGTGCATCGCACGCAATCCACGGTGAGCCAACAGGTTCGGCGGCTGGAAGAACTGGTCGGTCGCACGCTGCTGATGCGTGACCGCACCGGCAATCAGGTGACGCCAACCGAGCATGGCGAACTGCTCGCGCAATATGCGCGACGGCTGCTCGCGCTGGCGCAGGAAGCACAAGATGCGTTGACGAGCGACGTTGCGGTCACGCCGCTTCGCATAGGCGTTCCGGAAGATTTCGACGCGCGCCGCATGTCGGCCATGCTGTCGGGCTTTGTCAAAACGAGGCCAGGCGTCAGGCTCGAAACAGTGGCCGGCATGAGTGCCGATTTGCAGCGCAGGCTCGCGAATGGCGAAATAGAAATCGCGCTGATCAAGCGCGAGCCGGCAAGCGGCGAGTGTCTCGCGTCGTGGCCGGAGTCGCTCGTGTGGGTGCAGGGCGCGAATGCACAAGCGCTGGAACCTTCTTCCGACGAACCCATTCCTCTCGCGCTATTTCCGCAAGGCTGCGTGTACCGGCAGCGCGCGATTCGCGGTCTCGACAAAGCGCATCTGCGCTGGCGCATTGCATTCGGAAGCCATAGTCTCACTGGCATTCAGGCCGCGGTGTCGTCCGGATTGGGCATTTCGGTTCTGCCCACTACCGCAGTACTGCCGGAGCATCGCTTATGCAACGGCTTACCGCCTTTGCCGCCGACAGAGCTTGCGCTCGTCAGCTCCGGCGGCGTGCTCAATGCGCATCAACGCGCGCTGGTCGACTTTCTTCTCACGGAAATGAGTGCATAGAGAGGGTGCATAGAGCGGCCGGCTCGAAGCAGAGCCGGCCGCCATGCTCTCACATCTACGAAAGATGATGCACTTCCTGCAATCCGAACACGGGTGTCGGAATGCCTTCCATGCGAGCCTTGAGTTGCAGTGACAGATACTGCGAGTAATGCCGCGACTGATGCAGATTGCCGCCATGAAACCAGAGTGCTTCTTGCTGAGTGGGCTTCCACATGTTGCGCTGTTCGCCTTCCCACGGCCCTGGATCTTTCGTCGTGTTCGAGCCGAGGCCCCACACTTTGCCGACTTTGTCGGCCACTTCGCGTGAGATGAGATCCGCGGCCCAACCGTTCATCGAACCATAGCCTGTTGCGTACACGACGAGATCCGCTTCGAGTTCGCTGCCGTCGCTGAGCAGCACCGAATGCTCTTTCAGTTCGACTACATCGACGCCGCTTTTCAGCTTGATCTTGCCGTCGGCGACGAGTTGCGATGCGCCGACATCGATGTAATAGCCGGAACCGCGCCGCAAGTACTTCATGAAAAGGCCGGAGTCGTCGTCGCCGAAATCGAGCATGAAGCCGCTCTTTTCCAGGCGCGCATAGAACTCCGCATCGCGCTCGCGAATCGCGTTGAAAACCGGGATCTGAAACTCGTGAAGCATCGCATACGGTATCGATGCGAAGGTCAGATCCGCTTTCGCGGTCGTCATGCCTGCGGCCACCGCGCGTTCCGAATAGAGATCGCCGAGCGCCAACTCCATTAGCGAATCGGACTTCACGATATGCGTGGACGAGCGCTGCACCATCGTCACGTCGACGCCTGCTTCCCACAGCGCCGCGCAGATGTCGTGAGCCGAATTGTTCGCGCCGATCACGACGACCTTCTTGCCGTGATACGCGTCCGGCCCCGGATGCTGCGACGAATGATGCTGCTCGCCCTTGAATACATCCATGCCCTTGAAGCTCGGAATATTCGGCTTGCCGGACATGCCGGTCGCGAGCACGAGTTGCTTCGGGCGCAATGTGATGGGCTCTCCGCCTCGCTCGACTTCGACGATCCATTCGCCTTTCGCTTCGTCGTAGCGCGCCGATTTGCAGACGGTCGATCCCCAGTAGTTCAGCTCCATGACCTTCGTGTACATCTCGAGCCAGTCGCCGATCTTGTCCTTCGGCGTGAAGACGGGCCAGTTGTCGGGGAAGGGCAAGTAGGGCATATGGTCGTACCAGACCGGGTCATGCAGACACAGCGTTTTATAGCGCTTGCGCCATGCATCGCCCGGCCTTTCGTTCTTATCGACGATGATGGTCGGCACGCCGAGTTGCCGCAGCCGCGCACCGAGTCCGATGCCACCTTGCCCGCCGCCGACAATCAGGCAATACGGTTGCTCCGCCGTGCCAAGCGTGTCGAGCTCGGCCTCGCGCCGCTCTTTCCAGCTCGTGCGATCGCGGCGTGCGCCGTGCTCGGCGCCCATCGGACGAAGCGGCCCTTTGGGCTCTTCATGGCCCTTCAATTCGGCCATCGTGGTGAGCAGCGTCCAGATGCGGCCTTGCTTAAGTCGAATGAAGCCGGTGCCGCGCGCGACGCCGGTTTCGAACGTGATCCAGCCTTGCGCGACGCCGTCCGCTTCCGTTGCGGGCTCGTTATCCGCAAGCCGCAGCCTGGACGGTTTGATTGCAGCCAACTGTGTATTCAGCATTTCCGCGATTTGCTCGCGGCCTTCGAGCGTCTTGATGTTCCAGGTGAAAGCGACGAGATCGCGCCAGTAGCAGTCGGGCTGAAACAGGTCGACGGCGGCTTGTGTGTCGCCGCGTTTGAGCGCGGCTTCGAGGCTTTCCAGCACAGCGGATATAGCCTGATTTGCAGTGTTTTCAGACATGGTTGCTCCTCCATATGAAACGGATAGTCAAACTTCAGAGAGAACGCGGGTTCTATGCCCGCTAAGGGAATCTGTGCAGCGCCGCTAGCACTTGTGCGGCGGCAGAATATGCAGCTTCGCGATGCGTCGATACAAAGTCGCGCGCGATATGCCGAGTGCTTGCGCGGCCAGGTCCGTGCGCCACTTGGCGTCGTTCATCGCGTCGACGATGCGCCTGCGCTCGAGCGCTTCGCTCTCCGACATGAGTGGCATATCGTGCGGCGCGGCGTTTGCGTTGTTGGTGCTTGTGTCGGGCGATGCGGCGTGCGTGCGTCGGGAGATTCGCGCGGCGGCCGGTGCGCGCACACGCGCATAGAGCGGCGAGCCGGTATCGTTGAGCCTCAACGAAACGAGACCGCGGCTTGTCTTGGCGTCGAACAGACGCTCGGGCGGAACGTCGAAGATCTCCGACACATGGCGCGGCAACTGATTGAGCACCGGCAGACATTCGCGCGCGCGCCGGTTCGCGGCGACGGCGTGGCCGCGTGCGTCGATGGCAATCAGAATCTCGGGCTGCGCCTCGACGTAATGGCGGTTGCGATGTGCGAGCAGTACCCAGCAATCCGTTGCGGCATTCAGGAAGTAAGCGTCCTCGATCAGCAGCGCGCTTTGCCGCACGATGTGATTGACGAGCCGCTGGCTTTCGCGATCGTCGGGCGAACGTACGGCCGATGCATCGAGCACGCCGAGCAGTTCGCCGTGCAAACCGAAAATCGGCGACGCGCTGCACGTGAGCGTGGTGAAGGCCGCGCGAAAATGATCGCTGCGATGAACGGTAATCGGCTCCGCGTCGAGCAGCACGGTCGCGACGCCGCACGTGCCTTCCTCGCTTTCGGACCAGCATGAGCCGAGATAGAGTCCAGCGCGCTTGAAGTCGTGGCGGCGGTCCTTGTCGACGCGATAGTCGATCGTCACGCCTTTCGCGTCGGTGAGCATCACGCAGTAGTCCGCTTCGCGCACCATCTCGTGCAGCCGCGACAAACACTGGCCCGACGCGCGCAGAAACGATTCCTCGCGATGCTGCACGTCGCGCAATTCGGGCACCGTCAGAATGCGCGGCCCGGCGGTCGCGCCGGGATCGAGATGGTATTGCTCGAGCGAGCGCCTATACGACGAGGCAAGCCGTTTGCCGTCTGCGCCCGGACGCTGGGTTCGTCCTTCTATGACGTTGCATATGCGGTCGATATGTCTCGTGGACGGAACGTAGGGCATGACGAGCCTCCGGGCGAACTCAGCGCGAACTGGGTGCTGGAGACATTCTGCGCTACACCGCACCGCGTGTCTCCGAAGCCTGAAACGTACGGTACGTTTGTAGCACGCGCGAATCGGGAGATCACACTGCAGTGCACCATCGGGGGCGGTGAGAATTTTTTCTCAAGGGCGAAGACGCACGCGACATGGCGCGTGCGCTGGCTTGCTGCAACAAAAACCGGCGCTCGTGCGCCGGTTCTTGCGGGAAGGGACGGACTTAGAACGTTTCCCAGTTTTCCGCGCCGGCGGTCTGGAGTTCGCGTTCCTTGAAGTGCGAGGACGATGAAGACGACGAGGAAGACGCCGGCAACGCCTTGCGCGCCGTGGCGCTAATAGCCTTCGACTTCGCCCCCGGCACAGCCGCCTTTTTCGGCGGCGTGGCGCCGCGCGCGGACCTGGCTACACCGGTGCGCATTGCCCCTTGTCCACTATGCCCGGCCGCATCCACTTGGAAAACCGATACCGCCGAGCGCAGGCTTTCGGCCTGATCCGCCATGGCCTGCGCGGCGGCGGTTGCCTGCTCGACGAGCGCCGCGTTTTGCTGAGTGACTTCGTCCATCTGCGTGACGGCCACGTTGACCTGCTCGATGCCCTTCGTTTGCTCCGACGACGCCGACGCGATCTCGCCCATGATGTCGGTCACCTGCTGCACCGAGCGCACGACTTCGCTCATCGTCTGACCTGCGTTTTCGACGAGTTGCGAGCCGCTCGCCACATGCGACGCGGAGGCTTCGATCAGTTCCTTGATCTCCTTCGCCGCGGTCGCACTGCGCTGGGCGAGCGTGCGGACTTCGCCCGCGACGACCGCGAAGCCGCGGCCGTCTTCGCCTGCCCGAGCGGCTTCGACCGCTGCGTTCAGTGCGAGGATATTGGTCTGGAATGCAATTGCTTCGATCACCGAAATGATTTCGGTCACCTTCGTCGAACTCGATGAAATGTCGCGCATGGTCGACACGACCTGGTGAACCACTTCGCCGCCGGATGCCGCGGTCGTGGAAGCCGCCGCCGCGAGCGTGCTGCCCTGACGCGCGTTGTCGGTGTTATTGCGCACCGTCGACGTCAATTCTTCCATGCTCGCCGCGGTCTGCTGGAGCGACGCGGCCTGTTCCTCGGTGCGTTGCGACAGGTCCTGGTTGCCTTGCGCAATCTCGCCGGCCGCCACCGAGATCGATTCCGCCGACGTCTTGATGCCCGACACGATCGCGGTGAGCTTCTCGCGCATTGCTTCGAGCGATGCCATCAGACTGCTCCGGTCGCCGGCTGCAACCTGCACGCGCACGGTCAGGTTGCCTTCGGCGATCTGCGCGGCCATTTCCTGCGCGGCGCGCGGCTCGCCGCCCAACTGCCGCAGAATGCTGCGCGAGATGAGCGCGGCAGTCGCCACGCCCAGCAGGAATGCGATCGCGGCAATGACCGAGATCATGGTGCGGACCGTCGAGTAAGTCGCGAAGGCGCTGAGCTGCGCTTCCTTGTTCTGCTCATCTTCGACGCGCGCGAGTTCCGTCGCGCGGGCAAGCCATGCTCGCTGCGGCGGCCGCGCGTTTTGCAGCAGCTCCTGCGTCGCGAGCGCGGCGTTCTGCGACAGTGCGAGATCCATCGCCTTGCGCAACGGCGGCATCGCCGCGGCTTCGTCCTGCTTGAGCTGTTCGATCAGCGAGCGCTCCACCGAAGTCGTGGCCGGCTCCTGCGCGAACAGGCGAGTGAGTTGCTGGTAGGCCTCCGCATAATTCTGATCCTGCTTCTTGATGCGGTCCGCTTCCTGCGCAAGGTCGCGCGGCTCGGTGATCAACGCCAGGTTGCGTATCGCGATGGCGCGATCCTGAATCGACGCGCGCAATTCGTTCGCGAGACGGGTCTCCTCGTTATTCACGCGGGCAATACCGTCGAGACTATCGTTCAGCTCGGACAAGCCGAACAGCGCGATGCCGGCCAGCACGAGAAGCAACGCCGTCAGCAGGCCGAAGCCGGTTTGCAGGCGCGTGGAGACCTTCATGTTTTTCATTTCCGTTCCTGTATCCAGAAGAGGCGTACATCTGGTTTACGTCTGCCTGCCGGAATACTGAAGGGTGTTTGTAATTGAAGGTTTTCATTGCGCGGGGCAAGGTGGCGCGGTTTGCCCACGCACGAGGCGATGGGCACGCGCTGCGGCGTCGAGCGCTCGGATGCCGTCGGCGACATTGGCGGCAATCTGCTGAAGCGCTTGCCGATGGCCGGCCACGAGCGCGTCGTTGCCCGCGCCGACCGGCTCGCTGACGACGCTGCGGCACGTCAGCACCGCTTCCTCGGACAACGCCCGCACGCTCCACACCGCGTCGATCAGCGCATGCGAGCCCGGCCACGATTCGAAGCGCTGCACACTCAATTTCACGCGATAAACCGACACGCCGGCCGGGCGCGGAGAACGCGAGACGTCGATCGCATCGAGCTGTTGCGCGAGTTGCTGCGAGAGCGCGAGACGGATTTCGTCGGCGGGCAACGACGCCCAACGGGCTTGCTCGAGCACGTCCACGCGAGTCGCGCTGGTCTGCACGACGAGCGCCGACCGCGCGACTTGCGCGGGCACGTCGACGGCCGCGACGTCGATCATCAGCAGAGGCGGCGCGGCGCTGCGCACTTCGCTCGATGCGAGCCCGCCGGCGAGCGTATAAAAGCGGCTCGGCGGCGACGAACAGGCACTGAGCGCGCCGAGTGCGACGAGTGCCACCGATGCCACCGATGCGATCAATGCCGCGCACGGCGCGAGCGCGGCAAACCCGGCGAGCGGACGACGCGAATAGCGGCTCATGGCTTGTCCTCCGATTTGCCGCGCACGAGCGATTCCGGATGACGCTCCAGATAATCGGCCAACGCGTTCAGCGATTGCAGCGTGCGCGTCAGTTCCTGCAACGCCTGATGCATGTCGGCCTGCACCGGCGAATCCTGCCTGAGCGTGGCCTCTGCGGAACCGAAAGTCTGCTTCGCCGCCGCGAGCGTGTCGCGCGCCTGCGGCATGATCTCGGTGCTCAACTGCGTGAATAGCTTGTCGGCGTTTTTCAGCGAGTTGTTCAGATTCGTGCCGATCTGATCGAAGGGCATGCGCTCCAGCTTCTTCGCGATCTCGGCGACCTGCGTTTGCAATGCGTCGAGCGAGTTTGGAATGGTCGGCAGTTCGAGCGGATCGCGCGCGGGATCGAAGCTCACGGGCGCGGCCTTCGGGAAAATATCGAGCGCCACATATAACTGACCCGTCAGCAGGTTGCCGGTGCGCAATTGTCCGCGCAGCCCGCGCTCGACGAGATGTTGCAGCAGCCGCTGATTTTCCACCGTCCCGGCTTTGGGGACCTCCGTGCCGTGCACCCGGCGCCTCAGCCGGTCGGGATACAGTTCCAGCGTGACGGGCATCGTGAAGCTGCGCGTCTTGGGATCGTAGTCGACGCCGATGTCCGTGACCTGGCCGAGCACGATGCCGCGGAAGTCGACCACCGCGCCCACCGACAATCCGCGCAGCGACTGGTTGAACTTCATCACGGTACGCACGGGCGTCGTGTCCGGCGCGCGCATTGCATCGGCTTCGTCGGACGCGAGATGGAAGCTCGAGTAGTCCGCGGCCTGCGGCCCCGGCGTCTGGCCCGGCGGCGCGCGGAACGACAGACCGCCGATCAGGATCGACGTAAGCGACTGCGTGTTCACGACAAAGCCGTTCGAATCGAGCCGCACATTGACGCCGCTTGCATGCCACCAGCGCGAATTCGTGCCGACGTACTGATCGTACGGCGCTGCCACGAATACCTGCATCGTCACGCCCGTGCCGTCCTTATCGAGCGAAAGGGCGTACACCTGGCCGACCTGCACGCGCCGGTAAAAAATCGGCGAGCCAATGTCGATCGAGCCGAGCGAATCGCCGTGCAGCGTAAAGCGCCGGCCTTTCTGATCGCCGGTGACGGGCGGAGGCGCCTCGAGCCCGACGAACTCGCTGCGCGCCTCTTTCGAGCGGCCCGCGTCCACGCCGATATACGCTCCCGAGAGCAGCGTGCCGATGCCGGTTACGCCGCTCGCGCCGATTCGCGGACGCACCACCCAGAAGCGCGTGTCCTTCACCGCGAAGTCGTCGGCCTGGTTGCTCAATTGCACCGCCACCTGCACCTGCGAATGATCCTTCGACAGCGTGATGCTCTTCACCGAGCCGATCACGACGTCCTTGTACTTGACCTGCGTCTTGCCTGGCTCGAGACCTTCCGCGTTGTTGAAACTGATGGTGACCGCGGGGCCGCGTTCGGTGATCGACTTCACGACGAGCGCGATGCCGATGAGCGCCGCGATCAGCGGCACCACCCAGACGAGAGAGGGCAGCCAGCCGCGGCGCGGCTCGATGCCGGGATCGGGCGCGTCCGGCAGATCGCGCGGCGCGGCGGGGCCTTGCGGGCTATTCATGAGGCGGCTCCGTAACGGGGCGGGACATCGGCGGGCTGCCGCCTTCGAGGTTGTCCCAGATCAGTCGCGGGTCGAATTGCATCGACGCCAACATTGTCAGTATCACTACGCAACCGAACGCGAGCGCGCCGGGACCGGCCGTGATGACGGCAAACGATTCGAAGCGCACGAGTGCGACGGTCAGCGTGATCACGAACACGTCGAGCATCGACCAGCGGCCGATGCGCTCGACAAGCCGGAACAGCTTCACGCGCTCCATCGGACGCCATGCCGAGCGGCGTTGCGCAGTGGCGGCGAGCAGCACGAGCACGCCGAGCTTGAGCATCGGCACGAGAATGCTCGCGACGAATACGACGATGGCTAGCGGCCACGACCCCGAGGTCCAGAAATAGATGACGCCGCTGATGATCGTGTCGTCTTCCGAGCCGACCAGCGACGACGTATGCATGACCGGCAGCAGATTGGCCGGGATATACAGAATCGCGGCCGAAATCAGCAGCGCCCACGTGCGTGCGAGGCTGTTGGGATTGCGCCGATGCAGGGCCGCGCCGCAACGCGGGCAAGACTGCGCGGTGTGAGCGGCGTGAGCGGCATGAGCGGTTGCGCGTCGCGCGACGCGTCCGCATGCGTGGCAGGTGAGGAGCCCCGCTTTCGATGCGGTGAGTGTGTTCATCGCGTGACCCGGTGTTTGTGCCACGGACCGCGCGGAGCCGCGACCGGCAGCCAGTTGCCGCGCGTGCGTCCTGGCTGCGCTGCGCGGCGCGCGCGGATGTCGTCTGCGAAGTCCCAGAGCGTGCGCGGATCGAACATGACGACGAGCACCAGCATCAACGTGAGTGCGCCGAAGGCGAACAGCGCCGCGCCTGGCACCACGCGCGCGAGGCTCACCATCTTTACGATCGTGACCAGCACGCCGAGCATGAATACTTCGATCATGCCCCACGGCCGCACGAACTGAATGGCGCGCAGCACGCGATTAAAGCCTGGCGGCACGTAGCCCTGGCGAATGGAAGTCAGCACATATAGCAGCGCGGCCAGTTCGGTCAGCGGGAACAGCACCGTCGAGCAGAACACCATGGCCGCGACCAGTTGCATGTCCTCGTTCCATAGCGCGACGAGTGCGCCGAACAGGCTCGTGTGCGAAGTAATGCCGCCCGTTTCGAGTTCGAGGAGCGGCGTGCCGAGCGCGATCACGAACGTGAACAGCGACGCGAGCGTCAGCGCGCAAATGCCGTCGAGGTTCGTCGACATGCCGCGATACAGGATCGCGCCGCAGCGCAGGCAATGCGCGGACGACTTTCCGCGCAACCGGCGCTTGCGGAACAGCGCGTCGCACTCGTGGCAGGCAACCAGGTTTTCTTCGTTCATACGGGCATCGGCGTCGGTATCGGCATTCACGGCGCTACCGGTTCCCACGACGGATCAGGATCGAACGATCGGAGCGCCGCCGCTTTTCTTGCCGACTGCGGCCCGAGGTTCTTCTGATAAACCTGGCCATCCTGATTAACGATGAAACTCATCACGCCGGTCTTGCCATATTCGGCGGGCCACGCAACGAGGCCATAGCCCTTCGTCAGCGTGCCGTTCTCCGCATAGTCGAGCGCGCCGCCCTTCGCGTGCGAACCCTGCGCGCTCAGAATGCGAAAGCGATAACCGTGATAGCCCTCCTTGCTGACCGATCCGGTGTTCGGCATCGCGGCTGCGAGTGGACCGAGCGGACTTTCCGCCTCGCCGGGAGCGGTGGGCCAATAGAGGCCGTCGTGTTGACCCGGTGTGCTGAGGAGGCGCTGCGCGTAATGGCCGGCCGATGCGCGATAGTCGCGCTGCGCATCGAGATAGGCAAGCGACGTCATGATCGCCGCGCGTTCGTTGCGGCCGATCCTGCGCGTGAGGATTTCATCGCTGCCCGCCGCGGGATCGAAACGCCAGCCGCTTGACGCCTGCACGAGCGGAATCGGCAGCGTCCAGCCGCCGGTGCCGACCGACAGATGCTTGCTTGGGCGGCCATGAAGCGGCGCGGCGTCGTCGACGATGCGATGGCCCGCGGCCCACGCGCCGAGGAATTCGTAGATGTCCTCGTCGCCGACGTCCTTCGACGGAATGAAGCGGTCGTAGTGCTGGCCGAGCACGTGCTGCATGGCCGCGTGGTCGTTGATGGCGAGCGCGTCGGCGAATGCATCGGCGGCGGCTTCCGGTGTCGGATAGACGGCTTGCGCATGCGCCGGTGCCGCGCAGACGAGTAGCGACGAGATCGCAATCGTCGTGTGAGCAAGATGGCGCGACAGCGGCACTGCGGTGAATCTCGCGAGACAAGCGCGAATCGATTGAATGTGGTTCATGAGCGGCTCCTGGGTATCGTTCAACGTTGCCGGCCGAGGTGGCGTTGTCCACCGCCGCCCGCGCCGAAGCCGCCGCGTTCGTGTCCACCGCCGCCTGCACCGAAGCCGCCGCGTTCCTGTCCGCCGCCGCCTGCGCCGAGTCCGCCGCGCTCCTGTCCGCCGCCGCCTGCGCCGAGTCCGCCGCGTTCCTGTCCACCACCGCCTGCACCGAGGCCGTTGTGCGAGCCGGCTTGCGCCTGGCGGCTTGCTTGGCCGCGCTCGATGTCCTGCCGTGCGGCCGGGCCGTTGCCCGCGCCGCGCAGCGCGTTGTCGCGATTGACGTTCTGCGCGCTCGCCCGAATGTTGCCGGCGTTTGTGCCGCCATGCTGAATGCCTTGCAGACGCTCGCTCGCGCTGCCGCCGAGATTTTGACCAGTGCGGTTCTGCAGCGCCTGCTGCGCTTGTGCGCGTGACGTGGAGACGTCGCGCCCGCGGTAAGCGTCGCGCTGCACGCCGCCGCCGAGATTCGCCGATGCGTTCCGGTTGAACGTCGTGTCGCGATTCCATCGCGTGGTGTTGCTGTTCACGTCGAGGCGCCGGTTCACGTTGATGTTGTTGTATCGGTTCACGTTGATGTTGACGTTGTGGTTGTTCCAGTTGACGTCGCTCCACAACGCGCTCGTGATCGCGATGCCCACGCCGAACGCGAGACCCGCGGCGAGCCCGCTTGCGACCGCATAGCCGGGCGGCGGCGGCACATACACGGGCGGATAGGCAGGGTAGGGCCACACGCCGTACACCACCGTCGGGTTATACGTCGGCACATAAACGACCTGCGGATTGACCGGCACGATCTGAATCGTGCTCTGTTCGACGATGACCTTCTGCTGTTCGGTCGTCTTCAGATTGCCGGCTGTTTGCGCCTGTTTGCGCAGACGTTGCACGGAGTCCATCACGTCGTTCGGCTGCGCGAGAAACGCGTTGCCGAGTTGCGCGACCCAGTCGGGCTTCGACGCCATCGTGGCGAGCACCTGTGGAAACGCCACTAGCGATTGCACGCTCGGGTCCCACGGTTCTGCGGCGACGGCTCTGACCGCGTCGTCGCCCTTGCTGTTCGGATTCGCCTTCGACCATGCCGCCGCGGACGTGACTTCCTGCGGAAAGGTCGTGGCCATCAGCACCTGGGCGAGCAATGCGTCGGGATAGAGCGCGATCGGCGCGGTCAGCGAATCGAGTTGCTGACTGGATATCTTCGCCGAGGTTTGCGCGTGGGCCGCGGGAGTCGCGACATCGAGCATGACCGGCAAGCCGGCCAGTATGGCAATCGCGATTAGCGTTGCCCCCTGGATTGCGCTTGAGCGTTTCACGATGGAATCTCCGTGTGTCGAAGTTGCATGTCTCGTTGTGATGTGGATGAGGGCGGGCTCGTGGTGCGCGCTCGTGCTTGCACATGAATCGACGGGCGCGGCGTGACGAACATTGGACTGCGAAACGCGGGAATGGAATGGGCGTGTGCGGCAAGCGTGTCAGGCATTCGTGTCGGTATATCCCCGTTTCAATGGCGAGATTATTAGCTCTATTCCATATGGAATTGCAATGCTCGAGCCAAATAAATTCGGGTTGAACTTGGCGAAAGGATGATCTATGAACGCCGTATTGAACGAGCACTTCGAGTGGTTAATGCCAGTTCGAAAAAACGTAGGCATTCTAAGCATAGCCTTGCATTTGCTAATGGATTTTTCTATCTTCCAAGCTGGAAGAATCATTCGGTGAAGAGAATCGTAGCGCATGAATCGGTGCGCACGGTGTTAAGCAAAGCTGTTCACGTTTAGCTGCATTGCTCTCGGCTGCCGCGAGCCTGCCAGGTAAGATGCGTTGAGCTGTGCGCCTCGCAGACTGCCCTCGTTCAGCAGATGCATGAGCCGTCAGTGTTCCTCACTAGAAGGTTTCAAATGAAGCGATTCGCCGCATTGATTCTGGCAAGCGCGAGCGCGCTTGCTTATGCCCAGAAACCGGCAACCTATCCCGCGCATGGACAAAGCCAACAGCAGCAGATGTCGGATGACGGCGCGTGCTATGCCTGGGCGAAGCAAAGCACCGGCATCGATCCGGCTGTCGTCGCGCAGACGCCCGCGCCACCAGCGGGCCCGACCGGCGCGCGCGTCAGAGGGGCGGCGCGAGGCGCGGCCGCGGGTGCGATCGTCGGGGACGTGAGCGGCAATGATGCGGGACACGGCACCGCGGTGGGCGCGACCGCGGGCGTGCTCGCCGGCGGAGTGCGCAGCCGTCAGCAGCATGCGGCGCAGGCGCAGTCCGCTACAGCGTCGCAGCAATCTTCGATGACGACTTATTGGCATGCATACGGCGCGTGCATGCAAGGCAAGGGCTACACGGTGCAATAGCGATAGCGGGCAACGGGCGACAGGCTCGCATCGCGATTTCATCGCATCTCATCCGCGCGGCCTGACGCCGATCATTCTCCCGCAGCGGCGAGCAGCGATACGGGCACGCCGCGGCAGCTCACTGTCGCTAGTACCGCGACGCCTTCTTTACCATTGAGCTTCACGCCTGTCTCGTCCCGAGATAACTGCCTGTCGACGCGCACGAGGTTAAGCGGCCACGATGCACGCGACAACCGTTCATGCGCAACGGAGCCGATCCACAGCGGCACGGCGGACGTGCCGTTATCGACCGCATAGCCGCTCGGCCAGAAGCGCAGCACGTCGCGTCGATTGCGCGTGTCGCCGGGACGCATGAACACGAGCGACGACGGCACGCCGTTGTTCAGCTTCGGCAACACGGGCAACGCGGTCGCGGGCACATCGGGCGAGGCGAGCGAAAGCAGGCTATGCACGGAGAGCGTCGTGCCCTCGATCCATCCCTGCTCGCGCAATTGCCGGCGCAGCGTATCGCCGTCGGACACCCATTGCAGCGTAAGCGGCTCCTTGCGGTCGCCGCCCATATCCGAGCGATAACAAGGCAGTTGCTTCCACACCGAATCCGTCCATTGCTGCTGCGTCACATGCGTGAGCGGCAGCGGCACCAGCGTCAGGCCGCCCGCCGGCGCGCCGCTTATGCCGACGCCGGACTGGACGCCCACGCTCGCGAGCACCGTCACGAGCATGACGGCCGGCATCCAGCGGCGCGCGGGCGGCGGCTGCGGATGCCGCAATATCGCGGTGAGCGCGACAATCGCCACCCACACATAGGCGAGCGCCGCGCCGCCGATCGCGTCCGACACCCAGTAGCGGCCGAAGTACACGCCCGCCAGCGCGACGACGATGACGACAAGCGTGCTCGCGGTGACGACGAGCAGACCCTCGAGCATGCCGACCCGCCGCGCGAGCAGGAACGCAAGAAAGCCATACACGATGACGGTCGCCGCCACGTGATTGCTCGGGAATACGTAGGCGTCGGTCATCAGCGCGTTCGGCGCGGCGCGCTGCATCGCGAGTTGCAACGCGAAGATCAGCAGCTGCGAAAACAGCACGGCCGCGAGCCAGTAGCCGACGGTGCGCCAGCGCCGCTCCCATGCCATCCACAGCGCGACGGCGACGATCAGCGCGGCGAGCGTGCCGGTGCTGCCGAGCGTCGCGAGGCCGGCGAGCAGCGAGTCGCCCCACGGCGTGCGCACCGATTGCATGAAGCGATAGACGGACTGGTCGACGTGTGTGAGCGGGTCGCCGCTGATCACGTCTTCGAGGATGCCGAAGAACAGTGCGCCGCATATGAGCACGATCAGCGACGCCGCGAGAATGCTGGTCGCATCCGGCGCTTCGGGATCGAGCAGTCTGCGCGCGACGCGGCCGACCGGCCCCGGATGACGGCAAGCCCAACTGCCCAGATGGCGACCGGCCGCATTCGACCATGCGTGAGCGTGCGACAGCAGGAACGCCGCCGCGCGATAGCTGAGCCAGATGCTCGCGACGAGCAGCGCGAGAATCACGACGAGCCGGAACGACACCGCGCCGGCAAGCAGCACCGACGCGCCGAACACGACGCCCGGCAGGATATGCGCGGGCGCCCACAGCAGCGCGGACAGCACGTTCATCGCGTAAAAGCGCACGGGCGACATGCCGAGCATGCCGGCGACGACCGGCACGATTGCGCGCAACGGTCCGGCGAAGCGCGCGAGCACGACGCTCTTCGCGCCATGCTTGCCGAAGAAGCGGTAGCCGGCTTCCAGCACTTCGGGATGACGGGAGAACGGCCAGAGCTTGACGATGCGGCTCTTGTAGCGGCTGCCGATCCAGAAGCTGAGGCCGTCGCCGGCGATGGCGCCCGCGATCGCCCACGCGAGCACCCAGCCGAGGCTCAGCGAGCCGGTGCCTGTGAGCGCGCCCGCGAGAAACATCGCGGTGCTGCCGGGAACGAATGTGCCGATGACGGCAACCGATTCGAGAAAGGCCGCGAGGAATACGACCGTGAGCAGCCATTCCGGATGACCGGCCAGCAGGTGCAGGAGGTGGACGTACGCTTGCTCCATCGTGCGCGATCAGCCGTTTGGGCCGTTTGGGCGTGACGGTCGATCATAACGCGCGCGGAGGGTTTGTATCGTCGGCGGTGGCGTGCGGTGGGTGTGCGGTGGGGTTTGGGCGGGGTGCGGCCGGTGCGTGCCCGATGATGCTGGGGGTGCCGATCGCTACAAACCGTGGCCGCGGGTGCCGGTCATGCCCGCGGGTGCGCGTCCATGCCATTAGTGCGTGCTTGCCAGTGCCGGTCGTCCTGGTTTCTGCACGCGCTTTCCTCACGCCCCGGCACGCGCGAGGAAAGCTCGTCAAACGCTAAGCGTCACGCTCACGAAGCCGAAAGCTGGTCGCCCGAAACATGCACGCGTTCGCCGACCTGGACCGGCGGCTGCGTCTGATAGTCGAAGTTGCGGTAGCTGCCGTCCTGCATGCGCACCTGGACCTGATAGCTCGTCTGCTTGCGCACCGCATGCTCGATGCCGTTGCCCGCCAGCCCGCCGCCGACAGCGCCCGCGATCGTCGTCAGGATCTTGCCGCGTCCGCCGCCGATCTGATTGCCGACAAGCCCGCCCGCGACCGCGCCGCCGAGTGCGCCGAGGCCGGTCGTCGGCTCGGGCGACTGCACGGTGTTGATCGCGACCACTTCGCCGGCGTACGGATCGGCGGGAACCGGGCGTGTCGCGGGTTCGTTGGCCGTCTGGTAGCCGTTGTTGTTCGCGTAGCGGGGCGCAGCCGCGCCGCCGCTATGCGTGCGATGCACCGGCGGTTTGGCGGGCGCAGCATGCTGTGCCGGCTCCTGCGCCGTTTGCGCGGCGGGCTGCTGCACGTTTTGCGGCACGGCCTGCTGCGCCGTTTGCTGTGCAATCGACGGCTGCTGCGCGTTGAGCGTGCCGCTCGCGCTTTGCGCGGCGAGCGCCGCGGGCGAAACCGCGGGTTCGGTCACTGCATGCGACGTGGGCAGCAAGCCGGTCATCGCGGCGATCCCCGTCGCGCTTGCGACGATGACGGCCACCGCTGCGCCGGCGATCAACGGATGGATACGGCTGCGCGGTGAAGTGCTGGTCGTGACGTTCGTGTTCATTGCGGTCTCCGCGGGTAGGTGCCTGCAATAACGGTTGCGCGACGCGTCCGGTGCACGTTCCGCCTGCGCTGCTTTGTAAGGATTTGTACGACTTTGCACAGCGGCAGGCGGTCCGAGGCGAAACGCGGACATAAGCTGTTACGAGCGTGAACGAAGCAGGCCGCGGTTCGTCATACAGGTTGAGCGGCGCGTTATCGCGCGCAGTCGAACGGACGGAATGACGGAGTGGAGCAATGAAAATCGTAATGGGCCGTATGGCAGCAACAGTGGTGATCGCGGCGTCCCTGTGCGGCGCGGTCGGAACGGCGTGCGCGCAGTCGGGCGGCACGCGCGCGGTGCCGTCTACCGGAAACGTGGCTGGCGGCGGCGGAACGGTCGGCTCGACGCTCACGCCTTCGCCGGGACTTGCGACGCCAGGCGGCTCTATTGGCACAGGCCTGAGCGCAGGCGGCGTCGGCACGGGTCTGAACTCAGGCCACGTCCCTAACACGATGCGAGCGAACGGCACGAGCCTGAATCAGAACCCCGATCCGCGAGTGCCGAGTCTCAGCGGCAGGCCGGCGGCGCCGCGCTAGATCGACGCGCGCGAGCGGTGGTTTGCAGCGCATAAGCGGCTTTAAAATGAACGCTTCATCCACCGGTTCACCGATCAGAGGAAGCGCGCATGGCATACGGCGAGCACAACTACCAGGTCTCCGTTCAATGGACGGGCAATCGCGGCAGCGGCACATCCGGCTATCGTGACTACAGCCGCGACCACGTGATCGCTTCGGGAAGCAAGCCGGACATTCCGGGCTCGTCCGACGCCGCGTTTCTCGGCGACGCAAAGCGATGGAACCCCGAGGATTTGCTGGTCGCGGCGGCCTCGGCGTGTCACAAGCTGTGGTATCTGCACCTTTGCTCGGACGCGGGCATTGTCGTCGTCGACTATCGCGACGACGCCGAAGGGACCATGCTCGACAGTCCGCAGCAGGGCCGCTTTTCGCAGATCGTGCTGCGTCCGCGCGTGGTGATTCAGGCGGGCGGCAACGCCGAACTGGCGCAGCAGCTGCACCACACGGCGCATGAGAAGTGCTATATCGCGAACTCGGTCAATTTTCCGATTCTTTGCGAGCCGGCGATCGAAACGCGTGCGGGCTGAGCACTGACGCGCGCCTTTACCGGACGTTCAACGCGCTTTACCGATTGCCGTCGAGCAGGTCGCCCAGCAGTTCGTCGAAGGCGGCCTGGGCGTCTTCGAGTTCCTGCAGCGCGGCGTCGAAAGTTTGCAGCGCGAATTGCGAGGGATTGCCGCTGCCGGCCGGCGGAAACTGCGATTGCAACGAAGCGAACGCGGTCTTGACCCGCTGGGTCGCCGTCAATACGCGCTCCATTGCGGCGGCTTCTTCCGCTCGCGCTTTCTCGTGATCGATGTTGTCCATGAAAACTCCGTGTTCGCCGACGCGTTGCCGGCGTCAGATTGATGCCACCTGCGATGCGCCGTTGATGCAACGCGCACCGCCTGAAAAGGCGTGACTATGCCACGTTCGCACTCACGATAGCGGCAAGCCGCTGTCCGCCTTCACCTCGCGCAACGATAGCGCCGATTCCACCGACGTCACGCCAGGCAGGCTGCGCATCTGGTCGCGCATGAAAGTGCCGTAGTCGTCGAGATCGCGCGCGACCACTTGCAGGATATAGTCCGCGCTGCCCGACACGTTGTGGCACGCGATGATGCGCGGTATCGCCTGCACCTCGCGCTCGAAGCGGTTGGCGAGATTCTTGTCGTGCACGGCAAAGCGCACGAGAACGAACGCGACCACGCCGAAGCCGAGCGCCGGACGCGCGAGCACGGCGCGATAGTGGCCGATGTAGCCTTCGTTTTCCAGGCGCTTGAGCCGCCGCGCGCAAGGCGTCTCGCTCAGCCCGACGAGTTCGGCGAGCTTCGCATTCGACATGCGGCCGTCTTTTTGCAGCGCCGCGAGAATCGCGCGGTCGGTCTTGTCGAGATCGGTTGTCATGGTCGGGCGGCCGATGTTTTGTGCTAGAGGAAAGCTGATGTAGATGACGCGATGTTAGCGTATTCCACCAAACGTCACGCCACCGCGCCGGAAATTCGCCAACGAACCCTCCATCGACGATAGCAAGATAGAGCCATCGAATCCACGAGGCTCTCATGATTTCCGCACATCTTCTCGCCGTCTATATCGCCGCACTGCTGGTCGTCTACGCGGTGCCTGGCCCGGACATGGCGCTGATCCTGCAAACCAGTATTGGGCGCGGCGTGCGCAGCGGTTTCGCGGCGGCTTGCGGGCTCGGCGTCGCACGCGCGACGCATGTCACGCTGTCCGCTTGCGGCGCGGCCGCGCTGCTTCGCAACGCGCCGTGGCTATACGACGTCGTGCGCTATGGCGGCGCGGTTTATCTCGCCTGGGTCGGCATCCAGATTTTTCGCTCGCCGGTGTTCGCGTTGCCCGAGGGCGGCGCCGCGCGCGACGGGACCGGCGGCGTGCAGCAGCAGGCTTCGGAGGCGGGCATGCCGCAGTTGCGGGCTTCGTTCGTCAAGGGCTTGCTGACCAACCTGCTGAATCCGAAGGCGCTGCTGTTCTGTTCGGTGCTGCTGCCGCAGTTCGTGCGTCCCGAAGCGGGACCGGTCGCGTTGCAGATGATGGAGCTGGGTTCGGTGCTGCTCGCCGTCGGCTTCTGCTTCGACCTGGCGTACGCAGTCGGCGCCGCGCGGATCGCCCAATGGATGCGCGCGCATCCGCTTGCACAAACGCTGCAGCGCTGGACTTTTTCGGCGGCGCTGATCGGCTTCGCGGTGCGGCTGTCGCTCGATTGACGCGGCTTTGGCGGACGCCTGCGAGTTAACGCTGCGCTCGCGGCTCGTGTCGTGCGCCGACAGCCTGCGTGCCGATGCTACGACCCACAGCCGGCGTCTCGATGACGCCGGCCGGCGCGGCCGATCACTGAACTTCAGCCGCGCGCACAAGGCCGGCTCTTACTTCAGCCCGCCCAGATAGTCGAGCTTGCCGAGCTCCACACCGTTATGACGCAAGATGTCGTACGCGGTCGTCACGTGGAAGAAAAAGTTCGGCAGCACAAATCCCAGCAGATACGACTGACCGGTGAACTCGATTGGTCCGCTGCGCATTTTCAATGTGATCGCGCGCTCTTCCGATCCGTCGATCTGCTGCGGGGTGAATTCCTTCAGATAGTCGATCGTCTTTTGAAGGCGAGCGTGCAGTTCGTCGAAAGTCTGTTCGACGTCTTCGTACTTGGGCGCTTCGACATCCGCAAGCCGCGCCGCGCAGCCCTTCGCGGTATCGCTCGCGATATACACCTGACGCGTGAGCGGCAACATGTCCGGCGCGAGGCGGGCGTTCGTGAACACCGCAGGTTCGATCTGCTTTTGCGCGGCGTGCGCCTGAGCTTTGCCGAGGATGCCTTGCAGATTGGTGAGGCCGCGAATCAGCACGGGCAGTGATGCTTGATACATCGAGATTGACATGGAGTTCCTCTGATTCTTCGATCTTGCGCGCGGACGCGCGAGGCAATGCAATGTAACGGCTAAACGGCCGCTGCAGCATCATAGCCGAGCGCCGCGGACCATGCATCGGACGCCGCGGCGCCTGGCCATTCGGCCGACTGCCGCTCGGACTGGAACTGTGTTCGAATGCATTGGTCCGAAGGTTTGCGAAGTCCCGCATGCCGCGCTTCGCATGCAGCACCTTCCAATAGCTGTCGTCGGGCGTTGAGTGGATGGGCGCGTGCGCCGGTCCGTCTCGCATCCGGCGCCGTCATGCCAAGAGGAGAGTCGCACATGGCCACCAAGCATCCGCTGCCCGGAAGCGAGCGCAACGTAGAACGAGGTTCCAAACTCATCGGCGACTGCGATCCATCGGAGAAGATCGAGGTCTTCGTGATGCTGCGCCGTCAGCAGCAGGCGCAGTTCGACGCGCTGATGAGCCGGATCGAAGCCGGCGACCCGAACGTGAAGCCGCTGTCGCGCGAGGCGATGGCCAAAGACTACGGCGCAGCCCCCGACGACGTCGCCAAAGTCAAGGCATTTGCCGCCGCGCATGGGCTGACGGTGGTGCGCGAGGATCTGGCCGCGCGCTCGGTGCTGCTGTCGGGCACTGTCGCGCAGTTCCAGAGCGCGTTCGAAGTCAAGCTCGAAAAGTATCAGCACCATACGTCCGGCGAATTCCGCGGACGGACCGGCGCGGTCAACGTGCCGGACGATCTGCACGACGTCGTCGAGGCGGTGCTTGGGCTCGACAACCGTCCGCAGGCGCGGCCGCACTTTCGCATTCGTCCGCCGTTCAGGCCGGCTAAAACGCATCAGGCTTCGTTCACGCCGCTGCAGTTGGCGTCGCTCTACAAGTTTCCGCAGGGCGACGGCAGCGGGCAGTGCGTCGGCATCATCGAGCTGGGCGGCGGTTACGATCCGGCGGATCTGAAGTCGTACTTCGCGAGCCTCGGCGTGCCTTCGCCCACGGTGAAATCGGTCAGCGTCGACCAGGCGCGCAACGAACCGACCGGCGATCCGAACGGCCCGGACGGCGAGGTCACGCTCGACATCGAGATTGTCGGCGCCATCGTGCCGGGCGCGACGATCGCGGTGTACTTCGCGCCGAACAGCGACGCCGGTTTTATCGACGCGGTGAGCCGCGCGGTGCACGACACGGTCAACAAGCCGTCGGTGATTTCGATCAGTTGGGGCGGGCCGGAGTCGATCTGGACGAGCCAGTCGCTGAAGGCGTTCAACAGCGTGCTGCAAACCGCGGCGGCGCTCGGCGTGACGGTGTGCGCGGCGTCCGGCGACAGTGGCTCGAGCGACGGCGCCAATGGCGGCGATAACGTCGACTTTCCGGCGGCGAGCCCGTATGTGCTCGCGTGCGGCGGCACGAGCCTCACAGCGTCCGGCACGTCGATCACGCACGAGGTGGTGTGGAACGACGGACCGCAAGGCGGCGCGGGCGGCGGTGGCGTGAGCGGCGCGTTTGCGTTGCCGGCGTGGCAGGAGGGGCTTTCGGTGGCGTTGTCGGCGGGCGGCAAGAAGCCGCTCGCGAAGCGCGGCGTGCCCGATGTCGCCGGCGATGCCTCGCCGCTTACCGGCTACACGGTGCTGGTCGGCGGCACGCAAACGGTGGTGGGCGGAACGAGCGCGGTCGCGCCGCTGTGGGCCGCGCTGATTGCGCGCATCAACGCGGCGAAGGGCGCGCCGGCAGGCTTCGTGAATCCGAAGCTGTACAAGGCGGCGGGCGTGTGCAACGACATCACCCAAGGTAATAACGGCAGCTTCGCGGCGTCCAAGGGCTGGGACGCCTGCACGGGACTCGGCAGTCCCAATGGTCAGAAAGTGGCTGCCGCACTATAGTCAGCAGGTTGATCGGCGAGTTGTCTAGCGAGTCGATCGGCACGAGTCCCGCAGCACCGGCACAAGACGTGAACGTACCCATGGAGCGATCATGACAAGCACAGAGCCAGCGTCCGTTAGTCCGCAGTCGCCGCACAATTCCGAAGCGTCAGCCAGGCCGGCAGCGGCGGGCAAGCACAAGGCGGGCGACCAGCCCTTCTTCGATCCGGTCGCCTACGGCAACGGCCCCGACGATTCCGTCACCGCGACCGACGAGAACGCTGCGATCACGCATCACTCGGTCACGATAGACGGCAAAAAGATCGACTACACGGCGACGGTCGGCCATCTGGTGATCGTCGACCCGAGCAGTTCGCAGCCCGCCGCGCGGATGTTCTACGTCGCGTTCACGCAGGACAACCAGAAAGAAGAAACCCGGCCGCTCACATTCTTCTATAACGGCGGGCCCGGTTCTTCCGCGGTGTTCGTGCTGCTCGGCTCGTTCGGGCCGCGCCGCATCAGGACGTCGATGCCGAACTTCACGCCGCCCGCGCCGTACACGATCGAAGACAACCCCGACAGCCTGCTCGACAAAAGCGACCTGATTTTCGTCAACCCGGTCGGCACCGGCTATTCCGCGGCCGTCGCGCCGAAAAAGAACCGCGACTTCTGGGGCGTCGACCAGGACGCCGATTCGATCGCGCAGTTCATCAAGCGCTTTCTGACGAAGAACAATCGCTGGAATTCGCCGAAGTATCTGTTCGGCGAGTCGTACGGCACCGCGCGAAGCTGCGTGGTCGCTTACCGGTTGCACGAAGGCGGCGTCGATCTGAACGGCATCACGCTGCAATCGTCGATACTCGATTACACGCAGGCCGGCAATCCGGTCGGCGCGCTGCCCACGGCCGCCGCCGACGCGTGGTATCACAAGAAGCTCGGCATCGCGCCGCGGCCGACCGATCTCGGCGCGTTCGCCGAGGAAGTCGCGCAGTTCGCCCGCACCGATTACCTCGCGGCGTTGCGCAAATTCCCGACCACCGACGCAGCGACGGTCGAGAAGCTCGCCGAATACACCGGCATCGACAAGACGACCTTGCTTGCGTGGAGTCTCGACATAGCGTCGTACGACAGCCGCGGCAATTCGCTGTTCCTGACCACGCTGCTCAAGTCCAAGGGTCTCGTGCTGGGCGCCTACGACGGCCGCGTCACCGCCATCGGCACCGGCATTGCGGGCAAGATCGATCCGAACTCCGGCGGCAACGATCCGACGATGACGGCCGTGTCCGGCGTCTATACGACGATGTGGAACGTCTATCTGAACGAGCAGTTGAAGTACACGTCGAACTCGGCCTTCACGGATCTCAACGATCAGGCGTTCCAGTTCTGGGACTTCAGCCACATCGACCCGACCGGCGCGCAGAAGGGCGTGGACGACAAGGGCAACGTGATTCTCTACACGGCCGGCGACCTCGCGGCGGTCATGGCGCTCAATCCCGATCTGAAGGTGCTGTCGGCAAACGGCTTTTATGATTTCGTCACACCGTTCTATCAGACGGTGCTCGATTTGCAGCAAATGCCGCTGCTCAGTCAGCAGGTGCGGCAGAACTTGTCGGCGCGCTTTTATCCGTCGGGCCACATGATTTATCTCGACGGCGGCTCGCGCACCGCGCTGAAGGCGGACCTCGCGCACATGTATGACTCGACGGTGGCCAACACTGAGGCACTTAGCCGCATCCGGGCGTTGCAGGCGCGCACGGCGCAATAGCGAAAGCGCGGGGTTCCACGGCGGCTGTCGCGGTCGCCGTGGAAACTTTGTAGCGCTCCCGCGCACCGCTCGGAGTCGGCGGTTTTTTCCGTATGCGTATCGAATGTGTTTTAATTGCCTTGCGAATTGAACTACCGCGTGCCTCGACAGGCGCGCCGACGAATGAAGGCAGGCATTGCAGACAGGCGTCGCGGCGAGGCTTCCGGCGACCACATAGGCAGTACTTTTCGACCGCGCGCAGTTGCGTTCGCGCGGCGGCGCGCGTGGCGCGCGCGTTTCACGCTGACGCTGGGTCTTGCCGCGCTGCTCGCAGTGCGCGTCGGCGCAGTGTATGCGCAGGACGCAGCCATGCTCGACGAACGCGTGACGCAGCAATCCATCCGCGAGACGATTTGCCGCCCTGGCTATGCGAGCGCGGTCTCGCCGCCGTTCGATGAACTGATGGCGCACAAGGACCGGATGCTCGCGGAGCGCGGCATCGACGCGGACGACGGCGCCGAGTTCGCGCTCGATCGGCGCGTGCCCGTGGTGCTCGGCGGCTCGCCGGACGCGCCGTCCAATCTCGGCCTTCTGCCCTGGGCGGGACGGCAGGGCGAGCGGCGCAAGGCGCGCGCGGCGGTCATGCTCAAGCGCTGCGTCTGCGAAGGCAAGTTGAGTCTTGCGGAAGCGCAGGCGGCGATCGTCGGCGATTGGTCGGTGGTCTATTCTGGCTTTAGCCAGGAGTCTTGCGACATCAGCCGGCTGGATGTTGCGACGAGCGCCGACAGCGGGCGCACAGCGGGGCGCGGCACGCAGCCGTAACGGTTGGTGTCGGCGCGGATCGCGCCGCGCTTGCGAAAAAGGTTGAATGCGCCGGAACGCTCGATCCTGTCTCCAACTTTGCGGGCGTGACCCACAAACGCTTTTTGTCAGCGCGTGCCGCCAGCCCGCATTACTTACTTGTCGTCGCCGCTCGCCGTCTTTCAGCACGCGGCTTTCGCATCGAACTCGCCGAATCAACTCATTCCTGGAGAATTACCATGACTTATTCACGTCTTGCCGCAGCGACGCTTGCCGTGCTGAGCGTTGCATGCGCCGTCGGCGCCGCGCCCGTGTTCGCCGCCGAGCCGGCGCATTGCGGCAAAGCCGACGCGCTGCAAATTCGCGGCGATGTGCCCGCGGCCATCAGCTTCGATGTCTATCGTCAACTGCGTCCGCTGAACGCGCAGCGCATCGCGTTGTTCCAGTCGGCCGGGGAAGTGAAGCATCTGCCCGACGGACTTGCCGTGTGCGAAGTGGCGGACGACGGCGTGGACGATCCGTCCGCGGTGCTGGTCGCATTGCCGCAAGGCAAGAACGCGTGGTGGGTGAGCGCGGCCAACGTGCAGGACGCGGACTGACGCTCGCGCGGCGAGCAGCAGCTTCCGTTCGCCGATCGGCGCAACGAACTCCGGCATGCATGCCGCGGTCCGCTTCTTGCAACCCGCGTCTGCACGCGCAATGTTCAGCACAATTTCCAGGCGCCGCGGCGCAGTTAGTCAAAACAGTGTTGCTGCCGAACGGAAAGGGCGCGGTTCAGGTACAGTGCACATTGATCGTGCTACCCGGTGCGAGCTTGTCATGGTGACGCCGCGTCGCATCGCGTGTCCGATCGTAAGTGGCTATCCTTAAACAGGACCCCGGCGGGCTCATCGGAATACCGCGCGGAATATCGGAGATTCAAATGATCGCTTTCTACCTGTCATTGGCCGCGCTCGGCGCGGCGGGCGCCGCACTCATCCGCGAACTGGCCGCCGCACAGGCGAGACAACGGGCGGCATTGCGCCCGGCGCGCGTGCGCGTCGACAGGTCCGGCGGCAGCCGCCAGGAGTAGGCAGCATGAACCTGATCGTGCGCAACATCGCGCCGTCGTGCACCGAGCAGGAAGTGCGCGAATTCCTCAAGCACGAGCTGGGGCATTACGCGCGCAACGTCGAGGTCGTCGACGCGGGCACGCCTGGCGCCTACGCCACGGTCGAACTGGACGCGCAAGTGCCGTATGTCGGCGAAGTCATCGCGCGGCAGATTCATGGCAAGCACCTGGGCGGAATGGCGCTCGAGGCGAGCGCCGATCTTTTCACCGACGACTCGCCGCCCGCCCAGCCGCCCGCGCACTAAGCGCTGAGCTGCGGTTCGCGTTGCGGCTCATGTTGCGGCTCACGTTTCGCTCGTGGGCGCGGGCCAGTCGAACGGCGTGTACGGCAGCGCGCGCTTGTGCCGCGTCACATCGTGGAAACGCAAGATGATGTTGCGTGCCTCGTCGCTGACCGGTTTGCCTTCCAGGAAGTCGTCGATCGTCTCGTACGGTACGCCGTAGGCATCTTCGTCGGGCCGTTGCGGGCGCAACGCTTCGAGGTCCGCGGTCGGCACCTTGTGCGCGAGCGCGTCCGAGGCACCGAGCGCCTTCGCGACCGCACGCACGCGGCGCTTGTTGAGGCCCGCGAGCGGCAGCACATCGGCGCCGCCGTCGCCGAACTTCGTAAAAAATCCCATTAGCGATTCCGCCGCGTGATCCGTGCCGATCACCACGCCCGTGCGCGTGCTCGCCACCGCGTACTGCGCAATCATTCGTTGCCGCGCCTTGATGTTGCCGTGCACGAAGTCTTCCTGCGCTTCGTCCGCGAACGGCAGGCCGCTTTGATGCAGCGACGCGAGCATCGCGTCGGCGGCGGGCTTGATGTCGATGGTCAGCGTCTCGTCCGCACGAATGAAGGCGAGCGCCTGCTGCGCGTCGGCCTCGTCTTTCTGCTCGCCGTGCGGCAGGCGTATCGCGACGAAACGCGCGTCGTAATTTTCGGCGCGCAAGCGCTCGACGGCCAGTTGCGCGAGGCGCCCGGCCGTCGTCGAATCCACGCCGCCGCTGATGCCGAGCACGTACGTCTTCAGGCCGTTGCTGCGCAGATAGTTCGCGAGAAAAGAGATGCGGCGCTCGATTTCCTCGTTGGCGTCGAAGCCGGCGCTAACGTGCATTTCCGCCGCGATGTTGGTCTGAACAGTGGCTGGATCGGTCTGCTTCATGGTTGTCTTGCTCCTTGCTGGTGGCGCAGTGCTTTCTGATGAAGAACGGCTTCCGCGATCGTACGAGCATGTAGCGGACCCGCGAAGTTTTGATCGGCAGAACGCGACGGGCCGCGCAAGCACATCAACACATCAACGCATGACATCACCACATCAACAACACCGTGCCCGCGCCGAGGACGCCGCCGCACAACACACACGCCCACAACAGCGCGCGCGTGCGCCGATATTCGCGGCCGATCTCGGCAAGCAGTCGAGCGTTCTGCCCCGGCGAGCGCGCGCGATCGTGCTCGTGCTGCAGATAGCGCACGGCCAGTTGCGGCACGCGCGGCAGCATGTGCGCGAGATGCGGCAGTTCGCGTGAAATGCGCTTGAACCAGCCGCGATGATCGACGTCGCGCCGCGCAATATCCGCGAGCACACCGCGCGCGATATTCCATGTATCGACGCCCGGATGCAGCGCACGCGCCAGCATCTCGGCCTGCTGGAACGAGCGTTGCGCGGTGGCAAGGCGGCTCGATACGGTGCCGTCGAACGGATGCACCGCGTGCAGCAGATGATGAAACAGCGAGCCCGCCGAACGGTCCTCTGGCGCGGCCGCGAAATGCGCTTCGGCACGCGTGCGCAACTCCGCTTCGAGCAACTCGGCGCGCGTGTCGTGCGGCACGTGTCCCGCGTCGCGATGCAGTTCCGCGAGCCGTCCATAGTCCTGCTCGAACAGCGCAGTCGCGCCGTGCACGAAGAACTCGCGCTCGCCGGTCGACAGGCTCGACATGATCGAAAACTCGGCCAGCACGAGGCGGCCCAGCGAATCCGGTTCGATGCTCACGCGAACCCGCCGCGCGTCGAGCGTCGCGTGAAAGAAGCCGTGTTCGAAAGCCTGCTCGGTCACGACTTCGACGATATGCGCGGCGAGCGGCGCGAGTTTCACGTGATGCGCGTGCAGGCCGCTCAGGTCGCTCGCCGGCAGCGTGTCGATGCGCTGCATGGTGAGCGTGAGGGGCGTGCACAGGTCCCAGATCACGTTGGGCACGACGATGCGCGTGTCGCCGTCGAAATGATGGCCGGTCTGACTCAGGTTGGCGGCTTCGGCGCGCAGATCGAAGCGGCGCAGGATGTCGTCGGTGAAGGTTTGCGCGAGCGCCCGCAGCCGCAGGCGGCGCGCCGTGCCGGACACTTTTTCCAGCCAGCGCGCGACCCAGCGCAACAGCGCGAGTTCGTCGCCGATCTGCTGCAACTGGCCGGCGCGCAGCAGCTTGATCGCCACCTCGCGATGACCGTTGACCGGCATGATGAGCCGAGCGAAATGCGTCTGTTCGGCAAAACCGCTGCGCACCGGAACGAGGTCCACCGCGCTGAAAAGCGTGGCGAGCGGGCGGCCGAACGCGCGCGCCAGCGCCTCCTCGGATTCGCGCGGCGGCAGCGGCGTTTCCAGATGATCGACGGCGTCGATGGCGTCGTGCAATGTCGCGTTCGCCAGTTCCGGACGCTCGACTAGCGTCTTCGCGAAACGGCCGGCAAGCGGGCCGAGCGCGGGCAGCAGGCCGTGCACGCTGCGCGCGCTGTCCGCCGACGCATGCACGCGGCCGACGAGTTCGATCATCCAGTGGAGCTTGCGATCGGACGGCGCGGCGAGCCAGAGCAGGCGCGCGCCATATCGCAGTGCGTGGTAAAGCAGTAGTAAGCGGCGAAACAGTGGCGGCATCGGAGTTCGGTCGACGGCAATGCGGCGCGCGTCCAACTGCCGCGCCGCGGGGCCAGGACGCTCAGATTATCAGGGATGCGCGGTGTGCGGCGTGCGGTCGCATTCAACGACGTGTTGCCGAATACGCACGACCTTCGTCTTCAATTCGATAGCGGCGCCATCAGCAAGCAAACAGGCTTCCGCTTGCCGCCTGAACGGCCCGCGCATGCCGAGGGTAAAATGAGTCCGGTAAGTACATTTTCTTACCGATCTGGAACAACCCTTATGAGTCAGAGTGACGACAGGCAGGATGTGACGCGCGAAACAGAGGAGCAGTTCCGGATTCTCGTTCAGGGCGTCACTGACTACGCGATATTCATGCTCTCGCCTGCCGGAGTCGTCACGAGTTGGAACGTCGGCGCCGAGCGGATCAAGGGGTATCGGCAGTCGGAGATCATCGGCGAGCATTTCTCGCGTTTCTACACGGACGAGGACAAAGCAGCCGGCGCGCCCGCGCAGATACTCGCGATCGCGGCGAGAGAAGGCCGTGCCGAACGCGAAGGATGGCGGGTTCGCAAAGGCGGCAGCCGCTTCTGGGCGCACGTCGTGGTCGACGCGATCCGCGACGAAGCGGGTGCTCTCGTCGGATTTGCAAAGGTGACGCGCGACATCACCGAGCGCAAGGAAGCCGCGGCCGCGCTCGAGAAGGCCAACGCCGCGCTGTTCCAGGCGCAGAAGATGGAAGCGATCGGGCGGCTGACGGGCGGCGTCGCGCACGACTTCAACAATCTGCTGGCCGTGCTGTCCAACGGTCTCGAGGTGCTCGCGCTCCAGGCGCGCACGCCGCTCGACAAGAAAATGATCGATGGAATGCGGCGGGCGATCGACCGCGGCGCGTCGCTGACGCAGCAGTTGCTGTCGTTCGCGCGGCAACAGCCGTTGCAGGCGCAGGTACACGATCTGAACGGATTGATTCGCGAGTTCACGCCCATGCTCTCGCGCGCCGGCAACCGCAACACGCATGTCGAGCTTGGCCTGCATGCCACGCACGCTTTCGCATCCGTCGATGCCGCGCGTTTCGAGGCCGCTCTGCTCAATCTGGTTGTCAACGCGGTCGACGCCATGCCGACCGGCGGCGCGGTCACGATCACCACCGACACGGTCCAGTCGGAGACGGAAGTGACCCCCGCGCTGCCTGCCGGGCACTACGTCCGCATTTCGGTTGCGGATACCGGTAGCGGCATGTCCGAGGACGTGCTCGCGCAGGCGTTCGAGCCGTTTTTCACGACCAAGCAGCCAGGCAAGGGCACGGGACTGGGCTTGAGTCAGGTGTACGGGTTTATCGCCCAGTCGGGCGGCGACGTGCATCTATCGAGCGAAGTGGGCAAGGGCACGACGGTCGATCTTTATCTGCCGGTCGCGGAGCCGCCGGCAGCCGTCGGTCTGCCGTCGACGGCAAGGCATGAGACCGTTTTGCTGGTCGAGGACGAGCCCGACGTGCTCGGCGTTGCGTTCGAACTGCTGATGAACATCGGCTATGAGGTGGTGCCCGCGAGCAGTGCGTCGGAGGCGGCGCTGATTCTCGAGGAGCGGGCTGACATCGACGTTGTCTTCACCGACATCTCGATGGCCCACGGCATGAGCGGGCTGGAACTGGCGCAACTCGTCCGCTCGCATTATCCGGCGATCAGGGTGGTGCTCACGTCGGGCTATTCGCCGGCTCCGCTGCACGACGAGAAGAGTGAACTGCGGGATCTGATATTCGTGCAGAAGCCGTATCGGTTGGCCGATCTTGCGAAGGCGCTGCGAGCGTGAGCGTGAGCGGGAATTGCGGGAGCTCGCTTATGGTCCGCTTTGTCCGCTTTGGCTGATCAACGAGTCGCTTGCGAAGACGCGATACGGCGACTCATCGAGGTTCAGATGATCGGGCATAGGGAACGCATTTACGCAGTAGTCGTGCGCTAACGCAATATGCCGACACCATTGGAGTAAGCGATGACAGGCGCAACCGTGTTTAACGAGCGGACCGATCACTGGCTCGTCGCGCGGCGCGATCCCGAGACGGGCATTGAAGGGCTGCGTGCGCATTTCAGAGGCCACGCCTACGATCCGCACGATCACGACGACATGTTGATCGGCTACACGGAGCAAGGCGTCCAACGTTTTCAGTGCCACCGGTCTTTGCACACGAGCACACCGGGTCGGGCGATCCTGATCGAGCCCGGCGCGCTGCATGACGGCCACGCGCCGGAGGCGAGCGGCTTTACTTATGCCGCGTTGTATCTGCCGCAAGGCTGGGTCGAGCACGCGGCGCGTCAACTGAATCTTCCGGGGTTGCGCGGGGTTGAGGCGGCCTTTAGCCATACGCTGGTGGACGACCAATATCTCGTCGATGCGATTCGGGCCGCTTTTTTCGCCATTTATCACGATGAGGGCAGGTTGGCGCGCGACCAGGCGCTCGATCGCGTGCTGACGCAACTCAGCGGCCACGTGCTTGATGCGCCGTCGACGAATGGCTCCGCGATACCGCTCGCCGCGCTTCGCGTGCGCGATCTTTTGCACGAGCAGATGGCCGGCAACATCGGACTCGATGAACTGGCGACGGCTGCGGGCATCGACCGCTTCCGGTTGACGCGCCTCTTCAAGCGCGCGTTCGGCACGTCGCCGCATGCGTATCTGGTGCGTTTGCGTCTGCGCGCCGCGCGTCAAATGCTGGCGAGCGGTCATCAGCCTGCGCAGGTTGCGGCGGCTGTCGGGTTCTCGGATCAGAGTCATCTTGGCCGCTGGTTTCATCGCGCGTACCGGATGACGCCGGCGGCCTATCGGCGCATGTGCACAAACGTTCCAGACTGATCGCCGCGGATCGTGGACCATGAGCGTTCCAAGGAGGGACGTTCATGTTCGAAACGAAAGTGGCGCTGATCGTGCGCGACGATCTGGCTGTGTGGCAAAAACTCAACGTCGTAGCATTTCTCGCGACGGGCGTGGCGGCTGCGATACCCGATGCGCTAGGCGAGCCTTATGAGGACGCTGCGGGACGTCGGTATGGGCGCATGCTCGGGCAACCAATGCTCGTGTTCGCCGCTGATTTGCCCGGTTTGCAGGCCGCGCATCGACAGGCAGTTAGCCGCGAGCTCGAGATTGTGCCGTATGTCCATGCGATGTTTTCGACTGGACATGACGCGGCGAATCGTGAGGTGTTTCGTGCACAGGATGCCGGTAATCTGGATCTGGTGGGGCTCGCGGTGCATGGGGCGAAGAAGGCTGTGGATAAGGCGGTGAAGGGGTTGGGGTTGCATGGGTGAGGGGGGCGCGTGAAACGGGACGCGCTTGAAATGAGCTCCCGGTGCCACCTAAGGTCGCCGCTGTGGTTGCCTGTCGTGGGCGCGATTCTTCATGCAATCGTCGCCAAGGCTTCCAGTTCTGCCGCCCAAACAGCGCCTTGCAACTGACCCTGATCCCCCCTCACCCCACCTCCACCCCCACCGCCGTAGCCTCCCCCCCACCGATACAAAGACTAGCCACCCCACGCTTCCCCCCGCGTTGCCGAAGCGCACCCAGCAGCGTCACGATAACCCGCGCCCCCGTCGCGCCGATCGGATGACCCAGCGCGCAAGCACCGCCATGCACGTTCACGCGCTCGTGCGAAAGCGGGAGCTCGCGCATCGCGGCCATGACCACCACGGCGAATGCCTCGTTGATTTCCCAAACGTCGACATCGCTCGCCCGCCATCCCACCTTGGCGAGCAGCTTCTGAATCGCACCGACCGGCGCCGTCGTGAACCAGGCCGGTTCCTGAGAATGCGTGGCGTGTCCGCGGATCACGGCGAGCGGCGCCAAGCCATGCTCGCGTGCGGTCGACTGGCGCATCAGAACGAGGGCCGCCGCACCGTCGGCGATGGAACTGGAGTTCGCCGCCGTCACCGTGCCGTCTTTTGCAAACGCGGGTTTGAGCTTCGGGATCTTGTCCAGTTGCGCCTTCGCCGGCGCTTCGTCCTCGTCGATGAGTATCTCGCCGTTACGGCCCGGCACGGTCATCGGCGCAAGCTCCCAGCGGAACAGGCCATCGCGCTGCGCCTGCTGCGCGCGCAGCGTGGAGGTCGAAGCGAACGCGTCTTGCGCCTCGCGTGTGAAATCGAAACGGCGCGCGCAGTCCTCGGCGAAGGTGCCCATGAGGCGGCCATCGGAGGCGAGGCCGTAGTGATCCTCCAGGCCGTCGAAGAACATATGGTCGAGTACCTGGCCGTGTCCCAGACGCTGGCCCGAGCGTGCCTTGGGCAACAGGTACGGCGCGTTGCTCATGGATTCCATGCCGCCCGCAACGATCACTCGTTGACTGCCGCTGAGCAGCAGATCGTGCGCGAGCATCGCCGCCTTCATCCCCGAGCCGCAGACCTTGTTGATCGTGGTGCAGCCCGCCGATAGCGGCAAACCCGCGCCGAGCGACGCCTGGCGCGCGGGCGCCTGGCCGAGGCCCGCGGGCAGCACGCAGCCCATCAGCACTTCATCGACGGCGTCAGGTTGCAGTCCGGCACGTTGCACCGCGGCCCGGATCGCGTGCGCGCCCAGTACAGGCGCCGTCAGCGAAGCGAAGTTGCCCTGGAAACCACCCAGCGGCGTGCGGGCAGCAGCGACGATCACAACGGGATCATCGGAAATCGAAGAGGCAGTCATGCGAGTCTCCATTCGCCGCTTCATGGCGGCGTTGCAAAGGGTGAGGAAGGTGTCGTCGTCGATGAATCATCGCCACTCGAACCCGGCGGCGGCGATGACTGAGTTCACTTCGCCGCCATACGAATGGCGCCATCAAGACGAATCACCTCGCCGTTGAGGTAAGTGTTTTCGACGATATGCAGCACAAGTGCCGCGAATTCTTCCGGCCGGCCCAGGCGCGGGGGAAAGGGCACCATCTTCCCAAGCGCGTCCTGTACTTCTGTGGGCATGCCTTTGAGCATCGGCGTCTCCATGATTCCGGGCGCGACGGCGAGCACTCGAATGCCGTGGCGGGCCAATTCGCGCGCGACAGGCAGCGTCATCGCCACGACACCGCCTTTCGATGCAGCGTAGCCCGCTTGTCCAATCTGGCCGTCAAAGGCCGCAACCGAAGCGGTATTGATGATGACCCCGCGCTCGCCATCGGTCCCGGGCGTGTTCCCGGCCATGCACGCCGCGGCCAGCCGCACCATGTTGAACGCACCGATCAGGTTGATCTGAACGGTGCGCGCAAAACTTTCCAGCCGATGCGGGCCTTCGCGTCCGAGCACTTTCTCGGCGGGCGCAACGCCTGCGCAATTGATCAGGCCATGCAGCGCGCCGAAGGTCTCGCAATACGCGGCCAACGCACGCTCGGCGCTCGCGGAGTCGGATACGTCGGCCCTGGCGAAGTGGGCATTAGCGCCGAGTTCCGCCGCGAGTGAGGCACCGGCGTCCTCGTCGAGGTCGATCAGCAGCACGCGGGCGCCGCCCGCCACCAGACGGCGCGCCGTGGCTGCGCCAAGCCCTGAGCCGCCGCCTGTGACGACGAAACCTTTCCCGTGAATTTGCAATGCTGTCTCCTCAAAGTGACCGGCCGGCAAAGCATATTCGCGACGACCAACTGACTGATCATCGTAAGCGGCACGCGAAACCACGCCCATGTCCATCGACCTCTTCCTGCGTGCGCCTTTCGGACATATCGTGCGGCTCATGCTCAGTGATACCAGGTTTCGCTCGCGCGCCGCAGCGATTAACATCAGTGCACTTTCTGTAGGTAGACCCTGACCATGAATGACGCTCAAGACAAGGGCACAACTTCTATCGGCCTCGTGCGCGAAGCAATTCTCGTCGCCACGCAGCGTAATCTCGACGTGTCGGCGGTTCTCCAGCACGCGGGAATCGCGGCGGAATTGCTGAATGCGCCGAGAGCCCGAGTGCCCGCATTAGCCTTTTCGCGTCTGTGGGCGGCTCTCGCCGACTTGATGGACGACGAGTTCTTTGGTCTCGATAGCCACGCATTGCGGCGAGGCAGTTATGCGCTGATGTGTCACGCCGTGCTGCATGCCGACAATCTCGAGCACGCGCTGCGTCGCATGCTGAAGTTCCTGCGCGCGGTTCTCGACGACATTCATGGCGAGTTGCGCTGCGACGGCGAGCATGCACTGATCGTCCTGCATGACGATGGCCGAACGCGCCGCCTCTTTGCCTACGGGACCTGGTTCATCCTCGTGCACGGCCTTGCGTGCTGGCTCGCACGCAGACGCATTCCGCTGATCGAGATGAGGTTCCGCGCTTCGGCGCCAACGGATGACAGCGACTACCGTATGCGCTTTTGCGAGGATGTGACGTTCTCCGCGGAAGAAACGCTGATCCGGTTCGATCGCAGTTTTCTCGACCTGAAACTGTCCGAGACGGAAGCGAGCCTGCGTGCTTTTCTGCAAAATGCACCCGCCAATATCCTGGTCAAGTATCGCAACGAATCGAGTACTACGGCCCTCGTCAGACGCCGGCTAAGAAACCAGATCCCCGACGACTGGCCGGACCTCGACGAGCTATCGCGACTAATGAATCTATCCGCGGCCACGCTGCAACGCCGCCTGTTGGCTGAAGGCACGAACTATCGGCAACTGAAAGACGAATTGCGGCGTGACATCGCAATCGAGTTGTTTTCGAACAGTACTCTCACGGTCGCAGAAGTCGCTGCACGCACTGGATTTCAGGAAACGAGTGCTTTTCACCGGGCCTTCAGAAAGTGGACGGGGGCGAGTCCGGGAATGTACCGACATGGCAAGGCGAATCCCTAACCGTTAGAACTCATAGCATCGTCATCACACCATTCACGCGTTCAGATGTGCTTGCACGTCTGAATGGTCGAAAGATTCAATCCTCTTCTCCCAATCACGCCTCGCGCGAACGCTCATTCGATTAAGCGGAGCGTGTCCGCACGCCTCATGAAAACTGAGGTCGGCGGACATGGATCGGTGCGCCGAGCAGGCTGACACTGCACTCGCGTTCGGCAGATCAAAGGACGCGTCGCGCCCGGTTGCGCAAAGCAACCGAGCCACTCATTGCGGTATAAAAAATAGACGGAGACGAGAATGAGAACCCGGTTGAGAAGCCGCCGAAGCTCGGCAATGGTGAGTGCTTTATTCGCCGTATCGGCTATTGCCGTATCCGGCTGCGGCGGCAGTGATTCCGCGCCGGCCAACGTCGCGGTCGCGACGCCCGCCGCGAAATGTAGTGCGTTGGCGGGTACGACCGTTCCCGCCGGCTCGATCGGATTGCCGACAACGGGTGCCACTATCGTATCCGCGACGCTCGTTGCAGCTACCGATTCCGGCAACAGCAACGGCGAGTACTGCAAGGTTCTCGGAGCCATTCATCCGGTGGATTTCAATGCGCCGGATATTCGAGTGGAGGCGGATCTACCGACTAACTTCAACGGCAAAGTCGTCCATTTTGGCGGCGGGGGATTTGACGGCACCATCCCCGATACTGAAGGCTTTCCCGCGGACGGGTTCTTATCGGGGGCGGAGCCCGCAGGCGTCAGTACACCATTGCGCAGAGGTTATGTGACTGTCGGCAGCGACGCTGGGCATGAGGGAAACTTTATGGACGGTTCGTTCGCGGCAAACGATGAGGCACTCGCCAACTACTCAGGCGACCACATCAAGAAGACGCGTGACTTCGCAGCGTACATCGCAAAGGCAAGATACGGCTCGGACTTCACGCACAGTTATTTTATTGGCGGTTCAGGCGGAGGCCGGCAAGGTCTGATCGCGGCACAACGATTCCCGCATGACTACGACGGCATCATTTCCACATATCCCGCTTCAGGAATAACAGGACTGTGGCTTCAGATGGGCAGGATCTCGCGATCGCTGCTGGCGCCCGGAGGATACGTCACGCCTGCCAAAGGCAAGGTTCTTCTCGAAGCAGTGATCAAGCAATGCGATGCTCTGGATGGCGTGGCTGACGGCATTATCAGTAACCCCGCGGCGTGCGTATTCGATCCAGCAACGATTCGTTGCCCGAGCGGCGTCGACACTGGCGATAGCTGCTTGTCGGACGCGCAAATCAATACGATGACCACCGCCGGCACGCCGCTTAGCCTTAGCTTCAACCTGGTAAACGGAGTCCAGACTTTCCCCGCATTTAACGCGTTCACGGGAGCAGACTTCTGGTCCGTCGCCTTTGCATGGGGCGCGTCAGCCACCGATGCGATAGTCGAGCCTGGCGTGATCGGCAAAAGCGCGTTCTTCTATACGTTTTCAAATGACATGCTTCGATTCGCGGTTGCTCGCGATCCTGGCTTGAGCACGCTGAACTTTAATCCGGCCAACCCCGGATCATTAACCTCGCGCGTGCAAGCGGTGAGCGCGCTCATGGACAGCACGAGTACCGACCTGAGTCAATTCCAGGCGCGCGGCGGCAAGATCATTCTGCAGCACGGACAATCCGATCAGTTCATTCCGGCGCAATTGTCGATTGATTACTACGACCGGCTGGTATCCCGGTTCGGGCAGGGACCACTGGGTCAATTTCTAAAGTTCTATGTGGTGCCGGGCGCGGCGCACAGTGCCGGCGGGCAATTCAATGGTTCATATGACGGTCTGACGGCATTGGACAACTGGGTGACGAAAGGCGTCGAACCCAAAAATCTGATTATCACCGACCTCGCTCCGCCGACAGTCGGACGCACGCGGCCAATTTGCGAATACCCGCAGTGGCCCAAATACGTCGGCGGCGATCAGAACCTTGCGGCCAGCTTCGTGTGCTCTAACTAATCGCGTTGGCAGCGCGCGCCATGTGCGGTTCCGGGCGTTAGCGTTACACCGGGACCGCCAGTGTCGCAACACCGCAAACGCAGGTGTTCGGCGACCTCACTCATCTTGAAGTTAATGGACATCGACTGTCCGCAGCCTTCGCCCGACACTGCTTGTAACACAGCGGCCTGCGCGGACTTCGGCCACGACATTAAACCAAAGGAGACAAGCATGAACCAGATCGATGTTCATTCACTCGCGGGCCAGGCCAGGTTCAATGGCTTGCACAGGCTGGTCCTGTTCTGGTGCGTGTTGATGCTGATAGTCGACGGCTACGATCTCGCCATCGTCGGTGCAGCGTTGCCGTCGATCATGAAGGGCATGCACATCGACGCGACCAGTGCCGGCATCATGGCCGCATCGGCACTGTTTGGCGTCATGCTCGGGGCTATTTTCCTCGGCACGCTGGCTGACCGTTTCGGCCGGCCCATGATGATCTGCGTGTGTGTGGCGCTGTTCAGTCTCTTTACCGCCGCCGCCGGACTGACGAACGATCCCGTCAGTTTCAGCGTGACCCGATTCATCGCGGGCCTCGGCATCGGAGGCGTCTTGCCGATTGTCACCGCGCAAATGGCGGAGTTCTCGCCCAATGCGTTGCGCACGCGATTGGTCACACTCGTATTCGCGGGATATTCGGTTGGCGGCATTCTCGTCGCGCTTACTGCGAAGGAGCTTATCGGCAGTTATGGCTGGCAATCCGTCTTCTTTGCCGCGGGCCTGCCAGTCCTGCTGATCCCGTTCATCATTAAAACGATGCCTCATTCGATGACATTTCTGGTCAAGAACGGCCGACATAAAGAACTGCGCGCGCTCGTGAAGCGTCTCGTGCCCGACTATTCGTTGAGTGACGACGAGCAGTTTGCAGGACCGTCGTCGGACAAAAATAGAGACGTCTCGGTGCGACGACTCTTTCAGGACGGCCGCGGTTTCAGTACTACGATGATGTGGGTCGCATTCATGACGGGCCTCTTCATGGTGTACGCATTGAGTTCGTGGTTGACCAAGCTCATGGCAATGGCGGGATACAGCCTCGGTTCGGCATTGAACTTTGTGATCGTGTTTAACGTCGGCGCGATTGCCGGTGCGATTCTCGGCGGCTGGCTGGGCGACAGGGTCAATATCAAGCGGGTGCTGATCGCGTTCTACGTCGTGGGAGCCGTCGCACTCTCGCTGATGGGATACACGAAATCGACAGCGTCATTGTTTGTCGTTGTATTCGTTGTGGGCGCATCGACGCTCGGTACTCAATTGCTCGCCTATGCTTATGCGGGCGGCTTCTATCCTCATGCAATCCGCTCTACGGGGGTCGGTTTTGCTTCTGGCGTGGGCCGCATCGGCGCGATCGTGGCGCCCGTGCTAATCGGCTGGCTTGTGTCGCTGAAGCTGCCGCTGGAACAGAACTTCATGGCAATCGGCGTGGCCGGTTTGATTGGTGCAATGGCCGTGACGCTGATCGATCACGCGCGCGCCGATTCCTATCGCGGACGCAGTGCGGCTATTCCCGCAGTTCAGCGCAGTGCAGGGCGCTAAGAGCGCCTATTGCAGGTTATTCACTCGAGAAAAGCCACGTCTACGCGGCAGTACATTTTTAACATGCAGAAAGAAATGGATCGTCTATCTCCGCCTCCTTTCACCTCGTTTATCGACGTCAGTCGAGCCGTCGACTGGGCGCTCGTCACCCGGCGCAGCGTTCGCGCTTTCTTGCCGACACCGGTTGCGCGCGAGGACATCGAGTCCATCCTGGAGGTCGCGCGCTTTAGTGCTACCGGCGTCAACATTCAGCCGTGGCATGTGCACGTCGTGACAGGCGCGAAGAAGTCGCGGCTGTCTGCCGCCATCAACGAGATCAATGACGATCCCGCCCGCAGTTCCGACCTCGACGAGCCCTACGACTACTACCCACGCGAATGGATCGCGCCGTATCTGGACCGTCGCCGCAAGGTGGGTTGGAACCTGTATGGATTGCTCGGCATCGAGAAGGGCGACAAGGAACGAATGCACGTTCAGCACGGCCGCAACTATCGCTTCTTCGATGCACCCGTCGGCCTGTTTTTTACAGTGGACCGCGTGATGCGCGAAGGCAGTCTGCTGGACACCGGCATGTTCCTGCAAAGCGTGATGCTCGCCGCTCGCGCGCGCGGCCTCGACACTTGCCCGCAAGCGGCTTTCAACAAATTCCACCGCGTGATCGCCGACGAACTGTCGATTCCCGACAACCAGATGCTGGTCTGCGGAATGAGCCTCGGTTATGCCGATCACGACTGTATCGAGAATTCGCTAGTGACGGACCGTGTCCCAGTGAGCGATTTCACTACTTTCTATAATGAATGAACGGAGACAAAGTCATGAGTGCAAAGGCCTACTCGCGAGGGCTCGAGAAGAATCCGGCGAACCACGTTCCGTTGACGCCATTAACCTTCCTCGATCGAACCGCCGACGTCTATCCGCAACGCACCGCGATCATTCATGGCGAATTCCGGCAGACGTGGGCGACGACGCGCGAGCGTTGCTATCGCCTCGCGTCGGCGCTCGTTCAATTGGGCATCGAGCCGGGCGATACCGTGTCGATCATCGCACCGAATACACCGGCCATGCTCGAGGCGCACTTCGGCGTGCCGCTCTCGGGAGCTGTGCTCAATGCGATCAATTGCCGGCTGGATGCTGACGGCATCGCGTTTATCCTACGCCACGGCGAATGCAAGCTTCTGCTGGTGGATCGCGAGTTTGCTGCGTTGGTCGAAAAAGCGTTGCAGTCAGTCCCGAATCCGCCGCGTCTCATCGACATCAACGATCATGAAGCGCCCGACGGCGCCGCCATCGGCGAAACCGATTATGAATCGCTGCTCGCCAGCGGCGACCCGGCATTTGCCGGCCGTGGCCCCGTCGACGAATGGACGCCGATCGCGTTGAACTACACGTCGGGCACGACAGGAGATCCGAAGGGCGTCGTTCCGAGCCATCGCGGCACGTATCTGATGAGCCTGCTGCAGATGACGAATTGGCCGCTTCCGCGTGCGCCGATTTATCTGTGGACGCTCCCCATGTTCCATGCGAACGGCTGGTGCTTCACATGGGCGATTACTGCCGCGGCGGGAACGCATGTATGCCTGCGCAAAGTCAACGCGGCCAATATCCTTTCCGCGATCCAGAAACATGGCGTCGATCATTTCTGTGCAGCACCGATTGTTCTCGCAGGCATCGCGAGCATGCCGCAGTCGGAACGGCAGCCGTTGCCGCGTCGCGTGCGCGTTCTCACCGCCGGCTCGCCGGCGCCCGCTGCGGTGCTCGAAGCCGTCGGCGCAATGGGCTTCGACGTCGATCACGTATTTGGAATTACCGAGATCTCCGGCACGCCGATTAGCTGTGCATGGCACGACGAGTGGGATACGTTGCCGCCGGAGCAGCAAGGCAAATTGAAAGCGCGGCAAGGCGTACGTGCGGCAGCGTTCGAGAAAATGTCGGTCGCCGATCTCGCGACGCTCGAACCGGTGCCGGCCGATAGCCAGTCGTGCGGCGAAGTTCTCGTCCGCGGCAATACGGTGATGATGGGATATCTGAAGAATGCCGACGCAACCGAAAAAGCTTTCGCCGGCGGCTGGTTTCATACCGGAGATCTTGCGGTCGTTCATCCGGACGGCTATATCCAGATCACGGACCGCTCGAAGGACGTCATCATTTCAGGCGGAGAGAACATTTCATCCGTGGAAGTGGAAGAGGTGATCTACCGCATGTCGGGCGTACTCAATGCAGCCGTGGTCGCGCAGCCGGACGACACATGGGGCGAGACGCCTTGCGCTTTTATCGAACTAAAGCCGGATGCAGCCTATATAACCGAGCAGGACGTCATCTCGTTCTGCCGTGAAAGACTGGCTCATTTCAAATGCCCGCGCCGCGTCGTTTTCGGCGAATTGCCGAAAACCGCTACAGGGAAGATCCAGAAGTTTCGTTTGCGCGAGCAGGCGGGCAGTCGGATAGCAATTACCCGCCTGGCCGGATGATGCACGTTGTCTTGCGAAGCCGCCATTCGCTGTGCAGCCAAGCGCGGCTGCAATCACACGCATTAGTAGGTATGCTGATGATTGTGTAAGAGAGACGGAGATAGAGCGTGAAAAGCTTCGTTGGAACAAGCTTCGACATCGGCTCCTATGCGTTAGTTGATGAACCGATGCCGGATCCCGGTCACGGACAACTGCGCATTCGCATCGAAGCAACGGCTCTGGGTTTCGTCGACGGGCTGATGATGCAAGGCCGCTATCAGATCAAACCGCGCTTGCCTTACGTGCCCGGCGGAGAGATTGCCGGCGTCGTCGACGCTGTGGGTCCGGGCGTGACGCGGCCGCTTGTCGATGAACGTGTCGTCACCTGGCAGCTTGGCGGCGGCCTCGCGGAATACGTGGTGGTCGATGCCGCTGACGTTGACATCGCCCCGAGCGGGCTACCCATGCCCATTGCCGCGGCCATGCTGGTGGACTACCAGACGGCACACTACGCGTTGTTCGATCAGGCGCGTTTAACAGCCGCCGATACGCTGCTGGTACTCGGAGCGGGCGGCGCAGTGTCGTCCGCCGCCATTCAGCTTGCGGTGCATGCGGGCGCTCGTGTGATTGCGGCGGCATCGAGCGAGTCCAAGCGCAAAGCCGCATGCGAACTCGGCGCCGTGGCCGCGATCGACTACAGCCTTCCCGACTGGCGCGAGGCGCTCAGGAGTGTGGCGCCCGAAGGCGTCGACGTCGTGCTCGACCCCGTCGGCGCAAACATGCTGGAGCCTGCATTCCGCTCGCTTGCGAAAGGCGGCCGCTATCTCGTGATCGGATTTGCGGGCGGCGCGATTCCGTCGCTGCCGGTCAATCTCGCGCTTCTCAAGAACGCCACGCTGCATGGCGTCGATGTGCGCTATTTCCTCGCAACCCGGCCGGAACAGGCGCGGCGCGTACGCGCCGCGCTGTTTTCGATGGTCGCGCGCGGTCATCTTCGACCGCCTGCGACCATCGCTTTCCCACTCGCTAACGCAAGCGACGCTGTGCTCGCAACCTTCGACCGCGAAAGACGCGGGAAAATCGTCGTGCTTCCCGAAGCGGTCATCGGTTCGAGCGACGCGGGCTAACGCCTGCGCTCCGCTCAACCGAAGCGGATCAGGCCGTCGCCCGATAACGCTCCGCCGCTTGCGCTTGCCGGATATCGGAGAGCAAACCCTGGCGCGCGGCGTCGAGTGCATCCCAGCGTTCGGCGACGTGAAGCGGCGGTATGGTCACCAACTCGCGGCGGTCGTAGCCGATCAACGCGGCATCCACCAGTTCACCCACTTCCATCACTTCGGGCAGCGTATCGATGTCGATACCGGCGCGCTCCCAAATTTCGGTGCGCGTGGCCGCCGGCAGCACGGCTTGCACATACACGCCTTTGGGCGTCAGCTCCAGGCTCAAGCCCTGCGACAGGAACAGCACGTACGCCTTCGTTGCACCGTACACGGTCATGCCGAACTCGGGCGCGAGACCGACGACCGAGCCGATGTTGACGATCGACCCTTCGCCGGCTTGCGCAAGGCGCGGCGCGATGGCGGCCGCGAGCCGTGTCAGCGCGGTGATGTTGAGCGTCACCAGACGATTGATGGCGTCGGCGCTCTGCTCGACAAAGCCGCCTGACTGCGCAAGGCCGGCATTGTTGATCAGCACGCGAATGTTCGCGTCTTCGCGCAGGCGCGCTTCGACTGCGGCGAGATCGGCGGGCTCCGTCAGATCGGCCTGCAACACGTCCACATCGACCTTCGTTTCATCGCGCAAGCGGCTCGCCAGCGCTTCGAGCCGCGCCTTGTCGCGCGCGACCAGAACGAGAGGGTGGCCACGGCGCGCAAAACGCTCCGCATAAACGGCGCCGATGCCCGAAGAGGCGCCGGTAATGAGGACAGTGGGCAGGGCTTTCATCTTGGTGTTCCTTGGCTTGAGTGGGGACCGCTGCCGCCCATCAGCGATGGGCGGCGGTGCAGGCTGGCGTTAATAATGATGGTCGTCATCAAAAAAGTCAACGACTTTGATGATGATCGACATCAATGTATAGTTAACACTTTAGCGTGGCGTTAGTCGAAGAGAGGCACCGAACATGAAGGTCACTAAGGCGCAAGCGCAGGCGAACCGGGCGCGCATCGTCGAGACGGCTGCGACGCTGTTTCGCGAGCGAGGCTACGACGGGGTGGGCGTCGCGGACCTGATGGCGGCCGCCGGTTTCACGCACGGCGGCTTTTATAAGCACTTTGGCTCGAAGGCCGATCTGATGGCGGAGGCGGCGGCCTGTGGCTTTTCGGAGTCGGCGGCCGGCAGTGAAGGGATCGACATTGCCGCGTTCGTCAAGCAGTACTTGTCCCGCGAGCATCGCGATACGCCCGGCACGGGCTGCACGATGGCGGCGTTGTCCGTGGATGCCGGGCGTCAGCCGGAACAGGTCAAGCAAGCCTTTGCCGACGGCATTGAACGGCTGCTGACCAGCATGGTGAGCAAGCACGGCGCGAGTGGCGCGACTAACGCGACTAACGCGACTAACGCGACAAGCGCCGCGGCCAAGCGTGAAGCGCGAGCCCGCTCGATCGATGCCATCGCGCAACTGGTGGGCGCGGTCGTGCTCTCGCGCGCCTGTCCCGATGACTCGCCTCTCGCGGACGAAATCCTCCAAGCCTGCGAGTCGGGCGCGCTTTCGCGCCTGTCCGCGCCGAAGAAGAAGCCGTAGCACTTGTCGGCCCGAGGCGCGAACGCTTCGTCAATCTTCATCGACATTCACAATGCGTATCGGGCGCGTCCCGATCTTCGCGCCGGTGACTTCGTCGATCGCAATCGCCTTGATCTCCGTTCCCGTTTCCGCGTCCAGGAAGCGAACCAGCTTGCTATCCCCGCGGTGCTGCCGCCCCCATGCGCCGATGATGAACAGCACCGGCAGGAAGTCCATGCCTGCAGCCGTCAGCACGTATTCGTCGCGCGGCGGGCGCTCCGAATAGCGGCGTTTCTCCAATAGACCTTGTTCCGCCAGCGCGGCCAGACGCCGCGTCAGCATCGTCGGCGCTATGCCCAGACTTTTGCGGAACTGGTCGAAGCGCGTCAGACCCGCGTGGGCGTCGCGCAAGATAAGGATGCTCCACGCGTCGCCCGCGACAGCCAGGCTGCGCGCGATCGGACACGGGTCATCGCACGAATTGATGTCGTCCATACTATTTTGATAGTGACATGGATTTGATTTCCCAGTATAGTCGATTTCAATTTGATAGTGACGCGGGCGTTCCGCACATGGAGCTTGAAATGACTGACAAAAAGCCGTTGGGTGTCGCCCTTGTCACAGGCGCGTCTTCGGGTATCGGACAGGCCGCCGCGCAGCGATTGAGCGAAGCGGGCTACAAGGTTTTCGGCACGAGCCGGCGGCCAGTGCCTGCGGGCCAGCATTCGTTCGACATGCTGACGCTCGACGTCACCAGCGACGAATCCGTCGACGCCGCGGTCGCCCAGGTTATGCGGCGAGCCGGCCGCATCGATCTGCTCGTGAACAACGCGGGCTTCGGCGTCGCGCCCGCGGGCGCCGAGGAAAGCTCGATTGCGCAGGCGCAGTCAATCTTCGACACGAACTTCTTCGGCGTCGTCCGCATGACCCGCGCGGTCGTGCCTTATATGCGGCGGCAGGGCAGCGGCCGCATCGTCAACATCGGCTCAGTCCTGGGTTTTGTGCCGATGCCGTACGGCGCGCTCTACGCGGCAACGAAGCATGCAATCGAGGGCTATTCCGAATCGCTCGATCATGAATTGCGCGGCTGGGGCATCCGCGTATCGGTCATCGAACCGGCTTATACGAAGACGCCGTTCGACGCGAACTTCCTCGCACCCGATTCCACGCTCGATGCGTATCGCGAAGCCCGTGCGGTTGTCAGCAAGCGGGTCAATGAGGTGATGGCAACGGCGACTGAGCCTTCGGTCGTGGCTGAAGTCGTGTTGAAGGCGGCCGTGGCCGCGAAACCGAAGCTGCGCTACCCGGCCGGCGCGCTTGCGAGCCGTCTGCAAATGCTGCGCAGATTCGCGCCGGCCGCGCTCGTGGATGCCGGGCTTCGTAAAGACCTTCGACTCGACACGATACCGGCGTCGCAGTCGGTAAGCCCTCTCTTGCAAGAATGAAAAACATGCAGCGCCAGATCACACCAGGGGACCCGAAAGCATCATGAGAGCATTCATTCTCGAGCGATACGGACGCAAGCATGGCGCGCATATCGCCGACGTGCCGGAGCCGCAACTACGCGACGACGACGTCCTGATCCAGGTCCACGCCGCCAGCCTCAATGTTCTGGATTCGAAAATACGCGACGGCGAATTCAAGCTGATTTTGCCGTATCGTTTGCCGCTGATTCTCGGCAACGATGTAGCCGGCGTGATCGTGCGAGTCGGACCGCGCGTGCAGCGATTCAAGGTCGGCGACGAAGTTTACGCGCGGCCGGATAAAGATCGGATCGGCACCTTCGCGGAACTGATTGCAGTGAAAGAAGCGGACGTGGCCATCAAGCCCAAAACACTCACGATGGAAGAGGCCGCCTCGATTCCGCTCGTGGGTCTCACTGCGTGGCAAGCGTTGATCGAAAACGCGCAGTTGCGGAAAGGACAAAAGGTCCTGATTCATGCAGGTTCCGGCGGCGTCGGAACGTTCGCGATCCAACTGGCGAAGCACCTGGGTGCATTCGTCGCGACGACAACGAGTACGGCGAACGTGGAATGGGTGAAGGGCCTCGGGGCCGATGTCGTCATCGATTACAAGAAGGACGACTTCGAGAAAACGCTCGCCGGCTATGACGTGGTGATAAACAGTCTGGACGCGGCGACGTTGCACAAATCGCTTCGCGTGCTGCGACCCGGCGGTCGGCTTATCTCGATCTCGGGGCCGCCGGACCCCGACTTCGCAAAAGAGCTTGGTTTGCCGGGCTTCCTGACGCTGGCGACGCGTCTACTCAGTTACCGGATCAGGAAGGCGGCCAAACGCCTGAAAATCAGCTATTCCTTCCTGTTCATGCGCGCAAGCGGCGACCAGCTCGCGCAGATCACATCGCTTATCGAAGGCGGCGTGATACGCCCGGTTGTCGATCGCATCTTTGCATTCGATTCGATCGGAGAGGCGATGGCCTATGTCGATAGCGGACGCGCCAAAGGGAAAGTGGTTGTCAAGATGCGGTGATGGGCGCGCGCATCATTGTTCTTCCACGGTCGCTGCCAGGATAGGTGCCTCCTGGCGGCGGCCGTACCACGAAGCCGCGAGACGTTTTCCGAGCGTATTGCCTGCATCTTCGACGAACTTGTTGCTGAGCATCGAGAGCGGCAGAGTGATAATCAAAGTCGACACGCCCAGTAATGAAGCCATGAGCAACGGCTGCTGTTGAACGGCGGATGTTCCAAGAGCTTTTACCACGCAGGCTCCGAGACCGAACACGATCGGAAAATGCAGCACGTACACGCTGTATGAGATTGTGCCCATGTACTCGAATATCGGCCGATCCAGAAGCGGCATCCTTCTCTTGTTGTGAAACAGGCAATAGACGATGCCGAAGGCAATCAGAATCTCCATCGTTTCTATATTCTTCACATCAAAGATACCTTCCAGCAGGATGCGCGAATACATTAAGACCGGGATGAGGCCGAGGCCGATCAGGCGGTAACGGAAATGGCTGATTCCGCGCGTGAGCGGAATCAGCGCGCCGAGACCAAAGGCCAATGCATAGTGCAGCGACAGCGTGCGCGGAATCGGAGCGAGCGCGACCAGTGCCAGGAAAACGAGAAACGGCTTGCGCGTGCGCGGGTTTTGCACGAGCAGATAGATTGCCGGGAACAGAACCGAATAAAACAGCTCCACGCGAAGTGTCCACATCGGCCAATTCAAATGGACGTATATAGATGCGAGCGAGAGGCCGACCAGCGGAGCCGAGATCTTTGCCGGGAAGGCGCTCGTCGCCCAGGCGCTATAGGCCGGAGAGGACAGTCCCGTCTTGATGAGCGGCCACAGCGCGAGCGCAAGCGCGATCGACAACCACAACGCGGGATAAATGCGGAAAAATCTTTTTACATAAAACGTCTTGACCCACGACGGCTTATTCGCGGCTGAACCGCTCATCAACGACAAAGCGAGTACACATCCGCTGAGAACAAAGAAGACTTCGACTGCGGCTTGTCCGTTGAACGTTCTGTCAACGAATATGGCTATCTTGTTCTGAAACGAATCCACGCCGTATCGCGCGGTGATCAGGCGCTGAAGATCGAACAGGGTCCAGACATGAGTTCCTACGACAGCCAGACAGGCCAAACCACGGAGTGAAGTAAAACTCTTGATATTCATTCGTCACTTCCTCCCCGAAGAAGACAAACGCATCCGAGGTCGGGAGACATCGGACAGGATTTAGTGCTTTCTGAAAACTTTCGATGCCGAGGCGGACCCGGCAAGCGGCATGTAGATAGCGGACTAGCGTGGCACTCTTGAGTGCCGTCACGCAGCGGGGGAGTATAGGTTCAATCGATGCGCGCGATGGCTTGTGAGTCTCCATATCGCGAACTGTTGGCGCATTTCGATTAGTGAATACGGCTTTTTCGGCGGTTGTCGTTTAGCGCGGGCGCGTATCGCGTATAAGTAAAACGCGCCATGTGATTAAGCGCAGTGGCCTTCTGCGCTTAAATCTTGCGACTTCGTTGTTTGCAATAGTTCGCAGTACGCGGATTTTTTGGTTTGTGACAGCACTGCGTTCCGTTCGACCCAACGGACTTAAATCAGCACTCCACCAGCGCCTTGACGACGGTCTGTCCTGGCTCCATCAGCTTCGGGAACTCGGTGGGTACATCCGACAAGCTCATTCGGTGTGTATTGAGTGCCTTGTCGGGTATGCGGCCCGCGCGCATCGCTTCGAGAACTGTCTCGAAGTCTTCGGCGGTCGCATTACGGCTGCCGAGCAGCGTCGCTTCACGCTTGTGAAATTCCGGATCGGAGAAGGTAACTTCGCCGGGCACGATCGAAATCAGCACGTATTTGCCACCGTGAGCAATGAACTGGAAGCCGCGATTCATCGCGTTGATGTTTCCGGTTGCATCGAATACGACGTCGAAGAACTCGCCGCCTGTCATCGCCGCGAGTTCGTCGACGTCGTTCGGTCCGATCTGAACCGCCGACACTCCAACATGCTCGCGGCAGAATGCGAGACGATCCTCGCGCGTGTCGAGACAGGTGACCTGTGCGCCACGCAGGTTCGCGAACAGCATGGCCGCCATGCCGATCGGGCCCGCGCCCACGACAAGAACGCGCTGGCCGGCCGACACATCGGCACGGCGAACCGCGTGCGCGCCGATCGCGAGAAATTCGAGCATGGCCGCCTGATCGAGCGTGACGCCTTCGGCCTTATGCACGAACTGCGCGGGCACCGAGAGAAATTCCGTGAGCGCGCCGTCGCGATGCACGCCGAGCACTTTGATGTTGACGCAGCAGTTGGTCTTGCCCTGCCTGCACGCGATGCAGCTTCCGCACGACAGATACGGCATCACATAAACGGCGTCGCCGGGCACGACGTGCGCATTGGCATCGGCCTCGGCGACGATAGCCGACAGTTCGTGGCCCATCACTCGCGGATATTGCAAGTAAGGCTGGTTGCCGGAATAGATGTGCATATCGGTCCCGCAAATACCCACGCGGCTGACGCGTAAAAGCACTTCGCCTTCGGCACGGTGAGGTGGTTCGCGGTCTTCACGGCGCAGCACGCCAGGCGATTCGCAAATGACGCTAAGCATTTCGGCATCCTCTTGATTGGTCTTGTCGATCACCGGACGGCGGATCGATTCTGTAAAAAAACGGCATACGTTGCCGATAAAACGTTGGCGTGGGCACGAAGGTGATCCGCATGGGCACATGCCGGCGCGCAGCTATAAAGCGTCGCGCCGGCGAACGCTCATCAATAGAGAACGTTCTTTGCCTCGGACGAATCGAGGTTCTGTTTCTCGACCATCATCACTCCAGTGTCGACCTGCTTCGACACAGGCTTGCGCTCGATCACCTTCACGATCGTCTCGATTCCCTTGTAGCCCATCTGATACGAGCTTTGAACCGCAATGGCCTGGATCGTGCCGTCGCGAACAAAGCCCTGCAAATCCTGATTGCCGTCGAAGCCGATGGCAATCACCTTGCCGCTTTTCCCAGACTGTTGAAGGGCGCGTCCCATGCCCACGGCGGTCGGCTCGTTCGCGCCGAAGACGCCCTTGAGATCGGGATTGGCCGACAGTACATCGGTGGTCTGATTGAGCGCGTTCGCCATCTGCGACTGCGAGTAGAACGGGCCGACCAGTTGCAGCTTCGAATGCGCGGCAATGTACTTGCGGAATCCGCCGACGCGGCCCACTTCCGATCCGGCGCCCGGCACATATGACATGACCGCCACCTTGCCGGTCTGTCCGACACGGTCGATCATCGCCTTTGCGCAGAGTTCGCCGGCCTTCGCGTTATCGGTCGACAGGAACGACTGGTAGTACTGCTTGCCGGCATCGGACACGGACGAGTCGATCAGCACGACGGGGATATGGGCTTCCCACGCTTTCTTCATCGCGGGCACGAGCGCATCCGGGTCCGACGGCGCGAGGACGATGCCCGCCACATGCCGGTTCACAGCGTTCTCGACCATGTTGACTTCGTCCGCGATAGCCGACTCCGTCGCGGGACCCTGGAAGGTCATCGTGTAGCCCTTCGCATCGGCCATTGCAGCGGTCGCGCCTTTCTGGACGTTCTGCCAGTAGTTGGAGTTGGCCGTCTTCACGATCACGGCAATCTCGCCGCCTGCCGCTTGCGCATACGCGCTGAACATTGCACACATCGCCGCGGCCGCAGCCAGTACGGATACCTTTTTCATGTCTCGCTCCTTGATTTGTGGTTTCAACTGCGTCTTCTGATTACGACTTTATGACTTCCGGTTTCGGAGTTGATCGATCCATACGGTGCCGAGAATCACCACACCGATGATGATCTGCTGGATAAAGCTCGATACGCCGTTCATGTTGAGCCCGTTGCGCAGCACGCCGATCACGAATGCGCCGATGGCCGTGCCGGAAATCGTGCCGACGCCGCCCATCAGCGACGTGCCGCCGATCACCGCGCTCGCAATCGCATCGAGTTCATACATCACACCTTCGTTCGGCTGCGCGGTGACGAGGCGCGACATCAGCACGCAACCGGTCGCGCCGGCCAATACGCCGGACAGCACATAAGTGAAGAGCTTGACGCCTTGCACGTTGACGCCGGAAAGCCGCGCTGCTTCCGCGTTCGATCCGACCGCGTAGATATGACGGCCAAGGGAGGTGCGCGAAAGCAGTATCGACACCGCGACGAACAGCACGACCATGATCACGACCGGATACGGAATGCCCGGAAAAACCGTGTCGGGAAAACCGTCGGCGCCGATGTGAGAGACCTTGAAAAGCGCGCCATTGCCGAGTTCGCCGAAGGCGTCGCCGAGACCGGAGACAGGTCTTGCGCCCGTGATCTGCAACGCGACGCCGCGGGCGACGAGCATCATGCCGAGCGTTGCGATGAACGGCGGCAAGCCCATGCGCGTGACGCAAATGCCGTTGACCCATCCGCACGCTGCGCCAACCAGCATGCCGCCCAGCATCGCGACAGGAACCGGTACGCCCGCCTTGACGAGCAGCGCGGCCGCGACACCGGCCAGCGCCAGCACCGATCCCACCGACAGGTCGATGCCGCCCGTGATGATCACGCACGTCGCGGCCACGCCGAGATACGCGATCGACGTGACCTGGAGCGCAACGGTCAGCAGATTGCCCACCGAGAAAAACGCGGCACTGGTCAGCGAAAACGCGACGACCAGAACTGCCAGGCTCCCGAGCGCCGCGAATTTCTGGATCAGGTCGCGGCGTCGCTGCCGCGCCTGCTTCTCGATGGCCTGCTCGCGGCCCGATGTGATCTCAAGCATGACTTCTCCCTGATGCATGGTGCAAGATCTCCTCCTGATTCGTTTGTCTTGTCTCGAGGACCGCGGTAATGCGCCCTTCGTGAAATACGGCAATGCGATCGGTCATGCCGAGCAGTTCCGGCAACTCCGAACTGATCAGCACGACGCCGACGCCTTTCGCGGCCAGTTGGTCCATCAGCGTATAGATCGCGTACTTCGCGCCGACGTCGATGCCCCGCGTCGGCTCGTCGAAAAACAGGATGCGCGAGCCGCGGTACAACCATTTGCCGATCACGATCTTTTGCTGATTGCCGCCGGACAGGTTCCGCGTAATCTGCCTGACCGTCGGCGTGCGGATCGCGAGTTCGCGAACGTAGCGTTCCGCGATTGCCGTCTCTTCGGCGAAACGCAGAAAGCCGCGCGACGAGATGGCGCGAACGTTGGTGAGCGTGATGTTTGCCGACACCGGCATCGACAGCGCGAGGCCGTCTTTCTTGCGGTCCTCGGACAGATACGCGATGCCGTGACGAATCGCTTCGCGCGGTGAGCGGATCTCGACCGGCGTATCGCCGAGCAGAATCGAACCCGAGTCGGGCCGCTCCGCGCCGAAGATCGCGCGGGCGACTTCGGTGCGTCCCGCGCCCATCAAGCCCGCGAAGCCGAGAATTTCGCCCTTGCGCAACTCGAACGAGACCGGGCCGAAGGTGCCCGCTCGCTGCAGATCGCGCACCCTGAGCAGAATGTCGTTCGTCGGAGTGGACTGACGCGCGGGATAGGCGTCGTCGAGCGCGCGGCCCACCATCCGCGCGACGATTTCATTCACGTTGGTCGCCGCGAGATCGGTCGTTGCGATATGACGGCCATCGCGCAACACCGTGACGCGATCGACGATCTCGGCCATTTCGTCGAGCCGATGCGAGATATAAAGAATCGCGACACCGTCGGCGCGCAGTTCCTTGATGATGCGAAACAACTGGACCGTTTCCGATTCAGTCAGCGACGACGTCGGCTCGTCCATGATGAGCACGCGCGCATTCAGCGACAGCGCCTTCGCGATTTCCACCATCTGCTGCTGCGCAATCGACAGCGCGCCGACCAGCGTAGTGGGCGACACGTTCAGCGCAATGCGTTGCAGCAGGCGCTGCGCGTTGGCGTTCATCGTCCGGTAGTCGACGAACGGGCCGCGCTTCGGTTCGCGCGCAAGGAAGATGTTTTCCGCGACGGACAGATGAGGCACCAGGTTCAGTTCCTGGTGAATGATCGCGATGCCGGCCGCCTGCGCCTCCGAGGTGGAAGAGAACTGCACGGGCGCGCCGTCGTAGCACATCACGCCATCGTCCGCGTGATATTGACCGCTGATGATTTTCATCAGCGTCGACTTGCCCGCGCCGTTCTCGCCGCAGATCGCGTGCACTTCGCCGGAGCGCAGATCGAGATCGACGCCGTCCAGCGCCACGACGCCGGGGAAACGCTTGCCCACTCCCCTGAGTTGCAAGACCTCCCGGGGAACTGGCGGCTCAGGCGCCTGGCCTGGCCGCGGCTGCGCGGTCGTTTGTGTCAATCCCGTCTCCATTTGTTCAGGAATCTGCGAGCCGGCACACAGGAACGGAATCCCGCCGACTGGTCAGTCCAATTTGAGCAAATTAGAGCGCATAACCGCTTATCTGGTCAAGCCAATTTAGCGTTGCACAACTGGTCATTCCAATAAGGGAAACCCTGAGTTCGCAACTGCACGCGTGGCCGGGCCTCGTGGCCGCGTGCTAGACTTTGCCGCGGCCGCGCTTTGCGGCCCTCCGACGGACCCTGCGGACAATGAAGCAAACTGAGCCAAAGCGGCTTTACCAATCTGTGGCGACGCAGATTCTCGCGCTAATTCAACAGGCCGGGCTGCAGCCGGGCGCGCGTCTGCCCGCCGAACGCGAGCTTGCCAATACGCTCGCCGTATCGCGTCCTTCGTTGCGTGAAGCGTTGATCGCGCTCGAAATAGGCGGGCAGATCGAGATACGGATGGGCTCGGGCGTCTATGTCCGCGATTCGAAGACCGGCGGCGACAATGCGGTGCCGGCCCTCGGCGAGAGTCCTTCCGAACTGATGCAGGCGAGGGCGGCAATAGAGGGGACTGTGATCGTGCTGGCAGCAGGCAAGCTGTCGGCGGCCACGCTCGACAGATTGCGCCGCACGGTGCTGCGAATGAAGCGCCTGGCGGCCGCGGGCAAATCGCCGGTCGATGCCGACCGGCAATTTCATATGCTGATCGCGGAGATTGCCGGCAATTCGGTGCTGAGCCGCTTCGTTGCCGAGATGTTCGATAGCCGCCATGACCCGATTGCGGCGGCGATTCGCGATCACTCCGAAAGCACCGAAACCTGGTCGGCCGCGGTACGGGAGCACGAGGAAATTCTCAAGGCGCTGCAGAGCGGCGATCCGATTGCCGCGCAGACGGCCATGCGGACGCACCTCAAAGCGTCGGAGGAACGTTGGATAGCAGGTGTATTGCGGCAGGGCGACGTTTAAGTTTATCTTGCGTCGCTCGCCGCAAGTGCATGCCGGCCATGTCGGAACATGGCGGCCAATGCGCGACTAATTAGTTAGGATGGCGAACGTCGAAGTACGTTGCCGATACGACGGACAATTCCATTAGCGTAGGCCGCGCGCGTTGTACCACTCGACAGCGTCTTCTCCTGCGGGAATATTGAACGGGCTCGAAGAATCGGTGGCCGCGAGCCAGAGAGCTTCCGCGACATCTGCTGCGTGCGTGACGGTCGTCTCTTTCTCCCAGTTTGCGAATATCTGCTCGACGAGCGCGCCGTAGGGCTCGGGAAAGCCGCTTTGCATCCGCGACCGTGCGTTCTCGCCGAAGCGCGTGGAAGGTGCGCGTCCCGGCAGCACCACCCGTACGCGCACATTGAACTGCTCGAGTTCGAGCGCGAGCGATTCGCTGAACGCATTGACCGCCGACTTGCTCGCGGTATAGACCGAGAGCAGATGCAACGGCCTGCACGTCACCGTCGACGTGACATTGACGACCACGCCTTCGCGGCGCTCGCGAAACTGCGGCAACACGGCCTGGGTCATTGCGATGGTGCCGAGCGTGTTGGTCTCGAAGATCTCGCGCGCGGTGTCCATCGGCGTACCTTCGACGGCGTTCAGAAAGCCGATGCCGGCGTTGTTGACGAGCACGTCGATCGGACCGGCCGCATCGACGGCGGCGCGAATGCTTTGCGCGTCCGTTACGTCGAGCGGAAGAATCAAAAGACGGTCGGAAGCTGCGAACACATCGTCGCGTGGCGTGCGCATGGTGGCGATCACGCGCCAGTCGCGAGCGAGAAAATAGCGCGCGATTTCCACGCCAAAACCGGACGAGCAGCCGGTAATCAAAACGGTCTTCATGTCGACTCCTGGGGTCGGTGACAGTCCCCAGACGATACTTCGTGAAGGGTCGGACTTGCTACAATCGAACGTCCATGTTTCATTCGAAATCGTCCATCCATGACCGATCCGCTCGCTGAAGTCGTCACCTTGCTTCAGCCGACTCCGACCTTCTCGAAGGTGCTGAGCGGCGCCGGGCGCTGGCGCGCGAGCCGCACGGAAATCGGACAGCCGTTTTATTGCGTGGTGCTCGACGGGTCGCTGCGTCTGTCCGTCAACGGCTGCGAGCCGCTCGTTCTGCAGGCCGATGACTTCGTGCTCGTCCCGGAGGTTTTTGGCTTTTCGGTAACGAGCATGGAGCCGCCCGACGACGACGCGTTGCCTCAGAGCGCGCCTACCGCGCTGCCCGACGGCACGTTTCGTTTCGGCGATCCCTCCGCCGCGCCGGAAGCGCAGTGGCTTGCCGGCCTCTGCGCGTTCGGTTCGCCGGATGCCGCGTTGCTGGTCTCGCTTCTGCCCAGGCTCGTGCTGGTGCGCGGCGATCGCCGGCTCGCGACGCTCGTCAAACTCGTGCGGGACGAATCGCGCGCGCAGCGGCCCGCGCGCGAAGTCGTGCTCGCGCGCCTGCTCGAAGTGCTCTTCATTGAAGCATTGCGATCGACGCAAACCGGCGCATCGCCCGGACTCATCCGCGGTCTCGCCGACGCGCGTCTCGCGCCTGCGATTCGCCAGATGCACGAAAGCCCGGAAAAGCTTTGGACCGTCGCAGAACTCGCGAAGGCCGCCGCGCTCTCACGCTCGTCGTTTTTCGACCGATTTAGCCGCGCAGTCGGCGTCGCGCCGATGGAATACCTGTTGTCGTGGCGCATGGCGATCGCTAGAAACCTGCTGCGCCGGGCCGAAGTCGGCGTCGCAACCATCGCGACGCGCGTAGGTTATAGCTCGGCGAGCGCATTCAGCGTCGCGTTCACACGTCATGTCGGCATGCCGCCGACGCAGTACGCCCGCGAGGCTTCAGGCGCCGCGCTTCGAGAGGAATAGGCAATGCAGCGTGCTTGCACGTTGCCTGGCATGCTCAGCCATCCGTCGAGACAGTGACGCTTTCCCACGCGCGGATTTCATCTTCGAGCGACGACAACTTGCCTCGCACCAACGCGAGTGCATCGCTGCCGAGCAAGAGATGAACGGGCGGATTGGCTGCGTCGATTGCGGCAAGCATCGCGCGCGCGGCTTTGCGTGGATCGCCCAGTTGCTTGCCGCTTTTTTCCTCGCGAGCCTGGCGCACGGGATCGAACGTCTGGTCGTAGTCCGCGATCGAGCGGGGTGTCCGTTTCATCGAACGGCCGGCCCAGTCGGTGCGGAACGAGCCGGGCGCCACGGCCGTCACCGCGATACCGAATGGCTTGACCTCTTTGGCAAGCGCTTCGGACATGCCTTCAAGCGCGAATTTGCTGCCGCAATAGTAAGCAATGCCAGGCATGGTGATGTAGCCGCCCATCGACGTGATGTTCAGAATGTGGCCGCGCCGGCGCGTTCGCATGAAGGGCAACACGGCTTTGATCATGGCGACAGCGCCGAACACATTCACATCGAACTGTCGACGCATCTCCGATAAAGGCGATTCCTCGAGAATGCCTTCATGACCGTAGCCGGCATTGTTCACGAGCACATCGATCGGGCCCACGCTGGTTTCGATTTCGGCCACGACGCCGTCGATGGCATCGAAATCGGTCACATCCAGAATGCGTCCAATAGCGCCGCTCGCGCTGAGCGACTCGAAGTCGCGCCTGGCTTCCGCGCTTCTTACCGTACCGACGACCTGGTGGCCCATCGCGAGCGCTTCTTGCGCGAGCGCCCGGCCAAAGCCGCTGCTGACGCCCGTGATAAGCAGAGTTTTGCTGGATGACATTGAAGCACGCTCCGTCGTGTTGAGTGAAAAGTGCATGCTAATCTTGCGAGCGGGACACCGAAAGCCCGGTTCCACTAATTTTCTTGCCTAAAGCTATGAACGCAAACTATGAACGCAAAACGCGTCTTCGCCGAGCAGCCTGAACTGTTGCGCGCCAACCAGAAGCGCATCGTTGCGCTGCTGCGCAAGCTCGCGCCCGACGAGGGCTACAACCTGACCGCGTTGCCGGGCGTGCGCATCCTGCGCTCGAACCGGGCGCTGTCGCGTACGCCGGTGCTCTACGATCCCGGCATTGTGATCGTTTGCCAGGGACGCAAGCGAGGTTACTTCGGCGATCAGCTTTATCTCTACGACGAGCGCCATTACCTTGCCGTGTCCGTGCCCGTACCGTTCACGATGGAAACCGACGCGAGCCCGGCGCGTCCGCTGCTTGCGCTGTATCTGCATCTCGATCTCGCGATGGCCGCGGAACTCGCCGCGCAGATCGATCGCGAAGGCGTGACGGAAGCCGCGACGGAAGCCATCGAGGCGCCCCAGAGCATGATGTCGACGCCGATGGATGCGGCCATGCAGTCGTCGGTATTGCGCTTGCTCGAAGCGTTGCATCGGCCGCTCGAAGGCGCTGTCCTCGGTCCGGGGCTGCTGCGCGAACTGTACTTCCGCGTGCTCACCGGCGCGCAGGGACGCTCGATGAGAGAGGCGCTGGCAATGCGCGGACCGTTCGGCCGCATCGGCAGATCGCTGCGCCTCATCCATGCCGCGTTTGCAGAGCCGCTCGACGTGATGCAGCTTGCCGACGAGGCGGGCATGAGCGTGCCGAGCTTCCATAGCCACTTTAAGGCGGTCACCCAGGTGTCGCCGATGCAGTACGTGAAGTCGACGCGTCTGCATCAGGCTCGTCTATTGATGGTTCGCCAGGACCTGACTGCGGAAGCCGCCGGTCACGCCGTGGGCTACACGAGTCCTTCGCAGTTCAGCCGCGAGTTCAAGCGCCTGTTCGGCTTGACGCCGGCGGCGGAGGCGAAGCGCATGCGCGAAAGTTTCGCGCTGCCGGCTTTCGCGGATGCGACGTATGTGTCGTCGCATTGAGCTCTTGCAGACTTGGCCATCTTCGCCGACGTCCGCACTGTGAGCCAGGAACACGGCATGCGCCGCCGTGATCGTTGGATCAAGTTTGGCTAAGTTGGATTAAAGGAGACACCACATGAAGATCGCGACGAAGTTCGAGCCGCTGCTTGCGGCGTTGGTGCTCTCGCTCGCCGGTTGCGCGACGGGCGGCATGCAGCAGACCGCGCAACGGCATCTGAGCGCCGCGCAATGCCGCGATCTCACCGATCTGCGCAACAAGGCGCCCGCCACGCACGAGCGCAGCATGAGCGAGCTGACGGCGCTGCGCAGCGCGGGCTATCACCCGGAATGGCGCTTCGATCCTTATTACCCGGCCGATCTCGAAGCGGCGCAGCGCCAGGTGAACATCTGGTACGAGACCGAATGCACGCAAGCTCAACCGGGCTGATCGCGCGCCAGGCATAGCCCATGCTCGGTACGTCGTCGAGATGAACTTGCGCCCAGGCATCCGCGTATCGCGAGCGGATGAACGAGGCCGCCATCGCCTTCGACGAGCAACGACCGCTGCCCACGCATCGCAGGCGGTTGCATCCGGGAGAGCCGACTATGAATCGCATCGACAGCACTAGCGGCGCGTCAACCCAGGCGCGCAACACGTCGCGCCACGCGCCGCGAAGCCGGTTCTTTGCTTTTGCCGCGCTGTGTTGCGCCACGATGCTCGCCGCAGCGGGATGCCGTTTAATGCAGTCGGGCGCCGAAGTCACGCCCACCGATCAGCAGTTCATGCTGACGGCGGCGAGCGTCGGAACCGCTGAAATCGACCTCGGCCAATTGGCGGCGACGCGAGGCAGTTCGCCGGAAGTCCGCTCGTTCGGCGAGCACATGGTCGCCGAACATACGCGGATCAACGCCGAGCTCACGCAGCTCGCGGACACGAAACATGTCCGGCTCCTGAAGGCGATGGACCCCGCGAATCACACGCTTTACTCGGAACTGTCGCATTTGTCCGGAGCGCAATTCGATCGCGAATACATGATCTCGCAACTGCACATTCATCGGATGGGTAACTCGCTCTATGCCAGCGAGGCCGCGCAGGGCGAAGACCGGGACGTCAAGGCATTCGCGGCGCGAGGTGTGCCCGTCGGCAAGGAACATCTGCAACATGCAGCCGAGCTGGCACAAGCGCTTGGGGTGTCTTCGTCGAAGTGACCTATCGAAGCGCCGCTCGCGAAGCAGCGCTTGTTTTTTTGGACCAGCGACGTGTGCGGCTCGCGCGTCGCTGGATCGTTACCGCGCCATGCGCAAATGGAGGACCAATCGTGAAGACCGCTCCCCCCGATAATCGCACCGAGCAGGACGCCAAGGCCGAAGCAAACTCCGGCAAGCCTGCAACGACGCCCAGCGGCAAGCCGGGCAGCGGACAACACGCGGCGAATCACACCAAGGCCGGCAAGGACCACGGAGCCGGCGGCGGCGCAAAGCAACGGCACGGGCCGCGTTAGCGCTTGTTGCCGGTATGCGCCGCGTGGCACGCGGCTAGCTGTATTCAGCAATGCACACGCGCACGCGCGGTTCGGCGTGCGCCTTCAATGTGGACGATGTGAGAGAGTGAAATGAAGCTATTCGGCCGCTCGTCAAATAACGCTTCGGATGCGACAAAAGGGCTATACGTATCGCCCTTCGAGCAGTTTCTCAATCAGTACAAGGCGACGCATCCCGAGGTGGACAGACAGCAGATGGAGGGCAGGGCGTTGCTGTGGGACAAGTTTCCGATGCAAGGCAATACGACCGATGAACCGTACGGACAGGTTCGTCTGCGTCAGCCGGGCTATGTGTACTACAGTGGAGACGAATAGACGCTGTTCCAACATTCGCGTGTAACGGTCGTAAATTCGACATGCGGTACTTTTTCGGAGCGCAACCGGTATGAGCACACGGCAAACATTTCGGCCGGCACGGTGGGCACTGCCGGCAGTGTGGGCATCGTCGGCTTTCGCGCTTCTGCTCGCCGGTTGCGTGGTCGGCGGCGCGCCATACGCGGGACCGCATCTCAGCCCGACGGAGTGCCGCGACCTCGCGGCGCTAAAAACCAACGCGCCGCCGACGATGGGCCAACATCAAAGCGAACTCGCGGCTCTCAGGAAAGCCGGCTACGACCCGTCGCCCTGGTATGACGATCCCTACTATCCCGACGATCTGCAAGCCGCGCAGCGCCTCGTCGACTACTGGTTTCAGACGGAGTGCCCGCAATCGCAGACCGGTTGAGCCGCGCCGCGATTGATAACCACCGTGCATCGATCATTCAGAAAATAGCACTTATCGTTTCCCGCGCGCCGGGCGAAGATTCGACAAACAACAAACCGCCCGCACCCCCGCGAGTTCGAAATTTCTGGAGACACCCTCGATGCATGCTTCCTCAACGCCTGTGGCTCCCGGGCAATCGAAGACATCCGCCGTGCTGCGCGTGACGGCAGGCAACTTCCTCGAGCAGTTCGACTTCTTCCTGTTCGGCTTTTACGCCACGCAGATCGCCGCCGTGTTTTTCCCGGCGGGCAGCGAATTCGCTTCGCTGATGATGACGTTCGCCGTGTTCGGCGCGGGCTTTCTGATGCGGCCGCTCGGCGCGATCATCCTCGGCGCGTATATCGACGATGTCGGCCGGCGTAAGGGCCTCATCGTCACGCTGTCGATCATGGCGAGCGGCACGATCCTGATCGCGTTCGTACCCGGCTACGCGACCCTTGGACTTGTTGCGCCGGCGCTCGTGCTGATCGGACGCCTGCTGCAAGGTTTCTCGGCGGGCGCGGAACTGGGCGGCGTCTCGGTCTATCTCGCCGAAATGGCGACGCCGGGCCGCAAGGGCTTCTTCACGAGCTGGCAGTCGGCGAGCCAGCAAGTGGCGATCGTGATCGCGGCGGCGCTCGGCTTCGGGCTCAATCAGTGGCTCGATACGGCGGCGATCGCTGCGTGGGGATGGCGCGTGCCGTTCTTCGTCGGCTGCATGATCGTGCCTTTCATCTTCATCTTGCGACGCAATCTCGAAGAGACGTGGGAATTCAAGCAGCGCCAGCATCGCCCGAGCATGAAAGAAGTCTTCGCGACGCTCGTGCAGAACTGGAATGTCGTGGTCGCGGGCATGCTGCTGGTCTCGATGACCACCACGAGCTTCTATCTGATCACCGTGTATGCGCCGACCTTCGGCAAGACGGTCCTGCATCTGAGCACCGCGGACAGTCTGCTCGTCACGCTGTGCGTGGGCATCTCCAACTTCATCTGGTTGCCCATCGGCGGCGCGCTGTCCGATCGCATCGGGCGCCGTCCGCTGCTGCTCGGCATGACGCTTCTGGCGATCGCGACGGCCTATCCCGCGCTGTCGCTGCTGGCTCACGCGCCGAGCTTCGTCAACATGCTGCTCGTGCTGCTGTGGCTCTCGTTCATGTACGGCATGTACAACGGCGCGATGGTCGTCGCGCTCACCGAAGTGATGCCGGTCGAAGTGCGCGTGGCGGGCTTCTCGCTGGCATACAGTCTCGCGACCGCGGTGTTCGGCGGCTTCACGCCCGTCATCTCGACCGCGCTGATTCACATGACCGGCGACAAGGCCGCGCCGGGCTACTGGATGAGCTTCGCCGCGATGTGCGGCCTCGGCGCGACCATCGCACTGTATCGGCGGCGTGCCGCGCCGCTGCGTGCAGCTTAGTGATGCATCGCTGCGTCGCTCGTTCGGACTTCACACTGACATTCTTCCGACCATGAAATCCTTCTTCCTAAAGTTGTGTACCGTGGCGTTGCTCGGCAGCGCCGCCGCTGTGACGAATGTGCAGGCCGCCGATCTGCGCGTGATGAGCTCGGGCGGCTTCACGGCCGCCTACAAAGTGCTCGGACCGCAATTCGCGGCGTCGACGGGCAATACACTCGATACCGCGTTCGGCCCGTCGATGGGCAAGTCGCCCGAAGCCATTCCGAACCGGCTCGAGCGCGGCGAGCCGGCCGACGTGGTGATCATGGTCGGCTATGCACTCGACGACCTCATCAAGCAGCGCAAGGTAATCCCCGATTCGCGCGTCGAACTCGCGGATTCGCGCATCGGCATGGTGGTGCGCGACGGCGCGCCGAAGCCCGACATCGGCTCCGAGGCGGCGCTTAAGCAAACCTTGCTGCATGCCCGCTCGATCGCTTACTCGGACAGCGCAAGCGGCGTGTATGTCGAGCGCGAACTGTTCAAGCGGCTCGGCATCGAGGAACAGATGAAGGGCAAGGCGAAGATGATCCCGAAGATCCCGGTGGCGTCGGTCGTTGCAAGCGGCGATTACGAATTGGGTTTTCAGCAGGTCAGCGAGTTGCTGCCCGTGAAGGGCGCGGCGTACGTCGGCAAGATTCCGGAGTCGCTGCAGTCTGTCACGCGCTTTGCCGCCGGCATTCCGGTCGGCGCGCAGCATCCGAAGGAGGCCAGGGCGCTGCTTGAGTATCTTGCGTCGCCCGCCGCGCAGCCGGAAGTGCGATCGACCGGACTCGATTCCGTCGCCTCGCACTGACGAAGGCAACCATTCAACGCAATCATTGAAGGCAAGCACTCAGCCCGGCAGGTCTGCGGGCTGATCGAATGCTTCTTCCGGCGCGTGCGCGAGGCTCAATGCTTCTCCCAGACGCGTCCGGTCGCAGGCGCGCTCCCACATCGATACGAAAATGACCGCGCACGCGTTGCTGATCACACTCGTCAGCGCGCGCGCTTCGGACATGAATCGATCGATTCCGACCAGCAGCGCGACGCCCGCAAGCGGCAAGTCGGGAATCACGGCGAGCGTCGCGACGAGCGCGACGAGCCCGCTGCCCGATACGCCCGCCGCGCCCTTCGACGTCAGCAGCATGACGGCGAGCATCGTCGCGATCTGGCCGCCGGAGAGCGGGACATCGCAGGCTTGAGCGATGAACATCGAGGCGAGCGTCAGGTAGATCGCCGTGCCGTCCAGGTTGAACGAGTAGCCCGCAGGCAGCACGAGACCCACGATGCCCTTGTCGCAGCCGAGCGCTTCGAGCTTGACGATAAGGCGCGGCAACACCGGTTCCGTCGACGACGTCGCGAGCACGATCACGAGTTCCTCGCGAATGTAGCGTAGCAGCCGCCACAGCGAGAAGCCATGCAGCCGCGCGAGCGGACCGAGCACGCAGATCACGAACAGCAGACACGCCACGTAGAACGACAGCATCAGCATGCCGAGCGAGCCGATCGAACGAATGCCGAAGCGGCCGACCGTGAACGCCATCGCGCCGAACGCGCCGGCGGGCGCAAGCCGCATGATCATCGCGAGGATGCGGAAGAGCACGTCCGCGACACTGTCGATCATTTCCTGCACCCGCCGCCCGGCTGTTGGGCTCGCGTTCAATGCAAAGCCGAACAGAAGGGCGAGCAGCAGGACCGGCAGCACTTCGCCTTTCTCGAACGCGCCGACGAGCGTCTGCGGAATCACATGCAGCGCGAATTCGACGAGTCCGTGCGACTCGGTGCGCGCCGAATAGTGCGCGAGGATGGTCGTGTCGAGATGATGCGGGTCGATGTGCATTCCCGCGCCCGGATGCAGCGCGAACGCGGTGCCGAGCCCGAGAACGAGCGCGACGATGGTGAGACAGTAGAAGAGCGCCAGCGCCTTCAGGATGGTCCGGCCGATCTTCGAGCCGCTCGCGAGCGAAGTAATGCCGGTGACGATCGTGCAGAACACGATCGGCGCGATCATCATGCGTACCAGCGCGACGAACGCATCGCTGAGCGGTTTGAGCGATGCGCCGATCTGCGGCCACACATGGCCGACGGTCATGCCGAGCGCCATGCCAAGCAGCACCTGGACGTAAAGCAGCCGCAATGGCCTGGCGAGCATCATTTCGAAGTCTTCTTGGCCGCGCGCGCCGTGCTGCTGCGTCTGGCCTCGAGAATCATCTGATGGAACTGTTGCGCGGCCGGCGCAAGCGGGCGGCCGCGGCGTTTGAGAATGCCGACGCGCCTCGTCACGACCGGATCGACGAGCGGCACGCTGGTCAAGATTGGATGATCGCGCATCGGCATCGCCATCGAAGGCACCGCGGCCACACCGAGTCCCGCTTCGATCAGGCCGAGCAGGGTGGTCACATGGCGCGTCTCACAGACGCTCGGCACGGGCGGCGCCACGCTGGTCAACGCCTGATCGAGCAGCAGGCGATTGCCGGACGTCTTGTCGACGGAAACGTATTCGTGTTCATAAAGCTCGCTCCAGGACACGCGAGTCTTGCGGGCGAGCGGATGATCGCGCCGGCATGCCGCGACAAACCTTTCCTGTAGCAGAACCTTGAACTCCACCTCCGGCTCCTGGCTGCCCATGAAGCTGACGCCGAAGTCGGCTTCGCCGCTGATGACCGAGCCGAGCACTTCGTTGGCGCTCGAATCGAGCAGCTTGACGCGGATGCGCGGATAGCGGGCGTGATAGGCGGCAACGACGCTCGGCAGGAAATAGTACGCAACCGACGGCACGCAGGCGATGGTCACATGACCAAGGCGGCTGCTGGAAACGTCGCGGATGCCGAGCAAGGCGACGTCGAGATCGTCGAGAAGCTGTTCCGCGCTCGGCGCGAACACGCGGCCGACGGTGGTCAGCGTCACGCTGCGCGTGGTCCGCTCGAACAGCCGCACGCCGAGCGCCGCTTCGAGTTTCTCGATGCGCCGGCTCAGCGCCGGCTGCGAGATATTGACCGCCTCCGCTGCCTTGCGGAAACTGCCCAACTCCACGACGGCTCGAAACGCCTGCAAATCGTTCAGGTCGAAGTTGACGCCCAAGAGCCATCCCCCGTATTTGATTCGACACTCGCCGTCACCAGCTCGCGCAATCCTCGATAAGCCTGCTTCAACGTCTTGCCGCTGGTGTCGTAAGCAACGTCCGCGCGTGCATACAGTTCGGAGCGGCCCGCGAGAATGCGGCGCAGGTCGTCCATGGCTTCGCTTCGGCCCGCCATCGGCCGCAGATCGCCTTGGTCGATCACACGCTGCATGTGGTCCTCGGGCGTCGCGCGCAACCAGACGGTGAAACAGCGCGACAGAAGCAGATTGAACGTGCGCGTCTCCGATACCAGTCCACCCGGCGACGCGATGACCGCTTCCGCGTCGCGCTTCAGGACTTCTTCGAGGGCTCTGAACTCATAGCGTCGATAGGCGGTCGCGCCATACAGCGCATGAACCTCGGACGGCTTGCAGCCCGCAATCCGCTCGATCTCGCGCGTGAGTTCGATAAACGGCAAGCCCATTGCATCGGCCAGCATTTTGCCGAGCGTCGATTTGCCGGCGCCTCGCAAGCCGATCAATGCAATCCGCCGATAGCGGCCAGGGTCGGCGGAACGGGCGGCGAGCGACTGCCTGAGTGTTTCGAGCGCGTGCTGCAACGCAGCCGGTGGCTGATCGCGCAACAGCTCCAGGATCTGCTCGCCTTCGGCCGAGCAGCTCAACGGATCGCCGACGAGCGCCGCGACTGAGCAGCCCAGCGTTTGCGCGAGTTGCGCGAGCACGAGCAGGGACGCGTTGCCGCTGCCCATCTCCAGATTGGCCAGATGACGTTCGGACACGTTCGACTGATGAGCCAGATCGCGCCGCGTCATGCCTCGCCGCGCGCGCAAAAGGCGGACGCGCTCACCCAATGCGACGAGCACGGGCTCTTTGGGTGCTGCGTCGGCGGCCGCGTCGGTCGGCGATGAATTCATTCGATTCCCACGAAGGCGGACGGCTGAAGTAGCCGAGTATATCGCCGCCCGGCGGCCGTCGACGGAGCGGCCCTCCGCGAGCCCTTGCCGACCCGATGCAACGCGCTGCGCTAGTGTTAACGAGCATTATGGTGCATGTTAAGTGTGCTCTATAGTGCATTCACTCGGGGCGGGCGGGTTTCGCGATGCGGCTAACGCTGCCGCCGCGTGCATCGAACTGACGAACGGCAATACAGCCGCGCCGAAATCCCGCCAAGGGCACTTACACGAGCGGCAATCCCAATCAGGCCGCCAGCTACACCTGTTCCTGGCACGCCGTGCGCGTGCGCCTCGTTCAAGCCGGTTCAAGGAGAACCAACATGCGGCACATCGATATTCACAAGCTTGGCGACGACGCGCGCTTTACGCGTCTACATGCAATCGTGCTCGCCATGTGCACGCTGGTGATCATCTTCGACGGCTACGATCTGGCGGTCGCGGGCATCGCGTTGCCGTCGATCATGAAGGAGATGGGCATCAAGGCGACCAGCGCCGGCTTCATGGTCAGCACCGCGTTGTTCGGGATGATGTTCGGCGCGGTGATCTTCGGCACAATCGCGGATCGTATCGGCCGGCGCTGGACGATCGCTGCTTGCGTCTTGCTGTTCAGCGTGTTTACCGCGGCGGCCGGCTTCGCCAGGGACCCGGTGACGTTCGGCGCGTTTCGCTTCGTCGCCGGATTGGGTATCGGCGGTGTGATGCCCAACGTGGTCGCGAAAATGTCCGAGTACTCGCCGCGCAAAATCCGCAGCACGATGGTGACGTTGATGTTCAGCGGCTATTCGGTCGGCGGCATGCTGGCGGCGCTGCTGGGCAAAGGTTTGATCGAGCGCTTCGGCTGGCAGTCCGTGTTCATCGCCGCGGGTCTGCCGGTTCTGCTGATTCCGTTCGTATTGCGAATGATGCCGGAGTCGATGGCGTTCCTGCTTCGCACGGGCCGCACCGACGCGTTGCGCTCCATCGCCGCGCGTCTCGTGCCCGATTACGTTCCGCAGGAAGGCGACCGCTTCGTTTTGTCCGATGGCGGCACGGCGCGCGCGACGCCGATCGGCAAGCTGTTCCAGGATGGACGCGCGTTCGGCACCGTCATGCTGTGGATCGCCTTCTTCATGTGCCTCTTCATGGTCTACGCGCTGAGTTCGTGGCTCGCGAAATTGATGGCGAGCGCCGGCTACACGCTCGGCTCGGCGCTGACGTTCGTGCTGGTGCTGAACCTCGGTGCGATGATCGGCGCGATCGGCGGCGGGTGGCTCGCGGATCGCTTCAACATCAAGCATGTGCTGGCTTGCATGTATGCGCTCGCCGCCGTGTCGATCACGTTGCTCGGCTTCAAGATGCCGACGCCGGTACTGTTCTTCGTGGTCGGACTCGCCGGTGCGTCGACGATCGGTACGCAGATTCTCACTTACGCATATGCGGGGCAGTTTTATCCGCTGGCGATCCGGTCGACGGGAATCGGCTGGGCATCGGGGTTTGGCCGAAGCGGGGCGATTCTCGCGCCGATCATCATCGGCATTCTGATGGAAATGGCGTTGCCGCTGAAGCTGAACTTCGTCGCCATTGCGGCGCCGGCCGTGATTGCCACGATAGCCGTGCTGTTCATGGATAAAAACAGACAGAGCGTGGCCGCAGTAGAGCAAGCGACGGCGTGAGTGGCTCAGGGCACTAGGCACGTCGCCATCATTTGCGCGCGTTTCGTTTATTCCGTTCACGCGGTTGAACGCCTGTTTCGACCGGCGTGAACGGCGCCTGAAACCGGCTGACCAAAAAGTCGATGAAGGCGCGCGCGCGAACCGTCTGGTTCTTCTGCCGAGGGTAATAGACAAACAGATCGGCCGATGGAAGCACCGTGTTGGGCAGCACGAGATTGAGCCGTCCGCTCTGCACGTACTTGGCCAGATCCCATTCGGAGCGGATCAGGATTCCATGTCCGTCCAATGCCCAGCGAAGCACGATGTCGCCGTCGTTGCTGGACAGCGCGCCTTTTACCTTGATCGCCTCGATATGGTCGTTGACGATATAGCGCCAGACGCCGTACGCATCGTCGTTTTGCCGATGGATGATGCAGCGGTGTTCGGCGAGATCGTCAACGCGCTCGGGCGTGCCGTACTTCTCCAGGTACTTCGGCGATGCGCAGAGAAAGCGGCGGTTGCTCATGATGCGCCGCGCGCTGAGCCGGCTGTCCGGTAGTTCGCCGAATCGTATTGCCATATCGAACGCGCCTTCGACCAGATCGACGGGGCGGTCCGTTACTTCGAACTGAACTTCGACGGCCGGAAAGCGCTTCGCGAACTCCGAGACGAGCGGGGCAATCGTCGTGCGGCCAAATCCGAGCGTCGCGTTGATGCGCAGAAGACCTTGCGGGTCGCGCTTCGCTCCCGAAATCGCCTCTTCCATCTCGCGCACTTGCCCGACGATTTGCGACGCATATCGCAGATACGTTTCGCCTTCGGGCGTGAGACTCACGCTTCGTGTGGTTCGATTCACGAGGCGCACGCCGAGGCGCTGCTCGATCACGCCGAGTCGCTTCGTCGCGGCGGGCGGCGACAGATCGAGCGCTCGCGCTGCCCCGGACAAGCTCCGCAGTTTCGCAAGCAGAATGAAAAACTCGAAGTCGGTGGCGGGTTGGGTGGCAGTATTCACCGAATGTGAAAAATGAAATGAATCGAAGTGCAGTTTAGCAGCGTTTCCGGCGATTAAGCTACGTCACATATTGCAATCGACGTATCGCAATCCTCTGCCAAAACTCTGGAGACTGTGCCGTGAGAATCGTTGAAATCCGCGAAAAGACCGTTCCGATCAGTTCCCCGATCCGCAACGCGTATATCGACTTCAGCAAGATGACGCTGAGTCTGGTCGCCGTCATCACCGATGTGATCCGCGACGGCAAGCCGGTGGTGGGCTACGGCTTCAATTCGAACGGCCGCTACGGCCAGGGCAAGCTGATGCGCGAGCGCTTCATTCCGCGCATTCTCGAAGCGGACCCTGCCTCTCTCGTCAACGATGCAGGCGACAACCTCGATCCGCACAAGATCTGGGCGACCATGTTCACCAACGAAAAGCCCGGCGGTCACGGCGAGCGCTCGGTTGCAATCGGCACGATCGACATGGCGATCTGGGATGCAGTGGCGAAGATCGAAGGCAAGCCGCTGTTCCAGTTGCTCGCGGACCGTTATGGCAATGGCCAGCCGGATCGCAAGATCTTCGTGTATGCGGCGGGCGGCTATTACTACCCCGGTCAGGATCACGAGAAGCTGAAAGACGAGATGCGCAGCTATATCGACCGCGGGTATACGGTCGTGAAGAAGAAGATTGGCGGCGCGTCGCTCGATGAAGACCTGCGCCGCATCGACTCGATTCTCAGCGTGCTGCAAGACGGCCAGAAACTCGCCGTCGACGCGAATGGCCGCTTCGATCTCGATACCGCGATTCAGTACGCGAAAGCGCTCTCGCAATACGACCTGTTCTGGTACGAGGAACCGGGCGATCCGCTCGACTTCGAATTGCAAGCCACGCTGCGCAACTATTACGACAACCCGATGGCAACCGGCGAAGACCTGTTCTCGATGCAGGATGCCCGCAACCTGATTCGCTACGGCGGCATGCGTCCCGACCGCGACTGGCTGCAGTTCGATTGCGCGTTGAGCTACGGCCTCGTCGAATACCTGCGCACGCTCGACATGCTGCGTCAGCACGGCTGGTCGCCGAGCCGCTGCATTCCCCACGGCGGCCATCAGATGTCGCTGAACATCGCGGCTGGACTCGGCCTCGGCGGAAACGAGTCGTATCCGGACCTGTTCCAGCCGTATGGCGGCTTCCCCGATGGCGTCAAAGTCGACAATGGCTACATCACGATGCCGGACTTGCCGGGTATCGGCTTTGAAGGCAAGTCCGATCTGATCGCCGAAATGCGCAAGCTGTCCGTATAAAACCTCGCAGTAAAAATGCATCGGCGGCGCCCGTCGGTGCACACATAAAAAATACAACGAAGGCGAAAGCGAGCCGTGGTCGCCAGGGCGGATTGCTCCGCTGTGGCCGCACGTCCTCTTTCCAGAAGACGCCAGTCACAGGAGACAGACATGCTGGTATCGAAAGGCAGGAAAATCGTCTCGAAGCTCTACGTGCAGGTTCTCATCGGCATCGTCGCCGGTATCCTGGTGGGGCACTTCTATCCGGACATTGGCTCGCAACTCAAGCCATTGGGTGATCTCTTCATCAAGCTGATCCGGATGCTGCTTGCACCGATCATCTTTGCCTCTGTCGTGGTCGGCATTGCGCGCATGAACGATCTTCATGAAGCGGGGCGAGTCGGCGTGAAGGCCGTTGTTTACTTTGAAGTTGCATCGACGATTGCGCTCTTGATCGGAATGGTGGTCGTCAATGTCATCAAGCCGGGTAGCGGAATGAACGTCGATCCGTCGCATATCGACGGCGCGGCAATCGCGACTTACACGCACGCGGCGAAGCAACACGGCATGCTCGAGTTCTTCATGAGCATTGTTCCGAACAGCATTGTCGGGGCATTCGCAAATGGCGAAATGCTGCCGATCATTTTCTTCTCCGTTCTTCTCGCCATCTCGCTTGCCAAGCTCGGCCCACGGACCGCGCCGTTTGTCGACATGCTGGACATGTTCTTGCAGGGCATGTTCGGGGTGGTGCGGATCGTCATGTACGTTGCACCGATCGGCGCGTTCGGCGGCATGGCGTTCACGATCGCGAAGTACGGTATCGGCACGCTGGCGTCGTTCGGCGAACTGATGCTTTGCCTGTATCTGACGTCGATTTTCTTTGTCGTTGTCGTGCTTGGCTTCGTGATGCGGCTGTGCGGACTTTCGCTCTGGAAGTTCCTTCGCTATATCAAGGACGAAATTCTGATTACGCTTGGCACGGCGTCGACGGAAGCCGTATTGCCGCAAATGCTCATCAAGATGGAGAAGATGGGATGCTCACGTCCGGTAGTCGGCATGGTGCTGCCGACCGGCTACACGTTCAATGCGGATGGCACTGCAATTTACCTGACGATGGCGGCGTTGTTCATCGCGCAGGCCATGAACATTCATCTGTCGATCTGGGACCAGTTGCTTGTACTCGCCGTGCTGTTGCTGACGTCAAAAGGTTCAGCGGGTGTCGCGGGAGCGGGATTCGTTGCATTGGCGGCAACGCTGGCGTCGATGCACAAGATTCCCGTCGAAGGGCTCGTATTACTGCTCGGTGTCGACCGCTTTCTCAACGAGGCGCGTGCGGTCACGAACCTGATCGGCAATGGCGTCGCTACTGTCGTGGTCGCGCGTTGGGAAGGGCAGCTCGATATGGACAGGGCGCGTGTGGTGCTGAATCGCGAGAACACCGACGAGATTGAAGAGTTGCGGCCGGCCGCGCATCCGCCAGCGGAACCAGCGTCTGCGAGCGAAGCGCCGGTTGGTTCGAACGCGCATTGAATTAGTGGAGGCGAGCGCGAATAGATAGCGAGTATGTCAATATCAGCATGACGGCATCCGGTTGTCCAACACCGGATGCCGTCATTTCTATTTCATCCACGGAAAAGGAAAATTGCTGATGGACCTGAACCTGAAAGGCAAACTCGCGCTGGTTAGCGGAAGCACGGCCGGCATCGGCCTCGCGATCGCCAGCACATTGGCGCAGGAAGGCGCTCGTGTGATCGTCAATGGCCGCTCGCAGTCGTCGGTGGATGAAGTGGTCGCGCAACTGAAAGCGGACACCGGCGGCGACGTGCTTGGATTCGCTGGCGACCTGAGCACGGCCGCCGCAGCCGACGAACTCGCGCGCCGCTATCCCGCTGTCGAAATTCTGGTCAATAACCTGGGCATCTTCGAGCCGAAGCCGTTTGAAGAGATTCCCGACGCGGACTGGCAACGTTTCTTCGACGTCAACGTGCTGAGCGGCGTACGCCTTGCCCGCCTGTATCTGCCCGCGATGAAGCAGGCGAACTGGGGGCGCATTATTTTCATTTCGAGCGAAAGCGGCGTGCAGATTCCCGCCGAAATGATCCACTACGGCGTAACGAAAACCGCGCAGCTCGCGGTCTCGCGCGGGCTGGCCGAAGCCGTCGCGGGCACCGGCATTACGGTCAATAGCGTGCTGCCGGGGCCGACCAAGTCGCGCGGCGTGGGCGAATTCGTGGAGACGCTCGCGAAGGCCGACGGCAAATCGTTCGAAGCATTCGAGAAAGAGTTCTTCGAGAAGGTGCGTCCCACATCGCTCATCAAGCGATTCGGTTCGCCGCAGGAAATCGCGTCCCTCGTCGCGTATATCGCCAGTCCGCTTGCGTCGGCCACGACCGGCGCTTCGTTGCGCGCCGATGGGGGCGTCATCAAGAGCGCGTTCTAGACGACAGATGGCCGGCATCGCGCCGGCCTCTGCACACTTCGACTTGGCGATTCGCGGCGGAACATGTCACGCGCTGTGGACGGCATCGACCGCATCGAGCACCAGTCCAAAGAACTCGTTGGCGGCGGCCGGATTCAACCAGCGGACCACAACGGTCATGCGTCGCTCGGGTTCGATCCACGTAAAGGAACTGCCCGCGCCGACACCGAAATAGCTCGATGCCGGCACGCTCGGGAACACCTTCCGGTCCGTATTGAGCCACACGAGATAGCCGTAGAACGGCGCGATCGCGCAAGGCGTGCGCATGCGCGCGATCCATTCGCGCGACAGCACGCGGCGGCCGTTCGCGACGCCTTCGTCGAGCAGCATCTGCGCGACCTTGAGTTGATCGTTCGCGCTCACCGACATGCCGCCGCCCCAGTGCGTGCCGCCCGGCACCGATTGCATGCGCTGTCCGTCTATGTCGACCCATGCGTTGTCATAGCCGACCCATTGCCAGTTTTCGCTTGCGCCGGCCGGGCGCATGATGGCTTCGCGAAAGACCTCGGGCAACGGTCGACGAAACAGATGAAGCAGCGCGAGCGACAACTGGTTGATCCGCACATCGTTGTACTCCCAGTACGTGCCGGGACGCTGCAACGGACGCAAGTCGCCCTTCTTGCCATCCGGCGGTGCGGCGAAGTTAACAGCGCGATAGTGATCGGCCTGGTCGGACAAACCGAAATAGGTGCCTTGCCACTCGCTGGTTTGCTGAAGCAAATGCGCCCATGTGACGGCTGCGTTGTGCTCGTCGTCGAAACCGATGTTGGGCACGCGCAGACGCACGGGCTCGTCCACATCGGGCAGCAAGCCGCGATCGTGCGCGACGCCTGCGAGCAACGCGAGGTACATCTTCGCGACGCTGAAGGTCAGGTCCGCGCGATCGGGTTCGCCCCAGGTGGTCAGCACACGGCCGTCGACGGCGATCGCGCCCGACACCGGCCCGCGATCGTGCACGGGGCCGAGCAAACGGTTCCACGGCGGCGGATCGTTCACATGCACACCCCATGCGCCGTCGACGTGACGATCCCACAGCGACTCATGTTCAACTGCAAACTGCACGGCTCGTTGCAAATCTTCTTGCATTCCAGATTTCCTGCTATTAACGGGTTCAGCGTGATTGGACGATCAGCGCGCGTTCAGCCGCGCACGCGCCCATATGAGGGTGCCGAGGCTGATGACAGCCGCGAGCATCAGATAAAGACCCGGCGCGAGATTGTTGCCGGTTGCCGCGATCAGCGCCGCCACGGCGAGCGGCGTGAAGCCGCCGAACACGGTGGTGCCGATGTTGTAGCCAAGCGCCATGCCGGTCGTGCGCGTGCGGGTCGGGAACAGTTCCGACATCAGCGCGGGAATCGGCGCGAAGTAGGTGGCCTTGAGCAGCCCGACCCATACGACGGCGGCGAGCAGCGTCACGAGCGACGGATGCGCGTTCATCAGCATGAAGGCCGGATAGACGGTGACGAGGAACAGCACGCCGGCGCCGAGCATGATGCGCGTGCGGCCCACCTTGTCGGACCAATGGCCGACTATCGGCGTGAGCACCATCATGATGAAGCCGGCCAGCAAGGTCGCGACGAAACCCGCCCACGGCGCGAGGCCCAGTTGACGCGACGCATACGTCGGCATGTAAAGCAGCATGTAGTTGGCCGTGGTGGTCAGCACGAGCGCGCCGATCGACACGAGCACGCGCGACTTCTGCGTGGCCAGCAGTTCACGCACGGGCGAGGCGGCTTTTTCGGCGCGCTCGAATTCCGGCGTTTCGTCGATGCGTCGACGGATATAAAGCCCGACCGGACCGATTAGCATCCCGAATAAAAACGGAATGCGCCAACCCCAGCCTTCGAGTTGATCCTGTGTCAGCGTACTTGTCAGCACGGCGCCGAACGCGGACGCGAGCAGCGTGCTTGCGCCCTGGCTTGAGAACTGCCAGCTTGCCATGAAGCCTTTGCGCTGCGGCGCATGCTCGATCAGAAACGCGGTCGAACTGCCGAACTCGCCGCCGGCCGAAAAGCCTTGCAGAAGCCGTGACGCGAAGATGCCGATCGGCGCGAGCACGCCGATCGCCGCATACGGCGGCATCAGCGCGACGAGCCCGGTGCCGAGCGTCATCAACGCGATGGAGAGTGTCAGCGATGCCTTGCGGCCCTTGCGGTCGCTGAACGAGCCGAGCACGAGCGCGCCCACAGGCCGCGCCAGATACGACAGCGCGAAGGTGCCGAGCGTCAGCAGAAGCGACACGGTCTTGTCGTGAGCCGGAAAGAACAGCCGCGATAAAACCGTCGCGAAGTAACCGTACACGACGAGGTCGTAAAACTCGAGCGCGTTGCCGATGGACGTCGCGAGAATCAGACGCGACAGGTGCGCGTTCGATGCAGGCGCCGCGATCGTGCCGGCTGCGGTGGCGGTATCGGTGCTCATGACGGTTGTCCTTGTGCAACGTTTCGTGGAAGTTGCGATGCACTGCCGTTCGCGCGATGACGCGCGTCGGCATCCCGCGCGCCGAGGTCCCAGAAAAGCCCCGCCATGATGCCGAGTCCTTCCCGCACCACCGGGCCGAGCAGATGCTCGTCGGGCGCATGTTGCGAGCAGCCCGGATACGAATGCGGAATCCACAGCGTGGGCATGCCGAGCACGTCGGCGAACGCGTCGTTGGGCAAGGTGCCGCCGAGATTCGGCAGCAGCACGGGCTCGACGCCGGTCGTTTGCCGCAGCGAGCGCAACGCCCACTGCACCCACGGATCGAGAGGATCGACGCGCGTTGCGGGCATGCCGCGTTCGACATCGATATCCACCATGCTGAAGCCGTTCTCGTCGAGATGCCGCCGCAGGATTTGTTCGAGATTTTCCCAATCGGTGCCGACCACGAAGCGGATCTGCATGTACGCGAACGCGTGCGGCGGAATCGCATTGACCGGCTTCTCGGGATTACCCGTACGGAATGCGAGCACCTCGAGATTGTTCCAGCCGAACACGCGCTCAGTCGGCGTGAGGCCAGGCTCGCCGTAGTCGGCATCCACTTCCGGCTCGCCCGGATTGCCGCCTACAGCGATGTCGGCGAGCGCCTGGCGAACCGCGTCGGGCACGGGCGGCGGGCGCAAGCCTTCAACGAGGATGCGGCCGTTCGCGTCGACCATCGACGCAATCGCGTTCGAGAGCACGACCGCGGGATTGCGCAGCAAGCCGCCCCAGTTGCCCGAATGATGGCCGCCGTCGCGCAGCTTGACGTCGAGGCGGAAATTCACGAGGCCGCGCGAGCCGAGGAAAATCGTCGGGCGTTGCGCGGCGAGGCGAGGGCCGTCCGAGGCGATCAGCACGTCGGCGGCCAGTTCGTCGCGCAACTGCGCGCAGACCGCGTGCAGGCCCGGCGAACCCACTTCCTCGCCGGTTTCGAACAGCACTTTCAGATTGAAGCCGAGCTTGCCGCCGCGCGCGCGGAGCACCGCTTGCAGCGCCGCCAGGTTGATGCTGTGCTGGCCCTTGTTGTCAGCGGTGCCGCGGCCGTACCAGCGCTCGCCCTCGACCGTCACGCGCCACGGTCCCAGACCCTCGCGCCACTGCGCGTCGTAGCCGCGCACCACGTCGCCGTGGCCGTAGGTCAGCACGGTCGGCAAGCCGTCGCCCTCGTGGCGGTGCCCCACCAGAAACGGCCCGGCGCCCGCAGCGGGATTGTCGACGATGCGGCAGGTGAAGCCCATTTGCGTCAGCGTCGGCGTGATTTCGTCGCGCAGATAAGCGTGCAGGCGCGCGCCGCTGTCGGCTTCCTGGCTTTCCGTGCGAAGCGCGACGCGGCGCTGCAGGTCGTCGAGAAAACGGCCGGAGTCGTACTGATCCGTGGCCTGCTGGATGGCGGTGTCGCGTGTCAACATGGTTCTCCAATGGCGCAATGACGCGCCGCGGCGCTAACGGTTGATGAGGCGTTATCTGCAATCCTGGCGTGGACGATATTTGTGGACAATTACAATATTTGGCACCGATCGTTGCCGAAACGGCAAAGGGCAGCTCGACCGATATGGACAACACCGCACTGCGTTATTTTCTGGAGGTGGCTCGCAGCGGTTCGCTCAGCCAGGCATCGACGCGGCTGTACGTGGCCGTGTCCGCGCTGAGCAGGCAGATCGCGAAGCTCGAGGAAGAGGTGGGCGCGGCGCTTTTCGAGCGGCGTCCGCGCGGCATGGTATTGAGCGATGCCGGGCGTTTGCTGGCCGAACACGCGCAGCGCAGCCTGCTCGACGCCGAACGCGTGACCGAAGAAATTCGCGGGCTGACCAACGGGGGACGCGCGACGATTCGCGTCGCGAGTTCGGAAGGCGTCGCGCCGCATTTCTTGCCGCAGGTGTTCGCGCGCTTTCTGAAGACGCATCCGGCGACGCATTTCCAGCTCGACGTCGCCGCGCCGTCGGCCGCGACGCAGCGCGTGCGCGAAGGCACCGCCGACATCGCCGTGTGCTTCAGCATCGCGCCCGAGAAAGACATCAACGTGGTGTACTCGCAGCGCGCGCCGATCTTTGCGCTTCTGCGGCGCGATCATCCTCTTTGCAAGCAGGACTCCGTGACGCTCGCGGATCTTCTGCAGTGGCCGTTCGCGATCAACAACACGGGCGTGACGATCCGTCAGCTATTCGACATTGCATGCAGCCTCGAAGGGCTCGTGTTCGATCCCGTGTTCGTGAGCAACTATCACCCGGCGCTGCAAAGCTTCGTGCGCCAAACGGATGCGGTGACGTTGACCGGACTGCTGACGGTGCGCAGCCGGCTCGCCGCGGACGGCCTCGCCGCGCTGCCGATTCGCAACCCTGCATTGCATCAACGCACGCTTCAGATTCAGACGATGGCAGGCCGATCGTTGCCGGTCGCGATGCAGGCGTTTCTTCAGTTGCTGACGGGCGCGATTGACGACCCGCAACTGGTCGACTGACTTGCGCCGTTCGACGCCTCGTTGAGTTGACGTGACGTTCCTTGGGACACTCAACGCAACACGGCTTCACGCGCGGTCGTCACCTGCATGCGCGTGCTTTATGAGTTGAGCTTCGTCGCAAATCAGCCGCGGATGTCGCGGATCACTAAGGTCCATCTGGTCCCACGCAAGCCGATGGCGGCGCGACTGATTCCTGCGATGGACCACTTCACGCAGCCACTGCGGCAATAATCCCACCGCGAGACGCTCAAGCAACGCATCGGGGCCGATGTGGAATTCGCTGATGAATAGCGAGTCTCCGTCGCGTGCGAGATGGATTGCTTCTATGTGTCCGAGTCGCTTGCCATCGCGAGAGCGCACTTCGCGGCCGAGCACAAGTTCGATGTTGAGTTGCGTCATCGCCGAGCCCCCGGAATGCGTCCGACAATATGTTCGCGCAACCAGTTCTGCCGCCTGCCAAGCGGCGTATCGGCCACGTCGGCGTCCACGCCGATATCGATCTCGATGCGGCGCACGCGATTCCACGGAATGCGGTACGGCTCGCCGTTCTGTGGGCCGCCGATACGGATCATGAGACGCGTGACCCAGGCCGCGGCACGCTTGCCGATGCGTCGCCCTATGGTTATCGGGCCGGTCTCGAGCGCAATCACCTCGGGCGGCCGGCCGTGGCGCAGCTCAACGACGATTCCATCGACGCGGCCCATCTTCGCGCCGTGCCGATCCACCAGTTGTTTGTCGAGTACATCCCGCACGAGATCCATCATGTGCCTCCGGCTATCTGCAGCGGCAGCGTGACGATTGCCAGCACGAAGCTCAGCGCGACGATCGCCGTGACTACCGCATTGGAGAACGCGCCGTTGCGATGACGTCCGACATAACTCTCGTCGTTCATCAGCACGAGAAACGGAACGACCGTGAGCGGCAGGCTAAACGCGCTCAGCGCCATCGAGAACACCGTCAGTTTCAGCGGATCGGCACCCGCGGCAATCGGGATCGCGCTGATTGCGAGCGCGCAGGTGTACACGAGGCTAAACCCTGGGTCGTCGCGCGGCTTGCGATTTTTGCCCCAGTTCCAGCCGAAACCCTGTGCGACGAAGTACGCCTGCTCGAGCGCCATTTCCAGCGTCGCGCCGAAGCACGCGAAAGCGAGCGACGCGATGAACAGCACGAAACCCCAGAAGCCGAACACCGCGACGAGCGTCAGCGGCAACTGCTGATAATCGTCGACGCGCGTGATGCCGTGCGCCGGAAAAACGACGGCGGCCGCAATCAGAACAGCCAGTGAAATCCCGCCGCCGAAGGCCATGCCCAAACCGGCAATCGCCCGATTCGCGCCGAGATAGCCGCGGTCCCAGTGATCCTCGATAGCGCCTGACGAATAGAACAGGTACAGCGAAGGCGTGATCGACGCACCGAGAATGCTGACCACCGTGAACCAGTAGTTCGCGGGATCGTGATGCGGCGCGCTGGGCACGAGACCGCGTGCCACCTGATGCCAGTCGGGTTTGAGCACGATAGCCGCGGCCACAAAGCTCAATGTGACGAGGCCGAGCAGCGAGGTTCCTTTTTCGATCACACCGAAGGTGCTGCGCCACAAGACACACCACGCAAGCAATGCAACGGGAAACGCCCACCACGGATGCTTGATGCCGGTCGCCATCTCAAGCGCAACGCTGACGCCTCCTATTTCCGCCGACATAACCAGCGCATTGACGAGGACGACCGCGATGAGCGGTAACAGAAAGAACTTCACGCCGAAGCGGTCGCGAATGCCGTCGGCGATCGTATGCCGGCTCACCGCGGAGAAACGGCCGGCCATCTCCGTGAGAAAGACGAGGCACACGGTGCCGACGAGGATGGCCCAGCCAGGCTGAAAGCGAAACGCGGCACCGCCTTGTACGGCTGTCGCCAGCGAGCCCATCTCCAGAAAGCCGCCGACGCCGGTCACGACGCCGAGGCAGATTTCGAGCAGTTTTTTCATCACCCGGCCCGGCAGGAACTCAGCCGTCGTGCAGCATGATTTGTTCCCGGCGTGATGACTTTACGTAGGCAAAAGCATCGGTCGATCAGTTGTTTGCCGACACTGCCGCGACTGCGTCATGCACATCCCAGCCGCCGCCAAGCGACCGATACAACGAGACGGCCGAAAGCGCATGCTCGCGTTTGGCCTGGTTCAACGACTCCGCGTCACGCAGATACGCCTCCTGCGCGGCGAGCACATCCAGGAAGCTCGACGCGCCGCCCTTATACAGTTCGCTCGATAAACGCAGCGCCTGGTTCGACGCATCGAGCGCACCGCCAAGGCGTTGCACCTGCACTGCGCCGTTGACCAGATCGCTGCGGTTGTCCTCGATCTCCTTTAGCGCTTGCAGCATGGTCTGCTGCAATGCGAGCTGCGATTCGCGCATGCGGCTTTCGCTCGCATCGATATTCGCGGTGATGCGGCCCGCGTTGAAAATCGGACTCGTCGCGTTCAACGCGGCACTGAACAGGTTGTCGGTGAGCGTCGGCAAGCCGAGGTAAGAGGAGGCCAGCAGGCCGTCGGCGAGATTGAGGCGGAACTGCGGATAGCGCTGCGCTTTCGACACGCCGACTTCCGCGGCGCGCTGTTCGACCGTCGCGTAGGCGGTGCGTACGTCCGGCCGCTGCAGCAACGCTTCTGATGGCAACGTCTGCGGTGCGCTTTGCGTCGGCACCGGAATCTCGCGCGCGGTTGCGAGCACCAGCGTATCGACGCTCTCGGGCGTGCGCCCCGAATACACCGCGATCAAACTCAATTGATGCTGCACCGCCGATTGCACGCGCGGAATCTGCGCCCGCAAATCCTCAAGCTGATTCTGCGCGCGCGCCACGTCCAGTTGCGTCGACAGCCCGTAGCGCAGACGCTGTTGCGTGAGCTTCAGCGCGCGGGCGCGGATCGTCTCGTTGTCGCTGAGAATCTGCAACTGCGCTTGCGCCCAGCGCAGATCGATATAGGCTGCGGCCGTATTCGCCGCGAGCGCGAGGCGCACTTCGTTCAATGCCGACTGCCGTCCCGAGACCTGCGCCTGAGCGGCCAGCACGGCGAGACGTTCGCCGCCGAACACGTCGGGCGTCCAGCTCGCCGTCAAGCCGACGCCGGCCTCGCGCACATAGCCGAGGGGCGGCGGCGTGTTTTGGCGCGAGTTCGACGCGGTGGCGCTCGCGTTGAGTTCAGGCAGCAGCGCCGCGCGATTCTGCTTCGCCAGGTCTTGCGCCTGCCTGACGCGCTCCACCGCCGCCTGCACATCGAGGTTGCCGGTCAACGCGGATTCGACCAGTTGATGCATGACGGGGTCGCCGAATTGGGCCCACCATGCGTTGGCGCTCACGGCGTCTTGCGGCGCGTCGACATTCCACGCGGCAGGCGCGACGGTCTTCACGGTGAGCGGCAAATCCGCATGCTTTTCCGGTTGCACCGCGCACGCCGCGAGCGTCAGCAACGCGGCGCTCGCCAGTACTTTGACAAAGTTCGGTTTCATGTCGAATTCCTTAATGGGCATCGGGCGGCGGCGCTGCATTACCGAACGGCCGCGATAACAGCACGCTCAACAGCCCGACCACGAAACACAGCGACAACGCGAAGAAAGTGTCGGAGAACGTAAGCACGAGCGCTTCGCGCATCAGCAGCGCGTGCAGTTGCGCGAGTCCGGCGTTGGCCGCGTTCAGCGCGTTGCCGCCGACTGCCGCGAAATGCGCGGTCTGCTGTTGCAACACCGATTGGACGACCGGGCGGCCCGCGTTCAGATGTTCGTCGAGCCGCTCGTAGTGCAGGTTCAGGCGGTCGTTCAGCATCGTGCTGCTCACCGCAATGCCGATCGCGCCGCCGAGGTTGCGCATCAGATTAAAGAGGCCGCTAGCGGAACGAAGCCTCGACATCGGCAACGAACCGAGCGCCATCGTCACAATCGGCGGAATACAGAACTGCTGGCCGATGCCGCGTAACGCCTGCGGGATCAGCAACTCACGCCAGCCCCATTGACTGGTCAACGGCACATACAGATAACAGCCGAGGCCGAACAGCACGAGACCGATCACCAGCAGAATCCGCATGTCGACGAAGCGCGCGACGACCGAGTACACCGCCATGGCGGCCAACTGAAAACAGCCGACCGATAGCAAGGCCACGCCGATCTGCAGCGAATCGAAGCCACGCACACGCGACAGGAACACGGGCGTCAGAAACACCGCGCAGAAAATCCCGATCCCAGTAATGAACGACAGCAGACTGCCGATGCCGAAGTTGCGGATGGCCAACGCGCGCAGATCGACGATCGGCTCTTTGGCGGTGAACGCATGCACGATGAACAGAAAGCCGCAAATCGCCGTGATCCACGTACACGTCACGATCACGTCGTCGCCGAACCAGTTCTTGCGCGGCCCTTCCTCCAGCACGTATTCGAGGCAAGCCAGAAAGCCTGACATCAAAAGGATGCCGAAGTAATCTCCCTTCTTCAGCAGCGACAGGTCGGCGTCGTCGAAGTGCACATATTTCGGCACCAGCAGCGCGACGGCGACACCCGGCACCAGGTTCAGATAGAACAGCCAGTGCCACGACCATTGCGACGTAATCCAGCCGCCGATCACCGGGCCGATGGTCGGCGCGAGCGTGGCGAGCGCGCTGATCGTGGTGGATGCAATCAGCCGCTGCTTGCCGGGAAACAGCACGAACGCGGTGGTGAACACCGTCGGAATCATCGCGGCGCCGAGCGCCCCTTGCAGGCCGCGAAACAGGATCATCGAGTTGATGTCCCACGCGAGGCCGCACAACATGCTCGCAATCGTGAAGCCGAGCGCGGAAAACGCGAACACCCAGCGCGTGGAAAACACACGCGTGAGCCAGCCGGACATCGGAATCACCACGATTTCGGCGATCAGATACGACGTCTGCACCCACGACAGTTCGTCCTGACTCGCGGACAAGCCGCCGCCGATGTCCTTCAGCGACGACGCAACGATCTGGATGTCGAGCGTTGCCATGAAAAAGCCGACGCACATCAGCGTGAAGGCGAGGACTTTGATTCGCGTCGGCAGGTCGGCGGGATTGGCGGGGGCGGCGGGCGTGGCAGGGCCGGCGGAGTTGGCGAGAGCTTGCGTCATGATGGGCTCAGCCGCGCGCCGGCGTCTTGCCGCTATCGACATGCACTTTCACCGTGGCCGACAGGCCCGGACGCAACGCGCCCTCCATGTTCTTCGGCACAGTAAGATGCACCCGCACCGGCACGCGCTGCACGATCTTCGTGAAGTTGCCGGTGGCGTTTTCCGCGGGCAGCACGCTGAACGTCGCGCCGGTGGCCGGCGCGAGACTTTCCACCACGCCGTGGATGGGCGTGCTGAAGGCGTCGAGATCGACGTCGACGCTGTCGCCCACGCGCATCTTCTTCAACTGGTCTTCCTTGAAGTTGGCGTCGATCCACAATCCGCCCGACGGCACCACGGTCAGGAGCGGCACACCCGCGCTCGCCAGCACGCCGACACGCGCGGTGCGATTGCCGATATAGCCGTCGATCGGCGCACGAATGGTCGTGTACTCCACGTTCAACGCCGCCACGCGCTCGGCGGCTTGCGCTGTCGCGATGCGCGCCTCGGCGTCGCCGATCTGCGCATCGAGCACGGCAATCTGGCGTTGCGCCGCGGTCAACGCGGCCGCGCTGCGATCGACCGCCGCGCGTGCCTTGACGAGATCGGCATCCGCGCGTTCGACGACCTGATTCGACACCGCATCGTCCTTCACGAGTTCGCGGTAGCGCGTCTGATCCGCGGCGCTGCGCGTCAATTCGGCGCCGGACGCGCGCGCTTCGGCGGCCTGCTGGTTGATGGTGGCGAGCTGCAACGATTTCTTCGCCTGCAGCTCGATCACCGCGGCTTGCGCGCTCCGCACTTCCGCTCTGGCTTGCGCGAGCCGCGCGTCGTAATCGCGTGCATCGAGCTGGATCAGCACGTCGTTCGCGTGGACAAACTGGTTGTCACGCACGAGCACGTTCGTCACGAAGCCGTTGACTTTCGGCGCCATCACGGTGACGTCGCCGCCCACGTAAGCATCGTCCGTTGTCTCGTAGAAGCGGCCGACGAAGAACCAGTACGAGACCGCAAGCGCGAGCACGGCAAGCACGGTGATGATCGCGAGCAGCATCCACGGAATGCGCCGTGCCGGTCTCGCGGTCTGCGCCGCGCTCGGCGGGGCGATAGTCGATGGAGTAGTGGACATGTTGTCGGCCTGTGTGTATGCACTCTTTACGTTGAAAAAAAGCGGCCCGACGATTGCGCGAGCCGCATGTCGCTGTGTCCGCGACTTCAGTTGGAATCGTGGGTGACGGCAAACAGTTCGCCGCGCAATGCGGCCGCGCGCCGTTCGCCGAAACGATGCTCGAATTCGGCTTGCGCGGCCTGCCAATGTTGACCGCCCGCCTTCAGACGTTCTTCGCCCGCTCGCGTGATCGTGACGGTCAGCGCGCGCGCGTCGGCGCCGAGTGCGTCGCTCGACACGAGGCCGTTGCGGCGCAGCGGCTGAACGGTGCGAACGAGGGTCGTGCGTTCCATGCGCATGGCTTCGGCCATTTGCTTCATGGTCATCGCGCCAGTGCGTCTAAGCCTTCCCAGCAGCGAAAACTGCGTAATCGTGAGCCCAACATGAGCGAGGTGCCGGTCGTATATTTGCGAGACATAGCGCGCAGCCTGGCGGATTGCGAAGCAATCGTCGTCGAACAGTTCTTGCATTTCCGCGTTTCCTTATCAGTTAGTGCATATGCACATTTAAGGGCGAGCTGATCGCTGTTTGAACGAGCAGGCGAGTCGCTAATTAGTCGGTGATGCTAAAGAGTTCGGTACGAAGAATTTTGGCGCGCGCACGGCCGAACTTCTGTTCGAATTCGTCCTGCGCGGCGCGCCACGCAATGGCGGCCTGATCGAACATGGCTTCGCCTTGCTCCGTCAGGCTGAACAGAAACGTGCGGCCGTCGTGTTCCGCCGATTCGGCCACCACCAGTCCGTCGCGCTGCAAGGGCTTCATCGCGCGCAGGAGCGTGGTGCGCTCCATCACCATGGCGTCCGCCAGGTCCAATATCGGCAAATTGGGCGTGCGCGCGAGCTTGGCGAGAATCGTGAACTGGGCAGCCGTCAAGCCCACTCGGCCGAGATGGCGCTCATAGATTTGCGTGACATGACGTGCCGCCTGGCGCAGCGCAAAACAGTTGCATTCGTCGTAGGAGATAGGGCGGTTCATGGGAAGCACTCTATGTGTGTATAAGCACACTGTCAAGCGGATCAACGGTCGATGCGTTGAAACGCTGCATTGCTGGAACTACAACAGCGGTGCTGATGGCGGCCTGGAGGCGCTACTCGCTACTCGCCGCCGGGTTCGTAGCGCGCGCGGCCGTTTCACGCGTGGCTTCGTCGAAACGCCGGTTGGCTTCCGCCACTTCCGCGCGGAACTGCTGCAATGCATTCACCGCGGGATCGGGCGGCGTCAACGCGGCCCACAGGACTTCGATCAGCTGATCCGCGGTGGCTTCGATGTCGGTATGCCGCTTCGCCAGCGTCGCGTCCCACAACACGTGTTCCATCGGGCCGAACACCATCGAGCGTAATAAACGCAACGGCATGTCCGCGCGAATCTGGCCGCTTTCCTGGCCTTGCGCCAGGACGCGCATCAACGGTGCGGTGTAGCGGCGCTGCAATTCGGTCAGCGCTTCGCTCAATTCATGATGCCGCGCGCGGCCTTCCGAGAGCACGAGCGCGCAGAGGTCGGTGCCGTTCACGAGCATCAGCCGCAAATGCGTGCGCACGATGAACGCGAACTGTTGACGCACGGTGCCGTCGCGCGGCAGTCCGGATTCGATTGCGCCGATGATTTCGTCGTACCAGTCGCCGATCACCCGCGCGCACAACTCGCGCTTGCCGCGGAAATAGCTGAACACGGTGGCCTCGGAAACGCCTAGCCGCTGAGCGATCTCCGCGGTTGTCGCGCGTTCATAGCCCTTTTCGGAGAACACGTCGCGGCCCGCCTGAAGGATTTCCTTCACGCGCTGCTGCGACTTGCGCCCGGCCGGCTGGCGACGCGACGCGGGCAGTTCGGGCTTGATAGCAACCGTCATATGAGTCGGGGTCAAATTTATCGGCGAGCTTCGTATGGAAAACCCGGTCGATTCGATGCTATCACAAGCGGCAAGCCAATGAACCGGGTCAACCCGTTTTCTGAGTGACACTCAAAAATACCTATTGACGCTTACGTGAATCTGGCGTGAAATGCGCGTTGAACGTCGCGCCTTAAAGATCGGAAGATGCGATTCCGCATACGGCCGCAGACGTGGCCACACACGAATTCGCCGGCAAAGCCAGCCGGTCGCCAATGAACTCTGGAGACACAGCAATGAGCAACCTGCCCGGTTTGCAATTCCCACTCGGCGAAGAAATCGAAATGCTGCGCGACAGCATTGCCGGGTTCGCTGCGAAAGAAATCGCGCCGCGTGCCGGCGAGATCGATCGCACGGATCAGTTTCCGATGGACCTGTGGCGCAAATTCGGCGATCTCGGTGTGCTCGGCATGACGGTCTCCGAGGAATACGGCGGCGCGAACATGGGCTACACCGCGCATATGGTCGCGATGGAAGAGATCTCGCGCGCGTCGGCGTCGGTCGGTCTTTCATACGGCGCGCATTCGAATCTGTGCGTGAACCAGATTCATCGCAACGGCACCGACGCGCAAAAGCAGAAGTACTTGCCGAAGCTCGTCTCCGGCGAGCATGTCGGCGCGCTCGCGATGAGCGAGCCGAATGCGGGCTCGGACGTCGTGAGCATGAAGATGCGCGCCGACAAGAAAGGCGACCACTACGTGCTGAACGGCACGAAGATGTGGATCACCAACGGCCCCGATTGCGACACGTTGGTTGTGTATGCAAAGACCGACGTCGAAGCGAATTCGCGCGGCATTACCGCGTTTATCGTCGAAAAAGGCATGAAGGGTTTTTCGGTTGCGCAGAAGCTCGACAAGCTCGGCATGCGCGGCTCGCATACGGGCGAACTCGTGTTTCAGGACGTCGAAGTGCCCGAAGAAAACATTCTGGGTCAACTGAACGGCGGCGTGAAGGTGCTGATGAGCGGGCTCGATTACGAGCGCGCCGTGCTCGCGGGCGGCCCGACCGGCATCATGGTCGCGGTGATGGACGCGGTCGTGCCGTATATCCACGACCGCAAGCAGTTCGGCCAGTCGATCGGCGAATTCCAGTTGATTCAGGGCAAGGTCGCCGATCTCTACACCACGTTGCAGGCGTGCCGCGCGTATCTGTACGCGGTCGGCCGTCAACTCGATACGCTCGGCACGGAGCACGTGCGCCAGGTTCGCAAGGACTGTGCGGGCGTGATTCTCTACACGGCCGAAAAAGCCACGTGGATGGCGGGCGAAGCGATCCAGATTCTCGGCGGCAATGGCTATATCAACGAGTATCCGGTTGGACGTCTGTGGCGCGATGCGAAGCTCTATGAAATCGGCGCGGGCACGAGCGAGATCCGTCGCATGCTGATCGGCCGCGAGCTGTTTGCGGAAACGATGTAAGCCGGGCCAACGAGGAGAACGACGCGATGCCGATCATCGAATCCAAGCTGAATCCGCGCTCCGACGACTTTCGCGCCAACGCGGCCGCGCTCGAGGCGCTGGTCGACGATCTTCGCGCGAAGGTCGAGAAACTCGCGCTGGGCGGCGGCCAGGCCGCGCGCGAAAAGCACACGGGCCGCGGCAAACTGCTGCCGCGCGAGCGCATCGAAAAGCTGCTCGATCCGGGCACGCCGTTTCTCGAGTTCTCGCAACTCGCGGCTTACGGCATGTATAACGACGACGCGCCGGGCGCGGGCGTCATCACCGGCATTGGGCGAATTGCGGGCCACGAGTGCGTGATCGTCTGCAACGATGCGACGGTCAAGGGCGGCACCTACTATCCGGTCACAGTGAAGAAGCACGTGCGCGCGCAGGAAATCGCCGCGGAAAACCGCTTGCCGTGCGTGTATCTGGTCGACTCGGGCGGCGCGAATCTGCCGAATCAGGACGACGTGTTTCCCGACCGCGACCACTTTGGCCGCATCTTCTACAACCAGGCGAATCTGTCCGCTGCGGGCATTCCGCAGATTGCCGTGGTGATGGGCTCGTGCACCGCGGGCGGCGCGTATGTGCCTGCCATGAGCGACGAGTCGATCATCGTGAAGAACCAGGGCACGATTTTTCTCGGCGGTCCGCCGCTCGTCAAGGCGGCAACCGGCGAAGTGGTGAGCGCGGAAGACCTCGGCGGCGGCGACGTGCATACGCGTCTTTCCGGCGTGGTCGATCATCTCGCGCAGAACGACGCGCATGCACTGGCGATTGCGCGCAGCATCGTCGGCAATCTGAATCGTACGAAGCATGTGCCGGTCGCGTTGCAGGAACCGAAGCCGCCGCGCTATGACGTGAAGAGCATGTACGGCGTGATTCCCGTCGATACGCGCAAACCGTTCGACATTCGCGAGGTGATCGCGCGCATCGTCGACGACTCGGCATTCGACGAATTCAAGGCGCGCTACGGCACGACGCTTGTGTGCGGCTTCGCGCATATCTGGGGGCATCCGGTCGGCATCATTGCAAACAACGGCATTCTGTTTTCGGAGTCCGCGCTCAAGGGCGCGCACTTCATCGAACTATGCTGCCAGCGCAAGATTCCGCTCGTGTTTCTGCAGAACATCACGGGTTTCATGGTGGGCCGCAAGTACGAGAACGAAGGCATCGCGCGTAACGGCGCGAAGATGGTGACGGCCGTTGCCACGGCGAAGGTGCCGAAGTTCACGGTGATCATCGGCGGATCGTTCGGCGCGGGCAATTACGGCATGTGCGGCCGCGCGTATTCGCCGCGCTTCCTGTGGATGTGGCCGAACGCGCGCATTTCGGTGATGGGCGGCGAACAGGCCGCGTCGGTGCTTGCCACGGTCAGGCGCGACGGCATCGAAAGCCGCGGCGGTTCATGGAGCGCCGACGAAGAAGAAGCCTTCAAACAGCCGATTCGCGAGCAGTACGAGCATCAGGGGCACCCGTACTATGCCAGCGCGCGCCTGTGGGACGACGGCGTGATCGACCCGGCGCAAACGCGCGACGTGCTCGGCCTCGGTTTGTCGGCGGCGATGAATGCGCCGATCGAAGACACACGCTTCGGCGTGTTCCGGATGTGACAGAACGCGACGCATGGGAGCCGCCACGATGCACTATGAAACGCTGAATGTCGAGATCGCCGGACACGTCGCGACCGTCACGCTGAATCGTCCGGACGTGCGCAATGCGTTCAACGAAACGATGATCGCCGACATCACGTCGGCCTTCACGGCGCTGAACACACGCGACGATGTGCGCGCAGTCGTGCTCGCCGCGAACGGCAAGGCGTTCTGCGCGGGCGCCGATCTGAACTGGATGAAGAAGATGGCCGGCTACTCGCACGACGAGAACCGAGCCGACGCAATGTTGCTCGCCAACATGCTGTCGTCCATCTATCGCTGCAACAAGCCGGTGATCGCGCGCGTGAACGGCGACGCCTACGCGGGCGGCATGGGCCTCTTGTCCGCGTGCGACATCGTGGTCGCGGTGGAAAGCGCGCGCTTCTGTCTTTCTGAGGCGCGTCTCGGCCTGATTCCGGCGACCATCGCGCCGTACGTGATACGCGCGTTGGGCGAGCAGGCGTCGCGGCGCTACTTCATCACCGCCGAGCAGTTCGACTGCGCGACCGCGCTGCGCCTCGGGCTCGTGAGCGAAGCGGTCAGCGCGGAGCAACTCGACGCCACCGTGCAGCAGATCGCGCAAACGCTCTGCGCCAACGGTCCAGAAGCGGTGCGCGCGTGCAAGCAACTCGTGCAGGACATGGCCGGCCGCGAGCTGAACGATGCATTGATCGAAGACACGGCGGCGCGCATCGCTCGCACGCGAGCCGGTGCGGAAGGCCGCGAAGGCGTCGCGTCGTTCCTCGAAAAACGTACGCCCGCCTGGCGCGACTGACGTGCGGCTCACTGACATTGCGAGGCGCCTTGAGGCGTTCACCAGAAGAATATCCCGAGATCGAGACAACATATGTTCAACAAGATCCTGATCGCCAACCGGGGCGAGATTGCGTGCCGCGTCGCGGCGACCTGCAAGCGGCTCGGCATCGCGAGCGTGGCCGTCTATTCGGATGCGGATGCCGATGCCAAACACGTGAGCGCGTGCGACGAAGCCGTGCATATCGGCGGCGCGAGCGCGGCGGAAAGCTATCTGCGCATCGAGCGCATTATCGAAGCGGCACGCGCGACGGGCGCGCAGGCGGTGCATCCGGGCTACGGTTTTCTGTCGGAGAACGAAGACTTCGCGCACGCATGCGAAGCGGCGGGCATCGTATTCATCGGACCGCCGGTCGAAGCGATTGCGGCGATGGGTTCGAAAGCCGCCGCGAAGGCGCTGATGCATGCGGCCGCGGTGCCGCTCGTGCCCGGCTATCACGGCGACGATCAGAACCCCGAACTATTGCATCGCGAGGCGGATTCGATCGGCTATCCGGTTCTGCTGAAGGCCAGCGCGGGCGGCGGCGGCAAGGGCATGCGCGTGGTCGAGCGCAGCGAGGATTTCGTGGCGGCGCTCGCTTCGTGCAAGCGGGAGGCTGCGGGCAGCTTCGGCAACGATCGCGTGCTGATCGAAAAGTATCTGACGCGGCCGCGCCACGTCGAAGTGCAGGTTTTCGCGGATCGTCACGGCGGCGCGGTGTATCTGTTCGATCGCGACTGCTCGGTGCAGCGTCGTCATCAGAAGGTGCTGGAAGAGGCGCCCGCGCCGGGATTGTCCGCGGAAATCAAGCGTGAAATGGGCGAGGCCGCGGTCGCTGCCGCGCGCGCGGTGAGCTATGTCGGCGCGGGCACGGTCGAGTTCATCATGACGGCTACCGGCGAGTTCTATTTCATGGAAATGAACACGCGTCTGCAAGTCGAGCATCCGGTCACGGAGATGGTGACGGGCCAGGACCTGGTGGAATGGCAACTGCGCGTGGCCGCAGGCGAGCCGTTGCCGCTGACGCAAGATCAACTCAAGATCGACGGCCATGCGATCGAGGCGCGCATCTACGCGGAGCATCCGGCGCGCGGCTTCTTGCCGTCCACCGGCACGCTCAAGCATTTGCGCATGCCTGAAGGCGTGGAATTCGCGATCGATGCGGCCGGCCTCGGCGAGCCGGGCCGCAAGGCGCCGGTGCGTATCGACAGCGGCGTGCGCGAGGGCGACACGATCACGCCGTTCTACGATCCGATGATCGCAAAGCTGATCGTGCACGGCGCGACGCGAGAAGAAGCACTCGCGCGAATGAGCCGTGCACTGCACGCATGCGAAGTGGTCGGGCCGCATACGAACGTGGAGTTTCTGCAGCGCATTGTCGAAAGCGAGCCGTTTGCGAGCGGCGATCTGGACACCGGTCTGATCGAACGGCATCACGAGGCCCTGTTCGCGCCTGTGAAAAAGCCGTTCAAGGAAGCGCTCGCGCTCGCGTGCGGCGCGTTGCTCACGCGCGAAGGCGGCACCGCGCATGGCGCGTCGCCCTGGGATGCGCTGTCGCACTGGCGTCTGAATGGCGGCTACGCGCAGACGCTAGGCTGGCGCAGTGTCGAAGACGACAATGCTTTCATGGTCACGTTCGCGCGCGACGGCGGCACGCAAACGCTCGAACACGACGGTCTGCGCGAAGGCTTCACATGGTCGAGCGGTTCGGGCTTGCATGAGTATCGCGCGACCATCGGCGACGCGCGGGCCACGGGGCGCGTGTTTATCGACGGCGATACGTTTCATGTGTTCTGCCTCGGTCACGCACTGGCGTTCGAGTGGCAGAACCTGCTCGCGCACGCCGCGGATGCTGAACACGGCGAAGGCCGCCTGACCGCGCCGATGCCGGGCAAGGTGATCGCGGTGCTCGTCGAGCCGGGGACGGTGGTGGAGAAGGGCACGCCGCTCATCGTGATGGAAGCGATGAAGATGGAGCACACCATCGGCGCGCCGGCGGCCGGCGTTGTGTCGGAAGTGCTGTATGCGGTGGGCGATCAGGTTGCCGACGGCGCGCAGCTTCTGGTGCTGGACGTGCAGTAGCGCGGGAATAAGCGCACGAATAAGCGCACGATTAAGCGCGCCGACAGGCTGAGCCAATCGGCGCCGTATCAGCCAAGCCGCGTATACCCCACCGCGCGCGCCTCGCTCTCAAGCTGCGCGATGCGCTCGTAGTCCTCGAGCGGCAACGCGGAAAACCCCTGCAAACGCAGGCGTTTTGCGCGTTCGGGATGCAATGCCAGCGCTTCGTTCAGTGCGTCGCGCAGTGCTTCAACAGTCGCGGCCGGCACGGTGTCGGACGCAATCAACGGCAGACCCGGCGACGCCGCTGTCATGCCGATGCGTCGAACCTGCCGCGCCAGTTCCGGCATTTCATCGCAGACGAAAGCGAAGGTCACGCAATCTATCGCGGCGACGTCCGCGTGATTGTCCGCGACGGCCCGCAACGAACCGACATGCGAGCCGGTGCGCAGCGCTGCGCGGAAAAACGCGCCTTCCTGCGAGTGCGGCGCCACTGCATGACGCAGCGCGTTCATGCCGCTATTCGAATCGTCCTGATTGTAGGCAACGCGCGCGCCGCGGCACGAGGCCAGCGTATCGAACGGCGCGTCGGCGCGCGTGACGATGACGCTCGAGTAATGCGCGCCTTCGCAACCGGGCGCGTCGAAACGCGGCGTCGCGACGAGTTGCACCTGCTCGCGCAGACCGTGCATCAACGGATAACCGCAGGTTTGTGAAATCAGCAGATTGGGCCGCCGCCAGAAGCCGTGCAATTCTTCATCGGGATCGACGATACGGCACGCCGGCTTGACCATGCGCAGCACGTCCGCAAGCCACCCGCGCCACTCGTTTTCCAGCGAGGGCGTGACGTTGTACATCGGCAGGGCGGCGATCCAGGTCATGGCGCAGTGCTTGCATGGCGAATGGGTGGACTAATGCATGATCATACGGAATTCGTCGACGCCTAGTGGCACTGGCTCTGTCGGCCGGAACGTCCACTTGCGCGCGGCCACTGTGAGGATCTCGCTTTGCGCGCCCTCGAACGCGAGCAGCAAGTCTTTCTTGCGCGCGCTTGCCGCGCCGCAATAGGCGATGAGCGCGTCCGCGCTGACTTCGAAAACCTGCGCCCGGTCGTCCCAGCACACCCTGAACGCGACCGTTGCGCGCTCCGTGACACAGGGCCGGAATCCTTCATCCACATAGACCGACATGGCGACCTCCTTTTCGCGCGCGCGCCTGAGTCGTCAGCATGACAAGCTCCGCACCGCCAGTATGTGGGAGAGCCAGCATTCGCGAGAAAAAGCCAGTGCATGCCAACGGGCGCGGCGCGCGGGCCAGGGTTGTGCAATAGGCTGTCACTGAAACAGGATTCGCCTGATTCGATCGCCCCGCTTTAATAATTAGAAATGGAAAGGCGAATTAATAAAATGAAATATAAAGCTGCGATAAAGATAGCGTGAAAAGATCAGGAAAGGAAACTCAATCGACCGCCGCTTGACTTCACACAATCGCGCTGGCTAAATGCATCCCGTTCGGTTCTTTCTCCACGTCTCCACGCAGGGAAAGTCGTTGCGCCGGGCTCGGGGCTATGTGTTCGCACATAGCCCTTAATTATTTGTAATCAATTGGCGATGCTAATCGTGTTGGAATTTCCAAACGCTTTTATTGATTTTTTAATTAATCAAGGTATGCTGCGCGTCCGCAATGTCTTTCTGAAACGTGAATAAAGGAACAAGGATGAAAAAGACAGCATTGACTTCCGCCTCTCTCGCACTGCTGGTCGCGGCGGGGTCCGCCCATGCACAGAACAGCGTGACGTTGTACGGCGTGATCGACGCCGGCATCGGCTATGTGCATAACGCCAGCTCGGGCAGCAATCTCGCGGGCATGCTCAACGGCAATCTGAGCGGCGACCGCTGGGGCCTGAAGGGCCAGGAAGATCTGGGCGGCGGCCTGAAGGCGATCTTCACGTTGGAAAATGGCTTCGACGTCGGCACGGGCAAACTCGGTCAGGGCTCGCGCGAGTTCGGTCGCCAGTCGTTCGTCGGGCTGACGGGCGCGACATGGGGCACGGTGACGGCCGGCCGCCAGTACGACCCGATCACGGACATGGTGCAAGGCGTCACCGCCGACAACTTCTTCGGCTCAGCCTTCGCAACGCCGGGCGACGTCGACAACAACGACAACAGCGCGCGCGTATCGAACGCGGTCAAGTACGTGTCGCCGAACTACGCCGGCCTGCAGTTCGAAGCACTGTATGCATTCAGCGGCGTCGCGGGTCAGGCGGGTCAGGGCTACACCTACAGCGGCGCGGTGTCGTACTCGAACGGTCCGTTCTCGCTCGCGGGCGGCTACCTGCGCGCGACCAACGCATCGTCCACGACCGCGCGTTCGAGCTGGGCGAGCAGCACGACCGATTCGATCTTCGACAGCCATATCAACGACGGCTACGTGACGGCGAAATCGGTCAGCATCGCCCAGATCGGCGGCCAATACGCGCTCGGCCCCGTCACGCTCGGCGCTTCGTATAGCAACACGCAGTTGAAGAGCGACGGCGCGTCCACTTTCACCGGCACCGAGAAGTACAACAGCGGTAAAGCCTTCGTTGCGTATCAGGCGACGCCGGCACTGGTCGCGGGTCTGGGCTACGCGTACACGGCTGCATCCGGCGACACGTCGGCGCATTACCACCAGTTGAGCATCGGCGCGGACTACAACATCTCGAAGCGCACGGACTTCTACGCGGTCGCGGCCTATCAGCACGCGAGCGGCACGCAGCGTCTCGCCGATGGCACGACGCAGGACGCGCAGGCTTCGATCGGTTCGTATGGCTACAACGGCACCGATTCGCAGGCGCTGGCGATCGTCGGTATCCGTCATAAGTTCTGATGTTCCGCTGCGGTTGATTCTGCTGTAGCGGCTTGTTGACGAGCTTGTTGGCGAGCTTGCTTGCAGCAGAGAAACCGACGACCCGGACGCGTAAGTGTCCGGGTCGTTTTCATAGTGGACTGCGAGAACTACGACCCTGCATCGGCGTTCAAGCGCTCATCGCGCAGCGCAAGCAGATCGGGCAACTGCGCGAACGAATCGATTAACGCATCGCACTGCAAGGCCGTCGCGCCATCGGGGCCGCCATAGCCGTAGCGCACGATAAACACCGGCATGCCCGCCGCGCGCGCCGCGCTGACATCGACGGGCGAATCGCCCACCAGAACGCTGCATTCCACGTCTGCATCCAGCAACCGGCACGCGTGCCACAGCGGTTGCGGTGCAGGCTTCATGCTGTCGATCGAATCGCCTGCGACCAGTACGTCGATATCTTGCGCGAGTCCTGTCATGCGCAGCAGCGGTGCGGCCAACGCCTCCGGTTTGTTGGTCACGCACGCGAGCCGATAGCCGAGCCGTGCGAGCTCGCGAAGACCTGCGGCGACGTGCGGATAAACATGACCGAAGCGCCCATTCGTCTGCCGATAGTGCCGATCAAACACCGCGAGCGCGGCGTCCATGTCGACTCGTCCATCGAGCGCCGCCGTTTCGAGCGTGCGCTTAACCAGGTTCGGCACGCCTTTGCCGATAAAACTGCTGACCGTGTCGAAGGGCAACGGCGGCTGATCGAAATCGGCGAGCATGCAGCTCACCGCTTCGACAATATCCGGCGCTGTGTGGACCATGGTGCCGTCGAGGTCGATCAGCACGGCGCGCGTTCGTGATCGCGGCAACGCTTGCGTTAGCGTTAGCGCTTCAGGCGAAAAAACCGGCGGCGTCGTCATACGGCCGCAGCCTCGCTCAACGCATTGCGATGCCAGCCGCGCAATGTGTCGAGATCCACCCATGCGGGCCGCTCATTCTCGTTCGCAGCCGTCGAAGCGAGCGGCGCATGCGGATCGCCGAGATGAGGCAGCACGGCGAGCGCGCCGTCGAAGGAATGATGCGCCGTGTACGCTGTCGGCGTCACGATAGTCGGAACAAACGCTGCACGCGCCGCGCGCAAGCCGTTCGCGGAATCTTCGAACGCGATGCAGTCCTGGCCTTTGAGGCCGAGTTGACGAAGCACGTCGAGATAAACATCGGGCGCGGGCTTCTTTGACTGCGTCGTGCTTGCATCGCCAATCGCGGCAAAGCGGCTGCGCCATTCGGGGCCGAACGGTCCGTGCAACAGCGCGTCGAGATTCGCGGGCGTTGTGGTGGTCGCGATGGCGACTGGTATGGAGGCCGCACGCGCTTCATCGATCAGGCGCGCGATGCCCGGCCGCAACGGCAAGCCGCCATCGCGAACATGCGCCGCATAGTGACGCGTCTTGATCGCATGCACCGCGTCGATCACGCGGCTCACGCCGGGGCCTTCCGCCTCCTCGGGATCGACGATGCGCCAGTAGTGCAGCAGACGCTCCTTGCCGCCCGCTACTTCCAGCAGGCGCACATAGAGCGCTTCGTCCCAGTGCCAGTCGAGACCGGCTTGCGCGAACGCCGCGTTGAACGCGTGCAGATGCGCGCTTTCGGTATCGGCAAGCGTGCCGTCGACATCGAAGATCAGGGCTTGCATGGGCCGGTCCTCTCGCAGTGATGGAGAGCCGGCGCGATGCGTGACTGCATGAGTGCATGACTGCATACCGCCGGTATGCAAGCCACGATAGCGGAGCGCGCACGCGATTTGAATTCAGAGATTCTTTGACGGGCGATAACGCATCGTTTAACGGTCCATCATCCGTGCGGCAATTGCAGACCCGTCACGAAGTACGCGTGCAGTCCATGTGCGAAGCGCTTGAGCCGCGTGACGATCGACTTGTTTGCGCGCGTGAGCCCGTTATACCCGAGCACGGCCGGTATCGCGACGAAGAGCCCGAACGCGGTCATGATGAGTGACTCGCCGACCGGTCCGGCCACATGATCGATCGACGCCTGACCCGTTTCGCCGATCACGATCAGCGCATGATAAATGCCCCACACCGTGCCGAAGAGCCCGACGAACGGCGCGGTGCTGCCGATCGACGCCAGCACCGCGAGGCCGCTTTGCATATGCGCGACGGCGTCGTCGATGCTGCCTTGCAGGCGGCGCGCGATCCAGTCCGATACGTCGATGCGATCCTGCAAATGCGGCCTGGTGTCGCGATGATGCGCAGCCGCCTCAGATGCGGCCATCGCGAGAGCGAGCAGCGGATTGTCGCGCAGCGCCTCAGCCGATGCCTCACTACCGTGGCCCGCAAGGCCGCCCAGGTTCCTGAGCCCATGTTCGAAGTTGTCGGCCTGCCAGAACTGCGCGTCGGTGCGCCCGGTTACTCGCTTGATGCGCAGCACATGCCACAGCTTGACGACGATAACCGTCCACGACAGGATCGACATGATGAACAGTATGCCGAGAATCGCGCGCGTGATGAAATCGCCGCTTTGCCAGACATTCGCGAGACCATAGTGCTGCATGACCGTTTCCTTCGACTCGTCGAGCCGCCGCGTTCATTGTCCGCCGCGGCCCGGTGTTTTAGTACCGTTAGCGGCCTTGCCAGGTCAATTCGGGAAAATCTCCCGCCTTCGTCCGTTGTCAAACGATCCTCTAATGAACTACTTTGCTTGAATGCCGGCCTTGTGCGGCACAGTGCTTTTACAACGGAGCAGAACACATGCTGGAGACACGGTTTCGCAAAACAACACGGGGACGCCCCATCGTTTCAGCCTTGATCGCGGCCGGTATGGTCGCGGCGACGGCGTTCGGCGCCGCTTCGGCGCATGCCGCGGCGCCTCTCGCCTATGTGACGAGCGAGAAGGGCGGCGTGGGTGTGATCGATCTCGACAAGATGACGTTGACCCGAACCTTCCCCGTAGGCGCGGACGGCCCGCGCGGCCTGAGCCTCAATGCGGACGGCTCGCGCCTGCTGGTCGCCAACAAGAACACGGGCGATCTTGCCGTGATCGATACGGCTTCAGGCGAAGTCGTGCAGCGGGTGAAGATCGGTCAGAACCCGGAGTTTGTGCGCGTGCACAACGGCTATGCGTATGTGACGTATGAGCCGGGCGAAGACGGCGGCCCGCCTGCAGCGAGCGGACAGTCTGGGAAACCAGCCGAGAAGCCAGGCGAAGCGCAAGCCGGCAAACCCCACGCCGACGACGATGACGACGCCAACAAACCGCCCGCCGAGATCGCTATCGTCGATATGAAAAGCTGGCGCGTGGTGCGCTCGGTGACGAGCGGCCACGAAACCGAGGGCATCGAATTTTCACGCGACGGCAAGAACATGCTCGTCACCAACGAAGGCGACGATACTGTCTCCGTCTATCACGCGCGCACGGGCGCGCCCGTCAGGACCGTGAAGCTCGCGGCGGGCGGGCGTCCGCGTGGCATTCGCCTGTCGCCGGACGGCAAGGACTACGTGGTCACGCTGGAGTCGCTGAGCAAACTTGTCGTGATCGACGCGCGCACGTTCAAGGTCAAGAAGACCGTCGATACCAAACTGGGTCCTTACGGCGTCGCCTACGGTCCCGACGGCAAGCGGCTTTTCGTCGCGGCGGCACGCGACAAGACGGTGCAGGTATTCGACGGCAAGAGCTACGAGCATCTTGCCGACGTGCCGGTCGGTCAGCGTTGCTGGCACTTCAGTTTTACGCCCGACGGCACAAAGCTGCTGGTCGCCTGCGGGCGCTCCGATGCCGTTTATGTGCTCGACGCGCGCAGTTATCAGCCGGTCACGCAGATTGGTCAACTGCCGCTCGCGTGGGGCATCGTCACCTATCCGCATAGCGACGGCTCGATCGAATCGCACTGAGCACGCGGAGGTCATGCGGAGCCGCCGCCGCATGACCGCCCTCACTTTCACCTACTTCCACGCATAGCGCAGGCCGACCCAAAACCCGCGCGGCGCGCCCGGTCCGACGAACTGCTCGTTGCTGGGATTCGCGCCGTCGAACGTATGGTTCGGGCCGTTGAAGAAGTTTTCTCCGAGCGAACCGAAGCTCGCATAGCGCTTGTCGAGCAGATTCGAGACGCTCGCAAACACCTGCAACTGTTTGGTGACCTGATACGACGTGTCGAGATCGATCAGAAAATAGCCGGCGATCTTGCCGTTGACGTCCTGATTGTTTTCGTCGCCCTGTGCATAGATGCCGCCGCGCCACGTGAGGTTCGCGCCGACTCTCCACTTCGCGGTCGCCGCGTAGTCGAGTTGCAGCTTGACCGTGTTCGCCGGAATGCCTGGCAGATGATCGCCGGGCTTCACGTTGATGTTGCCGTTCGCATCCGCGCTGGAATTGCTCGCGCTGTTCTCGGTCCACGCGGTGCGATACGTGGCGTCGATGTAGTTGTAGCTTGCGGTCACCGCGAGGGGGCCTAGCTGGCTGCGTCCCGAGAGTTCGAACCCTTGCCGGCGCGTGCGGCCCACGTTCTGAAAGAAGCCGCGATTGCTCGCCGCGCCATTGCTGGCGATGAATTCGATGTCGTTATCGAGCGTGGTTCGATAGACGGCGGCGCTCCAGCTTGTCGCCTGGCCGATTCGTCCGCGTGCGCCGATTTCGAAGGTCTTCGAGATCACCGGTTGCAGCGGCGGGTCGGACACGAAGTCGTTCGGCAGCGAGCACGGCGCGGCCGGATCCGCACACGCGAGTTCGATCGCGGTCGGCGAGCGCATGCCTTCGTTATAGGTCGCGTAGGCGGTGAACGCCGAGGTCGGATTCCAGTTGATGCCGACCGCCGGATTGAAGCGCGAGAACGTATGGTGTCCGTCCAGTTGCGGCTGAAGGCCGCTCGAATCGCCGATGGTCGCTTCGGCCCAGTTGTAGCGTCCCGCGAGCGTCAGCGTCCATTGCTTCGTCAGCGATAAAGTGTCTTGCAGATAGATGCCGTAGTTGCCGTTATGCGTTTTCGCCGCGGTTTCCTGCGTGAAATCGCCGATGCCGACCGTCGCGCGCGAAGCCGTGAAAACCGCATCCTGCGACGATTGCGTGTAGCGCGAATTCGCGATGTCCGCGGATACGCCCGCAACGAACTGGTTCTGCATGCCGCCGAGTTTGCCGAGAAGCGTGAGTTGCAGGCTCGCGCCGTAACTATCGGTAGAGACGACGGATTTCTCGTTGGTCGCCTGCGTGGTGTCGACGTCGCCGTCGTCGTCGATCGAACCGAAGTTCGGGTTCGTGTTGCTGCTCACATTGCTATTGCGGAAATGCCGGTAGTACGCATTGCCGCTCAGCTCGACGTTATCGCTGAAGTAGTGTTCGCCCGACAGCGTCACGTAGCCCGCGCTGTTCAGGTTCTGATCGGGGTACGTATAGGGCTGCTTCGGATTGCCAAGGAATGAGCGCGGAATGGTTTGCGTGCCGTGCAGATCGTTGTCCGCGCCGCCTGCGGATAACGACAGCGTGGTGTCGGCATCGGTATAGCGCAGCTTGCCGAAAATCTGCCGCACGCGGCTCGCATTCTGCTCGGCCCAGCCGTTGTCGTTCGTGACGTTGCCGGTCACGTAGTAGTCGAGGTTCTGGCCGATCGTGCCGCCCTGTTCGATCTGCGCGGTCTTGCGGCCCCAGGAGCCGAGCGCCACCTCGGCCTCGCCGCCGGGACTGGTCTTGCCGTTCTTCGTCGTGATGGCGAGCGCGCCGCCAAGCGTATTCAGTCCATACGTCGGATTCGAACCGGGAATCAGTTGAATGGTGTCGATGGCCTGTTGCGGCAGCACGTCCCAGTTGACCACGTCGCCGAACGGCTCGTTCACGCGCACGCCGTCGACAAACACCGAAATGCCCTGCGGTGTGCCGAGCAGCGGCGACGCCGTGAAGCCGCGATAGTTGACGTTCATCTGATACGGGTTGCCTTGCGCATCGGCGATGTCGACGCTCGGCAGATTCTTCGCGAGGTAATCCGTGAGATTGAAGCGATGCTGCGCTTCGATGTCTCGCGCGCGAACGGTCTGCACGTTGGCGGGCACCTGCGCGAGCGGCGTGCCGATGCCGAGCAGCGGCGTCGTGCCGACCACCACCACGGGCGCGAGCGTGGTCGAGGGCGTATCGTCTGGCGCATCGGCTCCGGCAGCCGCCGAAGCCGGAGCCGCAGCCGAAGCCGGTACGCCAGCCGCCGGCTCCGCTTGCGCCCACGCGCCTATCGACATGCTCGCAAGCGCGCTGCCGAATCCAAGCGTGATGCCGGCTCGCCGCCTGAAGCCGAGGCCGGGTTTTCCGCGGCGCACGCGTGATGGGATATTCATTATTCTGTCTCCTGCCGAATCGACGCTTTCTTCGGACGCAGCCGCGTGGCGGCATACGTAGCGCTTTCTTTCAAGGTGTGCAAAGCTTCGCATGCGCGCTCGCGTGAAGGCTCGGGAGCTTTTCCCGAAATCGCGAGGAAGCGTTCCCAAACTGCTTGCGACGAACTTCGTGTCCGATTGGCCTGACTAGAATGCAAACGTGATGTCGAGCGAATCCACCCAACCTCATCAAACGCGCCGCAATATGCCGCGCAATTCGCCGCATTCAGCGCTGCCGCGCGATCTTGCCTGCGTGCTCGCGCTGACCTTGCTCGCGGCCGCGCTCGGCTCGCTGTTCGATGTGAGCGAGCGCGCTTATCGGTGGACGCGCGGCGTCGAGCGCTTTCAACTCGACGAGTTGCCGCTCACGCTGTGCGTGCTGTCGCTGGGGCTTGCGTGGTTCGCGTGGCGCCGCTATCGCGAGACGCGCAGCGAGCTTGCGCATCGGCGCGTGCTCGAAGAAGAGGCCGAACGTCTGCTCGCCGACAACCGGCGTCTTGCGAACCAGGCGTTGCAGGCAGAGGAACTCGAGCGCCGCCACCTCGCGCGCGAACTGCACGACGAACTCGGCCAGTACCTCAACGCCATTTCACTCGACGCAGCACGTATCCGCGATCTCTCCGCCGCGCGCGAGCCGGAGATTCATCGCATATCGGTGGAATTGATGCGGAGCGCGAGTCATGTGTATCGGCAGATCGGCGGAATGATCCGGCGCTTGCGGCCTATCGGTCTCGACGAATTCGGCTTGCCGAGCGCGCTCGAGCATTGCATCGACGGATGGCGCGAACGCTTGCCCGACGCGTCGTTCTCGCTGACGATAGAAGGCGATTACACAGGGCTCAGCGACGCGCTCACCATCACGCTTTACCGGCTGGTGCAGGAAGGGCTGACGAACGTGTCGAAGTTCGCGCGGCACTCGCGCGTGGAAGTGTTCATGGTGCGGGCGCCGCGCGAGGCGCAAGCGCCGCAGAAAAGTGCGCAAGACAGTGCCCAAAAACGCCGGCCAATCGACGAAATCGTCGTAACGATGGCCGACGACGGTCCCGGCGTCGACCTCGATGCGCCGCGCGCGGGCCTGGGGCTCATCGGCATGCGCGAGCGGGTCGAAGCGCTAGGCGGCGAGTTTCATGTCGCGAGCAAGCCCGAAGGCGGCTTCCTGTTTTGCGCGCGCGTGCCCGCTCAAGCGGGACTGGCGGAGCCGGTGAACTGAAGGCCGAGGCGGCTTGCCATTTGTGCGAGTTGCACACCGTTGTCGGCGCCGAACTTCTGCCGGATCACCGACTGATGATTGGCCACGGTCTTCTGGCTGAGGCCCAATTTTTCGGCGATGCTCGGCAGCGTGTAGCCCTGCACGAGCAAACGCAACACCTCGAATTCGCGCGCGGACAACTGCCGTCCTGGCGGGCCTTCGCTGAATGCATTGCGCAGCGCGAGTGCCTGCGAAATGTCGGGGCTTAGATAACTGGCGCGCCGCGCGATCGTGCGCACCGCTTCGACCAGCACGTCGGGCGCGCTGGCTTTCGTCACATAGCCGAGCGCGCCGGCGTCGAGCGCGCGGCGCACGAAAATCGCCTCTTCATGCACGCTGAAAATCAGCACGCGCGCATCGGCCTCGCGCGCGAGCATGCGCCGCATTGCTTCGATTCCGCTTGCGCCCGGCAACGAGACATCCATCACGACGACATCGGGCCGCAGCGCGCAGAAGCGCTGATAGGCCTGAGCGGCGTCGGCTGCTTCACCGCACACGTGCACGTCGGCATTCACTTCGAGTAGCCGCCGGTAGCCTTCGCGCACTACGGCGTGATCGTCGACGAGCAACACTGAAATGTCCGCCGCTGTCATGGTCAACCCCTGGTGTGGCCGTTGTCGTTTGGCTCGTCGTGCGCCGTTTTTTGCACCTTGTTTTGCGGTGCATGCGCGCCCGTCAGCTTGCGCGAGTTTGCATCGTTACGGAACATGATGGGCTGCTCTCGTGGTTCATGCGCCGCCGCCGCGAGACGCGTCACGTCGACCACTTTTTCATGCAACGGCGACTTGTCGCACACAGGGTCCGCATTGGCCGCATCGCCGGTGAGCAGATACGCCTGGCAACGGCAGCCGCCGAGATCGTTTTCCTTCTCGTCGCAACTGCGGCACGGCTCTTTCATCCATTGCAGACCGCGGAAACGATTGAATGCGTCGCTCTCGTACCAGATCTCTCGCAGGGGCATGTCTTTCACATTCGGCAGCACGAGGCCGGGCAGCGCGCGCGCCGCGTGACAGGGCAGCGCGGCGCCGTCCGGCGCAACGCCGAGGAACACCGCGCCCCAGCCGTTCATGCAGCGCTTCGGGCGTCGCTCGAAATAGTCGGGCACGACGAAGAAAATCTTGCAGCGGTCGCCATGGGTGCGCCGATAACGTTCGACCACCGCTTCTGCTTCCTCGAGCTGCTCGCGGGTCGGCATGAGCTGCGCCTGATTGTGATGCGCCCAGCCGTAGTACTGCGTGTTCGCGAGTTCGAGGTATTCGGCGCCCATCGCGAGCGCCATGTCGATGATCTTGTCGACGTGGGGCAGGTTATAGCGATGCAGCACGCAGTTCAGCACCATCGGAAACCCATGCTGTTTGATCGATGCCGCGACGCGCTGCTTCAGATCGAACGTGCGCGTGCTGCTCAAGAAGTCGTTGAGTTCCTGAGTCGAGTCCTGAAACGACAACTGGATGTGATCGAGCCCGGCCGCTTTCAGGTCGCCGAGGCGCTTGTCCGTGAGACCGACGCCCGAGGTGATCAGATTCGTATAGAAGCCGAGCTTGCGCGCTTCGCCGACCAGCACTTCGAGGTCGTCGCGCATCAGCGGTTCGCCGCCTGAAAAGCCCAATTGCGCGGCGCCGAGCGCGCGCGCCTCGCGCAGCACGCCGAGCCATTGTTCGGTGCTGAGTTCGCGATTGTGATTGGTGTAGTCGACGGGGTTGTAGCAGAACGCGCAATGCAGCGGGCAGCGATACGTCAGTTCCGCGAGCAGCCACAGCGGCGGCGCGACGCTCGCGGGCGTCGCTTCGGGCTGTGCTTCAGTGTGAATGTCGGCAGCAGGTTGCGAGAGATCGGTCATTGCGCTACTCCAGCCATCCGCGCGAATGCGCTTCGGTCACGAATGCGCGTACTTCGGGGCCAAGTCCTGTTGCGTTGAACGCCTGCTCGAGATCGGCGATAAGCGTTTCGATATCGCGCGTGCCGTCGCAACGTTTGAGGATTTCCGCCGCGCTCTGATTGAGCTTCACCATCCCTTCCGGATAGAGCAGCACATGCGCGTTCTGCGCCGGTTCCCATTGCAGCCGGAACAGCTTGTTGAGCGCGGGACGATCGGCGTTGGACATGTCGTTCATTGCGGAAAGGCCTTTTCGATCGAGTCCAGCATGGTCCACAGAATGTCGAGCTTGAATTGCAGAATCTCGAGCGCGCGTTCCTGTTGTTCGCGCCGCGTGAAGTAATTCAGCGTGACTTCGAGGCCGTGCTCCACGTCGCGCTGTGCGAGCGTGATGCGCGAGCGAAAGTAGGCGAGGCCGGACGCTTCGATCCACGGATAGTGTTCGGGCCAGCTCGCGAGCCGGTCGCGATGAACCTGCGGCGCGAACATTTCGGTGAGCGACGAGCACACCGATTCCTGCCACGGCGCGCGGCGCGCGAAGTTCACGTACGCGTCGACGGCGAAGCGCACGCCAGGCGTCACGTGTTCGAGCGACCACAGCTCGTCGCGTGAGAGGCCCACTGCATCGCCCAGGCGTGCCCATGTTTCGATGCCGCCTTCCTCGCCGCCGTAGCCGTCGTGATCGAGAATGCGCAGCACCCAGCGGCGGCGCGTTTCGCGATCCGGGCAATTGGACATCACGGCCGCGTCCTTCAGCGGAATGTTGATCTGATAGTAGAAGCGGTTCGCGACCCAGCCGCGAATCTGTTCGGGCGAGCAGCCGCCGCTATTCATCTTCACATTGAACGGATGATGAATGTGGTACGCCGTGCCTTTCGCGCGCAACTGCGCTTCGAATTCCTCACGGGTCCAGGCTTCGTCGCGGGCGCGCTCGCTGCCTGGCGTCGTACCCAAGGTGTCTTTCGCGTTCATGCAATCTCCCGTTCCTGCGCGACGCGTGCTGCGTGGCCGCGCTTCATAGTTCGAAGGTCATGCCGTCGTAGGCAACTTCGATGCCGTGCTCCGTGAGAAGGCGGCGCTCGGGGCCATCCTCGACGAGAATCGGGTTGGTGTTGTTGATGTGGATCAGCACCTTGCGCGCGCTTTTCGCGTCGAGCGAATCCAGTACTTCGATCATGCCACCAGGTCCCGATTGCTGCAGATGACCCATATCCGCAGCGGTTTTCTTCGAGAGGCCGAGGCGGATCATTTCATCGGCGGTCCACAGCGTGCCGTCGACGAGCAGCAGATCCGCCGCGCGCATCGCCTCGAGTACGTGCGGTTCGATCTCGCCGAGACCGGGCGCGTAAAAGACGCGCTTGCCGGTCTGCCGGTTCGTGAACACGAGCCCGATGTTGTCGCCGCGCTCGGGCGAGTTGCGATGCGGCGAGTAGGGCGGCGCCTTGCTGGTGAGCGGCAGCGCGTCGATCTGCACGCCGGGCAATGCGTCGACGCTGAGCGGCGCGCCGTCGAGCGCGATTCGCCGATGCTCGACGCCGCAGTAGTGCGAGAGAATCGGCGCGATTGGAAAACCGCTCGTCAGGTCCTGCCAGACGGCGTCGGTTGCATGGAGCGGCAGCGGCGTGTCGCGCTCGCGCAGCATCAGGAGGCCGGTGACATGATCGATCTGCGCGTCGATGACGAGCACCGCCGCGATGCCGCTGTCGCGCGCGCGGCGGGCCGGTTGCAGTTCGGGGTTCGCGGCGATCTGCGCGAGCAGATCGGGCGACGCATTCACGAGCAGCCAGTCCTCGCCGTTCGCGCTCACCGCAATCGACGATTGCGTGCGGCGCGTGGCCTTCAGCGTGCCGCGCCGCACGCCGTCGCAATTGCGGCAGTTGCAGTTCCACTGCGGAAAGCCGCCGCCCGCCGATGAGCCGAGTACCTTGATTTTCATGCCGCGCGGCGCAGCGTGCGCCCCTCGTCGGTGAGTGGAAGAAACAGTGTTGTCAGTGCATCGGCCACGCGTGCATGCAAAGCGGGATCGCTTGCAAGATGGCCGGCGCGCACGCATTCAATGTGAGCATTGGGAACCGCTCGCGCGAGGCGCCGCAGGTTATCCGGCGGACACACGGGATCGCGCGAACCGTGCACTGCAAAGAGCGGTACGCCGGCCGCGGCGGCGCGGCGCGCGAACGACAGCAACCGCGCTTCGCCGAGCCAGCAGCGATGCATCAGGTAATGCGCCTGGATGCGGTACTTGCCGATGAGCTTGCGGCTGTCCTTATGCGAGAGCCGGGCCGGTACGAGCCTGCGCCGCGTGTTCGCACTCGCGAGCACGGCGTTTTCATAGCCGCGCCATGCGAGCGCGAGCTTGCGCTGCTGGGCGTCGCTTGCGCGACCGCGTTGCAGTCGCGCATGGCATTGCGAAAGCAGCGCAGCGGGCCGCTTGCAATGCGCAGCGGCGCAGAGCTTTTGCCATGCGCGCGGCGCGCGTTTTTGCGACGTGACGAACAGGCCGCGAACCTCGCGCATCGACGTGAGAAAAAGGCCGCGCAGCACCACGCCCGTCACTGATTGCGGATGCCGTCCCGCATAGGCGAGCGCGAGCGCCGCGCCCCACGATCCGCCAAGCACGCCCCAGCGTTCGATGCGAAGCCGCGCGCGTACCGCCTCGATATCGTCGATCAAGCGGTCGGTGCGATTGCGGCGCACGCCGCCGCGCGGCGTCGAGGCTCCAGTGCCGCGCTGATCGATCAGCACGACCCTGAAGCGCGTCAGGTCGAAGAGCCGCGTTGCGTCAGGCTGACTGCCGCTGCCTGGGCCGCCATGCAGGACGACGACCGGCACGCCGTCGTCGGCGCCCGCAACCGTGAACGACACGCGATGCGCGTCGCGCGTGCGTAGCGTGCCGGTTGTTCGCGCCCGCGTCATGGCAGCATCCTCGCGAGCAGATTGTCGCGGTCGATCCATTGATGCTTGATCGCGCCCGCCACATGCAGCACGATCAGCGCGATCAGCAGATACGCCGTCACCTCATGAATGCCGAAGAAGAGCTCGCGCAAGCCGCGATCGTCCCAACCCCACTTCGGCAGAGGAATGCCCCAGAAGCGCGTCCCATAGCGGTTGAACGACGAGCCGAGATAGCCCGACACAGGCATGACGACCATTGCCACGTATAAAAGGCCCTGCGTAGTGCGCGCGGCGGCGCGTTGCCACGGTCGCATCGGCGGCAGGGGCGGCCGATGAAAGGCCGCCCGCGCCGCGATGCGTAGAAGCACCAGCAGGAAAACTGTGAGTCCGATGGATTTATGAAGGTTCAGCAGCGTCGCCTTGAGCGGCAGGCCCTTCGGCAGTCCGACCATGTAGAGCCCGAGCGCAAGCAGGCCGATGATGCCGAACGCGATCAGCCAGTGCAGCGCGATCAACGAGCCCGCATAGCGCTGCGTGGACGTGTCGGCGCGGCGTTGTGCGGAAGAAGCATGCGCGGTCGTCATCTCTGCCTCCCTGGTTAGCTCATCACGAGTATTTCGCCGCGCCCGTCGACGGCGGCGTCGCCCGCATAACGGCGCGGCAGCGCGGTCGCGCGCCACTGCGAAAACGGCGCGATTTCGCCCGCGAGACTGCGTACGAGCAAGGACCAGAATACGTCGAAGCCGCGGCCGCCGTCGGCGAAAGTGGGCGGCAGACTAGTGGGACGCTGCGCAAGCAGCAGGGTTCCGCGCCGCATACCGTACGCATAGTGTGCGCCCAACCGGCCTGCAATGCCGATGGTCCCCGCCACGAGCCGCGACGCCGCGAAGTCGCCCGCATCGCCGCCGACCAGCACGAGCCCGCGACGCATCCGGTCGGCGAGCCGCGCGCCCGCGTTGCCGTGAATCGTCAGCGTGCCGCCCGTCATTCCTTCGACGTCGCCGGCGAGCGCGCCCGCCGCGAAATCGCCGCAATCGCCGGCTACGGTCAGCCGTCCGCCGCGCATTTCGCAGGCGGTGAAGTGGCCGGCGTCGCCGTCGATACGCAATACGCCGCCCGCCATCTGGAAGCCGCTGTGATCGCCCGCCGAACCGCGCACGATCAGATGGCCTTGCGTCATGCGCGCGCCGAGACGGTCGAGCCACGGGACGGCGTCTTCGATCACGAGCGCGGCTTCGGCGTTCCGTGCATCCTGCTCGTCCTTTGCATCGGGCGCTGCGTCGCCGTTGCGCGACACATCGAATACATCGCCGACGACGCAACGATCGTTGCCCGCGGGCAGCACGAGGCGCTCGATGTCCGCGACCGCGAGCGCCGCGAGCGTTGCGGGCAGCAGCGCCGAAGCATCGACGCGAAATCCTGGCGCGGTACGCACGCGCAATGTCGTCACGACGCTCATGCGCTGCTCCCGCCGAGGCCGCCGGCCAGTTGATGCAGATGGAAGTGATACGGGCCGAGCTTGCCGCCGTAATTGCCTGCGGAAATGCGCAGCAGGCCGCCCGCGCGCCCGAGTCCCGCAGCCGCGACGATGCCCGCCGTCATCGCCGCGCCGACATCCGCTTCGGTGAGTCCGTCGATCACGATTTCCAGCACGCAGCCCACTTCCGCGCTCAACTCGCTGCGCGCGGAGAGGCCGGCGAGCGTGGGACAGAACGCGTCGTTGGTGGACGCGGTCGCGCCTTTGTACTTCGAGCCGACTTTCGATCCCGACCGTACGACGCCGCCGGGAAACGGCAGGATCACGCTCGGCAGGCGGCGCATCGCGTCGACGGCGGCTTCGGCGGCGGCGAGCGCAGCGTCGATGTCGCGCGCGAGCAGGATCAGATTGCCGCCGCCCACGGCCTTCACAGTGGGCGCGGTTTCTTCGCAGACGAACTCGCCGTCCATCACCGGCACGCGCCAGTAACGCGTGTCGCCGAGCATCTTCGAAATCTGCCAGCCGTCGCCGAAAAAGCGCAGGTTCTTGCCGAGCGGCGCGAGATCCGACAGCGGCGCGCGGCTCGTTTGCGGATCGATGCCGCGATACACGGCCGTGGTCGGACACGTGAGCACGCATTGACCGACGCGCCGCTCGATCTGCTTCGCCAGTTCCTTCGACGACACCGCGAACAGCAGCACGGCGACGCCTGGCCGACCATCCGGCGTGTCGTCGCCTTCAAGCGTGCGTTCGATGCCGGCCTCGCAGCCGCAGCCGATCACCGAGGTCGCGAAGCCCGTCAGCGAGTGCGCCGCGTTCATCGCCCACGCGGGCGTATGCGCGGTGATGACGAGCCGCGTCGCCTTCATCGGAAACGCTTCGGCGAAGGTGGCGTCGATCGTGGTGCCGTTGATCTGCAAGGTCGGCGTGTCGCTCATCGTGTGCGTGTCACGGTTCGGGGTGACGGTCGTCGGGTCAGCGGTTTCAGCCATGTCGTTGACCGTTCGCGAAGCATTCGACCGGCAACAGCTTGCCGCCGCGGCAGCAGTGGCAGATCTCGTCGTCGCCGATTGCGGCATGCGCGAAGTTGCTCGCGAGATTCGCTTCGCTGTAGGCGCGGATTCGCTTCTCGATGCCGCGGTCGAATTCGGGCGACACGAAATGAATGCCGCCCGTCGGCGTCGAGACCAGCGTGCCGTCGCGCGCGACCAGTTCGCCGTCCTTGAACACATAAGCGGGCGACGTGAACATCCGCTCGCGGTCGGCATCGTCGCGATACACGGCGATGTCCGCCGCCGCGCCCACGCCGAGATGGCCGCGGTCCTTCAGGCCGAGCAGACGCGCCGGCCCCGCGCGCGTGATGGTCGCGATCTCGTACAGCGAGAATTCGCGCGTCAGTTGCGGCAACGCGCTCGCCACTTGCGCGTCGGGATGCAGCTTCGCGAGTTGCTCGTCGCGAAACGATTTGTCCATCAGCAGACGAATCAGATGCGGATAGCTCGTAAACGGTCCGCCGTTCGGATGATCGGTCGTCATCGCGACGCGCCACGGGTCGTCCACCAGCAGAAAGATTTCGAGCCCGATGATCCACTGCAACGCATTCACGTAGCTCTGCTCGCGATAGCGGAACGGCACCACGCCGCAGCCGGCGTCGCATTCGATGTCGCCGACCACCCACTTGTGCGGCCGCGCGAGCGGCGCGTTGCGGAACTGCATCATGGTGTCGCCGGAAGCGGTGACAGTCTGCCCGAAGATGATCTGGCCGACGTCGATGGACACATTCGGCCGCGCATTCACGGCTTCCGCGATGCGCCGCGCGCCCGACGAAAACTTCTGCGGCCCTTCTACGCCATAGCTATGAAACTGGATATGCGTGAGATGGATCGGCAGGCCGTCGGCGGCGTCCATCGTCGCGATCGTCGAATCGATGTTGCCGGGCACGCCGAGATTGCTCGCGTGCACATGCAGCGGATGCGGCACGCGCAATTCGGTGAGCGCGCGTGTCAGCGTGTGCAGCACTTCGCGCGGCGTGATGCCGTAATGCACGTGCGCTTCGTCGACGTCGAGCGAGCGCTGGTTGAACTTGAACGCCGAGATGCCGCCCGGATTCACGACCTTCACGCCGAGCGCCTTGCTCGCATGAATCGTCCAGCCGACGTAGTCGCGCAGACGCTCGAAATCGTCGCGCGCGGCCAGCATTTGCAGGAACAGTTCGTCGTTGCCGAGCATCACGTACGCGCCGTGATCGATGATCGGCGTGTCGCCCATCTCGAGGTGCGTGTGGCGCGCGTTGGAGGCGATCATCGCCGGTTCGAATGCGGCCGTGTAGCCCATTTCGGCGTAACGGTAGCCGGTTGCGAGCGTGCCCGGCGCGCAGACGCCGCAAGACGGCAGGCGCAGATAGCGGCCGTTTGCGTCCTGCACGGATTCGTACGATGCGTCGCGCACGGGATCGTCGCGATGATCTTCGGGCAGCAGGAGGCGCGACAGATTGGTCTTGCCGCCGCCAATATGCGAATGCATGTCGATGCCGCCCGCCATCACGATCATGCCGGTCGCGTCGTATTCGCGGTCGGCTGGAATGTTCGCGGGGACGTCGACGATGCGGCCGTCGCGGATTGCCAGGTCGCGGCGCTCGCCGTCGACGCCGTTGGCCGGATCGAAGAGGGTGCCGCCCTTGAGGCGGATGAGCGTCATGGCTGGGCCTCTGCGTGAGACGCGGCGAGCGGCGTGGCCAGCAGCGCGCCAAGCTTTGCGGCAATCGTTCCGACCGACGGAAGCGCAGCGCGGCGCGCGGCGGTGAGCGGCATCACGACTGAGCTGTCCACCCGGAACAGATGCCCGCCGCTGTCCACAGCCGGTGTCGCCACCGGAATAAACACGGTGTTCTTGCCGCGAGCCGCCGCGCGCTGCGCGAGAGCCGGATGCCCGAGCACGATGAGCGGCACATCGTCGGGAAGCGCTTCGGGCCACGCGGGCGGCGCGAAACTCGCGACCCACAAGAGCGCGTCGACTTCGCGATCCGCGAGCAGTCTTTCCGTGCGATAGCGATACGGATCGTAGTCGAGCGGCGTAGTCCCCGCGATACGCGCCGGTGTCGATACGCGCGTGCGAAGCGGCAGGCCCGAGAGCCATGTCACCGTCTGGTTGACCGTCAACGCGCCGTCATCGCCGCCGAGCGCGAGGCCGCCCGCGCGCGACTTCAGATTCGATGCCTTCACGATCCGGTTCAACGCTTCGATCAGCAACGCCGCATGAGGGCCGGGCAACGACGCGGGTTCGTACACGAGCACCGTGTAGCGCGCGGCATCGATGCGAGCCTGTAGCGCCTGCAACGCGGCAAGCGTGCGCTGCGCGTCTTGCGCATCGGCGACGTCCTGATGCAGCGAAGTCGGCGGACGGCGGTCGCTGATCGTCGACCACAGCGCGAGGGTATCGAACGGATCGGCGTCGGGCAAAATCGACTCGACCCGCACATGCTCGCAGCCAGGTCCACTCGCCGCCGGGTCCGCTTCGCAGCCGATGAATACGAGTTCGCGCGGCGTCGTCGTTCCCTCGATGGTTCGCGTGAAAAAGCGCGGATAGCGCCGTGATGGCTGGCAGCCGAAAAACACCAGCAAATCGGCGCGCGACCGCACTTCGGAAAGCGTCGTGAAGAACGAGCCGCGGTCCTGAAGCGCGAGCGTCGCGGCGCTCATTGCATCGCCATGCCGATGATCGAGGATCGCGCCGCAGCCGGCAGCCAGCGTGTACAGCGCACGCGCGCCGGCCACATCGGTCGCCAATGCGCCGAACAGCGGCCGCGGCGCTGACGACAGAATGTGCGCCGCGCGCGTGAGCGCCGCGTCGAGGTCCACCGCGTTTCCGTCGATGCTCGCACTGCATTGCGCATCCGCGGCGCCATAGTGCGTGAGCGCTTCCAGGAGGCGCGGGCAGTCGGTGTTCTGCGCGGCGAGCGTCGCGTCGTCACGCGATTCGATCGCGAGGTCATCGCAAAGCAGCGGACAGAACGGGCAGGTCCAGTCGCGCGTGATCGACGCGGCGGCCGAGGGGGCCGCGCCCGAGGGGCTGGTCGTCGACGGATCGGTGGGCGAGAGGTGCATGGGGCGACTTTTAGCAAGCTCCATGCCGGTGCGTTTCATCGCGCGGCAATAGTGCGGTGCAAATGCATGGTGCTTAGGTCGCGTTGTGCTTGAATGTGTATGCCGGGCGAACGGCCGCGAGGGCGCGTCGTGTCCGAACTCAGACCCACAAACGCCTGCCGATTGAACAGCGTGCCCGACTTCGCGAAGGCCGCCCGCTGCGCCGCGCCGCGCTATGCGCCTGCGTTGTCCGCGTACAGGTTGTGTGCCGTTCTGGAGCAGAGTGTCACCCGTGGCCGGCGAAAGCACGATAAAGCCTGGCCGTTGTTTACCACCGCACCGCTTCCGCCGATTGGCATGGAACTTGTTTTGCTCGCCTACGTCGACGCTGCGAGCGGCAGGCCGATGCGGCCATCGTGCAGCGCCGACGCGACGAGCCAAGCGCTTGCGCCGGTACGGGCCGCAGCAGCCAGATCGCCGCGATCGCGAATGCCGCCCGCGCCGATCACCTGAGTATCGGCAGGCGCGCTGGCTCGGATGCGTTCGAAGGTGGCGAGATCGGGACCGTCGTAGCTGCCGACCTGATCGAGCGTCATCGCGATGACTCTGCGCGGCCACCATGAGCGCGCGGGCTCCTGGCATTCGTGAGCGGCAGCGGCGCTAAGCAGTTGGCCGGCGCGATGGTCGAGCGAGAGGATCGGCGAGGTTGGCGAGGCTGGCGAGGTTGGCGACGCGGCTGTTTCGGCGGCGCGCAGTGCGTGAATGTCTTGCAACGATTCGGTGCCGAATACCGGCACGAGCGTCGCGAGCGCGTGCTGTGGGTGTTGCGAGTGCTGCGGGTGCTGATTGCTTGCGTCGATGCGCGCGAACAGCGCCTGCATCGACGCGAAGTCGGCATAGCCCGCGTCGAGCCAGATGTCGATGCCGGGCAGCGCGGCGCGCAACGCGGCAAGCGTTTCGATGTGAGCGCGCTGCTGAAGGATCGCGCCGAGGTCGGCGATGTAGAGCGTGCGGGCGCCGCTTGCAGCAAGCAGCGCGCGGGCGATGGCAAGCGGCTCGCTGGTGGCGGCAAGCGACGAACGTATCGGCAGATAGGCGCTCCGTTCGCCGCGCACCGCGCGCACGACTTGGCCGTCGAGCAGATCGAGAACCGGTATCACCTGCATAGGGGCGCGTCCTTTGACCAAGATCTTTGTCTTCGAGTATCTCACCGGCGGCGGCATCGACCCGGCATTGGCCGGCGCGGCGAGTCTCGCCGACCTGAGCGCGCTGATCGTCGAAGGCCGCGTGATGCGCGACGCGCTGGTCGCGGACCTGCGCCAACTCGACGATGTCGAGGTGAGCTTCGCAACCTCGCGCTTTGAAAACGTCGACCCCGCGCTCGCTCATTGTATGGCCGCGCCGGGCGAATCGATGACGGCTTTCGTCGCGCGCGCGGCTCGCGAACATGACTATGCATGGATCGTCGCGCCCGAATGCGACGGCTTGCTGCTGCATCTGTACGACGCGGTCGGCGCGGCGCGCTGGCTCGGCTGCGCGAAGGAAGCGATCCGCGTCACGTCGAGCAAGAGCGCGACCGCCGCGTGCCTCGCCGCGAAGGGCATTGCGACCACGCCGGCCATCGAGCCCGGTCATGCGGCGGCCAATGCAATGGCCCACGCGGGGCGCAAGTGGGTCGTGAAGCCGGACGACGGCGCGGGCGGACTCGACACCTTCGTATTCGACGATTTCGCCGAAGCCTGCACCGAATACGATGCGCGCGCGGCAGCGGCGCGTAATCCGGTGTTGCAGGAGTGGGTCGACGGCGAGCCGCTGAGTCTTTCGCTGATCTGCGACGGCAAGCGCGTCGAACTCGTCAGCATCAACCGGCAACGGATTGGGCTCTCGGAGAGCACGGCGCCGGGGCAGCGCGCGAGCATCGTCGAATTCGACGGCGTGACGGTCAATCAGATCGACACGGCCAGCGACCAGGGTCGGACGCTGCGCGAGCTCGCTCATCGCGTCGCGGAGGCGATACCGGGGCTGCGCGGCTTTGCCGGAATCGATGTAGTGTGGCATCCGTCGCGCGGTCCTGTGGTCATCGAGGTCAATCCGCGACTGACTGTGGCTTATGCGGGTTTGTCGGCGGCGCTTGGGCGCAACCTTTCCGCGGTGTTGCTGGGCGCGCATGGGGTTCGGGTTGGCGAACCTCGCGAAACCACGAGCGCGGCGCGCGAGTTCGACACTCACTCCGCTTGCGGAGCGCAGCCATGAACGCGCCGCGCATGGAACCGGTAGGCCGCTCGCCGGTGTTCGGCTGGGACGTCGGCGGCGCGCATGTGAAGGTGTCGATGAGCGATGCCGGCGGCGTGCTGCTCGACGTCGGCCAGTGGGCCTGCCCGTTGTGGCAAGGGCTCGAACATCTCGAGCGCACGATCGAGCTTGTATTCGAGCGCTGGCCGGTCGCGAAGACCTACGCGGCGCGTCATGCGGTGACGATGACCGGCGAAATGGTCGACCTCTTCGAGGACCGCTCGCAAGGCGTGCGCGCGATCGCCGCCGCACTGGCGCAGCGGCTCGGGCCGCGCGTCGCTTTTTACGCGGGCGACGCGGGCTGGTTGACGCGCGAGACGTGCGCGGCCGGCTGGCGCAGCGTCGCGTCGGCGAACTGGCTCGCGACCGCGCACTGGCTCGCGACGCGCGTGCCGAATGCGTTGCTGATCGACATCGGCAGCACGACGACCGACATCATTCCGGTCGCGAACGGGCGTGTGGTTGCGCGCGCATCGACGGATGCCGGGCGGCTCGCGACCGGCGAACTCGTGTATCAGGGCGTGGTGCGCACGCCGCTGTGTGGCATCGCGCGGCGCATCGAATTCGGCGGCGCAGCCGTCAACGTGATGAACGAATGGTTCGCGAGCACCGCCGACGTCTACCGGCTCACGGGCGAACTCGCGCCGCAATACGACCTCTACCCGAGCGCCGACAATGGCCCGAAAACCGAATTGGCGAGCCGAAGGCGGATCGCGCGGATGATCGGCCGTGACGCGCACGAAACGAGTCCCGCCGAATGGCGCGCGTTCGCGTTGCGCTGGCGCGAGCTGCAATTGCGCGAGATCGGCGCGAACCTGACGCGCGTCACGGCCGCGCATCCCGAACTGGCCGCCGCGCCGCTGGTGGGCGCGGGCTGCGGACGTTTTCTCGCGGCGGCGCTCGCACGCGAGGAGGCGCGCGGCTACATCGATTTCGGCACGCTCGCGGGAGGCGCGGCGGATCAGGCGGAGTGGGCGGCGACCTGCGCGCCGAGCGTCGCGGTGGGTTTGCTGGCAGCGGCGCGGTATGGGAAAGCGGGCGACGTGACGGCCGGCGAGGGCGCCGCGAGCGTCGATGCGGCTTTTCGGGCCGCGTGAAGGGGACGCGGCCGATGCAGTGATTGTGGCTAGAGGAAAACGCAGGCAAACGGCACAAACCATCCACAGGAGGACCGGCATAGAAGCAAACAGGCAGCGAAGCGGACAAGCAAACGAGGTTAATCGCAAACGAGGACGACGATCATGTGGGTGGTCAAGATCGGGGGCAGCCTGAGTCATGAGCCGGCGCTGCGCCAATGGCTCATGGAGCTATGCGAGGTGGGGGGCGGGCGCATCGTCATCGTTCCCGGCGGCGGCGATTTCGCGGACAAGGTGCGCCAGTACCAGAGCGAGTGGTGTTTCGACGACCTCGCCGCGCACAACATGTGTCTGCTCGCGATGACCCAGTACGCGCTTCTGATGCAGGGCGTGCTGCCCGAACTCGTGCTGGCATCGAGCGAGGCGAAGATCCGCCGCGCGCTGCGCGATGGGCACGTTGCCGTCTGGGTGCCGACCGCGCTGATGCGCGACACGCCCGACGCGATGAGCAACTGGGACACGACCTCGGACAGCCTCGCCGCCTGGCTCTCGACGATGCTCAACGCCGAGCGCCTGATCGTCGTGAAGTCGTGCCCGATAGCGGGAAACGAACGGCTCGACGCGCTCGCTGCGTCGGGCGTGGTGGACCGCCGTTTCGTCGATTACGTGAACGAAGCGAACTACGTGGTCGAGCTTTTCAACAAGGACAACGTCGAATTGATGAGAGACCGGCTGTTGAATACGCCGGTGATTTGAAGGCTGCCGCAGTGGTGCATGCGTTACCTGCACGACATGCGGCTCTTGCAGCGAGCCGTTGTCGCCCCGCGCGCTCATTAAACGCCGAGCGTACCCACCACCACAGAATCCACGTCGCTACCCGTACCGCGAACGCCGCCCGATCCGCTATGCAGCGCATCCGCCCAATCGGCGACGCGTTGCGGATCGAGCCGCGAGCGCCGGCCATCGACGCACAACGCCGTGCGAAAACCCGCCACATCCGGCGCAAGCGCGCGAATCTGTTCCAGTTGAGCGAGGCCCAGCGAGCCGGCGAGGCCGCACATCGCGCCTTGCTGACGCACGAGCCGCAGCCAACGCGCGAGCGAATCGCTGTCCACATGATCGAATAAAGTGCTGCCGTCTTTCGTCGAGGTGTCGAACATCACGCCGACAAAACCAAGCGACGCGGCATGCGCGACCAGTTCACCCTCCATGCCGCCGTCGCACAGCAGCACCGGCACGACCGCAGCCGGCAGATTCGCGAGTTGTTCGAGGCAACGGCGCGCGGCCGGTCCGGGCGTCACGCCGACCTTCACGTAATCGACGCCCGTATCGCTCACATCGATCACGCGCGCGGCGATTTCGTCGAGCGCTTCGGGCGGAAGGTCGCCGATCGTCGCGCTGATCGGCTTGACCGGATAGCGGGCGCGAAGCTCGCGGACGATCCGCGCAATATCGCCAATCGACAAACCGCCCAACGCGCCCGCGTTCGGCTCTTTCAGGTCGATCAGGTCCGCGCCGGCGCGGGCCGCGTCGAATGCTTCGTCGTGCGAGCGGACGCTCGCAAGCAATGCCGTCATCGGTGTTCTCCGAAAAAAGCGGAAAAAGCGGGAGGGATACGAAATAAGCGAACTAGGCGGCCTGGCCGCCGGGCGACGCAAGCCGCTCGCGATGTCGCGCGATCGCCGAAGTGAGCCATCCCCACGCGGTGCGTTCAATCTCGCCGGCAGTTTTGTCGATGGCGATCTGCAGATAGGCCATCTCGCGATCGACCTTGTCGGCCGGCAGCATGAAGAGCCGGCTCACGAGAATCGAGCCTTCGACGACCGCCGCCTGCGCGCGGTTAAAGCCCGTGAAGGGCGCATGCGTTTCGCGGTGCGCGCATTTCATCCGCAGCACGGGGCGCTCGTTGTCGTCGCGTAGTTCGTGCAGTTCGAGCTCGGCGTGCGCGAGCGATTCGGCGAGTCTCACGCTCGCGACGCGGCTCGCGGCGAGCGTCGGCCAGTCGGTTGCGCAATGCGTGACGCAGCCGGCGAAAACGCGGACGTCGGTGGTGAAGTTGAGAACCGCCGCGCGGGTGGCGACGATATTGTCGAGCGTGACGGACGGACGAAAAGGCGACAGGACGACGAAGTCGCCCTCGTAACGGGCTCCCATCGGCGCGACATGTGGACGGCCATCGCTCGCTGCGGTAGTGACGATCGTTTCGTGGATCATGGATGGGAACGCATGTCGTGGCAGCACGTCAGGCCGCCCGTATGGCTGACGATTAACAATCGGTCCGCAGAGGGGCCGCATTACGCGGCCCATGCGGGCTTAACGCGTAGCGATATACATCGTGATTTCGAAACCAAAACGCATATCGGTGTAGCTCGGAGTCGTCCATTGCATATGTGCTTCCTCCATCGGTTGATACAGCGTCACGCCGTCGGCCCGGCAAGGCGCCGGACTTCATGGGCATCATCGGCTACGCAAGGTTCGTGCCGCAATGGCAATCGCACTCGATGCAGCCGATGCCGCGCCGCGACACGGTTTTCGCCGGATAGCGGCGGCGGTAGCTTCGCACGCCGCGTGGGTGCCTGACGGCATTTCGTGCGGCGCACTGTTCCGATAATGCAGCAAAGTGTGCCACCGCGCAGCAAAGACCCTTGTGCGGGTGTCACTTAGGGTTCGTCCTGAGCACTAGCGTCTGGTGCTGGTCGGTGAGGACGGCATTTGAGTTCACCTGCCAAAACCCCACACCACCCTGTGCGATGAATAACCGATCGCTTAACTCTGCCAAATAAAATCGTGAATTCCCGTCGATGACGACCTTGCCTACAGTGCACACAAGCGCTTCGTTCTTCCGGCAGCGCGCCTGTCCACCATCGAGGATACGTCATGAACGATTTCAGTCAACCGGCGATCGAGTCCCTCCACAAGCCGCGCAATGCGGGCGGTCCTCGCGAGCGTTATGCCGCGGGCGTGATGAAGTATCGCGAGATGGGCTACTGGCAACCGGATTACACGCCGAAAGACACCGACGTCATCGCGCTGTTTCGCATCACGCCGCAGCCGGGCGTCGATCCGGAGGAAGCGGCCGCCGCGGTGGCCGGCGAATCGTCGACGGCAACCTGGACCGTGGTCTGGACCGATCGCCTCACCGCGTGCGACATGTACCGCGCAAAAGCGTATCGCGTCGATCCGGTGCCCGCGTCGAGCGCGAGCGAGCCGCAGTACTTCGCGTACATCGCGTATGAACTCGATCTCTTCGAGGAAGGCTCGGTCGCGAACCTGACCGCGTCGATCATCGGCAACGTGTTCGGCTTCAAGCCGCTCAAAGCGCTGCGCCTCGAAGACATGCGCATACCTGTTGCTTATCTGAAGACTTTCCAGGGACCGCCGACGGGCATCGTCGTCGAACGTGAACGGCTCGACAAATATGGCCGGCCATTGCTGGGCGCAACCGTGAAGCCGAAGCTCGGCCTCTCGGGAAAGAACTATGGCCGCGTCGTCTATGAAGGTTTGCGCGGCGGGCTCGATTTCTTGAAGGACGACGAGAACATCAACTCGCAGGCTTTCATGCACTGGCGCGACCGTTTCCTCTTTTCGATGGAAGCGGTGAACCGCGCGCAGGCCGAAACCGGCGAGGTGAAAGGGCACTACCTGAACGTCACCGCGGGCACGATGGAGGACATGTACGAGCGCGCCGAATTCGCGAAGCAACTGGGCTCGTGCATCGTGATGATCGACCTTGTGATCGGCTGGACCGCGATTCAGTCGATGGCACGCTGGGCGCGCAAGAACGACATGATTCTGCACCTGCATCGCGCGGGACACAGCACGTACACGCGGCAACGCAATCACGGCATTTCGTTTCGCGTGATCGCGAAGTGGCTGCGCATGGCGGGCGTCGATCACGCACATGCGGGCACCGCGGTCGGCAAGCTCGAAGGCGATCCGCTGACCGTGCAGGGCTTTTACAACGTGTGCCGCGAGGCGCATAACGAAGTGGACCTGTCGCGCGGCATCTTCTTCGATCAGCCGTGGGCCGGTTTGCGCAAGGTGATGCCGGTGGCCTCGGGCGGCATCCACGCGGGGCAGATGCATCAACTGCTCGACCTGTTCGGCGACGACGCGATCCTGCAGTTCGGCGGCGGCACCATCGGTCATCCGGGCGGCATTCAGGCGGGCGCTGTTGCCAATCGCGTCGCGCTCGAGTGCATGGTGAAGGCGCGTAACGAAGGGCGCGACATCCGTCAGGAAGGGCCGGAGATTCTGGAAGCAGCGGCGCGCTGGTGCGGGCCGCTCAAGCAGGCGCTCGATACGTGGCGCGACGTGACCTTCAACTACGCGTCGACTGACTCGCCGGATTTCGCGGCCACGCCGACGGCAGCCTAGGTCGTTAAGCAGCTTAAACCCCGCATCAAAAGATCACGGATGCAAGTTCGCAGCGGTGCCGACCCACCGCGCGTGACACCGCTTGCGCCGTCCGAACGTTGCAGTCAATCAATCGCGAGGTACGTCATGCGTATTACACAGGGCACGTTCTCCTTCCTGCCGGAATTGACCGACGAGGAAATCGGTCTGCAGATCGACTATGCATTGAGCCAGGGCTGGGCCTGTTCCGTCGAATTCACCGACGACCCGCATCCGCGCAATACGTATTGGGAAATGTGGGGTCTCCCGATGTTCGACCTGCACGATGCAGCCGGCGTGCTGCAGGAAGTAAAAGCGTGCCGCGCGGCAAGGCCCGATCATTACATCAAGGTCAATGCGTTCGATTCGGTGCGCGGCTTCGAGACGATGCGCCTGTCGTTCATCGTCAATCGTCCCGATCATGAGCCGGGTTTCCGTCTGACGCGTCAGGACGGGCCAGGACGTTTGCAACACTACGGCCTTGCGGGCTATGCGAGCGACCGGCCTTCGGGCGAACGCTACGGCACGGAGCATTGACACATGAACCTCGCGCTGCCGCCCCATATCGATCTCGCCGCGCTGTATCGCGACTCGGGCATCGGCGACGTGCTCGCGGAACTCGACCGCGATCTCGTCGGGCTCGTGCCGGTCAAGACGCGCATCCGCGAGATTGCCGCGCATCTGCTGGTCGAGCGTGCGCGCGAATCGCTCGGTCTCGCGAGCGGCGCGCCGACGCTGCACATGTGTTTCTCGGGCAATCCGGGCACGGGCAAAACCACGGTTGCACTGCGCATGGCCGAAGTCTTGCACCGGCTCGGCTACATTCGCCGCAATCATCTGGTGTCGGTCACGCGCGACGATCTGGTCGGCCAGTACATTGGCCACACCGCGCCAAAAACGCGCGATGTGCTGAAGCGCGCGATGGGCGGCGTGCTGTTCATTGACGAAGCGTATTACCTGTACCGTCCCGAGAACGAACGCGACTACGGTCAGGAAGCGATAGAAATCCTGCTGCAAACGATGGAAAACCAGCGCGACGATCTCGTCGTGATCCTCGCCGGTTACGCGTCGCGGATGGAAGTGTTCTTCGAGAGCAATCCGGGTTTTCGCTCGCGCATCGCGCATCACATCACGTTTCCCGATTACGGCGACGCGGAATTGCTCGACATTGCCGAGCGCATGCTCGCGACGATGCATTACCGCTTCGACACGGATTCGCGGCGCGCTTTCGCGGACTACCTCGCATTGCGCACGCGTCAGCCGAATTTTGCCAATGCGCGCTCGGTGCGCAATGCGCTCGACCGCTCGCGGCTGCGCCAGGCCAATCGTCTTTTCGCGAGAGCGATCGACGGCGGCGCGCCAATCGACGCAGCCGCATTGACGCTGATCGCGGCCGAGGACATTCGCGCGAGCCGCGTGTTCGCCGAGGCGTCCGCCCATGCGTCGAACGCAGATACGCCCGACGCGCCGGATGCGCCCGAAGCGCACCACACCGCCCCCGCGCCGCCAGGCTGAAACAGAACAACCTCAGGAGATCGCCATGCAAGACGGACGCACGACCCTTTCGAAGTTTCTGATCGACACGCTCGACCGCCAGCCTTGCGCGGCGGGAACCGCGCAAAACGCGGGCCTTTCCGCGCTGCTGATCGACGTGGCCGCGGCCATCAAGTCGATTTCGGCGATGCTCACCAAGGGCGCGCTCGGCGGGCATTACGGCTCGGCGCACAGCGTCAACACGCATGGCGAGGAGCAGAAGAAGCTCGACGTCGCCACCAACGAAGTCTTCGTGCAGCACTGCGAGTGGGACGGTCTCCTCGCGGCGATGGCCTCCGAAGAAATGGAGCGCGTCTACACGATTCCGCAGCACTATCCGCGCGGCGACTATCTGCTCGCATTCGATCCGCTCGATGGCTCGTCGAACATCGACATCAACGGCGTAGTCGGGTCGATCTTCTCGGTGCTGCGTCATGTGGACGATCGTCCCGCCGACGCCGAAGAACCCGTGGGCGAATCCGCTTTTCTGCGGCCGGGCCGCGAGCAGGTCGCGGCGGGCTATGCGATCTACGGTCCCTCGACCATGCTCGTGCTGTCGGTCGGCAACGGCACGCATGGCTTCACGCTCGAACGCGACATCGGCAATTTCGTGCTCACGCATTCGAACATCCGCATTCCCGCGGAAACGGCGGAGTTCGCGATCAACGCATCGAACGAACGCTTCTGGGAGCCGCCGGTGCGCCGCTATGTGCAGGAGTGCAAGGACGGACGCACCGGCTGCCGGACCGAGGACTTCAACATGCGCTGGATCGCCTCGATGGTCGCGGAAGTGCATCGCATCCTGATGCGCGGCGGCGTGTTCATGTATCCGCGCGACTCGAAAACGCCCGGCATGCACGGGCGCCTGCGGCTTCTGTACGAAGCGAATCCGATGAGCTTTCTGGTCGAGCAGGCGGGCGGTCTTTCGATTACAGGCCGCGAACGCATTCTCGACGTCGTGCCGCACACATTGCATGGCCGCGTGCCCGTGATTCTCGGCTCGCGCAACGAAGTCGAGCGCATTGGCCGCTATCACGGCGAGTACGACCGTGGCGAGGACCAGCCGTTCACGTCGCCGCTCTTCGGCCGACGCTCGCTGTTTCTGCCGGGCTTCACGGCCTGATTGCGCGCAATGCAGGCTCGCACTGACGCAGAGCGGCCGAACACAACACTACTATCCGGAGACAAGCGCATGTCAATCAAACACCCGATCATCGCGGTGACCGGTTCGAGCGGCGCCGGCACGACGACCGTGATGAAGAGCTTTGCCCATATTTTCAGGCGCGAAAAGATCAACGCGCAGATCGTGGAAGGCGACGCGTTTCACCGCTACGACCGCAACGGCATGCGCGAAGCAATGAAACAGCACGAGCGCGACGGCGTGCCGAACTTCAGCCACTTCGGACCGCAAGCGAATCTGCTGGAAGAACTCGAAGCGCTCTTCGCGAGCTACGGAGAGACCGGCACCGGCAAGTTTCGTCATTACGTGCACGACGAAACGGAGACGCGTCTCTACAAGCAGGATGCCGGCACGTTCACGCCTTGGGAAGACGTGCAGCCCGACACTGACCTGATGTTCTACGAAGGTCTGCACGGCGCGGCGGTGACCGACCACATCGACATCGCGCGGCATGCGGATCTGCTGATTGGCGTGGTGCCGACCATCAACCTCGAATGGATTCAGAAACTGCATCGCGATCAGACCATGCGCGGCTACTCGCATGAAGCGGTCGTCGATACGATCTTGCGGCGCATGCCCGACTACGTGAACTACATCTGCCCGCAGTTTTCCCGCACGCATGTCAATTTCCAGCGCGTGCCGACCGTGGATACGTCGAACCCGTTCATTGCGCGCGAGATTCCGCAGCCCGACGAGAGCTTTGTCGTGATCCGCTTCGCGCGGCCCAAAGGCATCGACTTCCAGTATCTGCTGACCATGTTGCACGACTCGTTCATGTCGCGGCCGAATGTGATCGTCGTGCCGGGCGGCAAGATGGGCCTCGCCATGCAACTGATCTTCACGCCGATGATTCTGCAACTGATCGACCGGCGCTCGCGAGCGTAAGCCGTAGCCGCGGCCCCGCCGCAAAGACCCGACGCGAAACACCGGCTTGCTGTTCCAAGGAGACATTCGATGAGCGCCGTCGCAGAATCGCTTGCATTACCTGAAACCCGCCTGATGGCCGACGCGCTGCGCATGCTCGCCATCGACGCCGTCGAAGCGGCGAAGTCGGGCCACCCCGGCATGCCGCTCGGCATGGCCGAGATCGCCGTTGCGTTGTGGGACCGGCATCTGAAACACAACCCGCGCAATCCCGCGTGGCCCGACCGCGACCGCTTCGTGCTGTCGAACGGACATGGTTCGATGCTGTTGTACGGGCTGCTGCATCTCACCGGCTACGATCTGCCGATAGACGAACTGAAACGCTTTCGTCAATTGCACAGCAAAACGCCGGGGCATCCCGAAGTGGGCGTGACGCCCGGCGTCGAGACGACCACCGGCCCGCTTGGCCAGGGCCTCGCCAACGCGGTCGGCATGGCGCTCGCGGAAGCGCTGCTCGCGCACGAGTTCAACCGGCCCGGCCATACGATTGTCGATCACCGTACCTATGTATTCGCCGGCGACGGCTGCCTGATGGAAGGCATTTCGCACGAAGCGGCATCGCTTGCGGGCACGCTGAAGCTCGACAAGCTCACGGTGCTCTATGACGACAACGGTATCTCCATCGACGGCCATGTCGCGCAGTGGTTCAACGACGACACGCCCGCGCGTTTTGCCGCATACGGCTGGCAGGTGGTGCGCGACGTCGACGGTCACGATGCGGACGCGGTCGACCGCGCGCTGCAAGACGCGCATGCAGCCGGCCGGCCCACGCTGATCTGCTGCCGCACGGTGATCGGCAGAGGCTCGCCTGGCAAAGCGGGCACGCACGATGTGCATGGCGCGCCGCTGGGCGCCGACGAAGTCGCGAATACGCGGCGCGCGCTCGGCTGGCCATATCCGCCGTTCGTCGTGCCCGAGGAGGCTCGCTCGCAGTGGGATGCGCGCGCTCGCGGCGAGGCGGCCGAAGCCGACTGGAGACGCCGCTTCGAAGCGTATCGCAATCACTATCCGCATGAAGCCGCCGAATTCGAACGCAGGACGCAGGGCAGGCTGCCCGCGCATTGGCACGATGCCGTTCGCGCGATGCTGCGCGACGCCGACAGCGCGGCGCAAACCATCGCGACGCGCAAGGCTTCGCAGCAGACCATTGCCGTGCTGGCTCGCGCGCTGCCGGAATTGCTCGGCGGCTCGGCGGATCTGACAGGCTCGAATCTGACCAACTGGCAGGCGGCGGTGGACATCCACGCGGACGAAGGCGGCCTGCGCGGCGGCAACTATCTGCACTACGGCGTGCGCGAGTTCGGCATGAGCGCGGTGATCAACGGTATCGCGCTGCATCGCGGGCAGATTGCGTTCGGCGGCACGTTCCTCACGTTTTCCGACTACTCGCGCAACGCGCTGCGCATGGCCGCGTTGATGAAGACGCGCTCGATCTTCGTGTTCACACACGATTCGATTGGTCTTGGCGAAGACGGGCCGACGCATCAGTCGGTCGAGCACGCGGCGAGCTTGCGGCTGATTCCGGGGCTCGACGTCTGGCGACCGTGCGATACGGTCGAAACCGCGCGCGCGTGGGCCAGCGCGATCGAACGCAATGGGCCGACGTGCCTGCTGCTGAGCCGGCAGAACCTTCCGTTCGTCGCGCGCGACAGCGAACAGATCGACGCAATCGAGCGAGGCGGTTATGTGTTGCGCGATTGGCCGGAGGCTAATGCACAAGCGCGCGTCGTGCTAATTGCTACGGGTTCCGAAGTATCGCTCGCGCTCGATTCGCTCGCGCTGCTCGCCGAAACGGGCATCGCCGCACGCGTCGTGTCGATGCCGTCGACCAGCGTATTCGACCGGCAGCCGGATGCATGGCGCGAAGCGGTGCTGCCGCCGGGCGTGCCGCGCGTCGCCGTCGAAGCGGGCGTGCGCGCGTTCTGGCGGCAGTACGTGGGGCTCGAAGGCGGCGTCGTGGGTATCGACAGCTTCGGCGAATCCGCGCCCGCTGCCGCGCTGTTCGAACATTTCGCGCTGACCGCGCAAGCCGTGGCCGACGAAGCGCGCCGCGTCGTGCAGCGCTTCGCTTCGCACGAGCGGCACAACAGAATCCAATGATTCGTTCCCGAGGAGTTTGCAATGGCCTTCATCGCACTGCGTCAACTACTGGATCACGCGGCCGAACACGGCTACGGCGTGCCCGCGTTCAACGTCAACAACATGGAGCAGATTCACGCGATCATGCAGGCCGCGGAGGAAACCGCGAGCCCGGTGATCCTGCAGGCGTCGGCTGGCGCGCGCAAGTATGCGGGCGAGCCGTATCTGCGTCATCTGGTGCTCGCCGCGCTCGAAGCGCATCCCGACATTCCGCTCGTGCTGCATCAGGATCACGGCGCGAGTCCGGCCGTGTGTCAGCAGGCAATCCGCTCGGGCTTTACATCGGTGATGATGGACGGCTCGCTGCTGCCCGATCAGAAAACGCCCGCCGCCTATGACTACAACGTCGACGTGAGCCGTCGTGTAGTAGAAGCGGCGCACGCGGTCGGCGTTTCCGTTGAAGGCGAACTGGGTTGCTTAGGTTCGCTCGAAACGGGCACGGCCGGCGAGGAAGACGGCGTCGGCGCGCAAGGCCAGCTCACGCGCGACGCTCTGCTGACCGATCCGAGCGAAGCGCAAATTTTCGTCGATGCAACCGGCGTCGATGCGCTCGCCATCGCGATCGGCACATCGCACGGCGCGTATAAATTCAGCCGCCAGCCCACCGGCGATATTCTCGCGATCGACCGCATCGTGCAGATACACGAGCGCATTCCGAATACGCATCTCGTGATGCATGGGTCGTCGTCGGTGCCGCAGGAATGGCTTGCGGTGATCCGCGAATATGGCGGCGAGATTCCGACGACGTATGGCGTGCCCGTCGAGGAAATTCAGCGCGGCATTGCGCACGGTGTGCGCAAGGTGAATATCGACACCGACATCCGGCTCGCGATGAGCGGCGCGATGCGCAAGTCGATGGCGAATGCGCGCGGCGAATTCGATCCGCGGGCCGCGTTGAAGGCGGCGACGGCGGCGGCGCGCGGCATTTGCGTCGAGCGCTTCGAGGCGTTCGGTTGCGCGGGGCAGGCGCCGCGCATCAAGCCGTTGCCGCTCGAGGCAATGGCGCGCCGTTATCACTGAACGCAAGGAGACATCATGCGTGATTTTCTGATTGCTCCTTCGCTGCTGTCCGCCGATTTTGCGCGTCTCGCCGACGAGATTCGCGACGTCACCGTGGCCGGCGCGGACTGGGTTCATCTCGACGTAATGGACAACCATTACGTGCCGAATCTGACGGTCGGGCCGCTCGTGTGTTCGGCGATCCGGCCGCATACGCGCGTGCCGATCGACGTGCATCTGATGACCATGCCGGTCGATCCGCTCGTCATCGCCTTTGCGGAAGCGGGCGCGAACACGATCAGTTTTCATCCGGAAGCGTCGCTGCATGTGCATCGTACGATCGAGCTCATCAAGACGCAGGGCGCGCGCGTCGGACTCGCGCTGAATCCGGCCACGCCGCTCGCGGTGCTCGATCATGTGATCGAACGGCTCGACGTGGTGCTCGTGATGTCGGTGAATCCCGGCTTCGGTGGCCAGGCGTTCATACCCGAGACGCTCGCGAAGTTGCGCATGCTGCGTGAACGGGTCGACGCCACGATGCAGCGCACGGGTCGTCCGTTGCTGATCGAAGTGGATGGCGGGGTAAAGGCGTCGAACATCGCGCAGATTGCGGCGGCGGGCGCCGATGTGTTCGTGGCCGGTTCGGCGGTGTTCGGCGCGGACGACTATGCGCGGGCGATCAGCGACATGCGCGGCGAACTTGCGCAAGTGAGCGAATCGGACGAAAGGGCTTTGGCGGAAGTGCGCTGAAAAACTCGGGCGGCTGTTCGGTTTGGGAGAAATCGAACCGAATGGCGTCAGCGTTTTTTCATCGTCTCGCCAGGCGCGCACCATGCCGACAGATCCTGTTCCGGCCGTTCGACGGCGCAACCCCAATCGAGCGGCTGGTCCTGATCGAAGCGCTTGCCGAGACGCCACGCAATCTCGGCGCGCGCCAACTGTACGCCCATATAGAACGCGTGGCCGCCGTCGGCTTCGAGGTGCAGGTCGGGATAGAGCGCGAACGGGTCGCCGGCTTTGAGATGACCGTCCCGGTTATAGACGTGGATGCCTTCGTCGCTGACCTGCACACGAAAGTTGGGATCGCGAACATCGCGCGCGAATTCGTCGATTTCCGCCGCGCTATAGGGGAAAGGGCGCTTTGCGTGAACGGTCGCGAGATCGCCGTTGATGCCCTTGGGCAGCATGTGCGCCTCGCGTGCGGCGTGCATCACGCGGCGCGCAACGTCCGCTTCGCGCACCGCGCGCCGCGCGTGCAGGCTCACGGACGTCGTGAGCACGGCCCTCACGCGAAGCTCCGCGGCCATGCCGAGCAGTACCGCGTTGATGCCGCTCGTGTCCGCTTCGGTCAACTCCGTTACGTTGCCGATGCCCATCATGATGGCCACGTCCGGATAGCGTTCGCGCAGCCTGACATAGCGTGCAATCGACGTCGCGAGACCGAACGGAATTGGATCGAGAATCGGATCGGCGAGAAACGCGCGGCCGCGCGCGGCTAAAAGTTCGATGGCTGCGTCGAGCGAAGCAGGGTCGCCCGGATCGCGCGCGACGAGGATCGGTGTGGACGGCACTTCGTCGGCGATCCATAGTGTATCGAGGTTCAGGCTCATCAGATAGTCCGCGCCCGCCCGGCCGCCGCGCAGCAATTCGTCGGTGCGCATCGAATCGACGCTCACCCGATAGCCTTCGGCTTTCAAACGGCGCACCGCATCCTCGAGATGCGGAAACGGCGTTTCCGGCAGACAGCCGATGTCGATCACATCCGCCCCCTGCGCCGCGTAGTCGCGTGCGCGCGCGGCGATGCCGTCGAGATCGAGGCGCGGCGCATCGACGATCTCCGCGAAAATCTCGGTCTCGTAGCGCGACAGGTCGACGGGTTTCGCCTCGCGGCCGAAGAATTGCGGCAGGTCTTTCACTTCTTCCGGTCCGCGCTCGAACGGCACGCCGTAGTGTTCGCTCAGCGCGGCGAGATCGCCACGGCAGCGCCCCGGCACGATCACGCGTTGCGCGGCGAGCGGCGCGGGCACGCGTCGGCGGATCATGTCGGCCGTCATCAGCGCCGCAACCTGCAAACCGATTTCGCGGATTTCCCAACTGAACGGCGTCGGCGCCATGCTTTCGAGCACGCGCACGAGGCTCTTTTCGGCGAGCCGGCCTGTCAGGAAGAGGATGTGTTCCATATCAGTACGCGCCGGGCCGCCGGGCAGGTTTTTAGCGTGAGAGTGCTTTCATGCAAGATCGAGCATCGCGACCCGTTGATCCAGCGCGGCCTTCAACTCATCCAGCGAGCGCACCACCGTCGTATATTCGAAGCGCGACAGGCGCTCCACATTGTCGAGCTCGATCGCCCGCGGCCGCAGTTCGACCCATTCGTTAGGGCTTTGCGTGACCACGGTCGGCTCGGTATCGCATGCAAAGACGATGCCCGGAATGCACTGCTTGCCCGCCTGAGCGTACATGTTGGTCGGCAGCGTATCGGAGATGCCGAACGCGCACTTGGCCACCGTGTTGCTGGTGGCCGGCGCAATGATCACAGTGTGATACATGCCGTGATACAGCATGCCAACCGGCACGCCGCTCGCGCTCTTGTCGCGGAACACGTTGAAGCGCTCACGCAGTCGCGGCAGCTTCCAGCCGTAGAGCGGCAGCACTTCCTCGGCGGCGGCCGAGAGAAAGAGGTCGGTGCGCGGCAAGGCGAGCGCGAGCTCGATCGACTCCTCGAGCAGATGGCCCGAGCCGGTCACGCACCACGCAAAGCGCGCATCGGGCTTGAAGTCCGCGAGATGACGAGCCGGCGCCTGGCTCATGCGTCATGGGCGCGATGCGCGGCATCGCCCGGCGAGCCTTCGGGTGCGGCCGCATCGGAGGTGAGTTCGTCGGCCGCGTCGTCGGTTTCCAGGCCGTCGCTGCCCGAGCCGTCGTGCGACAGACGGATCTGCAGGCGCCGCATCTTCCGGTACAGCGTATTGCGGCTGATGCCGAGCGCCTTCGCCACGTTGCTCACGTTCCAGCGGTTTTCATCGAGCATTGCAAGAACCGTCTCGCGTTCGTTCAACTGAATCGCGTTCAGCGCGGAAAGGTCCGGGTCGTCGTCTGCATGCGGGGCGGGCTGCGCCGCCTGTGGCGCGGCGGGCGACGCCACCTCCGGTTCGCGCTGCGTGACTTCGACGGGCAGGTCCTCGCAGCGGATCGGTTGTCCGTCGCACAGCGCGATCGCCATTTGCAATACATGCCGCAACTGACGGATGTTGCCGGGCCATGCATAGCTCAGCAACGCCTGCTCGGCTTCCCTCGTCAGTTCCGGCGGATCGTCGTCGGTCTCGGCCGCGAGCAGATGATGAATCAGCGGCAGCTTGTCGACTCGCTCCGCGAGCGGCGGCAGATTCAGCTCGACGCCTTTGAGCCGGTAATACAGATCCTCGCGGAATTGTCCGCTGTGCACGAGTTCGAGCAGATTGCGGTGACTCGCGCTGATCAACTGGAAATTGACCTTCACGGTGGTCTCGGCGCCGAGCGGCGTGACCTCGTGTTCTTCGATCACGCGCAGAAGCCGCGCCTGCAACGCGAGCGGCATGTCGCCGATCTCGTCCAGAAAGAGTGTGCCGCCGTTGGCCTGCACGATCTTGCCGCGCCGTCCTTCGCGCTGAGCGCCGGTGAACGCGCCGGCCCGATAGCCGAACAGTTCGCTTTCGATCAGGTTCTCCGGCAGCGACGCGCAATTCACCGGGACGAACGGCCCCGACGAATGCGGGCTGATGCTGTGCAGCGCCTGCGCGAAAACTTCCTTGCCGGTTCCCGTTTGCCCTCTGAGAATGATCGGAATCTTGCGTTGCACGACACGCGCGCCGAGCTGAATCTGCGAGGCCATGCGTGGGTCGCCGAATTCCAGGTGCGCGATCTCGTCGAGCCGCGCGGGCGGCGGCCGCTTGTCCGAGGCGCTCGCGCGCGGCGCCGATGCCGATGTCGATGCAGATGCCGGTCCCGCCACCGCGACGCGCGCGCCGCGGCCCGAGGCGTTTTGCGCGGCCTGCGCGATCAGGAAGAAACGGTTGGTCGCGTTCGCGCTGTACACGGTGACCGGATGGAACGAGCCGCGAATGCTGCGTGCGATCATGTCCTCGAGCGATGCATTGAACGCCTCTTCGATACGCCGTCCGCGCAATTCGCCAAGCGAGCGGAAGCCGAGCTGGAAAAGCGCGCTGCGGTTTGCGGCGAGCACGGTGCTGTCGTCCGCGACCGCGAGCTTGCCGCCGTGCAGCGTGCCGACGAATTCCGGCCGGCTATGAAAGTGGATCATGTTCGCGTGCCGGTAGCGCGCGTCGATCAGACGGTTTTCGATCATCTGCCGCGACATGCCGACGAGCACCAGCGAGTGTTGCTGCAACAGTTTGGAGCGGCTCGTCACGTCGAGCACGCCGGCGATCTCGCCGCTGTCGTCGAAGATCGGCGCGGCGGAGCAGGTGAGCGACGTATAGCGCGGATAGAAATGTTCGTGCTGGCAGACCGCGATGCAGTCGCGCTCGGCGAGACACGTGCCCATTCCGTTGGTGCCCGCTTCGCGCTCGCTCCACAGCGCGCCGACGCGAAAGCCGTCGGAAGCGACGGCCTCGGCAAACGGCACCGACGAAACCTGATGCACGATCACGCCGCCCGCGTCGACCAGCACCACCGCGAGTTCGGGGTCGGCCAACTGCTGATAGAGCGTGGTCATTTCCAGCTTCGAACACGCGATCAGATCGCCCATCGCCTCGCGGCGCGAGCTTAGTTCGTACTCCGTCAGGATGGGCGGCGTGACGAAACGGGAAGGATCGAGCTGGAATTCATTGACGCAGCGCGCCCACGATTGAGCGACGGGCTCGCTCGTCGGCCGCGTCGCCAACTGATGATTGACGACGTTGAGAATTTCACGGACGTGCATGGAGCTGTCAGCGAGCAACGACATGGGGTTCGTCTCCGTTGCGGCACATTCATGCGCGCCCTGCGTTGCCCTGCGTATTGCTGTTCGCCTGGACTTCGCGTTGCGCGTCTACGTGTACCGCTTTATCGATAATGTCATCCCCTCGCGCCGCGGCTTCTGGGTCCGTATGCGCAGTGAGTAATTCGCCTGTTACGGGTGCTGCTATGGGTGCTGCTACTGGTGCTGCCTGCGACCGTTGTCAGGCGTTGGCTTAAAACTCTACGCCCGATGTCGTTCGTGTTCAATACGAAGTCGCATCAATAGTACAGGCTGCGCCCGCTTTTTGCTTTTAATCAATGCACGCCGCACCGTGCTGCGCGCGCGGCTCATCCTGTACTACTTGCGTTTACCCGGGTTGCATCATTTAACTTGTTGCCGCTAGGCGGCGGAGTACACCATGGACCGTATCGACATCGCTCGCCTCGCGAGCTTCCCAATCGCCGCCTCGGCCGCTTCGACTGCCGACACCGCCGCGCCGCGCGCGAGCGCGCCGTGGGGCGCGCCTTCCGAAGCGCCGCCGGCGGGCCGCATGGACGTCGTGTTCATCGAAAACTTTATCGGTCAGACCATTATAGGAATCGACAGCAGCGAGCTGCACGTGCCGCAACCCGTGCGCATGAATCTGGCGATCGGCGTACCGGCGCTGCGCGCGTGCGCGACCGATCGTATCGAGGACACCATCAACTATGCGGCGGTGCGCGCGGCGTTGCATGCGCTGCTGGAATCGCACGGCGTGCGTCTGCTGGAGGCGCTGGCCGAAGCGGTGGCGCGCCTGCTCATCAACGATTTCGGCGCGCACTGGGTACGCGTGGCGCTTGCCAAGCCGGCCAAATTCGACGACGTCGCGGCGGTCGGCGTGCAGATCGAACGGCAGCGCAGCGACATGCCGAAGCCGGCGGCTGCGCAAGGCGGTCTCGCGGATTATGCGTCGCTAGGTCAAGGGCTGATTCCGAATTGACGTGACGCGCAGCCGAACCGCATGCAATGGCATGGCCGGTTCGGTAGCGCACACTGTGGCGAACATAGTGCGGGCCGCGTGCCCGCGATTCTTCTACTTCGAAGCCGCCGTCTTGTCGGTGCCGAGCCCGCAGCTACGATAAGCGTCGGCCTGCAGCGCGCGGAATTTCTTCGTCTGAGCCTTCGCGTGGTCGACGCGAAACTCGGCGCCGCCTTCGCCGCCCAGCGACGCATACCGGGAAAACGTGGATTGATCGACGAACTCGTCGTAGGGCAGCGCGGTCGCCATTCTGTCGATCACGCACGAGCATTTGTAGACGTTGGCGAAATCGTGTCCGTTGTCGTCCATGCACGCGAGCACGTATTCGACGCGGCCTGTCGTCGGGTAGTTGTAGCCTCCCGCCGGGCCAGCCGCTTTGGGCGCGTCGCCGTCCGCCCAGGCGAGCGGTGCGGCGAGCGCGATGCAGGCACACGCCGCCAGCGCGCGACATCGTAGGGTCATCTCATGCCTCTTCAAAGCAATTGCACCGTGGCGCACTGCGAAGGTCCGCGCGGCAGCGCTGTGCGGCGGCGTGCGCGCGGACCCCGAGCCATCGATCAGTTGGGTGCAAACGGATGGGCGACGCTGCTCTTCTTCTGTACCACTTCGGCAGCAGTCGGTTCGCCTCTCACCGCGCGCTGGATCGCCTCGCGCGTGGCCTTATAGTTGTACTCCTGAATTTTCTTGTCGTCCTCCGCCTGCCAGTGAATGAACACGCCGACGCACAGGAACAGGTCGTCGGCTTCGTCGGCCGGGATCGTGCCGTCCTCGACGCTGTCCGCGACGGCGAGCGCCACCGCATGCTGCGCTGGCCCGAACATCTGCACGGCCTGCTTCGCGCCCTTGATCGTCACCTTGTTGAAGAGGATCGTGTTCGGCTTGGCGAGCAGATTCGGCGCGACGACCGCGAGCAGCGATGTGAAGCCATCCTTATTGTTGGTGAGCGCATTGCAGAATGCGGTTTCCGCAGCGGAACCTCGCGGTCCCATCAGCAAGTCGATGTGTGCGACCTCGTTGCCGTCGCCGACGAGCGACTCTCCTATCAGGACGCGATTGATCTTGGCCATGCTGTTCCTCCGATGAGTGGAATGGGGGACTTGCCGACTGACTGACACGCCGCCCGCGACGTTCCTGGTCCGCGAACGTCGCGGGCGGCGGTTGATGCACGATGGCATTCACTAACAGGTTCCGTGCCAGAGCGTGGCGGGTTGGCGCTTATGGTGCGCTGTGAGTGCGGCTCGTGTTGTTCTCGTCGTCGAGACAAAGGGCGACGAACAGCGTCGCCACGGTCAGGTCCGCGCTCGTGCCGGGGTTGATGGCGGCGGCTTTGAGTTCGGCGTCCCATGCGCGAAGTGGGTCGAATGCAGCGGACGCTTCGAGTGTTTCGAGCGATGCGCCGGTCGCGCCGAGGCGGGCTTGCGCGAGCGCGCTTCGCCATTGCGCGTGCCGTTCGCGTGCCGCAAGCGTGACACTCTGCGCCACGGCCGCGCCGTGCTTACGCACAATGTGCGAGTCGGGCAACGTGCTGAGGAAGGTGAGGAATAGGTATAGGGTGGCGGCGAGCGTGACCTCACGCGCCGCGTTCAGCGCTTGCTCGCCATAAACTTCCCGCAAAGCGCCAAGCCCCGTTTCGAAGATGTCGCGAAAGCCTTCCGCATACTGACGCGCGATGCTGTCGCGCGCGGCGGCGAGCGCCATCGCGTCGCGCAGGCCGACCGTCGGCGCGTCGTGCACCGATTGCTCAGGCGCGTCGCCGAGACCGCCTGGATTTGCCAGCGCGATCGCACGGTACGCGAGGCGCGCGTCGTCAACGTCGAGCCGCGCGAGGACGCGTTCGGTCGCGGCTTGCCATGCGGGCGCCGACAGCGGATGCGCAGTCTGTTCGAGCGCCGCCGCGAGCGGCGCAACCAGCAGCAGAATGCCGAGATTCGTATTGCAGCCGACGGCCGCGCGCGTGCGCGTCACCGCGTCGAGCAGGCGCTGGCCGACCGGCGCACCGCGCGCGAGCACCGCGTCGGCGGCGGCGTCGGCGCTCGCGAGGAACTGCGCGGCGCTCATGCCGTGTCCTTCGCTGTCCACGCTGACGTTGCCGGGCTTCGGCGTGTCCACGTCGAGGCGGCAGGCGGTCAGGAACGCAGCGCGCACGCGCTCATGCGCCGCAGCGTCGGCATCGCGATGAGCGTCCGGATTCAACAAGCGGCCCGTCGAGCCGCCTGGCTCGTCGGCGCGACCGGATTCCGGCTCAACCATGACGCCCATGCAGCGCCACCACGGCCGCGTCGCCGGTTTCGGCAAGCGCGGACGTGCTGCGCTGCGCCGGCAGCTTGCGAAACAGCAGATCGTCGACGAGCGCCGCCGCAATATCGATCGGCGTCACCGATTGCAGGCCGCGCCACGCCGCCACGCCGTTCACTTCGAGCACGAGCGGCCGGGCGGCGTCGTGCGGATCGGGAATCAGATCGACGCCCGCATAGTCGAGCCCGAGCGCCTCGGCGGCGCGCACGGCGGTTTGCGCGAGCGGCGCGTCAAGCTCGGCGGGCTCGCACGTCGCGCCCTGCGCGAAGTTATGAATCCATCCCTTTCCGCCGGTGCGGCGCATCGCCGCCACCGCGCGCGCGCCGATCACCAGCACGCGCCAGTCGAAGCCGGCCCGTCCGCCGTCGATATAACGCTGCAGATACGCGACCTGGCTATAAGGTTTCAGCGAAGGCAGCGGCGCGAGCAGCGCAGACGCCGCGCGGCGCGCGCCCAGCCGCTTGAGCCCATGACCCTGCGAGCCGAACAGCGGCTTGAGCACGACCTGGCGGCCCGCCGCGGCCTCGCGCATCAGCACGCGCTGCGCGAACGCCGCCGATTCGCCCGCCCACGTCGCGGGCGTCGGCACGCCGTGGCGATGCAGCAGGAAGCTCGTCATCGATTTGTCGACGCTGCGTTCGATCGCGCGCGCATCGTTATAGACCGGCACGCCCGATTCGCGCAGCGCGTGCAGGATGCCGAGCCGCAGCGTGACCTGCTCGAACGTGCCGCCGGCGATGCCGCGCACGAACACCGCATCGGGCAGCGCATGGCCGAAGCCGGGCAGCACGAGCCCGTGCGGTTGCCATGTCGTATCGATCCGGCAGTCGGCGAGGTCGACGCAGCGCGCCTCGGCGCCGCGCGCGCGAAACGCTTTTTTCAGGCGTCCGGTGTGCCAGCCGGTTTCGTCGGTCATGATCGCGATGCGCAGCGGGGCCGGCGCGGCTGACGTGTTCGTGCCGCCGTCGTCCTTTTCGGCCTTTTCGTCCGCTTTGGGGCATGCGAGCGGCAAGGGCAAGCTCATGGCTTGCCGCTCCATTGAGCGTGCAGCAGGTCCGCGTCGACGCTGCCGCCGTGATACGTCGCGCCGCTTTCCAGGCTGCTGACCCACACCTCGGCGGGAGCGAACAGCGCGGGATCGATCTGATAGAAGTCGTAGTTAAACGACGTGAAGATGTCCGCGAACGCGCGGCCGTGATCGCGCGAGTTCGACGCGGGCAACTCGGCGGCGAGCCGTTTTGCCACCGCATCGTGCCTGACCGTGAGATGCACCCGGCCGCCGTAGAGGATTGCGTCGTTGGTGCGGCCCATCGCCTGAACGCCGTCGGGCGCGGGCGGCGGCAACGGCGCGGAGCCGCCGGCTTCGACCACTTCATCCAGCGCGACGCCGAGCACGTGCGTCTTGTGCAGCGCAACTTCGACGACGCGCGCCACCACCTGCACCGTTCCCGCGACAGAGTGTGTCGGCGTGGTGACAAGCGTGAGCCGCTCGGGCGCGAGACCGCAGTCGGCGAGCACCTTGTCGATGATCACCTGAGGCGGCAGACGGTCCACTTCCAGCACCAGCGCGCCCCGGTCGTGATGGTCGCGATAGCCGAGTTCCGCGAAGAGCGGTTCCTTGACGGCAAGCGCGCGCGCCGGGCCCGAGCCCAGCGAGAAGAACTTCTTGCCGCCGGTCTGCTCCTTGGTGGCGGCGAGGCTCCATCCCGCGTATTGGCTGCCGAGGCAGGCGAGCACGGGCCACGAGGTGCGCACTTCGATCGTGCTCGGCCACAGCGGCCTTGCGTCCAGGCTCTCGCGCACGGTCACATGGCCGAGGCCCCCCATGCAGATGCGCGCGATCAGCACGCCCGCCGCGACGCTGCCCGGCGCGGCCACGCCCGCGTCGACCAGCACGGTGCCGTTCTCCGTGCGGCTGACGGCGGCGCCAAAGCGCGGCGCGTCGTCGACGAGACGCGCGACGAGGCGTTCGCTGAGCGCGTTCACGCTGAGCGCGGCTGCCAGCGCGGCTGCCAGCGGTGGACGGTTATCGTCAGGTGTGGCAGTGGAGGATGGCACGGTCGGGCTCATGGAAGGGCTCATGGCAGGTTTCGATTCGTTCAAGAACCAGCGTGTGCTGCGCGTCGAGCGCGTGCCGAACCGCGTCCACGGACGCTGCGCGCACGAGCAGCGTGCAGACCGGCTGGCCGGCTTCGAGCCGCGTGCCGGGCATCGGCACGTCGCGGCAGCGTGGATCGCGCAGGCAGGCGTCGCTGAATGCCTCGGACGCCGTGAACGGATGCGGCGCGAACAGCACCTGCTGGCCGGCGCAGCAGGCCGCGCGCGCGGGCTCGGCGGGCAGGCGGCCGAGGCGGCACGCGTCGATATGACAGGCGAGCAGGCCGCGCGGCCAGGCTTCGGGCGACGCGGTTTCGTAGAGCGTCATCGTCGACGACGGACGCGTGTTGATCTCGAGCACTTCGAACGACTCGCCGTCGAGCAGAAAGTCGCAACTGTTGATGCCGACGAGTCCGACTCGGGCGCACAGTGCGGCGATCGCCGCGCGCACCCGCATTTCGACGGCCGGCGGCAAGCCGATCGGACCGATGGAGCCGGCATGCACGAAGGGCAGCGTGCCCATCCTGCACGTGAGTTGTTGCGCGAAGCCGATCACGCGAGCGCTGCCGCGCGCGGCGACGAAGAGCGCCGACATCGGGCGGCCGCGGCTTTGGCGCTGGAAGTAGGCTTGCGGCGGAGTGTCGTGGGTGAGCGGGTCGCGCGCCGCAACCGCCGCAAGCGGCTCCACATGCGTCCCGCCGCAGCCATCCGCGCGTTTCATCAACCAGCCGTACGCCTCCCGAGGTCGTGTGAACGCAACCTGCGGATGCGGAATCTCCAGCTCGTCGAGCAGCGCAAAAAAACGCCGCGGATCGCGCACCTGAGCGCTGGCGTCGACGGAATTGCCGATGAAGCGCGGCAGACCCGGCGTGCTGCACAACTGCGCGATAAACGGCTCGAGCCCGCTTCCGTCGATCCAGCCGATCAGGCCCGGCAAGCGCGCGCTGCGGGCGAGCGCGTCCGTGAGCCGCGCGACGTCGATCGACAACGGGCCGCCGCCGATGTCGAACCACAGCTCCGACGCCTCGCGCGTGTCGCGGTCACCGAATATATCGAGCGCGACGACGCGCAGGCCCGCGCGCGCGGCGGACTGCGCAAGCATGCGCGCGGACAGCCCAGCCACCGCGACAAACGGCGCACGCGCCAAAGACGTACGCGCCGTCATGGCTGCTCCCGCAACGGCGCCACGCCGCGGTTGTGGTCGTGGTCGTTGTCGTGGTCCGTCAGGCGTGACATGACAAGATCCTGTCGCACGGCGCGCCGCTCAGCCGAGTCCGGCCGCGACGGCGCGGGCCTCGTCGAACGCCTGCGGAAAACTCAAATACACGGGCTTGCCGCCGGTGCGCATCCGCGTGAAAAGCCGGTGCTCGACCTGATACTTGACGTTGCCGATCGCGAGCGCGCCGATGCCGATCGCGCCGCCCGCAGTCGGCACGCCGTCGATCGGCTTGCCGTCGTTCATCACGTTCACGCCGGCAATGCCTTCGGGCGGCACGGCGTTGACATCGGCGGCGATCAGCAGGTGGCGCGCGTGGGCGAGGTCGTCGCGGCTCACCACCTGCACGCCGGCGACAGCCGTCGCCAGTACGATCTCGGCCTCGCCGAGCGCGGCGCGCAGTTCGTCGGACGTCGCCGTGCCCACGCCTTTCGTCACAATCTGGAAGCGCTGATTGAGCTCGTCGCTCACCCGCGTGGCGCGCGCCGCGTCGGTGTGGCTGGCGATGCAGACGTCCGCGCCCAGCGACGCCGCCATCGCCGCGGCCACACGCCCGACCGCGCCGGTGCCGCCGAGAATCAGCACGCGCTTGCCGCCCAGTTCCATGCCGTACGCCTTCGCGAGATGCCGCTCGGCGAGCGCGACGAGCGCGGCGGCGGTCGTGTACGCGCCGCTCGGGTCGGCGAATACCGACACCTCGAACGGCGGCACCATTGCCCGGCGCGCGCTGTCGAGCATGTCGGCGGCGAGCATCACGTCGCGTCCGCCGATGAAGATGCCGGTGCGCGCCACGCCTTTCGGCCCGCGCGAAAAGATCGCGTCCTGCGTAAGGTTCGCCACCATCCCCGCGTCGACGTTGCAGTACGGCACGATGATCTGGTAGCCGGCATCGGCGGCCATGTTCACGTCGAAGGGGCTCATCTGCGGCGTGGCCGTCAGCATGTGCAGGATGTACGGCCGTTCGGCGGGTTTTTCAGTGGTGTCGGACATGGCAGGGGGCTCGTTTCAATGGCGATGTCGTGGATTGCGCAAGGGAAGGGCCGAGAGAAGCCGCGCTCCCGTCGAGAGGACGCAAAAGGCGCGGGCTGGTACGCCATGCTGTTTGCGCGAGTCGCATGTCGTGGCGCGCGTCACGCTGGTGACGTTGATGGCGTTCGTGACGTCCGGGAGTTCGTGACGTGCGTCGCGTCGCGCGCGGTGCTGCGGCATCGCCAGCACGCGCAGCCCGTTCGTGAGCCGCCCGGTGCACGAATCGCGGCGCGGAGTAAAAGCACTTCATGCTGCGCCGATGCGGTGGTGCTGCCGCGCCTCGCTCGAGCGCACGGTGGCGCCGCGATTGCGTCCGCCGACGATCGTGCATTCGATCTGCGGCATGCCGCGCGTCGCTTCGCGCGCGGTGGCGAGCGCGGCTTCGGCGTCGCGCGCGCTGCCGACGATCGCGAAACCCGTCGGACCCCATGAACTCTGGCCGATGCCCGCGGTGCGTTGCGCGGCCACCGCGCGCAGCGCGCGCTCGACGCCGGGGCTCGTGAACACGCCGCCCTGCACGGGCGCGAAATATTCGCCGATGGTCTGCTGCATCTCCGTGAGGCCGTGCGCGAACGGCACGATGTTGCGTTCGGCGGCGCCCGGCAGGATTTTAATCAGCACGAGGTGGCACAGATGCGCGGCGAGTCGCTGAGGAAACGGCGCGAGCGCCGCGAGACCGCGCCGTTCTTCGGGGCCGTGCAGACCTTCTCGCGCGGTGTCGCTGACGAGCAGCACGCGCCAGTTCTCGGGAAACGGCTGGCGTGCAAGTAGCGGCGGCACGCCCGGCCGCAAATCGCCGGACGGCCCGCCGTCGACCAGCAGGCCGCCGGAATCGAAGCCGAGCACGCCGATTCCCGAACGCGCGCCACGGCCGAGCAGGCTCGCCAGTTCGGATGTCGTCGCCAGATGGCCGAGCAGCCGCACGAACGCCATGCCGACCGCAAGCGCGAGTTGCGTGCCCGAGCCGAGGCCGGTGTGCGCGCGCGGCATCTGCGTGACCTGGATTGCGACCGGCGTGGGGTCGAACGCGGCATGCAGCCGTTCGAGACAGATCGCGATGCGCTCGCGCTCCGCGTCCGATAGCGCGCCGCTAATGCTGTCGCGCTCGGCGAAGCGCGCTTCGATGCGAGTGCCGCCGCCGTCGATCATCAGTCCGACGCTGCCGAACGCGCGCCCAAGCGACGCGTTCGGATCGAGAAAGCCCAGATGCAGCCGCGCGGGGGCGTCGACCGTCACGGTGGCGTCAGGCGAAAGGCGGCGAACGTGAAGCTGCATCGCGAGTGTCCTTGTTCATGCGTGACCCGATGGCGCTCGAGCGGGAGGAATCGTCACGCGGCCATTGGTGTGGCCGTGACTGTGACTGTGGCCATGAGCGTGGCCATGAGCGCGGCCATGAGCGCCACGGCGCGACGCTCGGCGCAGGACGTCAAGCGAAAGGCGTACCAGGCTGCCGCGCGATGCGTCGCGTCAACCGCCTTCCGATGTTTCCGGCTCCTGCGATGGCTTCGGCGCGTCGTACTTGATATAGCGGAAGCGCTGGTCGTCGGTGGGCGTGCCTTCAAGTGGACCGCCCTCGGTGGCCGGCTGCCACTGGATGAACGACTCGATCTTGCCGGCGAGCGCGAAGTCCTTGTCGGTGATGCCCTTCGCCGAATGCGTCTTGAGCTTCACGATCACGAATGCATAGGAGACCGTCAGATCCGGGTGATGCCAGGCGGCCTCCGCGAGATGACCCACCGCGTTTACCACCATCAGCGTTCCCTTCCAGCCTTCGGTGCGGTATTTGCGCCGCAACCAGCCGTCCTCGACATACCAGTGCTGTAGCGGACCGACGAGACGTTGCTGGATCTCGTCGTCGGAATAGACCTTTTCTGTGCTTGCCATGATCGCTGCTCCGCAAATGTTGGATCGCAATGTTGAATCGATCGCTCGGCCTCATGTTGCGCTGCAATTGATGCGCCATGCGACTGGCGGATGGACCGACGCATCGCGCGAACCGCTTCGCATGCAGCCTGCCTCGCGACGGACACGCTTCGTATCGGGCCATGACACAGTATGTCCCACATGCCGCGCATCGGTGGTGTCACGGCGTGACACAGTTGCCGTGCGTGCCCGTCATTGGTGTTTCATCCACGTGTCACATGCCAAGGCCGACGACGCCCGACGCGCCGCGCGCGGCTTGATGCGATGTGACCGCGCGGCGTTTGACGCTCGCCTCGTAACAGCGCCTGCGCTGTGCGCCGCTGCCGCATCGGCATGGAATATGCGTTGGCCGACATGCGCCGCAAAACCCGACAACGATCGGGAATGGCGTTGATCGTTACCCTGCTCCGTGGTGGCGCGCCCGGTGCTGCGAGGTAGCGTGGGTCATTCGTGAGTTGAACAGCAAGACCATTCTGGAGGAGACATGAACTTACGCACCACGGTTCTTGGGCTCGCGATCCTCGCGTCGGCAGCCTTGAGCTCTATCGTTGCACAGGCCGATTCGCAGCTCGACGGGCTCATGAAAAGTCCGTCTAACTGGGCGGCTCAGGCAGGCGATTATGCCAACCACCGCTACAGCCCACTCAAGCAGATCAACGAAAGCAACGTCGGCAAACTTCAGGTCGCATGGACCATGTCGACCGGCGTGCTGCGCGGCCATGAAGGCGCGCCGCTCGTGATCGGCGACACCATGTATATCCACTCGCCGTTCCCTAACAAGGTGATTGCGATCAACCTCAAGGATCAGACTTTCATCTGGCAGTACCAGCCGAAACAGGACGACTCGGTTGTGTCCGTGATGTGCTGCGACACGGTTAATCGCGGGCTCGCTTATGGCGACGGCAAGATCTTCCTGCAACAGGCCGACACCAAGCTCGTCGCGTTGAACGCGAAAAACGGCGACGTCGTGTGGAGCGCGCAGAACGGCAATCCGAAAGCCGGCGAAACCAACACCAATGCGCCGCACGTATTCGGCGACAAGGTGCTGACGGGCATCTCGGGCGGCGAGTTCGGCGTTCGCGGACGCCTGATCGCCTACGACATCAAGACGGGCAAGCCGGTCTGGACCGCATTTAGCACGGGCCCGGACAAGGACATGCTGATGGACCCCGACAAGACGATGACCTACACCGACGGCAAGATGGTGCCGGTTGGCGCAGACTCGTCGCTGAAGTCATGGAAGGGCGATCAGTGGAAGCTGGGCGGCGGCACCACGTGGGGCTGGTATGCGTGGGACCCGAAGCTCAACCTTGTCTACTACGGCACCGGCAATCCGGGCACATGGAACCCGACGCAGCGTCCCGGCGACAACAAGTGGTCGATGTCGATCATGGCCCGCGATCTGAATACCGGCATGGCGAAGTGGGTCTATCAGATGACGCCTCACGACGAGTGGGACTATGACGGCGTCAATGAAATGATCCTGTCGGATCTGACCATCGACGGCAAGAAGGTGCCCGCCATCGTTCACTTCGACCGCAACGGCTTCGGCTACACGTTGAACCGCGAGAGCGGCCAACTGCTCGTCGCGCAGAAGTACGATCCGGCCGTGAACTGGGCGGACAGCGTGGACCTGAAGAGCGGCAAGCCGATTCGCAACGCGGCGTATTCGACGCAGGCAGCCGGTTCGGATCACAACGTGAAGGGCATCTGTCCGGCGGCGCTCGGCTCGAAGGACCAGCAGCCCGCGGCGTTCGACCCGAACTCGAGTCTCTTCCTCGTGCCGACGAATCACGTTTGCATGGACTACGAACCGTTCGATGTCGATTACGTGTCGGGTCAGCCGTATGTGGGCGCGACGCTGTCGATGTATCCGGGCCCGAACGAGAACAACGCGATGGGCAACTTCATCGCGTGGGATGCGGCGAAGGGCAAGATCGTCTGGTCCAAGCCGGAGAAGTTCTCGGTGTGGTCGGGCGCGCTCGCCACCGCTGGCGGCATCGCGTTCTACGGCACGCTCGAAGGCTACCTGAAGGCAGTCCGCATCAAGGACGGCAAGGAACTGTGGCGCTTCAAGACGCCGTCGGGAATCATCGGCAACGTGTTCACGTATCAGTATCAGGGCAAGCAATACGTGGGCGTGTACTCGGGCATCGGCGGCTGGGCCGGCATCGGCATGGCGGCAGGACTCGAGAAGTCGACGGAAGGTCTGGGCGCAGTGGGCGGCTATCGCGAACTCGCGAAGTACACGGCGCTCGGCGGCACGCTGTTCGTGTTCGCCATCCCTGGCGGTGCCGGCGGTTAATCAACGGCTGGTTCAATAACAGTTGGTTCAATTGAGTCATGGGTCCGCGTCGCTGCACGAAGCAGCCGGCGCGGCCCTTTCCCGAGGATCGAGGAGACATCTGCATATGAAAGGCCGATCAATCTTGTTGGGGGCGGCGTTGCCGGTCCTTTTCGTCGTGCTGCCTGTCGCGTACGCTCAGACCAATCCCGCGATTGCCCAGGTGGCGTACAAGGTGGTCGACGGCAGCAAGGTGGACAGCAACACGTTGCAAGGATGGAAGACCTGGCGCGCGCTTGCCTGTGAACGCTGCCACGGCGCGCAGCAGCAGGGCATGGTGGGGCCGTCGCTCGTCGAGGCGTTCAAGACGCTCGACAAGAACGAGTTTCATCGCACCGTGTTTGGCGGGCGGGTCGAGAAAGGCATGCCCGACTTCAGTTCCAGCCAGATGATGCAAAAGAACTGGGAGAACCTTTACGCCTATCTGAAAGGGCGTTCGGACGGGCAGATCAAGCCCGGCGATCTGCAGGCCATCGACGCAAAATAGCGCGCGGCTTTACTTCAGGAGGTGATCGATGCGTCATCGTCATTCAATGCACGTGCATGCGGCGCTCGTGGCAGGCGCGCTTTGCTATGCGGCGCTCGCAAGCGGCGCAGTGCGCGCCCAGGGCGAGGCGCTGCCCAACAACGACGGCGCCGACGGCGTGCTGCGCGTCTGCGCGGACCCGAACAACATGCCCCTGTCGAACAACAAGGGCGAAGGTTACGAGAACCGCATCGCGAGCCAGATGGCGAGCGACTTCGGCTACAAGCTCGAATACACATATTTTCCGCAGCGCATGGGCTTCGTGCGCCATACGTTGCGCGAGAAGGTGGCCGATACCGGCGCGTACAAATGCGATCTGATCATCGGCGTGCCGAAAGGCTACGACATGACATCGACCACGCAGCCCTATCTGCGCTCGACGTATGCGATGGTGTTCAAGAAGCGGCCCGAACTGGCCGGCATCAATACGCCCGACGATCTGCTCAAGCTGCCGCCCGACCAGCTTCATAAACTGCGTTTCGGCATCTTCACGCAGACGCCTGCCGTCGACTGGCTGCTCGGTCATAACCTGATCGATCAGGCGGTGTCGTATCAGGTGCAAAGCGGCGACCCGCAGGAATATCCCGGCCAGATGATCGAACGCGATCTGCAGGCGGGCAATGTCGACGTGGTGTTTCTGTGGGGGCCGATTGCCGGTTACTTCGCGAAGCGCTCGGGCGATTCGGTGAAGCTCGTGCCGTTCCCGGCCACGCCGGGCATCCGCTTCGACTATACGATTTCGATGGGCGTGCGCTACGGCGAGAAAGCGTGGAAGGACAAGGTCGATCAATGGATCGGCGCGAACCACGACAAGATCGACAGCATCCTCACGAGCTATGAAGTGCCGCTGCTGAAACCGGTCGACGCACCGGCGGGCAAACCCGCGGACGCGTCGCCATGACGGCGGAGTGTGGTGGGTTTCCCGGCGGTATTCCTGACGACGGCGTGAGCGGCGGTATCGGCAACGGCAGGCGGCGCGTGCTCGCGGCGTGCGCCGCGAGCATCGCTTGCGTGACGGGCGCAATGGGTGCGATGGGCGTCGTTGTAGCCAACGCGCAAGCGGCCACGCCTGCACCCGCATCCGCGCCGGGCGCGAGCGATATTTCGCCCGCCGAGCGCCTCATCTTCACGACCGATCATCTGCACGGCGTCGAGCAGCAAACCGAACTCGACTACGCGTTGCTCAGCTCCGACGCGTCCGCGCACGGCAGCGACACCGTCAAGGTGCTCGTGACGAGCGCCGACAATGCGAAGGGCGACGCCCAGGTGTCCGATAAACGCGGCGCGGTTCCGTTGCCGAACGGCGGCTTGCAGTGCAATCCCGTCATCATCTATTTTCTCGAGCGCGACATCGCCGAGATGGAGCAGTTGACGGGCGGAAAGCGCCGCTATTTCCAGCAGCGCCTGCGGCTCGCGCTCGCCGCCGGGCCGAAGATCGAAACGGTGACGAGCCAGATCGGCGGCAAGGCGGTGAAGGCGCAGCAGATCGTCGTGCAGCCGTATCTCGACGATCCCAACGCCGCGCGTTTTCCGCAATACACGGGCAAGCGCTATACGTTTCTGATCGCGAGTACGGTGCCGGGCCAGGTCGCGATGATTCGCACGGAAGTGCCGGGCGCCAACAACGATTTCGCGCATCCGCTGCAAAGCCGCGCGCTCAGTTTTCAGGCTGTGTTGCGCAAGCTGACGCCGCCGGGGAATGCACCGAACGCGCCTGGCGCGCCGAACAACGCGCCGCGTTCGCCGAACGAGCCCGTCACGCCTTCGAACGCGCCGCGCGCGAGCCGGTAGCGGCGCATGGCCTTGAATTTCATCCGCTCGCTTACGCTGCGTCAGTTGCAGATTTTCGTCGTGGCGAGCCGCTATACGAGCTTCGCGCGCGCGGCCGAGGAATTGCATCTGACGCAGCCGGCCGTGTCGATGCAGATTCATCAACTCGAGGAAGCCGTGGGCCTGCGTCTGTTCGAACGGATTGCGCGCAAGCTCGCATTGACCGAGGCCGGCGAGAAATTCAGCCATCACGCGAGCCGCATTCTCGGCGAGATCAAGGACGCCGAAGATGCGATGACCTCGCTCAAGCAGGCCGACAGCGGCTCGATCGCGGTGGGCATCGTCAGTTCCGCGACGTATTTCGCGCCCAAGCTGCTCGCGATGTATTCGCGCATCTACCCGAAAGTCGACGTTCACTTTTCGGTCGGCAATCGCGACGCGCTATTGCGTCTGTTGCAGGACAACGCGATCGATCTCGCGATCATGGGCCGGCCGCCTCCCGAGCTCGACACGACGACCGAGCCGCTCGCCTGGCATCCGCAAGTGGTGATCGCGCCGGTCGATCATCCGCTCGTGGGCGCACAACGGTTCGATTTGCAGGAGCTGCGCGGCGACACGTTTCTGGTGCGCGAGCCGGGTTCGGGCACGCGCATGGCCGCGGAGGAAATGTTCCGCCAGCATCTGTTCACGCCCGCGAAAGTCGTCACGCTGGGCAGTAACGAAACGATCAAGCAGGCGGTGATCGCGGGCATGGGCGTGAGCCTCATTTCGCTGCACACGCTGCTGCTCGAACTGCGTACCGGCGAACTCGCCCTGCTCGATGTGAACGGCACGCCGATCGAGCGGACGTGGCAGATCGTGCATTTGCGCGCCAAGCAGCTTTCGCCGACCTGCATGATCTTCCGGCAGTTCCTGCTCGAGGAGGCCGCTGCTTATCTGGAGCGCGAGTATGCGGGGTTCGTGCCGTCGCCGGGAAGATCGAAGGTTCTGTTAAAGGCAGTCGACGACGCATCCGCGTGAAGCGTTTTTCTTGCCGGCGGCGCGATGTGTGCCCGCCATAGGAGATTGCACCGATGGGTTCCAGCGAACAGCTTCAGGATTGGCGTCTGCACGCGCTGCATATCGAGGAAGAAGTCGCGGGCGCGGTGATCGGCCAGTCGCAGGTGATCCGGCTCATCACCGTGGCGCTGTTTGCGCGCGGCCATGTGCTGCTCGAAGGCGGCGTCGGCGTCGGCAAGACGACCGTGTTGCGCGCGTTTGCGCGCGTGGTGGGCGGCGAGTTCGAGCGCGTCGAAGGCACGATCGATCTGATGCCGGGCGATCTCGTCTATCACACCTATGTCGATGCCGAAGGAAGGCCGCGTATCGATCCCGGTCCGCTTCTGCGGCACGGCGAGCGGCTCACCACGTTCTTCTTCAACGAAATCAATCGCGCGCGTCCGCAGGTGCAGTCGCTGCTGTTGCGTGCGATGGCCGAGCGTTCCGTGTGGGCGTTCGACCGCGAATATCGTTTTCCGCACATGACGGTGTTCGCGGATCGCAACAAGGTCGAGAAGGAAGAGACGTTCGAACTGGCGTCGGCGGCGCGCGACCGTTTTCTCTTCGAACTCGGCATGCCGACGCCCGACGACACCGAGGTGCGCCGCGCGCTCGTGTTCGATGCCGACTATCACGACGTCGACCGGCTGCTCGCGCGCCTTTCGCCGGCCATCGTGCCGTGGGAGCAGTTGAACCAGATCGGCGCGGCGATCCAGCACAGCGTGCAATCGAGCGAGACGATAGAGCGCTATGTGCTGGACATCTGGCAGGCTACCGAAACGCCGCAGCGCTTCGGCATCGCGCTCGACGGGGTGGACATGGAGCGGCTCATTCTCGCGGGCGCGAGTCCGCGCGGGATGAGCGCGCTCTTGCGCGCGGCGCGTGTAGTCGCGTGGCTCGCGGGCCGCACGCATCTGATTCCCGAGGACATTCACGCGGTGCTGCTGCCCGCGCTCGGCCACCGCGTGTTCTTCACGCCGATCTACGAATTGCGCCGCCAGGAACTCTCGGAGGCGTTGATGACGCAGATAGTCGGCAGACTGGCGGTGCCTTGAGCGATGAACGCGATAGCGGAATTCCACTACCGTTTGCCGATGCGCTCATCGGGCGTTCGGCCCGGCTCGCATCGTGGATCGAGCTTCGGCGCGGGCCAGGAATTCGCGATGCACGGACGCCTCTTCGACTATCCCGATCCGCGCCGTCTCGATCTGCGGGCGAGCGTGCGCGCGGCGCGCTCCGAATGGCTCGTGCGGGTGCATTTGCAGCGCGCGGCGGTGCCGGTGCAGGTGCTTGTCGATGTGTCCGCGTCGATGCGCTTCGGCAGCCGTCAAACGAAACTGGAGGTAGCCGCGGATTTCGTCGAGGCATTGGGTTATAGCGCATTTCGTGTGGGCGATCCGTTGGGCATGCTCGCCTTCGATCATGCTTCACGCGACGATCTTTTCATGCCGGCGCGCTCGGGCCGCGGCATCGGCAATCTGCTCGCGACGATGCTGCGCGGGAGCGAGAGCGCGGCGTCGAATGACGTCAGCGAAAGTGCGGACGCACTGCGGCGCGTCGCGTCGACGCTGGCGGGCCGTCAGGCGCTCGTCTTCATCGTCTCCGATTTCCACTGGCCGCTCGCGGCCTTACCCGCCGCGCTCGACTTGCTGGTGCATTCGTACGTCGTGCCAATCGTCATATGGGATGCGGCCGAGACCGTGCCGCCCGCGGGCGGTCCGCTGCTCGCGGTCAGCGATGCCGAGTCCGGCGCGCGGCGCACGCTGTGGCTAAGCGCCGGCGTGCGGGAGCGTTGGCGCGAAGGCGTTGCAACACGCCGCGCCGAACTCTCGCAGATGTTCGGCAAGCGCGCGATCCAGCCGTTTTTTATCGAAAGCGCTTTCGATCCGGAGGCCATGTCGCGCTACTTTCTGGAGGCCGTTGCATGAGATTCGGGGGAACGCTACGCCGCATACGGGCCGCGATGATCGTCGCTATCGTGCTGCTGCCTTCGCTATTGCCGTCGACGAACGCAGCAGCCGCGAGCGGCGCCGCATTCCAGCCGACCGTGCAGGAGCCGCGCGCGTTCGGCTATCTGGTCGGCGATGTGCTCACGCAACGCATACTGCTGCAAGACGGCGACCGCGAGATTGGCTCGGTGACGCCGCCTTCGCTCGGCCGCACCGATACGTGGCTCGAGCGCCGGCGCGTTCGCACCGAGACCGACGACGAGGGCCGCCGCTGGATGGCGATCGACTATCAGCTCGTCAACGTGCCGACCGCGCTCACGCAGATTGCGTTGCCCGCGTTGACGCTGCCGTCGTCGTCGGGGGCGACGCTGCGGGTCGCCGAGTGGCCGATCAGCATCGGTCCCGCGACGCCTGCGAATCCGTTCAATGCCGGCGATCTGCAAGCGCTGCGGCCCGACCGCCAGGCTTTGCCGCTGCCCACTGCGCCGCTGCGGCGGCAGGCCGGCATCGCTGCGGGCTTGTCGTTGCTGACCTTGTTCTCGTGGGCGGGCTGGTGGTGGTGGCGCAATGCGCGCGAGTCGGCGCGGCTGCCGTTCGCGCGCGCGTGGCGGCAAATGCGGCGCATGCAGCGCACGCAGCGCGACCCCGAGCCGCGCATGGATGCCTCCACGGATGCGTGGCTTTGCCTGCATCGCGCGTTGAACGAAACGGCGGGTCATGTCGTGCATGGCGGTTCGCTGCCGGCGCTGTTCGCACGGGCGCCGTATTTGCAACCGTTGCGCGCGCAACTGGAGCAGTTCTACCGGCAATCGGCGGAACGCTTTTTCGTGCGCGCGTCGACCGCCGAGGCCTATCCGCTCAAGACGCTGTGCGAGGCGCTGTATCGCGCGGAACAGCGTCATCAGCGATGAACAATATGGCGCTCGACTTCGCTCATCCCTGGCTGCTCGCGCTGCTGCCGCTCGCATTGCTGCCGCTGCTGCCGCGCCGCGCCGACACGCTCGCGTTTTCGTGGATCGCGTGGCTGCCGGACGATCGCGCGGGACGCTGGATCGGCGCCGTCGCGCAGGGCAGCGCCGTGCTGGCGATGCTCGCGATCGTCGTCGGTCTGGCCGGTCCTGGGCGCTCGCATCGCGAGGTATTGCGCACGGGCAGCGGCGCGCAGATTCTGATTCTGATGGACCGCAGCGCCAGCATGGACGAGCCGATCAACAGCAAGGGCGTTGAGGTCAGCGCGGGCGAATCGAAGAACAAGGTGGCGCGCGCTTCGTTGACGGAGTTCGTCGCGCAGCGGCCGAACGACCGGCTCGCGTTCATGATGTTCGGCACGAGCCCGTTGCTGGCGATGCCGTTCACGTACGACCATCGCGCGATCGACGCCGCCATCGCCGGTACGAGCGTGGGCCGCGGCATGCCCGACACGCAACTCGATCTCGGGCTGCTGACTGCGATCGGCGAATTCAATCAGCAGCATTCGTCGAGCCGCCGCGCAATCGTGCTCGTGTCGGACGGCGGCGCGAAGCTCAATGCGCGCGTGCGTCAACTGATTGAAGACGGCCTGCTGCGCAATGACATCGCGCTCTACTTCATCTACTTGCGAAGCAGCATTTACAGTCCCGACCTGAATGCGAAGGTGCCGGCGAGCGAGTCGTCGGCGGAAGCGGAATTGCACCGCTATTTTCTTTCGCTGAAGACGCCTTATCGTTTGTTCCAGACGGGTAATGCAAAAGCAATGAGGGACGCGATGGCCGAAATCAACCGGCAGCAGAATGCGCAGACGACGTTCGTCGAGCGTTTGCCGCGCGAGGATCTGAGTTCGTATTGCTTCGCGGCAGCGCTTGCGAGTTGCGTGCTGCTCATCGCATTGCGGTTCTTTCAGGTTCGGGTGTGGGCATGAAGCGCGCGTCGGTGCATGTCATCTTCGGGGCCGTCGCGCTGTGCTGCGCAGCGGTGGCCGCTTATGACCGGCTGCGGTTGCGTCACGCGGAGGAGGTGAACCAGGTCGTGGCCGCCAGCGTTACCGCTACCGCCGGCAAGGCAGCCGCGAAGCAGACGCCGCGCAACGCCGGCAGCATGGACGACGCGCCGCAAGTCCGACTCGCGCGCGCGATCGCGCTGTCGAAAGAGGGCGCTTACGACACGGCGGGTCCTCTCTTCGAGTCGCTGATTCGCGAGCAACCCGAGAGCGACACTGGACGCGCTGCGCTGTTCGATCTCGGCAATCTGTATCTGCGCCAGGGCATCGGACATAGCCCTGCGGGCGCGGTCGAATCGCTTGCAATGGTCGAGGAAGCGAAAGCCCGCTATCGAAGCCTGCTGCGCATCGCACCCGACGATTGGGACGCGCGCTACAACCTCGAACGTGCGTTGTGGCTCGCGCCCGAGACGCGTTCCGCGTCAAGTGCGCCTGACGTCAAGGAGCAGCACGACATCAAGGTGCGCGACCCCGAAAGCAGGGACTTGCCGTGAGCCTGCGCGCATCCATGCGAGGCTTTTTCACCGGACGTCACTGGATGACGGCAGCCGCGCTCGTGCTGCTGATTCTGGCGCTTGCGATGCCGCCGGTCGCGTTGCCGCGCAATACGTCGAGCTACATCGTCACATTCGATATTACGCAGAGCATGAACGTAGAAGATGCGATGCTCGACGGTGCGCCGGTGAGCCGGCTCGTGTTCGCGCGTGCGGCGATGCGCGAGGCGCTCGGGCAACTGCCGTGCGGGTCGAAAATCGGCTGGAGCGCGTTCACCGGGCAGCGCAGTTTTCTGCTGCTGCCGCCAGTCGAAGTGTGCGGCAACTACGATGCGCTGCTGGCGTCGCTCGATCGGATCGACGGGCACATGCGCTGGACGAACTACAGCCGCATCGCCGAGGGCGGTGTTTATTCGGCGGTTCGTGTGGCGCAGGAGATTGGCGACAGCACGGCAGTCGTCTTCGTCACCGATGGCCAGGAAGCGCCGCCGCTGCTGCCCTCCGATGCACTCAAGCAGGACATCAATCCCGCGCACGTGAAGGGCTGGCTGATCGGCGTCGGCGGCGATCAGCCAGCGCCGATTCCGCGCAGCGACGCGCACGGCAATCGCATCGGCTACTGGCAGGCGGACGAGGTCGTGCAGGTTCCGCAGATGCATGCGTCTGCGGCTCACGCGGCCAGTCACGAGGAACGGTCCGCGTTGCAAGGGCATTATTTGAGCGCGGTCGCCGGGCAGGTCGGCTTCGGTTATCGGCGTTTGATGGACGCGGAGTCGTTGCGCGACGCGATGCTCGATACGCGGCTCGCTCACCGCGAAACGGTGCCGACCGATTTGCGCTGGTGTCCCGCGGTGCTCGCGCTGCTGCTGCTCGTCTGGCGCTTTCTGCCGGGGACTGCTGTTTCTCTAGAGACGATGCGGTTTGGTACGACGCCTGTTGCGCGAATCTTTGGCCCGGCGCGGCGCGCTCGCGCGATTAGCTCATCGCCTGCCGACAGCGCTCACTACGCCGCCGCGCGCAACCGCGATCTGGTCGAATAGCGCGCTGCATACGCCCACTTACGCGGCCGCGCCGCGCAGATCGCGGATATGCTGATAGACGGTGGCGCGGCCCATTCCCAGCACGCTCGCCACATAGTTCGCTGCGCTCTTGCCTTTGAACGCGCCTTCGGCCCACAACGCTTCCACCAGTTCGCGGCGATGGTCGCGCGTCAGCGAATTCAGCGCAAGCTGACGCTCCTGGAGCCACGCGTGAAGAAACGTGTTGATGCGCTCCTGCCAGTCGTCCTTGAAGAGTTCCTCGGGCTGCTTCACGACGCCCGCACCTGAAATCACGCGGTCGATCACATGCTTGACGTCCTCGAACACGGCGATGTTGTAGTTCACGCACATCACGCCGACCGCCACGTCCGCGTCGTCGAATAGCACGGTGCTCACACAGCGCATGCGCCTGCCGTCCCAGTTGATCTTTTCATAAGGCCCGATCGTGCCGGACTCGACCGTGTGATCGATTTCCTCCAGCGCGGACTCGTCGCCGATCTCGCGCTTGGACAGATTGTTCGCGATGTACGCGACCGTCTGACTGTGCAGGTCGTGAATGACGATCTCGACGTAGGGGAAAAAAAGCAGCGCGATGCCGTCCGCGACACGGCTGTATCGATCCAGAAGCAGGCGGCGCGTGGCCGTTGTCTTGGTCTTTCGCATAGGGCAGGTGGGTTCCGGTTTCGCAGAGGCTACAACGCGTCGGCTCGCGCGTCATTTTGCCATGAGCGACGCGTGCGGCCGCTTAGGCGGCATCGCTGCATAGACGCTATTGCGCGGTCAGATGCCTAAAGAGTTCGGATGCGATTGCCACGTCTTCGAGTCCCAACCCGATCGAGCGGAAAAATGCGTGCTTCTCATAGGACGGCCGCGCCGCGATACCGGCGACGAGTTCGGGCAGATCGCCCGCCAAGTTGCGTGCGTGCCAGCCGTGCTGCTCAATGGCCAGTTTCATTTCGCCCGCGTTTGTTGGAGTGGTTTGCCTGTAGTCGCAGTACACGTCCATTGCGGGAATCCACGCGGGCGGGACCTCGTGAGCGTTTGCCGCGTTCGTGCTGATCGATGTGATGAGCGCGGGCTTGCGAAGCATCCCGTCCGCCAGCACGGGCGTACCGGACGACGTGCACAGTGCGACGACGTCGGCGTCTGCCACGCAATCTTCAATGCGTGCGCAGGTGTGGATGCGCTCATCGAGCGCCGTGATTTGCTTCTGCGTTGTTCCGTCATCCTTCAGATCGCGCGAGAAGACGCGGATCGCAGTCCACGGCCTCAGCGCCGCGAGATGGCGAATATGAGCCTCCGCCACCGCGCCTGCGCCGACGACCGCCAGCGTGCGCGCGCCGGGCGGCGCCATATGCTCGACGGCGAGCGCGGTGGTGCCGGCCGTTCGCTCGATGGTCAGCAGCCCCGCATCGCACCACATGAGCGGCTGGCCGGTTTGCATCGACATCAATGCGGTCCACGCGGTGATCACCGGCTGCGAACCGGTCACGATGTAGGGCGACAGCTTCGCGCCGAACACCTGCGCGTCGGACATCGCGCCGAGGTACGTGATGAAGTCGCCCGCGCCGCGCGGAAAGAGCGTGAGCGTTTGCGGCGGCTGCACGGCCGCGTCGTTCGCGAGCGCACGAAACATCCGCGTCAAGGCTCCGCGCACGTCGAGATGCGGTAGCGCTTTGCGAACGGTTTCTTCGTCGACGATCAGTGGAATCGCTTTGTCCGTATGTGTCGTGCTCATGTGCCTGCTCTCCGCAACGTTTGCCGGTATCCGGCGTCACGGCCATTCTAAAGTCAAAAAGTCCAGACTGGACTTTTATTTTGAAAATCGCTTGCTTTTGCCCGAGTCCAGAATAGACTGTTGTTCCAGAGAGGGCGCGGACGCGGGTTTTCACCGACATTCGCGCGGCCTCTCCAGGCAGACAGGCGACGCCCATTCGTGCCGCTGATTCGCGATCCCCAACAGACAGGGAACCACCATGCTCCGCAAGCTCCAACTCTCTCTTTTCGTCGCCGCTGCTGTTGTGGCCGGTGCTGTCGGTTCCGTCGGCACGGCCAGCGCGGAAACCCAGAACACGTTGCGCTTCGGCATTGAAGCCGCCTATCCGCCGTTCGAAAGCAAGACCGCCACGGGTCAATTGCAGGGCTTCGACGTGGACGTCGGCAATGCGGTGTGCGCGAAGATGGCCGTGAAATGCGAGTGGGTCGAAAACGCGTTCGACGGCCTGATTCCCGCGTTGCAGGCGCGCAAGTTCGACGTCATCAATTCGGCGATGAACATCACGGCCAAGCGCAAGCAGACCATCGACTTCACGCGTCCCATCTATATCGTGCCGATCGTGATGGTCGCGAAGCGCGGCTCGGGCCTGATGCCGGATGTGAAGAGCATGCAGGGCAAGCGGGTCGGCGTGCTGCAAGGTTCGTCGCAGGAAGATTTTCTGAAGGCGCATTGGGCGAACGCGGGCGTCTCGGTCGTCTCGTACGCGGATCAGGACCAGGTGTACACCGACCTCGTCGCGGGCCGGCTCGACGCCGCGGTGCAGGAAACGCAAACGGTGGAAGACGGCTTCCTGAAGAAGCCGGCCGGCCACGACTATGCGATTGCCGGTCAGCCGCTCAGCGATCCCGCCACGCTCGGCGAAGGAACCGGCTTCGGCTTGCGCAAGGGCGACAAGGCGCTCGCGAAGAAGGTCGACGCGGCGCTCGAGGCGCTGAAGAAAGACGGCACGCTCAGCGCGCTTTCGCAGAAGTACTTCAATCGCGACATCATCGCGAAGTGATGTATTGCGTAGCCAGCAGAGCGAGCTTATGGATTTCGATGTGATCGTGCTGGGCGCCGGCATCGTCGGCGTGTCGGCTGCGCTGCATTTGCAGAGCCGGGGCCGGCGTGTAGCGCTCGTCGACCGGCGTGCGCCCGGCGAGGAAACCAGTTTCGGCAACGCCGGGCTGATCGAGTCGTCGTCGGTCGTGCCTTACGCATTTCCGCGCAATCTCGGCACGCTGCTGCGCTATGCGCGCAACCAGTCGACGGATCTTTACTGGGACTATCGCGCGTTGCCGTCGTTCGCGGGCTGGCTCGCGCGCTTCTGGTGGGAGTCGTCGCCCGAGCGGCTGATGAGCGCCGCGCGTGACATGCTGCCGCTGATTCGTCAAAGCGTCGCGGAACACGATCTGTTGATCGACCGTGCCGGTCTCGCGGATCTCGCGATCAGCAAAGGCTGGATGGAGGCGTTTCGCACGCCCGCGGAATTCGCGCGCAATGCGGCGGCCGCCGAGGCCATCGCGCGAACGCATGGACTGCGCGTGGTCGCGCTCGATGCAACGGTATTGGCGACGCACGAGCCCGGTCTCGCGGATGGATTCTGCGGCGCGCTGCACTGGCAAGACCCGAAAAGCATCGTGAATCCGGGGGCGTTGACGAAGGGTTACGCGCGTCTCTTCGAACAGGACGGCGGCACGTTGTTGACCGGCGATGCGACGACCTTGCAGGCACAAGCGGGCGCGTGGACCGTGCGCACATCGGCGGGCAGCATCAGTGCAAAAGAGGTGGTGGTGGCGCTCGGTCCGTGGTCCGACCAGGTGTTCGAACCGCTCGGCTATCGCATTCCGCTGCGCGCAAAACGCGGCTATCACATGCACTATCGGCCGACGAAGCCCATGCTGTCCATGCCCTACGTCGACTCCGAACAAGGCTACGTGGTCGCGCCAATGCAAGGGCGCCTGCGGCTCACCACAGGCGTCGAGATCGCGCGGCGCGACGCTAAGCCGACCGGCATTCAGCTCGAACGCGCGGAGCGCTCGGCGAAGTCCGTGTTTGGCCTCGGCGAGCGGCTCGATGCGAACCCGTGGCTCGGCTTGCGTCCGTGCACGCCGGACATGCGGCCCATCATCGGACCCGCGCCGCGTCATCAAGGTCTATGGTTTTGTTTCGGCCACAACCATCATGGATTGACGCTCGGTCCGGTGACGGGGCGGCTTCTCGCCGAAATGATGACGGGCGCAGAGCCTTTTGTGGATGCGCGTCCGTTTCGGGTCGAGCGGTTCGGGTAGACGTTTCGCGTTCAGTTGCGTCCGCTTGCACGCAACGTCTACGCTGCAATCGTTCCCGCAACGCGTTGCAGCACATTCATTGGACCGAGCCGCGTGATCGTTTGCATCTGCGCATCGTTCCTCACGAACAGAGAACCGGCAAAACCCAATGCGTTGACTGCGATGCCCTCAGTGCTTTCGACAGAGCGCGGCACGAGCATCATCCATCGCGTGGTGACGAGCAGATTGTAGGGCGCCGATTGCCGCGCTTCACCGTCCACATTCACAGCGTGCAAACCGGTCGCATCGAGCAAACGCAGGTACGTATCGAACGCAATGCGGGCCAGTTCCTGCGGCCTATCCGCGAGCTTCTCATCAAGCGCGGCGAACGCGTGCACAAAGCCGAGGCCGGGCACAGTGCAGACCGCGCCGTCGTTGCGCGCGGCCGCGAGCAACGGCTCGATCGGCAGATGAGGCGCGCTTTCGTCGAGTGGCAGCGGCACGATCTGCAAGTGCTTGTGCGGCTGACTCGCGCCGGCAGCCGGGCCGCTATTGTAAAAACCGAGGCTCTCGAACTGCGTGATGCAATCGAATAACGCGCGGAAATCCGCTGGATTCAGCAGGTTTTCCTGCAACTCGAAGCGGCGCGTCACGATCAGCAGATGGTGGTCGATGACGTTGAACTTGTTGAGCAGGACGAGATGCGTGTCCGATAAATCGGCGACGAAGAGATCGGGCTCGCAGGGCAGAAAAGGATTGGCTGCGCGATTGCTTGGCGATTCCGTCTTGCGTTGTTGCGCGTGCTGCTCCTTGCGTTCGAGGCTCGACACTTGCCGGATCAGGAACCGCACGCCGCCGTCTTCAATCGTCACGAGGCGCGTCTGTATGCGACGCAACGCGCCGCAAGCCAGTGCATGCGCGGTTTGGCGCACGATGGCGGACCACAAAGTGCCGGATGATTCGCGAGAAGGCGTGTTCATGGCAATGAGCGGCTTCGGCTTTGCGCGACATTTAGCTTACTTTATACGCTCGTCGCGCGAACGACGACCTAGCGCCTCAACTCCGCAATGATCTTCTCCGCGAGAAAATCGCAGGGCGGGCGCTTCGATGCCGTGCTGCGCGCGAGCACCACTTCGAGCGCCGCGATTTCGGGCAAGCCCTGCGCCTGGCCGAGCAGCGCGAAGTGCGCGGGAACGGCGCATTGCGCGAGCGGAACGACCGCAAGACCAGCCTCGGCCATCGACACGAGTCCCATCAGGCTCGGGCTTTCATACGACGTGCGATAGCTGATTCGCGCCTGTTCGAGGCTGCGGATCGCATTTTCGCGCGCGACGCTGCCAGGCAAGAACACCGCGATCGGCAAGGGCCGTTCGCGCCAGATGTCGTGCGCGCTCGGCGACGCGGCCCACACCATCGGCTCGAGTCGCAGAAACTCTCCTGCCAAACCCTTCACGCGCGTCGCGCAGACGAGATCGACCGAACCGTCCTTCACCATCGGCGCGAGTGCGACGCTCGGCAGGCCGACCACCCGAATCTCAACCTTCGGATAGGTCGCGGAAAATTTCTTGAGGATGGGCGGCAGCAGCGACGACGCGTAGTCGTCCGGCACGCCGATGCTCACGCGGCCGGTCACGTCCGGACGGACCACGGCGGCCCAGGCTTCGTCGCGCAACGCCAGCATGCGGCGCGCGTAGGCGAGCAGCACTTCGCCGTCTTGCGTGGGCACGACGCTTCTCGGCTTGCGCACGAAAAGCGGCTTGCCGAGCGCGGTTTCGAGCGTTTTGATCTGCATGCTTACCGCCGACTGCGAGCGGTGCACGACTTCGGCCGCGCGGCTGATATTGCCGGCGTCCGCCACGGCGACGATCATCGTCATGACGTCGAGATCAAGAGCTTTCAAGGCGTGGTATCAGAAAAGTAGATGGATTCCATCAATATTACGCGATTTTCTTAAATGTTGACGTGCGGCATAGTGCTGGCAAAGGAGCCAGTGTATGAACGCCCGAACCGATTTCTCCCTGCTAGCCGCGCCCGAGCTGTCGTTTGCGACGATTGCGTCGGGCATTTGCGTGCCGTACGTCGAGTGCGGACAGGGTGAGCCGCTCGTCTTCGTGCACGGCTCGCTGTGCGACTACCGCTACTGGAGCGCGCAGACGGCGGCGTTGTCGGAGCATTTTCGCTGCATCTCCGTGAGCCTGAGCCACTATTGGCCGGCGAACGAGGCGTGCATTCAGGGCGAATTCGGCTGGCAGACGCATGTCGCCGAACTCGCGGAATTCATCGAGGCGCTCGACATCGCGCCCGTGCATCTGGTCGGGCATTCGCGCGGCGGCTGCGTCGCATTTCACATGGCGCGCGAGTATCCGCGGCTTGTCAAGACGCTGACGCTCGCCGATCCGGGCGGTCCGTTGCAGATGGACGGCATGGCCGAGGCCGCGCTGCCGGCCGCGACGAATGCGCTGCGCGCGCGCGTGGCCGAGTTGATCGAAGGCGGCGAGATCGAAGCGGGGCTCGAGCTTTTCGTCGACTCCGTGAGTGCGCCGGGCTCGTGGCGCAAGAGTTCGATTGCGTTTCGCACGATGGCCGCCGACAACGCAGCGACTTTGCCGAAGCAGTTTCGCGATCCGTTGCCCGCGTATTCGCGTGAGGCCGCGCGTAGCATCCAATGCAGAACGCTGTTGATCGAGGGCCAACGGAGCCCGCGTATGTTCCGCAACAACGTCGAGAAGCTCGCGGAGTGGATCGATTACGCGGACAAGCAGACAATCGCGGGCGCGTCACACGGCATGAATGTGTCGAACGCGGGCGCCTTTAATCGGCTCGTGCATTCGTTTGCGAGCTTCTGAGCGGTAGCGTAAGTTCTCTCAAAGACTTCTGGCGCCGGCTGCCGGCGCGCGCGGCCGCGTCGTGAGGAATCGGCTGCGAATCCAGTCTCTTAACGGAGCGACGAGCCGCTCCTGAAAGTACACAGCCGCGATGACCGTCCCGATCAGATACAGCGGATACGTCGCCATGCTCGGTATGACTTCTTTCGACGCCGCGACGCATTCGGAGAAATGCGCAGCGCACCATAGCGGCGACTTTCCGATCGAAAGCAGTTTCAATACTTTCATTAGCACCAGAAAGATCGGGACGTGAATCGCAAAGATGGACAGCGCCGAGTTGCCAAGACGAGTCGAGAGTGCCGCGAATCGCGCGGGCACCGCGAGTCCCGCGAAGACGATGACGAGCACCACTTCGGCCGGCATCAATGCGCCGTTGTGAACGACATAGCGCGTATTGAGCGGCCCGTGCGACTCGAGCCACGCGGCAATCGCGAACGAGCCCGCAAAGAAGAGCAATGCAGCAACGACCTTCGCCCGGCTTTCGTATAGTGCATTGAGTTGCCCCTCGCGAAACAGTCCATACGCCACGATACCCGCGAGAAATTCAGGCAGCCGCAGCACCGGATTGCGCGTGACGAAGCCGACCGCGGCTGGACCGTACCAGTGCATGAGCGTGGCGGCGACAGGTGGAATCAGATAAAGAACCCACAGCACGACCAGGAGCCGGTACTTGTTCCGGGCCTTGAGAAGGCGCGGCGCAAAGAACGGAAACGCGAGATAGAAGAAGAACAATGTCGCCAGCGACCACGACGGCGGATTCACCGACCCATATAGCGGATACCACACCTGCAGCAGGAAGAGATTCAGCACGTAATGGACAGCAGTTTCCGCAGGGCTCAGCGTAACGAAATGCTCTGCATCGTCGAGCGACATGATTGCGAACTGCTGAAACCCACGCGTGCCTGCCACTGAGACGAGAAGCACCAGCACAAGCGCGATCAGATGCACCGGGTAAAGATTGGACAGGCGCTTCACGAAGAATTCACGGGTGCCACCGCGCAGTTCAGTCGTGCGTCCGAAGTAGACGTGGGCCAGAATAAAGCCGGACAGAATGAAGAACGAACTGGTGGCGAATCCGCCGAGATTGGCCAGTTCGATCAACGGCAACGTCACGTACTGCGGGTACTGATGTATCGAGTGAAAGACCATCAGATAAACGGCGAGTGCAAAGCGCAGCACGTCGAGGCCAACGAACTTGTTCATCATCAGGTCCATGCGAGATGGGTTGCGATCTCAATCGGAATTTGTTTGGGATGACTAAAGTCGACGCCGGGCAAGAGGGTTGGCAATATAGCGAACGGCAAAATCGGAGAGTGCTGAAAAGGGTAGAAGGCAAAGGCTTGAGAGCGCCAGCGTGCCGATCTTTTTCTTGTAGCTCCAGAATGGATTGCCGAGGATCGAGCGGAAGTAACTATGCGACTGGCGGCTCACCCATCGCCAGCGCTTCGCAAACGGCGCCTGATAGACGGCGGAACAGAAGTACGACTTTTCGAGCGAGAAGTCATAGAAGCAAAGAGGGAGTTCAATGCCCAAACGCGCCCGCGCCATCTGCCGCAGAATCGCCCAGCGTTTGGTCAACGCCTTGGGTGCCTTGTCGTTGCTTTCCGAGTTCGCGAAATCGATCCCGCAGTTTTCCGTGCGATGCACGCGGTATGCGCCGAGCGATTCGGAAATAGTCGCGACGGCTCCGACCAGCGCGACACCGTAAATCGCATAGAAGTCCGCGCCGTAACGATTCACGTTGGCTTCGGGCACGGGGAAGATCTTCCTCAGTGCGCTTGTCCGGTATGCGTTACCCGATGCCGGCGGCGACGGATACAGCCAGCCCTGGCGCAGCAGGCTGCCGCAATCGCTCGGGGCCGCCGAATGCGGCACATAAGTACCGGAAGGTTTGCCCGTCGGATCGATAACGTCGAGCCGGAATTGAACCTTGACGAAGTTGCCCGTTTCAAACACTCGCATCACGTTCGACACCGCGTGCGCATAGAGCAGATCGTCGGAATCGAGCAGCATGACGAATTCCGTGTCGATGATATTGACCGCGTCGTTATAGACGGATACCTGGCCGCCATTCTGCTTGTAGAACACTTTAACGCGCGAGCCGTAGCTTTCAATGATGTCGCGAGAGCCGTCTGTCGATCCGTCGTCGATCACGAGCACCTGCGTCGCGGGATAATCCTGGGCGAGCGCTGAGTCGATTGCCTTGGCGAGAAAGCGGCCATAGTTGTAATTACAGATGACGATCGTCACGTTTTGCATATTTATTCACCACTGTCGTGAACCGCAACCGCACATCGGGTCGCATGGGACATTTGCCGAACTAGCACAAATCAATTTACCTTTCCGTTGGTTGCGCCGCCAACAAACGGTAATGCGATATGTGCGGTCGATAACACAGCGGGCAGCGACTCCATTTGGCTTCGGTAAAGCCGGGAGCAAGCGCCCAGACGCCACGCAGACGAGCGACAAATTTGCCGAAAAAAATCGGCAAGCGTTACGCAGCGCTGACCGAATGCATCGGTAAAGGCGGCCTGGTCGACAGGAATGCGTCAGGCACGAGTTGACCCCACTCGTAGTCGATCCGGTCGGGCGTGAAGGGCAGCACGCCGGCCCCCGGCGTGAAGGTCAGCTCGCCGAAGTAGATCTGGTTATCCGGCGCGTAAAGGTCCACGCGAACATAGTCGAAATCGCCGCATAGCGTGGTTGCAGCGGCGAGAATCGCATCCAGGTTGTCGGGACGAGGCGCGGGCTTTGGGCTCGGTTTATACGCGCCAATGGCCATGTCGAGATGGTTCCAGTCGGTGTCGTAGATGTCGCCGCGCGTGTCGGCGCCGAACCTGTCGGAGATCACGAGAATATAGATGAGCGGCTTTCCGCTTCGCCCGCCGAAGCAGTGCAGCTTGTAATCCGCCGGTATCTGCCCGCTATTGTCGAGCAACAGTTGTTCGAAGAAGATGCGCGGCTTGATCTCGCGATAGTGTTTTTCGCGCGCGATCTTGTAGAAGTCGAGCGTCAGCCAGTGATTTGCAAGCTGGCTCAGTTGTTCGAAAGAGCGTGTCGATTTGTCTCTCACCACTTCGACATACGTGCTGCCGTGATTCGCCTTCATCACGAACGAGTTCGGCAACGCATCGAATACTTCTCTCGTGAAGATCTCGGGCGCCGCGAGTAGCGGTATCACATGCTCTTCTCCGAGCTTTCTCGCGACGTACTCGCGAACCGTGAGCTTGTCGGTCAACTCCGCGAACCACGGGTCGGGCCGCAGGCTTTTTTGCAGGATCTTTTCGTTGAAAGTAGTGGGGCGAAGCAGATTCGGATAACGACCTATTTCCTTGTGATGCAGCAGGCTTAGAAACACCGGCGTCGGCAGTAGCGACTTGGCTGCTTCCTTGAGCTTGCGCAGCGTCGATTGCCGCCGCACTGGAGCCGTGCTTTCCGCTAACCTGGCTGGTTGTTGCGGTACGGAAGTACCGGCTTCACCCGGAAATTGTACTGAGTTGGTCGTCGTCATTTTTCGAATCCCGTAAGTAGTTCGCGCGACAATCAGAGCCCGGCCAGGCTTCCCGATGTATCACGATGCGAGGTTAACGCACGGAACCCTGCGCAATTGAAGGCGTCGCTAAACGAAGGTGTTTTGGCCTAATCCAGTGAAAGCGGCCGTTTTTGTGGGAGGTGGATAGGCCAGCCGCGGCCAACGGCCAATCACCAGGCATAACAGTGTCTGGCAATCGAAAGAAAGTGGCCGAAGCGAACAGCGCAAAGCTGCTAATTGGCGAATGATTTTCAATTCGCCGGCCGTAATGCAGGGAGGCCGTAAGCCTATCGACTTTAGAGCGACGCGTCTGATGCGTTGTCGATTACTTCCAGTAAATCCGCGGGCTTCAGCGGTTTAACGAAGTGATGATCGAAACCCGCCGCGTGGCTGCGGTCGCGGTCTGCCTTTTGACCGTAGCCCGTCAACGCGACCAGCACGCACGGTCGGTTGCCCGAACGCAGTCGCAACTGGCGGGCGAGTTCATAGCCGTCCATGACCGGCAATCCGATGTCGAGTACGGATACAGTGGGTCTGAAAGTATTCGCCTCTGCAAGCGCCGCCGTTGGATCGTAGACGGTCTTTACCGAATGACCATAGCTTCGGAGCAGTTCCGCGAGCGCGTCCGCGGCATCGACGTTATCGTCCACCAGCAAAATGCGCCGTTGCTGCGTGCAACTGTCTGGCTCATCACGAGGCACGACGACTGGCGCAGGCTCCGCGACACGGATGGCTTTACTCGCATTGCCGGTCGTTGTCTCCGACGACGCGCGCGGCAGCACGATCGTAAACTCGCTGCCGCAACCGGGTCCGCCGCTCGCTGCTTCCACGTGTCCGCCATGCAGCTTGACGAAGTTCTTGACGAGAGCGAGCCCGATACCGAGCCCGCCTTCGGCGCGGTCGATTGTCTGCGTGCCTTGATAGAACGTATCGAAGACGTGAGGCAACACGTCCGGCGCAATGCCCATGCCGTTATCGCACACGCGGATGCGGATATGGTCAGCGTCGGCGGCCATCGCGCTGACCGTGATCTCGCCGCCCGCTTGCGTGTATTTCGCAGCGTTGATGAGCAGATTGGCGATGACCTGCGCGAGCCGCATTGGATCAGCGACACATTCGAGCGCCTCATCGACTTCGATCTTCAAACGATGAGCGCGTTGCTGCACGAGTACGCTCGTCATCTCCACGGCCTTCGTGATGACTTCGTGCACGTCGACCCGGTGCTTGTCCAGTTCGACATTGCCGCGGATGATGCGCGAAACGTCGAGCAGATCGTCGACGAGACGCACGAGATGATCGACATGACGCTGAATAACGGCCCGCTCGCGTGCGGCCGAATCAGTGCCGCGCCGCTCCATCAATTCGAGCGCGCTGACGATGGGCGCGAGCGGATTGCGCAGTTCGTGTCCGAGCATCGCGAGAAACTCATCTTTTGCGCCATTCGCCTTGTGTAATTCCGCAAGCAGAAGCTCACGGTCCGCACGCGACTTTTCTAACGTCTCGCGGGCACGCACGTAGCCGGTGACTTCCACCGCGCTGAGAATGACGCCCTCGATCTTCCCCGACGATGCACGCAACGGTTCGAAATGCAGCGTATAAACGCGTGCCGAAAGCGAATTGCCGATGCTGCCGATATCGCCGATATTGCCGGTTCGATACTCCTCGTGCACGATCGGCAAGCCATGTTCGTAAACGTGCTTGAGCGCGGCGGCAATCGGTCCGCCGCGCTCGTCCGGAAACGCGTCGAGATACGCGCGGCCGAGCAGATCCTCGCGCTTCACCATGTCGAGATAGCGCGGGTTAGCGAGTTGGAACGCGTGCTTGTCCCCAAGAAGAAGCGCCGACGCGACCGGAGAGTTCATCAGCACGGCGTCGCGCTGATGCTCGGCGGTCCTTCTGCGGTTCATTTCATCTTCGAGCGATCTTGCGCGCTGCTCGGCTAGTGCGAGTCGCAGATGCAGTTCCTTGCTGCCGGCATCACGCAACGGGCTGCCGGCCAGAACATGATGATGCGCGTGGCAAATGTGGCGAAAGAGTTGCGTCTGCTCGGCACCAGGAAAGAGGTGCTCAGGATAGGCGCAAAAAAGCGAGAAGCTGTGATGCGCGGCGAGGCGGTTCCAGAGTTCCTCGAGACGCAACGCGGCATCGCCGAGTCCTTGCTCGCAGAGAACCGCGACCATCTCTCCGAACGCATGCAGTGGCTGTCCGCGCTGAGCCGCTTTGGCGACGACAGCGCCGACCGTCGAAATAAAGCGCGCCTCGTCGGGCCAGCCGTCGACCATGAAGCGATCGAGCGTAGCCTGGGCATCGAGCAGGATAAGCGCGTCATGCGTGGCGGATTGCGCGGGCGCAGTCAGGCGCGCATCGAGCCATGAAGTGAGCGACGCGACGTGATCGGCCGTGGCGATGACGATCGCGCTGCCGCCTGCGTCGAGTGCTCGCAGCAGAAAGACGCCCACGTCTTCGGTCAAGCTCGCGTCGGATTCGTAGAATTGGACGAAATGGCCGGTGTCGTGCGTGTCCTCGTGAGACGGGTTGGTGCTAGTGAGCATCTTTGACTGCCATGACGAGAGCTTCTCCTTTCGAAGAATTTACCCGCCGGTTGTAATGCGGAACATGCGTTGCAAAGGGCGATGGCGCTTTCCTGAAGAAGCGCGCTCGGCAGATGCAGCGCAAAACGGTCGGCGTCTCTAACGGAACGGCCGCCGACCCAACCTGCATTGGCAGCAAGGCCTGTGCCTGCGCGGCCGCAAGCGGTTCAGGCTTGTTGGGCGGGCCTTTTGTCGGCTTTTAATGTCGCCAGCTTTCGCTTTGTTATTTTTAAGAACGATTAAGGACCTGGACAAGGACTCCGCAGAGGGCCGCCGATAGACTGCATTGCAGTTCCTCGCAGCAGAAGCAAGTGCGGCGCGCGTTCCCGCTGACAGTCAACCCCTCAGTCGACCTGTCAGCAGACCCCTTTTCGACCTTCAGGATCTACAAAACCATGGCTAATCCGAAACTCCAAGTCCTCACGCCTGCGAACTCGCAGATCATCTTCATCGACCAGCAGCCGCAGATGGCTTTCGGCGTCCAGTCGATCGACCGTCAGGTGCTGAAGAACAACGTAGTGGGCCTCGCGAAGGCCGCTCGCGTGTTCAATATTCCGACCACCATCACGACGGTGGAATCGGAGAGCTTTTCGGGCTATACGTACCCCGAGTTGCTGGATGTATTCCCGGGCCATAAGGTGCTCGAGCGCACGTCGATGAATTCGTGGGACGACCAGAAAGTGCGTGACTCGCTCGCCGCAAATGGCCGCAAGAAAGTCGTGGTCGCGGGCCTGTGGACGGAAGTCTGCAACAACACCTTCTCGCTGTGCGCGATGGACGAAGGCGACTACGAGATCTATATGGTTGCGGACGCATCGGGTGGCACGTCGAAAGAAGCGCACGAATATTCGATGCAGCGCATGATTCAGGCCGGCGTGGTGCCGGTGACGTGGCAACAGGTGCTGCTCGAATGGCAGCGCGACTGGGCGCACAAGGAGACGTACGACGCGGTCATGGGCATCGTCAAGGAGCACTCGGGCGCGTACGGTATGGGCGTCGACTACGCGTACACGATGGTCCACAAGGCGGCGCAGCGCGCGGCCGGAACGCATGAAGTGCTCGCGCCCGTGCCGGCACGCAAGTAAGTAAGCGAATGGGCCGCGGCTTGCGGCCCTCGCGGTTCTTATGGTCTCGTAGTCCGCGCGCCGCGTCGTTTGGCTTTACACCCAAACGTGCGGCGCGTAAATCGCGTCCGGATCGCGCCGAACGGAATCATGCAGCGCCTGCACGAGCTCGGCGCGATGCGTGAGCACTGCGCGCTGGTTGATCGAACCTTTGTCGGTGATTTCGCCGAGATCGAGCGATGGCGCGACGTCGAGCAGACGCAATCGCGCGATCGTGGTTGCGCCGCCCGTCGATTCGCGATTGAGCCGCTCGAGCAATTCGACAAAGAACTGCCGCACGGCAGGTGCATTCACGATCTCGGACGCATTTGCCGACTCAGGCAGTTGCGCGAGCCGCCGGCAATCGTCGAGTCGCGGGAACACCAGCATGCCGACATCGTCGCAATTGAGTCCTGTCACGACCACGTCCTGCACATACGGAGCGCCGGCTGAGATGACGCGCGCCCGCATCGGCCCCACGCTAACGAACGTGCCCGAGCTCAGCTTGAAGTCTTCGGCGATGCGGCCATCGAACATCAGACCCAATTCCGGCTGCTGCGGGTCCACGAATTTGAGCGCGTCGCCGCTGCAGTAATAGCCTTCTTCGTCGAACGATTTCGCAGTGGCCGCGCTGTCCATGCGCCAATAGCCGCGCATCACATGCGGTCCGCGAAAGCGCGCTTCGAGCTTGCCCGCCACGGGCACGAGTTTCACTTCGCAACCGGGCGCGGGCACGCCGACATAGCCCGCGCACATCGCGGGGAGCGTGGTGAAGAGACACGATGGCGACGTTTCCGTCATGCCGAGGCCCGCCATAATGCGAATGCGCTCGCCGCAATGGCGCTCCGTGACCTGCTGCAAACGATCCCACGCTGCCTGCGAAAGTCCGGCTCCCGCGAAGAAATACACCTTCACGCGTGAGAAAAACGTCTCGCGCAGTGTTGCGTCGCTTTCGAGCGCGCTCGTCAATTCCTCCCAGCCTTTCGGCACGTTGAAGTAGATTGTCGGCGCAATCTCACGAAGATTGCGCAGCGTCTCGTCGAATTTCTTACCGACAGGTTTGCCGTCGTCGATATAAAGCGTGCCGCCGTTATAGAGCGCGATGCCCGCGTTATGACTGCCGCCGAAGGTGTGATTCCACGGCAGCCAGTCGACCAGCACGGGAGGCTCGTCGGCGAATTGCGGAAACGTTTCGAGCAGCATCTGCTGATTGCTGCACAGCATGCGATGCGTGGTCGGCACGGCCTTCGGCAACATCGTCGAGCCGGACGTGAAGAGAAACTTGGCGATGCTGTCCGCGGCGATGGCTTCGTGCGCGGCATCGACCGTTGTGGGCGCAGTGTCGAGCAGCGTGGACAGATTCGTTATCGCGCGCCCGCACGAACCGGTGGCCGCGACGACTTCGACATCGGCGAGCAAGGTTGTGTCGATCGCGGCGGCGAACGCAGTGGCGTCCGTCGCGAATACGAGGCCGGGCGTGAGCAGTTCGAGCGCGTGGCGCAGCTTGCCGTAGTCGCTGGAAACGAGCGAATAGGCCGGCGAAATAGGGGCGTACGGCACGCCGGCCCACATTGCGCCGAGCGCGATCATCATGTGTTCCAGATCGTTGCCCGAGAGAATCGCGACGGGCCGTTCAGCCGACAGCTTGCGATCGAGCAGCGCCTGGCCGATTGCGCGCGCGTGCTCGAGCATCTGCGCATAGCTGATGCCGCGCCATGCGCCGTCCGCGCCGCGGCGCGCGACGAGCCAGCGATCGGGATGCTGTTGCGCGCCGCTCGCGAGCCGGTCGGTCAGACGCTTCGGGTACGCGCCGGGTTGCGCGGTCGACTCCATGTACCAGACGTCTGCCTCGCGGCGAACGCGTGCGGGCGCCGATCCGATCCGCACGTCGCGATAACGCACGGACGTTTCATTGTCGACACTGGATTGCGTCGGCTGCAAATTCACTGATTGTCTCCTTCCTGCCGTCTTTCGTCTGTTGCGAAGAACGCGGATTCGAATGATGCCGATACACGGCGTGCGTGTCAGATCGGATAGTGGCGCGGGCCTGTCTGAATCGTAATCCAGCGCAGGTCGGTGAACTCCGCAATCGACGCCTTGCTGCCGAAACGTCCATAGCCGCTGCCCTTCACGCCGCCGAACGGCATCTGCGCTTCGTCGTGCACAGTCGGCCCGTTGATGTGGCAAATGCCCGACTCGACGCGTTTGGCGACGCTCATTGCACGCGCAATATCGCGGCTGAAAACGGCCGCCGACAAGCCGAACTCGCTGTCGTTCGCCCGTTGCACGGCTTCGTCGTCGCTGTCCACGCGCAGCACCGTCACGACCGGCGCGAACGATTCCTCGGCGTATAGCTTCATGGCCGGGCTCACGCGATCGACGATAGTGGGCTGCATGATCGCGCCGCTCAATGCGCCGCCGCCGAGTATCGTCGCGCCATGTTCGCGCGCATCGTCGACCAATGCCGTTGCGCGTTGCGCAGCCTGAGCGCTGACCATCGCGCCGAGCACTGCGCCGTGAGCGGTCGGTGCATCCGCAACGAGTTGGCGGGTCTTTTCGGCAAGCTTGCCGACGAGCGCATCCGCCACGCTGCGATGCGCGATCACGCGTTCGGTCGACATGCAGATTTGCCCCTGATTGAAGAACGCGCCGAATGCGATCGCATCGACGGCCGCGTCGAGATCGGCGTCGTCCAGCACGAGCACCGGCGCCTTGCCGCCGAGTTCGAGCAACGCGGGCTTCAGGTGCTTCGCGGCATGCATCGCGATGATGCGGCCCACGTGAGTCGAGCCGGTAAAGTTCACGCGCCGCACGGCAGGATGCGCAATCAATCGTTCGACGATGGCGGCTGCATCTTCCGGCGCGTTCGTCACGACATTGACGACGCCGTCTCCAAGGCCCGCTTCATGCAGCACGCTGCCGATCATTCTGTGCACGGCCGGGCAGGCTTCCGACGCCTTCAACACGACCGTATTGCCGCACGCGAGCGGCATGGCGAGCGCGCGCGTGCCGAGAATCACCGGCGCATTCCACGGCGCGATGCCGAGCACCACGCCGCACGGCTGGCGAACGGCCAACGCGATGTTGTCGGGCGTGTCGGTGGGAATCACGCTGCCGTCGATTTGCGTGGTCATGGCGGCCGCTTCGCGCAGCATGTTGGCCGCGAGATGCACATTGAAGCCGTACCAGTTCGCCATCGCGCCTGTTTCCGCCATGCCGCATTCGATGAATGCGCCGGCTCGCGCGTCCATGATGTCTGCGGCTTTTAGCAGACGCGCGCGGCGCTCGGTGGGCCGCAGTGCGGACCACGCGGGAAACGCGGCCGCGGCGGCCTCAACCGCGGCGTCCGCATCGGCGAGCGTCGCGGCCGGCGCACGCGAAGCCACCTCGCCGGTGACGGGGTTAATGCGCTCGAACGTCGCGCCGTTCGACGCCGGATAGTCCTTGCCGCCGATCAACATGCTTACTTCGTTCACGATGGCTGTCTCCTTCATGTTGTTCCTGCTTTGCGTGCCGTGCGCGTCGAAAGCGCCGGCACGCAGACTAGCTTCATTCACGCTTCATTCACGTTTCATTCGCTGCGCTTGTATGCCTGAAGCCCCGGCTTGATCGACTTCTGATCGAGGAATTGCCGCAGTCCTTCCTCACGGCCTTTTTCCGGATCGCGCAATTGCGCCTGGTCGAGCTTCGCGTACAGATAGTCTTCATTCTGCTCCCAGGTCAGCTCGCGCGAACGCTTGAAGCCATGCTTCGCGGCGCGCAGAACGACCGGGTTCTTTTCGAGCAGCTTGCCCGCCAACGCGACCGTCTCCGCGCGCAACTGCTCGCGCGGCACGCTCTTGTTGACGAGGCCCATTGCCGCGGCTTGCGCGCCGTCAAACGTATCGCCGGTCATGATGTAGTAGAGCGCCTGGCGATGTCCGACCGTATCCGCCATCGCCTTGCTCACCAGATTGCCCGGCGGAATGCCCCAGTTGATTTCGGAGAGGCCGAACACCGCTTCATCGGCTGCGATCGCGAGATCGCACGCGACGAGCGGCGAGAAGCCGCCGCCGAAACACCAGCCGTTGACCATCGCGATGGTCGGCTTCGAGTACATGCGCAAGAGCTTCCATTGCCATTGACAGGCGTCGCGGCGAATCTTTTCCTGCAGGATTTCCGGGCCCGCGTCGACTTCGCGGAAGTACTCCTTCAGGTCCATGCCCGCCGTCCATGCATCGCCCGCGCCGGTCAGCACGAGTACTTTTGCATCGGCGTCCAGTTCCAGCGTTTCCAGAACCTGCACCATTTCGCTGTTGAGCGTGGGGCTCATTGCATTGCGCTTCTCGGGACGATTGAACATCACCCATGCAATGCCTTCCTGGACCTTTACGTCGACCGTTTTCCAGCGACCCTCATAACTTGCCATGTTCGTAGCTCCAGCGCTTTTTGCGCGTATCAATGTGTGTCGTGATGTGCGAGTACCCGGTAGCGTTTCCGCTTGCGTCCGAAGCGGCGTTTCGTATCAGGTAGCCTGATACAAGTCTAGTATCAAGCGGCCTGCGACACAATCGCTATGTGATCGGGGAAAACCCTTGGCGCTGCCATTGCGTTTCGTCATTGCGCTCGATACCTGGGGTATTCACCAAACACGCGGTTCTTGTTTTGTCAGGGTGCCTGATATTTAATATGCTCGATCGCAGCGAACTTCCGCGCGTTCTCCCGAACGCGCTTTTCTTCGCTCTGAATCTCAGGTGGCCTGATACATACGACGTTGAAGCATCGGCGGACATCGACATAACAAGCAGCAATCAACTTGCATGAGACCGCGGTAAGACGCTCGCGCGTCGGCTCCGGTCGAAAGGAGACAGACATGAAATCCACCCGAACAGCCTTGCCGGCAGACGGCATCACGCAGCCTGCCGCGCGAACCGGCGCCGTCGTGACATTGAGCCTTTGTTTTGCGGTTGCCCTGCTCGAAGGACTCGACCTTCAATCGGTGGGCGTCGCGGCGCCGCGCATGGCGCGCGAATTCGGCCTGAGCGTCGCGCAAATGGGGCTCGCGTTCAGTGCCGGCACCTTCGGACTGTTGCCTGGCGCGATGCTCGGCGGACGGCTCGCGGACCGTATCGGCCGCAAACGCATCCTGATTCTATGCGCGTGTCTGTTCGGCTTGTTGTCGATCGCGACGGCGCTCGTCAGCAGCTTCGGCATGCTGGTGTTCGTGCGCGTGCTGACGGGCATCGGTCTTGGCGGCGCGCTGCCGAACCTGATCGCGCTGTCGTCGGAAGCGGTGTCGCCTAAGTCGCGCAACACGGCCGTCAGCGTGATGTATTGCGGCATTCCGTTTGGCGGAGTGATCGCTTCGATCGTCGGCATCGTCAGTATCGGCGATACGGAGTGGCGTCACATCTTCTATGTGGGCGGCGCGGGGCCATTGATTATGGTGCCGCTGCTGCTGGCGTGCCTGCCCGAATCGAGCGCATTCCAGCGCGCGTCGCATGGCATGAGTGGAAAACCCGCGCCTATCGGCGAAGTGCTGTTCGGCGCGAACCGCGGGCTTTCCACGCTGCAAATCTGGGTCAGCTACTTCTGCACGCTGATTGTCCTGTACTTCCTGCTCAACTGGCTGCCCTCGCTGATGGCGGCGCGCGGACTCGCTCGTGCGGAAGTGGGCTACGTGCAGATCTTTTTCAACATCGGCGGCGGACTCGGCGCGCTCTTCATCGGCATGTTGATGGATCGTCTGCGCGGCGGCGTTGTTGTGTCCGGTATGTACGTCGGCATCATCGCGTCGCTCGCGGCGTTGTCGATCGCGCCCAGCTTTGCGGCGCTCACCATCTCCGCGTTCTGCGCGGGGATGTTCGTGATCGGCGGGCAATCGGTGCTGTATGCGCTTTCCGCCGCGTTCTATCCGACGGCAATGCGCGGCACCGGCGTCGGCGCAGCGGTGGCGGTGGGCCGCGTGGGTTCGGTCGTCGGGCCGCTCGCCGCAGGCCAACTGCTCGCGATGGGCCGCAGTTCGTCGACGGTCATCGGTGCAAGCATTCCCGTCACGTTGATTGCGGCGGCAGCGGCGTTGTTGCTGATTCGCCGGCCGCGTGCGGCGGACTGATAAGCCGTCCTGAGTATCGACATTGAAATAACAACACTACGTTTGGAGACAATCGCGATGCAAACAACCACGACCCGGCTTCTGGTATCGAGCGCGCTTTGTGCGCTCAGCACGACGGCGTTCGCGCAGTCGAGCGTCACGTTCTACGGCATCGTCGATACGGGCATCGAATACGTATCGCATGCGAACGCCGCGGGCGGTCACGTGTTTCGCATGCCTGCCGTGACGGGCGAACTGCCGTCGCGTTGGGGCCTGCGCGGCGTCGAAGACCTCGGCGGCGGCTATAGCGCCGTGTTTACACTCGAAAGCGGCTTCAACGTTCGCGACGGCAGTTCGGGACAGGGCGGCCGGTTGTTCGGACGACAGGCTTTCGTCGGCCTCAAGGGGCCTTATGGAACGCTTGCATTCGGCCGGCAATACACGATGACGTATCTCGCGCTGCAAGGCGCGGACATTATCGGACCGGACATCTACGGCATGGGTTCGCTCGACGCTTATGTGCCGAATGCGCGCGCCGACAATTCGGTCACTTACATGGGCACGTACAAGGGCTTTACGCTCGGCGCGGGCTACTCGTTCGGCCGCGATTCGGCGGGCACCGGCAATTCGCCGGGACAGGGCACATGCGCGGGCTCGGTCGCCGGGCATCCGACGGAATGTCGCGACTGGTCGGTGATGCTCAAGTACGACGCGCAGTACTTCGGCGTCGCGGCATCGTATGAGGAGCAGCGCGGCGGTGCGAGTGGACAGGCGAATTTCTTCGACGGCGTGCCGCCCACAGTGCTCTCCAACGGCGCGGACAAGGACGCGCGCACGCATGTCAGCGCCTACGCGCAATACGCAGGCGCGAAAGTCGGCGCGGGCTGGCTGGGCCGTCGCGTGGTAACGGATTCGCCGGCGGTGCCGAATGTGCGCTCGGATCTTTTCTTCGTGGGCGCGTCGTACTTCGTGACGCCCGCGTTTGTCGTCGATGGAGAAGTGTTCCGCATCATCAACAGTGCGCACGATTCGCGCGCGACGATGGGCACGTTGCGCACCACGTATCTGCTGAGCAAGCGCTCGTCGGTGTACGCGCAAGCGGCGTATCTCGCGAATAGCGCGAAGGCGCGCTATTCGGTAAGCGGCGGCGGTGGCGGCACCACGCCCGCGGCCGGCATCGGACAAACCGGCGTGATGCTCGGCATCAAGCACGCATTCTAGGAGACATCGAATGAGAAAGTCTGTGATTGCGGTATGTGTGTCGGCCACGTTGAGTGCATGCGGCGGCTCGACGGACGACACGTCGACGTTGCCGCGTCTGAGCGCCGCGACACCCGCGGCGCTCGTCGGCAATTGCGCGGCGTTGGCCAGCAAGTTGTCGTTCGCGAACACCACCTTCAGTTCCGTGCAGGATGTACCCGCTGGAACACTGAAGGTGGCGGGCAAACCGATTGCCGAACATTGCCTCGTGCAAGGGCAGATGAATCAGCGCGTGAGTGCCGTCGACGGAAAAACGTATGCGATCGGCTTCGAAATGCGTCTGCCCGTTGCATGGAATGGGCGCTTCTTCTATCAGGCCAACGGCGGGCTCGACGGCAACGTCGTGACGGCGACGGGCGAGATCGGCGGAGGCGGTCCGCTCAACGACGCGCTGAACATGGGATTCGCCGTGATCAGCTCGGACGCCGGCCACTCGTCGTCGCAGAACCCGCTGTTCGGTCTCGATCCGCAGGCGCGCATCGACTACGGTTATAACGCGGTCGCCACGCTCACGCCGATGGCCAAGCAGGTGATTCGCACCGCGTACGGCAAGGCGCCGGATCGCAGCTATTTCGAAGGCTGCTCGAACGGCGGACGTCACGCGATGGTGGCGGCGGCGAGGTCGTCGGCGGAATACGACGGCATCATTGCCGGCGATCCAGGCTTTCATTTGCCGAAGGCGGCTATCGGCGAGATGTGGGGCGCGCAGCAACTCGCCAAGGTTGCGACCGCAACGACCGCGAATGGCCTGCCCGACATCAAGACCGGGTTTACCGCGGCGGAACGGCAACTGGTGGCCTCGCGAATCATCGCGAAGTGCGATGCGCTCGATGGTGCCGCGGACGGCATGGTGCAGGATATTAAGGCATGCCAGGCGAACTTCAGCCTCGCCGCCGACGTGCCGACCTGCTCGGGCGACGTGCGCGACGGCACATGCCTGACCCCCGCGCAGAAGGACGCAATCGGCAACGTGTTCTCTGGCGCGCGCAACAGCGCGGGCACGGCGCTTTACGCAAGCTTTCCGTACGATGTCGGCGTGAGCGGCGCGGGCTGGGCGCAGTGGAAGCAGACCAATTCGATCACGCTCGATCCCGCCGCGGCTGCGTTCACATTTACGACGCCGCCGCAAAGCGCGTCGTTGCTCGCGCAGTTGTCGTCTTATGCGCTGAACTTCAGCATGGATACCGACGCGCCGAAAATCTTCGCGACGAGCGGCGCTTACTCGGAATCGTCGTGGTCGTTCATGACGCCGCCGGATGAAACGAACCTCGGTGCACTCAAGCGCCGCGGCGCGAAGCTGATGGTGTATCACGGCACGAGCGACCCCGTGTTCTCGTCGAACGATACGACCGACTGGTATCAACGCTTGATGGCGGCCAACGGCGGCGATGCCAGCAATTTCGCGCGGCTTTATACCGTCGCCGGAATGAACCATTGTTCGGGTGGTCCCGCCGCCGACCAGTTCGACATGCTGACGCCGATGATCGCGTGGGTAGAGCAGGGCAAGGCGCCCGATAGCGTGATCGCGACCGCGCGCGATGCGAGCAACGCGTTGCCGAACAGCGAAGTGCCCGCGAATTGGGGTGCGGGCCGCACGCGGCCGCTGTGCCCTTATCCGAAGGTCGCGCGCTACAAGAGCGGGGATGTGAATTCAGCGGCCAGCTTTTCGTGTAGTTGATGTGTGATCGCGCGGCGCCGGCGTCGGCGCCGCGTTCACACAGAAATACCGTCACATCACTGCGGCTCGTACCACGAATAAGTCGCGAGTGTGCTTATCGGCGGCGTGCCGATCTGCAGCGTGACGTCGCGCAGCGAAGTCAACTCGATGTTGCGCAGGTCGCCCATATAGCGGCGCGAATCGCCGTTGTCGTTGATATACGCCACCACGTCCCCCGTGATGCCCGCGACATTCGTGCTGGAAAGCGGCTGCCCCCAGATGTCGAAGAACTGACCGAGCGTGAAGGTCTTGAGCGTCGGCGTTTCGATATGGATGATGCCGGTCTGGTCGTGCGTATGCATCTCGTAGTTGCACTGCGAAAGAATGCCCACGTTGGCCGGCAGCGCGAGCCATTGACCGTCCTTGATGATCGCGAGATGCGCGTGCACGTGATACAGCTCGGCCATGCCCGCGGCGCAGATCAATCCGTCGACCGCTGCGCCGGTGCCGCCCGTCGACGTATTGCCGTTCGGCCAGAACGTTGTGCCCACCACGCCGCCGTAGGCCAACGTGATCGGCTTCGGATCGAATGGCGGCGGATCGGTCCATGTGTAAGTGGGAATCTGCGTCAACGGCGTGCCGACCATCACGGTGACTTCGCCATGTGGCGGAAGCACGAGGCTCGCAGGATCGCCCGTGTATTTCGACAGTGTGCCGCCGTCGTTCACATAGATCGTAACCGGCGATCCGCTCAGCCCGGCGACGCTCGACGCGCCCAGCGTTTCGCCCCAGATCGCAAAGAACTGACCGAGCGTGTACGACGCGCCGGTCGTCGTATCCATATGGATCTTGCCGCTTGCATCGACGGTATGCAGCGGATACGCACAACCCGTTTGCGCGGCCATCGTCGGACCGACCGTGCCGATGTTGGCAGGCACCGCGAGCAGGCGGCCATTCTGATAGATGGACAGATGCGTGTACGTGTAAGCCGTGCTGCGCACCGCGCAGTTAAGGCCGCTGACCGGCTGCCCGGTTCCGCCCGAAGACGTGGAGCCTGTCGGCCAGTTCGCATCGCCAAGCGTGGTGCCGTCGATCACGGGCGTGGCGGCGGCCAGCGTGGGTGTCGTCGCGTTCGTGCCCGATGCGGCTGGCGCGGGTGCTGCGGCGCCCGCACCGTTGGCTCCTGGGTTCGAGGCTCCGCCGCCGCCTCCACCGCCGCAGCCGGCAAGAATCAGTAAGGCGCCAATCAGGGCGGATCGTGAATACAGCCGTTCCAACATTGCGTGCTCCATGCCTTGGTTGAAATTGAATACGTGGAAGCAGACGCCGCGTTAACTGCGTGCGCGGCATGCCCCTCGCTGCGCAGACCGGCTGCAACGGAATGGCGAAGCTGGCGCACAGGCGCCCGCTCATACAAATCGGCAATTTGAGGTTAGCAGATGCATTTGCGAAATAAACGGATTGAATAACAACGTTTTGCGACTTTTTATGTCGCATTTTGGTGTGTCGGGAGAAACCGGGCGTCATTTAGCTCACCTGCATCGGGGAATGCGGCGGCACGGTAAAATGCCGCAGCCGCCGCAATCTGCTGGCGTTGAACCCTTCCGTCAGCGATGCATGTCGATCTTCTTACCCTCTATCTCCTGATCATCGGAACGCTTTTCGCCAGTTCCGGAATGACGCTGTGGGAGCACCGCAGTCATCCGAAGCGCAGCACGGAGTTGAGAGTACTGGCAGCCGCCTATGCGACGCTCGCAATCGGTTGCGCGGCGGCAGTGTTTCGTCGCGACGTGCCCGGCCCGTGGGGTTCCGCGCTGAGCAATCTGGTCATTTTGACGGGCTATTTGCTGGTGCTGCACGGTGTCGCGTTGCTGAACGGGCGGCAATATCGAGCCGCGTCTTTCGGGCTGCTCGTCGTGATGGCGCTCGTCTGGATGGCGAGCGGCGCGCATTGGGAGAGCACGGTCTGGGCCTACGTTAGCGCGATCCCGATCGCGCTCGCGAGCGGCATGACGTCGCGCGAACTACTCCGAAGCGACGACTTCAAAGCGCTGCAATCGCGCTATATCGCCGTCGCCGTGACGGGCATTCACGCGCTCACTTATGCGATGCGGGCGCTCGCCCTGCCGTGGCTCGTCGGGCGGTATGGCAATGACCTGTTGCTGATCGCCAGCGCGATAACCATGTATGAAGGCGTGCTCTATTCGGTCGTTCTGCCGATGACTCTACTCAAGCTCATCCGCGAGGAAACGCATGGCCGGCTCCTGCAGGAATCGCAAACCGATTTTCTGACGCGTCTTGGCAATCGCAGATGGTTCTTCGAGGAAGGCGAACGCGTTCTCGGCGAGGGCAGCAAGAACCGGCCCTTGTCGCTGCTTGCGCTCGACCTCGATCACTTCAAGAAGCTCAACGACCGCTACGGTCACCATGCCGGCGACGAAGTGCTTCGGTCGTTTGCTGAAGTGGCGCGCCGCGTGGTGGGCCATGAGGCCGTGTTGGCGCGCATCGGCGGAGAAGAGTTCGCCGCGCTGTTGCCAGGCCATGACGAAGCGCGCGCGAAAGCGGTGGGTGAGGCGATTGTCGAGTGCTTCGCGCTGACGGTCTCGCATCGCGTGAACGGCGCGGAAGTCCGGGCGACGGTCAGCATCGGCCTCGCGCATTCGACGCACGCGGGTCAGCCGCTTGCCGAACTGCTGTCCGCTGCGGACGGGGCGCTCTATCGCGCGAAGTCGCTGGGTGGGAATCGGGTGGAAGAGGCGGGGAAGGTGGTGCATCTTACGGTTGCAAGATGACGTGTTGCGTGTGGTGTTCCGGGCGCCGTCGACCCGCAATCGGCCGCTTTACAACGGCACCTGTTGGCGACATACCGACAACACGAGTTGTCTCAGCCAACGATGAACCGGGTCCACTTCGACACGCGGATGCCACATCTGCGAGACGGTGATCTGCTGCGTCGCGACCGGAAGTTCGAACGCGTGGATGTCGGCGCTTGCAGCGCCTTCGCGGCATGCCGTGTGAGCGCCGACGAATGAAGCCGGTACGAGCGCGACGAGATCGGACGTGCGCGCGACGGCGAGCGCGGCGGGAAAGCCCGGCACCACCGCGACAATGGTGCGTTCGAGGCCGAGGAGCGCCAACGCGTCGTCGACAGGGCCGCTTGCGTTTGCGCGTCGTGACGCCACGACGTGGCCGAACGCGACATACCGTTCAGCGGTGATCCCGCCGTCCCGTTCGAGCGGATGGCCTTTCCTGACTACGCCCATGAAACGATCGCGGAATAGCGCCTGCAAGCGCACTTCCGGGCCCATCTCGCCGAGCACGCCGATTTCGAGGTCAGCGGAACCGTCTCGCAGCGGGTTCGCGTTCTTCTCCGGCTTCGATGCAAAACGCAAGCGGACATGCGGCGCAATTTTTGTTGCCGCGGCGATGAGCGGCGAGCCGAAGGCTTCGACGAAACCGTCGTTGGCGCGAATGGTGAAGGTCTGCCGCAACGTCGACAAGTCGGGTTCAGTATGCGACGGACGAAGAACGGCGCGTGCTTCATAAAGAGCACTTCGCGTGCGTTCGCGAATTGCCTCGGCATACGGCGTCAACACCATCTCGCGCCCCGCGCGCACCAACAGCGGATCGCCAGTCGTGGCGCGAAGCCGCGCCAGCGTTCGACTCATTGCCGAGGCACTCAGGCCCAGGCGGCGGGCAGCGCCGGCCACGCTTCCATCGTCGAGCAGCGTTTCAAGCGCAATCAATAGATTGAGGTCGGTTTCGGGCATGTCCGATCGTAACATTCGCGTGCGGGACGAGGCGTTTGCCGCAGGTTATGAATGCATCTGTCGCGCCTTCCGGCAGTCGTCACGAGCGACTATATTTTCCCGATCGAATTGCTTAACGACGGGGAGATGATTGTGGAAACCATCAATCGGCAAAAGACGGTTCTGCTTGTCGGTGCATCGCGCGGTCTCGGCCTCGCGATGAGCGCCGACTATCTGAAACGCGGCTGGCGCGTGATTGCGACCGGCCGCGCCCATTCGATGCAGAAGCTTCGCGATCTTCAAGGCGCACTCGAAATCGAAACGCTCGATATAACCGTGCCTGAGCAGATTGCGGATTTGCGCGCGCGCCTTGCAGGCCGTCGACTCGATATGCTCTTCGTGAATGCCGGCGTCAAGAACGACGATCGCGAAACGATCGCGGACGTATCGACCGAGGAATTCGTGCGCGTGATGGTGACCAATTCGCTCAGTCCGATGCGGGTGATCGAGCGCTTGCACGATCTGGTTGAACCGGGCGGCACCATCGGCGTGATGTCTTCGGGCCAGGGCAGCGTAACCAACAACGTGAACGGCAACTACGAGGTTTACCGCGGCAGCAAGGCCGCGCTGAACATGTTCATGCGCAGCTTTGCAGCGCGCCATGCCAACGATCCGCGAACCCTGCTGCTGATGGCGCCAGGCTGGGTACGCACGGACATGGGCGGCCCCGAAGCGCGCCTGAGTATCGAAGAGAGCATTCCGAATCTGCTCAATACGATGGAGGCTTACGAGGGCCGCGGCGGTTTGCATTACCTCGATTATCTCGGGCGAGTCGTGCCGTGGTGAAAGCCGGACGATCGCGCGTGTCCTCGCATTCACGCTAGAACAGCTTGCGCCATTGCTCCTGCATGTCCTCGCGAGTGTTGATCTCGATGAGCACGCCGCCGGGCGCGCGGCAGAAGAACCGCGACCCGCGTGTGTTGTTGAAGACGCCTGTTTCCATCTGAACGCCGCCCTTCAGGAACTCGTCGTGAAGCGTGTGAAGATCGTTCAGGGTGGCGACTTCGAGACCGAAGTGAAAGTTTTTAGGCCAGACAGGTGTCTCTTCGCTGACATGCTCGAGCACGATGTCGAAGCCGTCGCGCTTGAGCAGGCGATGCTCGCCGGCAGCGGCGACCTCGCAGCCCAGGTACTTTTCGAAGAAGGCGGCCGTTTCAGCGACGTCGTTAGTGGGAAAGCTCAGGTGGTTGAGCTTGGCTTCTTTGTGAAGATTCATGATCGAACTCGCAGAAAACGTTAATAGGTGCGGTGGAGCGCGCGAACGTTGTTGCGCTTCACAGAACCTATTTTGCGAGCAAGCGCTCAGTTTTGAAACTCGCATTAGAGAGCGCGTCTTAGCAGCGCTTGATCCGCCGCGGGCAAAGGCTTTCGGGCGAAGAGTAGATAGCAAGCTGAGCGGGTACTCGTATTTTGTCCAAGCTCTATTTGCGGCTCCGCGGCTTCGGAAGAGGGCTATCCACGATGCCCAGATAGCCCCACAACGCGCGCCCAACGCGCCTTTCCAGCGCTGCGCGGTCCGTTTCGCCGCGCTCTCCGGCGCCGTCCACGATCGCGCGAACGATGGCGACGAGATCATCCGTGGCAATCTGCATGTCGGGCTGCGGCGGGATGTCGTCGCGCGCCAGAATCTGCTCGATGACCGCGCGAAATGCCGCTTTGGACCTGGCCAGTTCTTTGGCAATGGCAGGGCGGTTTTCCTCGAAATCGAGCACGCGCGCAAGCGCCGGACGGCGCAGTTGCTGGCGCACCGAGACGGTGATCAGGTGCTTCAATGCGCTCTGGCCCGTGGGCTCGTTCAACGCGCCTTCCGCTTCCGCAAGGAACACCGCGAGCTCGCGTTTGCTCAGCGCGACAATGAGCGCGTCCTTGTTGGGGAAGTACTGATACAGCGTGCCCACGCTGACACCGGCGCGCTGCGCGACCAGATTGGTGTTGAGGCCGTCTGAGCCTTTGGTTTCGAGAACGAGCGCCGCGGCCTCGAGTATCGTCGCCACGGTTTGTTGTGCGCGCGATTGCTGGGGAAGCTTGCGCGGTTTTAACGAGGGACGTCTGGTTGTTTTCATCGTGCGGCATGGCAGGAAGCGAGCGTTAGCTCGGATTCTACCGCGCCACGAAAAGCGGGACTATTTTCGGTTCCGACAGCTAACGGTTCTCGGATTCATCGCGCGATGCAGCGATGAGCAGCGCCTTCCCTGCATACATCGCAGGTTCCTTGAATGCAGGCGCAAACCCGCGCGGCCGGTCATGCACCGGGTTCTCAGCCGGGACGAAGGCGTTGTGCCTTACCCATTCGCCATAACCCGCGACCAGAAATCCTCCCGACCGCTCGATGTACTGCTCGCGGGACGCCTCATAGACCGCCCTCAGCGCGAACCACGGAACGTGCGGCAAGTCATGGTGGACGAGATGGAAATTGTTGTTCAGATAAAGCAGCCGCCAGAACAGACCGGCTTCATTGATAACCGTGCGATGTGCGCACTCGTGCGCAGCGCGATGCTCGCGGAACGAGCGAAGCGAGCCAAGCGACAGTGCCCCATAGCCGACGCCGAGAATGAACACCCAGGCCGGAATCGAGCAAACGTATTGCAGCCACGCGGTTAGCGCGGCGAGCGCGGCGAAGTGCGCAAGCCAGGCGGGCACGTCGCGCCAATCGCCGCGTTTGATTTTGCGCAGCGCATCAACGCCCGTCGCCGCAATGGCGAAAGCCGGTCCGAGCAGCAGGCGACCGGCCAGCGTGTTGCGGCACGTGAGAAGCGCGCGCATCGCCCAGCCGGCGCGTTCCCACACTTCACCGTCGACGAAATAGCTTTCCGGGTCGTGCCCTGGCTTGGTCAACTGTGGATCGTCGTGATGCTGAAGATGCGAGTCGCGATAGACGCGGTACGGAAACCACACCGCCAGCGGCGCGAAGCCAAGCAGTGCATTCAGCCGTGCCGAGCGCGTGGGGTGGCCGTGGAGCAATTCATGTTGCAACGACATATACCACGCGCTCACGAGAGCAAGCAGCGCGGTGGTGAGCGGCAAGCCGAGCACGCGAGCGTGCGTCGCGATGCCGAACCATCCGCCGTAGATCGCGACGATCAGCGCCCATGTCGGCCATTGTGTGCGCCAGGCGCGGCTCACGGAGAGCCTGGCGATTGCGTTGCGCTGGGTGTCGTCGAGGTAAATCGCCATCGGCTGAATCGATCGGATGCAAGTTTGGACCGATGCTAAAGGCCAATAGACGACGCCGGAACCAATTTGTTCGGGATTGCATTGCGCTACGGCTGCGAAAGAACCGTTCGGCTGACCAACGACTCAGCTCCGCGTCTTTGTACCCGCGACCTCACCCTTAAGGAATCTTAAGAAACGTCGTTCAACGATCGGCTCAACGGTTCAAAAAAGTCGCCGCGCAATCGCGAATTGTGCAATTGCTTCACTATGCATCATGGATTTCCCCTAAGGAAAACGGGTCGCCATGAAAGCGGAGAGAAGGATTTGTCCTCCCATAATCGCGGCGTGATTGCAACGAGGCGGAGCGAAGCAGTACGACGAGGCTACGTTGAGAACCGGCACCACAGGATGCAAGCAGTCGTCCGCTTACAGCATGCTGTCTGCGTGACGCGGGAGCGCAACTTTCTGAAAGAAACTCACGCGATCTGGCGAGCGCCTTCTGGTCGATTAATCAATGGAAGGTCCGATGAAGCTACTACTGGTTGAAGACAACAGCGAGCTTGCACACTGGACCGTCAATCTTCTGCGCCTCGCAAATTTCGCGGTGGATTGCGTTCCTAACGGCGAGTGCGCGGACACCATGCTGACGACGCAACACTACGACGTCGTCGTGCTCGATCTTCGGCTGCCGCGAATGGACGGCAAAGAAGTGCTCGCAAGATTGCGCCGCCGCGGCGACATGGTGCCGGTCATCATGCTGACCGCGCATGGCTCGACCGACGACAAGGTAGATTGCTTCAACGCAGGTGCCGACGACTACGTGGTCAAGCCGTTCGATGTGCGCGAACTCGTCGCGCGTATCAAGGCGCTGATTCGCCGGCAATCGGGCGGCATGTCGTCGTGCCTCACCTGTGGCGACTTGCAATACATCTCCGATACAAGGGAGTTCTTTCATAACGACGAGCGCCTCGCGCTGCGGCGCCGCGAGCATACCGTCCTCGAAACATTGATGCTGAGGCAAGGCAAGACAGTGTCGAAGTCCGTGCTGATGGAAAGCGTTTTCAGCCTGGACGACGAGCCAAGCGCGGACGCCATCGACATCTACATTCACCGTTTGCGCAAGCATCTCGCCAGGTCGAGCGCGCAAATCATGACGCTGCGAGGTCTCGGCTACATTCTCCGCGCGAAGCATTTCTAATAGTCGCAAGCGCCGTAATCCGAAGCATCGGCGAATCTGCTTAGTTATCCAAAGCATGACCAGAACAATCAGATTTTCAACGCAGCAACTTGAGGAGACGAACTTGAAGAAACGATACCTGACTCTCGCGGTCGCAGCCGGTGCTTGCGGGGCAACCGGCGCTCACGCTCAGTCCAGCGTGCAGCTTTATGGATTGATGGACCTGAGCGTGCCGACCTATCAGTCGCATGCCAATGCGAACGGCGCGCACGTCATCGGCATGGGTATCGATGGCGAGCCGTGGTTCAGCGGCAGCCGTTGGGGCTTGAAGGGCGCGGAAGATATTGGCGGCGGCTCCAAGATCATCTTCCGGCTCGAAAGCGAATACGTGGTAGCTAACGGCGAGATGGAAGATCCGGGTCAGATCTTCGATCGCGACGCGTGGGTCGGTATCGAGAACGACAGCTTCGGCAAGATCACGGCGGGTTTTCAGAACACCATTGCTCGCGATGCAGCCGCCATTTATGGCGACCCGTACGGCAGTGCGCGCCTCACTACCGAGGAGGGCGGCTGGACGAATGCCAACAACTTCAAGCAGATGATCTTTTATGCGGGCAGCGCGACGGGTACGCGCTATAACAACGGCGTTGCGTGGAAAAAACTCTTCAATAACGGCATCTTCGCGAGCGCCGGCTACGCGTTCGGCAATTCGACGAGTTTCGGCTCGAACTCCAATTATCAGGCGGCACTGGGTTACAACGGCGGCCCGTTTAACGTGTCCGCGTTCTATAGCCATGTGAATCGCGCCGGCATCACGAACCAGTCGTATTCCGTTGGTGGTAACTATACATTTGGAATCTTGCGCGCCAACGCCGGCTATTTCCGCTACCTGGGCAACCAGGGCGCGCTCGGTCAGCGTCAGGACAACGCGTGGACCGTATCGCTCAAGCTGGCACCGAAAGGCCCGTTCGATTATGAACTCGGCTATCAGCAGATGCGCGTGAAGAATGCAGCGTATAACGCCGACGGCAATATTCCGAACGCGAACATTGGCGCCTTCGATCCGACTTCCGGTCTGCACAACGGCTACAAGGAGACGCTCTACTGGTCCGGGTTCTATCACCTGTCCAAGCGTACCGAGGTGTACCTTGCCGGCGACTACATGAGGCTGCACGGCGGCTATACGGTCGGCAGCACGTTCGGTGCGTCGAATCAGCTTGAACTGACGACAGGCGTCCGCACTCGCTTTTGATGCACGAAGCAGGAAGCACGAAGCAGGAAGCACGAAGCAGGAAGCACGAAGCAGGAAGCACGAAGCAGGAAGCACGAAGCAGGAAGCACGAAGCAGGAAGCACGAAGCAGGAAGCACGAAGCGGCGGATAAGTCCGTTCGCCGCTTCCTTTGCCCTTCGCATGAAGAGATGAAGAAACGTCGACGCGCATCGATCGCGTAAACAGGCGTGGTCTTTCAGAAAGGTATGATGGCGGTGATAAGCGAATAAACAAATCGCAACTCACACTCCGCCGTCCGCACATCTTGCCTAACTAAAAGACAACATGAAACGACTGTTCGTCGCCGCATTAGCGGCCGTCTCTCTCGCCACCGCTGCTCATGCACAAAGCAACGACCCAGGCCCGCTCGATACACCCGCTGGAAAACTGCAATTCGCGCACGACGGCCGCGATTTCACCGTACTGCTTGATAGAGAAGTTCTCGATCGCTTTGCCGCAAATACTCTCGCGCATTTCGACGACGTAAGCAGCGCAAACGACACGCTCACGCGCATGCTTGTGCAAACCGACTCCGGCCCGGTGCTGTACGACTTCCGGCGTCGTCCGCCGCAGGTGCAGCGCGTCGGTGTACGCATGACGGTCAAGCGCGTGTTCTGGCAAGGCGACGAGGTCGTGATGCAAGGCTCGCAAGGCTGGTTCCGTTTTCAGCGCGGCGTGTTGACGAAACTGCAGTCGTCCACGACGACCTATCATTGATCGCGCGCCAGGCCGCGAAACACGCGGCAATCCCTTAGCACGGAAACTCGCTTGCTTTTCAGTAAACCGTGGTTGGGCGGCAAATGGCCGGTTGCTACCATTTCGGGCTCGGACAACCACGGTCATATAACAATGCAGAGTTCCAGGTCGCAGCGATCCACGTTCCCAACCGTTTCCAGGCTGCGGGCAGTCGGTGCGGCCGTTGCCGGTGTCATTGCCAGCGTCATCGCGCTCTCTGCGTGTTCGGACGGTGTGTCTCCCACGCCGCCGGTTTCCGCGCCTGTCGCCGCGAAGCGCCCGAACATTCTCTACATCATGGCGGACGACCTGGGCTACTCGGATATTCACGCGTTCGGCGGCGAAATCAATACGCCGAATCTCGATGCGCTCGTGCAATCCGGGCGCATTCTCACGAACCACCATACGGGCACCGTTTGCGCGATCACGCGTGCGATGCTTATTTCCGGCACCGATCACCATCTGGTCGGCGAAGGCACCATGGGCGTGCCGACCGATGAACGCAAAGGTCTGCCAGGCTACGAAGGCTATCTGAACGACCGCGCGTTATCGGTCGCGCAACTGCTGAAGGACGCGGGCTATCACACGTACATGGCGGGCAAGTGGCATATCGGCTCGGGCATTGCCGGCAGTGCAACGGGCAGCGGACAGACGCCCGACCAATGGGGCTTCGAGCATAGCTATGCGCTGCTCGGCGGCGCGGCGACCAATCACTTCGCGCATGAGCCTGCGGGCTCGAAGAACTATACGGAAGACGGGCAGTACGTGCAGCCCGGACAGCCAGGTCAGCCCGGCGGCGCGGGTGGCAATCCGGCCGTGTTCTATTCGACGGACTTCTATACGCAAAGGCTTATTTCCTACATCGATTCAAATAAAAAAGACGGCAAGCCGTTTTTTGCTTATGCCGCGTACACGTCGCCGCATTGGCCTTTGCAGGTGCCGGAACCATACCTGCACAACTATGCCGGTAAGTACGATGCTGGCTACGACGTCATTCGCGCGGCGCGCATCGCTCGGCAAAAAGCACTCGGCATTATTCCCGCCGACTTTAATCCCTACGCGGGCGCCGCAGAAACGCTGACGGCGACGCCGGCCAGCGCGAATAACGGCACCACCAACGCGAAATACGTGAGCGCCGTTCATAGTGCAGCGCAAGGGTATTCCGACTATGGTCCGGGCTTTGTGAACAAGTCATGGGCAAGCCTTTCCGCGGATGAAAAGAAAGCGCAGGCGCGCTATATGGAGATCTATGCCGGCATGGTCGAGAACCTCGACCACAACATCGGCTTGTTGATCCAGCATTTGAAAGACATCGGCGAATACGACAACACGTTCATCATGTTCCAGTCGGATAACGGCGCCGAAGGCTGGCCGATCGATTCCGGCGCGGACCCGCGCGCGACCGATACGGCGAATGCCGCGGAGCCTGTCTATTCGACGCTCGGCACCGACAACGGCCTGCAGAACGCGCGGCGTCTGCAATACGGCTTGCGCTGGGCGGAAGTCAGCGCAACGCCGTTCCGTCTGACGAAGGGCTATTCCGGCGAAGGCGGTGTATCGACGCCGCTGATCGTGCGCTTGCCTGGCCAGACCACGCAGAAGCCGGCATTGCGCGTCTTCACGCACGTCACGGACAACACGGCGACCTTCCTTGCCGTCGCAGGCGTTACGCCGCCGACGCAGCCCGCGCCTGCGCTGATCAACTCGCTGACAGGCGTCGATCAGAACAAGGGCAAGGTGATTTACAACAACCGCTATGTGTATTCCATCACCGGGCAATCGTTGCTGCCTGTCCTGACCGATCAGTCGAATGCGGACGTGCACACTGCATCGTTCGGCGATGAAGCGTACGGCCGCGGCTATCTGCGCAGCGCGGACGGCAAGTGGAAAGCCTTGTGGACGGAGCCGCCGCTCGGTCCCGTGGATGGTCACTGGCAGCTTTACGACATGACGTCGGACCGCGGCGAAACGACGGACGTGGCCGCGCAGAATCCTTCGATCATCGACGGACTCGTGCAGCAGTGGAATGCCTACATGTCCGGCGTGGGCGGTGTCGAACCGTTGCGGCCGCGCGGCTACTACTGAGCGAGCGCGTGAGTGCAATCATGTCGGGCACAGCATCATGAGTAGGACGCGCATCCGGGCAAGAACACTTGCTGCATTTGGCGGCCTCTTCGTCGCGGTCTTCATTGCGGCCTTCGGCGCCGCTTTCGCGGTGGCGGCAGCGTGGCCTGCAAGAACCAGCGGTTTCGACGAGCTGAACCGCGCGCGTTCGCTCGCGCCGCTCGGCTCGGAAACACAGTGCGAGCGCTACGCCGGTTTACCCGCCGGATGGCGTGACGATCCGAAGGCCGGCATGGTGCATCTGCATGGCGGCACATTCGTGCTCGGCAGCACGCGCGGCTATCAGGACGAACGACCGGCGGGCGACGGCCGCACGCGCGTCGGCGGCTTATGGATCGATCAGACGGACGTGACGAACGCGCAGTTCGCCGCTTTCGTCAACGCGACCGGCTACGTCACCGACGCGGAAAAGCAGGGCGGTGCAGCCGTCTTTCACTCGCCGACGCGCGCGGAAATGGACGCACGCGACCTCGCATGGTGGACGTGGGTGAAGGGCGCGTCGTGGCGGCATCCGCAAGGCGAGGGCAGCGGCATCGACCGTCTGATGAACCAGCCGGTGACGCTGGTCACGCAAGCCGATGCATTGGCGTACGCGCGGTGGCTTGGCCGCGATCTGCCGACGGAAGCCGAATGGGAATACGCGGCGAAGGGCGGCAACGAAGGCGCCGATCTCGACACGGCGCCGCGCAATGCACAGGGCAAGCCCGCCGCGAACTACTGGCAAGGCGTATTCCCCGTGCTCAATACGAACGACGACGGGCATGTGGGTCTCGCGCCCGTCGGCTGCTACGCGGCGAACGGCTTCAAGCTGTACGACATGATCGGCAATGCATGGGAGTGGACCAAGGACGTCTACACCGGCGCGCATCAGTCGCATACGAACGGCGATACCGCAGCGGTCGCGCCGTCCACGCGCAGGCACGACACGCCTATGGTCATCAAGGGCGGCTCGTTCCTCTGCTCGCGCGATTACTGCGTGCGCTATCGCGCCTCGTCGCGTGAACAGCAGGAAGCGGATCTGCCGGCGTCGCATATCGGCTTTAGAACTCTCTTGCGGGATGTCGACGGATGACACTGCGAGGTTATATGCGTGCCACGATCGCTGCCGCATTGCTCGGCGGGGCGGCAATCGCCGCGTATGGCGTGCAGCCTGAAGCAAACAGCGGCGATGTGAAAGCCGCCGTCAAAGTCGGTGTAACGCGCGGCACGCACGCTGAAATCATGGCCGAAGTGCGGCGCGTGGCAACGTCGCGCGGACTCGACATCGACGTCGTGACATTCGACGACGGTGCGCGGATCGATGCCGCGCTCGCCGCCCATCGGATCGACGCCGCGAGCTTCGAGGACGGTCCTGCCTTCTCAGCGTCACGCGAAAAGCATGGCTACGCGCTCTCCGAAGTAGCGACGACCGTCACGTTGCCGATGGCGCTTTATTCGCGCAAGCTGACGAGCCTCACGCAGATTGAGCGAGGCGCGTCCATCGTCATTCCCGCCGATCGCGACGGTATGGCACGCGCGCTGATCCTGCTGCAAAACTACACGCTGCTGACGTTCAACGACCGCGCCGGTCTTCACGCGACGCTGCGCGATGTGACCGCGAACCGCCTGAATCTGAAGCTGCGCGCGCTGCCGCGCGAGCGGCTCGTAACGGCGCTGAACGATGCGGCCGTTGTCGTGATCGACAGTGCGAGCGCGCAGCGGGCGGGACTCTATCCGGCGCGCGACAGCATCGGCATGGAAGACGCGCGCTCGCCCTATGCCGGCGTGCTGACCGTGCGCGACGCCGATCGCGGCCAGCCGTGGGTCGCGCAACTGGTGGCCGCGTATCACTCGGACGACGTCGCGCATTTCATTCTCACGCACTATCAGGACTCGGTGCGCCGGCCCTGGTGATGGCGTGCGTGCTCACATGCTGCAACAGCAACACTTGAGACGGCTACGACGCGTCCGCCACACGGCACGCATGATCTAGCAAGCCCTCGGCTGAACCGCTGCCGTTATCCGCATCGAGGCCGCTGTTCACGACGAGCCAGCCGTCTTTCTCCGCAGACGCCCCCGCGCCCGTCACGAGGATGGTTTGCATCGCCATTGCATCGGAGTCCGGGTTGTCGAGCGAGACGAGGCGAAACGGATCGCTCGCGCCGGTCAGCGCGGTCACGCGCATGATCCGGTATCGGTCGCCGTCGAGCGTGTCCCAATGCCATGTGCCCGGCACGTCTTTCGCGTGCCGCGCGAGTGCGTCGCTGATGTCGGCGCGCATGCAGTCGATGTGAATATGCAACTGGTTCTGCGTGCGGCGAAATTGCGAATTGATTTCCAGGCCCAACTGATTATCGGGGAGCGTCCGTTTGACGGCGCCGTTCACGTAGCTCCGCGCGGCCCACGCGTCGGCCCAATAGCTTGGCGCATGCGGCGCGAGCACCTGCGGACTTTCAATACCGCTGACGTGATCCGTCGGAATCAGCAAATACTGCGAGCGTCCGACAATATCCTTTAGGATCGCGTAGCGTTTCGCGAGGTTCACCGCCGTGCATTGACCCGGCGTGCCGGTCGCCTGTTCTGCCGGCACGCAGCGAATATCGACGATCTTCCATAACGCGTTGGAATCGATGGCCGCGAGACGCGCGCAGCCCGCGGCGGCAAGCGCTATGCCAAGCAGCGCCGCGGCTCGCCTGACATGGCGCGCGCCGCGATTTGCAGGACTGCGGTGATGAGATTGAACAACGGATTGCGGATTCGCCAGTGTGTCGGTCGGCGCGTGAATCAGAGCTTTTTTTAGCGGCATCTTGTGTCGGGTCTATAACACGGGCGGCGGTATTTCGCCGAGTATCTGTTCGATTGCAACGCCGATGGCGAGCAGGCGCCGGTCGCTGCCGAGCGGCCCGTCGATTTCGAGGCCGACGGGCAAGCCTTGCGCGCTGATTCCCGCAGGCAACGACAAGCCAGGAATGCCGCATGTGCTCGCAGGATCGGTGTTGCGCAAGAAGGCTTCCATCGTGTCGATGGGCGGTGCGCCGTCTATCGACACCGTCGACGACCCGTTGATCTCGTCGATCTGCACAGCGGCCAACCGCGTGGTCGGAAACAGCAGCGCGTCGAGACGCTCGTCGGCGAAAGTGGCGGCGATATAGGCCTGCAACAGCGGCCGCCAGTGATTGAGCGCTGCCTCATAGTGCGGGTCGAGCGTGCCGGCGAGCACTTCGTCGTAGATCGCGCGCACGTCCGGACTCGCGATGCGGGCCGCGATCTCCGCAACGGTTTGCACCGGCGCCTGATTGGCCGCGAGCCACGCTTGCAGGTCGACGCGCGCTTCATGAATCGCGATCGGTCCGCCGACCATGCCGTTGAGATCCGCGAGTTCGCTCATCGCGACCGGTACAAATACGACGCCTGCTGCTTCGAGCTTTTTGAGCGCCGCGCGCGCGACGTCCTCAACCTGTCGTTCGAGTCCTGCCCACAACGGCGCGGGCAAGCCGATGCGCAAGCCGTTCAGCGCGACGGCGGGCAGCGGACCGGCGCCGGTAATCACGCCGTCGAGCAATGCGATGTCGGCTGCGCTGCGCGCCATCGGACCGACCGTATCGCGCGTGTGGCTGATCGGCACGACGCCGTACGCGTCGTCATAGCGCCGCTCGGCGCCGCCATTGCCGACTGACGGACGAAAGCCCGCGGTGCCCGTCAACGCAGCGGGAATGCGCGTCGAGCCGCCGGTATCGGTGCCGAGTCCCGCGGGCACGATCCGCGCGGCAATCGCCGCCGCAGTGCCGCCCGACGAGCCGCCCGGAATCAGCGCAGGATCGTACGGATTGCGCACAGGGCCCGCATGCGTCGCGAGGTTGCTGCTCGTGATGCCGAACGCGAGTTCGTGCATGTTGGCCTTGCCCAGAATGATTGCGCCCGCATCGAGAAGCCGTTGCACCGAACGCGCATTGGTCTGCGGCACGAAGCCTGCGAGAGCCGGTGTGCCCGCCGAGGTCGGCAAGCCCACGGTATTGATGTTGTCCTTCACGACGATCGGCAGGCCGGCAAGCGGCAGTTGCGCTTTTGCTTCGGCGGGCAGCGCGTCGATGCGCCGCGCCGCGGCGAGTGCGCCGTCGAGATCGATCACGGTCAGCGCGTTGAGCGTCTGAAGTGCGGCCGCGCGCGCGAGCAACGTCGCGACATAATCGGTTGCATTGAGCCGGCCCGACTGGATCGCGGCGACGGCTTCGGTTGCGCTCAACGCGAGCTGTTCATCGACGGTCCATGTCATGGCCGTTCTCCTTATGGTTCAGTGTCCGGGCCGCGCGAACGCCGGATAAAAAAGCGCAGCGCGAATCGGGCAAGCGCGGGCACGAGTCGCGGACGCAGCAGCCGCACATCGTAGCCGCTCATGCGGCGCTCGTTTTCCGCGAGACATAGCTCGATGAGTTCGGGCGTGTCCAGCCCCTTGCCGATCACGCTGCTGTTCGCGGGCAGAAAATTCGAATCGCGTGCCACGCCGTTTGCGTCGATGCCTCTCGCAATCGCCACGCGATCCCAGATCAGCACGACCCAGATCGCGGCCACTCGCAATGCGTGCCACGGCCTGCGCCATAGCGGCATGTTACGTCGATGCCATGCAACCCAGTTGACGAAAAACAGAATGTGACGCGCTTCTTCCTGAATCACGGGCTCGAAAGTCTCGACGAGCGCTTCTGGAAAATAGCCGGATTGCTGCGCGGCGCGAAACAGGCCAAACGCAAAGAAACTGTCGATGCACTCGCTGTAGCCCGTGCGCATCCACGCCCATTCGGGATCGCGCGGCGCCGGATAATTCGGCTCGGGCGCGATCTCGATGCCGTAGGCCGCAATCAGCTTCGCGAGCACGCGCTTGTGACGGGCTTCTTCGTCGCCGTCCATCGTGATGGCTTCGCGCAGCAGCGGGTCCTGCAATTGCGCGGCGTAAGTGTGAACGTTGATCGACGCGCGGCCTTCCGTTTGCACGGCGATGTCCCAGATCGGCAGCGAGCAGAGCCGCGCGAGCGCGTCGGGCGGCAGCGCCGGCCAGTCGATCACGGCGGGTTTGTAGGGATCGTGAGTCTCCAGCAGCATGCGGCAGAACATGTGCTTGTGCGCCTCCGATCCGATCTTCACGCGGGCAGTGCCCGTGAATGTCCAGTGGCGCAGGCTGGGGTCTTCGGCTACATCTGTCAATGTGTCGGACATGGCAAGCATACAGAGAGCGAACTCGATGTGTCGCCTATTCTGTCACATTGCCCCGCAACGCGGCGTCTACGGTGCACGATCGCGGGCGCGCGTCAGCGTCGATGCCGCCTCATTGGCGCTGGGTTACTGCCGATGGGTCACTGCGAATAACTCACTGATGATTGTCGACCCACATGCGTCCCCAGCGGAATGCATAGGCGAGCGCATGTTCTTCGTCGAAGAAATAGTCGAGCGCGTCGAAACAATAGGCCGGGCCGTGGCTTGCGCTGGCTTTTTCGATGGTCAGGTTGGCGGCGAACAGCCCATTGGGCAAACGCTGCGCGGCCGGCGCAACTTCGTAGCCTTTATAGCGGATGTGTGAATTCATGATCGTGGCAGTGGATATGCCCGCGTTTTTACAGGAAGCCGGTACAGATGACGCGTGGCATGCGCGTTTGCATCAGGCGGCGGATGAGTCTGCGGGCTGGCTCAAGCGTAGGCCGCACTGAAGGGCCCGTGAACCAATCATTCTTCGCAAGCAAATCAGGGGAGTTCCGCAACGCTCTTCGGAACACCGGATAACGGCGGGTTTGGTGGGTTCGCAGACACTATGGCGCCAGGCGGCCGATGAGTCTGTTATGTGCCGCACGGTCTACGTGATCTGCACCATGCGCACGAATGCAGGCGCCCCTCGTTCGCGTAGCGAGACGACGCGAAACCAGGGGCGCTGTAAACGATAACTTTCTAACGGGGACTTCGAGCCCGAGCTTTAAACCGCATGCAGCAGACGCGCGGACTGTGCTTGCTGAACCGGAACGCCCGATGCGCTCGGACCTGGCGCACGATGAGCGGTGAACGCAAGCGCGAATTGCGCGGCTTGCTGGCCGACGGTGGCGAGCTGGTCGACGACCTTCGCGTCGGAACAGGTATCGACGCTATCGAAGCGCGTCTCCAGCGTGTTGATGCCCGCGCCGAACGGCGTGGGCCAGCCGCGCAACGCGTGGACGATCGAGCGCAGCGAAGTCAGCACCGAACCCGCCGCTTGCCAGCCATAAGCCGTGACGATGCAGCCAACCGCACGGCCGTCGAGATACGGACGCTCGTCGGCGCGCAGTTCCTCGAGCGTGTCGAGCGCGTTTTTGACGAGACCGGAGACGCCGCCGTGATAGCCCGGCGTCGCGATGATCAGCGCGTCGGCGTGGCGCACGGCTTCGATCAGTTCGAGCTGTTCGTCGGTGCGTTCGCTGTGTTCGGGCGCATAGTGCGGCAGGCTATGCAGAAACGTGCCGCCAAAGAGCCGGGTCCTGGCGCCCGCGGCTTCCGCGCCACGCAGCGCAAAGCCGAGTGCGCGTTCGGTCGACGAAGCTGCGCGGGTCGTGCCGCCAATGCCGACGACGAGCGGGCGGCGGTGATGATCGAAACTGGTCAACGAAATGCTCCTTCGGTAGCGGCTCACGGCGCTTCGCGCGGGTTGCGCACAAGCGCGCCGGGGCGAACCGGACTATGAAGCACCATCTTAATCAGCGAGGCGTGCGGCACGAAGCGACTTTTTGTTCTAACGATATAACCGCGACGTGCATGCCGCGATGGCCGCGATGCGTTATGGCCGACCACGCCGCGCCGATAAGCATATGGCGAACAATTGTTTAGGTTGGAGCGGGCAGGCCGCTATGATCGAAGCGTCTCCTCCATGACACTCCTTGACATGGGACTCGGCCTCGCCATATTGCTGGCGAGGCCTTTTTTTTGGCATTTTTCGTGGGCTCTATTGGCGCGTTCTGCAGTCAGGCGCATGCGCGCCGCTTCACGATCGCGCCGTTTATCGCGTGCTACGATGATCCGCGACACGATACCCGGCAAGGTCCAGCACGCAAATGGCAACTCTCTATGACACGCTCGGCGTGCCCATGCACGCCACCGACGAAGAGATCAAACGCGCGTACCGCAAGGCCGCGATGAAGTGGCATCCGGACCGCAACGCGGGTTCCGAGGAAGTTGCGCGCGCCACCTTTCAGGAGATCAGGGACGCCTACGCGATCCTCTCCGACGCGGCGCAGCGCAAGATTTACGACGCCGTGTACACCGAGCAGATGCGCGAATGGGAAGCGCAGCGCGCGCGCCATCAACAGGCGCAGGCGGAGCGCGAGGCGGCGGCGCGTGCGGCGGACGAGGCCGCGTACGCCGAGATGGTGTCGCTCGCCATGCGTTTTGCCGACGAAGGCCACAACCGCGATGTCGTGTTCGGCGTATTGCTCGGACGTCAATGCGAGGCGGGGCGCGCCGCGCAGATTGCCGACAGTGTGGCCGCCTTGCACGCTTCGAGGCGCGAGGCGGCGGCCAATAATGCTTCTACAGAGGCCGCGGAAGCGGCAGATGCCGCCTCGCACGCAAAGGCCGCCGGCTCGCCGGAATCGGCCACGATGGGCGCCAGCGCCGAAGAAACGGCCGGTCGTCGCGCGCGTGCCGCAAAAGAGACCGCTAAAGAACCTGCTAAAGAAACGGCGAAAGAAGCCGATACAGCCGGTGGCTTGTCCAGTCTCTGGTTCCAGTTCCTCAACGGGCTGCGCTTCTGATCATCCGGTCGGCGGTTTCTTGATCCGCCCGCTCCAGGGGCAAATTCCCGTAGCGCGCGGAATAAAGACATCGTAGTGTCACGGGGGCGCAAGACTCTGCGGGCACAATCGCACATACAAGAGACTAAAAACACGGTACGGGGTAAGCGTGACCAAGAAATATAAAGTGCTGTTTCTCTGCCGAGAGAATTCAGCACGCAGCATCATGGCCGAAGCTTTGTTGCGGGAACTGGCCGGACACCGGTTCGAGGCTTTCAGCGCGGGCCCGGAACCGGCCGCGCGAGTGCATCCGCTTGCGATAACGCAATTGCGGCCGGGCGTTTCCGACCTCGGCGTGCTATGCCCGAAAAGCTGGCTTGAATTCACCGGCGAATGGGCGCCGCACATGGATTTCGTGGTCGCGCTCGACTCGGGCGTCGCTGCGCCGCATGCGCCGGTCTTTCCCGGCAGTCCCGCGCTTTCTCATTGGAATCTCGCCAATCCGCTCGCGGACGACGTCACCGAACCCGAACGGGCTCGTTTATTCGACAAGGTGTTCTGGCAAATCGTGCGTCAGGTGAGCGCCTTTATCGACGCGCCGCAATATGCCGTGCCCAGAGCGAGCGACGCCGCGACGCAGTGCAAGCACTCGTGCACCGGCCAGTTTGCCAACCTGTGATGTGCCGCGTTAGCGCGGCGCTTGCCGCTTAGTGTTCGTTCGAGCGCGCGAGCGGACTGCCTGCGAACGGGTCGTTTTTCCAGTCGACGCGTTTTTTCGGCTGCGGCGTGGGCGCGGGCGGCGCCGATAATTCAAAGTGGTCGATAGATTGTCCTGCGCTAATGGCCTGCTTCAACCATTGAGGCATTTCGCCCTGGCCGTCCCAACTGTCTCCCGTCGCGCTGCGGTAGCGTGCGTTCTTTTCCGCGACCGGTTCGGATGCCAGCACGGCGGCAAGGTCTTCCGGCTTGATGCCAAACTCTTCCATGCGATGGCGGAGATACGCAATCATGCTATCTCGCTTCCTTTCGTCCATAAGATATTCGTCCTTCTAAAGCGTCAGCGTTCTGTCAAATGCAGATTGCGAGGAAAACCCGCGAAAGATTGGAGTCCATTTAAATGGCGTCCGTCCGCGGTGAGGTCATTAATCGAAATTGGAAAAAACGATGGGGGCGATGCACTGACATTGGGCGGCCGTCTCATGTGCACGCTCCGTTTCGCAACGGTGCATGTGCGGGGCCAGTCTTGTGGTTATGTCGTCATCATAACGCACTGCGAGCGTAATGCACGCACCGTTTGAACTGATTTTCTCGCATTTAAGCGTCGACTGGGACTGCCGGCTGCGCAACCGGGATCGTTCACCGGTTCCGCGTCGCCGGATTGAATTCCGCGCCGGCCGAACTATAAAAGAAATAGCGGAGAGGACAATCCGTGTTTTTCCGGCTGCGGCGTCCGAGCGCCAATCATCGTAGGCGCAGGCACGCCGGCCGCCAGGTGCGGGCGACTCGCTATCCGTTTCATTCGACGAGTCCATGCAGCAGGCCCGCGTCACAACTGGTTTTTCGTTGGTCCCAGGCTTGGCCACGCTGGCTTTTTACACGGATCGATTCTCGAGGAGGGACGACACTGCTGCGCCGGATTCAAGGAGTCTGGACATGAAACTACGATTACTGATGGTGTTTGTGAGCGCTCTTCTTTTCCTCGCGCCGCGCGCCGCGAGCGCAGGCGACATGACGAGCGAGCCTGGCGTTGGGACATCGACGGCGACGCCCGCCAGCGAAAGGCTGATGAACCATGCGAACGAATCGGCACAGGCCACGACCGACATGTCGTTGAGCGAGCCCACCGGAGGCGCTTCGCAGCCGACGCAAAACGTTTCCTATGGAGGCGTCGCGGCAGGGCACTCAGAAGCCGGCAGCCGGCAAAATATGCGCTGTTCCGGCGGCCCGCAATGCACTATTTACTTTGGCCAGTGAAATAAAGGCGCTCGGCGTTGCTATTCGAAGCAGTGCATGAGGCAGCGGGTTTCGACGCCGCTGCCTCGCGGTTCTTTTATGCCAAAGCGGATTGCGTCGTCGAGTGATCGGTGCTGTCGACGATGCGGCTCACCATTGCCTCCACGCCCGGCCCTTGCATCGCCGCGCGCTCGCCGAAGCGGCGAAACTCGTCCAGCAGCGAGCGCCACGACGCGTGCCAGCGCGTTTCCTTGATGCACGCGCCCGACGGATCGGCGATTCGCAGTATGCCGCTGTCAGGATAGAAAGTCAGAGTAACCGGCATGCCGTCGATAACGCAGGTCGCGGTGCAAGGGCGGTTGTTCACCATGTTCAATGTCCTCTAATCGAGCAATGAGTACGTTGGATGTGGTTTCCCGTCAGCAAGCACCATGCCCAGCGCGTTGGCGCGTCTAATGCGTCTTTCCTCTACGCGTATTTATCGCCCACCGTGCTGCGAATCGGATAGGTGTCGTAGACGATGATCATCCGTTCGATCATTGCGTTCTCATCGAATTCGAATACATCGACGCATTCAAAGCGCACCGCCGAACCGTCTTTCAGTCCCCAATCGTAGATGAAGTAACCCGTCGCGCGCGGAGCTCCAGTCGCACTCACGCAAATGTCGATAGGTGTGATCGTGCTTTTGCCAGACGCCGCATTGACCTTTGCAAAGAACGGCGCCGGCTTCATCCAGCCGAGAAGCGGCGAGAAGATTTGCGCGTCCGGTGTGAACAATGCGCAAATCGCGCCGACGTCGCCGCGTTCCAGCGCTGCGAGGTAAGTACGAATCCGCTCCGTGTATAGTTCTTTCGACGATGAATTCACGATCGTCCTCCTTATTGGCAATCCGACCCGTCTGAACAAACGGGCATCCGGTATCGACACCATAGCGATGCACCGATGACCGAACCATCGAAAAATTTGCAAGCCGGGTATGCCGCGCTCGCATATCCACTTGCCGACCTCACGCGCCGCTTGCCGCCACTCGCGGCATTGCAGTCATTCGTGGCGGCCGGGCATTTCGGCAGCATCAGCAAAGCCGCGGATCATCTGTGCCGCACGCAAGGCGCGGTGAGTCGCCAGATTCAGCAACTGGAAGCGCACTATCGCTGCGCGCTTTTCGTGCGCCATGCGTCGGGGCTGACGCTGACCGCCGAGGGACAGGCGCTGCAGGCCGTCGCAGTCGATGTACTTGCGCGGCTCGTCGAGCATGCGGATCTACACGCTGCAACGGGCGCGGTTCTCACGCTGCGATTACCGTCCACGTTTGCGATTCGATGGCTGCTGCCGCGGCTCTCTGAGATCAATAGCGCGCTTAAGGGAATCGAGTTGCGCATCTCGACTTCATCCGACGACACGCCGGAATTCACTACGCCCGACATCGACGCGATTGTCGTGCGCGGCAGTGGACAGTGGGCCGGCCTGAATGCGATACCTTTGTTTGCAGAGACGCTGACTCCAATGTGCACGCCGGAGGTGGCCGCATCGCTGACATGTTTAGCCAACCTCGCGCGCATCACGTTGCTGCATCCCGGACCCAGTCATGACGAATGGCGATGCTGGCTAGACAGTGCGCTTGCTAAAGATGTCGATCCCGACAAGGGACTGGTTCTCGACACACTGGAATTGACACTCACCGCCGCGGCGCAAGGGCACGGTGTCGCTATCGGCGATACAAGGATGGCAAGAGACCGAATCGAAGCGGGAGTGCTCGTCACGCCCTTCGATCACGTCGCGCGCAACGGCCTCGGCTACTTTCTCGTCTATCCGTCGCAACGCGCGCCGCAGCACAAGATTCGTGCGCTTGCCGATGTTCTCGCGACGATGGCCGAAGAAGAACAATCGATACCGTCTTCGTCTTTGAGCATGCGCGCAAAGCTTCCGCTTTAATGCATCGCCACGCGTCGTGATGCATTGCACATGCATCGCACATGCACTGGACGCGCGTGCCAGCGCCCCTCCAGACAAACCCTGATTGCTGCGCCAAAGAGCCCACTGATATTGTTCGCGGGCGCTTGTGTGGAAGCGCTTCCAGTCTCAGGTCTTTCGACGTCCAACGCAGTCGCATTTCGTCATTGCCGTACCCGGTTCAGTCAGTTCAGCCGAGCAACTCGCTTGCATGGAGAATCCGTGGCACACGACGCACTTTCCTCTCATTCATCCGCCGATCCGTTCACGCCGTCCGCCGACTCGACTTTGTGGCGCGAGAACTTTCTATTAGGCGCGGCCACTGCCTCGTATCAGATAGAAGGCGCTGTCAACGAAGACGGCCGCCTGCCTTCGATATGGGACACCTTCAGCGCGACGCCCGGCAAGGTGCTTGCCGGCGACAGCGGCGAAGTGGCCTGCGATCACTATCATCGTTGGGAAGCGGATGTCGACATGCTCGCGGGACTCGGGCTCGAAGGCTATAGATTGTCGATCGCGTGGCCGCGCGTGATGCATCTGGACGGCACGCCCAATCGCCAGGGACTCGACTTCTACAAGCGTCTGCTGACGCGTCTGAAAGAGAAGGGCATCACGACGTTCGTCACGCTTTATCACTGGGATTTGCCACAGCATCTGGAAGATCGCGGCGGGTGGCTGAATCGCGAAACCGCGTACCGTTTCGCCGATTACGCGGATTTGATGAGCCGCGAACTGGGCGGCAACGTAGATGCATGGGCGACGCTCAACGAGCCCTGGTGTTCCGCGTATCTCGGCTATGGAAATGGCCACCATGCGCCGGGTCTTGCCAACGGGCGCTTTGCCACGCAGGCGATGCATCATCTGCTGCTCGCGCACGGTCTCGCCGTACCTGTATTGAGCGCGAACGATCCGGCTTCGCAAAAGGGCATCGTCGCGAACATCGGACGCGGCACGCCGAATAGCGATAGTGCCGACGATCGCCGCGCCGCGCATCTATTCGAGGTTCAGCACAATGCATGGATTCTCGATCCATTGCTAAAGGGCACGTATCCGCAGGCGCTTTTCGAACTGTGGCCAGGCACCGAGCCATTGATACTCGATGGCGACATGCAGACCATTTCCGCGCCGCTCGATTTTCTCGGCATCAACTATTACTTCCGCACGAATGTCGCGAGCGATGGTGCTCACGGCTTCAAGGACGTGCCGCTGCAAGGCGTCGAGCGCACACAGATGGGCTGGGAAGTGTATCCCGACGGTTTGCGCGATCTGCTGATCAGTTTCAGGCGCGAGTATGCGAATTTGCCGCCGGTCTATATCACCGAAAACGGCATGGCGTCCGACGATAAAGTGATCGACGGCCGCGTGGACGACACACAACGCATTTCGTTTCTGAAGCGCCATCTTGCGGCCGTCGACGAAGCCATCAAGGCGGGCGTCGACATACGCGGTTATTTCTTGTGGTCGCTGATGGACAACTTCGAGTGGGCGTTCGGATACGAGCGCCGCTTCGGCATCGTGCATGTCGATTACGCGACGCAGAAGCGCACGATAAAGCGGAGTGCAGAACTGGTGTCGCGCTTCCTGAAAGAGCGCAAGGAACGGAATCTACGTATATAAGCAACGAAAGCTGGTTTGCATGTCGACCTGGAACACGGGCGTGAGCCTTTGGAGGAGACGGAATGAACAGCAGAAAAACGGTCTTGCGGGCGATGGTTGCAGCACTCGCGTTGTACGGCATCGTCGCGCACGCCGAGCCTTTGAAAGCGAATGTGATTCACTGGTGGACCTCGGGCGGCGAGTCAGCCGCGATTCGCCAGTTCGCCGATGCGTATAACAAAGCCGGCGGCCAGTGGGTCGATAACGCGGTCGCGGGCGCGGACCAGGCGCGCTCCACGGCGATCAACCGCATTGTCGGCGGCGATCCACCCACGGCCGCGCAGTTCAATACGTCGAAGCAGTTTCATGACCTGATCGATCAGGGACTGCTCAACAATGTCGACGACGTTGCCGCAAAAGAAAACTGGAACGGCGTATTCCCGCAATCGATACTCGACAGCATCAAAGTAAAAGGCCATTACTATGCGGCGCCGGTCGACATTCATATGCCCGCGTGGTTCTTCTACTCGAAGCCCGCATTCCAGAAAGCCGGCATTACCGCCGAGCCGCAAAACTATGACGAGTTCATTGCCGATCTCGGCAAGCTCAAAGCCGCAGGCATCATTCCACTCGCGTTCGGCGGCCAGCCCTGGCAGGAAAAGATCACATTCGACGCCGTGCTCGCCGATGTTGGCGGTCCCGACCTCTACCTGAAGGTGTATCGCGATCACGACGCCAATGCGGTGAAGTCCGACGCGTTTAAAAAAGTACTGGTTGCATTCAAGCGCCTGCACGATTTCGTCGACCCCGGTTCGCCCGGCCGCAACTGGAACGATGCGACGGCACTGGTCATTTCCGGCAAGGCCGGCGTGCAGATCATGGGCGATTGGGCGAAGGGCGAGTTCTCCGCGGCGAAGCAGAGCGCGGGTAAGGAATTCGGCTGTTTCCCCGGCTTCGGTCCGCATTCGCCGTATCTCGTCGCCGGCGACGTATTCGTATTTCCGAAGAGCGATAACGCCGCCACCGTGAAAGCGCAAAATCTTCTCGCCACGGTGATGACCTCGCCGTCCGCGCAAGTCGCATTCAGCGCAAGGAAAGGCTCGATTCCGATTCGCCCCGACGTAGACGCGGGCACGCTTGACATCTGCGCGAAGGAGGGCATTGCGATCATGAAGGACAAGTCGCGCCAGTTGCCGAATCCGGAAATGCTGTTGTCGCCGGATATGCAAGGCGCGCTGATCGACGTCGTCACTAACTTCTGGAATAAAAACCAGTCGGTCGACGACGCGCAAAAGGCGTTCGCAAGCGCGCTCAAGAGCTAGGCTCGACATGCACGCGCTCAAGCTGCATGCGTCGTCGCGCTCGGGTTCTGAGTTGCGTAAAAACCCCGCGAAAAAGCCGCTAAAAAGGCGCTTTTCGTTGGCAGCATGGCTTGCATTGCTGCCGATGGCGCTGACCGTCGTGTTCGCCTATCTCGGCACGATGATCTGGACCGCGCGGGTTTCGTTCAGCAACTCGCGCACGTTTCCATCCGGCGACTTCGCGGGCCTCACGCAATACGCGAGGCTTTTCAACAACGGCCGCTGGTTGTTGTCGCTGCAAAACATCGTGATTTACGGCGCGTGCTTTATTGTCGCGTGCATGGTGATCGGCTTGCTGCTCGCGATCTTTATCGATCAACGCGTGGTCGCGGAAGGCGCATTGCGCACGGTGTTTTTATATCCTTACGCGATGTCGTTCGTTGCGACAGGTCTCGTGTGGCAATGGATTCTGAATCCGCAACTCGGCGCGCAGGCCGTGCTGCACAAGCTGGGTTTCGTGCATGCGCGCTTCGACTGGATCGTCGACCAGGACTGGGCGATCTATACGATCGTCATTGCCACCGTGTGGCAGGCTTCGGGACTCGTGATGGCTTTGCTGCTCGCGGGCCTGCGCGGCATCGACGACGAGCTGTGGAAGGCCGCGCGTATCGACGGCATTCCGCGCTGGCGGGTCTATGCAAGCATCGTCGTGCCGATGCTCGGGCCGTCGATCTCGACCGCCTTCGTGCTGCTGTTCGTGATGGTCGTGAAGCTCTACGACGCCGTCGTCGCGATGACGCAAGGCGGCCCCGGCACCGCGAGCGAAGTACCGGCGAAGTTCATCATGGACTATCTGTTCGGCCGCGCGAATATCGGTCTCGCGTCGGCGGCGTCGATCGTCTTGCTCGCGACCGTGCTCGCGATTCTCGCGCCGTTCTTCTATGCGCGCAGCCGTGCGGCATTACGCAAGGAGGTGTGATGAACACGCCCGGCTCTGCACTGAAGAGCGGCATGCCGCGACCCATGCTGAAGCACCGGCGCCGCGCGGCGCTCACGCCGGCGCGCGTCGGCGTGTACGCATTTCTGCTCACCGCCGCGCTGTTCTTTCTACTGCCGCTTTATGTGATGCTCGTGACGTCGGTTAAACCGATGAGCGAAATCCGCCTCGGCAATCTGCTCGCTTTTCCCACGCATTTCACGCTGCAAGCATGGAGCGCCGCGTGGCAGTCCGCATGTACCGGACTCGACTGCAACGGTATTCAAGTCGGCTTCTGGAACTCCGTGCGTATCGTTGTGCCGAGCACGGTGTTCTCTATCGCGATCGGCGCGGTGAACGGCTATGCATTGTCTTTCTGGCGGCCGCGCGGCGCGGGCGTGCTGTTCGGCGTATTGCTGATGGGCGCCTTTATCCCGGTTCAGGTGATGGTGTATCCGCTTGTGCGCGTGCTGGCGAGCGTGCATCTGTTCAGTTCGCTGCCGGGCATCGTCGTGATTCATACGATCTTCGGCATGCCGGTCATGACGCTGCTGTTTCGCAACTACTACGCGTCGATTCCGCAAGAACTGTTCAAGGCCGCGCGCATCGACGGTGGCGGTTTCTGGCGTATCTTTATCCAGTTGATGCTGCCTATGTCGACGCCGATCATTGTCGTGGCGATCATCATGCAGGTGACGGGTATCTGGAACGACTTCATTCTCGGCCTCGTGTTTGCCGGCACTAAAAACTTGCCGATGACGGTGCAACTGAACAACATCATCAATACGACGACCGGCGAGCGGCTTTATAACGTCAACATGGCGGCGACCATTCTGACTTCGCTGGTGCCGCTCGCGGTGTACTTCATCTCCGGCCGCTGGTTCGTGCGCGGCATTGCGTCCGGTGCGGTCAAAGGATAGGGCGATGACATACGTGGCGAAAGAGACAAATGCGCTGACCAGTCCGCTGGGAAGCGTGCCGCGCAACAGCGAGGCGCCGGGCGTGGCGAGTGGGGCGGACGTCGCGCACGCCGCAAACGTCGCGGTGCGCGATCTGACTATCCGGCTCGGCGCGAGTACCGTGATCGAAAACCTCGATCTCGACGTTCAGGCGGGCGAATTCGTCGTGCTGCTCGGGCCTTCGGGCTGCGGTAAATCGACGCTGCTTCACAGCATCGCAGGGCTGATCGACGTGACCGAGGGCAGCATTGAAATTGCCGGCGAGGACATGACGTGGGCCGATCCGAAAGATCGCCGCATTGCGCTCGTATTCCAGTCGTATGCGTTGTATCCGACGATGAGCGTCGAGCGTAATCTGTCGTTCGCATTGCGTATCAACGGCACGCCGAAGGCGGAGATTGCGCGGCGCGTGGCGCGCGCTTCCGAGATGCTGCAACTCGGACCGCTGCTCAAGCGCAAGCCGGCGCAACTATCGGGCGGACAACGGCAGCGAGTCGCGATTGGCCGCGCGATCGTGCGTGAAGCGGACGTGTTTCTATTCGACGAGCCATTGTCGAATCTCGACGCGAAACTGCGCACCGAACTGCGCCGCGAACTGAAGCAATTGCATCAGCGGCTCGGCGCAACGATGATTTACGTGACGCACGATCAGGTCGAGGCGATGACGCTCGCCACGCGCATGGCCGTGATGCGCGGCGGCGCGATCCAGCAGTTCGGCACGCCCGCCGAAGTCTATGCGCGGCCCGCCAACCTGTTCGTTGCAACGTTTCTCGGCACACCGGCGATGAATCTCGTCGACGGTACGCTCGAGCAGCGCGACGGGGCGCTGCATTTTTGCACTGCGCACTGGCGGCTCGATGTGTCGAAGTATGCGTTCACGAATCCGCGTAGCGATGCACGAGCGCAGCCTCAGTCATGCGTGCTCGGTGTTCGCGCGGAGGACGTGCGCATTCACACAACGCAGAGCGGCGAGCAGGCCGGCGAGCGCGCGAAAGTTTCGCTTGTCGAGCCGATGGGCAACCACCGCGTGGTCTGGCTCGACTATCATGGAGCGCAGATCGCGTCGATCGATCAGAGCAAAGCGCCGTTGATGCCGGGCGACACCGTATCGTTCTCGCTAGACAGCACACACGTCTCGCTCTTCGACGCAGCGGGCGGCGCGCGTTTATAGCGCCGGTCAGAGTAGGGATGAAACCCGCCTGGGTGACGGAGAACCGTGTGGCAACACTGAAAGATGTCGCGGCGCTGGCCGGTGTCGGCATGTCGACCGCATCGCGCGTTATTTCCGGCAAAGGGCCCGTTTCCGGCGACGCGGCCGCGCGCGTGCGGGCCGCAATCGAGCAGCTCAACTTCCGCCCGTCGTCCATTGGCCGCGCAATGGCGACGCAGTCGCTCGGCATGATCGGCATTTTCGTGCCGACGTTCTTCGGCTCGTATTACGGCACGATCCTCAAGCAGACCGACACTGAACTGCGCGCCGTGCGACGTCATGTGGTCGTGGCAACCGGCTGCGGCGTAGTGTCGCCGCGCGAGCAGGCCATCGAGGCCGTGCGTTTTCTGATTGGCCGCGACTGCGACGGCGTCGTGGTAATCAGCCACGATCTGCATGACGAAGACCTCATCATGCTGCATCGGATGCACCCGAAAATGGTTTTTCTGAATCGCGCGTTCGATCAGTTTCCAGAAGCGTCGTTCTGCGCGGATCATCGGCATGGCGGCGAGCTGGCTGCGCGCACACTGCTGGACCACGGGCATCGCGAAATCGCCGTGATTTCAGGGCCTTTTACCGCGTCGGACAACATGACGCGGCTCGAAGGTTTCTTCGCCGAACTCGCGCGCGCGGGCATTGCGCGGGGCGACGTGACCTTGATCGAATCGGACTTCTCGCCGGAAGGCGGTTATGCGGCCGCGCAAAAACTGCTTGATTCGAAGCAGCGTTTTACGGGTCTCTTCTGCGCAAACGACACGATGGCTGTCAGCGCGCTCGCGCGTTTTCATCAGGCGGGCGTTTCCGTGCCGCACGAATTGTCGGTGATCGGTTACGACGACGATTACTCCGCTGCCTATGCCGCGCCCGGCCTCACATCGGTGCATATTCCGACGGCTGAGCTCACGCAGAACGCGGTGCGCTGGCTCATCAACCAGTGCTATCGAACGACGTGGGAGATATTCCGCGAGTTTCCGGTCAGCGTGACGATGCGCGAGTCGGTGGGGCCGGCGCGTGGAGTGGAGGCTGTTCCCATCGGTGAATCGACGCAGGCATGATGCGATGCAGCCGAACGCATCATCTGCAATGACGCAGCCGCTACTGCGTCGGGTCGTGGCCGGCGTCGCTCTGGCAAACGCTGCGTATTTTTTTGTCGAGTTCTTCGTTGCCCGGAAAATCGGATCGGTTTCGCTTTTCGCCGACAGCATCGATTTTCTCGAAGACGCCGCGGTCAACTTTTTAATTTTCGCCGCTCTCGGATGGTCCGTGCGCAATAGAGCGCGTGCCGGCATGGTGCTCGCGGCAATTCTATTAGTCCCTGCGTTGGCGCTGCTCTGGACCGCATGGCAGAAGTTCAATGCGCCGACACCGCCGGAGCCTTGGCTGCTGTCGGGCACCGGACTTGGAGCGTTAGCGGTCAACCTCGCGTGTGCGGTTGTACTCGCCAGATTCCGGCACCATTCGGGCAGCCTTACTCGCGCGGCATTCCTGTCGGCTCGCAATGACGCCTTCGCGAACATCGCGATCATTCTCGCGGGACTGGTCACATTGTTATGGCGCTCGGGCTGGCCCGATCTTCTGGTCGGACTCGGAATCGCCATTATCAATGCAGACGCCGCGAAGGAAGTTTGGCTCGCTGCGAGGGATGAGCATCGGTCTGCGCAGACATGAGCGGGCAGCGCCGCAATTGATCCGTCACACCGCACGCTTTGCGAACACATCCTTGAATGCAGGCATTGCCGAGAAGACATTCGGCCATCCCGCGTAGAAGGCCAATTGGGTCAATGCCTCGGACGCTTCTTCCTTTGTGAGCCCATTGTCCATCGCGCGGTTCAGGTGATACGGAATCTGCGCGACCTGGCCATTCGCAACGAGCGCGCTCACTGTCACAAGGCTCCGGTCTCGCGGCGCGAGTCCCGGACGCAGCCACAAATCGCGGAACAGTGCATCGGTCGTGTATTGAACGACGCCGGGCGCGACTTCGCCGAAGTTCTCCTCGACCATCCGCGCGCGCTGCTGTTCCGAGCTTTCGTTTAAAGGCAGCAACGTCACGTCGGCGTCAGGAATCTGATCCGGTCCAATGCCTCTTTCGTCGAAGATGCGCGTCGCCACGCTCGATGCAGCGGTTGCATTGCCCCACCCGGAATAGAACGCCAGATGCGCGATCATCTCCGAGATCTCGGCTGGTTTAACGCCATTGTCTAGCGCAAGCCCGAAGTAAAACGGCATGTCGGCGGTCTGCCCGCGCGAGATCATTACCGAAAGCGTGACGATGCTGCGGTCGCGCGGCGAGAGCAGCGGCCGTTTCCATAGACCGTCGAACACAGTGTTCGCGGTGTATCGCGCGAACGCTGGAGATACCGATTTCAAGTCCGCAACGGACGGTGCTTGTTGCATACTTCCACTCCCTTTAATAGGTGCGCAGACGAAGAGCGACGCGCTCAGTGCCGCGATTAACGCAGGCCGGCGGAGAACGAGGTTATGGCTGGCGGTGTTGCTCATCGCCGACCGATTGGAGGTACTGCTCGTCCGTCACCTTCTCGAGCCAATTGACATTCTTGCCGTCGAGCGCTTCCTGAATTGCGATGTGAGTCATCGCGGTAGTCGATGTCGCGCCATGCCAGTGCTTGTGACCGGGCGGGCACCAGATCACATCGCCGGCACGAATCTCGACACGCGGCTCGCCCTCGCATTGCGTCCAGCCACAACCGGCCGTCACGAGCAGCGTCTGGCCAAGCGGATGCGTGTGCCACGCGGTCCGCGCGCCCGGCTCGAACGTGACGCTGGCGCACGACACGCGTGCAGGCGGCGGCGGAGCATTCAAAGGATCGATGCGGACAGTGCCGGTGAACCATTCGTCAGGGCCTTTAATAGAGGGCTGCGAGCCCGCGCGCTTCAATTCCATCGTGCTGCTTCTCCGTCGAGGTGGGTCGGTGCATTACATCAATGTAACGTCTCGCCATTCATGCGACTAGGTGGCAAACTTGGCATGGTCTTATGCAATGGTGCATGAATCGAAATGGAAGACTTCAACGAACTGGCTGCGTTCATGCGAGTCGCGCATGAGCGGAACTTCACGCGTGCAGCCGCGCAGCTAGGCATGTCGCAATCGGCTCTGAGTCGCATGGTCCGCGCGCTCGAAGCGCGAATGGGCGTGCCGTTGCTCACTCGCACGACGCGCAGCGTCGCGCCGACAGAGGCGGGGGAGCGGCTGCTTTCGTCAATCGGACCGCGCCTTAGGGAGATCGAGGCAGAGCTTGAATCGCTGCGTGCAATGACGGACCGGCCCGCCGGAAGCGTTCGGATCACGACGACGGACTACGCGGCAAACGAATACGTCTGGCCGCGAGTACAAACGCTATTGCACCAATACCCGGAGATCAAAATCGAGCTCGTGTACGACTATGGGCTTTCCGATCTGGTCGCGGACGGGTACGACATTGGCGTGCGCCTCGGCGACCAGGTCGCCAAAGACATGATCGCGATGCGCATTGCGCCCGATATGACGATGTCGATAGTCGGATCGCCGGAATATCTCGCGTCGAGAATCGTGGCGAAAACACCGCAGGATCTGACTCGGCACAACTGCATCAATCTGCGGCTGCCGACCATGAACTCGTTGCTGGCCTGGGAGTTGAGTAAGGGGCGGCGCGAGCTACAGGTTCGCGTAGAGGGACAACTGACTTTCAATAACGTCTATCAGATGGTCGAGGCGGCGCTCGCCGGCTTCGGGCTTGCATACGTGCCAAAGAAACTGGTGGAGCCGCATGTCGAGGCCGGGCGTCTCGCCTGGGTTCTCGAAGACTGGTTTCCGACATTTGTCGGCCACCATGTTTATTATCCGAGCCGCCACAAGTCGTCGAGGGCGGTTGAACTCGTCGTCGATGCACTGAAGGCCGGCTTTACGGGGCGAACGCGATAAGAACAGTGCTCAATCGCGCGGCGTGTTTGTCATTCGCGACGCTTGCCGCGAGAGCGTTCGTGTCCAAACGAAGTCCGCCAAACTGCTGTATCTTGCTCAATTGCGCTGAAGGATACCGGACAGCGAGGCAATGAAAAAACCCCTTTGTTCGCGAGGTTTCCTTGATTTCAACGAATCACGATGGAGCATGCGTCATCCATGTTGAGAGAAGATAAATTGCCGGCGAGCGAGGTCACGCCCGACGACGACGGAGCGTCGTCGCCCTTGCGTTCATGGCTCGCCGTTGTGGCCGTTGCAATCGGCGCCTTTGCATTCGTGACGACGGAATTTTTGCCGGTCGGACTCTTGCCGCGCGTCGCCGCCGATCTCGGTGTGTCGCCTGGCACGGCCGGTTTGATGGTCACGGTGCCCGGCGTAATCGCCGCGATTTCGGCGCCTGGCCTGATGCTGGTCGCGGGCCGCATGGATCGGCGGCGCGTCTTCCTGTTACTCACGGCTTTATTGCTGGCATCCAATCTGATTTCGGCGTTCGCGCCGAATTTCACTGTGATGCTGGTGGGTCGCGCGTTGCTCGGCGCCGCGCTCGGCGGCTTCTGGACGCTCGCCACTGCCGCGTCCGGGCGTCTCGTGCTGCCGAAAGACTCGGCGCGCGCGATGGCGACGATCCTCACCGGCGTCACCTGTGCAACGGTGATCGGCGTGCCGCTCGGCACGTTCATCGCGAGTTTCGCGTCGTGGCGCGCGTCGTTTATGGCAACCGGCGGGCTCGTCGCGAGTGCGCTGATTGCGCAGTTCCTGTTCGTGCCGTCGCTGCCCTCGAACGCCGCATTGCGTTTGCACGATCTCGTTTCGCTGCTGCGCAGGCCGCATCCGCGCCGCAGCATGATGATGGTGGGCCTCGTGTTCGGCGCGCACTTCTCGTCGTACACGTACATCACGCCGTTCCTGCTGCGCAATGCGAACCTGACGATGCCGACCATTACCTGGCTCCTGCTCGGCTTCGGCATCATCGGCTTCTTTTCGAACTTCGCTGTTTCGTCGACGGTTACGCGCAGTCTGAAAATCTCGCTCGGCGCGATGATCTCACTGCTGCTGTTCGCGCTTGTTCTGCTGCCCGTATTACAGCATTCGCCGCCCGGCGTCATTGCGCTCGTACTCGCGTGGGGCGTGGCGTTCGGCGCGCTGCCGCTATGCTTCAGCATCTGGATTCAGCGCGCGACGCCCGATTCTCCGGAAGCCGGGTCCGCGCTCTTCGTGAGCATCATTCAGGTGGCGATTGCGGTGGGTTCGCTCGTCGGCGGAATCGTGGTCGATCACGTGGGCATTGCGACGGACTTTCTGTTCGGCAGCGGCCTCGCGTTGCTCGGACTTGCGGCGCTCGCGAGCTTCCGTAGAAGCGGCGAGAGGAAGCCTGCGCCTGAAGCGGTGGCGTGCACCGAATGCAACTGCCGCGTGTAGCTTCTGGTCATTAGAAGGCGCGGGTGTTGATTTCCACGCGCGCGCCCTCAATTCACTAAGCTGACTATCTATACGGCCGGATACGGCCGGCAAGTGCGAGTCGAAGTGCTCACAGTTGAACAGGACAGGTGGAAAAATCACGCGGATGAAAAAAGTCGACTCGACACACACTCCGGCGACGCGTGCGGAGTTGCTGTGCTTTCTCGTGGCGATCGCGGCGGCATCGTATGCGCTTAGCGCCGAGTGGCGCGTGGATCACGTCGTTCAGTGCTGCCGCCAATGGCTCGCAAAAAATAGAACGACCATGCATTGGCTCGAGCGTGTGCGCATCGGGCAACTCGCCTTGAAAATCGCAAGCCAGGATCTCATCGACGCGGGCGTGGCCGTGCGCCTGTCGAATGTACAGGCGCTCTTTACGAGCGAAATGGAACTGAACGAAGCGAGCACGATGGTTCAGCGCATGATGGCGCTGTGCCAGGAAGCGATCTGACCGGATTCATACTGTTTCTTCCTGCGGACTTCGCCAATCGTGCCGCGCGTCCGCACGGCCCGTTCACCGATCCAGTTTTGTTATCGACCTTTCCATTTCTCGGATTGTTGCCGCATCACGGCGCCCGTATATTGGCGTAAAGCCCACTACGAAAACACGGACGCTGGAGACGCGAATGAACCGAATCGATCTGGAAGGACGCGTTGTCGCCATTACGGGCGGCGCGCGCGGCATCGGCTATGCAGTGGCGCAACGCGCGCTGAACTCGGGTGCATCGGTCGCGCTATGGGACATCGACGGCGAGCGGCTCGCGCGCAGTCAGCGCGAACTCAGCGCACTCGGCAAGGTGACCGCGGTCACCGTCGAACTTACCCAGGAAGCGGCCGTCCAGCATGCGGTTGCGCAGACCGTTCTCGATCACGGCGCGATCGACGTGCTGATTAATTCGGCGGGTATTACCGGCGGCAACGGCACGACATGGGAACTGGAGCCGGAGATGTGGCGGCGCGTCATCGACGTCAATCTGATCGGCCCGTATCTCACCTGCCGCGCAGTCGTTCCGCAGATGCTCAAGCAGGGCTATGGGCGGATCGTCAATATCGCGTCGGTTGCGGGCAAGGAGGGCAACCCGAACGCGTCGCACTACAGCGCGTCGAAGGCGGGGCTCATCGGCCTCACAAAATCGCTCGGCAAGGAACTCGCGACGAAGAACATTCTCGTCAACGCGGTCACGCCCGCAGCCGCAAAGACCGAGATCTTCGATTCAATGTCGCAGCAGCATATCGACTATATGCTTTCAAAGATTCCGATGAACCGCTTTCTTCTCCCCGAAGAAGCGGCGTCGCTGATTCTCTGGCTCGCCTCCGAAGACTGCGCATTCAGCACCGGTTCGGTATTCGATCTGTCGGGCGGACGCGCGACTTACTGAGTGTCCAACGCGGCGCCGCTCAGGCGCAAGCGTCACATCACACAAGAACCGCGAGGCCGCGAACGCGAGCTGCGCGAAGGAGATGACATGGACCCGCAAGCGAGCGCTTCGCTGGAGGCGATCACCAGCAAGGTCATGCGCCGGCTGCTGCCATTCCTGCTATTGATGTACGTGCTGGCATTTCTCGACCGCGCGAACATCGGCTTCGCACAGAAGGCGCTGCAGCACGACACCGGGCTCTCGAACGCGGCCTTTGCGTTCGGCGCGGGCGTTTTCTTTGTCGGCTATGCATTGTTCGAGGTGCCAAGCAATTTGCTGCTGCATCGCGTCGGCGCGCGAGCATGGATGTGCCGCATCATGGTGACGTGGGGACTCGTCTCGGCGGCGATGTGCATGGCGCATACCGCGACGATGTTCTACACGCTGCGCTTTCTATTAGGCGTCGCCGAAGCAGGCTTCTTTCCCGGCGTCATTTATTACCTCGCACACTGGTTCCCACAGCGTGCGCGCGCCCGCGCCGTCGGCATGTTCTATTTCGGCGCGCCGTTGGCGTTTATTTTCGGCGGTCCGTTGTCGGGCTCGCTGCTCGAACTGCATGGCGCGTTCGGCCTCGCGGGCTGGCAGTGGCTTTTTCTCGTCGAAGGCTTGCTCGCCACCCTCGTCGGTATATGGGCTTTCTGGTATCTCGACAATCGTCCCGAAGACGCACGCTGGCTCGATTCGCACGAACGCACGAGCTTGCGCGCGGCGCTCGATGAAGACGCGCGCGCAGCCTCGGCACATGGACCGCGTAGCATTCTTGCCGCGCTGGTGGATCGCCGCGTGTTGCTCCTGTCGCTCATCTATCTGCTGATTCAGATGAGCGTCTATGGCGTGATCTTTTATTTGCCGCAACAGGTCGCCGCTTTGCTTGGAACGACGGTGGGTTTTCACGTCGGACTCGTCGCGGCATTGCCGTGGTTGTGTGCGCTCGCCGTCACCTGGTATGTGCCGCGCCGCGCGGATCGGACGGGCGGGCATCGTCGCTGGGCTTCCGCGTTGCTCGTCATGGCGGGTCTTGGTATCGGCCTATCGGGGCTCGCGCATAACCCGGTCATCGGACTCATTGCGCTGTGCTGCGCGGCAAGCGGTTTCATTGCCGCCCAGCCGCTGTTCTGGACATTCCCGACGCGCCTCCTGACCGGTGCGGCCGCCGCGGGCGGCATCGCGCTGATCAACTCGCTCGGCAGCCTCGGCGGTTTCATTGCGCCGAGCTTGCGCACCGCGGCCGAGCGCGCGTTTTCCTCGACATCGGCGGGACTGGTCGTTCTCGGCGCGTCCAGTCTGCTCGCCGCGCTGCTGATCGGCACGCTGTTGCGCCGCGACGGCGCGCAGCCTGCCGATTCATTTCACGACCTGCTGCATCGCGCCCGCTAGGCGCATTTCCGGCGACATCTTCGACGCCCATCACGGAGCCTCTCTCTCATGGCCATGCCCACAATCCGGCACGTGCGTGCCTTCATCGTCCGCGGCGGCGGAGCGGACTATCACGACCAACCCGGCGGACACTGGATCGACGATCACATCTCCACGCCGATGGCGCGTTATCCCGAGTACCGCCAGAGCCGCCAGTCGTTCGGCATCAATGTACTCGGCACGCTGGTCGTCGAAATAGAAGCGAGCGACGGCACAGTCGGCTTCGCGGTGACGACGGGCGGCGAGATCGGCGCATTCATCGTCGAAAAACATCTGGCGCGTTTTCTCGAAGGCCAGCTCGTGACCGACATCGAGAAGATGTGGGATCAGATGTACTACGCCACGCTTTATTACGGGCGCAAAGGCGTGGTGCTCAATACGATTTCCGGCGTCGATCTCGCGCTGTGGGATCTGCTCGCGAAAGTGCGCAAGGAGCCGGTGTATCAGCTATTGGGCGGTCCGGTGCGCGACGAACTGGTGTTCTATGCAACCGGCGCGCGTCCCGACCTCGCGAAAGAAATGGGCTTTATCGGCGGAAAACTGCCGTTGCAGCACGGTCCCGCCGAAGGCGAAGCGGGACTCAAGCTCAACCTCGAGAAACTTGCCGACATGCGCAGCCGCGTCGGCGACGACTTCTGGCTGATGTACGACTGCTGGATGAGTCTGGACGTGCCATATGCGACGCGGCTTGCGCATGCTGCGCACGAGTACGGACTGAAATGGATAGAAGAGTGCCTGTCGCCTGACGACTACTGGGGTTACGCCGAACTGCGGCGCAACGTGCCGCGCGGCATGATGGTGTCGACGGGAGAACATGAGGCGACGCGTTGGGGCTTTCGCATGCTGCTCGAGATGCAATGCTGCGATCTGATTCAACCGGACGTGGGCTGGTGCGGCGGCATTACCGAGCTCATCAAGATCTCGGCGCTGGCGGATGCGCATAACGTGATGGTGGTGCCGCATGGTTCGTCGGTGTATAGCTATCATTTCGTCGTCACGCGTCATAACTCGCCGTTCTCCGAGTTTCTGATGATGGCGCCCAAAGCCGACGAAGTCGTGCCGATGTTCACGCCGCTTCTGCTCGACGAACCGGTGCCCGTCAATGGACGCATGAAAGTGCCGGACACGCCGGGCTTCGGCGTGCGGCTCAATCCGGAATGCGCGCTGGTGCGGCCTTACCCGCGCTAATGCGCTGCGCTTCTTTCGATTCAATCAGCGAAGGAGAATGACGTGCTGCTCAAGGACAAGGTCGTGATCGTCACCGGCGGTTCGCGCGGCATCGGGCGCGCGATAGCCGTTGCGTGCGCAACGGAAGGCGCGGACGTCGCGATCAACTACTGGGGCGATAACGACGCGTCGTACGGACGCCGCTCGGCGGTCGCCGAAGTGGTCGAGGAAATCGAGGCGCTCGGGCGGCGCGTGATCGCTATTGAAGGCAATGTCGCCGCGCGCGAGACAGGGCAGCAACTGGTGCGCGAAACCGTGCAGGCATTCGGCAAGGTGGACGTGCTCGCGAGTAACGCGGGCATCTGCCCGTTCCATGCGTTTCTCGACATGCCGGCGGAAGTACTCGAGTCCACCGTCGCGGTGAATCTGAACGGCGCGTTCTACGTCACGCAAGCCGCGGCGCAGCAAATGAAAGCGCAGGGCACGGGCGGCGCGATTGTCGCGACCAGTTCGATCAGCGCGCTCGTCGGCGGCGGCATGCAGACGCATTACACGCCGACCAAGGCCGGCGTTCACTCGCTGATGCAGTCGTGCGCGGTTGCATTGGGACCGTATGGCATCCGCTGCAACTCGGTGATGCCAGGCACGATCGCGACGGACCTCAACGCGGACGACCTCGCCGACGAAGCGAAGAAAGCCTACTTCGAAAAGCGCATTCCGCTCGGGCGCCTGGGCCGTCCCGACGATGTGGCGGATTGCGTGGTGTTTCTCGCGTCCGACCGTGCGCGCTATGTGACGGGCGCGGCGTTGCTCGTCGACGGCGGGCTGTTCGTCAATCTGCAATGACGCGCGATGCCGATTTCAGCTAACCGGTGCGGAAGCATTCGCGGCCAGCGTGGACGTGGTGCCGCCATCGCGTGTGAGGCGCCGCGAGAAACCGCGCAACAGTTCGATAAAGCGCAGCGCCGGCTCGGCGAGCGGTTCTTCCTTGCGCGTGAGAATGCCGAAACCCGCAAGGCTCTTGCCGATTTCGAGCGGCAATGCGACCAGCAGTTTGCCGCGCAGGTGATCGCGCACGACCGACTCCGGCAGCATCGCGACCGCATCGTAGTTCTCGAGCAATTGCAGCGTCGCGAAGATCGACGCGCATTCGGTGAGATTGACCGGCGTCGCGAGCCCCGCACGCGCGAGTTCTTCCTCGAACAGCACGCGCGCCGGGCTGCTGACAGGCTGCGCAACCCACGGCCAGTCGATGAGTTCGCGCAACGTGATGCGCGCGCGGCTCGCGAGCGGATGTACGGAGCGCACCACGAGCATCAAGGTTTCGCGCGCGAGCGGCTCGAAACTGAAATCGTTGTGTTGCAAGGGACTCGTCAGCCGTCCAAGCGCGAGATCGACTTCGCGGCGATGCAGCAACTGCACGACCTGGTCGCTGGTTTCGCCGAGTATGCGCACGTTGAGCAAGGGGCTTTCGGTTTTGAGCGCGGCCACGGCCATCGCCATCAGATCGGGCGCGGCGCCCATGATCGCGCCGACCGTCAACTGGCCGTGTCCGCCGCGGCGCTTGACTTCGAGGTCTTCGGCGAAACGCGTGAGTTCGGCGAGCGCGCGCCGCGCGTAGGCCAGCGTGACGACGCCGAGCGGCGTGGGCGTCATGCCGCGCGCATTGCGCTCGAACAGCAGAAAGCCGAACGCTTCCTCGATGTCGCCGAGCATGCGGCTCGCGCTCGGCTGCGCGACGTTGACGGCTTCGGCGGCCTGATGGAGATTGCGCGCGTCGTCGAGCGCGACGAGCAGCGCGAGGTGCTTGAACTTGAGCCGATTGACGAGTGCGACGGTTGCTGAGAGTTGGCTCATGATCCCGGTGCGATTCGGATTGTGGATCGCCCAATCCCAACAACGGATTGAGATGCTATCGACGCTCGAATTATAGTCTTTGCAGGCGCTTCGCCGCGAAAGCGCCCATAACGAACAGACAACGAAGAGACAGCCGCAATGGAGACAATCGCTTTCCGGATGGTGCTCAACCCCGGCATGCGCGAGGAATACGAGCGCCGGCACGCACAGATCTGGCCGGAACTGGTTGACGCATTGCACAACGCCGGCGTGCGCGAGTACCGCATCTTCTTCGATCCCGGCACCGATCATCTTTTCGCGGTGCTCACGCGCACCACGCATCACACGATGGACGCGCTTCCCGAACTCGAAGTCATGCGCAAATGGTGGGACTACATGGCCGACATCATGCATACCGCCGCGGACCACACGCCGCTTCAGCAGCCGCTCGAACAGGTGTTTCGTCTGAGTTCGCTCAGCTAATTGATTGCTTGCCACGCTATAAAGACGGAGGCATCGCATGCAGGTTGTCGATTCGCATATCCACCTGTGGGATCTAAATACGCACCGTTACCCTTGGCTGGAAAATCCGGGCGTGTCGTTCGTCGGCGACGCGCGCGCTCTGAAGCACGACTATCTGCTCGATAACCTGCTAGCAGAAGCGGGCGACATCGATGTGAAAAAGCTCGTGCACGTTGAAGCGAATCACGATCCCGCCTATCCCGTCGAGGAAACGCGCTGGCTGCAAGGCATTGCGGATCGCGCCGAATCGCGCGGCATGCCGAACGCGATCGTCGCCGCCGTCGATCTCGCTTCGCCGAATGCGCCCGCGGTGCTCGAAGCGCATGCGTCGTTTGCGAATACGCGCGGCGTGCGGCAGATTCTCAATGTGCACGAGAACAGATTGTTCGATTATGTCGGCCGCCATTTCATGCGCGAGCCGCAGTGGCGCGAGAACTTTGCGTTGCTGCGCCGTCACGGCATGTCGTTCGATTTGCAGTTGTATCCGTCGCAAATGGAAGAGGCCGCCGCTCTGGCGCGCGCGCATGCCGACACGCTGTTCGCTGTCAATCATGCGGGCATGTTCGTGGACCGAAGCAGCGTCGCCGGTTATCGCGCGTGGCGCGACGGCCTGCGCATGCTCGCCGGTTGCAGCAACGTGTACGTGAAAATCAGCGGGCTCGCGATGTTCGATCATCAATGGACGGTGGAAAGCCTGCGGCCCTATGTGCTCGAGACAATCGACGCGTTCGGTGCCGAGCGCGCGATGTTCGCGTCGAACTTCCCCGTCGACCGTTTGTTCGGGTCGTATACGGATTTGTGGCATGCGTATGCCGCGATTGTGGAAGGCGCGAGTGTCGCGGAGAAAGAGGCGCTCTTTTGCGGCAACGCGGAGCGCTTCTATCGGATCTGAAAAACCGCGGCAAAAAAACAAAAGCGCCCGATAAACGCAAACGAAGGAGACACGCAGTGCAGCAACCCTCAACCGCTCAGCCGAGGCTCGAATTGCGGCATGCGAGCAAATCGTTCGGGCGCGTGCGCGCACTGTCCGACGGCGATCTCGTGCTGTGGCCCGGCGAAGTGCATGCGCTGCTCGGCGAGAACGGCGCGGGCAAGTCGACGCTCGTGAAGATTCTCGCAGGCGTGCATCAGCCCGATAGCGGCGAGATGCTCGTCGACGGCACGCCGCGCCGCTTTGCGACGCCCGCCGAAGCGCGCGATGCCGGACTCGCCGTGATCTACCAGGAGCCGACGCTGTTCTTCGACCTGTCGATTGCGGAAAACATCTTCATGGGACGGCAGCCCGTGGACCGCATCGGCCGCATTCAGTACGACGCGATGCGCCGCGAAGTGGACGGCCTGCTCGCGTCGCTCGGCGTCGATCTGCGTGCCGATCAACTGGTGCGCGGTTTGTCGATTGCGGATCAGCAGGTGATTGAAATTGCCAAGGCGTTGTCGCTGAACGCGAACGTGCTGATCATGGACGAACCGACCGCCGCGTTGTCGCTGCCCGAAGTCGAACGGCTCTTTGCAATCGTGCGCAAGCTGCGCGAGCGGGACGTGGCGATTCTTTTCATCACGCACCGGCTCGACGAGGTGTTCGCGCTGACGCAGCGCGTCACCATCATGCGCGACGGCGCGAAGGTGTTCGACGGCCTCACCGCCGATCTGAACACCGACGCTATCGTGGCAAAAATGGTCGGCCGCGATCTGGAAACGTTCTATCCGAAAGCGGAGCGGCCGCCCGGCGAAGTGCGTCTGTCGGTTCGCGGTCTCACGCGCGTCGGCGTTTTCAAGGACATTTCGTTCGATGTCCGCGCAGGCGAGATCGTCGCGCTCGCGGGTCTCGTCGGTGCGGGGCGCAGCGAAGTCGCGCGCGCGATCTTCGGTATCGACCCGCTGGATGCCGGCGAAATCCTCGTCGGCGGCAAGCGTCTTGCCGCAGGCAACGCAGCCGCCGCGGTGCGCGCGGGACTCGCGCTCGTGCCCGAAGACAGACGCCAGCAAGGACTCGCGCTGGAGCTGAGCATCGCGCGCAATGCGTCGATGACGGTGCTGGGCAGGCTCGTCAGACACGGCCTCATTACGACGCGCAGCGAGACGCAGCTTGCGGACAAGTGGGGCACGCGGCTGCGTCTGAAAGCAGGCGATCCGCATGCGCCAGTGGGCACGTTATCGGGCGGCAATCAGCAAAAGGTGGTGCTCGGCAAGTGGCTGGCAACGGGCCCGAAAGTGCTGATCATCGACGAACCCACGCGCGGTATCGACGTCGGCGCAAAAGCCGAGGTATATGGCGCGCTTGCCGAACTCGTGCAGGACGGCATGGCGGTGCTGATGATCTCGAGCGAATTGCCTGAAGTACTCGGCATGGCCGACCGCGTGCTGGTGATGCACGAAGGACGCATCAGCGCTGAGATCGCGCGCGCCGAGGCCGACGAGGAACGCATCATGGCCGCGGCACTCGGACAACCGATTCCACCGCTGGGACGGGCCGCATGATGCGCCACTCATCGACTCATGCCGCGCCGGTGCAGACGCCGCCGCCATCTTCGAAGCGCTCCGCGAGTACGCCAGGCGGCTTCGCTGCGAGCCTCGCGAAGAGCCGGGAGACGACGCTCTTCGTCGTGCTGATTCTGCTGATCGTGGGCACCGCGCTCGCGAGGCCGCAGTTCCTGAACTTGCAGAATCTGCGTGACGTGCTGCTCAACGTGTCGATCATCAGCCTGCTGACCGCGGGTATGACCGTGGTGATCCTGATGCGTCATATCGACCTGTCGGTGGGCTCGACGGTCGGCATCAGCGCGTATGCAGTGGGCAGCCTCTACGTTGCGTTTCCGCAGATGCCGGTAATCGTCGCGCTCGTGGCGGGACTCGCGATTGGTCTCGTCGCGGGCGGCATTAACGCGTTGCTCGTGGCGGTGGGCCGCGTGCCGTCGCTCGTCGCGACGCTCTCCACGCTGTACATTTTTCGCGGCGCCGATTACGCGTGGGTGCATGGCGGACAGATCAACGCGACGAGCTTGCCCGAAGCGTATTCGCGCCTTGCCACAGGCACTTTCTTCGGCATACCGACGCTCGCGCTGATCGCCGCCGTCGTGCTGCTCGCGCTCGCGATCTACCTCAAGCAGTTTCGCGGCGGACGCGAGCACTATGCGATCGGCTCGAATCCTGAAGCGGCGCGTCTTGCCGGTGTGAATGTCGAGCGGCGCGTGATGGCGGGCTTTCTGCTGTCCGGCGCGATTGCCGGCTTTGCGGGCGCATTGTGGCTCGCGCGCTTCGGCACCGTCGATGCGAGCACCGCGAAGGGCATCGAACTGCAAGTGGTGGCGGCGGCCGTGGTCGGCAGCGTGGCGATTACAGGCGGCGTGGGCACCATACTCGGTGCAACGTTGGGCGCGCTCGTGCTCGGCGTGATCAGCATTGCGCTTGTCGTGCTGCACGTTTCGCCGTTCTGGGAGCAGGCGATCGAAGGCGCGCTGATCGTCGCCGCGATTACCGCCGATACCTTGCTGGCCCGCTCCGTCGCCAAACGCATGATGAGGAAACGCGATCATGGCTAAACCCGATTCCGCGCTGCTCACGCGCAAACGCGAAACGCCGCTGCAATGGGAAGCGCTGCTGGTGATCGTGCTGATACTGTCGCTTGCACTCGGACGCATGCTGTCGCCCGTCTTCCTGACCGGCGCAAATCTGAGCAACGTGCTGGCCGATCTCACCGAGATCGCGTTGATGGCGCTGCCGATGACGCTGATTATCGTCGCCGCTGAAATCGATCTGTCGGTGGCCTCGGTGCTCGGCGCATCGAGCGCATTGATGGGCGTGCTGTGGCATATGGGCTTGCCGATGCCGGTCGTGATCGCGCTCGTGCTGGTCGCGGGCGCGGTCGCCGGGCTGCTCAACGGCCTCGTGATCGTGAAGCTGAACCTGCCGTCGCTCGCGGTCACGATCGGCACGCTCGCGCTGTTTCGCGGGCTCGCGTATGTGCTGCTCGGCGATCAGGCCGTCGCCGATTTTCCGCCTGCTTACACCGCGTTCGGCATGGACACGCTCGGCGCGAGTTTCATCCCGTTGCCTTTCGCGATCGTGATCGTCGGCGCCGTGCTGTTTACGGTGCTGCTGCAGGCTACCGCGTTTGGCCGCAGCCTCTATGCGATCGGCGCGAATCCGACCGCAGCCGCGTTCTCCGGCATCGAGGTCGCGAAGATCAGGCTGCGTCTGTTCGTGCTGTCGGGTTTGATGAGCGCGCTGGCCGGCGTGGTCTACACGCTGCGCTTCACGAGCGCGCGCGGCGATAACGGCGAAGGCTTCGAGTTGTCGGTGATCGCGGCCGTGCTGTTCGGCGGCGTGAGCATTTTCGGCGGACGCGGCTCGATGATCGGCGTGCTGCTGTCGCTGCTGATTATCGGCGTGCTGAAAAACGCGTTGACGCTCGACGACGTGTCCAGCGAGACGCTCACCATCGTCACCGGCGTGCTGCTGCTTGCGTCGGTGCTGATACCGAATCTGGTTGCGCGCTGGCGCGCGGCACGCGACCGGCGGTTCATCGCGAAGTCGGTTTCTTCGCCATAACGTGACCATTGCTTGACCACCAAACCCGGACATCACCACGTCCAACAACAAGCAGGAGACACTTCATGTTCAAACCTCTTCGTCACACCGGCGCGGCCGCGCTGTGCATCGCGTTGCTCGCGATCAGTTGCGCGGCGCCCGCCGCGGGCCTGAAAAGCGGCCTGAAAATAGCGTTCCTGCCGAAGCAGATCAACAACCCGTATGAAGTGATCGCCGACGACGGCGGCCTCGCCGCGATCAAGGAGTTCGGCGGCGTGGGCAAGGTGGTGGGTCCGTCGGATGCGGGCGCGTCGTCGCAGGTGCAATACATCAATACGCTGATCACGCAGCGTCAGGACGCGATTGTGATCGCCGCCAACGACGCGAACGCGGTCGTCCCGTATCTGAAGAAGGCGATGTCGCAAGGCATCAAGGTCGTCACGTTCGATTCGGACACGGCGCCTGAAGGTCGTCAATTGTTCGTCAATCAGGCGAACGCGGAAGGCATCGGCCGAGGCCAGATTCAACTCGTGTCGAAGCTGATAGGCGGTGAGGGCGAATTCGCGGTGCTGTCGGCCACGCCGAATGCGACCAATCAGAATACGTGGATCAAGTGGATGCAGGAGGAACTGAAGAAGCCCGAGTATTCGAAGATCAAGCTCGTCAAGATCGCGTACGGCAACGACGACGACCAGAAGTCGTTCGTCGAGACACAGGGTTTGTTGCAGGCGTATCCGAACCTGAAGGCGATCGTTGCGCCGACCACGGTGGGCATCGCTGCGGCGGCGCGTTATATCTCGTCGTCGTCAAGCAAGGGCAAGGTGGCGGTGACAGGGCTCGGCACGCCGAACCAGATGCGCGCGTTCGTGAAGAACGGCACGGTGAAGGCTTTCCAGTTGTGGGACCCGAACCAGTTGGGTTATCTCGCCGGCTATGCAGCGGCGGCGCTCGCGTCGGGCACGATCAGCGGCAAGGAGGGCGAGTCGTTCGATGCGGGCAAACTCGGCAAGCGCACCATCGGCCCGCAAGGCGAGATCATCCTCGGACCGCCGACCACATTCGATGCCGGCAATATCGACAACTTCAATTTCTAGAGCGGGGCGAATACAACGCGATAGATTCATGAAGCAGAGAACGCCCCCGCTGGGGCGTTCTCTGAACGTTATTCCGAGCGCCCGTGATGATGGTGATGACCGTAATGGTCCTCATGATGGCCCTCACCGCCCTCCATCATGCGCATCATCTCTGGCCCGCCGGTTTTAAAAAAGATCACCGTCAAAATGACAGCCACAATCCCAAAAACGATATTCAGTACGGTCGTATAGTTGAAGGTAATCGCTGCATCCACGACAGCCGTATGCCGCTCGTGCGGAACCCAGCCTAGCGCCTGGAACAGTCCTTCCACAACGAGTGCCGCCGACACCATCGCAAGGTAGAACGTCACGGCGAGAAAAGCGGTCATTCGCCCGCCATAGTACTTTCTGTAGATATTCAGAATGGGCAGGATGATGAGATCGCCAAAAATGAAAGACGCGACGCCGCCGAAACTGATGCCTCCATTCCACAGCACTGCTGCAAGCGGTACATTGCCTACGGAACACGTGAACGACGCGACGGCAATGGGTGGCCCGACAAACGCGCCCCAAATCATCGCGGCCGTTGGATGGCTGACGAGAAAGAACTTCTGCCAGAAGCTGTCCGGCACCCATGCGCCCAAAGCTCCCGCGACGAGTAAGCCAACGCCGATGTCGCGCCACAACATCGCCCAGTTCATCGCATAGCTGTGACTGATCGCTATCCATCCCTCTCTGGACGACAGGCGTTCTTTCCAGGTGCCTTGCTGTTCGCTCATCGACATCGCCGCATGGCCTTCCATACTGCCGGCAATACCTTTGTCCGCCTGCTCGATCGCGTCGCGCTTGAGCGAGTCTTTGAGAAAGAAACGGAAGAAGAGCACCATAACGACGATCATGATCGGGCCGCCGATAAACTCAGCCGCGGCGAATTGCCACGAAATGAGCACCCACATCAAAACGCCGAGTTCAAGCACCAGATTGGTTGCGGCGAACTGGAACGCCATTGCGGCGGTAAAGTCGCCGCCCTTGCGCACAATAGAGCGGGCCATCGCGACTGCCGCATAAGAACACGAGGACGACGCGGCGCCTAACAGCGCGGAGACGGTCAGCGTTTTGGCCGATGAATCGGGCAGAAGCTTCGACATCTCCGACTTCGAGACGATGACTTCAATCACGGCAGAGAAAAGAAAGCCGAGACTGAGGCCCCAGAAGATTTGCCACAGCATGGTGAAAGCCATCCATAGCGCGTGACCGAGAGCAGTAACTATCTGCATCGCAACCTCCTGCCTGGAAAACTTCTGAACTGGCTATACGTCGACCGGACGCGGAAAGTACAACGTGAAAGTGGTGCGCTCGTCATTGCTCGCGACCTCGACTTTGCCACGATGCAATTCCATGATCGATTTGACGATAGCAAGGCCGAGACCCGCATTTCGCGCCGAACGGTGCCGTGACGCGTCGACGCGATAGAAACGTTCGAAAATCCGCTCGACGTGTTCCGGCGCAATCGCATGCCCCCGGTTGGTTACTTCGACGACCGAGTACTTCGGCGATTCGAACGAGCGCAACTCGACGCAAGAGCCCGCAAAAGCATGGTCGAGTGCGTTGGACATCAGGTTGCTGACAGCGCGCCGGAACAGCGTCGCATCCGCGGATAATTGTGCATTTCCATTCACGGCGAGATTCACGCCGGCTTCTTCCGCGAGGCCCTGAAAATACGATGCGAGCCTACTCAATTCGCTCGTTGCGTCCAGTTTGACCACATGAATAAGCTGCTGCGCGTTTTCATTGCGCGCGAGAAACAGCATGTTCTCGATCATCCGCTGAAGCCGCTCGCACTCTTCGATGTTGGAGTCGATCAGTGCTTCGTATTCGTCGATGGTTCTCGTGCGAGACAGTGTGACCTGCGATGAACTGATGACATTGGCGAGCGGTGTTCGCATGTCGTGTGCGAGGTCGGATGAGAACTGCGACAGACGCACGAATGCGCGTTCCAGCCGGTCGAGCATCCGGTTGACCGACAGCGCAATAGCCTGAAGCTCGACGGGTCCGCCGTGTATATCGAGCCGCTCGCTCAGGTTGTGAGCCTCGATGCGCGAAGTCTGACGGCCGATGCTTTTTACCGGCGAAAGTCCTCGCCGCGTGACGGCATAGCCGACCGTGCCCACGAGAGCAGCACCGAGCGCGACGGCAATCAGCACGTCGACGCGATAGCTCTTGAGAAGCGATTGCCGGTCGGAGGCGGCGCGCACCAGCACCACACGCACGGTTTCATGCGACGGCAGCGTTGCCGCGGAGAAGATGCAACGCGATGAACCTATCGACGCGATCTCGCAGGTGAACGGACTGCCGGCGGCATGCTTGCCGGAAAACGCAGCCGCAAGATCAAGATGTTCCTGGCCAACGTGCTCTACCAGCACGCGATTCTGCGCGTCGAAAATGCCGAGATAGACGCCGGGATGCGACAGCAGCACTTCATGGAAAATTGCCGGCGCCGCTTTAACCGCGTCGATCGATCCGGCATCGCGCACGAGCTGCTGAAACTGCGCGAGCTTGCCGATGATCTCAATGTCGTCGCGCCGCTGCAATTCCTGCGACAGCGAGCGATAAAGGAATGCACCCATGAGCGCAAATACGATAAGGGCCGCTACCGCGAATGCAGCGGTCAATCGCTTGAGAAGCGAATAGGGAGCCTTTCTCGCGGTCACGAACGGTCCTCGAGTACATAGCCCATTCCCCGGACCGTGTGCAACAGCTTCGTCTCGAACGAGTTGTCGATTTTTGCACGCAGGCGTTTGACGGCGGCATCGACCACATTGGTATCGCTGTCGAAATTCATGTCCCAGATCTGGGAAGTGATGAAGGTGCGCGTCAGTACTTCGCCCTGCCTTTCAGCGAGCAACTGCAATAGCGAGAACTCCTGCGCTGTCAGGTCGATGCGCAGATCGCCGCGCTTCACCCGTCGCTTGATGAAGTCCACTTCCATGTCGGCGATGCGCAGCACGTCCTTGACCGCGCGCGGCGCCCGCCGCAGCAGCGAACGGATTCGGGCGAGGAACTCGGCGTAGGCGAAAGGCTTGGACAGATAATCGTCCGCGCCCAACTCGAGACCTTCGACTTTGTCCGCGACCGTATCGCGCGCGGTCAGCAGAAGAACCGGCGTCTGCTTCTCCTTACGCAGCCGCCGAAGCAACTCGAAGCCGTCTATTCCGGGAAGCATCACGTCGAGTACGATCAGATCGAATTCCTCGTGCAACGCGAGGAACAGACCGTTGACGCCGTTGTCGGCAGTGTCCACCGTAAAGCTCGCCTCGACCAGTCCCTTCCTGAGATAGGCGGCCATCTTCGGCTCGTCTTCGATAATGAGTATGCGCATCGGTCAACGGTCCATCTTTTCGCGAAAGGAGGGGAGTGTGGTCAGCTTAGACATGGCTCGGCAGTCGTGAGATGACGGGAGCATGACATTTTTTTCATCTTCGCGAGCATGAAAAATCAGTCATCTCGTGGCCATCGCGGCGTCAGAAGGCCCGCAGTAAGCTTTGGTCCTGAGCGTCGGCCGTGCCGTTACGCGTTGACACGTTTCAGCTTACAACCGCCCAAAATCGCGTGCTAGACTCCGGCCCCATGTACTACTGGCGCAAACTCTTCATCGTCGTTCTGCTTGCACTGAGCCTTCCGGCTCAGTCGTTCGCGGCCGTCGCAATGAAGTGTGGCGTCGGCCAGGCGCATCATCATAGTGCGCATGTTGCGCCGGAAGGCGGCGAGCATCATGCAGCCGTGTCCGGTGCAGAGCATCTTCACGCAAGCGGCGATCATCACCACGATGGTCATCAAGCGCACGCGTGCGCAACCTGCGCATCGTGCTGTTCCGGTGCAGTCATGCTGTTCGTGCCGATCCTGCCGCCCACGGCTGAAACCGCTCACTTCTTCTTGTCCCCGTCTTCTTCCGCGCCCGTCGTGTCGTTCCTGACGGGCGGCATTGAACGACCTCCCCGCTCGATTCTCGTCTAGTCCGCGCCCTCGCAGCCGTTCGCTGCAGAGGCATGTTTCTGGAGACCGGCAACCGGCCTCCGGATGATTCACGACGAGAACAACTCATGCGAAAAATTTCTGTGGCGCTGCTTGGCGCGGCCGCGGCGTTGCCGCTGCTCGCGCACGCCGCGACGACCTTGCCGGACCCGGCCGATGCGGGAGCGTCGGTGCCGCCGCCTGCAACGTCGTCGGCATTCGACGGTTACAAGCCCTGGCACGATGGAGAAGCACCGAGCTGGCAACAGCTCAATCGCGAAGTGGCACCGAGCCGGGCAGCGACCGGTGCGAAACACGCGAAACACGGGCAGCACGCGAATGCGGCATCCGAGCATGGAGGCGACTCCAAATGATGCGTCACCTCGCGCAGACCCGCGTCGCGTGCATCGCCGTCGCGGCGATTCTGCTCACCGGCTGCACAACGTTTTCAAACGACGGCGGCTTCGGCGCCGTATCGACGACTGCATCGCAGCGGCTCGGCAAGGACGCGGTCTATGTGAAGACCGACGAGGACCGCGAAGCCGTTTTCAAGCGTACGCGGGAACTGCTGTCAAAGCCGCTCGGCATGGACGACGCGGTGCAACTCGCGTTGCTGAACAACCGCGGACTTCAGGCGGCATACGGAGAGCTGGGCGTCTCGGAGGCCGACCTCGTGCAGGCGGGCCGTCTGCCGAATCCGGGCTTCACGTTCAGCAGAACGCACTGGAGCGATGGATTCGGCATTAGCCGTACTTTCTCGATGGGCGTGCTCGGTCTGCTTACGCTGCCTTTGGCGACACGCGTCGAAGGCCGGCGGTTCGAGCAGACGAAGCTCGAGACGGCCAATGCGATGCTTGCCGTGGCCGCCGACGCCCGCAAGGCTTATGTGAACGCGGTCGCTGCGCAACAGGCTGCGCTCTACGCGGAGCAGGTCAAGGACTCGGCCGAAGCCGGCGCGGAACTCGCGCTGCGCATGCGCCAGGCGGGCAACTTCAGCAGACTCGACTACGCGCGCGAGCAGGCCTTTTATGCGGAGTCCGTCGCGCAACTCGCAAAGGCCCGGCAGCAATCAGTCATGGCGCGCGAGAAGCTCACGCGCGCGATCGGCTTATGGGGTTCGGGAACGCAATTCGAACTGCCCGACCGTCTGCCGGAACTGCCAAAGGAAAAGCCGCAACTCGACGATCTCGAGAGCTTTGCGATGCGAAATCGGCTGGACATTCAGGCCGCGAAGCTGAGAACGGAAAGCGTTGCCAGTTCTCTGGGACTGACGAAAGCAACGCGCTTCGTCAATGCACTCGATGTCGGTTATCTCAACAACTTCGAGACCGACAAGGGACATGAGCGCGGCTACGAAATCAGCGTCGAGATCCCGCTCTTCGATTGGGGCAGTGCAAAGACCGCACGCGCCGAAGCCATCTACATGCAATCGGCTAACCGGCTTGCACAGACGGCAATCGATGCACGCTCCGAAGTACGCGAGTCGTATTCCGCTTACGTCACGAGCTATGACGTCGCGAAGCATTACCGCGATGAAGTCGTGCCCGTGCGCAAGACCATCTCTGACGAAATGCTGCTGCGCTACAACGGCATGCTCGCGAGCGTGTTCGAACTGCTCGCCGATTCGCGCGATCAGGTGGCGGCCGTCAACGGATATATCGATGCGCTGAAAGATTACTGGGTTGCCGAGACGGACCTGCAGCAGTCGCTTGGTGGCCGTCTGCCGCCGCTTGCCGCGATGTCCGCAACTCAACCGGCGTCGCCGACGAATTCAGAAGGTAAATGAACATGGTGTCACGTCGAAATTTTCTTGGCGGCTCAGGCGCTGCGCTGCTCGGTGCAGCGCTGGTCAACAAGGCGGGCGCGGCTTCGCTTCCAGAAGCGCCAACGATGCAAAAAACCGCCACGCAGCCGCCGCTCGTGCCGCCCAATGGCCGGCCTTATACGCCCGTTGCCACACTCAATGGCTGGACGCTGCCGTGGCGCATGAAGAACGGATGGAAGGAGTTTCATCTGATCGCCGAGCCGGTCGTGCGCGAAATGGCGCCGGGCATGAAGGCGAATCTGTGGGGCTACAACGGCCAGGCGCCTGGCCCGACCATCGAGGCCGTGGAAGGCGACAAGGTCCGCATCTTCGTGACCAACAAGCTGCCGGAACACACGACCGTTCACTGGCACGGGATGCTGCTGCCGTGCGGAATGGACGGCGTCGGCGGTCTGACGCAACCGCATATTCCGCCTGGCAAGACATTCGTCTACGAGTTTCAGCTCGAGAAACACGGCACGTTCATGTATCACCCGCATGCCGACGAGATGGTGCAGATGGCGATGGGCATGATGGGCACGTTCATCGTTCATCCGAAGGATCGCGGCGTCATGCCGGTCGACCGCGACTTCGTGTTCCTGATGTCGGCCTACGACATCGACCCGGGGAGCTTCACGCCACGCGTGAACGAAATGACGGACTTCAACATGTGGACGTGGAATGCGCGCGTGTTTCCGGGCATCGATCCATTGCCCGTTCGCACCGGCGACCGGGTGCGCATTCGCTTCGGCAATCTGACGATGACCAATCATCCGATCCATCTTCACGGATACAGCTTCGAGGTGGCAGGAACCGATGGCGGATGGATTCCTCCGTCCGCGCGTTGGCCCGAAGTCACCGCCGACGTCGCGGTCGGTCAGATGCGCGCGATCGAGTTCACCGCTAACCGGCCCGGCGATTGGGCGTTTCATTGCCACAAGTCGCATCACACGATGAATGCAATGGGGCATCAGGTTCCCAACCTGATCGGCGTACCGCAAAAAGATCTCGCGAAGCGCATCAACAAGCTGGTGCCGGACTACATGGCGATGGGCGCGACCGGCGGCGCGATGGGCAATATGGAAATGCCGCTGCCGGGCAACACGCTGCCGATGATGACGGGTACAGGCCCATTTGGCCCGCTGGAAATGGGCGGCATGTTCAGCGTCGTGAAAGTGCGCGACGGTCTCGGACGCAACGATTATCGCGACCCCGGCTGGTTCAAACACCCGAAGGGCACCGTGGCGTACGAGTACACCGGCGAAATGCCGGAAAGCTGAATTAGCCCGAAGCCGGATGATTGGGCTCGGCCGGATTTTTTATCACTTTGACTGTTGAGGGAACGTATGAAGAACGTAGTGGCTTTCATTGCAATGTGTTGTGCTGTTTCGGTTTCCGCGACCGCTTATGCAGCCGGCGATATGGGAAGCATGAACATGGCGAGTGGCGCACAGCAAAGCGCGGACGTGAACGCGGACGCGAACAAAAGCATGTCGCATGGCGAAGTTAAAAAGGTGGATACCGCCGCGGGCAAACTCACCATCAAGCACGGTCCCCTGGAGAACCTTGGCATGGAAGCCATGACGATGGTTTTCAAGGTTAAAGACCCGGCGATGCTGTCTCAGGTGAAAGCCGGCGACAAGATCGATTTCGTCGCCGAAGAAGTCGATGGCTCACTGACCGTGACGAGCCTGCAAAAGCAGTGACATGCAATGGGCGCCGCCCATGACGCACGCACGGCGCCCTGGTTAAATTCCGGGAGGCAACATCATGAATACCAACATGCGAACAACGTTCTTTGGTGCGGTGGCAACCACTGCACTCGTGCTTTCACCCGCGCTCGCGCTTGCGCACGGCAAGCTGGAAACGGCGACGCCGGCGGCGGGCAGCACAGTCGATGTATCGCCCGACTTACTCAGGCTGACGTTCAACGAGGACGTCGAATCATCGTTCAGCACCATCAAGGTCGCCGATGCGAGCGGCGCGCCCGTTACTAAAGAAAAGGCAACCGTCGACGCCGCCAATCCGCGCGTACTGGCCGTCGCGATCCCGAAGCTCGCTTCGGGTGCGTACACCGTGCAATGGGCTGTGATGACGCATGACGCGCACAAGACCAAAGGCATCTACACATTCGCGGTGAAGTGATGAACGAAGGCTTCCTCGGCGTTGTCCGGCTGATATGGGTAGCGCTGCAAAACGTGAGCTTTGCCGTGCTTATCGGAGCGATGCTCAGTGACATGTGGTTGTCGCGACGCGCGTCGCGATGGCAGTCGGGCGTCAGTCGGCGACTCCTGACGACCATGAGGATTTCGGCATTAGTTGCGTTGCTTTCGAGCTTTTCGGCTTTCTGGGCTCACTGCGCGTTAATGAGTGAATCCTCTTTGACTGAAGCCGGGCCGGCAGTCGTATCGATGCTGAAGGAGACCGGATTCGGTCATGCCTGGCTCGTGAACTGCGTTCTACTGCTCGTCGTTCTTGCGCTTCTGATGGCGAACGTGCATAAGCGCGGGCCATACGCAGTCGTCATTGCATTCGCCACTGCGGGCGCGGCCCTGGCGAGAAGCAATACGGGACATCCGGTCGATGCCGGTACTTTTTCGCCGCCGGTATGGGCCGACTGGGTACACGTGCTTGCTATCAGCGTATGGGTCGGCCTCGTGCTTGTCGCGGCCAGTATCGTCGTGCCGCAGTTAGACAAGGCCCCGGAAGACGACGCGCCCAATAGCGCGGCATTCGTGCAATCGCTTTCAAACGCGGCCACCGTTGCGCTCGCGATGCTGGCTATCACGGGCGCGTACAACGGTTGGCGCGGCGTGAACAGTCCCGTCAATCTCTGGACGTCGACTTACGGGCAGGTTCTTGTGCTGAAGCTCGCGCTTGTGCTGATTGCAGCGGCGCTTGGAGGACATAACCGGATCGTTGAAATGCCGAAAGTACTCATGTCATTGAAGGGCTCGCATGCGATGCAGTCGCGCGTTGCATTGATGCGCTTTGCGCGAGTACTTCAGGTTGAGTCGGTCGTGCTGGCCGGTGTGCTTATTGTCGCCGCGGTTCTCGTTTCGAGTCCTTTACCGGGGACTTCTTCCTGACGGAAAACTTTTTACCAGTCCACGCAGATGGTGGTGTCTGTGCAGCGGCTTCATGTCTTGTCGAATCATCGCCGTGCACTGGCGCCTCCATCTTTTACAGGCTCGGCCGCGCGTCGGGCCTTTTTTTGCTCCGCCACGATGCGCTGATCGCGGCGGAGCGCCATGTATTCGCGTCGCAAGTCACACGCGAACTAAACTCGGCCGCTCAAAACCGATGTTGAATACCCGCCGTCACACCCGCTTGCGTATCCGCCGCGCCGGTCAGATCGCGCGACAGGCTGACGGCGTTGCCATGCTTCGCCATCGCATACCCACCCGCGAGATACAGCACCGTGCGCTTCGACAACGCGTACTGGCCGCGCAGCGAAAAGAGCGTCGGGTCGGCGTCGCTCGCGTTCTTGATGTCCTGATGATAAACAGCGCCGAACAGCGAGAAGAACGGCGTCACCTCGTATTGACCGCCGATCCAGTACATGTCGCTGCGCAGCGTCGGCGTGGCCGTGTGGAAGGTGCGCCGATAGTTGCGATAGCCGGCCATTGCCTTGACCGGGCCGAAGTCGTAACTCAAGCCGGCATGAATGCCCTGAATGTAGTTGGTGGTGTCCGCGGGCGTGACGCTGTCGTTCGCGCCGTTCTGACGGTCGAAGGTAACCACGGCGGCGAACGGGCCGTTCTCGTAGCCGAGGCCGAAGTCGTATTTCGAGCTCGATTTCATGCTGCCGGGCACATTGCCGAAGCCGTACATCGCGCCGAATTTAAAGCCGGCGAAAGTTCCGTCGTAGCGCACGGCGTTGGCCGAGCGCGAGAACAGCCCGTCCTTGCGGCCGCCCGTTGCCGTCGATGAGGTCGCCCACGAGTAGTTCGGCGCATAACCCATCGGGTCGAACTGCAGCATGTAGTCGTAAGTGGTCGTGAAATTGCGGCCGAGCGTGATTTGGCCGAAGCGGTTCTTCAGGCCGATGGTCGCGCGCCGGTCGAAGATCGCGCCGGGGCCGTCGTCGAACTGGCCATTCGCGATGTTGATGCCGCTTTCCAACTGGAACACGGCCTTCAATCCACCGCCGAGATCCTCGGCGCCGCGCAGACCCCAGCGCGACGTATTCTTGCCGCCCGACACGAGACGCGTTGCGCCGCCGTCCGCGCTCGCATGATTCACGTATTCGACGCCCGCATCGACGATGCCGTACAACGTCACGCTCGATTGCGCGTGCGCGCCGGTCGCGAATGCGGCGAGTCCCGCAAAGCCCGCGAAATACGCGAGGCCCGCGCGGCTCGCGCCGAAGGTCGTTCTTTTGATGCTCAACTTCATCGACAGTCTCCTGTAGCTGGTTTTTTTACTTCGGTGGGTGAGTGCGTCAGCTCGCGTGGGCGAACGCCCAGCAATCGTTCGCGGGGAATTCGATCCAGTGGCGCCCGGCCGCGCGCGGCACGTTGCCGAATGCGCGCAGACGCAGCTCGCCGCAATGAAACAGGTACTCCCAGCGGTCGCCGAGATACATCGACGTGATCAGGTCCGCTTCGAGGCGATTCGCGCCCGGACCGTCGGCGACCTGCACGCGCTCGAGGCGAATCACCGCCTGCACCTGCTGGCCGGCCGTCAGCGCTTCGCGCGCTTGCGCCTGCAATTGCCAGCCGTCGCCGGCCAAGGTCACGCGCTCGCCGTCGATCGCGGCCACGCGCGCGTCGATACGGTTGTTGCTGCCCATGAATTCCGCGGTGTAAAGCGAACGCGGCTCGCCATACAGTTCCGCGGGCGTGCCTTCCTGTTCGATGCGGCCATTGCGCAGCAGCAGGATGCGGTCGGACATCGCCATCGCTTCGGTCTGATCGTGCGTCACGCAAAGCGCCGAGAGACCGAGCGACACGATCAGTTCGCGCAGCCAGGCGCGCGCTTCCTCGCGCAATTTGGCGTCGAGATTCGACAGCGGTTCGTCGAGCAGAATGACGGGCGGGTTGTAGACGAGCGCGCGCGCAATCGCGACGCGTTGCTGCTGGCCGCCGGAAAGCTGATACGGATAGCGCGCGGCCAGATGACCGAGACCGAGCTGATCGAGCGCGCCTTGCACGCGCTTTTTCTGCTCGGCCGCCGACACGCGCCGCAGCTTCAATCCATAGCCGACGTTTTCCGCGACGGTGCGATGCGGCCACAGCGCATACGACTGAAACACGAGACCGAGCGAGCGCTGCTCGACCGGCAGATCGGCGTGCGTGGCGCCGTCGAAGAACACCTTGCCGTCGAGTTCGATGCGCCCCGACGAAGGCTGCTCGAGACCGGCGACCGCGCGCAGCAGCGTCGTCTTGCCGCTGCCCGACGCGCCGAGCAGGCACACCACTTCGCCCGGATTCAGTTCGAACGACACGCCCTTCAGAATCGGGTTGTCGCCATAGCTCAGAAAGAGGTTGTCGACCGAGAGCTTATCCATGAAGTTTCACTCCGAAGCGCAGGGCCACGCCGAGCCCGGCGCCGACCATCGCGATGTTGATGACAGAAAGCGCCGCGACCTGATCGACCGCGCCGGTCGCCCACAGCGACACGAGGAGCGCTCCGATCACTTCGGTGCCGGGCGACAGCAGATAGACGGCGGTCGAATACTCGCGCTCGAAGATCATGAAGATCAGTAGCCATGCGGCGAGCAGGCCGAAGCGCACGAGCGGCAGCGTCACGTCGAGACTGACGCGCGAACGCGTGCCGCCGACGCTGCGTCCGGCTTCCTCGAGTTCGGGGCCGACTTGCAGCAGCGCGCTTTGAATCAGGCGCATGCCGTACGCGAGCCAGACGACCGTGTACGCGATCCAGATGCTCCACATCGAGTTCTTCAGCTCTTTCACGCCCGGCACGAAGAGAAAGATCCACAGGAACGCGAGGCCGGCGAGCAGACCCGGCACCGCGCGCGGCAGCAGCACGAGGTAATCGAGCAGGCGCGTCGCCCAGTCGTTGCGGCGATGGCCGGCGAACGCCACGAGCGAATAGAAGCCCACCGCGAGCGCGCCGCCGAATATGCCGATGCCGAGCGTGTTGAGGATCGCGCGAACCAGGTTGTCCTGTTCGAACAGTTCGGTGAAGTTGGCGAGCGTGAGCACGTCGGCGAGATTCACGCCTTCGCCCCAATTGGTGACGAACGCGCGCAGCGTGATGCCCGAGATCGGCACGAACACGGTCAACAAGAGCCATATCGCGACGATCGCGAGCGCGACCCAACGCCATGCGCCGAGCGGCAGCACGGTCTGACGTCCGGCCTTGCCTTTCACGGTGACGAAGCGGTTCGCGCGCTTGAGGAGGCTGCGTTGCAGCAGCACGAGCGGAAACGTAATCGCGACAATGCACACCGCGACTGCGGCCATCAGGTGATACGACGGCACGCCGAGCTTGTTGGTGAGCTTGTACAGATAAGTGGCGAGCACGAGGTGGCCTTCGGGATCGCCGAGCACGAGCGGCAGGCCGAACACTTCGAAGCCGAGGAAGAACACCAGCACGCCTGCGAAGAGCAGGGCGGGCAAGGTCATCGGCAGGCTCGCGTCGAGCGCGACGCGAAACGGGCGCGCGCCCGCGACGCGCGCGGCTTCTTCCACGTCCGAGCCGAGATTGCGCAGCGCCGCCGACGAATACAGGTACACGTGGGGCACATGCGTGAGGCCGACGATCACCGTGATCGCAAGAATCGAGTACACGGTCCACGGCGCTTCGGCGCTGCCGAAGAGTGTTTTCCACCAGACCGAATAGAACCCGACCGGGCCGGCCGCGACGACGTAGCCGAATGCGAGCACCATCGGCGAAACGAAGACAGGCGTGAGCAGCAACGGCTCGAGCCAGCGGCGGCCGGGCAGGTCGGTGCGCACCATCAGGAACGCGAGAATGCCGCCGAGCGGGATCGAAATGAACAGCATGCCGCTCGCGATCACGAACGAGTTTTTCAGCGCGGACCAGAAATCAGGATCACTGAAGATAAACTCGAAACCGGTGAGGCCGAGCGTGCGGTTGGCGTCGAAGAAAGGCGCATTGAGCACGCTCTGAAACAGGATGAAGCCGAGCGGCAGCGCCACGGCGACCGTCAGCACGGCGACGACGAGCCAGCGCAGCATCCCCGCCAACGGTTGCAGACGGCCGCGCGGCAACGCGCCGATGGGGCCGTCGTCAGCCGCGAGCGGCGCGGCGTCGCGAGGCCCGGTTGCGCGAGTAAAAAGCATGAGTGTCCCCCTGCGGCGCAAAAGCCGCATATCGGCAGGTGTTCAACGAAAAAGCAGAGACGTTCGCGCGTGGCGGCGCGAACGTGTGCGCCCTATGTCAGGCGCGACGGTTTAGCGCTTGATCGACTGTTGCCATTGCTTGAGGAATTCGAGGCGCTTCGACTGGTCGAGATAAACCAGCAGGCCCGCGCCGATAGGAATCGGCTTTAACGAATCGCCGAGCTGCTTCGTGAGGCCGGCCATCGACGTTTCGCCTTCCACGTCGGAGCGAATCGAGAACAAACTCGCCTGATTCGCGAGCAGGGTCTGGCCGCGCTGCGACAGCAGATAGTCGACCCACAGCTTCGCGGCGTTCGGGCTTTTCGCCTTCTTCGAAATGGTGACGAGGCGGCTCACCACCAGCGTGTAGTCCTTCGGATAGACATAGCCGATGGAGGGATCTTTCTTGGCCTTGGTGAGCGCATACGAGCCGAGAATGTTGTAGCCGATCAGGTTCTCGCCCGACGAAATGCGCTCCATCATCGCGCCCGTGCTCGATTGCAGTTTCGGGCCTGTCGCGCCCATTGCCTTGACGAGATCCCACGTGACCTGCGGGTTCACGCGCGCGTCCTGCGTCAGATAGTTAAAGCCGACGCCGGACTTCTCGATGTCGTAAGTCGTGACCTTGCCTTTGAACTGATCGGGCTTCGATTGCAGCAGCTTGATGAGGTCCGCGCGCGTCTGCGGCACTTCGCCCGCGGACAAAAGGCGCTTGTTGTAGACGATCGCGAGCGGTTCATAGGTCGTGCCGTACGCCTGCTTCTGGTACTGCGCCCATTGCGGCAACTGCTTCGCCTCGGGCGATTCGTAAGTCGCCATCAGGCCGTCGTTGACGAGCTTCACCTGCAGGTCCATGGCCGAGCTCCACAGCACGTCGGCGCTCGTGCTGCTCGCCGCGTTTTCGCTGATGTAGCGGTTGTACAGCTCGGTGCTGTTCATGTCGTTGTATTCGACTTTCACGCCGTACAGGCTTTCGAAGTCTTTGATCAGCGGACGCACGAGCGCGGTGTCCGTGACCGAGTAGACGATCAGTTTTCCTTCTTTTTTCGCTGCGTCGACAGTGGCCTGATAATCGCCCGGATAGCCGGCTGGGAACGCTGCCCACGTCGAATGTGCGGCGAATGCGGCAGCGGCGGCGAGAAGCTTTAAAGAGATATGCACGTCTTCCTCCAGAAAACATCATGTTGATTTTGTGAAGGCGAATGGTAAGAGACGCGCGCTTTCTGAACGCTTTCAATTTGCGAGGGAAATGCGTCACAATGGACGAATTCGCCTCATGGATTTCCCTGGGATTCTGTTCATGCGTGTGCTGCTCGTCGAAGACAATCCGATTCTTTCCCGCTCGCTAACCGACGCGCTGACCAATGCCAAACTCACTGTCGACTGCATGCATGACGGCGAATCTGCCGATCACGTATTGCGCACGCAAGACTACGCGCTCGTGATTCTCGACATCGGTTTGCCGAAGCTCGACGGGCTCGAAGTGCTGCGCCGTTTGCGCGCGCGGCGCAATGCCGTGCCGGTGCTCATCTTGACCGCGCATGGTTCGGTGGAAGAGCGCGTGCGCGGCCTCGATCTCGGCGCCGACGACTATCTCGCGAAGCCTTTTGCGCTTACCGAACTCGAAGCGCGCGCGCGTGCGCTGCTGCGCCGCGGTCATGGTCAGGAGGCATCGGTCGCGCAATGCGGCACGCTGGTTTACGACAGCGTCGATCGCGGCTTCACGCTCGACGGCGAACCGCTCGCGCTCACGCCGCGCGAACGTTCGGTGCTCGAAGTATTGATCCTGCGCAACGGCCGCGCGATCAACAAAGAGACGCTGTCGGAGAAAATTTTCGGGCTCGACGAATCGGTGAATGCCGATGCGATCGAAATCTACGTGTACCGTTTGCGCAAGAAGCTCGAGCGCAGTTCGGTCGGCATCGTCACGCTGCGCGGGCTCGGCTATCTGCTCGAAGCCAGGACGCCATGACGCGGCCGAATCTGCGCGTGCGGGTCGCGCTATGGCTGCTGGTGCCGCTGTTATTGCTGCTCGCGCTGGATGCCTGGCTCACCTATCAACGCGCAATGAACGCGGCACATGCGGCATTCGATCGCACGCTCGAATTTTCGTTGCGCTCGATTCGCGACGGCGTGCGTCTGCGCGACGGTCGCATCGAAGTCGACTTGCCTTATCTCGCGCTCGAGATGTTCGAATCGAACGGCGGCGGCAACATCTACTATCAGATTCGCGAGGAACATGGCCGCGTGGTGACCGGTTATCCCGATCTGCCGGAGACGAAGAAGGTGCCGGCCGAGCCGTACAGCGTGCAGTTTTATGACGATGTATTTCGCGGCCGGCCGCTGCGCATCGCGATGCTGCGGCTGCCGGTGCACGACGTGCCGAGTGCGCAAACGCGCGTGGTGCTGGTGAGAGTCGGCGAGACGATCGAGGCGCGCCAGGCGCTGGCGCGCGAGATCCTCACCGGCTCGCTGCAGCAGGAAGGCTTGCTGGTGATGCTCGCGCTCGGCATCGTGTGGCTCGGTGTCGCGCGCGGCTTGCGGCCGCTCAATCGTCTGTCGGCGAAAGTCGCGGCGCGCGCCGACGACGATCCCACGCCGCTCGATACCGTCGGCTTGCCGAGCGAGGTCGCGCCGCTCGTCGATTCGATCAACCAGTACATTGGCCGCACGCAGAAGATGCAGTTATCGCGGCGGCGCTTTTTCAACGACGCCGCGCATCAGTTGAAAACGCCGCTCGCGGTGATTCAGGCGGAGTCCGAACTGGCGCAGCGCGGGCTCGATGGCGTCGATGCGAACAATGCGGGCCCGAGGCGTCACGGCGTCCATTTGCGGCGGCTGAACCGCGCGGTGCAGCAGGCGGTGCGTATCGTGCAGCAGTTGCTGTCGCTGTCGCGGCTCGATGCGGACAGCGGCTACACGGTCAGGCACGCCGCGGTGCCGCTGCACAAGGTCGCGCGCAGCGTGACGCTCGACTGGTCGCCGGTGGCGCGCTCGCGCGGCATCGACCTCGGCTTCGAGCAGGAGACGCGCGTCGACGTGACGGGGCAATCCGATCTGCTTGCCGAACTGGTGGGCAATCTGATCGACAACGCGATCCGTTATTCGGGCGATGGCTCGGTCATTACCGTGCGGGTCGCGTGCGAGCACGGCGAGCCCTTGCTTCAGGTGATCGACAACGGGCCGGGCATTGCCGCGAGCGAACGCGACGCGGTATTCGAGCGCTTTTACCGCAGCGAGGCGACGCAGGCGGTGGAGGGCAGCGGGTTGGGGTTGTCGATTGTGCGCGAGATCGCGCGGGTTCATGGCGCGCGCGTCGAGTTGGGCGATGCGCGCGGCGGCGGGCTGGTGGTGAGCGTGTGGTTTCCGGCGCTTGTGCAAGGGGCGGCGTGAGGCGGGCTCGTGCGTTATCGCTGCGTTGCCCGTGGGTTATCGATGCGTTATCTGTGAATCGGAAAACTGCGTGCGAAACCCGTGGCCGGCGTCGTGCTGTTCCATGTGGCGCCGTCCATGAACCGTTGCGTGGTTTCTTGCGCCGGCACCGTGACTTTCACCTGCGCGGCCGCCTCGCGATACAACTGCGTCTGATTGATGCGCTCGGCGATTTGCGCGTAATCGGCACGCGCGTCGATCATTCCCCAGCGCTCGAATTGCGTCAGAAACCAGGCGCCCTCGAATGGCTGCGGATAGTTCACCGCGCCATCGTCGAAGAAACGCACCGGCAAACCGTGCGGCACCGACGCGGGAATCGCGTCGCCGAAACGTGCGGCGATCAATGCTTCGTCGATGCCGATGTACTCCGGCCGCGCGAGCCAGCGCGCGATCTCGTGGCGATGTCCTGGGCCGTCGAGCCAGCGGCACGCTTCGAGCATGGTCCGCACGAGCGCGCGCGCCGTGTTCGGATTTTCGTCGACGAAATCGCGCCGGCACGCGAGCACTTTCTCGGGATGGTCGGGCCACACTTCGCTCGTATAAGCGACCGTTCTGCCGACGCCTTGCGCTTCGGCCATCGCATTCCACGGCTCGCCCACGCACAGGCCGTCGAGCCCGTCTTCGGCAAGCGCGGCGACCATCTGCGGCGGCGGAATCACCACGCTTTCCACGTCGCGCAGCGGATGCACGCCTTGCGCGGCGAGCCAGTAATGCAGCCACATCGCGTGCGTGCCGGTCGGGAAGGTCTGCGCGAACACCGGCTTGCGGCCGAGCGCGGCGAGCGCCTTCGGCAACGTGCCGTGTGCGGCGAGCGCATCGGCGAGACGGTTCGACAAGGTCACCGCCTGGCCGTTGCGGTTGAGCACCATCAGCACGGCCATGTCCGTTTGCGGACCGCCCAGGCCGAGTTGCACGCCATAGACGAGGCCGTAGAGCGTATGCGCCGCGTCGAGATCGCCGGACAGCAGCTTGTCGCGCACGGCGGCCCATGACGGCTGGCGCGACAGTTCGAGCGTGAGTCCATGCGCGTGGCCGAATTCGAGCAGCTTGGCGGCGACGAGCGGGGCGGCGTCGGACAGCGCGACGAAGCCGAGGCGCAGATGCGTTTTCTCGAGCTGGCCGGATGTGGACGACGAAGCCGACGAAGATACGAGTGAGCTAACGGAGTTCATGGGCATGCTTCACTTGTGCGATTCAGCCGCCGCGACGACCGCGCGCGCGACCTCGGCGAGCTTCACACCCTGGTTCATCGCGCGTTTGCGCAGCGTGGCGTAGGCGGCGTGCTCGGTGATTTTCTGCTGATCCATCAGCAGGCGTTTGGCGCGGTCGATCAGCTTGCGCTCCGCGAGTTCGTTCTCGACCTGGGCGAGGCGTTCGCGCAGTTGCGATTCCTGCGCGAAGCGCGCGAGCGCGACTTCGAGAATCGGCGCGAGCCGTTCCGTTTCCAGCCCTTCGACGAGATACGCGGTCACGCCCGCGCCGACGGCATCGCGGATCAACTGCTGGTTCGAGTCGTGGCTGAACATCAGCACCGGACGCGGCGCGGTCGCGTTCATCACCGCGAGCTGTTCGAGCGTGTCGCGCGACGGCGAATCGGTATCGATGATGATGACGTCCGGCCGCTCGCTCTGAACCGCGCTGTGCAGCGCGTGCGGCGTCGCGGTGCTGGCCAGCATCTCGTAACCGAGCCTGGCGAGCGCGTCACGTAGGTCGCCTATCGGCTTATCGGTATCGGTGACGAGGAGGACACGCAGCATGGGGTAGTGGCAATCGACGGCTGAACATCGTTAAAGCAACTTGGATGCCAGTGGCCGCGAAGCCTTGTGTACGAAGGGATTACGCACTGAGGCCGAGCTTTTTCGTGACGAGTGGCGCACCGGGAAAGGGCATGCGTCGCGAATGCACCGATGCGGCGCACAGCGGGCGATTCTTGAGAATTCTTAAGAAGGCGAGACGAACAGAACCCGCGACAAGAATCGCGAGGCAAGGCAACGGCTCGGAAGACATCGCGACGAGCGTCGCGACAAAAAATCGGCTGAAAAACGCGGCGAAAAACGCGCCGTTAAAAAAAGCCTAAAAAGCGCCGCCGCTGCGCGCCGCTCAGGTTCGAACCGGGCCGAACTCGAGAAGGCGCGCCAATGGCTTCGCGTACAACGTTACTTCAGGGCCGCAAGGCAGAGGCCCACGCAGGCACGCGCAAAAACCGCCGGCGCGTGCCGCTCGCCTTAACGGCGACGGAATTGCGAATTGCTGCGCGCGGCGCCGCCGCCTGCACGCTCGTCTTTGTGACGGAAGTTGATCCGGCCTTTGGTCAGGTCGTAGACCGACAGTTCCAGCGTCACGCGGTCACCCGCGAGAATACGAATGTGGTTCTTGCGCATGCGTCCGGACGCGTAAGCGCCAACCACGACGCCGTTGTCGAGCGTCACGCGGTAACGGCTGTCCGGAAGTACTTCGTCGACGATACCGTCAAGTTCAAGCAGTTCTTCTTTCGCCATGCATAACTCCTGGTCGATGGGATAAGGGTTTGCGCGACGCCTTGCGGGCGGCGCTGCATCAGATACGGTTGCAAGCGGGCGGCAGGCCCGCCGTGCGGCAACGGCTTATGCGCCGCCGTGACCGCTCAAAGATCGGCGACCGACTGGCCGTCCACGCGGCCGTCGATCAGTTGCTCGGCGTGAGCCATGCACGCGATGCGCGCCTTGCCGGTGCCGTCGAACGGAAACAGATACTGGAGGCGGAACACGCGGCCCTCGGCGGCCGGATTCGCGCCCACGCGGCAAATGCGCACCGACGCGTCGTAGCCCGCGTCCGGATTGCGGCTCGTCTGGCCGTCGGTGGGGCGGCGCGGATAGACGAGCGGGTGAATCTCATAACCTTTGTACGTCTTGACTGCCGAGTTCATTAGCATAGATGTCCTGTAATACGTGGCCGGCATGTCACGCGTGTTACGCGCGGCACCGCAGGCCGGGCAGCGCAGCACCGGAAAGGCGCGCCGCCATTGAAAAAGTTAGCGCAGGCCCGATAGCGAGGGCTTGAGCGCGCCGCGTAAATTCGCGGATTCGATGGAGAAGAAACACGCTGATGTCGCGCGGACACCAGGCGGGTGAAAGCTGAAACTCAGCTGAACAACTCAGCTACACAACTCGCGACGGCTAATGCTGGCGGCGCATTGCCGGAGTGACGGGATCGCCGACGGGCGGCGGTCGAACAGTCGGGGGTGTTGCGCAGATGCGGTATGAGACAGCCAGGCTGCGAATGCGGAATACAACTATTCCAATATGATGCACTAAATACGTCTGATTGGATAGTAAAAAGTTCCATCCACGAACAGAGGGGCCGGCCGGTCGCTACAATGGCGAGTTGCCGCGCGAGGCAGCACGCGCCCCCGAACACCGTCACATCGTCATCCAATGCGCCAGACAACCGCGACCCCCGTGAAAGACCTGCTGCTCGAGCGCTACGCTCCCATCGCCGACGGCATCGCGGCGCTCTTCTATCCGTGCGCCGAAGTGGTGATCCACGATTTGCGCGACCAGACCATCGCGTACTTGGTGAACAATCTGTCGAAGCTCGAAGTGGGCGGTCCGTCGGTGCTCGACGAAGTGCACTATGCGGCGCGCGGGCGCACCATCGGCCCGTACGAGAAGCTCAACTGGGACGGCCGCCGCATGCGCTGCGTGAGCAACATTCTGTTCGACGACAACGGCAAGCCGGCCGGCATGCTGTGCATCAACTTCAATATCGCGGTGTTCGAGGACGTGCGTTCCACGCTCGATCTGTTCATCCGCGGCGGCAATTTGACCGACGCGCCCGCTGAAGATTTGTTCCGCGACGACTGGCAGGACCGCATCAACACGTATCTGCATACGTGGCTGCGCGAGCGGCAGATCGGCATCAACGCGCTCACGCGCGAACACAAGCGCGAAATCGTCGAGGCGCTGCATGCGCAAGGCGCGTTTCGCGGCCGCAGTTCGGCGAACTATGTGGCAGCCGTGCTGACGATGGGCCGCGCCACCGTCTACAAAATCCTCAAGCAGATGAAGGAAGGCGGTTGAGTCGTGGCACTGTCCAACCCAGGGAGAATTCGATGGCTGAAATCACGCGCTACCGCCATTACAAAGGCGGCCTCTACGAACTGATATGCGAGGCGACGCTCGAATCCGATCCGACTGTCACGATGATCGTCTACAAGGCGAGCAACGGCACGATCTGGACACGTCCGGCGTCGGTGTTTTTCGAGCAGATCGAGCATGAAGGCGCGACGATGCCGCGCTTCGCCAGGATCGATTGAGGGGATAAGCCTCGCTTCTCTCAACGCGGCGACGACGACTGCAGCTCCACAGCGTCCGGCGCTTCGATCACCACATCGGTTTCGGCAATCGCGACGCACGGCAGGATATAACCTTCCTGCTTTTCCTCGCGGCTAAGACCTGGCCATTCGATCGTGTAGCGCACCTGTCCCGCCGTCATTTTGCAGATGCACGTACGACACGTGCCGTTGCGGCATGAACGCGGCAAGCGCAGATCGGCGAAGCCGGCGGCTTCCAGAATGGTGAGCGAATCGGGCGCTTCGAAGCTGCGGCCAAGCGGCTCGACGCGCACGAGTGGCGGGCGGTGTGAATCGGACATCGTGTGAATGTGTGACTGTGCTCGTCACACTTTACACGGTCGCGCGGTCTTTCCTGGCGGCCGTCGCTGTATCGACGCTTCAATGAGTCGTGCCGCCCCGCCGCAAATAGCGGTACACCGTATTGCGCGCGAGTCCCAGTTCGCGTGCCGCCGCCGACACATTGCCGTCCAACCGCGCAAGCGTCTGCGCGATCAACGTGGCCTGCCAGTCTTCCATGCGCGACGGCGCGGGCGTCTGACTGCTACCTGGATTGCTGTCCATCGTTTCGTCGCACGTTGGGAGAGACGAGCGCGCGTTGTCGTTCGCCGCGGCATCGGCGCAATCATGCAGAAAGTCTTCGGGCAGATCGTCGAGTTCGATTTGATCCGCGCCTTCGGCCATGATGCTCGCGGTGCGCAGCACGTTCGCCAGTTGCCGCAGATTGCCGGGCCAGCGGCATTGCATGAAGCGCTCGAGCACTTGCGGCGAAACGCGGCGCGGCACGCCGTCGCCCTCGCACTGAAGTTCCAGCACACGCGCGATGAGCGCTTCCAGATCCGTGCGCTCGCGCAGCGCCGGCAACGTCACAACGAGTCCGTTGATGCGGTAGTACAGGTCCTCGCGGAAGGTGCCTTCCTCGATCATCGCGCGCAGATTGCGGTGCGTCGCGCAGACGATCCGCAGATCGACCGGAATGGCGCGCGTGCCGCCGAGCGGCACCACGCTGCGCTCCTGCAGCACGCGCATGAGCCGCACTTGCTGCGCGAGCGGCATATCGCCGATTTCATCGAGGAACAGCGTGCCGCCGTCGGCCTGCACGATCTTGCCGACGCTGCCGCGTTTTTTTGCGCCGGTGAACGCGCCGTCTTCATAGCCGAACAGTTCGGCCTCGATCAAACTGTCGGGCAGCGACGCGCAGTTCAACGCGACGAACGGCGCCGTGCGCCGCGGCGAATCGTGATGGATCGCGCGCGCGAGCCATTCCTTGCCGGTGCCTGTTTTGCCGAGGATCAGGATCGGAATGTCGCGACCGCGCACCTTGCCGACGCGCCGCAGAATCGCGGACATTTGCGCGTCGCCGGTGTCGAGTGTTTCAAGTGTGGCTGGCGTGACATTGGACGGCGATTCCACAATCCGCGCCGCGTGACGCGCGCCATGCGTTGTCAAGCCACGCGCCGTGCCGACAACATCCGCTGCCGGCGCGACATAACGCTGCGCCGAATACTCGCCGCGCGCGACGACGCGCACGCCGCTCGGCAACGTCAGCACGATATTGTCGCCCGGCGCGCGCGCGATCCGCTGCAACACGTGGGCGAACGCGGCGCCGAACAGCGCCTCGAACGGCTGCACCTGCAACGCGGGGAGCGCCTGTCCGAACTGAAACAGCGCGCTGCGGTTGGCCGACAGGAATGTGCCGTCGGCGGCGAACGCGGCGAGCCCTTCGAACAGCGTGCCGATGAATTCGGCGCGCGCGTGAAAGTGCACGCGCAACGCATCGGCGAATTGATTGGAGAACAGATGATTTTCGATCATCTGCGCCGACATTCTGACGAGCGCCAGCGTGTGCTTGTGAAAGCCGCGCGTGTCGCCGCTCACGTCGAGTGCGCCGATGGTGCGCCCGAACGGATCCGCAATCGGCGCGCACGAGCAGGTGAGAATGCGGTTCGCGTGCAGGAAGTGTTCGTCGGCGTGAACCACGGTCGGCTGTCCGTCGACGAGCGCCGTGCCGATTGCATTCGTGCCGCGGTCGGCCTCGGCCCATGACACGCCCGGACACAGCGCGACGCGATTCGCCTTCGCGACGAAATCGCTGTCGCCGAGACTATGAAGGATCACGCCCTGGCTGTCGGTGAGCAGCACCATGCTTTGCGTGTCGACGATCTGCGCATGCAGTGTTTCCATGACGGGCAGCGCATGCGTATACAGCGACTGATTGCACTCGACCAGTTCGCGCAGCGCAGGCCGGCGCAGCGGCTGAAAATCCGGCATTTCCGACGCGCGCAGCCCGAGTTCGAGCGAGCGCGCATGAGCTTGCGCGATGACATCGGGCCGACCGATGCGGGACGGCGTGGCGGGGCGATGGCTCAAGGCATGTCTCCGGTATTCGGATGCGGCGGGTGCGTTGCCCGCCGTTCGATGCCGCAGCGCAGCATGCGCGCTTGCGGGCGAATACCGATATTACAGGAGCCGAAGCCGCGCGCGTCGCAGGGAAAACACCCGGCGCGGGTCGGTAGGAACGCAAGCGCCATGCACGCTTCGTGCGCAATCGCGTGCGCAATTCGCGGGCAACTTCGCACCTGGATCAAGCGGCGGAAAGGAAAACTTGCGCCGCGCAGGAACTCGTCTAAAGTGAATCAAATCATCCTCGCGACGCGCGAATGGCGCGTTTCCGCATGCGACGGATGACGAGCCCGCGTCGCCGGCATTGGACAAGGAGGAGGCAGCCCGGGGCGCGATCAGATGTAACCGGCGTGCGCATTACCCATGCGAATCATGCGCGGCGCCTAACTTCCAGGTGACTCCCATGCAGATCCTTTTCCCGAATGAAAATCCTGAGTATTCAGGTCGCGAACTCACCCTGGCGTTTCCGGCGCTGGTCGATGGGCAGAGGGTGGAGTGCATGATCACCGCGGAAGCGCTCGAAGACCATTTCGGCGCCGCGTCGCCGCGTCTGGAAGACATGGTCGGCGCGTTCGACACGCACCGCGAGCGCATCGAAGCCGCCACGCGTCGTCTGCTCTCTGAGACGAGCGCGCAATGCGTTGTGCTGCGCAGCGGCTATGTGCGCTTTTATGAAGCGAACTGGCGTGCCTGAGCGCATCGGCACGCCGCGGTTCGCAAGAACTTACTCGCTGCCGAGGTAGAAATAGCGGAACAGGAAGATCGCCGCGATGATCCACACGACGAGCTTCACCTGGCGCGCGCGGCCGGTCAGCAACTTCAGTCCCGCATACGAAATGAAGCCGAACGCGACGCCATTCGCGATCGAGTAAGTGAACGGCATCAGCAGAGCGGTTAGCGCGGCCGGCACGACTTCGGTTGCGTCGTCCCACGGCAGGTCGAGCATTTCGCGCAGCATCAGGCACGACACGTAGAGCAGCGCCGGCGCCGTCGCGTAGCCGGGCACCACGCCCGCGAGCGGCGCGAAGAACAGCGCGGCAAGGAACAGCACGGCCACCGTGACCGCCGTCACGCCGGTGCGCCCGCCTGCCTGCACGCCCGACGCGCTTTCGATATACGCGGTCGTCGACGACGTCCCGAGCATCGAGCCCGCCAGAATGGCGGTGCTGTCCGCGAGCAGCGCGCGGTTCAGCCGATGCATCTTGCCTTCCACCAGCAGACCCGCGCGATTGGCCACGCCCATCAGCGTGCCCGTTGCATCGAACAGTTCAACGAGGAAGAACACCAGGATCACGTTCAGCACGCCGGTGGACAGCGCGCCGCGAATGTCGAGCTGGAACAGCGTCGGCGAAATCGACGGCGGCGCGGACACGATGCCGTGGAACTGATTGCCGCCGAAGAAAAAGCTCAATACGGTCACGCCGACAATGCCGATCAGGATCGCGCCGCGCACGCGCAGATAGTCGAGCGTGACGATCGCGAAAAAGCCGATGATCGCGAGCACCACATGCGGGTTATGCAGATCGCCGAGCGTGACGAGCGTAGCCGGATTGCCGACCACGACGCCCGCCGTCTTCAGCGAAATGATCGCGAGGAAGAGGCCGATGCCGCCGGTGATTGCAATGCGTATCGAGTGCGGAATGCCGGTGACAATGACCTCGCGCACGCGAAACAGCGTGACGACGAGAAACAGGCACCCGGAGATGAACACCGCGCCGAGCGCGGCTTGCCACGTAAAGCCCATGCCCTTGACGACCGTGTACGCGAAGTACGCGTTCAGGCCCATGCCCGGCGCAAGCGCGATCGGGTAGTTCGCATACAGACCCATGATCAGCGAGGCCAGCGCGGCGACGAGGCAGGTCGCGACGAACACGGCGTCTTTCGGCATCCCCGCGTCGCCCAGAATCGCCGGGTTCACGAAGATGATGTAGGCCATCGTCAGAAAAGTGGTCAGGCCGGCCAGCACTTCCGTGCGCAGATTGGTGCCGGCGGCGTCGAGGCCGAAATAGCGTTTTATGGAATCCATATGGCGGGTCTCTCGTCGTAGGGGCGAGATGATACCTTGCCAGCGCGTGGGGCGCAGCCGCAAGCGAATTTACGATGTCGCCAGGCAACGGTGCGCGCGGCTTACGGCTCGCGTGGCTTCGTCAGACGGTCCACCACGGCGTTCAGCATATCGACCGGCAGCGGAAACACGATGGTCGAGTTCTTGTCGGCGGCAATTGTCGTCAGCGTTTGCAGGTAGCGCAACTGCATGGCTTGCGGCTCGCGCGCGAGCGTCTGCGCGGCCTGCAGCAATTGCTGCGACGCCTGCAATTCGCCTTCGGCATGAATCACCTTCGCGCGACGTTCGCGCTCGGCTTCGGCCTGACGGGCAATCGCGCGGATCATCGTTTCGTTGATGTCCACATGCTTGATCTCGACGATGGCAACCTTGATGCCCCACGCATCGGTCTGCGCATCGAGCACTTTCTGGATGTCGGCGTTGAGCTGTTCGCGATCGGCGAGCAGTTCATCGAGTTCATGCTTGCCGAGCACCGCGCGCAGCGTGGTCTGCGATAGCTGACTCGTCGCTTCGAAATAGCGCGCCACCTGGATTACGGCCTTCTCGGGATCGACCACGCGAAAGTACACCACCGCGTTGACCTTGACCGAGACGTTGTCGCGCGTAATCACGTCCTGCGGCGGCACGTCGAAGACGACCGTGCGCAGGTCGATGCGCACCACCTGCTGCACGACCGGAATAATCAGCACGAGCCCAGGCCCCTTGACCTTCCAGAAGCGCCCGAGCATGAACACGACGCCGCGTTCGTACTCGCGAAAAATCTTTATCGACGATGCAATCAGCGCGGCGATGAGCAGAATCAGAATGCTGCTGAAGCCGAATGTGAAACCGATCATGAGGTTTTTCCTCCGAGAGAGGGGTGTTGCTGTTGCTGTGGTTGCTGTGCTTGCTGTTGTTGCAGCGCCTGGGCGGCGGCGATGGGTTCGACCGTGAGCGTCAGCCCCTGGCGCGCGGTCACGCGAACCGCGTCGCCAGCCGCGAGTGGAACCGCGCTCGACACCTGCCAGCGCTCGCCGTTGATCCGCGCCCAGCCGGCCAGGTTGCTGTGTGCCGCGCCTGGGTCTGCGGCCGCGTCTGAGGCGGCCACGAGACCGCCTTCGAGCACCACGCCGACGCTGCCGATCAGCCCTTCGGAACCGGTCACGACCGGCCTGCGCCGCGCCCGCAGCGCGAGCTGCGATACGCCCAGCACGAACAGCACGCTGAATACGGTGACGGCGGCGATCATCGGCAGCGGGATGCCGTAGCCGGGCACGTCCGTGTCGATCAGCATCAACGCGCCGATCACGAACGCGACAATGCCGCCGAAGCCGAGCGAACCGAAGGTCGGCAGAAACGCCTCCCCGATCAGGAACGCGATGCCGAGAAAGATCAGGCCGAGGCCGACGTAGTTGACCGGCAGCATCTGCATGGCGAACAGCCCGATAAGCAGACTGATCGCGCCGACCACGCCGGGCAGCACGAAACCGGGGTTCGCGAATTCGAAAAAGAGGCCGTACATGCCGAGCATCAGCAGCATCAGCGCGACGTTCGGGTCGGTGATGACCGCGAGGAAGTGGCTGCGCCAGTCGGCTTCGAGCGTGACGACGGGCGCGTGCGCCGTCGCGAGCTTGACGTTGCCCGCGCTCGTCGTGACCGTGCGGCCGTCGAGCTGACGCAGCAGATCGGGCACGTCGCGCGCGTTGAGGTCGACGACGTGCTGCGCGAGCGCGTCGGCGGCGGTGAGGCTCACCGCCTCGCGCACCGCGCGCTCGGCCCAGTCGGCGTTGCGCCCGCGCATCTGCGCGAGGCCGCGTATGTAGGCGGCGGCGTCGTGAACCTGCTTGCGCAGTTCCGTCGATTGGGTGTCGAGCGGGAGTGTGGTGGGGGAGCTGGTTGATGCGGCGCTTGTCGTGGCGCTCGCGCCGCTTGCGCTGCTGGCGGCACCAACGCCGCTAGCCGAACCGCCGGCCCCCGGCGCCGGCGCTTGCGGCGTGCGATCGCCCGTGCCCGGCAGGCGCGGCGTGCCGCCTCCCGGAGGCTCCGTGCCGCCGATGCCCATCTGGATCGGCGTGGCCGCGCCGAGGTTGGTGCCCGGCGCCATCGCCGCAATATGGCTCGCGTAGACGATGTAGGTCCCAGCGCTCGCGGCCCGCGCGCCGCTCGGGGCGATGAACGTCGCGACCGGCACCGGCGAGCCGAGGATCGCCTTGATGATCTGCCGCATCGACGTATCGAGTCCGCCCGGCGTGTCCAGTTGCAGCACCGCGAGTTGCGCGTGACTGTCGGCGGCGCGCTGCAGGCTGCGCACGATGAAGTCGGCGCTCGCCGGTCCGATCGCGCCGCTGACGGGAATCACGACCACGCTGTTGAGCGCTTGCGCGGCGGCGTTCTGTCCACTGACGGGCGCAGCCTGGGCCACAGCCGCATCTTCGCCCGACGCGAAGCCAGGTACGAACCCAGGCCCAAACAGACCCCCAACCGCGAACGTCAAAAGCATCCCGAACGCGGTCATGCCGCGCAGGAACCGGCGCGCGACACCGCCGCGGATAAACGGCCGGCGCGCGCCAGACTGCCGGAACGGGCGACGTGAAGACGTGCTCATGGCTAACGGGCGCCGCGTGCCGTCGACGGATACGAAGACGGACCGGCGCGGGCCGACCCTCCAGGAAGACTGGCCTGCTTCTTACAGCTTAGTCCGATTCCGCGCGCCGCGTGAGGTCCGTGCGCGCCGGGCGATAGTCGGTGGGCCGCATGCCGGTCCATTTGCGGAACGCGCGATGAAACGCGCTCGGCTCCGCAAAGCCCACCGACGCCGCGATGTCCGCAATCGTGCGGCGGGACTGCTGCAGTTCGCCAATCGCAATGTCGCGCCGCAGGTCGTCCTTGATCGACTGATACGTATGGCCTTCCTGCTTCAGACGGCGCCGCATGGTCGCCTCGGCGACGTTCAGGCGCGCGGCCATCTGGTCGGCGGCGGGCCAGCTCGCCATCGGCAATGCGCGCAGCGTTTTGCGCACGCGCGCGGCCAGCGACCCCGGATTGCGGTATTTGACGACGAAGCTCGCCGGCGCATCGCGCAGAAACGGCCTCGCCGAGTTCGCCGTTTGAATCACCGGCAGCTCGAGAAACGCCGGCGAGAGGTCCACGTAAGACTCCGGTTGATCGAACGCCATGTCGTCGCAAAACATCAGCCGGTATTCATGCGCGGCGGGCGGCTCGGCGCAGCGAAAGCGCGCTTCGATCAGCGGAATGCGGCGTCCGACCAGCCAGCACAACAGCCCATAAACGACGATGAAATACGTCGCATACGCAAACATCGCGGGCGGCCGGGTTCCCTCGCGTTCGACGAAGGTGAGACGCACGCGCTCCGCGTCGGTTTCGACGCGCGCGCCGAGATCGTCCAGCACGAGCCGCATGAAACCGATTGCGCGCGACAGCGCCTGGGCGCCGTTGCGCGCCGTCAGCGCGGTCTGCGTCATCGCGATGAAGCTGCCGAATTTCATGCGATGCGAGTCCTGACCGAAGAATTCATCGTCGAGCGCGCGTGCGATGCCGACCCACAACGCGCCGTATTGCGCCGACGACACGCGGCTTTTCGGCGACGCCAGCATCGGCGCGGCGATGCCGGCGGCTTCTGCAAGCTGCAGCGCATCCACACCGCGCGCCGCCGCGAGCGCAAGCGTTTCGTTGACCAGCGCAACGGAGATGGTGCCTTTTTCGGTTTTCATCGGCGATGGTTCGACAGGGTAGTTGAAGTGGCAATCGCGCTCAACGTTTTGCTTATCAGAGAAGCTTTAATGCGGCAAAAACGCTGCCGTTGCCGCACTGCATGGTATCAGTATGGCAAATGCGCTCACACATAATGATCGCGCTGAGCATCGAAGCCGGCGGCCGGCTTGCCTACACTTGCTTCGAACGCAAGCACAGGACTCACGCTCATGGACAGTTTCTACACCGAAGAACAACGCATGATCCGCGACGCGGCACGCGACTTCGCCAGCGAGCGCCTCGCGCCGAACGCCGCTCAATGGGATCGCGACGCGCAACTGCCCGCGGACGTCGTGAGACAAATGGGCGAGCTCGGCTTTCTCGGCATGATCGTGCCGCCGCAGTGGGGCGGCTCGTACACCGACTACGTGGCCTACGCGCTCGCGCTCGAAGAAATCGCCGTCGGCTGCGCCGCGTGTGCGACGCTGATGAGCGTGCATAACTCCGTCGGCTGCGGACCGATTCTGAACTTCGGCAGCGACGCGCAGAAAGACCGCTATTTGCAGGACCTCGCGACCGGCCGGCGCATCGGCGCATTCTGTCTGACCGAGCCGCAAGCGGGCTCCGAGGCGAACAATCTGCGCACGCGTGCGGTGCTGCGCGACGGCAAGTGGATACTCAACGGCAGCAAGCAGTTCGTGACCAACGGTGCGCGCGCCGACATCGCCATCGTATTCGCGGTCACGGACCCCGATCGCGGCAAGCGCGGCCTGTCCGCGTTTATCGTGCCGACCGATACGCCGGGCTTCAACGTCGGCAAGCCCGAACACAAGCTCGGCATTCGCGCGTCCGACACCTGTCCGATTTCGCTCGACGACTGCGCGGTGCCCGAAGCGAATCTGCTTGGCGAACCGGGCGAGGGCTTGCGTATCGCGCTGTCGAATCTGGAGGGCGGACGCATCGGCATCGCGGCGCAAGCCGTGGGCATCGCGCGCGCCGCGTTCGACGCCGCGCGCGCCTATGCCAGCGAGCGCATGCAGTTCGGCAAGGCGCTGAAGGATCATCAGACCATCGCCAACATGCTCGCGGACATGGCCACGCGCCTGAACGCCGCGCGCCTGCTCGTGCATCACGCAGCGCGGCTGCGCTCGGCGGGCGAGCCGTGTTTGTCGGAGGCATCGCAGGCGAAACTGTTCGCGTCGGAAATGGCCGAGCAGATCTGCTCGAACGCGATCCAGATTCACGGCGGCTACGGTTATCTCGAGGACTACGCGGTGGAGCGCCATTACCGCGACGCCCGCATCACGCAGATTTACGAAGGAACCAGCGAAGTGCAGCGCATGGTGATCGCGCGTCACGTTTGAACGCTGCGCGAGCCGAGTTTGAGCGCAAAATAGCTTGCGGATAAAACTAAACCCGAGCAAACGCGGACCGATACCGCGCCCATCAGGAGACGACCATGACTGCAGCGAAAGCATTTTTCGACGCACGCGATCTGTTATTGCGCCATCGAACCGACTATGAGCGCGCATACCGCGAGTTCGCGTGGCCGGTGCTGGACGAGTTCAACTGGGCGCTGGATTACTTCGACGTCATCGCGCGTGGCAACGACAACCCGGCGTTGTGGATCGTCGACGATCCGGCAGGCGAGGGCCTGCGTTTGTCGTACGCGCAAATGTCGGAGCGCTCGGCGCGCATGGCCAACTTTCTGCGCGGCGTGGGCGTGCAACGCGGCGACCGCGTGCTGCTGATGCTGCCGAACCGCGTCGAACTGTGGGACGTGATGCTCGCCGCAATGAAGCTCGGCGCGATCGTGCTGCCCGCCACCACGCAGCTTTCCGCCGACGACGTGCGCGACCGCGTGCAGATAGGCGGCGCGAACTTCGTCGTGGTGGACAGCGCGGAGCTTTCCAAATTCGATTCGCTCGATGTGCCGTTGACGCGTCTATCCGTCGGCACGCCGCGCGACGGCTGGATCGATCTTGCAGCCGCGTATGACGCGTCGCCGCAATTCACGCCGCAAGGCGTCACGCGCGCTACCGATCCGCTGCTGCTTTACTTCACGTCCGGCACGACGTCAAAGCCCAAGCTCGTCGAGCATACGCATCAGAGCTATCCGGTTGGCCATCTGTCGACCATGTACTGGATCGGCCTGCAACCGAACGACATCCATTGGAATATCAGCTCGCCGGGCTGGGCCAAACACGCGTGGAGTTGCTTCTTTGCGCCGTGGAATGCGCAGGCCTGTGTGTTTGTTTTCAACTTCGCGCGCTTCGTGCCGAAAGACACGCTGAACGTGCTCGTGCGTTTCAACGTGAGCACCGTCTGCGCGCCGCCGACCGTCTGGCGCATGCTCGTGCAGGAGCCGCTCGCGGATTATCCGGTGAAGCTGCGCGAGATTGTCGGCGCGGGCGAGCCGCTCAATCCGGAGATTATCGAGCGCGTGAAGCACGCATGGGGCATCACGATACGCGACGGTTTTGGGCAAACCGAGACCACTTGCCAGATCGGCAATTCGCCGGGCCAACCGGTTGTCGCGGGTTCGATGGGACGTCCGTTGCCGGGCTACCGGATCGAACTGATCGACGCCGACGATCACCCTGTCACCGAAGGCGAAATCGCATTGCCGATCGGCGCCGATGGCAAGGACCGTCCGCTCGGTCTGATGACCGGCTACGCGAACAACGCGAAGGCGACCGCCGAGGCCATGCGCAACGGTTTCTACCGCACGTCAGATGTCGCACTGCGACGCGATGACGGCTACTACGTGTACGTGGGCCGCGCCGACGACGTTTTCAAATCGTCCGATTACCGGTTGAGTCCGTTCGAACTCGAAAGCGTGTTGATCGAGCACGAGGCCATCGGCGAAGCGGCAGTCGTGCCGAGCGCCGACGCGCTGCGCCTGTCGGTGCCGAAGGCTTTCGTCACCGTGCGCCAGGGCTACGAAGCCGGACCCGAACTCGCGCGCGCGGTGTTCGCGTTCTCGCGCGAAAAGCTCGCACCGTATAAGCGGATTCGCCGTCTGCAATTCAGCGAGCTGCCGAAAACCATCTCCGGAAAGATTCGCCGCGTCGAGTTGCGGCGCCGTGAAATGGAGCGGCAAGCCGAGCCGGCACGCTTGCCCGACGAGTACTGGGAAGAAGATTTCCCCGATCTGCGCTAGGCGTCGTCAAGCGTTTTTATTCGACCGCACTGCTCGGCCGCCACCGAGCCGCGACAGCCACCACCGATTCACCGCATAGGAGTTTCCAGCATGAGCGTAATTGCCCCGGATACCGTCAAGCTGCTGATCAACGGCGAATTCGTCGAATCGACAACCACCGAATGGCGCGACATCGTCAATCCGGCGACGCAACAGGTGCTGGCGCGCGTGCCGTTTGCGACCGCCGACGAAGTCAACGAAGCGATCCGCTCGGCGCATGCCGCGTTCAGCACATGGAAGAACACGCCGATCGGCGCGCGCATGCGCATCATGCTGAAGTACCAGGCGTTGATTCGCGAGCATCTGCCGCGCATTGCAAAGACACTGAGCGCCGAGCAGGGCAAGACGATTGCCGACGCCGAAGGCGACGTCTTTCGCGGACTCGAAGTCGTCGAGCATGCGTGTTCGATCGGCACCTTGCAGCAGGGCGAATTCGCGGAAAACGTCGCGGGCGGCGTGGACACTTACACGCTGCGTCAGCCGCTCGGCGTATGCGCGGGCATCACGCCGTTCAACTTCCCCGCGATGATCCCGCTATGGATGTTCCCGATGGCGATCGTCTGCGGCAATACGTTCGTGCTGAAGCCTTCGGAGCAGGACCCGTTATCGACGATGCAACTGGTCGAACTCGCGTTGGAGGCAGGCGTGCCCAAGGGCGTGCTGAACGTCGTGCACGGCGGCAAGGACGTGGTCGATGCGCTCTGCACACATGAACTCGTGAAGGCGATTTCGTTTGTCGGCTCGACGGCGGTCGGCACGCACGTGTATCGCCTCGGCAGCGAGCACGGCAAACGCGTGCAGTCGATGATGGGCGCGAAGAACCACGCCGTCGTGCTGCCCGACGCGAATCGCGAGCAAACGTTGAATGCGCTCGCGGGTGCGGGCTTCGGCGCGGCGGGGCAGCGTTGCATGGCGACCTCGGTGGTCGTGCTGGTGGGCGCGGCGCAGCAATGGCTGCCGGACATCGTCGCCAGGGCGAAGACGCTCAAGGTCAACGCGGGCCACGAGCCGAATACCGATGTCGGTCCCGTGGTGTCGCGCGCCGCGAAGCAGCGCATTCTCGGGCTGATCGAAGCGGGCGTGAAGGAAGGCGCGACGCTTGCGCTCGACGGCCGCGACGTGAAAGTGCCCGGCTACGAGCAGGGCAATTTCATCGGCCCCACGATTTTCAGCGACGTCAGCACGGAGATGGAAATCTATCGCACGGAGATTTTCGGGCCGGTGCTGCTGGTGCTCAACGCCGCGACGCTCGACGACGCGATCGCGCTCGTCAACCGCAATCCGTTTGGCAACGGCGTCGGACTGTTCACGCAAAGCGGCGCGGCGGCGCGTAAATTCCAGAGCGAAATCGACGTCGGCCAGGTCGGCATCAACATTCCGATTCCGGTGCCAGTGCCGTTCTTCAGCTTCACGGGTTCGCGCGGTTCCAAGCTCGGCGATCTGGGTCCGTACGGCAAACAGGTCGTGCAGTTCTATACGCAAACCAAGACCGTCACCGCGCGCTGGTTTGACGACGACACGATCAACGACGGCGTGAACACCACGATCAGCCTGCGCTGAGCGAGCCGCAAACAGGGAGACGGCATCATGAAAATAGGCTTTATCGGACTCGGCAACATGGGCGCGCCGATGGCGCACAACCTCTTGAAGGCGGGCCATGCGGTCAACGTTTTCGATCTGAACGCACAAGCCGTGCAGGCGCTTGTCGATGCGGGTGCTAAGGCGGCCGCTTCGCCGAAAGCGGCGGTCGCCGACGTTGAATGCGTGATCACGATGCTGCCCGCGGCGGCGCATGTGCGCAGTGTGCTGACGGCTGACGACGGCGTGCTCGCGGGCGTTCCCAAAGGCGTGACCATCGTCGATTCGAGCACGATCGATCCCGCCAGCGTGAAAGCGTTCGCGGAACTCGCGCGGCAGCGCGGCAATACGTTTGTCGATGCACCCGTGTCCGGCGGGACCGGCGGCGCGGCCGCGGGCACGCTGACCTTCATGGTCGGCGGCAGCGCGAGCGCGTATGAAGCGGTGAAACCGGTCCTGTCCGCGATGGGCAAAAACATCGTGCATTGCGGCGACACGGGCACGGGCCAGGTCGCGAAGATCTGCAACAACCTCGTGCTCGGCGTCACGATGGCGGGCGTGGCCGAGGCCATGTCGCTCGGCGAAGCGCTCGGCATCGACGTGAAGGTGCTTGCCGGCATCGTCAATACGTCGACGGGGCGCTGCTGGAGTTCGGACACGTATAACCCGATGCCGGGCGTGATCGACAGCGCGCCGTCCTCGCGTGGATACAGCGGCGGCTTCGGCACGGATCTCATGCTCAAGGATCTCGGCCTCGCGACGGATGCGGCCAAATTCGCGCGTCAACCCGTCTATCTCGGCGCGCTCGCGCAGCAGCTTTATCAAACGATGAGCGCAAAAGGCGCGGGACGTCTGGACTTTTCGGCGGTCATCAAGCTTTATCGTCAAGGGAGCTTGAGTGACAACGGCAGCGGCAACGACAGCACGAAGGGAGACGCGTAATGATCGAACTCGATTACGCGCACGACGGAACCGTCGCGCAACTCACGCTCAAGCGCCCGCCCGCGAATGCGTTCACGCCCGAAGGCTTGCTGCAATTGCAGCAGACGGTGGAGCGGCTGAACGGCGACGCGCGCGTTCGTGCGATCGTCATCACGGGCGAGGGCCCGAAGTTCTTCAGCGCGGGCGCCGATCTCAACACCTTCGCCGACGGCAATCGCGACGTGGCGCGTGTCGCGGCGGCCCGCTTCGGCGCCGCGTTCGAAACGTTGCAGAATGCGCGGCCCGTGGTGATCGCCGCGATCAACGGTTATGCGATGGGCGGCGGGCTCGAATGCGCGCTCGCTTGCGATATCCGTATCGCCGAACAGCACGCGGTGATGGCGCAGCCCGAGACCGCGGTCGGCTTGCTGCCCTGCGGGTGCGGCACGCAGACGCTGCCGTGGCTCGTCGGCGAAGGCTGGGCGAAGCGCATGATTCTCACCGGCGAACGCGTGGACGCGGCGACCGCGCTGCGCATCGGTCTCGTCGAAGAGGTCGTGGACAAGGGCGCTGCGCGCGAGGCCGCGCTGATTATGGCGGCGCGCGTCGCAGGGCTGAGCCCGCAGGCGGTCGGCTTCAGCAAGACGCTGATTCATCAGGCGCGCAATGGCGTGCCGCGTTCGGCTGCGCTCGCGCTGGAACGCGAACGTTTCGTCGATCTGTTCGACGGAGCCGATCAGCGCGAAGGCGTCAATGCGTTCCTCGAAAAACGCGCGCCGCGCTGGGAGGTCATGCAAAGCGTAGATGCCGCCCGCGCAAACGAGGAGACGCAACGATGAGCGCCTTGCAAAGCGTCGCATCAGAATTCGCATCCGAAGCCGGCGCAGAGCCGGAACGCGAGATTCTGTTTCGCGTCGTCAACCGCGTCGCGATCATCACGCTAAACCGGCCCGCTGCGCTGAATGCGCTATCGCACGCGATGATTCGCGAGCTTGCGATGCTGGTCGAACATTGCCGCAACGACGACGGCATCGTCGCGCTCGTGATGAAAGGTGCTGGAAACAAGGGCTTTTGTGCGGGCGGCGATGTGCGCGAGGTGCATCGGCTCGCGAAGAACGGCGACAACCGCTGGCTTGCATTTTTCATCGACGAATACCGGCTCGATTACGCGCTGCACACTTTTTCGAAGCCGGTCGTCGCGCTGCTCGACGGCATTGCGATGGGCGGCGGCATGGGGCTCGGCCAGGCGGCGCGGCTGCGCATCGTCACCGAGCGCAGCAAGATCGCGATGCCGGAGACGCGCATCGGCTTTCTGCCCGACGTTGGCGCGACGCGCTTTCTCGCCGCGATGTCCGCGGAACTGGAACTGTATGTCGGTCTGACCGGCGCGACGCTGTCCGGCGCCGATGCGTTGCGGCTGCAACTCGCCGATCTGTGCGTGCCGGCCGACTGGCTCGCTTCCTTCGAAGAGCGCTTGCGGCGCATGCCGCATGACGGCGATCTGATGAGCGCATTGCGCGGCGTGTTCGAGCCGCCGTGCAACATCGTGCCGCACGCCGCGTTGGCGCAGTTGACGCCGCAGGTTTTGCGGCATTTCGACCGGCGTTCGGCCGTCGACAGAATCGTCGCGACGTTGCGGCACGATCTCGAACGCGACTTGCCGCGTGAAGTGAAGCAATGGCTGCAGTCCACCTACGATGCGCTCGTCGCGCACTCGCCGACCATGCTTTACGTGACGCGCGAAGCGCTGTTGCGCGGCCGGCAGATGACACTCGCCGAATGCTTCCGGATGGAGCTCGGCATCGTCAAGCGCGCGATCGAGGAGGGCGATTTCTGCGAAGGCGTGCGCGCGCAGTTGATCGACAAGGACCGCAAGGGACGCTGGGCGCCGGCCACGCTCGCCGAAGTGCGGCCCGAGCGGGTCAGGCATTTTCTGACTTCGCCGTGGAAGCGGGAAGGGCATCCGCTGGGCGATCTGGGTGTCGATACGAATTGATGCACCAGCCAGATTCACGACCGACCATGAGCCGCGATGACCGGAGCGGCCAACGCGGCATCACGGAACGGAAAACGCGATCAGTTCACCTGCAACTGTCCGCCTCTTCCCAGGCCGCCCTTGACGTCCTGTGCCTTGTAGCTACGGAGCGCGACGACCATCTTGTTGTATGCGTCGATGAACGCCGCGACCGTCGCCTTGCCTTCCGGCGTCCTTGAGAATCCGCTCAGTCCGCCTCCTGCGCCGCCGCCGAGGCCGGCCAACGCCGCGCCATAGTTGGTCGCGGTCGAGTTGCCTTCGGCCGCCGATATTTGCAGCGCCGAACGCACATCGAAGAGCGTCAGCGTGACCACCGACGCCTTCGACTCCATGCCGCCCGCGATCTTGCCCAACGCATTGCCGCCGATCAACCCGCCCAGCACGCCGCTGACGCCGCCAATCGCCGAGTCGTTGATAATGATCTGCGGTTCCATGTAGTAGTCTGCCGCGACCCGTTGACCTTTCTGCTGTTTCGATCCGGCGCGATACTCGCCGGAATTGCGCTGCAAACCCGTGATGCGCGACAGCCGTGCATCGGTCTTCTGATTGCCGATCGACGTGATCACAAAACAGTTCGATTGCTGTACTGCAAGACGCAGCAGCGGCTCGATCGTCGTGACCTGAGTCGCGCTGCCGAATGGACCGAACCAGTCTGCATTGCGTCCGTCGTCGACCGCAATCGTGCCGAGCGGCGCCTTGCAGCGCTCGAGCGTTTCGTCGGCGCCCGCGCTTGTCGAGCCACCGGCTGCACCGGAGACACCCGCGCTTTGTCCGCCAGTGGATACCATGCCCCCGCAGGCGCTTAGCGATCCGATCAAAATGATCGAGAAGACGCCCTTGGCGCTCCGATATGTCGAATTGAGCTTCATGTTTTGATCTTCTTGGAGGATGCGTGATGCAGTTGACGGAATATCAATGAGATGGCCGAGCGGATATGTTCTTTTCCAGATGCGTCAATACCAGTACCAGCCCCGGCCTTGCCAATAGCCCTGGTAGGGATAATCGGCATACCAGTTGCCGTAAAGCGCACGCGCTTCTGTCTGCCACCGGTAGTAATCCTGATCGGATTGCTTGGCCGCTCGCGCTTGCGCGAGTAGTTTTCCCGACTCCTTATCGCCGCGTTCCGATGCGATCATCAGCCACTTCTCGGCCTCACGAGGATCGGGGCCCATCTCTTCGAGACCGAACAGATAAAAACGGCCCAGTGCTTTCTGTGCTTGCAGGTCGCCGCCTTCGGCCGCCTTGCGCATCCATTTGAGCGCCTGATAACTGTCCTGACGCACGCCGTCGCCGCGAAAATAACGCAGGCCCAGGTCGTAAGCTGCACGCGGGTTGGTCTCCCCGGCTTTTACCAGCGCGGCGATGCGCCGGTCCGAATCTGTTTCGGCCGAATCGTGGCCGTTGCGCGAAGCGTCTAAGGCAATCTGACTTTTTGGCCGCTCGGCACATCCGCTGTCGTCGCAAACGCGCACGAACTGACTCGCCGACTGATCATGCGCACAGGCCGCCAGAATCAGGACGGCCGATGGCGCCAATTGGCGATACCCCATTTGTGATCCCCGGTTCTGATTGTGAAATCGCGCCAGGAAACGCAAGCCGAGGTTAGCGTTGGGTTTTCCTGACGCGTATCTTCATAACTAAGACAGGCGGAAAAATAGTAGCAGTTGCGCGTTGCGCGCTTTTGCCTGAGCGTCTCTATTACTTGTCTGTGCGTCTCAGTGCATGTTCACTTGTCGAGCTTGTCCAGCACGTCGCGCAGCGAGCCTGGCGAGTGGCCGCTGCGGCGAGACGCGGCTGGCTGCGCAGGTTCCGCTGCGCCCCGCTCGCGGGCGTCGCTCGGCGAGCAGCCGAACGCCTGGCGAAAGCTACGGCTGAAGTGCGACTCGCTCTTGAAACCGTACTGGAACGCCAGCGTGGAAAGCCGCTGTTTCCGGCCCTTCGGGCTTTCCAGTATCTCGCGGATTTTTGCCAGCCTGCGCTGCTGGATATATGCGGCGACGCCGGACTCGCGCGCGAACAGCCGGTACAGATGAGCGCGCGAAATGCCCACGTCGCGGCACATCTGCTGCGGAGAAAGCTGCGCGGCCGTCAGATTCGCATCGATATAACGGCGCACGCGGACCAGCAGCGCGTGGTTGATCTCGTTTTCGGCGTCGGCGAGCGTTTGAGCCGATGGCGCCAGCGCCGCCGAGACCATCGCCAGTGTCGCCTGCTCGATATAGGGCATGTCGGCGGGCGACAGGTACGGCAACTGGCGCCGCAGCGAAATCATGTGGTCGCCGAGCAAGGCGCTCATCGGGCCTTGCAGCACGGCGCCATGCAGATTCGCCGAGCGGATGCGCGGCTCGAGCAGATCGCGGGCGATCGTCAGAATAACCGTGTCACCGGCTACGATTTCCGAATCGAGTTCGCGGGCCAGATCGAGTACATAGATTTTCGACGGCTCCGCCTCGATCGGCGTGCGAGCCGCATATCCGGATAGAGAATGAGTAATGCCGAGGCAGAGATAAAAATGATCGAGGCCGTCCCTGCGGATCATTTGCGCTGACCGTTTTACGCCATAGGCGACCGGTTCCTGCTGTCCGGCCCAGGTGCCGCAACCCATCAATAGAGAGCCGATATAGCCGGTGGAAAGATCGTAATTGAAACTGGAAGAAACCGACTTTTCGATATCGACGTCGAATATCGCGTTCACCTCGTCACGCCATACTTCAAATCGTTGCTCATTCGGGTACGGTTCAGTACAAAAGCGATAGAAATATGGATTCAATCTCGAACTCCGGGAGTGAAGGGTCATATTGCCGGATCTTTTGATTCAGTGTTGCACGCGTTTTTGACAATCATGCCTTATATGGAGAAGAGGTGTGATTCGTCTAAGCGCCTATTAATGTTTTGCGTGAGTCCCGATTAAATCCACGCTCACGGTGCTGTCGTGCGCGATCGCGGGGCGCGAATGCCCCGCGACGACGCATGCGGCCATGCATTCGGCCAGGCGTAAGCCCACGTTTCATGGCCCGATCGTCTGGCACGCTTCTCGCATAACCGTCGTGCGGAGTATAAGCGGCTAGCGCCGGGCGAACGGTTCGCTTCGGCGTGGGGCATTGCTCCTGGGGTGCATCGCGCACCCACGTCGACTGTGTCGGCGTTCGAATGAAATCGCCCGATTTCAACGACAGGACACGCAGTATCGCCCCTGACTTTCGAACGTCCTCATGGTCTTCCAATGTCCTCATTCGGGAGCCATTCATGCGTTTCATTCGTCGCCTGTTTTGCACCGCTGTTCTCGGTCTCGCCGCGCTTGCCGCTCACGCCGACGACCACATCACCGTCCTCACAAGCTGGTACGCGCAGGCAGAGCACGGCGGCTTCTATCAGGCTGTCGCCACCGGCCTCTACAAGAGAGCCGGACTCGACGTCACCATCAGGATGGGCGGCCCGCAGGTCAACGGCATGCAACTGCTGGTGGGCGGGCAGGCGGATTTCATCCTCGGCTATGACTTTCAGGTGCTGTCCTCGATCGAGGCAGGCATTCCTGTCGAGACCGTCGCCGCTTCGTTCCAGTTCGACCCGCAAGGCATGCTTACACACGACGACGTGAAGAGCCTCGGCGACCTCAAAGGCAAGACGATCCTGGTCGCCGGCTCGGGCCGCACCTCGTGGTGGCCGTGGCTCAAGGAAAAGTACGGCTACACCGACGGCCAGACGCGTCCTTACACCTTCAACCTGCAACCGTTCTTTGTCGACCGGAACGTCGCGATGCAGGCTTATCCGTCTTCCGAGCCGTTTCAGGCGGAACGCGCCAACGTCAAGACGCACTTTTTCCTGTTCGCCGACGACGGCTATCCGCCCTACAACACGACCATCGTCGGCATGAAGAAGAGCATCGACGCGAAGCCGGACGTGGTCGCGCGTTTCGTGAAGGCCTCGATGGAAGGGTGGAAGAGCTATCTGTCCAATCCTGCGCCCGGCAACGAGCTCATCAGAAAGGACAACCCGGAGATGACCGATGCGCAGCTCGCGTTCGGCGTCGCGCAACTGAAGACGCTCAAGCTCGTGACCGGCGGCGATGCGGCCACGCTCGGCATCGGCGCGATGACCGATGCGCGCTGGAAGAAGACCTATGACTACATGGTGTCAGCGAAGCTGCTCAAGCCGGGCACGGACTATAAAAGCGCCTACACGCTGAAGTATGTGCAGAACGCGAAGGTGATGCCTTGAAGGTGATGCCTTAAACACATCCGGCAAAGCGCCCACACAAACCGAGGAACAACATTATGCTGGTCACCCGTCAAAAAGTGCTGCGCCGCTTCTGGTACGCAGTGGTTCCCATGTCCCATCTCGACGATGGCCCCAAGCCGTTCACGCTGCTCGGCGAAAACATCGTGCTGTGGAAAGGAGCGGGCGGCAAGCCGCACGCATTGCGCGACCGCTGCTGCCATCGCACGGCGAAGCTCTCCAAGGGCTTCGTGGATTCAGACGGCAACATCGCCTGTGGCTATCACGGCTGGACCTATGACTGCACCGGCCAGTGCGTGAAGATTCCGCAGAACGGCGCGGGCGAGATTCCCTCGCGTGCCGTCGTGCAGTCGTACCGTTGCGAGGAACGCTACGGTTATGCGTGGGTCGCGCTTGACGAGCCGCTGCAGCCCATTCCCGAGTTTCCCGAAGAGACCGCGCCCGGCTATCGCCGCATTCTCCAGTTCTACGAGCAGTGGAACACGAGCCCCTTGCGCATGATGGAGAACTCGTTCGACAACGCGCACTTCAGCTTCGTGCATAAGTCGAACTTCGGCCTGTTCGATCAGCCGAGGCCGTCGAAATACGAATTCCGTCCAGGCGAATGGGGCTTCGAAGCGGAGACGCGCGTGCCTATCCGCAATCCGCAGGCGAGTTTTCGCATTACCGGCACGACCGACGACATCACCGAGCGGCAACTCGTGAACCGCTGGTTCATGCCCTTCGCGCGGCGCTTCGGCTGCATGTATCCGGCGAGTGGGATTCACCACATCATCTATAACTGCGCGACGCCCATCGACGATAAAACGATGATGCTCGTGCAATGGCTCTATCGCAACGACACCGAAGAGCAATGCTCGACACAGGCGCTGATCGACTGGGACCGCCCGATCACCGACGAAGACCGCGAGATTCTCGAAGCCACCGATTACGACGCCTGTATCGACGTGAGCCGTCAGCAGGAATGCCACATGGTCTCCGACCAGCCCGGCCTGCTGATGCGCCGCATGCTGCTCAAGCTGCTGGAAGATCACGGCGAGAAGGAAGTGTTTCGTATCGATGCGGAGGCGTGAGCCATGAACGAACAGCACAATCCGGCGCTCTCGGTGCAGCGCGTCGACAAGATCTATGCGAACGGCACCACCGCGCTTACCGACGTGCGGCTCGATATCGGCGCGGGCGAGTTCGTCTCGCTGCTCGGTCCGTCGGGCTGCGGCAAGAGCACGCTGCTCAAGATGTTCGCGGGCATCGAAAGCCCCACGCACGGCCACATGCGCTGGTGGGGCCAGCCGCTCGCCATGACCGGCACGGTGGGCACGAAGGGGCGCCGCATGTCGATGGTGTTCCAGGAAGCCACGCTGATGCCGTGGGCCAGCATTGCCGCGAACGTCCGGTTGCCGCTCGATCTGTCACACGTGCCGCGCAAGGAAGCCGACGCGCGCGTAGCCGATGCGCTCGCCAACGTGGGTCTGGCGGGCTTCGGCGATGCGCGTCCGCGCGAGTTGTCGGGCGGCATGCAGATGCGCGCGTCGCTGGCGCGTGCGCTCGTCACCGAGCCCGACCTGTTGCTCCTCGACGAACCGTTTGGCGCACTCGACGAATTCACGCGCAACAAGCTCGATGCCGATCTGCGCAAGCTCTGGCAGTCGCGCGGCATGACGGTGGTGTTCGTCACGCACAGCATTTACGAAGCGGTGTATCTGTCGAGCCGTGTGGTGGTGATGCAGGCGCGCCCAGGGCGCGTGATCGCCGACGTGCCCATTGACGGCATGGAGGCGCGCGACGAAGCGTATCGCGTGTCCGCGCCGTTTCTGGCGCACTGCAAGACGCTATCGGATCTGATCTCCGACGCGCATCAACTGCAAGGAGCGTAACGATGACGAGCGAAACCATTGTCAACCGGGTTGCCGCGAACGAGCGGAAAGCCGTCAACCGGCGCAGGCCCTTGTTGCAGCGTCCCGGCGCGATGAAGGCGCTCGCGCCGTGGGTGGTCGGCGTGCTGATGCTGTCGATGTGGGAGGCGGCGTGCGCCGTCTTCGACGTGCCCGTGTATCTGGTGCCCGCGCCGCATGACATTGCGCGGCAACTTGTTGTCGATGCACCGATGCTGTTCGCCGCGCTGTTTGCCACGCTCAGGATCACGCTGCTGGCCTTTGCACTCGCAACGGTGCTCGGCGTGGCGATCGCGCTCGTGTTCGCGCAGAGTCCGCTGATCGAGGCGAGCTTTTTTCCGTATGCGATCCTGTTGCAGGTGACGCCGATTGTCGCCATCGCACCGCTCATCATTATCTGGGTGAAGGACACGACCTTCGCGCTGGTGATCTGCGCGACGCTGGTCGCGCTGTTTCCGATCATCTCGAACACGGCGCTGGGTTTGCGCAGCGTCAATCCGGGGCTCGTCAACCTGTTCCGTATCAATCGCGCGACGCGCTGGCAGACGCTCACGCGCCTGCGCGTTCCGAGCGCGCTGCCGTATTTTTTCGGCGGACTGCGCATTTCGAGCGGCTTGTCGCTGATCGGCGCGGTGGTGGCGGAATTCGTCGCGGGCACGGGCGGCACCGGCTCCGGGCTCGCGTATCAGATCTTGCAGGCAGGCTTCCAGTTGAACATTCCGCGCCTCTTTGCCGCGCTGATGCTGATTACCGTCACGGGCGTAGTGCTGTTCGGCATCACCGTCTGGGTCTCGCGCCTGGGCTTGCGCGGCTGGCATGAAAGCGAACTATGAGGAACGACACCGCATGACGACTACTCTGATTCGAAACGCGGCGGCCATCATGACGGGCGGCGGCGCAAACGAACCGGCGCGCGCGGCCGGCCCGGATATCCGTATCGAAGGCACGCGCATTCAGGCCGTCGGCGCGCTTGCCCCGATGCCCGGCGAAGCGATCGTCGACGCCACCGACTGCGTCGTCTATCCCGCGTGGGTCAACACTCATCATCATCTGTTTCAGGCGCTGCTGAAGGGCGACCCGGCGGGCATCAACGCATCGCTCACGCCGTGGCTCGCGGCTACGCCATACCGGTATCGCGCCCGCTTCGACGAAAAGCGCTTCCGGCTCGCTGCGCGCATCGGCATGATCGAGTTGGTCCGCTCGGGCTGCACGACCATCGCGGACCACAACTACGTGTACTACCCGGACATGCCGTTCGACTGCTCGGCCATTCTCTTCGAGGAAGCGCAGAAGCTCGGCGTGCGCTTCGTGCTGCTGCGCGGCGGCGCGACGCGCACGCGTCAGCTCGAAGCCGGACTGCCCACCGCGATGCGTCCCGAATCGATCGATGCCTTCATGAGCGATCTCCAACGTCTCGCCTCCAGTTTTCACGACGCCTCTCCGCATTCGATGCGCCGCGTGGTCGCCGCGCCGACCACGGTGTTGTTTTCCATCTCTCCCGCCGAGATGCGCTCGATTGCGGGCGAGGCGCGCAGGCTCGGATTGCGTCTGCACAGCCATCTCTCGGAGACCGTCAACTATCAGGACAGTGCGCAGGCGATGCACCGGCTCACGCCGGTCGAGTTTTGCCGCGAGCACGGCTGGCTCGGCGAAGACGTGTGGTATGCGCATCTGGTCAAGCTCGATGCCAGCGAGATCGATCTGCTCGCCGCGACCGGAACCGGCATTGCGCATTGCCCGCAATCGAACGGACGGCTAGGCAGCGGGATTGCGCCGGTGCGTGAACTGGCGGATGCGGGCGTGCCGGTTTCGATCGGCGTGGATGGCGCGGCCTCCAACGAAGCCGCCGACATGATCTCCGAAGTCCACATGGCCTGGCTTGCGCAACGGGCCCGGCGCGGCATGGCGGCACAGCCCGAATATCGGGGAGGGCGCTTCGAAGGCGGAGCGGATGCGGCGTCGGTGGAAGAGGTCGTGCACTGGGGCACGGCGGGCGGCGCGCGCGTGCTCGGGCTCGAAGGCGTCGGCAGGATCGAGGTGGGCGCGCAAGCGGATATCGCCGTCTATCGGCTCGACGATCCGCGCTACTTCGGCCTGCATGACGTGGCGATAGGGCCGGTGGTTTCGGGCGGGCGCCCCGAACTCGCCGCGCTGTTCTGCGCGGGTCAATGCATCGTGCGAAACGACGTGCTGCCGGATGTCGATCTCGGCGCGCTGCGCCGCGAGGCGGCTCGGGAAGTCAGGGCGATGATCGCGGAGGTGGCCTGACGCCGGCGCATGTCGCGCGGCGTCTGAACCGGCGGGACCCGTCGCGTCGATCACGCGAAGCCGGCGGCAGCATGCGGGGATCGACGACACAGTCACGCGGTCTCGCGGCGCAGTCGACGCACGTACAGCCATAACGCCGACACCAGAAAATAGATCGCGCCCACCGCGGCATACGCCGCCACCCGCGAGATTGCCGGCGGTGTCGGCGCGCGAGCCTGCACGATGAAGTACGCGCCTGCCAGCGCCGACTGCGCACCGCTGAGAGCCATCGCCCATTGCGCGGCAAAGCGATTCCAGCGCCGCACAGCGGTGCCGAGTTGCAGAAGCCCGGAGAGTATCGCCCACACCCCGAAGACGCCGAGCACCCAGTGCATGCGCGCATTCAAGGCCACGATGACCGCCACCGCCGCGGCCACGCTGATGACGGCGTTGATTGCCTGAGTGCGGCCCTCGGCCATTCCGCCGCTGCGCGACATATCGAAGTAGTTGGCAAGCGCATCCCACGCGGGATAGACGAACAGCAGCACTGCCGTCGCCTCCGGAGAACGCTGCCCGACCGAAAAAGCGAGCGCGACCCACAGCGCGGAAAACGCAGTCCGAACGAAGTAATAGCGCATGAGCCACCATTCGTCGCGAGCGGCTATGCCACTCATCTGGCGTTCATTCATAGCAACTTCTCCTGATTGTCACGATCGCACCCGTCGACCGGCGATGCGTGAGCCGCTGGTTGACCGCCGCAATCGGCGGGCGAACCGCGGCTCGAACCGCGGCTCGAACCGCCTTACATCGGCGGAGCCACGCCATCCTTTTCGACGATGATCTGCACAGCGTTGTACGCACCGCTCTTGCCGTGCGTTGCCACCACGAACACCCGCTTGCCCGCAGTCAGTTCGTCGCGCGTCGCGGGAATGAGCGTCACTACCGGCGCGTTCGCAGGCACGGTGACCGTGTTGGTGCCACCCTTGTACGAGAGCTTCAGGTCACGGCCGCTTGTACCTTGCACGATGGTGTCGACGTTGGCGTTCGTCATCGAGCTGCCAGCGCCGAGGTCCCATGCAAAATGGCCCTCTGCCATCCCGCGTGCGGCTTCGGGAAATACCAGAACTTCCTTCGCTTCCAGCTTGCCGTCCGCGCCGGGCATCGCAGCGGCTCCAACATAGGCGCCGGGTTTGATATCGGAAAGCTGTATGGCTTTCACCGCATTCAGTCCGCTTGCATCGACTACTGCAATGCCGACCGTTTCGCCGCTACGCCGGTGCACCTGGAGCACGCCGCCGGAATACGACTGAATGGTGCCCCTGATCCGTTCAGGCTTGTCAGCGGAAGTCTGCGCGAACGATGCGTTGGCGAACGCCAGCGCGATTAGTGAAACGACAACTTGGAAACGAAATGACATGGATGCTCCGTCTGGTTAGGATCGGTGGTAAGCATCGCATCTTGCTCGTTCCGGCGGCATCGGTCAGATGACCGACCCTCTGCAACTCCGCCCGATCGCGTAGGGTTGCGGGCCGGTGCCATCAGCGGTTTCCTAGGCCAAGGTCGAGAAAGCGTCCGGGGTGAAGTTCCCAATCTCGTCGATGCGCCCTTGGCGGATCTTCTCGAGCCATGCCGCGTCCTGCAGCAACGCGCGTCCGACCGCTACCAGATCGAACTCTCCTCGTTCCAGTCGCGCTAACAGGTCGTCCAGCGGAGCGGATTGCGCGTCCTTGCCCGCAAACGAGTCGTAGACGTCGCTTCCAAGTCCCACCGATCCCACTGTAATGGTTGTGACGCCCGTGACTTTTTTCGCCCAGCCGGCCAGGTTCAGGTTTGCGTCGGCTTCGGGAAACGCGGGCTGCCAGTAGGCCGGCTGGGAGAGGTGGAAAGCATCCGCGCCGGCGTCCACAAGCAGGCCAAGCCACTCTTCGAGCACTGCTGGCGTGCCCGCGAGCCGTGCGCGGAAGTCCTTCGGCTTCCATTGCGAGAGGCGAAGAATCACTGGAAACTCCGGTGTCACCGCCGACCTGATCGCCTTCAGCACTTCCACAGCGAAGCGTGAGCGTTCGACGAGCGTCGCTCCGCCATATCGGTCGCCGCGCTGGTTGAGATCCTCCGAGAAAAACTGATTGATCAGGTAGCCATGCCCGCCGTGCAGTTCGACGCCGTCGAAGCCGAGCCGCTCTGCATCCGCTGCGGCTCGCGCGTATGCGTCGATTGTGTCCGCGACGTCTGACTCGCTCATCGGCTGAGCCACGCGTTCGCCGGTTATGGAGAGACCCGACGGGCTCTCGTAGCGATGAGCGGACAATGCGCGCTCGCCCGCTCCATTCGAAGGCTTATGTCCCACGTGCCACAGTTGCGGCGCAATGCGTCCTCCAGCCGCGTGGACCTCGTCGACTACTTTCTTCCAGCCGGCCAGCGCCGCCTCGCCATGAAAGCGCGGGACGTCCGGATCGTCGAGCGCGGCCGCGCGACCAACACCGGTTCCTTCGGTGATGATGAGACCGACGCCGTGCGCCGCACGTCGCCGATAGTACGCGGCGACGTCGGCGCCCGGTATGCCGCCTGGGGAGAAAGACCGTGTCATCGGAGCCATGACTATCCGGTTAGGCACGGTGAGGGCATTGAGTCGATAAGGGGTGAGCAGAATGTCGAGATCGGACATCGGGTTCTCCGGATTCGAGTTGGCAAACACCGTTGGCTATAGGGCGTCGATCCATGCGGTAATCGCGGTGTTCACGTCGTCCGCGCGATCCTGCATGATCCAATGGCCCGTGTTGGTCCATACATCCACCTTCGATCTCGAATGCGAGAACCAGGAGCGCATGCGGTTCGCCTGCTCGGGGTCGCGGCACATCTGATAGAAGGGAACGGTAAGGCTCTTGCACAACGTTGCGCTCGCTTCTCCAATGCCGACCTGATCGTTGCCGAAGAACAGCGGACCGAACGACTCGCGCACGACATGCACTGGCATGCCCTGGACGCGCCTCGCGTGCCAACGCTTGAATGCCGGCTCAGTGATGCGGTCATAGACAAGCTGGAACAAGGCCGGCACCACGATGCCGGGATCGCCCGCATTCAAATCATGCGTAGTTTTTGCAAAAAGTTCGGCGGCGGCGCCGGAAAAACCGAGCGCGCCATCGACGGACACCACCGCGCTGACCAGATCCGGGCGCTTCGCGGCAAGTCGGGCTGCGATCTGGCCACCCATCGAATGCCCGACGAGAACGAACTTCTGTCCGGGATACCTTGTTGCGATAAATGCCTCGATGTCCGCGACGTAGTTGGCGGGCGTATAAGCGCCGGGCGGCATCAGCTCCGATCTGCCATGCCCGCGCAGATCGACAGCGACGACGCGATACCTGCTTTCGAAGAGCGGCAGTTGCCAGCTCCAGTCATGCGAATCGCAAGTCCAGCCGTGGAGAAACATGACGTTCTTTCCCGTACCTACCTCGGTCGCGAACAGTGTGGCCGGCGATTTCGTTGCAGCAAAGGCTTCATGGTTCCCGAGAGTGGTCGCAATCGCTGCCGCACCGGCGACCTTCAGCATGTCGCGTCGAGACAGTTCGTGTTCCATCATTTTCATTCGCTATCCTTATTTATCACGAGTACATCAAACGCCTGGCTCGCTGGGCTGTGTGACGCCGAGCTCCAAGCAGTTGACCGGACTCCATGTTATACATTGGATATCTACGGTCAATTACGCACCTTCAGGTGCGCAGATATACAGGAAGATACCGACATGACTTGCGAGGTTGACGAGGTTTTCTTTGCGGATTGCGCCGCACGCTCGTTTTTCGATCAGGTGGCGAACAAGTGGTCAGTGATGATTCTCACGCTGCTGACCAGGAAGCCAACTCGCTTCAACGAGATCAAGCGCAGGCTGGAAGGAATCACGCATAAGGCGCTTACGCAGGCGTTGAGGCGTCTCGAACGCAATGGCCTCGTCGCGCGGAATGTGCTCAATACTTCGCCGGTCGCGGTGGAATACTCGATCACAGAACTCGGGCGTACCCTGCAGGTTCCGTTCGGAGCAGTCTATGAATGGTCGATCAAGCATTTGCATGAGATCGATCAGGCGCAAAAAGCCTACGATCAACAGATGCCGGCAGAGCAATAGGGAGAGAAGATCGGCGCGCTTATTCGATGATTGAGGCGCCGTTGTGAGTTGAGTGGCGACCTGTTTCTAGTGCAGTTTTCGTTCGATCGCGAAGTCGAGAAAAGCACGGGTCTTTGCCGGCACGTGGTGCCGGGATCGTCTCCTGGTCGTCTTTTAGTCGCGGATGGCCTAGTCGTCGATGGTTTCATGCACGGCCACGGCGCCCTGTTTCCAGTAGCTCGCCGCGCGAATCCGCGACTTGTCGACGCCGCGTTCGGTGCACAGGTGATAGCGAATCGCGCGAATCGTCGCGGATTCGCCCGCGGCCCACACATAACCTTCGCCGTCATCCGGCAGATAGGTTGCGCGCACCGCTTGCAGCAACGCCTCGCCGCGCGTGCAGTGTTCGCTTCCGCTTCCGTTTTCGCGTTCGCTTCGATAACACCACACGAGGTGCAGTTCGGCGTCGGTCCTGAATTCGATGCGAGCCGACGGATCGGCCACTTCGATCACCGCGGCCACGCGCTTGCCGGCCGGCAATTCCTCGAGGCGGCGCGCGATGGCGGGCAGGGCGGTGTCGTCGCCGATCAGCAGGTGCCAGTCGAAAGCGGTGGGGATCACGAGCGAGCCGCGCGGCCCGCCGATGCCCAGGTACTGGCCGGCTTTGGCCTGCGCCGCCCACGTCGCCGCGGGACCGGCTTCGTGCATCGCGAATTCGATATCGAGCTCGCGCGCGTCGCGATCGAAGCGGCGCGGCGTGAAATCGCGCGCCGTCGGGCGACGTCCTTCGGGGAACACGGGGCCGTCGGGGCCGGCTTGCGGCAGCACTGGCTTGTCGGCGCCCGGTTCGGGGAAGAAGACTTTGATGTGATCGTCGAACGAAGCGGACACGAAGTCGTGCAGGTCTTCGCCCGTGAAGGTCACGCGGATCAGATGCGGCGTGAGCGCCTGCACTTTCTTCACTTGCAGCAGACGGAACCTGAGTGGATGGCGCACGCGCTCTACGGCGAGGTCGGGTCGTTTTTCTTGAGTCGGCATTGAGTTGTTACTCCTGTCTGGTCGAAGTGTCGATGTCACGCAGTGGCCGCATCGTCGCTTTTGCCGCTGCCCGAATCCTGTTCGCCTTCGATTTCCTTCGCGGCTCGCATCAGGATCGCGGCGATGCGGCGCTGTTCTTCCGCCGATGCGTTGTCCCGGCGCAGCAGCGCATTTTTCAGCGCGCGGCGCGCGGCGTTCAGCTCGGGCAGCCAGCCGCCTTCGCTCACGTCGGCCGGTTCTTCACCGGCAAACGCGCGGCGCACCGAGTCCATCTTGCGCGCGATGTGGCTCAGCTTCGCGAGCATCAACTCGACGCGCTCGCGGTTGGCCGCGAGGTACTCGCGTCCGGCTTGCGCGAGTTCGTAGCGCTTGCGGTTGCCTTCGAGCTGCACGGTGACGTAGCCGAGTTCTTCGAGGTACGTGAGCGCCGGGTACACCATGCCGGGGCTCGGGCTATAGAAGCCGTTAGAACGCGTTTCCAGCGCCTTGATGAGCTCGTAGCCGTGGCTCGGTTGCGCGTCGATCAGCGAGAGCAGCAGCAGTTGCAGATCGTCGGAGCTGAACTTGCGGCCGCGCGGAAAGCCATCGCCTTCGCCGCCGAAGCCGCCAGGGCTGCCGCCGAACGGACCGCGCCCGCCGCGTCCGCCGCGATGCTCGTGATGACGTCCGATTGCATGCCAGAACGCCCAGGGCGAAAAGCGATGCGCGCTGCCGACGCGCTCGGCGTCTTCGCTGCGAACTGCGTGGTGATGAGCGAACGCGTGCCACAGCGCATGGAGCGAGGGGCGCTCGAAGCCGGCGTCGAAAGAAGCGTGAGCCGCGCCGTGACGGCGATCAAAACGATGGTGATGACGCATCTTGCGTCCTCCATTTATGTCTTAAGATGTGTCGTAAGATATATATCTAAAGATGGTTTGTCAAACTTTCTTTTGGGCGCTATCGGTGCACACTAAAGTCTGCGGGAACGCAGAAAACGTCGTTCAGAGACAAAAAAGTCTGCGGGAACGCAGAAATACGGGGTGCACCGCACAATAAATGCAGGTCGAGATATAAAGCGGCTAACTAGTCTATTGGACCGCCACTATCGGCTTCCGGCTGGCGCGCAAACCCTGAGCCGGGGGCGTAGAGAGGCCTACGAGAACTGCTCGCTCAGCTATCAAAGTCCGCTCAGCAAAAGAGTGCGACCGTTGGTCTGTCGCCGGACGTGGCGCTAAGCCGGGCAGAGAAAGGCGTCAGATTGAAGGCGACGCCGGTGTCCCGGATTTTTTAAACGTCAGGTGGCTCGGGTCATGGAGCGCAGGGGCAGCGCGTGCTTCCGATTGCCCTAGTCTTTACATACGAAATGGTTTGCGCAGAAGTGTCTGCTTCACGTCAGCCTTTACCGGCGCAGTCAATGAAGTTGGCGGCGCCAGCACATCGAACTTTTCGGGACCGATAGCCTGTTCGACAGCCGCCAGAAAAGGCGAAGCGGGACGTTCTCACAACGACGCGCAACGCTAGTCTCCCGCGATATCGTATTTTTCAAGCCCGTTGACCTCAGAGCGAACTAGTTGCCCCAGCTCACGAACTTCCTGTGGCGTCAGGCCGACTGCGTATGCGTAGTAGAGAACACTAAGAGGATGAACACCTATCGCTCGTGCGATTTCGTCGAGCTTGTCTAGCGTAGGCGTCTGCTTTCCGAGTTCGAGCGCGCTCAGATAGGTCCTGCTGGAGACGCCAAGACCGTCTTGAGAGACGCCGCGCATTTTGCGTGCTGCCCTCAGTCCGCGCGCGAGGCCAAGCCGAAGCGACATCAGTCATGTAAGTAAGTTTGAAGATGTAACTGTCGTTGGATGCACACGATTACGCTACAATTGATAATGTGCAATATGTAACAACCGATCCCGCGCGAACCGTGCTTTGGCTGGCCCGGAGCGTTGTATTACGAAGCTGATTGCGCTCCTGACAGTAAGGCCGGTGACTTAAGTCCGTTGATTCTCTCGAAGACATGCTGCTCACAAAATCCCAGTGGGAGACGCCGTTCCGGACCAGGAATGACCCCTTCACTCGTTGGCGCCTCGCTGGCATCAACCATATCGCGACAACGTTCCTGATACGCGCTGCCGGGACGAGGCCCGATGATCCCGACGGTTATTCGTTTATCGTCGCGGACCCGTCGATCCTCGTTTCGGTCCTTGAGGGATACGGCGCAACAAAGCCTCGCCTGCTGGCGATTGACTGGGAAACGATGATCCCTGTTTCGAGCCTGTGGTCGTACCAGTGCGTCGATCGCGGTGCAAATTTTCTCGCCTATGCAGATTTACATGGTCGTCTTCGAGCATGCGAACCTCAGCAGCCTGATCCTCTTGAAGCCTGCAACAAGGCGCTTGTCTGGGCGCATGCTGATGTAGACACGGCCTGCGTGGCATGACGCGCAGCTTGCGGGTGAGCCGGGCACAGAGACGCCTGGCGCCGCTGTGAGAGCGTGTGTCTGCGACCCATTGTGATGCGTTGATTATGGACGGTCGTTGAGTATTCGCATGGGTAGCTGCGCCACTGGTGCTTCTGCATAGATTCGGCGATTCGCTACATCATCCAGTGCGAGACGAATTGCGAGTATGGGCATGGTATCGGCAAGGCATTCGGATTGACTGCGAGCCCGATGAGGTGGCGGTTTTGAGTTGGTGTGTGAACGTAATAGAGCGGGCATCCCGGAGTTGGCAAGGCACCGGTCAATGCATTGCGAGCCATCGCGGGTAACCAAAAGAGGATCCAGATGTTGAACGCAACAGAAATTGTGCAGTTCCTCATGGATTTCGCGCCGCGGTCACAGCCACTAGGTTTACGCTACTTCGCGGAGCTTGAAATCGACACTCGGAAGGTCGGGGAACTCGTAGAGCAAGGGTGGTTGCGGCAACTGTCTGAGGATGCTTATCTACTACGCGGAGACCAGCCAGGAATTGATGGAACGATCGCCTACTTACAGGCCTACACTTCGAATCTCCACGTGGGAGGAAGGACAGCACTGGAATGGCACCGGATGATGCATCATCTGCGCTTTCGCGACCGGGTAGATTTGTGGGGTCGCGGATATTGCAGTATTCCTTCGTGGGCCGTCGAGAGACTTGCCTGTTCCTACCACTCCCACCCCCTGTTCGATGCGCGGATGGACGAGGGCTACGGATTGAAGCCGCTTGCATGGCGTCATCCACAAGTGCTTGTTTCGGTTCCGGAACGCGCAATCCTCGAATACGTGAGTGTCTCGCTGGACCTGGTCTTGATAGAAGACGTGAGAGATATCATTGGGAGCCTGAGAAACATTCGGCTTGACATCCTGCAGGAACTGGTCGATTGCTGTTCCCGAAGAGACGTAGCATGGGGGCTGAAATTTCTTGCGGAAGATGAAGGCATGAACTGGGCCCAGCAGTTGCGCGTCTGAGGAGGCCGTGGTGTGATAGCCGCGGTGATCATGTCACGAGGCACGCTTGAAGATTCCCAGGACGGGTTCGTATTCTCGTTTGAGCGTCAACGTGATTTGCTAGACCGCTACAGGCAGTGGCGAGGGTGGATCGATCGCACCCTCGCCACGAGTGAGCGTATTTGTTGGTCGCCTGACGGCATCCTCGATACGGCTACTGTTACCTTGCAGTCAGGCGATGATGGTGCGATCGTTCCAATTGACGTAGTCGGAGTTGCGCCAAGAGCCGTGCGTTTAATTGACTCGTCCTAGGGAACTCGCCGCGCCCGGCGAAATGAAGCCTGCTCTCGTTTTGCGGGTATCGTTCAAGACGATTGCGAACGTCGTCGCGGAGACGGTAGGAAGAAGGGGTGAACCTTATTTTCCACAGCCGGGATGGCGATGCGATGTACCCCGGTTAGATGAAGTGCCGCTTGTCATGATCCCGTTCAACCAGGAGCCGCGCGAAGTGCATATCTATGCGAAGGATCGGAACGGACCAGGGAAGGGCGGTTTGTTGGGCCTGCGCGGTCGTCTACCGTTGTCCTGAGGGGAGACTGGTGTGCGCGCGGAGATCAGCCGAGCTGGCGCGGAAGCAGGGCCGAAACTTTTATCATTCGCCCCCGAGGCCACGGTTGCCTCGCGTAGATCTGGGACCCAAGATCCGCCGGAGCTGCTCCATGACAGACCATCCCGGGCATACCGTAGCCACGACGGAGACCATCGGGTTCCGCGACGAGCTCCTCGGAAAAGGGTGGCCCGACGCTCGTCATGTTGCCGAATTGGCGGGCCTTTCGACCGAACACGAGGATACGGCAGGCGCAATCGAAGTCCGAGCCACGGGCGCTCTGCTTGGTGTCTGGTCTGCGCCTCAGAATCGGTTCATCTATCCGGACTTCAAGTTCAATCGTCTGGGTACCCTCCGGAAGGACTCTGAAACTCGCGGCAGTGTGCTAATAATGCCCACACAATCCGCGTTCTTGTTGGCAAGCGCCACTGCCGCAACGTTCGGATTACGCCGCTGCAGCAGCCCATACAGCCAGCCTTCTTTCTTTCCCCTGCGGTTTGCCGCTTGCATGACAGAACGCGCTCCGTGTATCAACAGTGTCCGCAAATAAGTGTCGCCTCGCTTGCTAATGCCGAGCAGGACGTTTTTGCCCCCGCCTAAGTTCTGTCGAGGAACCAGACCTAGCCAAGCCGCTAGCTGACGCCCGTTTGCAAAACTTTTCGCGTCACCAATAGAGGCCACCAGTGCGCTCGCGGTGATGGGACCAATCCCAGGTACCTGCGCACGCTTGCAGCTCGCCTCGTTCTCGCGGTGCCAAGCCTGAATTTGTGCTTCGAGCTCCAGGACCTGGCGATCAAGTTCTTTCAGGTGTTCGACCAAGCGCTGAATCAGCAGCCGGAACGATCCCGTCAACTCGTTACCGGCATCCTCTATCAACTCGGGCGACCGCCTGGCAACGTGCGAAATTCCCTGAGGAACGACAAGCCCAAATTCCCCAAGCAGACCGCGTATCTGGTTAGCGTGTGCCGTTCGCGCCTGGACGAATGCCTAGCGCACCCGGTGCAGTGACAGTACCGACTGCTGCTCGATGTTCTTGACTGGCGCGAAACGCATGTTCGGCCGGGCAACGGCTTCGCAGATTGCCTCCGCATCGGCCGCATCGTTCTTGTTCGTCTTGACGTACGGCTTGACAAATTGCGGCGCGATCAGCCGCACCGCCGACGAACAAAGCAGTCGACGGACGAGAAGGTGTAGCGGTGGGCGTGCTGGAAGTAGCCAACCCAGCCACGCAGGATCGGGTTGATCGACGCAACGACAGAATTAATGCGTTCCACCGCTGAGCACCGAAGCCTGCCAACTGTTTCGATGCGGCAAGTTATTTTTTCGCGGCTCCAGAACCTTTAATAGAGACGCTCATAGTCAATTGTCGACTAGCGGACACGGCCAGCAAAGACCAGCAATCTTGCAGCCGTCGCTAGCCCCCAATGCCTTGAGGCTCCGTTCCTGGCACTTCCGAGGCAAAGCGGACATATGGCAATCTTCGTTGTATCCCCTGCGATTGCGGTGGTGCCAGATTCAGACCGGCTTCTCTCACGCGCTCCGAACATGAGCTTTTAAGCGACTGATGGCCAATAGCGATATCAGCAAACAAAGCGCTACATAAATTGCGGGCACTGCGGGATTACCTGTCAACTTCAGCAGCCATGTCACAACCAGTTGCGCAGTTCCTCCGAAGAACGTCGCGCTCGCGGTGTAAGCGATAGAAATCCCCGTGGCGCGCAAACGTTGGGGAAACGCCTCTGACATCAGCGAGAACTGGGGGGCCGATCCCATCGTGTAAAAGAGCACCATCACGCAGAGCATGCTCAGAATCACGGCCATTGATGGATATCGACTCGTGATGACAAAGCAGGGATACAACAACACGATGAGGATACCTCGTCCAACGAACATCGGACGCTTGCGATTGCCCTTCCAGTCCGACCACGCACCGAAGACAGGCGCCGCGACCAGCGTCACCAGCCCGGCGGCAATACCTGTCGAAAAAGAGATACGCGGTGCCAATCCGAGCGTATGAATCACGTACGTCGGCATATAGAAAAGCAGAATGTAGTTCGAGACAGTGCCGCCCATCACCATTAACGTGACCAGGATCAGTGTCTTGCCATGTTGCGTGACAAGTGTTCGCAGAACACCTCTTTCCGCGCGCTCAGTCCGTTGCAACTCGCCTTTGTCCGGGAGCGCATTTCGCAAGTAAATTCCGATTGGAGCGATGAGCGCGCCTGCGAGAAACGGCACGCGCCATCCCCACGCAAGCATCGCTTCGTTCGATAACAGCCCTGTGAGCAACTGGGCGATACCGGCGCCCATAACTGCGGCGCCGCCCTGACTGGCCAATTGCCAACTCGCACGAAAGCCCCGTCGTCCGGCGATGCCGCCTTCCACAAGCAAGGCAGTCGCGGCACCGAATTCGCCGCCTTGCGCGAAGCCTTGAACCAGACGCCCAATCACCACGATCACCGGGGCAGCGATACCGATCTGCGCGAACGTGGGCGTGATACCAACAGCGAGAGTCCCGGCGGCCATCAGCAGTAGCGTCAGTGACAACGCTGCTCTTCTACCCGCGTGATCGGCATAGAGGCCGAGCACCAGGCTCCCGACGGGCCGCGCGAGAAAGCCGACGGCAAATGTCGCAACAGCGAGCAGTAACGAAGTTGCCGGATCGGCCGACGGAAAGTAGACCCGGCCGATGAAGATCGAGAAAAAACCGAACACCGTAAAGTCGAACGCCTCGAGCCAATTCCCGATCACCGCGGCAATCACGAAGCGCGGGCGATTTCGATCATGTATAGCTAGATCAACCGCTGAGCTTTCGCCGATCGCTGTCCGTTCTCTTTCCAATTCCATCGCCTGCCTCTTTTCATCGCGCGACGCCGGCGCATCACCGCCCCTATCGCAAACCATACGGATATCGGCAGAGAACATATCGGCATCAAAATGCTTTGCAAAGAAGCTTTTTCCTGTTGTGTGCTGCATTTTCGACAACGCACTCAAGTTCGACTCCGGTACTCCCAGCGCTCTCTGCCGTCCTCGTCCCGAAAGGCAAAGGCGCGACCCGCCCTGTCAAATGATCTGTTTTTGACACTCATAAATTGTTTCTGCTCGACCGGCTTTGTACAGGCCTGCAATGCCGTCGCAGTCACGGGATTCACTATTTAGGGTAACGATAATTTCTCCGTCTCCTAACCCCATGCTCACACTGAAACTACGTTCAAGACTGTCGGCTTACTCCCGGTGCCTGATCTCTCTGCTCTCGGGCCTCGCCCTCGCCGGCACCGCCCATGCGCAAAGCTCCCTCTCGTTGTACGGCATCATCGACTCGGGTATCGAATATGTGAACAACGTCGGAGCATCTCGAAGCGCCGTTTTCCGCACACCGCAGATCACCGGCTCACTGCCGTCGCGCTGGGGCGTCCGGGGCAAGGAAGATCTCGGCGGCGGACTCAGCACGGTGTTCGTGCTGGAGTCAGGCTTTGCAACGGGTCAGGGGTCGCTCAACCAGGGTGGGCGACTCTTTGGCCGGCAAGCCTATGTGGGAATCAGCAGCGAAACGTGGGGCACGCTGACTTTTGGCCGGCAATATTCGCAGATTTACTGGGGGTTGATTGGCGACACGCTCGCACCCAACCTGTTCGCCGCCGGCGTGCTCGACGGCTATCTATTCAACTCGCGCGACGACAATGCGATTGTGTGGTCCAGATCGATTCAGGCATTGACGCTCGGCGTCACCTATTCACTGGGCAGGGATCAGGTGGCTTCGGCCGCTGCGGGCGGCTGCGCGGGCGAATCGCCGGCCGACTGGAAAGCCTGTAAAGCGATGTCGGCGATGCTCAAGTACGACCCCGGCACATGGGGAATCGCGGCCGTGTTCGACCGCAATATTGGTGGCGGCGGAGCCGGCTCTCCGCTGCCGTCGAGTTCGCAAAGCGACACGCGTTATGTCATCGACGGCTATTTCAAACTGCGCACGCTGACGGTCGGCGGCGGCCTGATCCACCGTGTCAACGAAGCATCGCCAAATCCAACCAGCAATTACTGGTTCGGTGGCGCGAGTTATACGCCACTCCCCCAGATCGCATTCGACGCACAGTACGGCCTGCTGCGCGTGCGAGGCGTATCTGCTGGGGCATCGGTTATCGCGGTGCGCGCTATGTATCAGTTATCCAAATCCAGTGCCACTTATGTCACTGTCGGACGAGTGTTCAACCAGGCGCAAGCGGCATTCACCATTGATGGCGGCAATGCGACCACGTCGTCGAACCCTGCACTAGGCGTCAATCAAACCGGCGTCATGGTGGGAATGCGGCACCTCTTCTAAGCCCTGGCACTCGTCAAAATTCGATCCGGCCAGCTTATCTTCCCGACTTCACCACAGGAGTACATCTTGCAACGAATCTCCAACCCAGTTCGCCAGCTTCTGGTTTTCGAGCGCGAGCTTCATTCCGAAGGCGCCGCCGCTGTAGTGCCCGTCGCCCGACACGTCGTGGCCGCCGCAGTGATCGCCAATCCATTCGCAGGCGCGGGTGCGGCGGATCTTGCCCAGCTGGACGCACTGGCAGCATTATCCGAGCAGGTCGGCGCGACACTCACCGCCATGGCGCTCGAACGCTTCCCCACCGAGTGCAGACCGGTAGCGTACGGCAAGGCAGTGATCGTCGGCGTCGGCGGCGAGCGTGAGCACGGTGCCGCACTCATTCACGCGAGTCTGGGCAAACCGATGCGTGCGGGTCTCGGAGCGGGTCCCGCATTGATTCCCGGCATCGCCAAGTTGGGCGGCCCCGGCGCGTCGGTCGATCTCGCCTTCGGCGATGCTGTCGACGCGTGGAACTTCGATGCGATGGACTCCATGGAGGTCTGCGTTCCAGGCTCGCCCGCAGCGGACGAATGCGTGCTGTTCGTCGGCTTCGGTACTCTGCGTGCGAACGCGCGCGTGAAAAAAAGGGCTTAACGCGCGTATTGCCGGCGGCTCGCGACGTGGAGCCGGTTGTCTTCCCGCCAGCGGGTGGCGGAGCAGCCGAAGGTTTTCTGGAACCAGCGCGAAAAGGTACTCAGACTGCAGAATCCCACCGCTTGCGCGACATCGGTTAAGGGCACGTTGCCCCCGCTCAACTGGTTGATGGCAATTTCCGATCGCACCTGACTTAGCAGACTCGAATAGGAAAGCCCCTTCTGCTCGAGGCGCCGGCTCAACGTGCGACGATCGACACCGAGTTCGGCCGAGACGCTTGCGACCGTGCAGCAATCTTCGGGCAACAATCGCGTGATCACACGTCCGACCGCCTCTTCGAAAGTCGGTGAAGTGCATTTCGCCTCGATCGCGATCAGTTCCCTGGCACGTCGCCGCAGCACGTCTGGCACAGAACTGATACGCCGGTTCCAGTCGGCACTGGAAAAGACCACGCCGGAGATAAGCTGATCGTAGTTGAGCTCGCTTCGATAGAAACGTTGCTGCAACGTGGTATGAATCGGTTTCGAATGCGAGAAATACATCGCCGCAGGATTCCATTCGGCTCCGACGAGCCAACGGATCAGCATCACGAGACCGCATCCGCAAAACTCCGTCGCCTGCACTCCGGCCACGCTGGTTTCGATTCTGAATGAGACAATAGGCGTTCTCGTATCTGCATCCGTCTGGATAAAAGTACTGTTGCCATGCAGATGGATATTGTCGGCCAGCGTGCCCATGGCGTCCCCAAGCGTGGCTTCCTCACGCAACAGCAAGGTCAGCATACCGAGGTCCGGCAGTCCGCGAGCTAGCGACGCCCGGAAACCAAAGTCGGATCGCCCTGTTCGCTGTGCGCTAAGCTCCAGCAATCGATTCACGGAGTCGGCCGGCAACAGCATGTCTGGATGCGTCGACCAGTCCAGCGACAAATTCGTCTCGCTCAACAACGCGACCGAATCAAGGCCGATTTCCTGGGCCGCAGTTTCAAGACCGATCAGCATCGCCCCGCGTACGACGCGCGTCAGATTGGGTTTGCTCGTATGGGGCACAGCTTCGGTCATCACCTCTCCTCGATCGCGAATAACGGCGAAGCACACGAGCCGCATCCTCGCTCGCCGCGCCTGATCGCCGGATGCAAAAGTACGGCGCCGAAAATGACTTGAAAAGATGCTTTTTTTTGAAGTGTGCTAACTTTCCGGCACCACCCAGAGCCACGATATGAAGACACAACATTTGCAGGTATTCGTCGCAGTGGCACAGGAGCGCAGCCTGCGTGCCGCTGCGCGCAAGCTCGGGCTCACGTCGCCCGGCGTCATGCGCACGATTCAGGAACTGGAGGCCGATACCGGCGTACAACTAATGACGCGCAGCGTGCGGGGGATCGAGCTCACCGGGTTTGGCCGTGCGCTCGAAGTGCGCGCCAATCGATTACTGCAGGATATCCAGCGAGCCCGTGACGAACTGGCCCAGATGCAAGGGGAAATGGTCGGACAGGTCAGCTTTGCCTGCACGTCGGCCATTGCAGTGGTATTGGCCGGCCGGACTCTGAAGCGCTTTCGCGAGCGCGCGCCGCTCGCGCTGGTCTCCATCGCAGAGGAACGCTTTCCGCTCAACATGCGCCGCTTGCGCGAAGGCTCGGTAGACTTTATCGCGTCGCACGTCATGCCCGGCGAAGTGGACGACGACATGCGGCAGATCCACCTCTTCAATTCCGATTTCGTCGTGATGGCGCGTAAGGACCACCCGCTGTTACGCGCTCGGAAACTGGCCGATCTGAAAGACGCAGAATGGTTCGTGCCGGCGCCGTACGACGGCGCCAATCACAGCATCATGGCCGATACGTTCGCTCAGGCGGGTCTGCCGGTACCCGAACGGTTGACTCGCTACGTTTCTTTCTCTGTCACCCTCGGGCTCGTGACAGAAGCCGATGTGATCGGTTTTTTCCCGCGCATGCAACTGGATAGCCTCAAGCTTCTGGGGCTACGGCAAATCAGACTCGCCGAGCCCCTGCCAAGCTTGCAAACCTGTGCAATCGTTCGGCGGGATTTTCCGTTGACGCCTGTCGCGCATCACTTCCTCGACTGCCTGCGAGCCTGCGCGGCCGAGTTAGGCGGGCAGCAGAATTGCGACGACTGACGTGTCGTGAATCGTTCCGCTGCCGCGCGGACAGTCAGCTCAAACTGCCTTCGTGATCCTGCCAAATACTCGGCGCCAGTTTGAGCGTTTCCTCTGCCGGGTAGGTCTGCTGCCAGTAAGCTGCGCATTGCGCACTCGTGCAACTCCACACGTTCTGCCTTTCCCGTACGTGAGACAAGAAGTTGTCGAGCCCACGCAGCCGATTGGACCAACCCGCATGTTCGGGATGAAGCGTCATTTCGAAATGACGCCCCCGCTGATACTGCGCGTCGAATTCCGCAAGCCAGTTGCGCAGTAAAACATCGCCGTTTTCGATGCCGGAGCCTTTTCGCGGATACATGATGAAATACAGATCGTTGAAATGATAGTAATACGGCAACGCAAGTAAAGCCCGCCGCGTTGGCGCATCCGTCACCCAGTAATAAGGAATATCGTCGGCCAGCCCGTTTCCGATGTACTGATAGCCGGCATCGATCAGTAGATCGACGGTATTCGCGCTGACAGACCCGACCGCGAACGGATCACTCCCGCGAGGCAGGCAGAACCATCCCACCGGTCTCTCGCCGACGATGTCGGCAACGAGCCGCGACGCTTCCTCGATCCGGCTTGTCTCTTCGTCACGCGACAGCGCGGCGGCGTCTTCACCCTTGAGTCCAGCGACCGCGATTTCGTGACCTGCACGATGCAACGACTGAATCCGCTCGCGATAGAGCACCGCAAGCCAGCCAGGCACCGCGAACGTCACTTTCATCGCATGCCTGTCCAGAACTGCGAGGAGAAGATCGAGTCCTTCGCCCAATGCGAATACGGCTTCGCTCGAGTCGAAGTCGCTCGCCTTCAGCCCTTCTGCAGCGTGAGCCATTCCTAGATCAACGACGATGCGTACCGCGCAGCGGGCGGCGTTGGGCCAGCGGACATCCTTATCGTCGAGCGTCTTTTCGTCGCTGGTCGTATATCGTTCTTTCCACGGCATATCTGTCTCCAATCCAAAATCTTATGGCCGAAGTGTTCGGGGGGGAAACTTGTCGAAGCAATAGCGGGCTACCGTTTCGCAAGTCGTGAACCACACATCGGTGTACTGCTTCATTCGAATGATCAGTTCGTCGAGCATGGCGATTCGCAAAGCGCGTCCCGACACATACGGATGCAGGCATAGATTCAGATATCCCCCTCGTTCGTATTGGGCAAGAAACGCCTCCCACCACAGTTCGAGCACGCGATCGGGGTCGCTCAAGCGCTGGGCTTCCGCGCTGCTGCCCATCCAGCCGAAATTGAAAAACTGCGTGTCGGTCAGCGCCGCGTGATACGGCAGCTCGATCAGACAGTTTTCGCCCGCCTGGTCTGCCAGGTAATAAGGCATCTGGCTGGCCGAACGAACGCTGTTGTAAAGATAACCGGCATCTTTCAATGCGTCGTTCGAATAAAAGCTGCGCGTCCCGACCGGCGGCCGACCGATGAATTGCGTCAGTGCTGCCGTTGTTCTCGCGATGTGGTCGATCTGCCAGTGCAGTTCTTTCGGCGTTCTGTGTTCCCACATATGATCGGCGAGTTCGTGACCGCTGGTCACGGCGGCCCGCAGCGATTCCGGAAACAGTTCTCCGATCCGGCCAGGGGTAAAAAACGTGGCCTTTATTTCGTGTCTGTCGAATAATTCGATCAGACGCCAGATTCCCACCCGACCGCCGAATTCGCCCTTCGCCAGTTGCAGAATCGGTTCACCGAGCGCCCGGCGAAACAGCATCGTGTCGTAGTCCGCCGTAATATTGACGGCCATCCGAATCCCTTCAGGCCAGCTGAAGCCGTCGATCGGTTCGATCCTGTTTCGCTCCCGGGCGACCACGCGCGCGAGTTCATCCAGAACGGCATGGTGCCGGTCCTCATTCACGACATTAGGGGAGTTCATACAGCTTCTCCTGACAGGTTCTGATTGAGTCGCTCACCGACGGCAACAGGCGTCACCCGCTCGACCATCCATCGCGCGAACGCAACGAGGCGATAGTCGTCGTGCCGTTGCCCGATTAACTGGATGCCCAGCGGTAATGCATTAATTGCCAGCAGAGGAACGGCCAGTGCCGGCGCAAGCAGCAGCGATGCGGGAAGCGCGAACGCGGGATTGCCCGTACCCGAAGGCAACGGATCGCCTTGCACGTACTTCAGAGGCTGCAACGGCGTGGCGGGACCGGGCGCGGTCAGACTGATGAGCGCGTCGCCAATGGGCGCCAACGCCGAGAATCGTTGCTGCGCGTGACTACGCTCGCGCAATGCGAGGCGATAGTCGTCGACGGTCATGGCACGGGCGCGCTCCAGCGACGCCAATGTGCTGTCGCTCAGCGTAGCATGCTCGCGTACCAGGTTCTCGAGTGCCCAGCGGTTTTCGAAAGCCAGAATGCGGCCGACCAGACCCGCTGCATTCGCTAGGCTACCTTCGAACGCCTCGATATAAGGATCGTCACGTCGGTGCAGGACGACGACACCCTGTTCGCGCAACTGGTCCAGGACCTGCATGAACGCATCCCGCGTCACGGCATCCGTCTGCTGCCAGCCATCGCTTTCCATCACCACCAGCGGCGATGGCCTGCTGCCACGCGGAGCTTCAGCCGCGCCGAACAATCCGGGATGGCCGGGGTCGCCGCCCGCGCGACGCCCGATTTCATACGTGACGGCCCACAGGTCCTCTACCGAGCCGGCATGCACGCCCACGCAACTTTGGCTGGAGCCCTGACGCTCGCCCCGATTCAACGCACCGAAGGTCGGCTTGATCGCATAATTACCGCAATAGCCGGCTGGCCGGATAATCGAGCCGCCCACCTGGGTGCCGATGGCCGCCGGCAACATCCTCGCGCCGATCGCGGCCGCCGATCCGCTCGACGATCCGCCTGGTGTCCTTGACGCATCGAATGGGTTGGTCGTGACCGACGGATGGCCGCCGCCGAGTTCAGTGGTCACCAGCTTGCCGAGAATCACGGCGCCGGCCGCGCGCAAGGCTTGCACGCTTGCCGAATCGACCTTGCCCTGGGACGATTCGTTACCCTCGATGCCTTCGCCTGTCGGCAAATCGCGCGTCTGGATCAGATCTTTAATGCCGATGGGCATGCCGTCGATGGCCGATAAAGGCGTGCCGGCCCGATAACGTCGATTGGCCTCTTGCGCATCCGCCCGTGCGGCGTCGATGCGTAGAGCCTGCCACGCCCTTACGGTGGGATCGCGCTGTTCGATCCCGGCGATACAACGCTCCAGATAAGCCGCGGGACTGTCGGCGCCTTCGAGAAAGGCCGACACCGCGTCGTGAAAAGTCAGGCCTCGAAAAGTGGATGGATCGTACGGCATTGCGGCGGACATACATGACTCCAACGGATGACAAGAGATAGCGGATCGCAGGCACCCGGCCTCAGTCCTCGAGTGGCGAGAACGCCGATTCCCTGATGAACAGCAGAGTGGGTAGCGACACCAGTACCGTCGCGATCAGAAAGAACATATGGGCGAGCGGCGAACCGGTTCTGGTAATGAGCCACATAGCGATGAATGGCGAAAAGCCGCCGGCGGCCGACGTCGTCAATGCGATCGCCATGTTGAGCCAGGTCGATCGTTGGCGGGTCCGGAATTGCTCGGCCATCACGGCAGGAAAAGGCCCGCATGCCGCGCCGACGATCGCGCCCATGATCATCTGCATGGCGACCAGACTGCCGAACTGGACGGCCTGCAGCTGGTCCAGCAGATACAGCAGCGAATAGGGAACAACGAGGAGTGCGACCAGAGAACCGAGCAGCACGGGCTTGCGTCCGATCCGGTCGGACAACGCGCCCATCAGGGGCGTCGTCACGACGATGGTCAGAAGCCCGATACTGTTCGCCCAAAGCGAGTCGCCCGCGGATACTTTTTCGAAGCGCTGCATCCAGACCGGCATAAACACGAACAGTAGATAGAACGCGGCCACGGTGCCAATCGGAAAGACGATCATGTTCACGAACGTCGGCCACTCGCGACCTCGTCGGGACGGCGCATTCCGTTTTTCCCAAATCGATGTCGTCGCCGGCGCAGCCTTTAATCGTTGCGCCTCGAACGCGGGCGTTTCCTCCAGGCTGCGGCGCATCAGCATGCCGAAAGGCCCGATCAGACCACCCAGCAGAAACGGTACGCGCCAACCCCATGCACTCATGCTCTCGACCGGCAGCGTAGTGTTGAGCAATGCGACGACCGCCGAGCCCAGCAGCAGCCCCGTCATCATCCCGACCTGCTGGAAACTGCCCCATAAGCCGCGCTTGCCTTCAGGCGACCATTCGACGATGAACGACATCGAACTGCCTGCTTCTCCGCCCGCGGAGAATCCTTGCGCACACCGCGCGACGACCAGCAGGACCGGCGCGATCAGTCCGACGCTTCGATACGTGGGGAGCACACCGATGAGCGCAGTCGCGATCGCCATCGAAAAGAGCGTCACCAGCAGGGCGAGTTTTCTGCCATGGCGATCCGCCAGGAAGCCGATGATCAGTCCGCCCAGCGGTCGCGCTATATAGCCGATCCCAAAGGTCAGAAAAGTGGACAACAGCGCTTCGGCGCTACTCTGCCCCTGGAAGAAGTTCTTCGATATGAACGTCGCGACGTAAGCGTAGACCGCGAAATCGTAGTACTCCAGCATCGTTCCGACAGTCGCGCCGAGCACGACACTCAAACGCCTGGAACGAGGTAACCGGTACTCGAACGCGTGCGGAACCGCATCGATCTGATCGCTGGGTATCATCTTCTGTCAGCCATAAAAATGGGAATGGACGAGTCCGCTCTGCGCAAGACATCGATGTCTTACGACCGAATCATTTCAGAGGAGATGAACTGTACAGCGACAAAACCGCGCTATTTCGCAGATGTGGACATCTGCTTTGCGGTTTGGGACATGCGCACGTGGCGGATGCGAATTGCGCTATCGATCCGCAATCCTGGCTGCTGGGGGGCGATTGAGATGCGCGGCGAATGCGGCATATGAACCAAGAGCGTGAAGCGCTTGTTATACGACTGCTTGGACAACGCACAGATCGAGTCGTTTAGGGGCACGCTAAAATGCGAGCTGGTCTATCATCGACGCTTCGCCACCCGCGACGAAGCCAGACGAGCCATCAGCGAATACGTTGAGATGTTTTTATAACCGGCAGCGCACGCAGGCTCGTCTCGATTACCTGTCACCTGTACCATTCACGCAGCGATATTTTCTAAATCAGGTCGCTGCTTAACCCGTTGGCGTCCGGGCGTCTCGACCGACCTCACTGCGAGGAAGCCGTGAACGCGGCGTCCGCCTTCGGAACATCGGCAGCGAAGTCGCCATGGAAGCGGGACGGGTCGATGTACAGATGACCGTCACTGATTTCCTTGATGGATTCGATTGCGACAGGAGTCTTCCCGGTCAGATCCTTGAGGCTTTCGCCTGCGTCCGGTTCGAAGGCCGCGATTTAGAGGAGCCCCAATACGTGCTCGTCGTTGCCGGCTTGCGTGATCACAGCACCGCCATAACGATGGCCGACGAGAATGGCGGGGCTGTCCTGCGCATCGAGCACACGCGTGGTCTCCGCGACATCGTCCCCGAACGAGGTCTCGGGCTCCTGGACGACCGAGACCTTGTGCCCGTCGCGGGTAAGAATCCCCGACACGTCTCGCCAGCCGGAACCGCCAGCGAAAAACCCATGCACCAGGACGATGTTCTTAACGGGAGCAGCGTCGGCAAACTGGGCGGAAGACGCGGCCACGCCGAACGCGATGGCAGTGGTGAAACGGCGGACTTGGGTCGTCGTTTTCATGGGAAGTTCCAGACGTTAATTAGGGTAACTGGGATGTGACAAATTGAATGCCACGCTTATTCAAGCGTTGCTGCCAGGTACAGGCGGCATGTCGGGCCAATCCGAATAGCCAGTCCAATCGCCGCCGTACCAGTATTCTTTCGGCGCTTCGGCGAGCGGCGCGCCAACGCGCAGGCGGTCAACCAGGTCCGGGTTCGCGATGAAAGGCCGTCCAATGCTGAACAGGTCGGCGTCGCCTGCAGCCAACGTTCTTTCAGCCAGTTCCAGCGTGTACTGGTTGTTGGCAATGTATGCACCGTCAAACTGCCTGCGTAGTGCGGTAAAGCTGACACCACTGTCTGTTTCGCGGGTCAATTGCGTCACGCCCTCTATGTCGTGGATGTATAGCAGCCTCAGATCCGACAACGCACGCACATAGGCGCCGAAGATTGCCATGGGATCGCTGTCGACAGGCGTCTCCCCTGGCGCCGTAGTGACGGGCGAGATCCGAATACCGACGCGCTCGCTGCCCCAGACTTCAAGCACCGCCCTGACTACCCTTAGTGGAAAGCGCAACCGGTTCTCGATCGAGCCGCCGTACTCATCCGTCCGCTGATTGGTGCTGTCACGAATGAACTGTTCGAGCAGATAGTTGTTAGCCGAATGAATCTCGACGCCGTCGAAGCCCGCCCGCTTCGCATTCCTTGCGGCATGGCGATAATCGTCGACGATTCCGGCGATTTCATCGGCACTGAGCGCGCGGGGCGTGACGAATTCCTTCATGCCGTCGTGAACGCGTATCTGACCTTTTGGCTTGATCGCTGAAGGTGCAACGGGTATCGAGCCGTCCTGCATGTCAGGGTGGGAAATTCGCCCTGTGTGCCACAACTGCAGAAAGATCTTGCCGTCGCGGCGATGGACTGCCTCGGTAATGCGCGTCCACGCGGCGCCCTGGGCTTCGGTCCAGATCCCGGGGGTGCGAGGATAGCCGCGCGCCTGCGCAGAGATATTGGTTGCCTCGGTAATGATGAGGCCGGCGCCTGCGCGTTGCGCGTAGTAGTCGGCTGCGTAGTCGGGCGGCACGCCCGCATCGTCGGCGCGGCTACGCGTCATCGGCGCCATCACGATGCGATTCTTCAGTTGCAGGTTGCCAAGTGTCACCGGCTGAAGTATTGAATTGACTGATGAGGTATGCATTTTTGGGATCTTTAATCGAATTGTTTTGTAAACCTTATGGGTCGGGTCCGATGTGAGCAGCTTCAGTCGACCGTTTTGGCCCAGACCGCCTGAGCGTTGGTGAATTCCCGCAGACCGAAGTGCGACAGTTCGCGGCCGTATCCGCTCTTCTTGACCCCGCCGACTGGAATGCGCGGGTTGGAAGCCGAGAAGCCGTTAATGAAGACGCCCCCCGTTTCCAATCGCCGGGCGATCCGCTGCGCACGAGTAACATTGCTGGTCCACAGGCTGCCGCCCAGACCGTAGTCGCTCGTATTGGCGAGTTCGATGGCATGCTCGGCGCTGTCGGCCACCGTGATCGCTGCGACCGGACCAAAAGTCTCCTCGTCAAAGGCAGCCATGCCAGGCCCCACGTCCGCGAGCACCGTCGGCTCATAGAAATTGCCTACTCCTGCGACCTTGTTTCCACCGAGCAACAGCGTGGCGCCAGCTTCGATCGTGCGCTCTACCTGACTATGCAGTTCGTCGCGCAGGTCGGCGCGCGCCATCGGTCCGATCGTGCTCGCCGGATCGAGAGGATCGCCGGCTCTCACCTGGCGCGCGGCCTCGACGAACTTCCGCGTGAATTCCTCCGCGACGGGTCGCTCGATGATGAATCGCTTCGCAGCGAGACATACTTGCCCCGCGTTCTGGAAGCGTGCCTCGGTGGCGGCCTTGACCGCCCGGTCGATGTTCGCGTCGGCCAGTACAATGAAGGCGTCTGCGCCGCCGAGTTCCAGCAGCGTTTTCTTTAGCGCCTTGCCTGCCGTCGATGCCACCGCTGACCCCGCACGCGTGCTGCCCGTCAGGGTAATTGCGGCCACACGGGGATCTTCGATCACATGCGCAACGGTCTCGTTGTCGGCGTTCAGATTGGTGAACAGCCCAGCCGGGAAACCGGCAGCTTCGTACGCGTCCTGGAGCGCATACGCCGATCCCATTACATTGGTCGCATGCTTCAGAATGAATCCGTTGCCCGACAGCATGATCGGGCCGGAAGCGCGAATCACCTGCCAAAGCGGAAAATTCCACGGCATGACGGCGAGAATCGAGCCTATCGGCAGGTACGAGACATAGACTTCGTCATCGCCGTCAACAGGTGCGGCTTCGTCTGCCAGGAACGCGGGGCCGTTCGCTGCGATCCAGTCGATAGCCGTTGCACATTTCTCGATCTCGGCGCGTGCGGCGCTCAGCGTCTTGCCCATCTCCGCGGTAATCAGCGATGCCAACGCTTCCGACCGCTCCCGCATGGTCGCCGCCAGACGGTGGTAGGTCGCGACGCGCTCCGTCATCGGCGTTGCACGCCATAAGCGGAAGGCCGCAGCATTATTCTCGAGCATGCGCTCGACCTCGTCAGCCGTCTGGAAAGCGTAGTGGGCGATGAACTCGCCTGTGGCGGGATTACGCGAAGTTGCGCCAACGGTAACGGGGGTGCTCAGGTTTGACATTTTCGCCTCGATGACTTGAAGACCAGTGGGGAAGTTGCTGCACTGGCGTCACTTTAAGCACGTTAAACCCGGCCAGGAAGGCGTCTTGTGATCCTATTAGTGGCGGTCACTGGTTGACGCGTGCGTTCACGTGGCACGCGTAAAGCGCAATTGAGACCTCAAGTAACGAACAAATGCTCTCACTTTCTGCGACGGCTCTCTTTCCTTCGGAAACAGCGCATTGAGGTCCTGCTGCGGACCGATCCATCCCGGCAGCACTTTGCATAAACGTCCGGCTTCGAGTTCCGAAGTCATGCTTGCATCCATTGCCAACAACACGCCGTTGCCGGCACGCGCCGCGTCCAGCAGGAGCACCGGATCGCTGGCAACGATCACCGGATCCAGCGGAAAGTGCCGGGGCTTACGTCCCGCGGTGCGTAACGGCCATGTGTAACCGCTGTCGGTGCGCGCCTGGTGCAACGCAAGAGCCGGATGACGGTGCAAATCGTTCGGACTTCCTGGCGCGCCATGCTTTTCGATATACGCGGGGCTCGCGTAGATGGACGTTGAAAAGCTGCCAAGCCGCTGCGCCACCAGGCTCGAATCAGAAAGCACACCGAGGCGCAGGGCGACATCGACGTTCTCGCTGATCAGATCGAGCGGCACGTGGCTCGCGACGATATCGACGCGCACCTCTGGGTAGCGTGCGCAAAAGCCGGCGATCAACGGCGCTATCCATGTCGCGCCGAACGAATACGGCAGCGTCACGCGCAGCCACCCTCCCGGAGTGCCGCGAATCCGTTGAACGGCGTTCTCCGCATCGTCGAGCTGTGTTGCGATTGCGGTGCACCGTTCGAAATAGGCCGTGCCTGCTTCCGTCAGGCGCAGCTTTCGCGTCGTTCTATGTAACAGGGCCGTGCCAAGGTGAGTCTCGAGTTCGCGAACGCGCCTGCTTACCGTCGTTTTCGGAATCTGCAAGGCGTTTGCCGCCGCCGTGAAGCTGCCGGCCTGCACGACGTGCACGAAGACGAGTGTGTCGTTGAGATCTCTGGTCATCGACGTATCAGTATCCACGGAAGAAGGTTTGTTGCGTGCTCGGACATTGTCCCATTGATGGCTTAATCCTTGCCACGCGCGCCGGCTAATCATCCGGCGCGGTCTGTCCTATTGTTTCCTTCACCAATACGGAGGAACCATGAAACTGAGCGAATACGCGCAATACGATGCAATTGGACTGGCGCAACTGATCGCGAGCGGCGAGGTCACGTCGGCCGAGCTCGTCGAGCTCGCGCTCGAGGCAATCGAAGTCGTGAACCCGGACATCAACGCGGTCATCGAAAGCTGGCCCGCTTCCGAAAGCGGCAGCACAGATTCTCGGGGCGGCCCGCTGGCAGGCGTGCCGTTTCTGGTCAAGGATCTGGCGCTCAGCATGCGAGGCAAGAAACTGGAACTGGGCAGCCGGCTCGCGAAAGGCGTCGTCGCTCGCGAGGATTCGTGGTTGATGTCACGCTTTCGCGCTGCGGGACTGGTCACGATCGGACGCACCGCCACGCCGGAAATGGCGTTCAGCACCACCACTGAGTCCACGCTGCAAGGTGCGACGCGTAATCCGTGGCGACCGGAGTTGAGTGCCGGCGGTTCCAGCGGCGGTGCGGCGGCGGCGGTTGCGGCGGGCATTGTCCCGCTCGCCCATGCTACGGACGCGGCGGGATCCATTCGCGTGCCCGCCGCCTGCAACGGCCTGTTCGGGCTCAAACCGACGCGTGGCCGCAGCTCTAATGGACCATCGCTCGACGAGGTGTTTGCGGGTTTCGGCGTGCAATTGGGCGTGAGCCGCAGTGTGAGGGACAGCGCCGCGCTGCTCGATGCGATTCAGGGCCACGCCGTCGGCGAGCCATATGTCACAGCCGCCCCGGAGCAAAGCTTTTTGTCGGAAGTCCACCGCGAACCTGGCAGGTTAAAGATCGGCTTGATGCTCGACCCATGGAGTGGCGAGCGTACGGATACGGTTATCTCGGCCGCGACTTCGTCGACCGCGCGTCTTCTGGAAGCGCTTGGCCATACCGTCGTCGAACTTGAGCCGAAGCTCGGGGTATCATGGGATGCCTTCGTGCAGATGAACGCGACGATATGGACGGCCACGCTCGTCGGTTGGATAGAAGGCCTCGCAGGTGCAACCGGTCGGCCGATCGATACCACCACGCTCGAGGCCACCACGTTGGCCTGTTTCCAGTACGGCAAGCAGCAGACAGCGTCCGCGTTCGCCGAAGCGCTAGCGATGCGCAACACGGTTACCCGGTCGGTGGGGGCGTGGTTTGGCGACATTGATTTGCTGCTCACGCCGACGCTGCCGCAGATGCCGCTCGCCATCGGCGAATACGGCGCTGGCGCCGACGCGATGAGTGGCCTCGAATGGACGCAGCGGGTGTTCCGACATTCGCCGTTCACGCCGCCCTTCAACGTGTCTGGCGTCCCAGCGATGTCTGTTCCGCTTGAAGCGCACCCGACAACCGGCTTGCCGATCGGCATGCAGTTCGCTGCAGGTTTCGGGCGGGAAGACACGTTGCTCCGACTTGCCGGGCAACTGGAGCAGTCCCGGCCGTGGATCGATCGCCGGCCGATGCTATGGGCGGGCAACAGGTTGGACTGACGATGAATCCGGGACCACATCAATTCGCGTCCCGCGTCACGACCCTACGAGTCTGACTCACTGGCCGATAATCGCGGAAGGTAGGTCACGAGCGACAGATCCGGCCTGCCCGCCGGCGTCAGGGCAACGTAAGTGAATTTGATGTGACCGCCTGAAGGATACCGAAGCCGTTTGTCGCCCTCATCGAAACCTTTCACATCGGTGTCCTTCCACCAGTCGCGGAATTCCGGACTTAGCTCGGTAAGCTCGTTCACAAGTCTGTCAAACGGGCCTTTGTCCGGTGCCCTGCGCGCGTGCGGCGCGAAATGCGGAGATCATGCCGCGCGTCATCTGCTCCCAGTCGAGAATCAGCGTGCGATAGGGCTTGTAAAGAAACAGCAGGCGCAAGGTATTGCGCTCGTGCGGCTCCAGCGATCCGTAGTCGACGAACAGGTCGGCAATGGCATCGTTCCACGCCAGGATGTCGAGCCGCGTGTTGCGGACATAGGCCGGGACGTTGATCGAGCGAACCAGTCTTTCGAGGCCTTCGGTGACGCCGCTGCCGGTTGCGACCTGCGAGAGCTCGCGCGATGAAAGCGCGAACAGATGTGCCGATTCCACGGCGTCGAGCTTGAGCACGCGCGCGATTCTGCGCAGCGCATCGGCGGACGGTTGAATGTCGCGGCCCTGTTCGAGCCAGGTGTACCAGCTGACGCTGACGCCCGAGAGCACGGCGACCTCTTCGCGGCGCAGGCCGGGCGTCCGGCGCGGGCGGTCGGGCAGGCCGAATTGCGCAGGCTGCAGGCGGCCGCGGCGGCTTGAAAGAAACGCGCCTAGTTCGCGTCGCTGCTCGGCAGAGGGTCTTCTGGACGTGGCGCCTCGGATAATGGTGAATGGGCAGGCGGCGGACATGCCGGGCAGCGTCGCGAGGGGAGGCAGTTACGACCCCGGCAACTCACGGCCCAAGCAGGCCTGGCTCGACCGGGAATGGGAACGCTATCATGGACAAATGTCTGCGGTCCGCCACGGCAAATGACGGCGCTTCATACGAGCACGAGCGCGTCGTGGCCGCTCTCGTGGGCAGCGGCGCATTTGCGTCGAGGGCCACGAGCAATCTCTTGCGCGTGGCCCTGTCACTGCAAAGCCTCAGCCGACGTTCGCTTAGAACGCCTGGCTTGTGGGACGAAGCACGATCTCGTTGATGTCGACGTCGTCGGGCTGCTCGATCGCATACGCGATGGCTCGCGCGACCGAGTCCGCCGGAATGGCCTGGCGATAGAAGTCGAGCACGGTGTCCTTTGCGGTTCCCGATGTGCTGAACTTCAGATCGCTGTCCACTGCGCCGGGTTCGATGGACGTCACGCGTATCTTGTCGCCGACCTCCTGGCGCAGACCTTCGGAGATGGCCCGCACGGCGAACTTGGTTCCTGAATAGACTGTACCGCCCGGCGCAAACACCTTCACGCCGGCCACCGAGCTCAGATTGATAACATGCCCGCTGCCTTGCGCGATGAAGCGAGGCAGCGCGGCGGCGATGCCATACAGCGTGCCTTTGAGGTTGACGTCGATCATCGCGTCCCACTCGTCGGTGTTCACTTCGGCCATCGGCCTGATCGGCATCAGGCCCGCGTTGTTGATCAGCACGTCGAGCCTGCCGAAATCGGTGACCACCGCTTCCGCGACCGACTGCACCTGGTCCTTCTTCGTCACGTCGAGCGCGTACGCCCTGGCGGCGCCGCCTTCGGCCACGATGGCCGCGACGACTTCGTCCAGCTTATCCTTACGGCGTGCCGCAACGGCGACTTTTGCGCCACTGGCCGCGAGGCGTCGAGCCACTGCGGCGCCAATGCCCGTGCTGCCGCCTGTGATCAGGACGACCTTTCCTTCGATTCCCCTGCTCATGCGATCACCTCGTTTGCTTGAATGGATAACGATTCGGCGTACACCGGATAGTCCGTGAGTCCTTCGTCCCCGCCGCCATACAACGTTGCCGGATTCAGGGCATTGAGCGGCCAGCCGTTCGCGATGCGCTCAGGCAGATCCGGGTTCGCGATGTACGGGCGGCCGAATGCAATCAGGTCCGCAAGGTTCGCTTCGATCAGGCGCGCGCCGCGCTCGGCCGTGTAGCGACCCGCGTAGATGATGCGGCCGCTGAACACCCGGCGGACTTCCTCGCGAAACGCCGCCGGCAGATCGGGGGCGTTATCCCAGTCGGCTTCCGCTATCGACACATAGGCCGCACCGGCAGCTTCCAGCACCTTGATTGCCTCGATATACGTGCGATGAGGATCGTCTTCGACGAGGCCGATGTACACGCGGTCCTGATCGGTGCTCGTGAACAACGGCGTGAAGCGCACGCCCAGCCGTTCAGGCCCGACCACCGCGGCGACCGCCCCGACGATCTCGCGCAGAAAGCGCAAGCGGTTATGCAGCGAGCCGCCGTACTCGTCCTCACGTTTGTTCGAGTGTGCCGAGATGAACTGATTCACGAGGTAGCCATTGGCCGCGTGAATCTCGACACCATCGAAGCCCGCACGCAGCGCGTTCTGCGCTGCCTTTGCGTAGAGGCCGACTAACTCGCCGATCTCGGCGACGCTCAACTCGCGTGGCACCGAAGGCTCGACCAGCGTGCCGGTGCCGGGACCGGTCTCGATGAACGCCTTGACCTTCTGTGCCGCGATCGGCGAAGGCGCAACCGGCGCTGCGCCGTAGGGCTGCAACGCGGTATGCGAGACGCGGCCCACATGCCACAACTGCGCGAAGATCACGCCGCCTTCG